>Ga0081526_100002_pt1 | contig 400434 bp, 353 predicted proteins | sample HotLakmasection2_FD_70991 | JGI IMG/M metagenome (GOLD analysis project Ga0081526, IMG submission 70991) | Hypersaline microbial mat communities from Hot Lake, Washington, USA - Section #2 (SPADES assembly) (version 2) | ecosystem: Environmental > Aquatic > Non-marine Saline and Alkaline >... | reverse complement strand
TGTTTGGAGAATTTCTGCGAGTTCATTTATGCTTGTTGACATAAAAGGGCTTCCTCAGTTGAATGTTGTTCGCACAATCATTCTCTACTGATTTTGCCCTTTTTGCTTAACTTGATGCTTATGAAGGTAGCGATACGCCACCTTTTTGATCAGAATAGGATTCGGAGACATATGCCCGAATCAATAGCGGACAGCAGCTATTCCATATGTGTCTGAATGTATGCGACCGCCTGCCCCACCGTCTCGATCTTCTGCGCATCTTCGTCGCTGATTTCACCACCGAACTCTTCTTCAAACTGCATGATGAGTTCAACCAGATCTAGCGAATCTGCTTCAAGGTCCTCACGAAAGCGAGCTTCTGGTGTGACACGGTCAGCATCTACGCCGAGCACGTCGACGACAATTCCTGTCACACGTTCCGCGATGTCTGCCATTTTTCCCCTCCTGGGTCCAGGGTTCTTGTTAAGGTTAGTTGAGCAAGCTCACATTATACTGCGAAACGACTACACTGCCAGGGCATCACCAGAGGTCATCGTCATTGACACCCGGTTCTTTCCTCAGTAGGATTACGACTGCCTTGACATAACTAAATGTAGGAAACACCACTTTATGACGGAAGTCACGCAATCCCCCACAACTGAAAGCCGTAAAGTCGACCATATCCGCATTAATCTTGATCAGAACGTTGACTTCCCACGTCTGACAACCGGGCTGGAGCGGTATCGCTTCATGCACACCGCACTTCCAGAACTAGATCTAAAACAGATTGATTCCCGCGTGACTTTGTTTGGCAAAACTTTAGAAGCCCCTCTTCTCATCTCGTCGATGACGGGAGGCGCAGAGATGGCCCGCAAGATCAATCGCAATCTGGCAGAAGCCGCGCAAATACATGGTATCGCTATGGGGGTTGGTTCACAACGCGCTGCGATTGAAGATGCTACACTAGCCAGAACATATCAGGTGCGCGATATTGCACCTGATATTCTGCTATTCGCGAATCTTGGCGCGGTCCAACTCAACTACGGCTACGGTGTCAAAGAGTGCCAACGTGCTGTAGATATGCTTGAGGCAGATGCGCTCATCCTTCATTTCAACGTACTGCAAGAAGCTGTACAGCCTGAGGGTGATACTAACTTCGCAGGGCTGCTTAAACAGGTTGAACGCGTGGTAAAACAAGTGAGTGTACCTGTCATCGCCAAGGAAGTTGGCTGGGGGTTCTCTGAACAAGATGCCAACCGACTTGCCGAAGCAGGTGTCGCTGCGATCGACGTGGCGGGATCCGGTGGTACGAGCTGGAGCGAGGTAGAATATCATCGTGCGCCTACTGCGTTCCATGCGCGTGTTGCCCGCAGCTTTGCAGATTGGGGCATTCCTACGGCGCAGGCAATCCAATATGCGCGACGCGGTGCCCCTAAGCTTCCAATTATCGCCAGTGGTGGCCTGCGTGACGGTATTGACGTCGCGAAATCAATTGCACTCGGGGCCACGATCGGGGGTCTGGCAGGGCCATTTCTTAAGGCCGCGGATCAGTCTGTTGAGCATGTCGACCAACTGATCCATGAGCTTAAAGCACAAATACGAATCAGCATGCTCTGCAGCGGCGCAACCGATATCAAAGTTTTGAGCCAGACACCTCTCCACCACGAGTGAGGCAACCCGTGTTTAAAGACTTCGTTGGACGTTACGCCATAGATCTGGATCAGACTCTCCACAGTGTTGTTGATACACTACTTCCGCAGGCACCGGAGTTTGGTGTAATGCTCCGCTATGCGCTGGGATGGGTTGACGAGAGAGGAGTCCCCTACCAGAGCGCCACGGGTAAACGCTTACGACCAACATTAGTACTGCTCTGCAATGAAGCTGCAGGAGGCGAATGGCAGAAATCCTTACATGCGGCGGCGGCAGTTGAACTGCTGCACAACTTTTCTCTTATACATGACGACATTCAAGATAACAGTCTGACCCGGCATGGCCGCCCTACTGTGTGGCAACATTGGGGCATGGCTAATGCGATTAATGCTGGCGATGCGATGTTCGCTCTTGCCTATGGTGCCCTAGAGATCCAATCACGTACACTTTCAGCCGAACGTGTGCGGTCAATATGGGCCATCTTCAACAACACCAACCTTGAGCTTACCCGCGGTCAGCATTTAGACATGCGATTTGAGCATCTGGATATGGTGTCGACAGAAGAGTACATCTCAATGATCACTGGCAAATCAGCAGCTTTGCTGGCCACGTGTGCGCAACTTGGGGCGCTCATCGCGACTGAGGATGAATCGATTGCACAGCGTTACGCAGATTTTGGGCTCAACATTGGAATCGCATTCCAGATTCGCGACGATATTCTAGGCATATGGGGCGATCCAAATATAACCGGAAAGTCGACCGCCACAGACATCATCGCTCGGAAGAAATCGCTTCCCGTGTTATACGGTTTGGCTCAATCCAGAGAACTGGTTGACGTCTATTTGAAGACGGATTTTGATACTGAGGATGTGACACAGGCAGTAAGGTTATTGGATGATACCGGCGCGCAACAATATGCACGGGAACAAGAACGGTCCTATTTTGAACGTGCCATGTCCGCACTGCTTTTGGCAAGTCCCCAAGGAGAGGCAGGACAACGTCTGCGCCTCTTTGTGGAAGCGCTCTTCAACCGAGATTATTGATTAGCTTTCACACAAAGTCACGAATAACCGCATTGCTCAAGAACCGCCCAGCTTTGGTGAGGCGGACACGTTCAGCGTCAACTTCAAGCAAACCATAAGTGACGTGTTTTTCAACCTCGTCTGGATGAGCGGCTACGAGATCCACACCAAAGCGCGCTCTGAAGCGTTTTCGCTCTATGCCCTGCTCCGTCAGGCGTAAGCCCATCATAATAGTCTCGGCCATTTCTGTTCGCGGATCAACACGTACCGCTTTTGCCGTAGCGGGAGATCGAGGAAACTGTCGAGGCAGCACACTGCCCTTGAGCTTTTCAATGTAACGAACCGGTGAGCGCACAACCGTATAGCGAATTCCAGCCGCATAACCGTGCGCCCCCGGCCCCAAACCTAAATAAGGATCGTTGTACCAATATTGCAGATTGTGTCGGGATTGATGACCGGGCTTTGCCCAGTTGCTGATCTCATATTGTTGAAAACCTGCGTTTCCAAGTACCTCAGTAGCCAGTTCATACATATCTGCCGAGAGATCGTCATCGGGTACCGGCGCTACGCCCGTCTTCACCCAATTAGTCAGAACAGTGCCACCCTTAAAATCGAGGTTGTACAGAGAGAAGTGCTGTGGCTGCAATGCAAATGCCTGATCAAGAGTTGAATGCCAGTCACTCAACGTCTGGTCTGGAATACCATAGATCAAATCAAGACTAATAGAAGAAAACCCCGCTTGTCGCGACCACTTCACAGCTTCATCAACCATCTTCTGGTCATGCTGGCGTTGAAAAAGTTCAAGCTCGCGGGCGTTGGCTGACTGCATCCCAATACTCAATCGGTTGACCCCAACTTCCAGTAAACCCTCTGCATATAATGGTGAGAGATCGTTGGGGTTGGCTTCAATTGTTATTTCAGCATTTGGTAAAAGCACAAAGTGCTGACGAATTGTTGTTAGCAAACGTCTGTAGTCAGGCACCGACAAAAGGCTGGGGGTGCCGCCACCAAAGAACACAGATACAAGCGGGATCTCTGGACGACCCTCCGCCACGGCTACGATCTCTTTGCACAAAGCGTCCACAAAAGCTGAATAAGAGTCTTCCATACCCGCGTAGGTATTGAATGCGCAATAAGTGCAAATGTGTCTGCAGAAAGGGATGTGCAGATAGAGTGCATGTGGTGTGGCCTTAGAGAAACCCATTTAAACCGCGACCGACCAGTTCTCAAACATCAATTGCGGTATTGTTGCTGGTCAAATATAATAATTCAAGCGTGTGTAATCCTTTATAATCTTCTGTTATGCTCTTCAGCATCCCATGAGGGAAGACAATGCCGGAAACGACACAATTCGCCGGGTATGAGGACGATGGCGGCGACGGCAGCGGCCTTAAGCGCAATACCATCTTGTTGGCCCGATTCAAAATCGACGCTAAGCTAGGTGGTGGCGGCCAAGGTGCTGTATATCAGGCGCGCGACCTGAACTTCCCGGATGCCCAACGTCTGGTCGCAGTCAAGGAAATGCTCGTCACCACGACTGACCCTGGACTACGCACTCAATCTATGAAGACCTTCCAACGGGAAGCAAATATCCTAGCAACACTGAACCACCCCGCTATCCCGAAGATCTATGATTTTTTCGAACAGAATGATAGTGCTTATATCATCATGGAGTACATCCACGGGAACAATCTCGAAGAGATACTCCACAAAACCAAAAAACTCCCGATGGATAAGATAACCGAGTGGGCTATTGATTTGTGCGATGTACTGCACTATCTACACCAGCACCAGCCAGAACCGATCATATTCCGTGACATGAAGCCCGCGAATATCATGATCGATAGCCTCGGAAAAGTGCGTCTCATCGATTTCGGTATTGCTAAGATTTTTGTCGGTGGTAAGCAGACCATGATCGGGACTGAGGGTTACTCTGCACCTGAACAGTATAAAGGCAACGCCAATCCCGCAAGTGATATCTACAGTCTTGGCGCCACGCTACATCAGGTCATAACGCGCAAAGACCCGCGCCTTGAGCCACCGTTCAGTTTCGCAGAACGTCCAATCATGGATTTCAATGAAGAAGCAACCCCTGAACTCGCTGCGATTCTGGACAAAGCACTTGCTTTTGAGCCTGAAAAGCGATTCCAGAACTGTGGTGAGATGAAAGAGGCGTTTATTTCCCTGCGGTATCGTCCCACGCGATCAATCAGTATGCCTAGCAGCACAAACCAGTCACCGCGCCCCTCCATGACTAGTGACATGTACACCACAAGTATTGACGAAACGGGAAGCGGAAGCATTCAGCCAGCGTGGACATTCAAGACTGAAGACGAGATCCGAAGCAGCCCGGCCGCGTTCAATGGGGTCGTGTATGTCGGCTCGTACGATACAAACCTATGGGCTATTAATCTAGAAGACGGAAGTCTGATCTGGAAGCACCCCTCGGCTGGGGGTATTGCGTCTACCCCAGTCGTAGACCCTTACAACAAGGCCATATACTATGGCTCCGAGGATTACACTTTCCGCTCCATTGGCATTCGTGATCACACGCAGAACTGGCAATATGTTACAGGCAACAAAATACGCAGTTCTGCGGCACTGGCGCACGGTTATGTGTTTTTTGGCAGTGATGATGGGAAACTATACGCCCTCATTGCAGGTAACGGTCGCTGGCAATGGGAATATGATGCCGCCGCCCCGATTCGTACTCGCCCAGCCGTTACCAATGACCGCATCATCTTCGGTACAGAAGAAGGAAATCTCATAGCTCTTGAGCTGAGCGGTCAACGCAAATGGGCGCATCGCATGAAAAAGGCGATCTCCTCAAGTCCGGTCGTAGATCTCGAAGGTGTTTGTTACGTTGGTGGATTCGACGGTTTCATATATGCCTTTGATGCAGATAATGGCTTGAGTCATTGGCGTTATCGTACAGCCGGGCCCGTGATATCTTCGCCTGTCGTCGAACGCAGCATGCTGTATGTTGGCTCAGCTGACGGACGTATCTACTGCATCAACACGCAGACGGGCAAAGAACGCTGGACGTTCAACACCGAAAAACCAATAGTCGCCTCACCTGTCGTACATGACGGTGTTGTTTACATCGGCGGCACAGACAAGAACTTCTACGCTATCGACACGAAATCAGGCAAGGAAATGTGGCACTTTACCGCACGTGGTGCCATCACGTCTGCCGCTCACATCGGGGAAAACATGATACTATTCGGCGCGTTGGATCAGACCCTTTATGCCTTGCCACTTGTCAAATAGGATGACAGCCTTATGAGCTTCCTGCGTCGAATGTTCGGCCAATCTAAGCGTGATGATGCTACAGAAGCTGAAGGTGATGATAAGGAACAGGAAGATACGGTCACTGATGAATCGTCAATAGACGATTCATCAGGCGGACCAAGTGCAACCGCGTCTGAGGGGGTTGACGCGAGAGTAACGTTGTCATCAGAAGAAACCTTCGTCGACGAAAAAAGTACATCAGAATTTCCGCCGCTTGTTTCTTTGCCTGAAACAGCTCCATTTAATCCAGTAGATGGAGCAACGCGTCCTTTAAAACATGAAAACCTCGACATTAACAACGTCAGCAGTAAGGGATTACTGTTTGGCATGGCAACGGACAAGGGCATGGTCCGTACAAATAACCAGGATGCCAGCTTTGCATATGTCGCAGCTTCACGCACCGTGGATGAATTTCCCGATTTCGGCTTGTTCATCGTTGCGGACGGTATGGGCGGATACATGCACGGTGAAAAAGCAGCGGCGATCGCTACTCGGATTGTTGCAAATGCAGTTCTGCAACAGGTGTACATCCCCCTTCTGACAAAATCACAGGAAGATGAAACCGAGCGCCCTACAATCTCTGAGGTGCTGATTAAGTCAGTGAAGGACGCAAATCAGCAGATTCTCAAGCATTTCCCTGGTGCCGGGACAACAGCAACGATCGCTCTGATTATTGGCGATTTAGTCCATGTGGCGCATGTAGGGGATAGTCGCGCCTATCTTGTTGCCAAACAGAACATAGAGCAATTGAGCCGCGATCATTCTCTCGTCCAGCGTCTGATCGAGCTGAATCAGTTGACGCAGGAAGAACGAAACGAGCACCAGCACAGGAATGTCCTGTATCGCGCTGTCGGGCAGAACGATGAGCTTGAGGTAGATACGCTCATCCGTCGCATTCCTCATAACTCGTATTTGTTGTTGTGCAGCGATGGTTTATGGGGAGAAGTCTCGCAGGATGCTATTCTGGAGACCGTCACATCAACGAAAACTCCACAAGATGCCTGCAAGAAGCTGATTAGCCTAGCAAATAGCAATGGTGGACAAGACAACATTACAGCAGTGCTTGTCCGAGTAATTGGATAAACGCTGACCAGCACTGGGCATTCTTATGGAATTAAAGTTCGATCCCTATAGCGTTTTGGGCGTTTCTCCTACAGCTAAACCAAATGACATCAAACGAGCATATCGGCGTTTGGCTCGCCGTTTGCACCCTGATGCGAACCCCAATCACGCTGGGGCAGCACTCCAATTTCAGGAAATAAGCTCCGCATATAATCTGCTCTCTGATCCTATTGGAAAACAGAAATGCGATGACACACTTGCGGCACGCCAGAACAGTGGTGACACGTATTTCACACTCAGGGTAACACCCAGCAAACGTGCAATCACACCAATGCCAGAAGAACAAGTCATTTATCTACTGGCAGAGATTTATGCTGCTCCTCAATCGACCCAGGCACCTGCAGTAATAACGCCCATCAATTTGACGCTTGTGCTAGATCAGAGCAATTCAATGAAGGGCGCTCGAATTGAAAAGGTCAAGGCAGCAACGCAGCGTTTGATCGATGATTTATCAAAAGATGACATTATCTCCGTAATCACATTCAACGACCGTGCAAATGTCATAATTCCTGCAAGTCCGGTTGAAGATAAAGCACAACTGAAGGCACGTGTAGGCGTGATCGGTGCGTCCGCAAGTACAGAAATCTTCCAAGGGTTACAACATGGCATTGAAGAAAATCGGAAGTACCTGTCCCCCAAAGTGGTTAACCACGTACTCCTTCTGACTGACGGTAACACCTATGGCGATGAAGAACGCTGCCTGGCACTGGCAGAAACTGCAGCAACAGAGGGTATTGCGCTAAGCACCCTTGGGCTGGGCCATGACTGGAACGATGAATTCTTGGAGAAGCTTGTTTCACCCAGCGGTGGTTCAACCACATTCATCAAGTCTGCAAGCGGCGTTGTTAGATTCTTCAATGACCATGTACGAAGTCTGACCAATGCCTTTGCCGAACGCATCCAACTGTGCATCGCGCCAGACCCTGATGTAACTTTGGAAATGGCCTTCAAGCTGTCTCCTAACCCCAAACCATTAGAACTCGAAGAAGGTGTTCTACAGTTAGGAAGCCTTCAAGCCAACCGACCAATAACAGTGCTTTTGCAATTTCAGCTACCCGCAAATATGAAGACCGGCTTCAGAAACATAGGGCGCCTGGTTGCCGCAGGGAGCATCCTGCAAAATCACCATCAGTTCTTTCAGAGTGTGAGCGATATCTCAATCGAAATCACGCGTCATCCTATGCAGGAAGAACCACCAGCAGCGGTTATGGATGCGTTGAGTAAGCTCACGCTGTTCCGCATGCAAGAGCGTGCTCGCAGTGCAGTCGAAGCCGGTGACATTGAGGAAGCAACGCGACAGCTTGAATATTTGGCGACTCGCCTTTTCGAATTAGGACAAGCCACGCTTGCTACCGCGACGCTTTCAGAGATCAAACAGCTTTCGAACTCCAGAGATTTCAGCGACGCAGGCAAAAAGACGTTGCGCTATTCGACACGTGCACTTGTTGATCTTGACAATATGCAGGCGACCATTACCAGCTTACTCGAAGCTGAGCATGAATAAGCGGATTCCACAAAAAATCCTGATCGCTACTTGTGAGCAGTGACACACATGGGCCCGGATTGTTCAAGCTTCATAAGGTATGTATAATCTGAGTGGCGAACAGCATCGCACCAAACTCCTGAAATAAAGAAAGGAGGGCGCGGTTACCGATAACGTACCGCCCAAGCCTCAATGATCAGGTGTCCTAGTTGCCAATACCAGAACCGAGAAGGCGAACTCTACTGTGAGAACTGCGGAGCTAGCCTGCAAGATGGTGCAAAAGCAAGCATACCAACCCGTCAGGTAGAAGCACATCCTGACGAGAGCGCTACGCGAATATCCTGGGGTCCAGCCCATGTTGGTCGTGGTATGGCAGTCCTTATGCACATCCGAGAAATCGACGAAACCGTGACGCTTCATCCTCAGGGACGCATCATTTTTGGCCGCAGTGATGAGAGCACAGCGGATCAGCCTGATGTCGACCTGACACCCTACGGGGCGCTCGAAAAAGGCGTCTCTCGACAACACGCTATACTAGAAATCGCTGATGATACCGTAATGCTTGTCGATATTGGCAGTTCTAACGGTACATTTCTCAATGGACAGCGCCTACGTCCAAACCAACCACGCGTGCTGCGCGACGGTGATGAGGTGCGTTTAGGAAAATTGGTTGCGAACATATACTTTAAGTGAAATTCTTTGCCATTTGTGCATAATAGACCGTTGCCCGGATTTGCTTACATCGATCAGCGAGCCTGACCTATGATCTACACAATTCTTGTGCATATCAAAGACTCAGAACCCGTAAAACTGGATGTAGACGAACTGCCTTCAACCAATGACACGTGTATTATTGGTAAGAACCCACGCTTACGTACCGAAGCAGAAGTTGCTTGGGTGGACGAAGGCGTAACGACAATCGTTTTACCATGGTGGCGCATTAACTACATTCAAATACTAAGTAGCGGCGAAGAAGAAATGGAAATCGAGCTACCCTATCGCGATGATTGATGCTTCCAGACAGCTTGCGCGACAATGTGTAGCCTTATTAGCAATCAGGAAAAAGGCTCGTAATGACTCATCTGCCAAGAAGTAGTTCACCACGAGACGGTAAACGTATTCTTGTGGTTGATGACGAACCTCGCATGATCGGGTTTATCAGGATGAACCTGGAACTCGAAGGCCACCACGTCATCGAGGCACACACGGGAATAGAGGCACTAGACATGATCCGCACGCAACTTCCGGATCTGGTGCTACTTGATGTAATGATGCCTGAAGTCGATGGCTTTGAAACACTCCGCATGCTGCGTGAATTCTCTAACATTCCAGTTATCATGCTGACCGCTAAAGGTGATGAGAATGATCGCGTTTACGGCCTGGAATTGGGTGCTGACGACTACGTCACGAAACCTTTCGGACCGCGCGAACTATCCAGCAGGATCAAGGCAGTATTGAGGCGGGCAGAAATGCCGTCAACATCACCTGAAGATGCGATTTTACGGATAGATGAACGTCTAAGCATCGACTTTAATCAGCGTGAGGTCATCGTAGAAGGTGAACATATCAAACTGCGTCCGACAGAATACCGGCTCCTGTATCACCTTGTAGAGAACGCGGGTTGGACCGTCCCACACGACCAGTTATTGGCGAAAGTATGGGGCTACGAGTATCGTGATGAGGCTCATTACGTGCGTCTCTACGTCAATTACCTACGAGAAAAGATCGAAAAGGATCCGTCAAACCCGCAGTACATCCTCACAGAACGCGGCGTAGGCTATCGGTTTGTTAACTTCCGCAAAACGGGCCCTGAGAGCCGGGAGCCCTGAGCCTGCACATTCACTTTAGCGAACAACGAACTATTCACCAGTCTGTAAAGAATCCAAAATCGAGGAAATAGCACTTGTCTGCGGAATCGGGGCAATTTAACTCTCCGTGCGTCTTGAATACAAACGCACGCCGATCTCTGCGCTTGAGCCGCTTCTTGAGGCTACCCCACTGGGATTTGCTCGGAGTATCATTACCAGGCTGGATCTGAAAATAATCTGCATGAAATATCGCTCTGAAATGGCCATCATCAAACATTTGCAACTCACAAAGATGATCGCCAAACAGATCATTCATTAGAGGCATGACTTGATTTCGACTGCGTCTCTCGAAATGTGGCAAATCACTCATCAGTGATCTCTTTCGGACTTTTTGGATTACGCTTGATTTTTCCACAATGCCCGACTAATTTGTACCAGCAAATCGAAGATGATGAGACCGGGCATGACGACAAACTCATTGTTCTATTCACCAACCGCAGAAAAACGCCTAGGCAAACTGATTGCTCAAATCAGTCGCATACTTCTCGCCATTGCGATCGCAGTGATGTTGATACATACAGTTATATACTTGGCATACGGTATCGCTCTTATACCTTTTCCCTTTGATTACGACCAGGGAGAAGGTCACGAGCTGAATAACGCCATCCTCTTTTCACAAGGAGATTGTCCCTACTGTTCACCAGACGAATTCCCGTTTTATGTAAGCAACTATCCCCCTGTGTTCCATCTCATCATGACCCCTTTCGTCTGGCTCTTCGGCCCTCAGTTCTGGTATGGGCGTTTGATTGTCTTTCTTGGAACACTTATAACAACTACCGCAATTGGCTGGGCTGTTTGGCGACACGGTAGATGGCTCTCAGTAAGCGTGCTTGCAGCGCTCGCTTTTCTCGCTTCCAACTATATCTATCATATTGGGCCGCTGCTACGCCAACACCTGCTCATGGTGATGTTCGAAACCGTTGCAATAGTCGTGCTTGCACCAGCATTCGAACGAAATGCCAAGGAACGTAGATGGCGTCTGCTGCTTGGTTTCGGCCTCTTACTGATCGCTGGCTATACTAAACAACTCGCCTATACAACCTGTATTGCAGCAGCTCTATGGGTATTTCTTCGCAATCCTCGCACAGCGATTATCTATAGTTTAGGTCTAGGGGCCACAGCAGCCGCGATTTTTCTGGGATGGCATCTCGTCACCGACGGTTACTGGACCATCAACCTGATTACATCTAACCAAAATCCCTATATCACAGATCAATACACTGGCCTGTTTATCCAGTTCGTCAGGCTGCACTGGCCCCTACTGTTTATGGCTGCCTCCACTATCCTATATGAACTATATCGCACGCGTCTTAGTATCTATTCAATCTGGTTCGTGATCTCAGCACTCAGTACAATACAAGCTGGCAAATGGGGTGCGGGAGATAGTTACTTCGCAACAACGATTGTCGCCATGTGTATACTGGCAGGTCACTTCATCACGCTTGCTCGGCGACAGTCCAGCCCGCGGACGCCATTGTCAACCTCTGCCACCTCCACTCGCCATATCTTCACGCTGATAGGGCTCGTTCTTTTTGTGATCTATGGTCTGACTGCGATCAAGTTACCTACCTCAGGCCCCATCTTTGGCCCGATCGCATCAGCATTGAACATTACACCCCAGGCAGGGCATCGTTATCCACTGTATGACGCGGCGGGCTGGACGGTCGGTTATGCCGTTACAGGGCACCACCCATCGGCACAAGACTACGCGAATGGTTGGAAACTTGTCGATCTAATTCGTCAGACAGACGGTTATGTGATGACTGAAGATGTAGGATTCATGATACAGGCTGACCGCCCTGTTATCAGCAATGGCGTGCAGTTATACAATCTATGGCTAAATGACGAATATGATCCCACAGAGTTAATCACGCTTATTGAAAGCCACGAATTCGGGCTGATTGTACTACGAGGTCGTTTCTATCCTGAACCTGTGCTGATCGCCATAGCAGAGCATTATTGGGTGTCAGAGACAATGCCCATCAATGGGTTTGACTATGAGCTATGGCGACCAAAACCAGACATCTCTTTTACGCATCAAGCGGCGGAAGAATCGTAATGGACGTTGCGACATCACGCAGATAACGGTCATACGGTGATTCTGAAGGCAGTACTACATGTAGCCGAATTCGCTTTTCAGCCAGCGCAACGGCGTGTCTCCGCAGAGGGCGGCCAGTATAGCCATCTGTCAGGACCATTGCACGGCGTACAGGGGAACTGGTTTCAAGCAGATGACTGAAAACACAATGTATCTGAGTGCCTCCGGTAGTCTTGATCAATCCACGCTTGAGTTTTTGCAAGGACAGAGCTTCTACCTTGGTAGAAAATTGGAATATCTGCGCCTCACCTCTTGCAAGGTAAGGCACCAGAAGATTCAACATATACGGCAGCACTCGAGCCATTGAGCCAGACACATCGAGGTAGATGTGTGCACACGCCCTGTCATCTGGTACCCGCACTTTCACCTCACCGTTTTGTGTCCATAGCAGCGAATCCATGCCCAATTGAGTCTTTGCCGACATGGTACGATCGCGAGAATTTGGTAAGACCCCCAGGCCTGTAATGCCAGGTATTGGCAAACGTTCCTTGCGCCGTAGAACACCAGACTGCGGAGCCACACAGCGCCTTAGGACGTGCGCGAGGACACGCCGCGCTTCATAAGCTCCTTTTTGATGATCAACTTCCCAGTCGCGCAATCGGCTAACGCCCAGCCCTGGCGGCCCAAAACCACCAGGCCGCAGTGGCCATTTTTCCGTAAGTTCTTCCAAAGCCTGACGAAAGTCGTCATCCAGATACTGTTCAGCGTCTTCACTGTGATCGCCAATGAGCACGGGAATCCCATCGGGAGAAATACCGCGTTCTCGTTGATCCTGCTTGATGAGATCAAGAATCTCAACATAAAAAGGCATACGCACACGCAGCATCCCAGAAGGTGGATACAATTGTCGCAGTATCCTATTCGTGCCTTCAGGTCCTATATCGTCTGGATAAACAGGTTTATCAGGCCAGCCTTCCGGCGGACGTAACAATACGTGTGGAAACTTGTCGGAGGGATTCAATCGTTCAAAGAATCCTCGGTAAGTCGGGCCACTGAAGTGCTTAACCAATCGAGCATTGATGATTGCATCAAATGCGACATTATGCGCTAGCGTCATGCGCTTATAGACTGAAGTATGCGCCAATATCACATGCCAGAGTTCGTGCATGACAAGAAGAAACAGGTGCTCATCGCGTTCACAATACTGCGCAACAAAATCCGGATTAAGCAGTAGCCTGGGACGATGACGACATTCTACGGCTGCGGTCGGAATGTTATTGGTAATGGCAATACTTGCCAAACGTGAAAAAGTTTCCATCTCGAATGTTGCCGCGGGCATTGACCGCAATAGGCGTTTTGTAATCTGATCTGCCAGTTGACGTGCTTCACCAGGTGGAATAGAACGTGTGTTACGTGCTTCCATCATCTCACCAGGCCTCCGATACATAACCGGTCGCACGCACGAGTGCGATCAAACGATGGTCATCTGCAATGTACGATCTTTCAAGGAAGGCTGTCTCTAGTGCCAGCGCCGTATTCCCAACGAGGACCTGCCCTCTCGCACGTGCCAACACATTAAGCACTAAGGCCGGATCAATCGCACGAAGACATTCATGTCTTACATAAGACGGCGGGGCCTGTTCGTCGCTTAGCTCGCGGGTATCTTCATCAGTGGTTTCCTCCTCACCATCATCATCCCTCTTCTTCGTACGTGCGGGAGGTCGTTCTGGATGAAGCTCCTGGGTAAATGCCTTGCGCACAGGCTCTGCATCTTCGTAAAGAAGAACTGCACCCATTAGGTTATACTTCGTCCATGCTGCGTCAAGTGCTTGCGCCAATCGCTCGCGAAGAGGAGCATTATGGCGTAGCGCATCCGCAACTTTCTGTGAATCTACTAGATCGAGACTCAATTCCGTGCCCAGAATACGATGTAGTGGGTCACCCAGGCCCTCAAGGCCAAAGCGTACGGCCACGGTGTTGAGAGGAGCAATTGTCCAAACAGCATGCTGATTCTCAGCAGATCGCCGCAGATTCGCCAGCCATCCGCTGGCATTGCTGCTGGAACCACCACTGGGGCGTGACGAAGCCTGCTGCTGACCAGAAGTACCGCTGTTGGGTGACCCCGCGTTAGCCTGCGCATTAGTCTGACCAGCTGGCACAGACCGAAAAGGCGAAGAACTGGGTGCTCCTTGCGTTTCGCTCATGCTTCACATCTCCTTTATGCCAAAGCGTTTCAGGTCAGCCAGAAAGCGTTCCCTTGCTTCCTTCCAGGATTCTGTTCGCCACAACTGCGGATACCCAGCGAGGACATAGTTCGTTTCCAACACCCCGAGCCCGTCCTGTTCACGTCGCTTCAATACCCATGTTTTGATTTCATTCCACAAAGATCGATCTTGTGCATTCCCTGTTAGTGAGATTGTTTCAACGCGGGGTTGCAATACGCGACTCGCCAACGCGACCAACGGCTCCCAGGCAGCAGGGGTCAGTACACGATGCGACTGAAACGCGAGAAATATCGCGGTAGCCAAACCCATACGGTGCGCTTCACTACGATCCTCATTCAGCGCCTGCGTGATAATCTGCGATAGATCCTCGTCATCGAAGTCAAGTTCATCGGCGATCACTACACGTTGTATAAGATCCGCTTCTTGCAGTAACCTGCGCCACCGGTCATCTTCTAGCTTATCTACGATTTCCCAGGCTTGACGGTGGATTGCTATCAGCTTTCCTGGCGGCGGTGGAACTTCGGTTGCGGTATGTGGTATCCCATACAACAGCGCCAGAAGAGCACTCTCCTCCATGTCCGACTCCTGATTTAGCACCTGTCTGGCAGCATGGACAGAAGCGATGTTCCCAGCTAGCATTCGCGCTCGTCTCGGGCTTTGTGCCAGGCCAGCTTTATTCAGCAGATCCATTACGCAGACGACATAATCAGCAATCCAGTCACCGTAATTTTCCTCGACTTCGCCAATAGAAACAGCACACGCTTCAACGAGTTCAGGGATAACTCTGCTGGCCTCTTCAGGCGACACAAGCAAGCCATCTGGCCGCAGTGTCACTATGCGCCGCCGATCTTCTGGACTGAGTTGCTGCCATGTAGGCACTGGTACAACAAATGGGAATCGATCAGTCAGAGCGGGGTCTAGCGGCTCTGAGCCGAGGTATATTTCAGCTCCTGCGGACATATCCGCATCGTCTGGCGACGGCGGATTCATTGCTGCCCACCGATAGCGCAGGTGCTGTAGCCCAATACCAACGACACGGCGCTCATGGATGATTGGGAAAAGCTTATTTTGAAGATCAGGGCGGCACCGTGAGATCTCATCAAAGAACACAAATTCGGCGTCCCAAATGGCACCAGGCGTCGTTATGAACCGCAGGCTTTCCCCCGTTTCATCTGGCATGGGGATACCCACGAGATCGTCATAGTTCAAAAGGGATGCGTTGTAGTGACGATAAGCAAGGTGAAGTGCATCGGATAAGCGCTCAACAAGGAGAGTCTTTGCAGTACCATGGGGGCCAATCAGCAACAGGGGCGATTCTGTCGCCAGCGCCGCGAGAAGGACTGCATCGAGCCGTCCCCACCCCTCGACGTTGAGCAGTCTTGTCAGGCTAATGCCTTCACGCACAGTGTCTTGATCTACCATGTCAGGTTCCCCAGCTACATCAGTTAAATGGAAGATGTGGTCGTGACTGCCACGTTAATACCGGTCTTGCCCCCCGCCGGCAGATCTGAGTTACATCGCCGTAATGCCTGTCTAGACATCTGACGCGTGACAATTTATACCCTCATGTAAGAAAATCTATCATTGAATGATAGTAACGTCAACATTATTCGTACCATTTTCCTATTTTCCTTGACAACTTCTTTACGAGATTTGTCTGAATTACTTCGTTAGAAGTTTGGTACAATCACGAAAGCTTACACATTCTTCCTTGCTAATCTGGGATATTTCGTGCTAGTGTACAAAAATAAGCATTGGCTTATGGTTTACGGGAGCAATCTATGCCGACATTCATCGACATTGAACCTGCCCTACTACGTTGGCAAGCTAAGCATGGACAACGGCTAACCTATGAAGAGTTGGCACGGCGTGCGAATATCTCTATAGCAGCGCTTTATCGCATGAAGTCCGGAGATATGATTGCGCCCGATTTACGAAAAATAAATCAGCTTTGCAAAGTGCTGGAATGCCAACCCGGCGAAATAATCAAACGAGAAAAAACTGGGCCTAGTAATGAGATTACCGCCCTTGAAGTTGAGTATCGCGAAGTGAAGAAAAAACTAGAGCGCCGCATGCGCCAGCGACGAAGCAATCCCCAAACCGAAGAAGGCACAGCAGGATAAATTCCGAAGTCAGAAGCCGTATCCTCATATGACCCCAGTGTGACTCCAGAATCATTAGCGAAAGCTTTTGAGTTCTTTGGTATTAGAGTGGATTGTGGTGTATTATGATCAGTAATTCACGCGCTCTCGCGCTCCGACCGGCATTCCCTGGTATACCTAGGAGTAGCCCTGATGGCTTCACAGAATACGCCGCCAGCCAACGCTAGTGACCCCAACAAAGCCGTTGTGCCTAACACAGAACGCGGAACCCCACCGCGCCAGAGCACTTCCACCATGCCTGGTCCACGTGTCTTGAAGACGGGAATGGAAGAAACAAGCCAGGAGATGCCTATCTCCACTCCACCAACTGATATGCGCTACATTACAGGTCAGATCCCTGCTGTGAAGGCCACCACTGATATGACTGCACCCCAGACGATTGTGCCTAACCCAGGTTGGCCACCGCCAATGTTGTTACGTCCAGACACAACGCCCGAAGAACGTTACTATCTTGAGAACCGCTGGTTTAGCCAGTGGCTCTATTTCGATAAGCGCGCCAATGAAAACAAAAAGAACTACCTGTTTTACCAGCGTATTATCATATTCGGCTCTGTAGCGGTACCTGTGTTGGTCAGTTTGAGCCCGAGCGTAGAATCGTTTTTCGGTGGACCAGAAGCTGGCAGACCGGCCAGAGCTATTTTCGACGTCATCACGATTTTCCTGAGTCTCGCAGTCGCACTGGCAGCAGGTATGGAACGACTCAACAAATACGGTGAATACTGGAGTTCTTACCGGCAAGCAGCGGAAGAGCTGATGCAGGAAAAGGCGCTATACGATAGTCGTGCGGGGCACTATGAAAGCGCGGAAAGTACGTTCCTTGATTTCGTGGAGCGTGTGGAACAGGTTATTGCTCAACAGAATGGGCGCTGGATCCAATCGCGACGTGAATCAGCAGCTGATGCACAGAAAAGAGCTCAGGGTATTCTCAGCCAGTACTATGGTTCAACCTACAACAGCGCGAATGTTCCCGGGTCTAGCCGACCGATACCTCCAGAGCAAGAATAGCTCACAGGCTTACACAAACTCTGAGGCCGCCTATATAGGCGGCCTTTTTCGTTGAAGCATGCTGACCCAAGAGTGCTAAATTTTAGTGAGCATCCCACATTTCTTCTTCCACCGCCGCGATAGAGTGTTCGAGTATTGTTAAACCCTCATCGAGCAGATCGCGCTGCAAAACAAGCGGCGGTGCAAAGCGTATGCCTGCCTGGCCACAACCCAGGGTAATAAGCCCATTCAAGTAGCAGCGGTCCACAATCGCGTCACGCATCTTTGGCGAAGGCTCACCGTTAGCGTCGCAGAAGTCCATGCCGATCATGAAGCCAAGCCCATCGACACGAGTAAGAATGGGATGATCCTGCATGAAACGCGCCAGGCGATCACGTGTGTAATTACCCAGCTCAGTAACATGACCGAGCAGGTTCTCCTCTTCGATGACTTCAAGGGTGGCGATTGCAGCTGCACAAGCTAACGGGTTACCTCCAAATGTGCTTGCATGTGCGCCAGGTACCCACTGGCGCATAATGTCCGTATGTGCAATCGTCGCACCGATTGGTACGCCAGACCCAAGACCTTTCGCCAGACACACAATATCAGCTGCAACGCCCCAGTGTTCGAGAGCGCAGAAGCGGCCCGATCGTCCCACACCAGATTGAATCTCATCAGCAATCAACAGGATGCCGTGCTTGTCGCAGAACTCTCGCAGTCGCGGGAAGAAGTCATCGCGAGGTAAGAGATAACCACCCTCACCCTGAATTGGCTCTACAATCACTGCGGCGATCTCGCGCGGTGCGACCTTGCGAAGCACGAACTTCTCGATGAAGCCTACCGAATCGCACCAGCACTGTGCACAGCAACCTGCCCCGTTCTCGCAATCCTCGCACGAGCTGCGGGCTGGATACGGTATGTGCGTTACACCACCAGGAATGTTCGAGTAGCCTTCGCGTTGGGTGTTCTTACTCGCGGTCATCGATAAAGCGCCCATGGTCCGTCCGTGAAAACCACCATAGAACGCTATCACATGAGAACGACCACGGTACTGCGCCAGTTTCAGCGCTGCTTCAACTGCTTCTGTGCCTGAATTACCAAAATAGACGAGCTTATCTTGCGGATTTTCCGCGCGATGGATCGGAACCCGCGTTTGCAGCATTTCCGCCAGTGCTACAGGTTTTTCGCAGAAAAAATCGGTCCCCCCTATATGTATGTATTTCTGCGCCTGTTCCGTGATTGCACGAACGATACGCGGATGGCTGAAGCCCGTTGATAACACAGCGATTCCCGCTGCAAAATCAATGTAGCGATTGTCATCCACATCCCAGACTTCAGCTCCCATACCACGCCCGATTGTGAAGCCATAGGATCGCGTGTAAGACGGCGATAGCGTCTTGACGTCACGAGAAACGATCGCTCTGGACGCTGTGCTAGGTTCACGGAATACAAACTTGTCGACTTCTTTACCCATTATTCACTGCCTTGTTCGTTGTGTTTGATAGACTTCCTGACCCGATTCAACCATCGGAGTATAAGCTGTGAGATTATCCGGGTCAAGCATAACGAAAGCTTACGCCGGTAGGATCAGGCTTTTGAGATCACGGGGATAATAAGTAATCATCTCAACACCATCATCCCTGACGACTACAGTATCGGAGTGTCTAAATCCTCCAACGCTCGGCACATAGATGCCTGGCTCAACCGTGAACACCATGCCAGGCCGGATAATCGTTTCATCACCAATATCAAGAAAAGGACCTTCGTGATAGCGAATACCGATTGTGTGACCCGTGTGGTGTTTCCAATACTGAGTCAAATCATGTTTTTCGAAATAGGCACGTACTTCACGATCGACTTGCGCACAGGGCTTACCAGGTTCGATAGCCGCGATCGCCAGATCCTGTAGCGCGACCATATGATCAAAATAGCGCTTCTGGTCATCCGTAGGCTCACCCAGGAACATCGTCCGTTCCAGTTCTGAAACATAGCCCCAGACCCCTGCTGTCGCCCCTGTGACCAGAACATCACCTTTTTCAAAAACGATGTTATTTGACAATGCATGCGGGATCGCTGCATTTCGCCCAATCTGTCCACGATATCCCGCCACCGCCCCATACACAGCGTTCTGTGCGCGATACACCGGCCCAATTGCGTCAAGCATAGCAGCTGTCGCTTCTTGTGAAGCACGCTGATCAACTGAAGTTTCTGTCGCGCCGACCACAGTGTATCGCTGCAAAAGCCGATGTGCCAGATTAGCCCAGCGAGAACTCTCCTTGAGAAGATCGATCTCGGCTTCACTTTTGATTGCCATCACATCTTCGATGAATGGCCGGGGGTTCTTCACTGAAAAGCCTTGTTCCGTGAGCGATGGGCCACGATAGCCGAAGACCCATGGATAGCCATCACTATCAGCGAATATCTCTCCCGAAACGCCCATATCCCATATCATCTTCTGCAAGATCTGGGCCGGATGAGGCATGTCTGGATACTCTATGTAGTGCACAACTTGATCAACAACAGCGTGTGATCGTGCATGTTCCAGTTCCAGCCTGGGTACGAAAAGACCACACTCACCACTCTGATTCATGACAAACGCCATGGGTCGTTCTGTGGGAATGAACTTGAATCCCGTGTAGTAAAGAATATAGTCAGTATCAAACAGGATAACGCCGCTTGCGCCCTGCTCAACGACGTAATCTGCTAATTTTTTACTGCGCTGTTCAAACTCAGCTTTCGTAATCCCCAACTGAAACGGATGTACAACCATTGATAGCTCCCCTCTCTGACTGCGCTATGAAAAAGGTCGTGCCCTTTATCGAACATACTCTACCGCGTCTTGTGTTCTATAGGGTAATCCAATCCTGAAACAGAACAGGGGCGCCGATGACGCCCCGTTCTTTGTTCATATTTTATTACTTAAGCTAATTTACTCGGCAGCCACATCAAGGCGAACAACACGCGGCTCTGGTAGGGGATCAGCCATATCCACTACACCGCCTAGTGCTTGCTCAATGTACTCCACCAAGATCTGGCGCTCACCAACGCCTGGATTATCAAATCCGCGCATCTCAGCAGCAGCAGCCAGAGCTTGATAGCCATCACCACCCGTCAGCAGGAAGCTGTTGGTCACCATACGGAAGGTACGTTCCAGATCGCCTTGGGCGACAAAGTCCTCAATGACAACATCTTCTGTGCCATCTTCACGGGTCACGATCAGCGTCTTAACACGGGAGGGAGTATCCAGTGTCACCTGATCTGAGACACCTTCCATGCTCGCGTCATATTCGAGATACATGCCGGCAATCTGCGGGAAGCGTCCGTCTGCAGCGGGAACGCGGCTAACAGCATTCTCCATCACAGCGATAAGTTCAGCTGCTGTCAATTCAACGATGACCATATCATTGTCAAATGCCAGAGCGGTCGAGACGGTCAGGACAGTGATATTCGGGCCGAGTATCGTCGCACGGATACCACCGCCATTCTTCAGCGCGACGTCTACTGGTTCCTCGGAGACGTTACGCGCCCACCACAGGGTGGAATCCGCGGTCAGGCGGCCCAGATTTGTCTCACGACCACGCACATCAACGCGCTGACCATTAAGCTCTTCGGTGCTCATACCGATCACCGTGAACTGAGTCTGAATCAGTTCCGTATTGACTAGGCTCTCAAAGATCGACACAACTTCCTCGGAGGGTGCCGGTGCTTTGCCCAGAACATCGCCCAGGGCTTCGATCGCGAGGTCGGTTGTCGCAATCGGGCCACTGCGCGGATCAATGTTGATGATGTTACCCGTTTCGTTGAATGTAACAATCAGGTTGCCAACGTACGTATAGAGCTGGTCGCTGTTGACAACAACAACAAGGTTGCCTTCGCTATCGAGGCGCAGTGTGGGGTAAGAAGCTTCGGCGGTATCGCCTTCACGCAGCAGATTGAATGGACCATCAGCTTCTGGACGTGCCATGAAACCCGTGGAACCCGCTGCAACGATAATATCGATGCCACGCAGAAGCTGTGCCGATAGCGGATCTCCAGTGAAGTCCTGAGCATGATCAAGCAAAATAATCTTGTTGATACCCTGACTCTCCAACAGTTCGACCTGTTCCAGCACCAGATCAACAGCGGAGACTACTGGCTGGTTATCTTCAGCGTTACGGCCACCGACGAAGTCGATGCCAGGTAGAGTCGTATCAGGATCTGCAATGACGTTGAAGAAATCAGCAGGTGCACGGCCGATGAGACCAACGCGTTCGCCGCCGATTTCTACGTAAGCGCTGCGAGCGACCTTACCAGCAAGTTCCGTAACGTTCGCACCATCTTCGCCAATTTCGATGGGAGGTACGCCTTCGCTCAACTGAGCATTGCTGAAATCTAGATTGACGGCCAGGAAGGGATAGTCAGCGCTAGACAACATAACTGCAAAATCGTCGAGACCGCTATCAAATTCATGATTGCCAATGCCATTGGCAACGAGGCCCATCGCATTAAAAAGCGCAATATCCGCGAGACCGTTCGCGCCAAACTCTGCGACTTCAACTGAAGCCTGATAGAAGGGGCCTGGTAGTGTGTGGTCACCAGCTGTCAGATAAAGGCTATTGCCATCCGGGGCGATCTGGCGCAGACCATCAAGAATTGCAGCATAATTCAGGATTTTCGGCTCCAGAGTGTTGGTATCCTGGAATGACGATTCATTATCCGAGCTGTGCAGAACCTGCAGTGTAAAGGTACTGCTGTCCTGCGCACCCACTACTGACACCAGAACGGCTGTCAGCATAAGCATTACCAGAAGCGAAATCTTGCGAACCATGTTTGTCTCCAAATGGGTCTAAATGTGCTCCTTGATTATCTGATTATGCGTTAGCTTATGTTTAGGCAACTGATAAGCTATGGTAAAGGGGAATGGGTACGGTATTTAAGCTTTCGTGGACTTCTTCTTCCAAACAGCAATCTATATGAAATCAGCCTCATGAATCAATCATGCCTAAGATAGTGCTGGCCTGCTACAATTCAGACAGTTTATCGGTTCATCCGTAGCATCATGAGTTGCCAACATGGAAGTACAACTATTCAAGAACGTAATGTCGCAATGGGCTACCGGGATTAGCGTCATCACAACACAGTACGATGGTGAATTGACGGGCTTTACAGCTAATTCATTTGCCAGTGTCAGCATAGATCCTATGCTGATCTCAATGAGTGTGACCAAACAGCTTTATGCTGGACAATTAATCCAGAAAAGCGGTGCTTTCGTTGTCAACATCCTCAAGCATGACCAGGTAGAATGGGGAAAAATCTTTGCGGGCTTCTACAAAGACCATCAAAATCGTTTCGAGGGTATCGCATATATCCAGGCCAACAACGGCGCTCCGGTCTTGCCGGATGTGCTGGCTTGGTTCGCGTGTCGTGTTTACACAACGATAGATGTAGGAGCAAGCACCCTGGTATTGGGAGAAGTCACCGAAGGTAGCGTAGCTGAATCTGGTGTGCCCCTGCTCTATCACAATCGTCACTGGGGCACGTTCCAAGCAATGGAGTGAACTAGACAAGCTCCTGGGCTGCCATCGCAGCACCGATGATTCCTGCATCATTACGCAGCTGTGCAGGAACCACTTCCGTTTCCAATGTCAGATACGGAAGGAACTTATCGTATTTCTTGCTGACGCCACCGCCAACAATGAAGAGGTCCGGAGAAAACAGGAATTCAATGTGACCCATGTACTCGTTGAGCCGTCTCGCCCACTTCTTCCAACTTAAGTCCTTATCACTACGCACCTTGTCGGAAGCACGGTGTTCACCTATCTTGCCGCGCAGCTCTAAATGCCCCAACTCCGTATTCGGTAGCAGATGCCCATTCACGAAGATTGCACTACCGATGCCAGTACCTATCGTCAATACGATCACGACGCCATTGTGTCCGCGCCCTGCTCCAAAATGCATTTCAGCAATACCTGCGGCATCCGCATCATTGACCACCTTTACGGGGTCCCCAGTCTTGCGTTGAATCATACGCTGGGCGTCTGTTCCTATCCATGCCTCATCGACATTCGCCGCGCTGAATGCTACACCGTGTTTCATGATGGCCGGAAAGGTGCAACCAATTGCGCCATTCCATTTGAAGTGCTTCACGATCTCAGCCACGACATCTGTGACAGCTTCCGGGACAGCGGGTTGGGGTGTCGGGATACGATAGCGATCCTTGGTCAGTATCCCCTGATTGATATCCACTGGAGCGCCTTTAATACCCGATCCACCAATATCTATACCGAGTATTTCCATCGTCCACCACCTTGTTGCATTGATTTCGCTACAGTACGCCAATTATCGCACATGAGCGTTCAAAACCCCACATCGGCCACATTTTGTGCCTCAGGGAGATACAAGAGCAATATCGTCGGGCCCTCTTATAGCGCTCTAACATTGCGCCGACACGTCTCATACACGCATCCGATATACCTCAGACATTGAACCCCTAAACTTTATGCATGTTCACGATTAGTGGAGAAAGAGGAGCCAACATGGGCAAAATAGTCGGAATTGACCTGGGTACAACTAACTCAGTTGTTGCTGTGCTCGAAGGTGGCGAACCAGTTGTTATTGCGAATGCCGAAGGCAGCCGCACGACGCCATCGATTGTCGCTTTCACCAAGAACAAAGAGCGTCTGGTTGGCCAACCTGCCAAGCGCCAGGCGGTAGTGAACGCAGACAACACCATTTTTTCAATCAAACGTCTGATGGGCCAGACATACGAGGAAGCTCACGGCGAAGTCGGACGTCTACCGTACGAAGTTGTCCGTGGCGCAGCCAATGATGCGCGTGTGCGCGTCCCCAATACTGGCAAGGAATACACGCCTCAGGAAATCAGCGCATTGATTCTGGGCAAACTCAAGAAGGACGCGGAAGCTTACCTGGGTGAGGAAGTCACGCAGGCAGTGATAACAGTGCCCGCATACTTCAACGATAGCCAGCGTCAGGCAACAAAGGACGCAGGTCGAATCGCCGGGCTTGATGTTCTGCGCATCATTAATGAGCCAACGGCTGCTTCGCTCGCATACGGACTTGACAAGAAGGCCAACGAAACAATTCTCGTGTTCGACTTGGGCGGTGGTACTTTTGATGTATCCATCCTTGAAGTTGGCGATGGTGTCGTAGAAGTACGCGCAACCAGCGGCGATACGCATCTCGGTGGCGATGACTGGGACAATGTGATCGTTGATTGGATCGCCGAAGAATTCAAACGAGAAAACGGAATTGACCTGCGACAGGATCGTCAGGCACTCCAGCGTCTGAAAGAAGCCGCCGAGAAAGCCAAGATCGAGCTGTCGAGCACTGTGCAGGCTGAGATCAACCTGCCCTTCATCACAGCGGATGCCAGTGGGCCACGGCACTTGAACCTGACGTTGTCACGTGCGAAGTTCGAGCAACTCAGCGAAGGGCTGCTCAAACGCATTGAGACACCTGTCCAGCAGGCAATCAACGATGCCGAACTCAACAAAAACGACATTCAAGAGGTCGTCCTGGTGGGCGGTGCTACACGCATGCCAATGGTACAGGAGCTGGTTGAGCGTCTGCTTGGCAAGGGTCCAAACAAGAGCGTGAATCCCGACGAAGTTGTTGCTGTCGGGGCTGCGCTCCAGGCTGGGGTTCTGTCCGGTGATGTCAAGGACATTCTCCTGCTAGATGTTACGCCCCTCAGCCTCGGCGTAGAAACAATGGGCGGCGTGTTTACCAAGCTCATTGAACGCAATACAACAATTCCAGTCCGTAAGACGGAGACATTCTCAACAGCTGCAGATAATCAACCCGCGGTTGACATCCATGTTCTGCAGGGCGAACGGCCGATGGCAGCCGACAATATGACGCTCGCGCAGTTCCAGCTGACTGGCCTGCCGCCTGCCCCACGTGGGGTGCCGCAGATTGAAGTCACATTCGACATCGATGCCAACGGTATTCTGAATGTAAGTGCCCGCGACAAAGCTACTGGTAAAGAGCAGAAGATCACCATCACTGCTTCTACTAACCTGAGCAATAGTGAGGTCGAGCGCCTGGTTCGCGAAGCTGAGCAGAACCGCAGCGCTGATGAACGCCAAGCTCAGTTGGTACAGGTGCGCAACGAAGCTGACAGTGTCATCTACCAGGTTGAAAAGTCGCTCAACGAACTCGGTGACAAGCTGCCAGCCAATGATCGTCAGCAGATCGAACAACAGATTACTGCGCTGCGCGATGTCATGCAGCGTGAAGACGCCGAAACAATCCGCACCGGCATTCAGAACCTGCAAAATGCAGCTCACGCCTTATCACAGCAGATGTATGCCAGCCAGGAGCAACCTGGAGGCGCCACGGATAAAGAGCGCCGCGATACCGGCGAACCCGATGTCGTCGAGGGAGAATTCACTGAAGTCTAGTCTCAAGTCAAATAAGGCAAAGCGCCGAGGCAACTCGGCGTTTTGCTTTTCCACAAACGAATCAGAAGTATGATGATTACGATCGAAACCCAACCTCAGTTGTCGCGTATAATGGAATTACACCAAAAATACAGTCAAGATGAGGCAAAACCATGACCGACGAGCAAAATCCTGATCCAAAACCAGACTCGAAATTTGACCCCATGCGCGAAATAAGTCGTATCAGCAACACTGTAGGTAAAGCCATCGGACAGGGGATACAACAGGTCCAAACCCAGGTGCGCTCCCTCGCCAGCGTCGGTAGTGTCCGGCTCGACGTCTATGAATACGATAACCACATCGTAGTGCAGACATCGCCCTTCGACGGGGAACTGGATCCTGAGACGCTGTCAGTCACTATGGAGGGTGAAAAGCTGACGATCAGTGGTATAACCCGGCCTGATCCAGCACCGCTGGAAGCTAACTATCTGCTACAAGAACGCAAGTTCGGGACTTTTTCCCGAACAGTAGAGATAGCAATTCCTGTCAAGGCCGACGAAGCCAAGGCAAAGTTCAAGCAACGTACATTGACGGTTACCATCCCTATTGACACGCAGCAGTATCATAATATCCACGTTATCCCTGGAGAAGAATAAGAAAACCGCCCATTCAGGGCGGTTTAGGGAACAAGGCTTGTTACACACACCCTGATAGCAAGCCGCTAACTTGCTTGCTCAGTCAGATGTGCGTCTCGGAGTTCAGCATACGTAGCAGTGAAATCCGCAATGAACGCGTCTTTCTCTGGTTCCGGCAGAAAACTATAACGAATGGCATTCAACGCGTACTGCTCGACATCAGCCGGTCTTGAATTCTCATCTTCCAGCAAAGCCAGATACTCGTCAGTGATTGTACTGCGCGTCAACTCAGGCAGCCGCGATCCAACTATTAAGGGAATAGATGCTTCCGAGTATTCCTGGCGTAACTGGGCGATGCTGTAATCTTGCGCGGCAAGTCGACCGAGTTGTGTAGGGGACAATATGACACCGATTTCTTTCTCACCAAGATGGTTGAGAGTATCCTGTTCAGCACCCGTGGCAAGCGAATCGACGAGACGCTGCGGCTGCAGGCTATCAACCGCATCGACCCATGATGTCTCATCTGTGAATGAACGTAACTGCAGCATCGTTGGCACATTCTTCTTGGACGCCATCGAAAATGCTTTTGCGAATTGGCCAATGGGTTGTGCGTCATCAGTACCGACTAGCCCCATGCCTACCACATTACCGCGCGTCGCATTGGCACTTGTTGCCCACCTTGCAATATCCTCTGCTTTCCGGGGACGATCTCGGGGAATGAGCATGACCCACTTCATCTGAACGCGCCAGGCACGCGCAACACGGTCAGCACCATCATTCAGCGCATTGATAAACACCAGGAAATCCATCCCCGAATCCATATAGGAAGCCGGCATTACACCTACTTCAGCGTACCGAACGTTTTGCTTTGATAAAGCGACACCCAGCTCATACACAGCGCGCGTAATGTTATCAGGGTGTTGAAGCCAGGTGCTGATCTGTTTCGTCAGAGACTCCCAAGTTTCAGGTTCAGGACTGGCGAGCTTCTCAAGCCACTGCTTATATTCTCGTGGCCGCATCGTCGCAGCAATGTTGTTCTCTTCCATGATACGCAGCAGTACGTTATGTGGGATCGCGCCTTCCAGCTGGACACTAAGCTCAGCCTTGGGCATTGCACGTACGAAATCTTCCAATGCCATCGTCTCTATTCCTTGTGCAACTTTAAGGTCGTGGAAAGTCGGTGCTCAATAGATCCAGTTGGCCTACCCAATATTCAATCTGCGTGCGTATCGTGTAGAGCAACATTATCAACTGACGAATTGCGCTCTTCATCTTTGCTTGATCGACCTGATTCGTCTCGATGTGCTACAGCAGACTTGACAAAGCCTTCAAACAGCGGATGCGGTCGGTTGGGGCGACTCAGAAACTCAGGATGGAACTGGCTGCCAATCATAAATGGGTGGTCACGCATCTCCGCAATCTCGACCAGCAAGTCATCCGGGCTTACCCCACTGAAGCGCATCCCATGCTGTTCATAATCTTGTCGGAAGAGATTGTTAAATTCCCAGCGATGCCGATGACGTTCGCTTACCTCGGACTGCTCATACAGGCGTGCTGCCAGGGACCCTTCCTGAAGTACACAGGGATAAGCCCCCAAACGCATTGTACCGCCCATATCAGTGATCTCACGCTGATCAAGCATGAGATCAATCACCGGATAAGACGTATTCTCATCAAATTCAGTGCTATTGGCATCTTCATAGCCAAGTACATTGCGTGCAAACTCGATGCACATGACCTGCATCCCGAGGCATAACCCCAGATACGGTATCTTGTTCTCACGCGCAAAGCGTGCTGCGGCTATCTTGCCTTCAACACCTCTATATCCAAACCCGCCAGGTACAACAATGCCGTCAAACTGCCGCAGTTGTTCGATTTTATCGCTCTGTCGCAGTTCATCAGACTGTATCCACTCGATCTCTAGCTTTTGATTGCAGGCTGTAGCTGCATGCAGCAAGGCCTCTTTCACGCTCATATAGGCGTCGTGCAACTCAACATATTTGCCAACGATACCAATACGTACTGTCTCCTCAGCCGTCCGGACACGACTGACCATTTCTCGCCAAGCTGTCAGGTCAACAGATTGACGCGCTTCTAGCTTGAACCAGTTGATGATGTACTCACCCAAACCAGCATCTTCCAACATGAGCGGAACGTTGTAGATGTTGTCGGTTGTCACCAACGGAACAACTGCTTCGCGATCGACATCGCAAAACAGCGAGATCTTTTCGATGACATCATCACTAACAGGATGATCCGTGCGCGCCACGATAACGTGCGCGTTAATACCCAGGCTACGTAGCTCACGAACACTGTGCTGAGTTGGCTTTGTCTTTAGTTCTCGCGTTGCACCGATATAGGGCAAAAACGTAACATGCACATAGAGGGTGTCGCGCCGCTTCAGGCCGACCCGCATCTGGCGGATCGCCTCGAGAAAAGGCTGGCCTTCGATGTCGCCAACCGTTCCGCCGACTTCAACAATCACGACATCCGCTTCGGTCTCTTTGCCGATCTTGTTGACCCGCCGTTTGATCTCATTTGTGATGTGCGGGATAACCTGAATTGTCTTGCCCAAGTAATCACCACGTCGTTCTTTCTCCAACACGTGGCTGTATACTTGACCCGCGGTCACATTAGACAAACGACTGACATTATCATCGATGAAACGCTCATAATGACCAAGATCGAGATCTGTTTCAGCGCCATCGGACGTCACGAAAACCTCACCATGCTGATACGGGCTCATAGTTCCCGGATCAACATTGAGATAGGGATCGAGCTTCTGGATCGCGACCCGCAAGCCGCGTGCCTTGAGAATACGCCCGATAGCCGCCACTGTGAGTCCCTTGCCGACCGAACTCACGACACCACCGGTGCAGAAGATGTATTTAGGTTTAGACACTGGATCACCCATCTTCACTGAATTAACACAAAAAGCAGGGCGGGATGACACCACCCCGCCACCTACCTGTTGATGAGCACCAGCCGCCAGGATTCGGCGGCGACACACAATTCCTAAACGAGCTTGGCCAGTTGATCGGCAGAGCGCCGCATGTCGAGGAAAATAAGGCCTAGTTTCGCGTTCTGTTTGACCAATGTCGTCAACACAGCCTCTTCACCAACTGACATCAGGATGACGTAGCCATCGATTCCTTTGACATAGACTTGGTCAAGCACACCACGTCCCAGTTCGCTAGCGATACGTTCTCCTAGCGATAACATCGCGGCTGACATCGCGCTGACGCGATCTTCCTCTACCCCCGCAGGCAATGCAGAGGCCATGATCAAGCCATCAACACTGACGACAGCTGAAGCCTCGATTTCAGGCATAGTACTCTGAAGTTCGCGCAGTTGGTCTACCATTAAGTCACTACGCGATTTCGCCATCTCGATCTCCTCTCAAGAATACCCTCGCCGTCACCTGCGCACGCAGCCTCGAGTCATACGGTGAGCATATTCCAGCGCTATACGCTTTGGTCAGCCCTATCCCTGATGGGCTTCATCAGAAAGCAGGTTGCCCAGGCCACCTCAATAAAGCTATTGTCATTCTAGGTCAACAATCAGGTGGTATCAAGTTAAAGGCCAGGTGGTCCTGCCCGTAGTGTCCTGAGCCATCACGTGACAAACGCGAGTCATCAACGTCCATGATATTATACAGAATTATACGCATGTGACCACAATCGCAATGCACAGTTTCACAATACCACCATGCATTTGATTCGTTGTTCCCTGCCGATGCTATGATCTCAACCCCCGGACTGTTCAGGAAGATTGATTCCGCTATACTGAAACCGCTGCCCGAAAGAGGGTTAGCCGTAGGCTGAGCGCAAGTTGCACTTGCTCGTGAAGCGCCATACTAAAAGTATGGGATATTTGAGAAGTGAGAACACATGGCTGAAAATTACCAGACACGTCGCAACAATGAAGTAAGCGGCGCCCAACTCATTCAGGACGTTGCAGAGCGAATCGCCCAGAGCGTCGGTCAGGTCATCATTGGTAAGCGCAACGAAGTCCGCCTGGCAATACTCGGTCTGCTTTGCAAGGGGCATATACTCCTTGAGGATATTCCTGGCGTTGGCAAAACAATGATGGCCCGTGCCCTGGCGAAGGCGATCGGCACCAACTTCAGCCGAATTCAATTTACACCTGACATGTTGCCATCTGATGTGACCGGTGTTTCGATCTTCAACCAACAAACAAGACAATTCGAGTTCCGGCCTGGTCCAATCATGGCGCAGATTGTTCTGGCTGACGAAATCAACCGTGCTACGCCCAAGACGCAAGCCGCCCTGCTCGAAGCAATGGAAGAGCGCCAGATTACTGTCGATGGCGTTACATACCCTATGGACGACCCATTTATGATTCTGGCAACACAGAATCCTATTGAATATGAGGGGACGTTTCCACTACCAGAAGCTCAACTCGATCGCTTTTTGATCCGAATTCAGATGGGCTATCCTTCAGCGAACGAAGAAATCACCATGTTGAGTGCGCAGCAGTATCAGCATCCAATTAATAATCTCCAACAGGTGATTCGCTTTGAGGATCTCATTCGTGCGCAAGAGATGGTCAAGCAGGTTTATGTCGCTGACGAAATCAAACACTACATTGTCAGCCTTGTGAACGCATCGCGTGCAGCCAACAATGTCTATCTAGGTAGCAGCCCACGCGGCTCTCTCGCACTGTTCCGGACATCACAGGCACGTGCTGCAATGGCCGGACGTGACTATGTGATCCCAGATGATGTGAAAGCTCTGGCTGAAGTCACCCTATCACACAGAATTATTGTCGGTCCAAAGGCACGCATTGACGGCATCTCTTCGAGAACGATCGTTCAGGACATTCTGAACACAACGCCGGTCCCGGGTGCATCCCTCCAGCGATAAGTCAATTACAGTATGGTCGCTCGTCGTAACGCCATTTACCTGGTTATCATTGGCGCGCTTTTTGCTGGCCTGTTCACTGGGCGCGCAATCTTTCTGAACATCGCCTATTTGTTCGGCGGTATACTGCTTCTATCCATGTTGTGGGCCTGGTTTGCAGTGCGCGGTGTGCGCATCGCGCGTATGACCCGTTCAAGACGAGCTCAGGTCGGACGGTCGTTTACAGAGCACTTTCGTGTCGGTAATGCAGGTTGGCTGCCAAAGCTATGGCTGGAAATCCGTGACCATTCTACACTGCCTGGGCATAGTGCGAGTCATGTTGTTCCTTCACTTTGGAGCAGGCAACAGTATGAGTGGCAGATCGAAACACCGTGTACAGTACGCGGAGAGTTTCAGCTCGGGCCGTTGACAATCACCAGTGGTGACCCTTTCGGTTTTTTTCTCGCACCGCGTCGGATCAATGCTGTAGAGCGTATCATTGTATACCCAGCGATGGTGCCTGTAGACAGCTTCTCCCTTCCGATTGGGCTGCTTTCGGGTGGCGAAGCGCAGCGTTACATCACCCAAAACGTTACAACCAACGCTGCCGGTGTGCGTGACTACGTACCCGGTGATAGTATTAACCGCGTCCATTGGCGCAGTACTGCACGCCGTGATCGCCTGATCGTAAAAGAGTTTGAACTTGACCCGATGGTGGACATCTGGCTATTTGTGGATTTCTCCGCACAATCTTTGGTGGAAGCCCCAAATGTACAGCGCGTATCCCCCCTAGGTGCTCTATTACCAGGAACGCAGATGATTCCTCCATCAACAGAAGAGTACTCAGCGGTAATCGCGGCGTCACTCGCTAGGCACTTTATCGATGATCAACGGGCGCTGGGGTTCTCAGCTTATCTGCCACGACGCGAGGTATTGCAGCCAGAACGAGGTGATCACCAGCTAACGCGGATACTGGAATCTCTGGCGATAGCAAGAAGCCTCTCAGATTACCCACTTCACGCCATGCTCGCCCTGGAAGCGCATCGATTCACGCGAGGAACAACTCTGGTCATCGTTACCGCATCGCTGAATCCTCGCTGGGTGCAGGAACTTCAGGTCATCGTAAGACGCGGTGTGCGACCTACCTGCGTCTTCATTGATCCATCGAGTTTTGATAAGGCGTACCTGTCCGAAGAGATCCGCGGCATGCTACAGCTTGCACGCATCCCCCATATACCAGTGCAACAGGGTGAGGACCTGAGTGCCGCGCTCTCGCAGCGCCCAATCTAGAAGTCTTAGGTCTTTGCCCTATGTATCCACCAGTGAAACTTACCAAGCATTGTGAAGCCCAGATCATCAAGCAAGGCTGACGCTCTACTACCCTTTGGAACCACCGCTCCAAGCAATGCTGAACTGGCTGGTCGCACGTCGACATGAGAAACCGGCTGCAACCCACCTTCTAACCAGTGACCGCTGTAGGTTAGGGTAACCACAGGTACAAAATGTTCAGCCGAAACTGCCAAAGAGTGAGTATTCGAAACGTACAGCTCATACACGTCACTCTGCCCGGAAAAACCTGATTTACGGAAAGCACGCTCAGATGCTGCGTTGTCAACGCGCACAAGTGCTCTGTTCAACTGAGGGCAATGTACCGCTGCCTGTCGGCATGCTTCGTTAATCAGCGTGGCTGCGATTCCCTGGCCTCGTACGCAAGGATGAACAGCTAACAGATCCACCTCAAACCGCAGCGTACCTTCTATCGATCGTGTAAAGAATCCATCTACAAAACCGCAGATCACCCCTTGTATGTCCGCAATATACGTCAGTCTGGTAACGCCAAAGGCATTCTTTAGATGTGTCTCGACGGGTACTTCATCCAAGCAGACCTCAATCAGACCTGCAATGGCCCTCAGATCATCAATCGTCGCCCGTCTTACTGTGAGCGTACTGGTCGCCATACGGATCACCTGGGGGTTTTTCCCTTTACAGGACACCTGCACTCTGCACTAATATAGACGATCAAGCGATTTATCTTAAGGACGACTATGCAGCACCCAACAGCCAATAATGCCTTTCTTTATGGGGTCGTATTCACTGGCGGGATGACGACACTGGCTGTTGAGCTCACCGCCTCCCGATTGTTGGGCAGTGTGTTTGGCACCAGCAATCTTGTCTGGGCAAATGTAATTGGGCTGATGCTCCTGTACCTGACGGTCGGCTATTTTTTGGGCGGTCGATTGGCCGATCGTCGTCCACACCATAGTTTCCTGTATCAGATTCTCATCTGGGCAGCATTCCTCAGTGCGCTTATTCCGTTACTCTCACGCCCGGTGCTTCAGACAGCAGCAAGAGCATTCGCCGACTACGAAGCAGCCCTGGCATTAGGCTCGTTTGTCGCTGTGCTGGTTCTCTTTTCAATACCTGTCACCTTGCTGGGTACCGTTTCACCGTTCGCGATCCGTCTGGCTGTTAAGGATGTACAGAACGCCGGGCGAATTTCCGGACAGATTTACGCCATCGGCACGATCGGCAGCATCGTAGGAACGTTCTTACCGGTGCTGTTCATCATCCCAGAACTAGGCACAACGCGGACTTTTCTTTTTTTCGCAGCAATCCTGTATCTGGTTGCCTTCGCTGGATTATGGCAGCACTCTCGGCGTCGTGCTCTCGTCAGTCTGTGGATGCCGACAGCGATCGCGCTTTTGGCATCCGCGGTATTGCCAGGGTACCTGCGCCCCCCAGCCTCAGGCGAAACGGTATTGTTCGAAGCTGAAAGCGCGTATAACTATATTCAAGTGGTAGAAGACGATGCCGGATTCCGCTATCTGTACCTGAATGAGGGAACTGGTATTCATAGTCAATGGCATCCGGAGCAGATCATCTATCGGCGTACTTGGGACCTGTTTCTGGCTGCCCCGTATTTCACACCAGACTTCCAGTATCAGGACATGGAATCCATCCTCATTATCGGCCTTGCCGGTGGCACCATCGCCCGGCAGCACATTGAAGTCTATGGAGACGTGCCAATCGACGGCATTGAAATCGACCCTATCATTATTGAGGCGGGTGCACGCTTTTTCGACATGAACGCTATTGAAATGCCAAATCTACGAACCTACGCTGCGGATGGTCGCTACGGCCTTAATCAGCTTGACAGAACATACACAGTGATCGGAGTCGACGCCTATCGCCCGCCCTACATTCCGTGGCACATGACCACTATTGAGTTCTTCCAGGAAATTCAGCAAAAGCTAACCCCAGACGGCGTTCTTGTCATCAATGTCGGTCGCACCAGCGAAGACCGTCGGCTAGTGGACGCCCTATCCGCAACTATTGGGCAGTTGTTTCCAACGCTGCATGCTATTGACGTGCCGGCTTCCTTCAACACCATCCTAGTCGCTACACAGCAGTCTTCCACACAAGATGATCTGCAACGCAATCTGCAAAAACTTCCTGTTGACGCATCTCCGGTGCTGCGAGACACACTGCAGCTCGCCCTTGACCATATCGTTCCAGTCACACCCAGCGATCTGATCTTCACAGATGATCGCGCACCCGTCGAAACACTGACGGATTCAATCGTACTTAATTTCCTACTTGGTGGCGGTGTAGAGGAACTACGCTGATGCAATCTTTGATGGATTTCCTTAGTCGACTCATGGCATTGTGGATCACACTAGCCATCCCGTTCTTACTGGTACTTGGCAGTGCGCGCCTTGTCATGACCCCGCTCTTCCTGCAGTTCGAATATACACGTCCAGGCTTCCCTGATGATTTCTACGGTTTCACAACAGAAGATCGGTTACTGTATGGGCCATTGGGCGTTGAATACATGCTCAATGGCGAACCAATTTCTTTTTTGGGCGATTTGCGCCTATCTGGGGAGAAATGCTGGCCGCCAGCCGACAATAGTTGTGCGATGTTCAACGAGCGCGAACTTCGCCATATGAAGGATGTCAAAGACGTAGCAACTGCGTTGTTCATCGGGGGTCTCGTCGTGCTGATCAGCAGCTTATTCGCTGCCGCCTACTTATGGATAACGAGAAGGAGGCGTGCACTGCGAGGTGCATTACGCACCGGGGCTGTTCTCACACTGGCGCTGATCGTGGGGATTGTCATTGCAGCGATCGTGGCGTGGGATACTTTCTTCGAGTTATTCCATGCCATCTTCTTTGAGGCAGATACCTGGCGGTTCTACTATTCAGACACGCTGATCCGACTCTATCCAGAACAGTTCTGGTTCGATGCTGCGCTAGCAATTGGTATTCTGACCAGTCTCGGCGCACTATTGATGCTACTGGTCACATTGAAACGAGGAAGAATAACCTAAGAATTTGCTTAACATTTTGATAAAATGAACCTGTTAGAATCGCTCCCTGATGAGATGCGATAGAAAAAAGATGGATATCGGCTCACTCCTGCGCAAGTGGCTGCGCCTGAATATCGGCATCAAGCGTTGGTTGCTGCTCTTTATCTTTGGCGTAATCGCGATTGCCTTCGCCTTGAGCTTGAGTCTGTATCCAATCATTGCAAATTCAGCGGCACATAATCAGAGTCTGTTGTGGATCGCCGCGTTCTTACTAGCAGGCGCCGGATTTACCTTGGTCATTTATGCCATTCTGTATCTTTCTCGCAGCATTCTGGCTCCGTATCAGCACCTGCGCAAAGGTGATCTAATCGACGAAGTTGTCGAACACCGTTCGCGAAACCGTGGTCTGCGCATTGTAGCAATCGGGGGTGGCACAGGTTTGCCAGCAACATTACATGGCCTTAAGCAGTATACCAGCAACATCACTGCCATCGTCACTGTTGCAGATGATGGCGGCAGTTCTGGACGGTTACGCCGTGATCTTGGTGTACTCCCCCCTGGTGACATCCGAAACAACATCGCAGCACTTGCAGACGATGACAGTCTCTTAACACACTTATTTCAGTATCGCTTTAGTACGGGTGATCTAAGTGGTCATGCTTTCGGCAACCTGCTGATTGCGGCGATGGCATACGTCGTCCAGACAACAAAGGGTCAGCATCAGAATGCTCTGGCCGAAGCACTGGTCGAAATCGAGCGCATCCTGAATATCCGGGGCCGCGTCCTGCCGACTTCCCTCGCTGACATAACTCTAGTTGCTAACGTCAAACTTGATGGATCTGGCCGCATAATCCGGGTACGTGGGGAATCCCAGATCGAGAAGATCCAGGGTCGTGTTCAGTCGATTGCTCTTGAGCCATCTGATGTTGAGGCATATCCAGATGGCGTACAAGCAATACTGGATGCAGATGTAGTTGTCATTGGTCCTGGCAGCCTGTATACCAGTATCCTTCCTAGCTTGATGGTACAAGGTATCGCAGATGCATTGAGGGCAACATCTGCCTACAAGATATACGTATGCAATGTTGCAACACAGCCTGTTGAGACAACGGACTACACAGTTGCTGAACACGTTCTCGCACTAGAAAAACACATAGGACGCGGCGTATTCCAGGCGGTACTGGCAAATAACAGTTATCCAGAACACAATCGTGGTATCACCCAATATGTTCCGCCTGCGCCAGAACATCATGAGATACTACAACGTTATGAAGTGCGTTATACTGACCTGGCAGATGAAGAACGGCCCTGGCGACATGATTCGCAAAAGCTATCAGGTGCCATTATGGAACTATATTGGCCGGAGCAATCCAGCACAAAAAATATTCTTTCTGGTGCGATAATATCGCTCAATTAGTCCACATAAGGAGTCTGCACACTATGGCTATCAAAGTCGGTATCAATGGTTTCGGACGCATTGGCCGTCAGGTCCTCAAAATCATCCGCGAAGATTATCGAGACGAGATCGACGTGGTTGCGTTCAACGATCTCGGTAATCTCGACACAATGGCGCATCTGTTCCGCTATGACTCAGTCCACGGGCGCTACGAGGGCGAGGTCAAAGTCGAAGATGGTAACCTGGTTGTGGATGGTGATGTGATCAAGGCGCTATCCGAACGTGATCCAGCCAATCTGCCCTGGGCAGATCTGGGTGTCGATGTGGTCATCGAGAGCACCGGTGTATTCCGCGATCGCGAAGGCACATCGAAGCACCTGGCCGCCGGTGCAAAAAAGGTCATTATCTCTGCTCCGGCCAAAGGTGAAGACCTGACCATTGTTATGGGCGTCAACGAAGACAAGTACGACCCCGCCAATCATCACATAATCAGTAATGCTTCTTGCACGACCAACTGCCTGGCTCCTGCAGCAAAAGTGGTGCATGATCTTTACGGCATCGAAAGTGCCTACATGACCACGATCCACAGCTATACGAACGACCAGCAGATCCTCGACCTGCCCCACAAAGACCTGCGTCGCGCACGTGCCGCCGCGCTGAACATGATCCCAACGACGACAGGCGCTGCAAAAGCCGTCGCGCTGGTTATCCCGGAACTCAAGGGGAAGTTCGATGGTATGGCCGTTCGCGTCCCGACCCCTACAGGCTCACTGGTTGATTTCGTCGCTGTGGTCAACAAACCCGCAAATAAAGATGAAATGATTGCTGCCTTCGAAGAAGCCGCAAAGGGCCGAATGAAGGGCATTCTCGACGTATCGCACGAACCGCTGGTATCGAGTGACTACATCGGCAGCCGCTACTCCAGCGTCATTGACGCGCTCTCCTGTGCAGCCACTGGCAACCTGGTGAAGGTCATCACCTGGTACGATAACGAATGGGGCTACGCAGTCCGTACTGCTGACCTGGCCAAGTTTGTTGGCGACCGTCTTTAATCTGTCAAGAAGGGGCGAGCTTAGTCGGCTCGCCTCTTCTCAATTTGCCGTCAATGAACTGAGGATGATCCTATGAATAAGATGACTGTGCGAGACGCGAATTTCAGTGGAAAACGCGTACTGGTTCGCGTTGATTTCAACGTTCCACTCGACGGTGACCGCATAACAGACGACACACGTATTCAGGCAGCCGTGCCTACAATCAAGTACTTGTTGGATCAAAAACCTAAAGCCATCATCCTGATGTCTCACCTGGGGCGTCCCAAAGGCGAGCGTAAGCCGGATATGTCGCTATCACCAGTTGCGCCCGCCCTATCTGACCTACTGGGACAGAAGGTCGCGTTTGTCGACGATTGTGTAGGTGATAAGGTCAAATCTGCCATTGAGGAGCTGCCTGACGGTGGCATTATTCTTCTGGAGAACACCCGTTTCCATGCAGGTGAGACGAAGAATGATTCTGAACTCGCTGAAAAAATGGCTGCCCTCGGTGACATCTTTGTAAACGATGCCTTCGGCACCGCCCACCGTGCACACGCGTCCAACGTCGGTGTCTCTCAGCAAATGACGGCTGTCGCTGGATTGCTCCTCGAAAAAGAGATCGAGTATCTTTCCAATGCCGTCGAAAGCCCTGAGCGGCCCTTCGTAGCAATCCTTGGTGGCGCCAAAGTGTCAGACAAGATTCAAGTGATCGAAGCCCTGCTTGGCAAAGTCGACAAACTACTGATTGGCGGGGGCATGGCTAACACCTTTGCGGCTGCAAAGGGTGTGCCCATGGGTAAGTCACTGGTGGAATCTGAAGCCATCGAGACTGCCAAAGAGCTGATTGAAAAGAGTAGCGGTAAAATCATTCTGCCGGTTGATGGGGTAGCAGCTGCCAGCTTTGACAATGACGCGGAGCACCAGATCTACACCATGACCGGAGGCGTACACGGGGATTGGCAATCACTGGATATCGGCCCCCGGTCCATTGAACACTTTAAAGACGCTTTGCACGGAGCAAAGACGGTAGTCTGGAACGGCCCGATGGGCGTATTCGAAATGCCGAACTTCGCAACAGGAACAATCAGCCTGGCCAAGATTCTGGCAAACCTCACCGATCATGGCACAACGACGATCATCGGCGGCGGCGATTCAGCGGCTGCGGTCGAACAAGCGGGCCTGGCCGAAAAGATGACACACATCTCGACGGGCGGCGGTGCCAGCCTCGAACTACTCGAAGGCAAAGAGCTTCCCGGTCTGACTGCACTGACAGACAAATGAATCACAGGGGAACGCTTCCGTGCGTTCCCTCATTCCCTACCCCTATTGTGATCCATCTACGAGCGATTTCGTTACAGGAGACAGCACTCCACGTCGGCTTTCCGTTCAGCATTCCCATCATCCGTAACTTACATGAGCTCGATTTCACAACGAACGTAACAGTTCTAGTCGGAGAAAACGGCTCAGGAAAATCAACCCTGCTGGAAGCGATTGCTACTGCTGCCGAGCTAACTACGGTGGGCACCGATAGCGCCCATACGGATAGTACATTAACGCATGTTCACGCGTTAGCGGAGCAAATCCACCTTGTATGGAACAAGCGAACGCGTCGCGGATTTTTCATGAGATCAGAGGATTTTTTCGGTTACGTGCGGCGAATGAGTCAGATGCGTGCAGCACTCGCCAATGAAATCCAGCAGATAGACGCAGACTATGAAGGCCGCTCTGAACTCGCCCGAAACCTGGCGAAGATGGCTCACGCACGTGAGCTGAAAGCACTGCAAGACTCATACGGCGAAGGGCTTGATGCGCAATCTCATGGAGAAAGCTATTTCAAACTGTTTCAGCAACGCTTTAAACCCAATGGGCTTTATCTTCTTGACGAACCTGAAGCGCCACTATCACCAATGCGTCAGTTGACTTTACTAAGTTTGCTCAACCTCTCCGTAAAGCAAGACGCACAGTTCATTATTGCCACCCACTCCCCCATCATTATGGCCTATCCAGGGGCGACACTCCTTAGCTGCGACGGTGATCACATTCAACAGGTGCAGTACGAAGATCTCGAACACGTTTCAGTCATGCGAAGTTTTCTGGAAAAGCCACAGGCATATCTGCGCCATTTGGTTGATGGTGCCGATCCAAGCGACTAAAACACCGGTTTCACGTATTTGGTTATGAACAAGCTGTACTATGATGGAAATCAGAGCCTTCCGACAGAAGGCCGTTTTAGCTCAGTTTCGCATCAGCAAAGGCAGGAGCACATCATGAGCTGGCATGCAGGGGAACAAATCGGTCCCTATGTATTGGAGCAGAGACTAGGCCAGGGTGGCATGGCAGCCGTCTACAAAGGCTATCATCAGCAACTCGACCGGCATGTTGCGATCAAGGTGATGCTGGCTACTTATGAGACGGACAACAACTTCGTAAGCCGATTTACGCGTGAGGCACAGATTGTTGCACGCCTGGAGCATCCTCATATCGTTCCTGTCTACGATTTTAACCAGCATGGGGGCCTTCCCTACCTGGTGATGAAGTACATCGAAGGCAAGACGCTCAAGCAGCGAATGTTGAAGTCCGCCATACCCCTCGAAGAGATCCTAAGTTTGACACGAACGCTTGCAGATGCGCTTACTTATGCCCATCAGCAGGGCGTGCTGCATCGAGACATTAAACCCTCGAATATTCTTATTGATCATAATAACGTCCCATATTTGACGGACTTCGGTCTTGCCAGAATCGCTCAGGCCGGTGAGTCTACGCTAAGCGCAGATATGCTGCTCGGAACGCCACACTATATTGCACCTGAGCAGGCACGCGGGGAGAAACAGCTCGACGGTCGCACAGACATCTATTCATTCGGGGTAGTACTATATGAGATGTTGGTTGGCCAGGTGCCATTCACAGGCGACACACCGTATGCAATCATCCACAACCATATCTTCACACCACTACCTCTGCCCTCCAAAGTGAACCCACAAATCCCCCTCGAAGTCGAGGCTGTTCTTGTAAAGGCACTAGCCAAACACCCACGCGACCGTTATGAGACGGCGAATCAACTGTCACTTGCCCTGGAGCAGGCCACACAAAGAGCTGCCATAAGTGAGCTTAGTCCAGCACGCCAGGAGACCTCAGCAGAGTCACTTGCTGCTTTAAGAGCCAGCCTGAATGATGCATTCACCAGCCCACCATCTCAACAAGTGACCGAATTCGTCAGCAGCAGTAATGCTCCGTTTACCGCTTCAACAAACTCAGGCTCAGCAAGCAAGACTAAGAAACGTCAGAACAATTCCGGCTTTTGGTCAGCTCTGGGCTGTGGTGGTTTTTTACTCAGCGTCTTCTTGAGCCTGCTCGTCCTGACTGGTGCAGCAGACAACATCATGCAGCTCAATCAGCTCGACCTGCGCGCTCGAGATAACAGTGAAAACAACGTGAGCTCACTGGATGAGATCCTGAACACCACAAGTGACATAGATTTCACCGAGGTCGTCAGTCAGATTCCTGACTTAAGTGCCGCGGAAGCGAGAGAGACCATCGCATCAAACCCTGAGCAAGCGTGGCCACATCTATTGATGGCGAGAGCAATGTGGGAAGACGGATCGGAGATCGACGCCTACAGATCCATAGCGACGGGGGTAAGTACAGCGGAAAACCACGCCGTCTATCTGACGATAGCAGCACTACTTGCTGAGGAGGTCAACGATGAAGGTGCTGCTTTAGGATATATGATACTCGCCCTGGGTGCCGCACAGGAGAGGCCTGAAGTATTCACTCAGGTTCGGCCCTTTATCACACAACATCTTTACGAAAATGCTGAAGCATCCGGACGTGTAACGTTGCAAGCGCTTTTTTCGAACCTTTTGCTTAACACAGAACTAAGCGGGCTGGATTTGGATCGCATCCTGAATTCACCTGGTGCACTTTTTGTGACAACTATCCAAAGGTTGCGGCACGATACCCCAAGACTCGCCGCCATCAGCGTCAGCCAACTTGACCGTACAACAGACGACATTCAGCCAGAAATCGAACTGCTCCAGGGTGAAATAGCCCTGGCACAGAACCGTCCAGACGGTGCGTTCAATCATTGGCGCGCTATACTAGAAGATGCAGCCGCTCCAGAGTGGGTGCGAGCTCGTGCTCTTGAATTCATCCAGGAGAATGAACAGAACTCATGAGAAAACCAATAATCGCTGGTAACTGGAAGATGCACAAAACGATCGCAGAATCCGTCAGTTTCATTAAGGACCTGGCACCGGAACTTGAACCCTTCACCAATGTTGATCGCATAGTTAGTCCGACTTTTCTCGCCCTCGCCTCTGTCAGTGACGCTTTGAAGGACACGAACGTAAAGGTCGGCGCACAGAATATGCATTGGGAAGAAAGCGGAGCGTATACCTCCCAGATTTCTCCAGTTATGATCAAGGAGTACGTTGATTACGTCATCCTCGGTCATTCAGAATGTCGGGAATATCTCGCCGAGACAGATGAGAACGTCAATAGGAAGGCAAAGGCGGCCCTCGCCCATGGTTTGATCCCCATTATCGCCGTTGGCGAGAGCCTTGCACAAAACGAAGCAGGTGAAACCCAGAGCTTCGTCAGTGGTCAAATCAGAGCAGCTCTGGATGGCATCCCACCGGAAAGTATGTCTGATATTGTTCTGGCTTATGAACCTATCTGGGCTATCGGCACAGGCAAGAACGCCAGTGGTGAGGTTGCTCAGAATATTATCGGGGGCACCATCCGTGCGACACTCAAAGAGCTATACGGCGAGGCCATCGGCGAACAAGTCCGTATACAATATGGCGGCAGCGTCAAACCCGATAATATGGCCGAATACATGTCACAGCCTGATATCGATGGTGCCCTTGTTGGCGGCGCCTCACTCCAGGTTGATGCGTTTACCGCACTGGTGCGCATTGCCTCAGAAACGAAAGGATCATAGGTCTGGACGCGTTAGGACTGATCACTCAGGTATTGTTGATTGCCGGACTGTTCATCCTGTTCCGCAGGATTGAGCGCTGGCTGCATCAACATATCTTCAAGGTGGGCTGGCTCCTGACGCATAACTTCCAGACGACGACGATCCTCTACTATACATTCTTTCTGCCAGGGGTGATCCTGCATGAGGTAGTTTACTGGCTGACGGCGGGCTTAATGAACGTGCGCGCTGATCGCGCGATCAAATGGCCTGAAGCGCAGGAAATCGGAGAACTCAAGCTGAATTTCGTACAGCTTGATCGACGCACAGGCTCGCTCAAACGTGCTGTGATCACCGCTGCCCCATTGCTCGCCGGGGTGTTGGTCATCTGGTGGATAACAACCAGCAGGCTTAACATTCCGGCAGTAATGGACACCTTAAGTACAGGCGAACTCACGGATGTAGGCCAGGGTTTCAATCAGCTGCTGGGTGCACCGGATTTCTGGCTCTGGTTCTACATCGTATTCGCGATCGCCAACACCATGTTTCCTGCAATACCAAAAGATCTACGTGGATGGCGCAGTGTGGTCGGGGCTGTCGCTGTGGCCGCCCTGCTCTCAATCATCGTCGGGATCGGCAACGACCTGCTTAGCACTCTACTTCCTTCAGTGAGTGCCTCGCTGCAGGCCATAGAAGGCACGCTCGCCTTGATAATTAGTGTCAATATCCTGGCGGTGTTGTTCTTGGGCACGGTCGAATCAATCATCGAGCGAGTGACTGGTCACAGTGCAACGTTCCGCCGCGGCAAGATGATCACGATGACCCGTGAAGAAGCAATTCAAACACGGCTACGTGAACGAGAACGACAGCAGAGACAGCGGGAACGACAGCGCAAGGCAGAAGAGCGCCGACCAGTCTCTATCTATACGCTGTCGTTTCCTGTCCCTGGTCCACCAGGCGATGAGCCTGTAACTCAGAAGCAAGCCCGCTTGCTCGACATAGATGACGAAGGCCAAATCCGTAAACGTACTGAAGCACTGCCATCATCTCGATCGCCTCGTATTGGTGCAGATCTAATAACAAGACAAAAGTCCACAACCCCATCAACCGAAGCCAATGTTGCCGAAGCATCAGCAGCAGCCGATGACCTCGCAGAAAACGAGCATCCGCTGGACTCTCATAGCCCACTGACACGACAGGCTCGTCCTGAGCTACCAGAACGTACACAGACCGAGGTCAGCATCCCAGCCGAGTCAGAAAACACCCGACCTTTGCCAGATTCCAGGAAGAGTGATGATGAAGACGAGGATGAAGACGAGAGCATGATGAACCGGCGACGCGATCAGTCAGACGACGCAATCAACGCCATTGACGACTTGTTCGACCAGTTATGACATACGCTGCTTACGACGAGGTGAGCTGCGATGAAGACGGCTCAGAATGTCCAGCTCGGAAGCGCGTCACCAAAGCGAATACAACGACAATTAACCCAAGCATGACTGAAAAAGCTACCAGCTTATAAAGCTGGCTCTCCAAAAACAGCGTCAAGCCCCCAAAGAAAGAGCAAAATACATAGTAGATCAGCACGATCTGACGGTGGGTTAGTCGTCCGCTATCCAGCAACCTGAAGTGAAGGTGCCCACGGTCACCAGCGAAAGGATTACGTCCCTGAAGCAGGCGACTGAACGCCTGCCACGCCAGGTCCATCACCGGCAGGCCCATGACAAGGAGAATCGTTGCCATCTTCGCGCCACCGATTATGCTCAGGGTTCCAAGCAGGAAACCGAGATACAAAGCACCACCGCCCAGATAAATACGCGCGGGATGGAAGTTGAAAAGTAGAAATGCTGTACATGTGCCGACTAAGGCGAGCGGAAGGAGACTGACGCTGATCTGGGGTGGTACGAGGCGAAAAGCACCATTTATGAACAGCATGAGTCCAGCTATCAGCGCCACACCGGCAGCCAGTCCATCAAGCCCATCCAAAAAATTGACGGTGTTCATCATCAACACCAACCACAACATTGTGAGTGCTATCGTTACCAGATGTGGCCATGGGTCTGTCTGAGAACCAGTCAGCGGATTGTTGAAGTACTCAATAAAGATCTGAAAAGCAATCGCAACACCTGCTGCGCCTACCTGTCCCACAAACTGCCAGAACCAGTTCAGTTCGTATTTGTCATCCAACAATCCAACCACGAAGATCAAGCCACCCCCCAGCAGCAGACCCGTCAGGCGCACAAGTTCGTTCGGGTCGAAGCGTGGCACAGGCAACCATTGCGCCGCAATCACGCTCACTGAAAAGCCAACGAATACCGCTAAACCGCCGAGCTTCGGCATTGGTCGGCTCTCACGCCGCCTTCCGCCTGGCGTAGAAGTAAGATCAAGTCTCAGGCTCAGCCAGATGGCAAGGGGTATCACCAATAAGGTAATCCCGAATGACATCAGAAAAACAAGAACGAATGCGCTGTTTTCAAAGAAGCTATTCATAAGTGAACCAGCCACACCTTGGCTACCTGCTTTCCAAAGCTATGTGCCAAACATGCGATCACCCGCGTCGCCCAAACCAGGGACAATAAACCCAATTTCATTAAGGTGATCATCCAGTGCTGCAATGTGGATAGGCACATCAGGATGGGCTTTCGATAGTACTTCTACACCTTCAGGCGCGGCAAGGAGACCCACAAACTTAATCCGCGGCACCCCCCATCTCTTAATAATATCAACAGTTGCGACAGCAGATCCGCCAGTCGCCAGCATAGGATCGAGCACCAGGCAGAGTTCTACGGTAGGTGAGGCTGGCAGCTTGTTGTAATACGTGATAGGGCGCAGCGTCTCCTCGTCACGATACAATCCAATGTGCCACACCTGTACACTCGGCAGGAGCTGCATAATGCCATCAGTCATGCCGATGCCAGCGCGCATGATCGGCACGAGACCGATGGTTTCAACAACTTCCAACCCCGTTGCAGCGCTCATCGGCGTCTGCACGAGACGCGGCATCGCCTGCAGATCAAGCGTAGCTTCGTAACCAAGCAGCATCGCCAATTCTCGGACCAGCTCTCGGAAAGTACGATGATCTGTTGATTGATCACGTAACAAGGTGAGTTTGTGTTTGACTAAAGGGTGTTTGGAGACATGAAGGCGCTGCATAAAACATGACCTCAAGGCAGAAAAGATCTCGTCGCAAGTTTACGGCGTGCTGCAGTCGTTGTCAAAATACTGATCACACGCATAGTATGTCTTAAAACTTCTGATTTTAAGTCGGCCATTGCGCCAGACTGTCCATCGGCTAAAATCAGAACAAATAAGCCACGCAGTGGAGCCAAACACAAATGGATGATGGACGCATGATGAGCGCACGTGATCGGGGCGATGACCGTCACAATATTGCGCTGCGTCCTAAACGCCTTCATGAAATGGTCGGACAGAATGCAGTCCGCGAAAACCTGTCAATCATTATAGAAGCTGCGCGTCTGCGCCAGGAACCCATTGAACACATACTCTTTCATGGCCCCCCAGGCCTGGGGAAGACATCTCTGGCACATGTCATCGCCAACGAAATGGGGGTCAAAGTCCGCGTCACGGCAGGCCCCGCAATCGAACGCGCTGGCGATCTGGCCGCCATACTCACACATCTGAAGAGAGGCGACATCCTGTTTATCGATGAAATCCATCGGCTAGGACGTGCTGTAGAAGAAATCCTCTACCCTGCAATGGAAGACTTCGTACTGGATATCGTTATCGGTAAGGGACCAGCAGCGAAAACTGTCCGCCTGAATCTACCAAGATTTACAGTTATTGGGGCAACTACACGTTTGGCGCTGTTAGCGAGTCCACTCCGTGATCGATTTGGTGCAGATTTCCGTTTGGAGTTCTACGATCAGGCTGCTCTTGAGCAGATTGTAACCCGTGCGGCCGGCATGCTCAGAATTCCTATCGAACCGGCTGGTGCTTCAGAGATAGCCCGACGGGCCCGCGGTACACCGAGAATCGGCCTACGCTTGCTACGCCGCGTGCGCGACTTTGCACAGATACGTGCAGATGGCATCATCACACAGCCGGTAACGGAAGAGGCGCTTGATCTTATGAACATTGATCGCCTCGGGCTAGACGAACTCGACCGGCGCATCCTGAAGACAATCATTGAGAAGTTTGGGGGTGGCCCTGTAGGTCTGGATACCATCGCCGCCTCCATCAGCGAAGACTCAGGGACGATCATGGAAGTATATGAACCATATCTGATCCAGCTTGGTTTCATCGATCGCACACCACGTGGCCGGATGGCAACGCCGCACGCATATAACCATCTCGGCATCCCATACGACACCAACTCCGAAGACAACAATAATCAACGACGCCTGTTTTGAGAGAACACACGATCCCATGAAACTCAGTGACTTTGACTATCATCTACCAGAAGAACTCATCGCACAGGAACCGATCGAGCCTCGCGACGCATCACGACTGATGGTGCTGGATCGCTCAAGCGGTGAGGTCTCACATCACATTTTCCGTGATATCGCGGAAATGCTGCACCCAGGTGATGTACTCGTGCTGAACAACACGCGGGTCATTCCAGCACGTTTGCCCGCATACAAACAGGATAGTGGCGGCAAGGCGGAGATTCTTCTGCTGCGCCAGGAAGCGGAGACTGATTGGCGTGCCCTGGTTGGTGGCAAAGGGATGACTGTCGGACGCGTTCTCGCCTTTGAGAACAGCAATATCACAGCCGAAGTCATCAAGACACTTGAAGGTGCTGAGCGGATTATACGCTTCAGCCAACCGCTCAATGAGCTCATCAGCGACCTAGGAGAAACACCGCTGCCACCTTATATCCACAAGCCGCTAGACGATGCCGAGCGTTATCAGACAGTTTACAGCCGCGTGGAGGGATCAGCGGCAGCGCCAACTGCAGGCCTGCATTTCACTCCCGATTTGTTGATCAGCCTGCGTGATAAAGGCATCAAACTCGCCTATTGCACTCTGCATATCGGGTTGGACACCTTCCAACCTGTTTCAGTCGAAAACATCCAGGAACATAAAATACACAGTGAACGCGCCGTCCTGAACACCGACAATGCACGCATCATAAACGATGCCAAATTAAGCGGTGGTCGAATTATTGCGGTGGGTACGACCAGTGCCCGTACCCTCGAGACCGCAGGTATTCTGAGCGCAGGCGGAGAGCCTAGCAACCCGAGGGCCAGCGAAAACGTGTGCCCCTGGCGTCCCGTTATCGCTTTTGAACGCGACACAGATTTATTCATTTATCCTGGATATCGTTGGCGTGTGCTCGATGGTTTGATCACCAACTTCCATCTTCCGAAGTCAACACTCGTTATGATGATCAGTGCATTTGCAGGCCGCGAAAATGTCCTGCGTGCCTACGATATTGCACAGCAAGAGCGCTACCGCTTCTACTCATTCGGTGATGCGATGTTCATCAGGTAAGCGATGTAAAGGCGGCTTCCAGTTTCATCTACCTGATAACCAGGGCCCTTCCACCGGGTAGGCTTCGCTGTCATCAGGCCAGGGAGGCATGGTGACGAGCAGGACATCGAGCACATCCTGCCCTGTGTTACGGAACTGGAAATGTGTGCCCAGCGGTATTGTCAAACTCACGCCCGGCTGTAAATCGACGATGGTTTCATAACCATTTTGTTTACGCCACATTTCGCCCGTGCCTGCCAGTATGTACCAGATTTCCTCAACGGTCCGGTGACTAACCGCAGCAGAAATCTGACCCGGTTGAAGGCGTGCTACTACCATCGATCCACCAGCAAGGTGTGGCAACAGACGGATTTCTGAACCATCAGGTGCGATCGTATCGGGCTTTTCAGGTAGGCGTATGGTTACAAAAGGCTGTGCTTCACTTGATTTCGACATGTCTGTGAATTCCTGCTTCTATAAGAAACTGATTTAATCGCCTGCAGTTGCGGCCAAAAAGCAATTGACGCCTTGCAAGCCGATCCATATAATGTAGAAGCTTCGCGGCCCTGCGAGGCATTTTCATTGTCTATCGCCAATTTTCCCCGTCAGCTGACCCGCACGAGGCGGCCTTTGGCAGCGGAGATCAAGCGAAGATTGGAGCATATCGCATGTACGCAATAGTCCGTATCGCCGGACGCCAATACCGCGCTGAAGAAGGCGCAGTACTCGACGTTGAGCGTCTTCCACAGGAAGTTGGTTCAGAAATCGTCCTCGACGACATTCTCATGCTGGCTGATGGTGACAATGTTACCATTGGGACGCCAAAAGTCGAAGGCGCTAGCATCAAAGCCACTATCGAAGAACAGTTCCGTGGCGAAAAGGTCATCGTCTACAAATATCGCCAGCGCACCAACTATCGTCGCAAGCGCGGCCATCGGCAGTATCATACACGTCTGCGCATTGGCGCGATTTCAACCAGTTAGTTCATCACCAGAATCAGTACAACGGGTGTGAGTCAGAGAGGAAAGCATAATGGCACATAAAAAGGGTGGCGGTTCAACCCGCAACGGTCGCGATAGTCAATCAAAGCGCCTGGGCGTGAAGAAGTTCGGCGGTCAGTTCGTGATCCCTGGCAACATCATTCTGCGCCAACGTGGCACCAAATTTCACCCGGGGCTGAATGTAGGCATTGGTAAAGACCACACCATTTTTGCCACGACCGAAGGCTACGTCGTATTCGAACGCATGCGCGGTCGCGACGGCCAGAAACAAGTTAGCGTGTATCCTGAGATACCGCAAGACTAATCTACAATACCTGATTTACCGTTTTCCATCCACATTAGCCGTCACGCTACTCATGCTGTGGTTTACAGTAGAGCCGTGTCGGAATCAGGAGCATGTAATCCATGAAGAAGGACATCCATCCGAACTGGTATGCGGATGCTACCGTGACCTGTGTGTCATGCGGCACAGTCTGGCAGACAGGGGCCACCACACCCGAGCTTCAAACGGAAATCTGCGCGAATTGTCATCCGTTCTACACGGGTCAGCAGCGTATTGTTGACACCGAAGGCCGTGTTGACACCTTCCTCAAGCGTCTCCGCGTTCGTGACGAGATTCAGGCTAAGCGCGAAGCCGATCGCAAAGCGCTCACTCCACTTGATCTGCCGCTGGCAGAACTGGGCCTGAGCAAACGTCACCTTAACATTCTGGCTGAAAACGACATGACGGTCGTTCAGGATGTGCTGGACAAACTGGCCAACGAAGGTGATCAGGGCCTCGCATTCCCTGGGCTGGGTCGTCAGGCGCTGAGCGAGATCAAACGCAGCCTTCGCCAGCGCGGTTATGAACTACCTGAGGGCGAGACCGAAGAAACCACCGAGTAATCAAGTTGAACTTACAGAACGGGCTGGCACTATCCGGTGCAGCCCGTTTTGCTTGTAATCCACGGTTTATGCGGAACACAACACACTTATTCCGATGTAATTGGATTTTATGATCCAGGCTTATACCAGGGGGAACCTGTATGAGACATGACTCTGGTCGCTTTGAAATCATCTGTGGAAGCATGTTCTCCGGCAAGACAGAAGAACTTATCCGACGTGTTCGTCGAGCCGTCATCGCACGTCAGGAAATACAGGTCTTCAAGCCCAATATCGATAATCGCTATGGCGTACAGGTCGTCAAAAGCCATGACGGACAGAATGTTGAAGCCATTCCCGTCTCCGAACCAGAAGCGATTTTGTCACATCTCAAATCCGAGACCACTGTCGTCGCCATTGACGAAATACAGTTCTTTTCTGAAGGTATTGTAGACGTTGTTCAACAACTGGCGGATCGGGGACTGAGAGTCATTGCCGCTGGCCTGGATATGGATTTTCGAGGAGAACCATTTGGATCCATGCCAGAGTTGCTATGCACAGCAGAAGAAGTCGTTAAGCTGCACGCGATCTGCGTAATCTGCGGTGATCTTGCCAGTCGGACACAGCGACTTGTCAATGGACACCCCGCAAAGTATGAAGACCCGGTCATCCTTGTTGGCGCGCAGGAGAGTTACGAAGCACGCTGTCGTGCACACCATGAGGTCCCACACCTCGAAGAACAATCCTTGACGGAATAATCCTTGACGGAATAATCCAAAAACCTCTGAATTAACAGGTACGCAGAGAACAAAGCGGTTACAATGATGCACGTGGTTACAACATGACCATCAACGCAACATACCGCAACTGACACAAGTCACAAGCAGTCAGGATCGTCGATGGCTTCGCTGCGTGCTCTAAATCAACGCATTCAAGCGGAAGCGGCCTTTGTGCAGGACATTGATGCAGAAATACGCCGCGTTCTTGTTGGTCAGGACAACCTCATCCAAAGCATGCTTATCGCCCTACTGGCTGATGGGCACGCCCTGATCGAGGGGGTTCCTGGCCTGGCAAAGACGCTGGCCGTGCGCACTCTGGCCGCTACACTCAACGCGCAGTTCCAGCGTATTCAGTTCACGCCTGATCTCCTTCCTGCTGATCTCATCGGCACACAGATTTACAATCCGAGCGACAACACATTTCAGCCTCGACCAGGGCCTATCTTCGCTAATCTCATTCTTGCGGACGAGATCAACCGAGCTCCTGCCAAAGTTCAATCAGCCCTGCTTGAAGCAATGGAAGAGCGTCAGGTAACGTTAGGGGAAATCACATTCCCAATGAAGGAACCTTACCTGGTGCTAGCAACGCAGAACCCAGTTGAACAAGAAGGCACCTACCCTCTTCCAGAAGCCCAGCTTGACCGCTTCATGCTCAAAATCATCGTGGATTATCCCACAAAGCAGGAAGAGCGGGAGATCATCAATCGTATGAGCGGTACCCCCCTCGAAACCGTGAACGTCATTGTCGAGCCTGAGATTATTCTGCAGGCGCGCAGAGTGATTAACGATATCCATGTAGACGAGCGTCTAAAGGATTACGTCCTCGATCTTGTCTTTGCGACGCGGCAGCCCGCCGAACACGGGCTTAGTAAACTCTTGAGCATGATTGCCCTTGGTGCTTCTCCACGTGCCACGTTGTTTCTTATACGGGGGGCAAAAGCTCACGCGTTTCTAAATGGCCGAGGCTATGTCATACCAGAAGATGTCAAAGCAGTTACGCGTCCAGTGCTTCGACACCGATTGCTACTGACTTTTGAAGCCCAGGCAGAAAACATCAGCAGCGATCAACTAATCGATCATGTCTTGAAACGCATAGAAGTACCCTGATGCTAACTCCCGACCTGCTGCGACGCATCCGCCAGATCGAACTGCATGCACGCAAGCTGGTAGCCGGAACATTCGCCGGAGCCTATCACTCCGTCTATAAAGGGCGCGGAATCGCATTCACCAGTGTACGTCCTTACGTTCCTGGCGACGATGTTCGTTTCATCGACTGGAAAGTGACTGCCCGCAGTGGAGTTCCGCACGTCAAGCAATACGTTGAAGAGCGTGAGTTAACGCTCATGATGGCCGTTGATGGCAGCGCATCGCTTTTCTTCGGCAGCGTTGACCGTCAAAAACAGGAACTCGCGGCTGAGCTTGCCGCAGTTCTCGCTTACTGCGCCAGCTTCAATAACGACCAGTCCGGCCTGCTGATGTTCACCGACCACATCGAACATCACGTGACGCCCTCCAAAGGGCGAAGCCACGTGATGCGTCTGATACGCGATCTCCTGACTTTTTCGCCCACAGGCCAGGGTACCGATCTGGCGCTCGCAATACGAACGCTCAGCCGTACACTTAGGGGAAACGCGATCATCTTCTTGATTTCCGATTTTATGCAGCCTGGATCAACCTACGCGCGCGATTTATCGGCTCTATCACAACAGCACCAGGTAAGCACCCTGGTAATCAGCGATCCACTCGAAGAACGGCTGCCTCCGGTAGGTCTGCTAACGCTGAACGATGCTGAGACGGGTCGACAGCAACTCGTTGATACGACTTCGCCAAGATGGCAAGAAGAATTTCGACGTCAGCGGCAGATTCACGAGACAGAGCTGGCCAATACGCTCAAGCGTGCTGGCGTACCGCGCCTGGATCTCACGCCGGACGCCGATTATGTTCAGCTTCTAAAATCTTTTTTTGAGCAGCAAGCGATTGCCAAGCGCCTATGAAAATAATTGTCGGCGCACTTCTGATACTAATGAGTATGGTACTGACGTCTGTTGGAGTTGCACAGATAGCTACAACCGTACCGTCAGCAACGCCGACACCAACGCGTATTGCTCCACCACTGGATGCCCTTTCAAGCGATGTAGAAGCCTTTTGGACGGCTGAATCGCCTGCTCCTTTAGTTGGCGAAATATTCACACTGGTCCTGACGCTGCTTGCTGATCCTGGCATCGAGATTACGGGTTGGCCGGTTCTACCTTCCAATGATGACGTGCTCGAACTGGTAGAGTCCGATGAGGCAACGATCACTGTCGTTGATGGGCGTACGCAATACACGCAGCGTATAAGGGTACGTTTATGGCAGATTGGCACTTACACGACACCAGAAGTTGTCGTTGTTTACACTTCAGACGGCATCGAGCGGGCAGCCCCTGTTCAGTCGGTAACGATCCCTGTACCTAGTGTATTGGCCACAAATCTGGATACCTCGCTGCGTCCAGCCCTCGCCCCGCGCGATCTGCCCTATTTCTCACCCTGGTGGGGGGTAACGGTCGCTGTGGTGGCCGCCGCCAGTATAGCAATCGTCTGGCGGGTGTTTGTCAGAAGATCGGGGAACAGTCAGGCCCGGCCTGAGCGTCAAGCGCTTTCAGCGATGGCACAACTCGAAGATCTGAGAAACCAACAAGTGTCGCCAGAGATACTTTACCCGCTGATAGCAGACATTGTACGGCGTTACGTTTCTGAACGGTTTGGCATCAGTGCCATGGAGATGACCACAACCGAGCTACTGGAAACGTTACGTGATTCTACGATGTCACAGAATTCACGACAGCAACTACGTTGGTTGCTCAATCAGGCAGATCTCGTAAAGTTCGCCGGTTTCACTCCTGAAACTACACATGCTCAACGTACGATTTCAGCGGCAGTCCGCTGGGTTAAAGAAATGGATAGCCTCCACCGGGAAGTCACCTCGAAGGGAGAAGCCATTGCCTGAATTCCGTTTTGCTTTCCCTGCGGCATTTCTGGTTGTCATCCCAGCCATACTGATCTACCTGTGGCAGCGGCGACACGCACGCATGCTGCCAGGGGTACGTTATAGTGATACACGCCTGCTCACAGGGTTATCTGCTGGATTGCGACAGCGTTTGCGGCGTATTCCAGATATACTTCTGTTAACTGGCACCTTAGCATTGATCATCGCGCTGGCACAGCCACAGGCCGGAACAGCTACAGAAACAATCCAGGGCCGGGGAATCGACATTGTAATCGCCCTGGATATCAGCGATAGCATGAGCGCGGACGATTTCGAGCCTAACCGCCTGTCAGCAGCAAAACGTGTTATCGCGCAGTTCATCAGCCAGCGCCAGGTCGATCGTATAGGACTTGTTGTCTTCGCTGAACGGGCCTTTTATCAATCACCACCAACGCTAGATTACAACGTGCTGTTGCAGTTAGTGGATCAGGTTCCATTTGCATTTCAGCTTGGCATGGGCGACCGTACAGCCGTTGGTGAAGGGATCGCCACAGCTGCCAACCTCCTGCGTGATAGCGGAGCATCAAGTAAAATAATCATCATATTGACCGACGGCGAGAATAATGCAGGGCGCGTTGATCCCATCACTGCAGCCGAAGCAGCACGTGTTCTGGGCATCCGAGTATACGTAATCGGGGTTGGGCTGCTGGGGCCACGTGGTAGCGAAGGCCAGGCGACCCTACAACGCGTTGCCAACATCGGAGATGGACGGTACTTCAGCGCATTACAAACAGAAGACCTCAACGATATCTACAGGGAGATTGATCGCCTCGAACGTAGCCCTATTGAACAGACCTTTGCTATACGATGGGATGATCAAGCGCATATCTTTATTCTGATAGGCCTTATACTATTGCTCATTGAGCGCATCCTGCGCCATACTATCTTTCAAACATTGCCATAAAGCTACGACGATGACGTTTGGTCAACCCCTTGTATTTGCATTACTGTTACTGCTCCCCGCCCTGGCAGTCTTCCTGCTCTGGAGAGAGGCCAGACGCCGCACCGCGCTGCGCAAACTTGGAGACCCTCAGCTCGTAGACCTGCTTATGGCACAGGTCAGTCCTGCGCGACGCTTCTGGCGAGCATTACTATGGTTAGTTACAGTCGCGTTCGTGATTGTGGCACTCGCACAGCCACGCTGGGGAGTGACTGCGGAGGTGATACAGACCGCAGGTGCTCAGATCGTAGTTGCAATTGATGTCAGCCGAAGTATGGATGCACAGGACACCGTCCCCAGCCGTCTCGAACGCGCTAAGCTCCATATTCGAAATCTCATTTCGGCAATCCCGGGCAACGATGTCTCCCTGGTTTTATTCGCTGGCGACGCCTTCACTTACCTGCCCCTAACTTATGACCTTGATGCCGCAGCAATCTTTCTGGATTCGGTAAGTACCGACGCAATCTCCAGACAAGGCACTGACCTTGGCAAAGCAATCGAGCGAGCCATCCTGAGCTTTGATACGCGATTTCCAGCAGAGCGCGCTGTTGTATTACTCAGTGACGGCGAGAACCACGAAGGTGATGCGCAACGTATTGCAAGGCGAGCCGCCATTGAAGGCATCGTAATCCATACTGTAGCCTATGGCACATCACAAGGGGCAGTCATACCCGTATACGATGAATCCGGCAACCTGATTGACTACAAGACTTCAGAAGACGGTACGTTGGTCGAGACGCGACGCAATGATGCGTTGCTCCGCAATATCGCGGAAGAGACTGGTGGGATGTTTCTAGATGGCCATATGCTGGCCGCTCTAGACCCAGTCAGCGCGACCTTAAGTGGCCTATCAAACGCTAACGGGCGCGATCAAGTCATCGTGCGTCCCGTCGAGCGTTTCAGTCTTTTCGTTGGGCTGGCACTTCTGACATTGAGCATGAGTGGTCTAATCTCTGAGACAAAGCGGCACATCGCATGAAACGTCTGATTGTCGGCCTGGTCCTTTTGCTTAGCGCATGTGCCCCGGATGCTGCTGGCTACAACAATACAGCAAATCGACACTTCGCTGCCGGTGATATCCAACAAGCCCAACGAGCTTATCAATCTGCGCAGGTAATCGAACCGGAGAACGCCCTACTTTACTTCAACGCTTCAGCAGCTATTGCTACAGCAGTCGGCCTTGAAGCTGCAGCTGAGAATCTGCAATTCGCCATAGAGCGCGGCGACGATCAACTGGTAGCCGATGCGCAATATAACTTGGGCGTTCTTTACTTCCAGGCTGCCGAATACGAGCAGGCTATAATGTCTTTTAGAGAAGCGCTTCGCCGTGATCCGAGCAACGAAAACGCCCGCTTCAACCTTGAACTGGCTATGGCACAGATCAATAAACCCACGCCGACCGCGCAAGAAATGCAGACGGAGCCCGATGAACAATCCGCTGACCCTGAGGCGACGCCAACGCCAAATCCTGGCGGTCAGATGCCACCGAGCACCACCCCGACGCCACCCCCAGACGGCACTCGTATTGGTCCAACCCCCGTCGACGGAGGCAGTGAGGGAGCACCGATTGAAGATCTGCGCTCCACGCCGCTACCTGAAGTCGACGGTTCCCTGACCATCGATCAGGCCGAACGCATACTCGACCCTATCAAGTTCGAAGCAGATGCGCTGGGTACGTTTCGTTTTCAACGGGCGACACCTTCTGCTCCCGATTCGCAGCGAGATTGGTAGCTCAGTATGCGCGGTATTTGCCTGCTGGCTATAGGTATTGTGCTGAACATACTTAGCGTCGGCACTTCGAACGCACAGACACAGCCCGATTTCCTCGTTGCGGAAGTCTCCAATCCAACGCCTTACGTTGGTGAGACGCTTATCTACACCGTGCAGTGGTTCAGTGATTTGGATGCACCTACCCTGGAAGGGGCCGAGTTTGTCCGTCCCGATTACGCGGGTTTTGGGCTGGGTGACGAGACCGTCGAAAATAACACAACCCGAATTGACAATCGTCGTTACAACGTACTCACGATCCGGACCGCCATCACACCGTTGATACCCGGCATACTAATGTTGTCGCCGTTTCAATTGGTCGTGCCCGGCTCGCCGTTTCAGGAGCAACTATCAATTGCCAGTGAGGCCCTTACACTGAACGTCAGTCCCCTTCCTGCTGATGCCCCATCCACGTACGTCAATGCGATAGGTAGCTTTAACGCTGAACTGACAACATCTTCTACAATCGTCACAACTGGAGAACCTATCACACTGGAGCTAACTGTGACGGGTAGCGGTAATCTCCCGCAGATGCTCCCACCTCTCTATGAAGCTGGTCTAAACTGGCAGATTTTAGATACGGACAGCGAGTTGGAAATGCGGGGTTTACTTATTGGTACGCGTGTTTTCCGATGGACGCTGATCCCTCTGCGTCCGGATCCGCCTCCACTGCCGCCAGTACAGTTTGCAGCGTTTGTCCCGGATACAGCCACGTACACAGTACAGACTCTAACAGCCAGTTCTGTTACGGTTACAGGAGAACCGTTGGACATACAGCCAGTTATCAATCCTCCGGACGAGGAAGGCTCAGCGAATACAATTTCCTGGCGACCGCTAATGGGCACAGATCAGTCTACACAAGTGCCAGCTCCATCATGGTTTCTCTGGCTTATTCCCCCTTTGGCGGTGCCCGTTTTTAGATTTCAATCAAGGCTACGAGCAAAGGCTATACGAGGTCAGAATAGATCACTCAAGTCAAATCGCCGCCTCTTGGAGCAACTCAGGACACTCTCAGTCGAGGATCCTAAGCACGCTCATAAACATATTGCAGCGATCGCACGTTCGTATAGAACCCAGTATGTCGCGAAGGATCCTGATCATAGCTTTCTCAATCGGCTCGATGAAATCATCCATCTTGCTGATGAGGGACGCTACGGACCCGTTACATCCGAAGATGTTGAGGTGCTGTGCAAGCAGTTAGCACAACTCATTCAAGAGACAAGTCGTCTATGAGAAGTTTGCTGATTGCCCTGGCTGTCGTCATCAGTGTGATAGGATCGAGTGCAGCTCAATCCGATCCACTTTTGGCAGCTCGTGAGGCGTTTCAGAGTGGAGATTATCCGCAAGCTGTTGACCTTCTGAACAGCGTCCCAGCAGAACGCAGAGACGGCGCATTCTACGTCAATCTAGCCAGTGCACAGCAGCAGATTGGCGACCTCCCCGGCGCTCTCATTAATCTACTGCGTGCTCAGCAGATGCTACCGCGTGACGCTGAGATTGCAGAGGCATTAGCCAGGGTTCGTGCTCAATTGTCTCTGCGCAGTGATGCTGATCACGAAAACCCTGTGATTCAGTTAGGAACGTTGACGAATGAGCTAATGACGCTCACCGAGCTAACATGGTTAAGCTTCGCACTCTGGGTGTTGGCCTGGCTCTTATTGATATTCCGCCTGCGGGATCGTAGGCAGCTCACCTGGTTACATCCGGCCATATTGGCGGTATGGTTGACGTGCGCTGCGGCCATTGTTTTGTACACATCACGCGCCTACATCACTGATCAACAACCATTAGCAGTCGTAGTTGCGCAGGGTGATGTCCATTCCGGACCTGATGTGACGTACCCGCGAATCGGGCTCATACCGCCAGGTCAGGAGTTGCGCAGCACTTCGAGCAACAACGGCTGGACGCAATATCTTACACCGGATGGGAGCCGGGGCTGGATAGCTACAAGTAGTCTGACCTTTATCGATCCACGCTGATAACGCATTCACTGTTGCAGGAGCCCAATTATCTCATCAGGGTGCTGAGCAACACGAACACCCAATGATTGCATACGCTCTATCTTGTCAACAGCCACATCGTCAGCGACTCGATGAGACTCTAACGGTGTCAATGTCCCCAAGCCAGGGGGATACGAGCGCCCAACGACAAAAGCAACAACGGGTTTTGTCATGTTCTTGTGAACGAAACGAGCTGCATCGATTTCATCTTCACCAGCCATTTCGCCCACCAGCAGAATACGTTCCGTCTCGATATCGGCTTCAAGCATCTCAAGAAGATCCGCGAAACCCATACCAATCAGACGGTCTGATCCAACGCCGACAACAACGCTCTGGCCAAGGCCCTGACGCGACAAAACATAACATATCGCGTACATCAACGTCGTGCTGCGTGCGATAACTGCGACCTTCCCCGGCGTGGTTACTTGTGGAGGGATGACTCCGGCACTTACCTGTCCTGGGATTAGAATACCCGGACTACCAGGGCCAAGGAGGCAAATTGAATGGTCGTCTATATAATGTAGCATCCGCATTGCGTCATGTACTGGTGTGTGACGTGTCAGACATATGATTGTCTTGAGTCCAGCGTCGACAGCTTCAATCACAGCATCAAGAACGTAAGGTGCAGGCACAGCGATTACGCTGCCAATAGCGCCGGTCGCCTCAACAGCTTTGGTCACTGTATCGAATATAGGCTTCCCGTCGAACCATTCACCACCCCTTCCGGGCGTGACGCCCGCTACGACATTAGTGCCATAACTCAGCATCTGTAGCGTAATCTGACGTCCAATACGCCCGGTCATACCTTGAACCAGTAACGGTGTATCGCGATCAATCAGGATTGCCATATCAACGCCATCCCTGACACAATGCCACCGACAACTCCACCGCGCGAGACAGACTTTCTGCCGGATAGATGCGACCGCCGACCTGTGCCAGGAGACGATGCGCAGCATCTGACTCCACGCCCCCTGCTCTTACAACTACAGGCAAATCAGGTCGCCAATTCGTGAGGAGGCGTATTAGATCATTCACCACCATATCGCTTGGCGGGTCGACGCAGAAGAAGTTGATCAACAATACGCTGGCTGTAGGATGCTGCTCTACATCGCGAAGTGCGTGTTCAATATTCGCGGTGACAAGATCATCACCCACATCTAACAAGAACGCCGGATAAACCTGAGCGAGCACACCGATTTCTGACAACACATCCAGTGTCACCAGGCCCAGGCCCGCCCCGTTCGTTATACACCCGATGCTGCCACCTAATTCGATAAGGATATTTCCAGCAGCATTTCGACTTTGCACTTTGCTCTGGGATATAGTCATATCATCAAGAAATGACTGACGCCAACTCGCGTCGGTGTCAATCCAGAGCGATGCATAGACGACTACAAACTGTCTGGCGTGCTCATCCCACCCGAGTGGTGTAATTGCCAACGCCTCACAGTCGCTCTCGACAAAACATTGGTAAATCCTTCCAAGGATCTGCGCGAAAGGACGCCAGTAAACGTGAGGCATGTCCAGTTCACTGGCTAGTGCATGAGCCTGATATGCATGCAACCCCCATACCGGATGTATGGGCATTTCCGCTCTCAACGAGACGCCATCTTCATACCGATCAACAACTATGACTGACCTTTTCATGGATCGATTGACGGATATTGTCACGACTATGTCATAGGCTAACTCAACATCGGATTGCACATGAATGTAATCAACCGATTGACCGGAATCGTCAGAGTTAGTCAGCAGCATAAGTGCAAGGTCATAAGTCAACCCCGGTGAATCGGCTACTATTGCAGATTTCTCTGCACTGAGCGGGTGTGACGCCAAAGGCATCAACAAGACTGGCGCACCAATTTGTTCAGCTACAGCCTGTGCGGCCTCAGGCGTAGCCACAGTCTGACCGGTGATGGTAGGTACACCGTAGCGTCTGAGTCTGTTCTTCGATTGTGTGACAGAGAGTTTCAAGCCTGTTGTCCTGTCTGTTTCAACGGGCCAGTGGGACGAAATCGTGGCTTGGTGGCTTATATGAGTATCTCAGTATTCTGCTGCGTAATCATCGCCTGTGGATAGTTTTCCTCGATCCAGGACACGACAGCCTGTAAAGTTTGCTGTGCGTGCCGACTAGAATTGGTTACACAAACCACAGCGATCCCGGCTGATTGCCAAGTGTCATGATGAGCGACTTCAGCTGTAGACACATTGAAGGCATTACGCAGTTTAATCAACATAGATTTTAGAATACCGCGCTTCTCTTTAAGTGATGAAACATCACTCAGATAAAACTCTATTTCACACAAACCTACTATCGCTGCGGACATAAAGCCACCAACAAACACTATTGCCTGACAAACTATCTCGTAAACTGCGGTATATTATAACGTGCCAAATACTGACAGCCTACTACTATCTCTGGATGACTGTTACAACGTAGGCAATGGCTTATCTCATTGTATAATTCAGCGAGAAAACTATACTAGAAGAGTGTTCAATCTGCTGCTTGTCAGGAGCTAACATGCAGAAACTCCGATTGCCTCGTTTGATCAGGGCCTGGATATGGTTATTTGTCATCTCTGTGTTCATGGCCATACCAGCCCAAGCACAGGCGGAAAACCTGCTCACCAATCCGAGTTTTGAGGACGAATTCGTCACAATAGATGACGATCCCTTGCGTGTTGTGGCCACAGGTTGGACACCCTGGCACATACCACGTACACCCGACATGCGGGCTTTCGAAAACGCCTTTCCGTTTTATGTAGATGCAGCGCAAGCTTCAGAGCGCGGCATTGTGCCACGCGCACGGACAGGCAGCGAAGCGCAGATTTATTACTCGTTCTTCGAAACCCATGATGGTGGCGTATACCAGCAGGTGAGCGGTCTCACACCTGGTGACGAGCTTCGCTTCAGTGCCTACATCCATGTGTGGTCAACCACATTTGCTGATCCTGACGTCAGCGAAGCACCGGGTGACGTCGTAGTACGTGTTGGTATAGACCCAACGGGTGGTACCGATGCCAATGCCGATACTGTTGTCTATTCGCCGCCGGTCATCAATTACGACACCTTCCGTCAGTACGCAGTTATCGCAACGGCACGCAGTAGTACGGTCACAGTGTTTGTGCGTTCTACCATAGGAAGCCCAGTGCGCAACACCGTGATTTACGTTGACGACGCCGTTCTGGAAGTGACGCCGGAGTCGGTTGATGAGACTGAGCAACCTACGGAAGAAGTCACTGAAGAAGCCACTGAAGAACCAACAAGTGAAGTACCCGGCATCGGCGATGAGACTCCTGCGCCCACCGAGGAGCCCACTGAAGAACCCACTGAGGAACCCACTGAGGAGCCGGCCACTGAGGAACCCACTGCTACCAGCACAGCAACTGAGACGCAAGCTCCGACGGCGACGGTAACACCTACTGCTACGGCAACAACCGTTCCAACAGAAACAGCAACCCCTACCATGTTGCCTACCGAGGAAGGTGAGGACATCGGTATAATCGTGCCTACCGATCCAGATGAATCCGAACCACCTACACCAACACAGGAAACTGATACGGGACTTGTAGCAACCGCAACGCCAATCACCGCAACTACACCAACCGTACAGGTGCCAGATGAAGAAACGACCGAAGAACCGACACAGCCTCTGCTACAGGAATTCGCAGGGCAAATCATTCATCGTGTGCAGCCTGGCGATACTGTCCAGCGAATCGCTCAGCTTTATGGCAGCTCAATCGATGCAATCCGTCAGGCTAATGGGCTAGACTCCAGCTACCTGATTTTCGTCGGTCAGAATCTCATTGTGCCGGTGCGAATTGTACCGGTCACAATAACTCCGTCCGTCACACCTGTGATCGCATCAACACCCACTCCCGATTCGGCCGCCGAACAACCTCCAACGGAACCGCCAGCGGAGCAAGCATCTACCATGCTTTATGTCGTCGCACCCGGGGACACATTGTTGGGCATCGCCAATCGCTTCAACACAACTGTCACTACCCTGTTGCGACTGAATGCCATTGCTAATCCAAATCGTATATTCTGGGGTCAAGTACTGGTAGTACCCATGCCGGGCGCAGGACTTCCACCAGTGCCCCCTGCCCCGACCACATATGTTGTTCAGCCGGGTGATTATCTGGTCAGCATCGCGATCCGTTTCGGTGTAAGCCTGAATGCGCTGGCCGAAGCAAATGGCATCGTCAATACAAACCGCATCTTTGTCGGGCAGCGCCTCGTTATTCCGCGATGAAGCAATATCGCACGATTCGAAATGCGCGTACCGGGCACGTTGTTTTGCAACGTGCCCGGTGGTGTGCTAACTTCTGGTGCCGGTTTCGTGGCCTGCAATTCGTTATGCAGCTGCCAGAGGATCAGGGGTTGCTCTTTGTAACACAACGTGAAAGTACCTCAGATACCGCTATCCATATGCTGTTTATGTTCATGTCAATCGGTGTGATCTGGTTGGACCACAATGGCATCGTCGTCGACAAACGGCTGGCAAAACCCTGGCGTCTGGCCTACGTTCCACAAAAACCTGCGCAGTATTTCATTGAGGCACGGCCTCACGTGTTACAGTCTGTTGAAATCGGAGATAAACTGGTTTTCAATGAGGCGACCACGTAATGTTTAAGCTGTGTCAAAGGCTCATCGTTTGCGGTGTATTCAGTCTGTCCCTTATTGTCGCAGGTCACGCTTTTGCACAGCAGGCAGCTCCAAATCCTCCGGATAATCCGCCCGGACTTACCATCCACGTGATTCAGCGCGGTGAGAATCTGTATCGTATTGCACTTCGTTATGGTACAACTGTACAGGAACTCGTCGATCTGAACGGCATCACGAACGCGGGCAGCATCCTTGTAGGACAGCGCTTGCTCGTCCCTGCGATCAGTCACGAACCGACAATCCCACAAGCACACACTGTCCAACCTGGAGAAACTCTGGCGACGATCGCTGAGCTCTACGGCGTCGAAGTGCAGACGCTGCTCAACCTGAATGAGATCACCGATCAGAATCGCATTTACCCGGGCCAATTAATCCGTCTCGTACTCGAATCAGTAGAATCTGCCGTATCGACGGCAGATCCAGACGCAGCAGCAACAACGACAGCCACGGTACCCACACCAGAAGAAACGCCAGAAGAGACAGCAGACTTAGGCATCGTTTCCGCCGTTACAGACAGCAACACCTCAATCGATTCAGATAACGGTTCGACGCCGTTTATTCACACCGTTAGGCCAGGTGAAACGCTGTTTCGCATTGCCGTCAGCTATGGTCTGACGGTAAATGATCTCGCATCAGCAAACGCAATCGCTGATCCTACACTGATTTACTCCGGTCAGCGTCTGATCATTCCGAACCTGGAAGTCCCCGAGGCCGACATAGATCTGCCAGCGCCACTAACACGCTTGTCGATCCAGCCTCTGATTTTCAAAGAAGGCGAAACAGGAAGTATACGCGTCGAAAGCGCCGAGACGATCAACCTAACAGGCCGCTTCCTGGGCCGTGAACTTCGCTTAATAAGACTGGATGATGGCAATCAGCATGCTGCAATCATTGGCATTCCTCTGGGTACAGAAGCAGGCTTATATCCAATTGAACTCTTTATCACCAATGCCGACAGCAGCCAGTCCACCTATGTATTCACTGTACGCATCATTGAAGGCATTTACGGCGCGCAGAACATTCGCCTAAGCGGCGACCAGGCTTCTTTGTACGATCCAGCCATGGATGAAACTGAACTTAATCTGCTGGCTGGCATAACCGGACCTTTCTCAGCCGAACGTTTCTTCGATGGGCCTCTTAGTCTGCCGGCTGCTGCAGCGATGAACGCTCCCTTCGGTATACGTCGATCTATCAACCAAGGTGGCTTCGATCGTTTTCATACGGGCGCTGATTTCGCGACACCGCCTGGCGTTAATGTCTTCGCGGCTGCAGGTGGCCGCATTGTACTGGCTGATCTGCTAAATATACGTGGCAACACGGTTGTGATTGACCATGGCTGGGGTATCTTCACAGCTTATGCCCATCTCTCACAGCGATTAGTAACTGTTGGCGAAATCGTGCAGACAGGCCAGGTTATTGGGACTGCAGGCTCAACAGGACGGAGTACAGGGCCACACCTTCACTGGGAAGTCTGGGTCAATGGCATCCCGGTCAATCCACTTCAATGGGCACAGGTGAGTTTTCCGTAACAGATTAATCTACCACTCAAAGCCTTCTTCGAAGGATCCTACATGACACACAAAAATGATATTCCACAAGATTATCTGCCAGAAGATGTCGACTCACAATCGCATGAGCAGTTATCCCTCAAGAACGAAGCTGTCATCACGCAGTACGATCAGAAATACCTTCCGAAAAAAATCACAGATATTACAGCGCCCTGGTTTTCTGCAGGAGCTGTACAATCCGTCGCAGTAAAGGATAACAGCATACACCTAATCTGCGATAATGGGCGTATCGAGTGCCGATGGATTGATCCAGAAACAGTCAGGTTGCGATTCAAACCCCAAAGTGATCCTTCTGTCTTCGAAGATGATCCTTTCTCCTACGCTGTCGAATCAATTAACTGGACACCAGTCCACGTAACCATCCATGACGATAACGATGAGGGAGAGACCAGCGAACCGCCCCAAATCTCCGTCGTTGTCGACAATCAGGCTTATCTGATCGACCGTGATGACTTTCGCCTGATTGCTCATAGCAAAAGCAACGGTCATCTCTACAGCGTTACACCCATCTGGCGTGAAGATGGCGCTGTTGGCTTACGCACACAGCTTGCCGATGACGAAGCCTGTTATGGCACTGGAGAACGCGCATTCAACCTCAACCTGAGGGGGCGAAAACTCGCCCTCTGGAACGTTGACCCAGGTGGTTATCGAAGAGGCGATGACCCGATCAATACGTCAATTCCCTTCTATATGGGCGTTCACAATAACGGGACCTACGGGGTTTTGTGGGATAATAGCCATCGCGGCAGCATTGATTGTGGCCATACTAATCCCGGCGAACTACTCATTACGGGCGAGGCTGGCGAATGCTGTGCGTACTTCTTTGGTCAGTCGTACCTTGATGGTGTGATGAAAGCTTACACGGGCATCACTGGCAGAATGCCTCTGCCGCCCCTTTGGGCGCTGGGCTATCAGCAGAGCCGGTACAGCTATATGTCTCAGCAAGAGGTCTTAAGCATCGCCCGGGAATTTCGCCAACGACGCATCCCATGCGATGTCATTTACCTCGACATTCACTACATGGACGAATATCGTATATTCACCTGGGACAAAGAGCGCTTTCCAGATTTGCCTGGCATGATCCTCGAATTGCACGAGATGGGTTTCAAGATCGTTCCCATCATCGATCCTGGTGTGAAAATCGATAACGGTTATTCTGGCTATACAACCGGTGTGGCAGAAGACATCTTCCTGAAGTACCCAGACGGTGAACCTGCAGCCGGAGTTGTCTGGCCGGGGCTATGCCACTTCCCTGATTTTGACAACGCACAGACGCATGAATGGTGGGCACAGCAACTCCGTCCACTGTTAGAAGCCGGAATTGATGGCATCTGGAACGACATGAATGAGCCAGTAATATTCCGTCCCGGCAGGCCGGGTGAAATACCAGATTACGTTGTCCATCGGCAAACAGACGGCTCTCGGAAGTCGCATCTGGAGTCACACAATGCCTACGGGACGCTGATGGGCACAGCGTCAAGGTCGGCTCTTGATCAACAACGCTCAGGCAAACGACAGCTCAGTATCGTACGTGCGGCTTACGCCGGCAGCCAGCGTGTTGTTTCTGGCTGGACAGGAGATAATCATTCAACCTGGGATGACCTGCGCCTGAGCATCTCAGTCACGCTAAATATGGCGCTCTCTGGTTTTTCATTCACAGGTCCCGATGTCGGCGGTTTCGGTGAGGATTGTGACGGCGAGCTTCTGGCCCGTTGGACACAGGCCGCCTGTCTGCTGCCGTATTTTCGTAACCACAGCGCGATCCACACAGCGAATCAGGAACCCTGGCAGTTTGGACAGGCCTATGAGGACGTATGCCGGGAAGCCATTGAGCTACGATACAAGCTGCTTCCGTATCTCTACACCGCGTTTGCCCAGTATCACCTTACGGGAAAGCCTATAATTCAGCCCGTGTGCGTAGCGGAGCCAGAAAACCCACATCTGCGTAATGTTGATGATTGTTACCTGGTTGGTGACAGTTTGCTCGTGGCACCTGTTATGCACCCGCATGCACTGCGACGTATGGTCTATCTACCAGAAGGCAATTGGTACGATTTCTGGACACATGAGCACTTTACTGAACCCGGCTACATCAGCATTGAAGCACCATTGACCCACCTGCCCCTGTTCGTCAGAGGCGGAACAGTTTTACCAATGTGGCCGCCGCTTCAGCACGCGGGCGAGCGCAAAATTGACACCTTAACTCTGCGCATATACGCAGATTCCGGTAACAGTAGTCTATATGAAGATGCGGGCGAGGGATTGGCGTATCAAAACGGAGATCATCGTTGGACGTATTTTACTTGCGAGGAAACATCCCGGAGCCTGACTGTGTCGCAAAGCCGCGAAGGCTCATATAAGCCTGACTATAAGAAGTATCGCATCGAGATGATCGGCGCGACCCACCCACCTCAGCAAGTCATCGCCGACGACAACACACTCATCGATTGGGTTTATTCGGATGGTGTACTCAGTGTCGAAGTATCGGACTTCGACAAACTAACCATCAGCACGTAAACTGCACGCAAAACTGCAACATTATTGTGGACGAAAGAGAGACACCGCAGCAGGTGTCTCTCTCGTTTTTCTTGCGGACTACGCATTACGAAGATTGCGCATGCTAAGAAGTTACCGATACGCCCCATCCAGAGACTCAAAGTCCGTGAACAGGAAATGATCGTGGTAGTAGTGGATCCAGAGGAAAGACAGGATCGCTGTATAGTACGCGGTATCGAAGTGCGCGTTAGGATCGATACCCGGTGACACGAGCCCGGTAATCGCATAGACGAGAAGGAAAATCACCGCCGAGCCACCCAACATCAAGGTGCTCAAGAGGTAAAGGCCACGCGAATCCTTCGCATGACGGCTGAAACGCGCCACCAGAGGCGATTCGGAATCCAGTTGCCCATACTGCTGTCGAATCTTGATGATATAAAAAGTGATCGCCAGGTACTGGAATGAATGCCAGGTATTTAGCCCCTGAAAGGCCGTGTCGAGGTTCGGAAGCATCGGCGTAAAGAAGGCCACAATGACGGTGATAACGATGAAAGCCGTCTTGGGAACATTCAAAATACCCTGGCGGTACTCGTTATACGTCTTGACGGCATATGCGGTCAGAGCAACGAAGAAAATGCCACTCAATGCGACGAAGAACCACGTCTGCTCGAAGAAATCCGGGATAGCCGCACCGAGATCATTAGTTCCGATCTCGAAGGCACCTATACTGATTTTGTAAGCTGCGATGGGGAACAGACAGGTCAGGATTACGGCGTAATCGATCATCCGAGCGGGCAAACTCACAGCGCTGACTTTGCGCACATATTTGTGCTCTTTGTGATTGTAGAGTTCAACAATATACGTCACCTGGTGCAGCACGTGGATGGATGCCCAGAAGAAGAACACCGTCAGCAGCAGCGTCAGGTTAAGAAACGCAAGCGCAATCACGATAATAGGAATGATAATTGACGAACGAATCAGCATCGGATAGCGCTTGGAGAAGCTGTTGTCGAGACCTGTACGCAGGAAGGTCGACATCATATGTGGGCCACCAACAGCGATCGCAACAAAACCATTTACCAGATTGCGTGATACATCGTCATCAATGCCAAAAACGTCACGCCCCAACAGGTAAAGAATATACGGCAAAGGAACAACGATGACACTGAACGTGATGAACATCAGGTCCCATTTGCGATCCCGCAGCCAATATGATGGACGTACAGCTTCGTTAGCTGTAGTCGCTGGCGATGTGATTGCGGCCATAAGCATAGCCCCCTTAATTATTCCAACAGTGATCCGACCACAGTATACGTCAATTTATTTAGCATAGCAAAGGATTTTTCCCCAATAGGAGGTTAATATCCGAATAAACGGCATAAATTGACCTGTTCGGGAGTGCCACAGGTCGACAGCAAACTAGCACCACCAATCACAATAAGGCCACAGATCAGAATCGCGCCAATCAATAGCAAACAGCCGCACCACGCGACTGGCCCCCCTGAAAGGACATCGAAGAACGCTCCGAATAGCCCGAAAAACACTTCAAAGAAGCCACCAACAACCTGAAACACGAATCCGATGACGAACACACCCACACACAGCAGACTACAACACAGCGCTAAAGTGACACCTGAACCCAGATCAATATTGAAGTTTTGCAGCAGATTCTGGATTAATTCCATGTTTACACCAGCTATTCTAAACAGGAGTATTGGCGTCAGTCAGCAGGATAGAGCTGCGGCTGTACAACTCTTGAGCCGATCCTGCTGAGTTCTTCCCTGAGGCACTTCAGCATAGCATCGTTGGTATAAGTCCCAATGATAGCACCACCTGAGCCGGCAAACTTGGCACTTGCCCCGCACTGCCGGGCAGTCTCAATCATGAGCATCTGCCAGTGAGGCAGCTGATAAATGCTGCGGCGTATGTCAAAATTCATGTTGATTAGCCTATGTAAGGCGGAAATATCACATGCCAGAAGCGCCTCACGTCCATCTGCCGCCAACTGTGCAAAGCGCTGCATGGCTTCGACAACCGCAGTATCCCCGCGACGATAACGCCCTCTAATATCATTGTGAAACATCTCAGTGGGTTCGCTGAGGTCCGTGTGATACGCGAGATACAAAGGCAAATCGAAGTCGAGTTTCAGTGACTCGTAGGCGTAGGCAGTCAGACCATTGATCTGACGCGCCTGCTTCTGAGAGAAATCCATATACACAAGACCACCATACACCTGGATAACACGATCCTGCAGTCCAGCAGCGATACCCAATTCTTCCGATTCGACAGAAAGGACAAAGCTCGGCTGAATCTCCAATGGCATTTCCACGTCGTAATACGCCAGCAAGCAGCGTAGAGTCGCAGTAATGATGGAGCTAGAACCAGCTAAACCGACCTGTCGTGGAATATTGGATTCGTAACGGATTGAAAAGTTGCGCTCATGCAACGTGATGCCCTGATTACGACAATAGTCTACAAAGCGCTTTATCGTGGCCTTTATTAGACGAATTCCCCCATAGTAGCCATGCAACTGTACGTCATTCGCAAGATCATCAATTGAGCGAAACCTTGCCCTATCGTGCTGCGCCAGCACAATTTCAACAGAATCCCACTCATATAAGACGACCTCCGACCAGAAATTGCGTACACTAAGCGCAATCGTCTTTCCGTTGTAGCCATCTGAGGGATTACCAAGCAGACCAGCACGCGCATATATGCGCTCACGGATGATTATCAACTCACGATGCTCCGTTCAATGTCGCGATATACTCGCGCAGCGCCTCGCCATGCTTCTCATCAGCCAATGCGAATTCAACAAATGCTCGAAAATAAGCCTGAAAATTTCCAATATCATAGCGTCGCTCATGCTCACGCAAGCGAACCCCATAGACCTTATGCCCATCCTTTATCAGCAACCGGATAGCATCAGTAAGTTGGATCTCGCCGCCTTTGCCTGGTGCAGTACGATCCAAGGCCTCAAAGATATCAGGCCTAAAGATGTAACGAGCCGCGATAGCTAGATTACTGGGTGCCTCCTCACAGGATGGTTTTTCTATCACATCTACGACTTCGAAAACTTCACCTTCATGGGCGGGATGAGCGATACCATACTGATGCACTTCATCCCACGGCACGGTCTCAAATGCGATTACCACTGCACAGTCATTCTCTGTGAAGCAGGCCTGCATGCGCTGTACAACATCGCTTTCCGCTTTGAGGCCAATGATTGAATCGCCCAGGGCGACAACAAAAGGCTGATTACCAACAAACGTTCGGGCGCACTGCACCGCATGTCCCAGACCAAGCAGTTGTCGCTGACGCGTGAAAAAGTACTGCGTCCGAAAACGGTCGAATTCAAGCTCTGCGAGCAGTTCCTCTTTGCCAGATTCGCGCAACGCTTCGACTAGTTCTTTGTTGATGTCGAAGTGATTCTCGATGGAAGCTTTTCCTGGCCCCGTTATAAAGAGAACCTGATCAATGCCAACCCTGATCAGCTCTTCAACAATGTACTGTACAACCGGTTTCCGCCCTACAGGCAGCATTTCTTTGGGTTGTGATTTCGTCGTCGGCAGAAGTCGCGTGCCTAAACCCGCAACAGGTATCACCGCGATATTCATAGATCAGGTTTCCCCCCTGTATCAATCAACTCATCTACTCATCACAATGATGTGTCATCAAGTCCCTATATGTACAGGAATGGACTACAGACTCAACATCCGTTCCCCTGTCTGAACGCGCCAAAGTGCAGCATAAACGCCGTTCTGTGAGAGCAACTCCTCGTGCTGCCCCTGCTCCACGAGTTGCCCTTCCTCAAGGACGAAGATCACATCCGCGTTGCGTATCGTCGAGAGACGGTGTGCGATGACGATGGTTGTACGCCCAACAATAATCTGATCCAGAGAGCGCTGAATGGCCGCTTCTGTTTCGTTATCCACAGAAGATGTCGCTTCATCCAGAACCAGTACAGGAGGATTCTTCAGCACAGCTCTTGCAATAGAAATGCGCTGACGCTGGCCTCCGGACAGTTTTTGCCCACGCTCGCCGACAATCGTGTCATAGCCCTGTGGCAGACGCATAATGAACTCGTGTGCCTCAGCAACTTTAGCGGCCTCAATGATCTCATCATCACGGGCATCCTGCCGTCCGTAAGCGATATTCTCGCGCACGGTCCCATGAAACAGGAAGACATCCTGACTTACCAGACCAACTGCCTGTCGAAGGTCTTTGAGATTCAGATCACGTAAGTCATGGCCATCTAACATAACGCTGCCGCTCGTTACATCATAGAAACGCAATAGAAGCTTGATAATCGTCGACTTCCCAGCACCCGTCGCACCGACGATCGCCGCAGTCTGACCGGGTTGGATATCCAGTGTCAGGCCATGGATAACTTCCACACCAGAACTGTACTTGAAGCGGACCTCATCCAAGCGCACGTGTCCCTCTGTAGAAGGCACGTCGAGACGCTGCGGGCCATCCTTAATCGTTGGGTTCACATCCAAGAGATCAAGAATGCGCGTTGTGGACGCGATAGCACGCTGATACAGATCAAACGTCTCCCCTAGAGTCGTCAATGGCCACAGTAGACGCTGCGTCATGAACACCATAGTGCTGTAAGCACCAATCGCCAACGTTCCCGCGAGTGCCAGCTGACCACCAAAGATCATTATCGCCAAGAACCCGGCCACAATAGCCATACGGATAATCGGTGTGAAAGCAGCACTCAAAACGATAGCGCGCTGGTTGTAACCCTGGTAAGCCTCACTGTCGTGTTCTATACGCTTTATTTCATAAGCTTCTGCGGTAAAGCTCTTGATCGTCGCAATACCACTCAGGTTGTTTGAGAGCTGGCTATTTAGAATGCCTACCTGTTCACGGACTGACCTGTACCGTGGGCCAATCTGCTTTTGAAACCAGATTGACCCGTAGATGATAATCGGAATCGGCAGCATGGCCATCCAGGCAACACTCGGCGCCAGGTAGAAGAACGCTGCCCCAATGACAATGACGGTTGTAGCAACTTGCAACAGGCTGTTGGCACCAATGTCGAGGAAGCGTTCAAGTTGGTTGACGTCATCATTGATAATGGACATCAAACCACCTGTACTCTGGTCTTCAAAGTACCCCATCTCAAGTGACTGCACATGCGCATATGTGTCGATACGCAGTTTGTGCTCCATCTGCTGTGCGAGATTGCGCCAGATCAGCCGGTTGAGATAATCGAAAACTGATTCAAGCAGCCAGACGATGAATGTGATCACACCCAGCACCAGTAGTTGCGTAGATACATCTTCAACGCCAAGTCGTGCAAGCAAAGAATCTTCCTGTGCAACGACGATATCTACCGCAACACCAATAAGTGCTGGTGGCGCCAGATCAACCAGTTTGTTCAATATTGAAAACAAACTCGCCAGGATCACCTGGCGACGGTAACTACGAGCATAGCTGAGCAAACGCACAAGCGGATGAGTTGTAGAGTCAGCTTTCACGGGAACTCCTCAGACGGTGCCAGCCCCCTCTATCCTAGCCTTTTACAGCCCCAGATAGACCTCGTATGAACTGGCGTTGAAAGATCAGGAACACAATGATAATCGGAACGGTCGCAACCATAACACCAGCCGCGACAGTACGCAAGTTGCCTGTGAATGCTCCCTCAAGAAATGCTAATCCAATCGGCAACGTGAAGAGCTCTTCTTGGCGCAGCATCAGCAATGGCCATAAGAAGCTGTTCCACGATCCTACAAAGCTGAAGATCGCAAGAGTTGCCAAACCTGGCCGAATCAAAGGGACGAGTATCTGCCACCAGATACGCAGTTCTCCTGCTCCATCTATGCGGGCTGCTTCGATGAGTTCATCAGGAATACTCTGATAAGTCTGCCGCAACAGAAAGATACCAAAAGCGTTCGCACCAAAGGGTATCACCAACCCGTGCAGCGTATCGGTGAAGCCGAATAGATTGACAGCCATGATGAACGTCGGGATCAATGTGAGTTGTTCAGGGAAAATCAGCGTGCTCAGGATTAGATAGAAGATTACGTCCCTGCCCTTGAAACGCATTTTGGCCAGTGGATATGCCGCCAGCGAACTGGTCAACAATTGCAGCACCACGACAGCCAGCGCAACCACGAAACTGTTGAGAAAGTAACGCGGCAGACTTACATCTGTCCAAACACGATAGTAGTTTGCCGTCGTCGCCGGGAACATATACGGAAACAGCGGGCTATTCTCGATCTGAGGCTCGAGCAGAACGCCATAATCCACCCACCAGCCGACTTCGGCACCTTCCTGGGCAGCCGAATCCCAAGGTAGTATCGTGTACTCGCCTTCGCGTCTAGCGGTCGTCTGACCAGCACCCCAACCAATCAACCCGGGATATGGGAGTATCTCAGGCGGCTGGTTTGGGCGAAACACGTTGGCAGAATTCGGACGGATACTCATTAATCCGGTCCACAAAAACGGCACCGCAGTCAATAGCGCAAACAAGATCAGGATCAGATACCAGCCTGTCTTGCCCAACCAGCGTCTAAGGCGATCTGACAGTCGACTGCGTGAACGATAGTTAGCGATACTAGCGGACATCAGTACCACGCTCCAGGAATCGCAGGTTGGCAATGGAAAAGATGAGCGTCACAATCGTAAAGACTACAGCGATCGCGCTGGCATACCCGAGTTCCAGGTTAATGAACCCTTGCCTGTACAGATAGAACATCAAAGTAAGCGCACTATCCAGCAAACCACCGGAACCGTCGGTCATTACCCAGATTTCTTCGAACACCTTCAATGCAGAAATTGACGAAATCACTGCGACAAAGATGATCGCCGGACGAATACCAGGCACCGTCACATAAAGGTGGCGCTGAAAGCGATTCGCCCCATCTATCGCGGCCGCTTCATAAAGCTCTTCGGGTACAGCCTGCAGCGCAGCGAGGAAGATCACCATGTAGAATCCAATACCGCGCCAGATCGTAACCAGCATAATGGATATCAAAGTTGAATCGGGATGGGTAAGAAAATTGATGGGACGTTCAATCAGTCCAAGCGACAACAACAGACCGTTAATCAGGCCCGATGGTTCAGCAAACACAAATTCAAAGATCATGCCAACCGCAACCACGGAAGTCACCGCAGGGATGTAATAGATCGTTCTGAATATAGGGATGCCCATGAGTTTACGGTTGACCACGATCGCCAACCCAATCGATAACACAATCAGAATCGGCGTCACAATCAGATAGATGAACGAGTTGCGCAACCCCCGCCAGAACAACGGATCCTGAAACAAATTCTGATAATTATCGAGGCCTACCCACTCCGGCGCAGTCACAAGATCGTAGCTCGTGAAACTCAGATAAACTGCAGCAATGAGTGGAATGAAGAGAAAAACCACAAAAAAGAACATCGCTGGCGCGATGAAGCCATACGCGGTTATCAGGCGCATCCGACGGCGGCGGCGCTTGCCTTCTTCAATACCCGCGTTTGAAGAACGTTTGGGCTTCTCAGCCGCTTCTAGGCTCGCCATAAGTCCATACCCTTATTTGAATTACATCAAGAAAAACGGGAGAGAGCACCCGCCCTCCCCCGTTTTCGTACAGGTCAAAATGCTGATCGCTACTGAGCGTCCAGAATCGCGTTGATACGTTCGGCCATATCATCCAGAGCCTGCTGCGACGATTTCACACCGAGCAAGGCCGCCTGGAATTCACCCAGGACGATCTGTTCAACTTCAGCCAGATTCGGGAAGTCCAGAATACCAGTATTGACCGCGTTCCGGAAATACTCACCGGCCAGCGGACGCAGTGAATCCGTGAGGGATGGACCACCTTCGGTGAAGAATGGATCTTCATAGCTTTCCAGGTTCGATGAGTAGATGGGAACCTCACGGCTGAACGCAGTCTGAACATCCGGGTTGGTCACGAACACCGCAAAGGCCAGGGCTGCATTCGGGAACTCCGCACTTGCTGGCACAACCAGAGTCTGCACGCCACCGATGTTGCGTATGTTGGCCGCACCAACAAACTGGTTTTCGAGGAACAGACTTTCAAAGACTTCGGGATTGTTCTCTTCTACGAGACGGAAAAGCTGCGGGCCGGTCTGCAGCAGCAGGATTTCGCCCTCACTGAAGCGATCGATCATCTCGCGCACATCATCGGTCAGGCTTTCGCGCGGGATGCAGTCATTATCCAACAGGAACTTATACTCATCCAGCAGCGCAGCCGCCGCAGGGTCTTCATTGAAGACAACAGCGGAACGATCATCATTGTAGATGGCGATGCCTTCACCAACGAACGAGTTTAAAGCGCCCAGGCCAGCCAGCTCGCCCCACGGGAAGCTATAGGCGTAGTATGCACCATCACTCAGTTCGCGCACTTCGCAAGCGAAATCATAGGCTTCTTCCCAGGTGTCCGGGATATCATCGCCAGCGATGCCAAGTTCATCAGCAATCAAGCCGTTAACAGCCATCACATTGGAGAAGGCCAGATACCACGGAAGGTGATATGTCACACCATTGAAGGTGACTTTTTCCCAGGCACCATCAACGTACTGCTCACGAATCTCCGGATACGCCTCTCCAACTGCAACGTCCATGTTCAGTAGAACACCTGCTTCAGCGAATTCTGCAACCCAACCATCACTCATGTTGATAACGTCTGCCGGTTCACCCGCGGCGAAACTGTTACGGATATTATCGCGCGCGCCGGCAGCTGGTTGGCCCTCGAGTACAACTTCAACACCTGGGTATGTTGCTTCGAAGTTTTCGATAATCTTGTTCAGATAGTCTTCAAAATCCGGGGTGAGCGCCCACGGCCAGAAGCGAATAACCGCGCCCTCTTCAACACCTTCGATGACGCGCCACTCCTCAAACTGCTCTTCACCCGCGTTCCAGAATTCTCCATCCAGATCACGGTTCGGGCGATCTTCGCGCTCCTGCGCGGCGACTGCCCCAAACGAAGCCAGCACGAACGCGGCTACGAGCAAAAAGGACAAAATACGTTTCATGAATATCCTCCTGAACACTTAACGTTATGAAGAGTCTCTGTTCATCGGACATAACATCGACTGCAGATTCCGCGTCGATGGTAATCCCTAAGTAATGATAGGCATCTGCGTATTCACTCGGAAGTAATAGCGGCATCGATCACCGCGCACTACCGATTTTGAGTACTCTATAGGCTGGTCATTCGCCGCAAGAGCAAGTACGCGTACCAGCATGGCCGGCTGCCCTGCCGACAAACCAAGATGCTGTGCCTCGTGTTCATCAATCAGCACAGGTTCCAGCGTATGTTCCGTTTCTTGTACCCAAAGATCATGCTGTTCTTGCATGTAGGTATACAGGCTTAGATTGGCGAGATCCGCCTTGAGTAGATCCGGGAAGCGTTGCTGGGAAAGATAAGAGGTCTCCAGCATGAGCGGTTCCTCATTTACCAGCCGAAGCCGCGTTAGTTTGATTACCGGGCTGAGAGGATCAATGCCCAATCGATGCGCTATAAGTGGCGTCGGCGGTACCACGACACACTCGATCAAATGCGAAGACGGCACCAAACCAGCCTGGCGGATGCGCTGGCTAAACCCCATGACAGTAGGTACAAAGGCCTGAACTGACTGTCGTGGCTGGACAAACGTGCCTATACCCTGCTGACGCTGAACCAGTCCTTTCTGTACCAGCCCATCTACGGCCTGTCGAACCGTCATCCGCGTCACACGGTAGCGTTGGCTTAATTCGCGTTCAGAGGGCAACATATCACCAGAACGCAGCAAACCCAATTCGATCAACTCAATCAGGTTTTCCTGGATTTGATGATAAAGTGGCTCAGCTTTGTTGGTGTCTATCTGAAAATAATCAGGTGATAGCATATTCAATCAAATGTACTGGTATAGACCTTTATACCAGCAATAATAGTCCTTCTGAAGCAATTCGTCAAATACAAACGTGAATAGAACTCACGGCAGTACATCCTCATGAGGCGGCAATACTGTCTAAAGCCCGAACAAAACTCTGGGTGATCAATTGTGGACGCGTAATTGCAGAACCAACGACAACAGCAAGCGCCCCCAGTTGCAATGCTCGCTGTGCTTCCTGAGGGGTGCTGATACGCCCTTCCGCGATAATCGGTATCGAGAGTTCGGCGACAAGCGCTTTGAGCAACGCGAAATCCGGTTCTTCCTGCTGTGGGCTGTAATCAGTGTAACCACTTAGTGTCGGTGCGACTAAATCAGCACCGGAATCAACCGCTGCGTGCCCCTCAGCCAGAATTGAAACATCAGCCAAAAGCGGCTGAGCAAAGTTCGCCTTAATCGCCTTAATGAACGCAGAAGTCGTCATCCCATCCGGCCGCAACCGCTCTGTCGCGTCAATAGCAATAATATCTGCGCCAGCATCAACCACTGCCTGCACGTGTTCTAAACTTGGTGTGATGTAAACTCCTGAATCACCGTCTTTGTAAAGCCCAATAACCGGCAGCTCCACTGCTTGCTTGATGGCAGCAATGTCAGCCGGTCCATTGGCACGGATGGCAGCCGCACCACCCATCTTTGCAGCCCTGGCCATGCCAGCCATAAAGCCTGCACCATGCAAAGGCTCGTCCGGTAAAGCCTGACAGGAGACAATGAGGCGCCCGCGCACCTGTGTAACGAACTCTTCCAGTTTCATGGCTGACTCATCTGTCGTTTGTATTCGCACCGCAATGCTTCATCGAACAAGTTACACAGGCCTTCCCACGAGAGTGAAGGCTGAATGTCTGCCCCAGATATATCATCAGAAGCTGACCATTCGTTGAGCTGCTCAGCGATCTCACGTAACTTCTGAAGTTCAAAGTCATCACCCAGAGGTCGAGCAGGTTCAATTTTGAGGCTGTGCCATCGCTCGCTGCCTTCACGGATAATGTCACGAACCAGCAAAACCTGTGTGGCAAACCACAATGGATGCAACTGCGTGACATCGTTTGCCCAAACCAGAGGAATACCAGCAGCAGCGCAACGCATCTGAAATCGCCACAACAGGCGTTCATCACGATACACTCCTTGAGGAGATATCTTATTTTCCAGAGAAAATCGCGCGAGAAGGCCAGCAACTTCGCCAACGTTCCACTCAACAGGATGCACGCGATAAGCCCCATTGGTCAGATGCGTCGTACTAATATTCTTACAAGCAGCAATCAAATTGTGGGGCCGTGTTGCAAACAGGGCCCCCAGCGGAATCTGAAAAGGACGTGTGGGCGCGTACAGCGATGCCTCAGGATTGCCTACGCAGGGGTGCAAGTCCAGAGCATACCAGCCAAGCCCCACACTATCGAAAAAGTGTCTGGCGCGTGCGCCTGAGTTAACATCAGCATCGACATCATTAACAACAACGCGGCTGAGCCCGCGTAACCGACGTGATTCCCGAATGTACGGCATCTGGCTCAGACCATCTGCCGTACCCATTACATCCGGGCGAAGACGAAACTCAGGGTAGCCATAGCCACCGTCGTCACGAGGACATTCCGTCTGCAACCAGTACAAAAAGCCGAGCGAGAGCTGACGCGCTTCCTGCAAATACCGCGAACGTAGTTCTGCGGACACATCAATAATGTTGCCATCATGATAATCATTGCTTACCCAGTTTATGAGAGCAATATCGCGCCCGCCGAGCAACGTCCCGTCGTGAATCCGTCGGTAAGTCCAGAACGGCAGATTACCCTGCTCGCTACTTGTGAACATTTTATATACGACCGGCTGGCCATCCCGACCTATCGGGCTTAGTGTGTACGGCTGCTTAACTCGAAAAGTCTCGTAGCCCTCAGGCTGCTCAATTGTATGATCTTCACCGGGACAATACTCTACTGCGAAGCAGTACGTGAAGCCCTGCGTCTCGTTGGGTTTTGCGATCGCTGGCGCAGTCGATTCGCCTGTATCCTCAACGCACTCTGCCCCTGTGACATATGGCGCATCAACCAGCGGGAATAGTTCACCTAAGTCCGTTGCATCGAGAAAATACGCTGCCTCAATACGTGTACGTATACCGTTCTGATCGGCAATGATGACTGCTTTCACCCGGTCGTTCGATCGCTCCGCATCCAGTATCTGGCTTTCACGAAACTTCACAGTGTGAGCGCTTAACTCCTCCGCCAATCGAGCCCCGATTTCTGGCAGGAAACACAGCCGGCTTACCCAACCATTCCCCGGATTCAAAGGCATGTCCGGACCAAGCATACTATCAGCCATCCGTACCGGTGCATCAAACTGCTGCTGATAATGCTCACGAATCGCAGCCCGAAGTTGATTGTAAGTCTGTGTGCCCCCAAAGGACTCGATGTACAAGTGCTCATCTAATGCAGATACACCCTGCGCACTGATCTGTCCGCCAAACCAGTTCGTCTCACCGATCCACACTACCTTGAGGCCCTGCAAATGTAGCGACGCAGCCAGCCCCCCAAGGCTGCCCCCAACGATGGCTACATCACATGTGAGGGTTTGCATTACAGCACCATCTCCAGATCAAAATCCACTTCAAAAGTGCGCTGCCAGGGGAACGCGGTACTACCTGGCACAATGCGCCAGCGACCAGCAAAGCCGGGCAAAGTGCTGATCAAGGAGTTAAGCGACGACTCAACGTGATTCAGCGTAGATGACATAGTATCAGCAGTGACTTCTGGCATACCGGTTTCGCGTGCGAGACTATCGCGAACCTGTTGGCGAACTAAGTGTTGATAGCCCCAGTCTTCTAGAAAGCGATGCAACAAAAAGCGCTCTTGGGCTCGACGCTGTCGCTCAGTGCTCATAGCAGACGACATGATACCCTGTGCGATCGCTGTTCCAATGGTATTGCCAGCAGTATTCCAGGCACCATAAGCAGCCAGCTGTGTGAGGTCCAGCCGCGCACACATAAGTTCAATCAGAACAGGATCGCTGCCATTCGGATACGCGACATCACAGACGATGACCCGTTTACCTCGTTCAAGCCATCTGTCAATTTCTTCAACAAAGCGTTCAAGATACGGCAGACGTTGTCTCCGTTCTTCAGCCGCACGGTCTGGATCAAATTCTCTATCAATTGGTGATGGTGGGTTCACTGCGACAACATAGTCCGCGTCCGAAATTGTATCGACATAAGCTCCCCCGGCCGCCATAAGCTGACGAGCCACTGTGATTTTTACCGGGCCATCTTCGTAAGGTGCAGTTCGCTCTGCACCTTCAGGAATAGCATAATGCACGTAGAATCGCGTCGCTAAAGCATCCCGGGTCACGGCGCGTGCCAGCAACACACAACCAACTTCGTCCGCGCCGGGATACATCAGCAGGCGATTGTGATCCAACTCTAAGCGACGCGCCCAGGTCTCAAGCCACCACTTCTCCTGGGACCCGAGTCCGTAGGCACTGGTGTCATCAGAACTCAGGATAAGCAGGTCAAGGGCATCACTCGCAGCCAGTTGCATAAGATGCAGGTTCAACTGATGATTACGTAAACGCCGGTGCATGAAATCGGCGATGTATTCAGAAGGAATCGCACTGCGGAGCTCCGCAATGTCGGATTCGACTTGCTGACCTTCAGCGCGACGATGCAGCAGCTGCGAGTAGCGATACAGCCGTGTCCCAAAACGATCCCAGTAAAGTGGCTCCTCAATGTTGTAGTCGGCATTGGAGATTCGCGTCACGACATTGAATGCATACAGTGCACTCGCCGATGCCGAAGTAAGCGCGTTCTGTAGTGCAGCCAGCACATCTAAAACAGCTGTATCCGTTGTTCGAGAAGCTATCAAACCACCATACGCGAGCATCTCTACGGATGCAATGAGTACATCCACGGCGCCCATGTTTGACTTCATCCACTCAGCCAATGTGGCTGTATTGGCTGGCTGACGTATTCTGCTCAATACAGACGCTGGTGGGATAGCCAGATCAATTCCCCCGATCTCAGCTAGCATCAGCGGATACCGAGTATTAACAGGACGCTCATCTAATGGAATTAGACCGATGCGCATTTACACCTTCTCTTTTTGATGCTGGCTGCGCGCCGCAAGAAGTGCTGCGCCTATTGCCCCTGCCTTGATACCAAGCTCTGCCGGCAGCACCGGTATTCGAGCAACCGCACCGTACGACACATCTCCTACGGCGCCGACGAATGTCTCCCACCACATTGACACCTGAGGCACACCACCCCCAACAATCAGGACTTCAGGATCAATTAGGCACAGAACCGGCGCAAGCACCTGAGCCAGCTGCCTTGCACCATAAGTGATTACCTCACGAGCCGTTTCGTCACCAGACTGGGCACGATCAGCGATTTCATGTAATCGCAGGTCCGTCCCTGATCTATCCCTATACCGTTTTTCAAGGGCTGGACCTGAGGCAACCTCCTCAATTGTGGTTGGCATGCTGCCTTCAACACCTGCGAATAAGTAGCCAATCTCGCCCGCACTAAAATGCGCACCACGCCATAAGTCTCCGTTAATCAGTAGCGCACCGCCTATGCCCGTCCCAGCAGTGACGAACAATACATGCTGATAGTCTTTCGCCGCTCCAAGAGCGTGTTCCGCCAATGCCATCGCATTGACGTCATTGTCAACAACAACCGGCAGATTCAGTGCCGCTTCAATCATCGATGCAATGCAGGTACCGCGCCAGCCTGGCAAGTTCTCATTCGCACCAACTACGACACCAGGTTTGGGATCAATCTGACCGGCAGCACCTACCCCTACAGCCGTTACCTTTTGATTGTTTGCGGCAGCCTGGTCTATCAGCGTTTTGGCTAGCAAGATTGCGGCCTCTAACACCGCATTCGCCCCCGCATGCCCAGGCGTTAGCTGCGTTTGCCATCCAGAAAGCACACCACCAGCATCACACATGATACCGGCAATCTTAGTGCCACCAATATCGATACCAATCGTCATGGTAGACATGTCTACACCCGTTCCACAATCAGCGTGATGATCTCAAACGGTTTGACATTAAGCCAAACGCGATTGCCATTCTCAACCGCGATCACAGATTGACGCTCTTCGAGTACGTTAGCCCGCCAAACCCGTTTCACATTGAAGCCGAATTGCACACACACTTCACCCCGCGTGCGGAGGTACTCGTACAGACGCACCACAACCGCTTCACTATCTTCAGCTTTCTTTATCGTCTCAACCATCACATTCGCCTGATAAGCGGGAACGCTCACCAGCGAAGGAAGAGACTGCATAACATTTTTATTTCCACTGCTTTCAATCAGCATCAGCGGATAATTCACCTGATAACCTGCAGCTACAACATTGTTCAGCCATCCATCGTCATAGTGCCGATGCGGCAGTAGACTGTAGGTGAATTCGTGCGAGCCTTCGTCAGCATGTGGGTCAGGATATGTCGCACTCTTCAGCAAGGTAAGCCGCATACAGTTTTCGTGCACGTCATAACCATACTTACTATCATTCAGTAGAGCTACGCCATAATTGCCCTCGCTCAGGTCTGCCCAGTGATGTGCAGCAACTTCGTACTTTGCCCAATCAGCCCGCGTATTCCGATGGGTGGGCCGAGAAATGTGTCCCCACTGAATCGAGTAACGTGCTTCAGGTGATAGCACGTTGACCGGGAACGCAACCTTGAGCAGCATATGCTTCTCGCGCCATTCCACCTCTGTGTGAAAATCAATGCGCGCACTACCCCGATGCAAGGTAACATACTGTTTGACGAAGCTGCTGCCAATCTGACGGTCAAGTTGAAGACTCGCACGCAGTGGTCCGGCCTCCATCACCGTGACAGTTGCGGGTTGTGCCAGCCAGACTCTCTGATCATAGCCGAGGTCGATATTCCAGGCGTCATAGTGTAGAGGACGATCCTCAAACAGTTGGAGTTGGTTTCCGATCTCCCCCTCTGCCAGTACCTCACGGTTAAACAGCTTGTCGTAGATGCGAATCAGATCACCCTGTTCATTGAAAGTCAGGGCAACTCGGTCGTTCTCGAGATGGTTTGTCGTCACCATAAAGATATCGTCCGCCTTACCGACAGGCTCCTCAGAGGTAAGGGGCGTAACGCTATAAGGTGGTAGCTCAGCCAGCCTCAGCAGGTGTTGTGCTATCGCGTCATTGTCCGCCGCAAGCGAATAAATATCATTGCGATTAATCCCGATTGGATTGACGATGAGCTTGTCTCCGCCACAGTGACGGGCAATGGTCTCCAGCGCCTCCTGCTGCAGCACGTCAAGTTGCCGCATAACATCGGAATACTGTTGAGCTGCCTCTGCATACACGGCATTGATGCTGCTCCCAGGCAAAATATCGTGGAAATGGTTCAGACACACGACTTGCCAGACCGCCGTGAGCTCGTCCTGCGGATATCGGTAACCTGCGTCGATGAGCATGGCATAGGTTGCCAGAAACTCAACATTATGCAAAAGCCGTTCGGCCAGGCGATTTGCTCGCTTTATGCGCGCCTGGCTTGTCAGCGTACCCTGATGCGTTTCAAGGTAGAGTTCACCATTCCAGATCGGCAACCGCCGATCGACGCGTTCTTCAAGCTGATTAAAGAACTCATCAACAGAGCTGAAAGACGTGCGGGGAACTCCCGGAAAATCACTCAGGATTTGTATGTTTTCGATCATTTCTGGCGTTGGTCCGCCACCCCCGTCTCCGTGACCATAGGCCATAAGAATAGACTCACTTGTCTCTTTCCCACGGAGTTTCTGCCAGGCACCTAACGATGTATCAGCGGAAGCCTCTGCATTGTAAGTCGCGGGCAACAACCAGTTCCCGTAGGTGGGCGCAGGGCTGAGGTGAGCCAGCAGGCGCGTTCCGTCCAGCCCCTGCCACCAGAAGCTATCATAAGGAAACTCTGTGTGCTCATTCCAGCGCAGCTTGATTGTGAAGAAGTACTTCATTCCTGCTTGCGCAGCCACCTGTGGAAGTGACCAGGGAAAACCAAACGCATCCGGTAGCCACAAGACCGGCGAATCCGTACCCTCCCCGAAATGCTCACGGAAGAACCGACGGCCCAGAAGAAACTGCCTCACGAGACTCTCTGCCCCAGTGACGTTGCAGTCAGCTTCGACCCACATCCCACCGAGGGCTTCCCAGCGTCCCTCTGCGACGTGCGTCTTGATCTCTGCAAACAGATCAGGCGCGTCCTCATTGAGGAATGCATAAAGCTGTGGTTGGCTCTGCGAGAACCGATACTCTGGGTACCGCTGCATCAAATTCAACACAGTGGAGAAAGTACGGCGTGCTTTTTGACGGGTCTGTGCCAACGGCCATAGCCAGGCCGTGTCGATGTGTGCATGCCCAACCGCCGCAATGTCTACATCGAGTGGTTGACCTGCAGCATCAACCGATTTACGAAAGGTATCTACTGCCTGAGGTACACTCGCATAAAAGTGATCACTCAGAAGGTCATGCGTATCCAGTTCAAGAAACGCCTCTTCCAGTGCGTTCAGCAAGCGACCATACTCGGGGCGATCTGTTGACATACTCTGTACAGCATCGACTGCTGTACGCGCTAGCACAACAAACTCCCTCACCTTTTCATCCAGCAGCTGCACAGAAATGGGTTGGAGATATAGCCGCTGACGATCGTCACCGTGCAGCGATGTCCCTAAGCCTGTCCAGCCGTGTAAAAGCAACTCACGCGGTTGTTGATCACGATACGATTCTGGCAACGGGAGCCGCGTGTGTCTGACATCGGTAGCGGTCCAGGGATGACCATCGACGTAAATCAGCGCTTCAGGATGAGCATTGAAATAATCGCCGGCATCACCTAACGGCAGATGCAGCGCTACATCCTCACGACGTGACCAATCTGCCGGAATGGTTAGCTGCATCCGCATGAGAAAATTCGTCTGCCAGGCTCCCCAGTACTGGTGATACATCATCGGCTGCCAGGTCAGGTCATCAATGGCAACCTGTTCGAGGGAACGTGCATCCGGCAGATATGCAATCGTAGGAGGATCAAGAATGTGCTGCCGCCTGACAAGTTTCTGTTCAACTAAGCGCAGTCGCTGGCGCACTTTTTCCAGCGTAGAGAGCAGTTCATGCCGCATAGCGACCTCAGTCTGTAGCCCGGCTCAAATGGTCTATGCCAGTATACCACTACCGGATGAATTGCCAATAATTCCTGCCAGTGCAGAAGGAGAGATTTAACAACAAAAAAGGGAGGCCGATCTGGCCTCCCTAACGCAAGTGGTGATAAAAGCCGTATTTAGGCTTCGGCTTTCTCGTTTAGGGCCGCGTGTGCTGCCGCGAGGCGGGCAATCGGCACGCGGAATGGTGAGCAGCTGACGTAATCCAGGCCGACCTTATGGCAGAAGGCAATACTTGCCGGCTCACCGCCGTGTTCGCCACAGATACCAACTTCCAGGTCTGGGCGGGTCTGACGACCACGTTCTACACCGAGTTGCACCAGGTAACCCACACCTTTGGGATCCAGCACCTGGAAGGGATTGTTCGCCAGGATACCCTTCTCAACGTATTCGAGCAGGAACTTACCTTCAGCATCATCACGACTGATGCCAAATGTCGTCTGTGTCAGATCGTTCGTGCCGAATGAGAAGAATTCGGCGTATTCGGCCATTTCATCGGCGAGGATCGCTGCGCGAGGCAGTTCAATCATCGTGCCGACCTTGTACTGAACACGTGTACCGGTCTTCGCCATGATCTCTTCCGCAACCTCAACCACAATGTTGCGGATGAATGCGATTTCGTTCGCGTCTGAGGTGACGGGGATCATGATTTCAGGATGTACGTCGATCTTCTCCTGTTTGAGCTGGCAAGCCGCTTCAAAGATCGCACGTACCTGCATGGCATTGATCGCCGGACGCAACACGCCCACTCGCACACCACGGAAGCCAAGCATCGGATTGAACTCGCGCAGTGTCTTCACAGCATGAATCAGCTCTTCGATGCGGGTGAGTTCGTTCGGACGATCACCCATCAGGCGCAGGCCAGCGGCGCGCATGATCAACTGCTCATACTCTGGCATGAATTCGTGCAGCGGCGGATCAATCAGACGAATGATAACCGGCAGCCCATCCATAGCCTTGAAGATACCGTAGAAGTCGTCATGCTGGAACTGGACCAGCTGCTCCAGGTACTCGGCTTCTTCTTCGCTGTTCGGTTCGGCCAGAATCATGGCCTGGACAATGGGCAAACGATCTTCCGCAAAGAACATATGCTCAGTACGGCATAAGCCAACGCCTCTGGCACCATATTCACGCGCCCGACGTGCATCTGCAGGATAGTCGGCATTTGCGTAAACGTTCAGGCGACGCATCGAATCTGCCCAGCCCAACAACTTCTGAAGGTAATTTTCACGATCGAATTCAGGTTCAACCGTGGGGATTTCGCCCAGGAAGACCTCACCCGTGCCACCGTCGATGGAGAGGACATCACCTTCACGAACAGCAACACTATCAACGGTCATAACACGACCACGAACATCAACTTCAAGGTCTTCAGCGCCAGCGACGCATGGCACACCGAACTGGCGAGCAACGACCGCAGCATGACTTGTAGCACCACCACGGCTGGTCAGAATACCCTTAGAGGCGAGCATGCCGTGAACATCATCTGGTTTCGTTTCCGGACGGACCATAATCACGGACTGCCCAGCCTTGCCCCACTTCTCAGCAAGATCAGCATCGAAGGCAACCACACCGACGGCTGCTCCCGGCGAAGCGTTGACGCCGGTTCCGATCAAGCGACCGGTTTCATAGGCATTCTGCTTGGCCATTGGATCGAACTGCGGGTGCAGCAACTGGGAAACCTGGGCCGGCGACACACGTTTAACAGCTTCTTCACGCGAAATCAGACCTTCTTCAGCCATTTCGACAGCGATACGCACAGCAGCACGTGCAGTACGTTTACCATCGCGGGTCTGAAGCATCCAGAGTTTGCCCTGTTCGATGGTGAACTCCACGTCCTGCATATCACGATAGTGGCGTTCCAGCTTCTGGCCGATTTGGATGAACTCTTCGTAGACTTCAGGATTCTCAGCCTTCAACTGCACGATCGGGCTCGGCGTACGGATACCAGCAACGACGTCTTCACCCTGGGCGTTCATCAGGAAATCGCCAAACAGAACGTTTTCACCGGTCGCCGGGTTACGCGTAAAGGCAACACCCGTCCCTGACGAATTACCCATATTACCGAAAACCATCGTCTGTACATTTACGGCCGTACCGAGGTCATGGGCAATGCCAGCCGCATTACGATAGTCAACAGCACGCTTACCGTTCCATGATTTGAAAACGGCTTCGATCGACAGACGTAGTTGTTCCAGCGGATCCTGCGGGAATGGACGCCCTACGTGATCCTGATAGATCTTCTTGAACTGCGTAGTAATGTTCTTCCAGTCATCTGCATTGAGTTGCGTGTCTGACGTCAGATTACGGCGCTTCTTGACCTCTGTCAGGTAGTCTTCGAAAGCCTCATCTTCGATACCCATAACAACAGTGCCAAACATCTGAACAAGACGGCGATACGAGTCGTAAACGAAACGTTCGTCATTTGTCAGGCCGACCATTGCGGCAGCAGTATCATCATTCATGCCCAGATTGAGCACCGTGTCCATCATGCCCGGCATGGAGAACTTAGCACCGGACCGCACCGATACAAGCAGGGGTTGCTCGTTCTCGCCCAAAGTCCTGCCGGTATCGTCCTCTACGCCCCGCAGGGCTTCAATCACCTGGTCCCACATACCTTCAGGGAAAGCACCTGTAGCGCTGTATGCGTTACAGGCCTCTGTCGTGACGGTAAAGCCCGGCGGCACAGGGACACCAATGCGAGTCATATCTGCCAGGTTCGCGCCTTTGCCCCCCAGTAGCGCACGGACATCCTGCCAGGAACCGCCAACATACTCGGTCGCAAGATCAACCTGTTTGAACAGATATACCCAACGACGCCCCTGCAATTCATCGGATGTCTGTGGTGTTTGTACAGCAGTTGCCATTTTCGTACTCCTTGATGGATTACCCTTAACAGTGCAAGACATCGCTCAGCTTGTTTGTGCGATTGCCTGTGGCAATCAAGCCATTGTCGGTTCGACAGAACTCTGCCGACTTGCCAATAAACGACCTCTGAACAATTCTATTGGAGTCATCGGGTGGTTGAATGATTAAGATATTGCCTTTCCCATCTAGCTAACGAGTGTGCTCTCGCTTTTGCTGCTGCCCCTCGCGATTGCACCACGCTGATAAGTTATTTGGGTTTCATCAGATGAACCATATCCTGCGAATCACGCAGGTCTGTGATCACGCGGATACGATCTTCAGGGAGAATCAGTGCATATTCACTTTGCCAGAATGACGCGATCTTGCGCACTGTTGTCCGCGTATTGATCGTGTCATCAATGAATACCGCGTTACCACAATAGCGCCGGCTCATAGGGCACTCCTCGCCCTGACAGGTCCAGTTACCAAAAATACACCGGCTCTTGGGCTTGAGTTCTACAGACAGGTGTGGCTTTAGCGACACGCTGTAACCCATGTAAGTCTCGTCGGGGTCAAGCAGCCACTCAGGGACAATAATGAATATCTTTGGTGCCCCAGCCGCCTGATAAATCTGCACAAAATGCTGATAAGCGAACATAGTCGTAAATGCGATGAGCGTCGGTACAGCATCCGGCTTCTCATTAAGTGTCTTTACAGCCAGATCATGAAACGCCTGCTGCCAGTTACTCGACCCACTGCGATTGAGCTGTGCGAGTTTCGCTCCCTTAACCGTGACATCATCGGGCAACGCATTAACGCGATATCGCAACAACTGACGCAGCTGATCGTCGTTGTAGTCCTCACGCATGAAGAGTCGGGTGAGTTCACACAGATACTGCCGCTGCTGCTCACGATCAGAGGCCAGCGCCTTGACGACCAGGTACTGCGCCTCATGTACGAAGCGATCCAACAGCGCCAGAATTTCGCTCTTGCCCATGCGTCCACCGTTGTAACGCAGAGAGTAGCGAATAGACTCCGGATATAGAGAATCGTAGATGTTATTCGATTCGTGAGAGTTTTGAGTCTGCCGGTCACGCGCAGAACTACCAAACAGGGATCGAAAGACCTGCATACAGCTTCACCACAGCGTTAGAGTATTCAACTCAAGTTCTATAATAAGTTAATGGCAGATGAGATATGACAACAGTATCAGAGGTTATGGCTGGGAGATGACATTCGTTAGGTCAGGAGAACGTCTCAGTGCCTACAGTATAGCTTTAGGCGAATGTCACGCTGGTGTGAGGCAATTATGCGATCAGAGTTGGAAATCCGGATTTTCCCATACGATAAGCACCGACCAATTATCACTTGCTGAGTCTTCTATGTAGTTCTGCAGAAGCCCACGGACCTGGAATCCCTGACGCAGCTGAAAGCTGAGAGTACTGTCATACAGTTCTTCTTTGACCACTCGCGCAACGTATTCCTGAGGCGATATTGACTGCTTGTATGCAGCGAAGCCGGGCAGCAGCCCACCTCCAACAATACCACGACGATTCAGTTGGCGAACAACGTCTTTTCGCGCTGCATATAGTTTTGATCCAATACCACGCCGCCTGAATTTAGGATGAACACTAATGTCGCCACCGTAATACCATGCACCAGCAGGATCATGATGGGTATAGAAACCGCCAGCGATAATCTCCTGAAAAGTGTGATCAGGATCACCGAAATCGAAATCAGTCAGGAATCCTGAGCCCAGGCCAACGACCCGATCGCCCCTAAGGGCAACAAAATTACCTTCCGGGAAAAGCTCATAATGCTTCAAAAAGTGTTCTCGACGCAAGCGCTCGTGTGGCGCAAGCGTTGGGAAGCAATCAATCTGCAATTGTTCGAGCGCATCTGCGTATTCCGGCTTGATTGTATCGATTCGTATACTTTCCATCAGACTGCTTGACAATACTCTGCCTACACTACGAAATGCTCATATTCATTCTCATTGGGACGGCCCCAGACCGCCCAGAAATCCCCTGTTGCCGGGCGCATGATTGCCGCGCCAGATGTCTCAACATGCATCGGCGGTTCAGGTGATCGACAGATAGAGGGTGCCATTCGCGTTAGCGCCATGAGCGTATCTGGCGTAATCTGCCCTTTCGCCAATTCTTCACCCGCGCGCTCCAAGCGTTCATGAGAATTCGCCACCGATGAGACGGGACGTTCACGCTCCAACGACTGGTTCTTTGGGAGCAGGCAGTGATTCGTATGCACCAGCGGCTGATTCGCAAGGGGCGAAACATCGACATTCGTCGACATCGCCTCAACGTTGTATCCTCTGCCGTGCTTATCCATCAAAAGATAATTATGTGCACCAGCTAATGGCACATCCAGTATGCATTTCAGCGCTGCATCCAATGAAGTCTGCATCATAATCTTCCTGACTACAAAGGGCCAGGTTACGCCGATCTGCCCGTCGTTCGCCATCAGATTGTTGATACCGACGGCAATTCCTGCATCATTCATGCCAATCATGCCGATGCACCCAGCTACCGTAAACGTCAGGAATTCTGGGTAATTTTCGGGTTTGCCACGCATCAAAATGACGAACGGCGTTGCCGAAGCGTGCATATCCCACGTTTGACCGAACAGCCCATGTTGGTCCAGCGTGCGACCTGGTGGAATCAGAAAAGCTGTGCAATCGTCAGCAACCTGTGGGGTTGACTGTGTGGTCGTGATATCACCTACATGAAACACCGTATCAATGAAATCTGTAAAGCCGTTGTTGATAATGAGTGCTGCTTCTGAAAGGCCAGTTACCTGGGCCATACCTCGCAGTTCAGCCATGAGCTCAGGGGAATAAGCGTCATGCGTCGCAACACAGGCTTCTGCAAGTGCCATCACCGCATCGCGGGAGAGCTGACGTCCAGTCCAGTCTGCATTCATACTCAGCCGGATGCGATCTTCCGTAAAATCCCGGATCGGTTCAACGTAAGCGCGCCCGTGTTGTCTACCCATCTCAAAGAAGGTGCCACTCACTTCTAGTACGGAAATAACCATGATGTCGCCCTATCTATCGGTCGAGTATATACGTACTAGCCAGTGGCCAGAAGACTTGCACTGCCGCTCCGGGTTCAAAATGGTAAATGCCCTTGTAGTCGACGTTCTGTACACGCACAACCAGATCAATTCGATCAACGACACGCACAATATACCTGGTGTCTGTCCCGATATACTGCGACTTGAGTACAGTACCAGAAAGTACCGTTATGTCTTCGGACTCTGGCGGACGCGCCATATCATGCGGAGCCAGGCCGATGCGTTCCGGGCGCAGCGGGATTGTCACTGTACCTGACTTGACCGGGTGATCGTCGGGCAGTTGCGCCGTAACAACTGTATCGTCTGCAATACGTACATGCCCCACCCCTTGTTTCTTCTCGAGCAATTCACCCGTTATGAAGTTAGTCTCTCCGATGAACTCGGCAACGAAGTATGTGGCGGGATGCTCATAGACTTCCCTAGGCGTCCCGACCTGAAGGACCTTCCCCCCCTCCATGACAGCAATACGATCCGCCATCGTCAGCGCTTCTTCCTGATCATGCGTGACATAGATGAACGTAATGCCAAGGCGTTGCTGCATTGCTTTCAGCTCGAACTGCATCTCTTTTCGCAGTTTGAGATCGAGCGCCCCTAGCGGCTCGTCAAGCAGCAGTACAGCCGGTTCCTTAACCAGTGCACGCGCCAGTGCCACGCGCTGTTGCTGACCCCCTGATAGCTGCGTCGCCTTCCGGTTGCCAATGTTGGGTAAACGCACCAGCTCTAACGCAGCCTGGGCGCGTTTAGCAGCTTTCTTACGCCCGACACCCTCCATCTGCAACCCGAACATAACGTTTTGCAGCACGTTCATGTGTGGAAAGAGCGCGTAATCCTGGAAAACAGTATTCACAGGGCGATGAAACGCCGGAATGCCTTGCATAGCCGTGCCACGAATGATCACTTGCCCCGCAGTCGGCTGTTCGAAGCCAGCGATCATACGCAATGATGTTGTCTTCCCGCATCCACTCGGTCCGAGCAACGCAAAGAACTCACCACGCTCTATACCCAGGCTGACCTCATCGACAGCTCGCGTCGTCTGGTTGCGTGACACAAACTCTTTTACGACATTACGCAGTTCAACATCATACACTGACGTTAGCACCTCTCAACATCAAGAGTCACCGAGGACGACGCATCGTCCCCGGTGGCAGAACTCAGTCATTATGCGTTGCTACTGTCCCAGGAAAATGAGCATTTCATCCCAGGCATCATTATATAGCTGTTCAGCTTCCGCGCTGACAGTACGCACGAAGAACAGATTGCTCAGCAGCTCTTCATCGGGATAGATCGCTGTGTCATTCAGCAGCTCTTCGTCGATCAGGCCCATTTCGATAGATATTGCATTCGGTGATGCATACGCTGTGAAATTGCTGATATCAGCACCCACCTGCGGGTGCAGGATGTAGTCGATGAAGACCATTGCCAGCTCTGGATTCGGCGCGTCCACCGGGATCAATACGTTATCGATCCAGACATTTGAACCTTCTTCCGGGATCACATACGCATACGTATCGCATTCGCATTCGTAGGTCAGGTCGATGATATCCCCGCTGTATTCGACAGTCATATCAACATCGCCACGCTCCAGCTGAACCTGCCCGTCATCAGCGGCAATTGAAACAACGTTTGAACCGCGCTCGATCAGATAATCACGCGCCGCTGCGATGTCTTCAGGGTCTTCGCTATTGGGATCCAAGCCAAGCAGCATCAGCGCGATACCGAGGGTCGCACGACGATCGTCAAGCCAGGCCACAGGCCCCATATATTCAAACATGTCGTCCCAGCTTGTTACTTCGCCCTCGACGTTCTCTGTGTTGTACCCAATACCAATAGTGCCCCACTGATAAGGTAGCGAGTAAACATTGTCCGGGTCAAACGGCGGATTCAGGAGTTCTGTCGTGATGTTAACAGCATTAGGAATCAACTCGTAATCGAGCGGAATCGCCAGTTCTTCACGTATCATAATGCCTACTGTATCGCCACTGGGCACCACGATATCGTAACCCGGATTACCCTGCCGAATACGCGCCAGCATCGCTTCATTGCTCTCGTAAATGTCGTAATTGACCGTTACCCCACAGGCCTCCTCGAAATCAGGGATCGTATTGTCCGCGATGTAGGTTGACCAGTTAAAGACGCTCAAGGTCTGGCCCTCAAAACCCTCCGGACATACCCAGGGCTCAAGTTCAGTCATGTCGTCCTGTGCAATCGCAGCAGGAACGAGCAAAACCACAACGAGCAGAATCAAAGTAAACTTATGCATACGAGCCTCCATCACTTCTTTAATTGACCGGACAGAAAATGCGCCTTCAACGACGCTCCTCAACACGATCACGCTAGGATCGAATCGCATTGCGACCTTGCAGCGCCATCGAAATGCTGATGAGTACCGTTGAAATCAGCAGCATAATCGTAGAAATCGCGTTGATCTCCGGCGTCACCGTCAACTTCAGCAGACCATAGACAAAAATCGGAAGTGTGGTTGTACCCACACCTGCTGTAAAGAACGTGACAACGAAGTCATCCAGCGATAGGGTGAATGCCAGCAGCGCACCAGCAATGATACCAGGAACGATGAGCGGAAACGTAACACGCCAGAACGTGCGCCAATGATTCGCTCCTAGATCACGGGCCGCCTCTTCCAATCGTGGATTAAGATCGGCCAGGCGTGCACGCACAACAATTGCAACAAAAGAAATACTGAACGACACATGAGCAATGATAATCGTATGGAAACCTGGGAAAATCCGCTGACCAGTAAGACTATCCCACCAATCAAAGGCGATCTTAAAGAAAATCGCCAATGAAATACCCTGTGTGATTTCTGGGATCACCACAGGCAGGAACAAAACGCCATCGAGCAGTCGCTTACCAGGAAAGCGCATACGCACCAGCGCCAGCGCCACAAGAGTACCGATGATTGTCGAGATCACTGTAGAAATACTGCTAACAATCAGGCTGTTGCGCACTGCTCCCAACATGATTTCCGTAGAGAAAGCAGCTTCAGCACCAACAATATCGTTCAAGATATTGTTGTACCAATCCAGAGTAAAACCAGTAAAAGTCGCAACCGACCGAGACTGGTTAAACGAAAATAATATTAATACCAGTATCGGTGCCCAAAGGAAGAAGTAGACAATAACCGGGTTCAGCCACAAGCCTACACGTCCCACCTGACGCATCAACATGTTGAAGCCAAGCGCACCCGGGTTGACGAGGGGTGATTCGTTTTGGTGCTTTTCCGAGATGGCTGTCATGCTGATCCTCGACGCGTACCCAGACGAATATAAACCAGGAGCGATATCATAACGACGGCCATCATGATGATTGACAGGGCTGATCCGAGGGGCATATTGCCGGAACCACCAAACTGCCGTTGAATTAGGTTACCGATCATCAGGCCACGTGTGCCACCCAACAAATCAGGCGTAATGAACGCACCAACTGCCGGAATGAACACCAGTGCACACCCGGCATACACGCCCGGTAACGTCATGGGAAAAACAACGCGCCAGAACGCACGCCAATCGTTCGCTCCCAGATCATGTGCCGCATCCACAAAGCGGAAATCAAACCGTTCCACAGACGCATAAATCGGCAGGATCATAAACGGCAGGAAGCCATACACAAGCCCAACAAGCACGGCAAAAGGGGTGTTGAGCATACCAAGCGGTTCCTGAATCAGGCCTGTAGCCTGCAAAAAGGCATTGATCGTGCCCTCTTCACCCAGCAGAATACGCCACGCATAGGTGCGTATAAGGAAGTTAGTCCAGAAGGGCAATATCACGAGGAAAATACACAGGCTTCGTACCACAGTACTGCGCCGCGTACTGATAAAAAAAGCGAGTGGGTATCCCACTATCAGACACACCACAGTCGTCAATACAGCAATCCACATCGAACGCAGCAGCACCGGAGAAAACACGTCGAAGCTGCGTTCGTAATGCTCCAACGTAAATGGCAGCATGGGAACGCCGGCACCACCACGCGACATAAAACTGACAACGAGTACAATGACTAATGGCAGAATGAAGAAAAATGAAAGCCAGAAAATTGCGGGTAGTGCAAGTAGAAACCCACCAAACCGTGTATTCCTGAAACTCGCGTTCATGGCTCCTCAACTCGTAGCGCGGGCGCGTTGCCAACGCACTAAACGGTGGGATATACTATACCTTGTTTACTGCGCATTTCAACATATTCAGTCTCAACACTGTGAGCTGGCAAATCAGGCCCATCGACTCCACAATTCGCAGATGGTCTTTCTTGCGCCCCTTTTTGCTGGCGCGGACGGCTGCAAACGCTGCGTATTTGGATCAAGTTATGAGGTTTTATTGCTTACGCCGAAAACGCGGTATGATATCCGGCAAGCTCAATGTTTGTAACATATCATCAGCTTAAACGCTTAGGCGTTATTGATGGACTCCCGAGACGTTTTCTTAGACAGAATTACCATAAGCAATACCCGCACAGAAGACGGTAACGGTGTCTATGACACCGTCCGACTGGCTTACGGCGTTGACCTCAATACACCATGCCCGACCTGTGTCGGGCCTGACGACGTAAGACAGCAACTGGAGCGCTTCCCGGAAGGTCAGTTCGTCGCACACTTTCACATACCAAATGAGCCATCTCTGGTTGTGGGTATGGCTTCGACAATGCGCACGAGCCGAACGCCCAGCGATCCACCGGAGGCCTGGTTGACTGCCATCGGCAGTCTAGGAATCGCCAATCACGAGCCCAACGGTGAGTGGTTATACGGCGTTGAGATGACTGTCAGACCGGAATACAGGCGTATGGGGATCGGTACGCGTCTGTACGAAGCCCGCTTTGACCTGGTACGTCGCCTCAATTTACGAGGCTGGTACGCTGGCGGCGTGTTAATGGGTTATCACCGTTACCGTAGTGTGATGTCGCCACTGGACTACGCAGAAGCGGTTATCCGTCGGGAAGTTACCGACCCTACTGTAACGATGCAGATGAATCGCGGGTTCGAGGCAATCACGCCAATACCCGATTACCTGCCTGAAGCCAGAGCAGGCAATATGGCTGTGTTGATAGTCTGGCACAACCCGGATTATGACCCAGAACGCGAGGCCCGCTCATGAAGGTGATTGTTATCGGTGCGGGTATTGCGGGTCTATCTGCAGCTTACCGCCTGACACAAGCTGGTGTGGATGTAGTCATCCTGGAAGCGCGTGACCGCATTGGTGGTCGCGTTCACACCGACCGCAGTTTTGCTCCCTACCCCGTCGAATTCGGTGCAGAACTGATCCATGGGCATAACGTCATTACATGGGATTGGGTTAATAAGCTTAATCTCAGAACTTTGCACTGGCACAAGACCGATGACAGTATGGTACGTCTCGAGGATGGGCGCTGGCTGACGATGTCCGATGCGCGCAGGCTGGACCCCGGTTTTGACGTCACCAGGTCCTGGGAATTACAAGATCAACCCGCCCTGTATGGTGATGAAGATTTCGCTAGCTATCTGCGACGGATCGGCTTCAGTGATCAGCAACTGCGATACGTCAAGCGCTCCTTCGCAAACGCAGTCGGTGATGACATGCACTATATCAGTGCACAGGCAATGCTCACCGAGATCAGCGTAGATGACGGACCGCCGCCATCTGATTTGCTCGAGAACGCATCTGACGATTATCGGATTCTGGATGGTTATGATCGGATTCTGGATGCGCTAGCACAAAGCCTTACCATCAATCTGAACAAGCCTGTCAAGTCCGTTATCTGGGGCGATAAAGGAGTGCATGTCGAAACCAACGATGGCATACTTTCAGGTGACGTAGCACTGATTACTCTCCCTATTGGTGTTTTACAGGCAGGGACAGTCCGCTTTTCGCCTGTGCTTCCAGTAATCAAACAACTCGCCATTCAGCGTCTGCGCAGCGGCCCAGTGATGAAGATGGTTTATCTCTTTGATCACCCTCTCCTCGACCAGAATATTGGCGCAATCTACAGCGCTTACAATCCACCAATGTGGTGGACACCGGCCCTGGGCCGTAATGCGGATCAGTTCGTTTGGACGGCATTCTTGTCTGGAGACTGGGCGCGCGAAATTTTGGAGCTGCGGGATGAAACGCTTATGCTCGCTGCCGGACTGGCTGCACTGCGCCGCGAACTTGACCAGCCCGAGCTCAACTATATCCGTGCGCAAGTGATCAACTGGCCAAACGATCCATACGCACGATGTGGCTACAGCGTCACCCCACCGGGCGGCATGCATGCCCGTGCCGACCTGGCTGCACCGACTCCCCCTTTGTATTGGGCGGGCGAAGCGACCGCCCATGAGGGCACAGCGGCAACCGTTCACGGTGCTTATCTTTCTGGCCAACGCGCAGCGCAGGAAATACTCAATCAGAAGTGACGTCACAGCGAAAGAACAGTTATGCAGGACATTCATTTTGCAATCGCCCAGGGATATTGGAGCGGCAACCGTGAAACCACCGCCCAACTCTACGCTGATCTGATCGCAAAAGCTGGTGCTGTAGGGGCTGAGATCATTGGTTTGCCGGAGTTTACACTGTCGCCCTATTTCGCCAGCGTCCAGGACAAAGCCAATTATGCCTGGGCCGAATCGTTGCGGGATGGGCCATCGGTACAGTTCTTCAATGAGCAAGCGCATCGTCATCAGGTGACGCTCATTGGCAGCATCTTTGAACGCGACGAAAACGGCGAGTACTGGGATACGGCGACCGTACATTCACCTGAGGGGCAGCTGATACACTTCACACGGAAGGTACATATCCCCTCAGGCGAGGGTTATCACGAATCGTATTACTTCACCGGCGACGCTGCCTACCCAGTCCATGAACTACCCAAATTGAAACTTGGGGCACCAACCTGCTACGACCAGTGGTTTCCAGAACTCGCGCGGATTTATGCGCTCAATGGCGCTGAGTTTCTCTTCTACCCTAGCGCTATTGGTTCAGAGCCTAACGCGCCAGATTTCGACAGTAGCGTCGCCTGGCAGACCGTAATGCGCGGGCACGCCGTCGCTAACGGACTTTTCATTGCTGCGGCGAACAGAACCGGTACCGAAAATAATCTCACATTCTATGGCAGCAGCTTTATCTGTGACCCACTCGGCCGTATCCTGGCACGGGCCGGACGTGACTCTGCAGAGATCATTCATGCACGACTTGAATCGAATGTAAGGCAGCAATATCTTGCCCTGTTTCCATTACTCCATCAACGGCGTACGGACGCTTATCATCGTATCCTCGACAAGTATGATCAGGCCGAACCACCCGGATGGTTGGCCCATTCTAACGAGAGGCAGTGACACATGAGCAGTATCAAACTGGTGACTGAAATACCCGGCCCGCGCAGTCGCGAAGTCGTTGCACGGCGAGAAGCCGCCACAGCTTCCGGAGCGGCTAAACTCACGCCCATAGCGGTCGAATCGGCGCATGGAGCTGTTGTGACGGATGTCGATGGCAATCAACTCCTGGATTTCGCCGGCGGTATAGGTACCTTAGCTGTCGGCCATACCCCAGAGAACGTCGTAACTGCGCTGAAATCTCAGGCCGAGAAGTTAATACATATGTGCGCCATTGTTGGCACCTATGAGCCATATGTGCGCGTTGCGGAACTGCTGAACGAAGTGTCTCCAGGCGATCATCCCAAGAAAACAGTACTGCTAAACAGCGGAGCCGAAGCGGTCGAAGCCGCAGTCAAGATCGCCCGTAGTTACACAGGACGACAGGCAGTTATCGTTTTTGAGGGTGCATACCACGGTCGCACCAATCTCACGCTTGCGATGACCAGCAAGTATTCGTTATTCAAACAGAGCTTCGGCCCCTTCGCTCCAGAAATATACCGCCTACCCTTCCCGAATCCATATCGTGCGCCACAGGGCATGGATGCGGATGCCTTCATAGAGTACGCGATTGTCCAGCTAGAAAATGCGTTTATCGCACAGGTAGCCCCAGAAGCAGTGGCAGCCATCGTCATTGAGACGGTGCAGGGAGAAGGCGGATTCATACCGACGCCATCACAGTTCCTGAAGCGAATCCGCGAGCTGTGTGATGAACACGGTATCGTAATGATCACTGATGAGATTCAATGCGGTTTCGGTCGTACCGGACGCCTCTTCGCAGTGGAACATTACGATATCGTTCCAGATTTGATCACCACAGCAAAGTCCCTGGCTGCTGGTATGCCTCTCGCTGCCGTGACTGGTCGCGATGAAATCATGGAGGCTCCACATCCTGGCGGCCTTGGTGGAACGTACAGCGGCAACCCGTTAGCCTGCGTCGCCGCCATCGAAGCAATTGAGACCATTCGCCAACCCGAATTCCTTTCACGCGCCAGCGCTATTGGGGAGCAAATACGCAGCCACCTCGAGCAACTTCAGCAGCGTTATCCGCTCATCGGCGATGTGCGAGGCTTAGGCGCAATGCTGGCAATGGAACTGGTCTATGACCGCGTTACCAAGACGCCTGCGCCAGACCTCACCTCACGCATCAATCAGGAGACCTTGCAACGTGGGCTCATAACAATTCGTGCTGGGCTGTATAGCAACTGTGTGAGATTCTTGCCACCGTTGAACGTTACTGATGACCAGATTGATGAAGGCATGGCAATCGTCGCCGAAGCCCTCGATGTCGTTAGCCAGACCATCGCACCTGTTGAGGCATAACCAATGCAAGAGTATCATTTTCAGCAGCTGATTGACGGCGAGTGGCAGAAAGCCCACACTAACGGCACCTGGGAACTCATCAATCCAGCGACAGAAGACGTGATCCAGGAAGTACCGTTTGGTGCTGCCGAGGATGCTCAAGCCGCCATAGATGCTGCGCACCGTGCCTTTCCTGCTTGGTCCAGAAAGACACCTTACGAGCGCGGAGAGATCCTGTGGAAAGCCGCTGATTGGATCACTGAACGGATTGACGCCCTAGCGCGCATTACAACCGAAGAGAGCGGTAAGCCACTGTCTGAGAGTGCCGCCGAATGGCGCAGCGCGACCAACTACCTCAAATGGAACGCTGAAGAATGTAAAAGATCCTATGGACGCATCATTCCGGCTCGTGTGTCTACACGCCGGATCCACGTCCAGCAGCAGCCCATAGGCGTAGTTGGTACCATTACTGCGTGGAACTTTCCCGTCTACAATCTGGTGAGATCCTGGGCGGCCGCCCTGGCAGCTGGATGCACCGTCGTAGCACGCCCCTCGGAGTATACGCCACGGAGCGGCATGCTGCTGGCCCAGGCACTACATGAAGCCGGAGCACCTGCGGGTATCATCAATCTCATAAATGGTGATCCGGCCTCACAGGCACAGGTTATGATCAGCGATCCACGATGCCGCAAAATCAGCTTCACGGGCAGCACTCGCGTAGGACGCCTGCTGATGGATGGCGCGTCCAAGACGATCACACGCCTTTCATTGGAGCTGGGCGGTAACGCACCTGTGCTCGTGTTCCCAGATGTCAACGTCGAGCAGGTCGCAGAGCAGGCTGTCTCGTGGAAGTACCGTAACTGTGGACAGGTCTGCGTCGCGCCACAGCGTTTCTACGTTCATAGCCAGGTTGCCGAAGAGTTTATCGAGCGCGTTACCGATCTCAGCAATCACGTAGTTGTCGGCAACGGTCTGCTGCCAGATACTCAAGTGGGGCCGCTCATCAACGCTCGTCAGCGCGAACGCGTCGCGCAGTTGGTGCAGGATGCGATAGACAGCGGTGCACAGCTGACAGCCGGCGGTGCTCGTCCCGATCATCTTGAGCGCGGCTACTTCTATCAGCCAACGGTCGTCACGCATCTGACACCTGAAATGCCCCTATATCAAGAGGAGATTTTCGGGCCTGTCATGTCGATTATGATCTTCGATGACGTAGAGGCAGCAATAGCCAGAGCCAACGACAGCGAATACGGGCTTGCCGCATTCGTCGTCACCCAGGATCTGAACACTGCTTTGTCAGTGTCAGAGCGACTCGAATACGGCATGGTAAGCGTCAATGACTGGTTACCGGCCACGCCGGAAGCCCCGTTTGGTGGCGTAAAACAGAGTGGCATGGGACGTGAATGCGGTACCGAGGGACTGGAAGAATACCTGGAAACGAAGACTGTATTCTTCGGCAGTGTGGGATAGGGCGTCAGGGCATCCACGTGGTGCCCTGTTTTCCTATAGATTCTCTGATAGGTAATCCACCACTACATCTGACGCAGTTCCATATGGGATGATGCCCATCATGCGTCCCTGAGGATCAATAACATAGCTGTTCGCTGTGTGATCGACAACGTAATAGCCATTGGCATCGGCCTCTTGTTCGTAGCGTTTATAGTACAGAGCATAATCCGGCGTGATACGCGCTAGCGTCACATCATCACCCTGCATTGCCAGCATATAATCATCCACATCGCGCATCGCCAGAAAGCGCGTCAGTCGCTCGGGGGTATCTCGAGTTGGATCCACGCTGATGAACAGGAAGGCTACATCATCCGCCTTATCTCCTAGCAACGCATGCGCTTGTTTCATCTCAGATATCGTAATTGGACAAACGTCCGGGCACCCGGTGTACCCGAAGAAGATTACCACGTGCTGGCCCCGCAAATCACTCAGGCTCAGAGGTTCACCCGTTTGCGATGGAAGCGTGAAATCCATTACGGGCCGTGGCGGCTCAATCACACGAATGCCATCCGACCGAGGCGCATACGTCGTCTGTTGTGTGGGCGCATCCGTAATCGCTGACAACACCAAAAACACAATCAGGCCGATGACAGCCATACTACCCACAAATACAGCTATCAGCGATGTGACTGATACACCTGCGTCTTTATGCCGCTCATTGTCTAACATGATTTAGCAGGCTCCTCTACTCACAGTTACCTGTTATGCATCACTCCTGGCGACGAGAAACCCACCAACGAACACCGGACAACATACCGGCCGCCAGAAACGCCACAATGCTAATAGCCCATTGCAGGGGTAACGTCACGCCACTTTCCAAAGGCAGTCCACATACAAGGTTCCAAATCGCATTGGGAACGTTGCGCAGCGTGTCCAGGTCTTGCACGTACGCCAGCCCAGATATCAGAAAAAACCACCAAAGACCGTCAATCGGTTGCTGGTTCATCGTTGGCAGTCGTTTCCCCGTCCCCATCTCCCGCAGGTTCATCTGATGATACAGCAATATTCTCAGGAGGTAGGAAGTTAGGGTCACGCAGCGTCATCAGGTAGGCAACAAGGTCGAGTATTTCGCCCTCGCTGAAGATTTGTTCATAGGTACGCGGCATAACATCCGGTGGATAGTCAGCAACAAGATGATCATTAGGATGCAAAATTGCGTTATACAGATAACGTTCAGCAGCCTGGCCTTCGACCCGGTACGCTGCTTGCTGGGCTATACCTTGCAGTCCCGGTCCTACAAGACGACCATCTGTCAACAAATGACAGTTTGAACAGGCGAACCCAGTGTCTGTCATCTGGTTGTAAAGTGTCTCACCGCGCGACGCATCTGCCAGTTCAACACGTTGAACAATATCGTCAGATGCCGCAGCATCGTCTGTGTCTTCAGCCGCTGCGGGCGCATCCTCTGACACAGTTGTTTGATCAACTTCCTCTGGTTCATGTGTTGCCTGAGATGTGGTCTCTGTCCCTGTCTGGCCAGAAAGTGTAGTGTCTTTTGGCAAAACACGCCCGCAAGCCGCCAATACCAACAAAATCATGACGACGGCCAATAGCCCCAAGGACTTCATTACCCCTCTTTACAAATCGGATGGATGCACGTCACCTGACGCCAATTACGAGAAATATCGCGTCATCGAAGTCGAAACTCAAGTACAATTTTGCGAAACTTATGTTAGAAACAGGAAAAACTTTTGATTCAAGGACATAGCATATATGAATCACTTATTATTGAGTGTGTTTATCAGTGAAGACTTTTGCCTTCTTTGCCAAAAGCGTCAGCAAGATTATCGAGCGCCAGATCCTTATACTCTCGCAGTTCATGTTCCAGACTTTCTAGTTCCTCACCACCAGACATCATGCGGATCATCTCCTCTCGGGGGAGGTCATCCTTAGTGTAGATTCCCAGTGTCCGACCGCGTTTGAGTATCGTAAACCGATCTCCGATTGGATAGGCATGATGTGGATTATGGGTGATGAAAATAACAGCGACACCCCGTGCTCGGGCTTGTGCAATATAGCGTAGCACCGTTCCCGCCTGCTTAACGCCGAGCGCGGAGGTCGGTTCATCCAGAATCAGGACTTTGGCACCGAAATAGACCGCACGAGCAATAGCCACAGATTGTCGCTCACCACCGGAGAGTGTGCCAACAGGCTGTTCTGGATCGCGTATGTCGATCCCCATGCGAGACATTTCGTCACGTGCAATCTGATTGGCACGCTTCAAATCGAAACGTTTGAAAATGCCCCACCCCTTTGTGGGTTCCGATCCCAGGAAGAAATTACGTGAAATGCTCATCAATGGAATCATTGCGAGGTCTTGATACACAGTCGCTATTCCGTGATCCAGCGCCTCACGTGGGCTGTTGAAATCAACGCGTTCACCTTCGACAAAGTATTCGCCTTCATCCGGCTTATGCACCCCTGATAACGTCTTGATCAGCGTGGATTTGCCCGCACCGTTATCACCCAGGAGACACATGACCTGACCAGCACTGACATGCATCGACACATCTTTCAGTGCGATCACACTGCCGAAATATTTGGAGATACCCCGCACTTCCAGTATCGGTGTTTCCATACGGACCTCTTACTTGGTCTCTGATGCACGCTTGCGAATGAAGTTGTTGACGAGCACAGCAACAATCAACATGGCTCCCAAAAACACCTGAAACCAATCAGAATCAACGCCAGTAAAAATGATACCCTGCTGAACAATGCCAAAAATCAGGGCACCAAATACCGCACCGATTGCAGACCCGTATCCGCCCGTCAATAATGTGCCGCCGATTACAACAGCGATAATCGCGTAAAACTCGCGGAGTTCACCCCGCAGCGTATCCGCACTGCCAACGGATAGTACTTGTATAGATGCAACCATCCAGGCCGCAGCAGCTGTCCCCATAAACAAAAAGATCTTAATTCGATCAACTGGCACACCAACATTGCGAGCTGCATTGACATCACCACCAATGCCAAAGATCCAGTTACCTGGGCGCGTACGCAGCAGAATAAAGGTCGCAACGATTGCAATCAGAAGCCACCAGAAGATGGATGCAGGAAAGTCTGCTGTCAGCCCTCTTGTCGACGCAGGGTCGAGCACCTCAACCGAACTGGCAAATACCGCCGCAGCAGAATCGTAACCCAGCGTATCCTTAAGACCACCGACCTGAGTGCGACCAGTAATCAGGCGCGTAAGGCCGATCGTAAGGCCTCGTATGATAAACAAAGTGCCTAATGTAATGATGAAGGATGGAAGCCGCGTGCGAATGACCAGAAAACCATTTATAGCCCCAACAATCAGGGCCATGATAAGCGATGCAAACAGTGCTGCCCAGATATTCCAGCCAAACTCAACTGCGAGGATCGTCGTCATCATCCCCGCTGCCCCAATCATGGAACCAACGGAGAGATCGAACTCACCCCCAATCATCAACAAAGATACAGCCACAGCCAGAATCCCTAGCTCTGCCGCTACCTCTAAATAATTGGCTGTACCACGCAGGCTTAAAAAGCCAGAATCACCTGCAACGATTGCAAAAAACAGCCAGACCAAGATAGCACCACTGACAGCACCCAATTCGGGACGCCGGAAAAGTTTTTTCAGGCCACTTTCTCGCAATAAACGTTCATCAGTTTTTGCTTTTTTTATGGTTTGAGCAGTCATCAAACCACCCCCAAAGAAACATCCTGTACCGCAAATGATCTTATCACTACGCGTTTAGAAGATATGAAACGATAGGGCAAGGCAGAGACCTCGCCCTACACCTTAGAGCTGCTTCTTAGCGCGTACCAGCCGCACTCAGATCAATCACCTGAGCAGCTGTCTCCTGAGTCACGAAGCCAGGACCAGTCGGGATCAGGAAAGCGCCTGGTGTGTTGAGGTTTTCGAGGTAGAGCGTCAGGTAGACAACAGGCAGGTAACCCTGCATGTACTGCTGCTGATCAATTGCGAACAGCATATTGCCATCGCGGATCGCTTCGAGCACTTCTGGAGAAAGGTCAAAGGTCGCAACCAGAATCTCTCCAAGCAGGCCCTCATCCTCAAGCACCTGTAGAGCGGGTGCTGCGCCAGTCGGACCAAGGGTGAAGATCGCATCGATTGATTCGTCCGCGGAGATCGCTGCTGAGATACGATTAGCCGAGCCAGTCGGATCAGCCAGTTCAACAGCCAGCACCTCTACCACACCATCAGCTTCAGCCATTGCATCGGTGAAGCCTTCGCAGCGAAGGTCAAGCGCTACGTTACCGACTTCCTGGTTCACGCACAGCGCATTGGTTGCGCCGGCTGCTGCCATACGTTGGCCCGCGCCGAAGCCCGCTTCGTACTCAGTCTGGCCAATGTGCGCCATGACGCCCAGCGCCTGCGCAACATCACTACCAGAGTTGATAGACATCACCGGGATACCAGCCTCAACCGCTGATTCAATCGACGGTCCGAGCGCATCCGCATCCGGGATCGAGACAACCAGCGCATCTGGTTCGGAAGCCACTGCGGCGTCAATCAACTGCGACATAGCCACCATATCAAACGTCGACGGAGCCTGATACTCGACGGTGACACCCATGTCGCTTGCAGCTGCGTCCACACCGTTCTTGACCACCGACCAGAAGGGATCGGATGCCTGGCCATGCGTCACGACAACAATTCGGTACGGGCGCATGTCCTGAGCAACAGCTGTCAGGCTGCCCAGCGCCAGCACGACGACGAGCACAAAAAAGAGAAGTTTACGCGTGTGTGACATAAGCACTGTCTCCATATAGAGTTGAACTAAGTAGTTCTCAAAAAGGGGTGCATGATTGCCAACACATACCCCATCAGAATTCTAATCCCAAAACGCGCTGCATCAAAAAACTACTCATCGCATGATTAAAATACGAACACTCATCGCTGCACCTCGTTAACATAGACGACGCGTTGCTCGCGGTGTGAGATCGTAGCAGCAATGCTCGCTTGGAGTGCAGCACGAGCATCTTCAGCGGAGACAAGCGGAGCCTTATCGTGCAGGAGACAGTCAACATAATGCTCGATCTGTGCGGTATAGGCGCTTCCAAATCGCTCCGGGAAGTGTGGCACGATATCGTAGTGTGCGCCATCTGGGGTCAAAGTGATAACTGGTGTCTCCTGCAAATAACCGATCTGAAGCGTGCCAGCGGATCCAATTACCTCAGCACGGATATCATAGCCATACTTCGCGGTTCGGCTTACCTCAATAGTGCCAAGTCCGCCGCTCGTCAGCCGCAGATTAATCATTGCCGTATCAACATCATTCACGTCCAGTAGTTCTGGATACACCAAGGATGCTGATTCTGCATAAACACGCTCAACCTCATCAGTCATCAACCAGCGAACAACGTCGAAGTCATGAATGCCCATGTCCACAATCAGGCCCCCACTTACTGTCGGGTCAGCGTATTCGAGGCTCGTGCGACGCGGATCGCGTCCTATGCTCAAAATCGTCACCGGCTGACCAATGGCACCTGCTTCTATACGGCGCTTGGCCTCCGCATAAGCACGATCAAACCGACGCATAAACCCAACCTGAAAAAGCACGCCGGTTTTATTGACAGCAGTAAGCATTTCGTCTGTCGCGGTGAGATCAAGGGCGGTCGGCTTTTCGCAGAAAACAGCCTTACCAGCTTCCGCAGCAGCAATAACGATTTCATGGTGAGTGTGCGTTGGGGTCGCGACAATAACTCCATGAATGTCAGGTTGCAGGAGGAGTTCCTGATAAGCCTGATACGTGCGCACACCCTCAACCTGGCTGGAAAATACTGTTAAGGCATCCTGACTCGCATCAGCCACGGCGATAAGGTGAGCGCCCTCGATCTGACGGGCTGTGTGGTAGCCATAGACCCGCCCCATGCGTCCGAGACCAATAACGCCAATTCCGACTGTAGGCATGAAAACAATCCTGACAATAAACCCTAAGTTGTATAGAAAACTTGTCAAATGAATCGAGCGTATAGTACACTCGTGTTACACTAGTGTCAACAAATTGTACTCCATAGATTTCAAAGTAGCATTTTGTTGCGCATTACGCAACAGCGAATCGAGATTATGAGCGAAATTCAGTCACTAGCGCGTGGGCTAGCAATCCTGGACCTGTTCGCACAGGCAGATCACAGCCTGAGTATTACAGAAATCGCGCAAGCGCTGTCAATTGACAAGAGTAGTGCCTCGCGTATGGTACGGACCCTTGTCAACCATGACTATGTACAACCTGATGGTCAGACGCGGCGCTACAGGCTCGGTAAACGGTTGCATCAGATTGGCTGGCAGCTCGTTAATCGCATGCCTTTACGCGAAAAAGCCCATCCCTATCTTGAACAACTCGTACAGCAAACCGGCGAATGTGCACATACGGCGGTATATTCGCAAGGAAAGGCGCTCGTCATTGACGATGTCGAAGCGCGGACTTCGCTTCGCGTGTCTGGCGGAACGGGACGGTTGATCCCCTTACACTGTACAGCAATTGGCAAGAGTTTACTGGCGTTTGGTGACATGACCTTGCCGACTGAGCTGACACACTACATGCCAGCGACAATCACCAATGCAGATGCGCTGCACACACACTTAGCCCGGATACGCTCTCAGGGCTATGCGTTAGACGATGAAGAACACGAGCCAGGGGTACGCTGCCTGGCTGCCCCAGTGTTCGACTATCTCGGGGCCGTCATCTCCAGCATTGGTATCTCCGGTCCTACGGTCCGCATCACACCGGAGCGCATACCGGCGCTCGCCGAACATGTAATCCGAGCCGCCTACGCCCTCTCCCTCGATCTGGGCTATCAACCCGACGAAGCACATGTAGCCCGGATGGCGCGCTATAACCCAGGTTCCACACGAAGGAAGAAGGCATGACCCGCACCTATCAGACCCTTCACATGGGGCGCAGCAGTATAGACCTGTATTCAAATGATGTAGGCAAACCCTTCGAACAGATTACCAGTTTCGCGGCCTATGTCGGTGGCTCCCCTACCAATATCAGCGTGGGTGCTCGACGACTCGGTCTGAACTGTGCTCTGCTGACCGCTGTCGGCCAGGACCCCGTCGGTGACTTTCTGCTGAGCTTCCTGAAGAGCGAAGGTGTCGAGACACAATTCATACCCCGCAAGCAAGAATACCGCACGAGCGCTGTTATCCTCGGGATCGAACCGCCAGACAAGTTCCCTCTGGTGTACTACCGCGATAATTGCGCGGACATCAATCTGACGATCGACGATGTCCTGGCCGCCCCGGTAACCGATTGTGAAGTATTTCAATTCGCAGGCACGAATCTGAGCAAAGAACCGAGTCGGAGCGCAACTCTGTTTGCAGCAGAGATCGCCCATCGCACCGGAGCAAAAGTCGTTCTTGATATCGATTTCCGGCCGGACCAGTGGCACGATGTGCGCGCCTTCGGTGTCCAGATAAGGGCAGTACTCCGGCTCATCGACGTAGTCATCGGAACGCAGGATGAAATTAACGCGGCAATGCTGACAGATATGACTCAGGTGCAGCTCACCCACTCACAGGTATCTGATGCGCGCGTCACAGGTAACAGCCGCAACGCGATCGAAGCTATGCTCAGACATGGTATTAAGGCCGTGATCGAAAAAGTTGGCGCACAGGGTGCAAATATTCACCTTCCAGAGGGCGAGATCATCCAGGTCCCTGGCTTTCCGGTAGATGTTTACAACATTCTGGGCGCCGGTGACGCCTTCGGTGCTGGATTTCTGTATGGCTATGTAAATGGCTGGGACTGGTATAGATCTGCTCGATTTGGAAATGCATGCGGGGCCATTGTGGTGACCAAACACGGCTGTGCCAACTTTATGCCAACATATGAAGAAGTCATGGCATTTGTGCAGCCGCATGGAGGACTCGAATAGTTTTTAGTTTATATGGGGGATCTTATGCAATACAACGCAGAGAACTTATTGGTTAAGGCTCAGGATACGGGCGAAAGCGGCACATTCGCCCGTGTTCGGTCATCAGACGCTGGCTGGGACTACCTCAATATGGCCGCGCTGCGTCTCAATAAAGGTGAGACTTACAGCGGCAGCGTCGGTCAGAACGAGCACGTTTCAGTCATCCTCGGCGGGCGCTGCCACATCCGCACGACCCGAGGAGACTATCTTAATCTTGGAAGGCGCCCTAACGTCTTCAGCGGAATGCCGTGGGCGCTCTACCTACCGCGAGATGTCGACTTTGAGATTGAAGCGCTTACGGATAACCTCGAGGTTGCCTCCTGTTGGGTCCCTACTGATCAGGATCATCCACCTCAGCTCATCACTCCGGAGATGAGCGAGATTGAGATCCGTGGTGGCGGAAACGCCACCCGACAGATAAACGGTATCATCCCGCCTGGGTTCGATTGTCACCGCCTGGTCTGCGTTGAGGTCTATACGCCACCTGGAAACTGGTCGAGCTATCCGCCGCATAAACACGACGTCCACCGCGTGAATGACAAGGGGGAATTGCTGGAGGCTGATCTAGAAGAGATCTACTTCTACAAGATAGACCTGCCAAATGGCTATGCTTACCAGCGCGTCTACAACGACGATCGCAGCATTGACGCCCTCGTGATGGCACAGCAGCATGATGCCGTACTGGTGCCGGAGGGATACCATCCGGTTGTCAGTGCACACGGCTACACCACCTATTACCTCAATTTTCTGGCGGGCTCAGCTCAATCTCTTGCCAACTCCGACGACCCCGATTACGCCTGGGTGAAATCAACCTGGACACACAAGGACCCACGATTACCAATCGTGCATTATGGCATGGAGCCGCGCCACACATCATCAGATGCGTGATGTAATGACTGAGTATCGGGCAGCGAATGACTCGACGTGAAAGCATCGCAAAAGGATAAGCCGTTATGCAGACTCGCCGACTAACAATGGCGCAAGCCCTGATTCTTTACTTATCGCGTCAATATGTACGCCGCGATAATCATGAGAATCCATTCTTTGCAGGCGTCTGGGGCATCTTTGGGCACGGTAATGTAGCAGGCATTGGTCAGGCACTACAGCAGTTCAGCCAGGAAATCCGTTATTATCAGAGCCGCAATGAGCAGGCCCAGATTCATGCGGCGGTCGCTTACGCCAAACACAAAAACCGCATGCAGGCATTTGCCTGCACATCCTCGATCGGCCCTGGTGCCACCAATATGTTAACAGGGGCAGCCCTGGCCACAATCAACCGCATACCCGTCCTGCTCCTCCCGGGTGACATCTTCGCAGAGCGCATTCAGGCACCTGTCCTGCAACAGCTTGAAAGCGAGCACAGCCAGGATATCAGCGTCAATGATTGCTTCAAACCTATATCACGATACTGGGACCGCATCTCGAGACCGGAGCAGCTCATCACAGCTTTACCAGAAGCCATGCGCGTCCTGACCTCCCCTGCCGATACTGGCGCAGTCACCCTGGCCCTGCCACAGGACACTCAGACCGAGGCATTTGATTACCCCGAGACACTATTCGAACGCCGCGTATGGATGATCTCACGTAATCGCCCGGATGCCCAATTGCTCAATGAAGCAGCCCGTAGCATCAGAGCCGCCAGACAACCGCTGATCATCGCAGGAGGCGGCATTCACTACAGCGACGCAACAGCTTCCCTCATGCGCTTTGTGGAACAAACCGGTATACCCATCGGTGAAACACAAGCTGGCAAAGGTGCCCTACCTTATCATCATCCACTCAACCTGGGTGCAATCGGCGTCACCGGGACAGAAGGCGCTAACATTCTGGCACGCGAAGCAGACGTTATCATCGGCATCGGCACACGCTACAGTGATTTCACCAGCGCCAGCAAAACAGCTTTCCAGAACCCTGAGGTACGCTTTATCAACATCAATGTCGCGGAGTTCGACGCTTACAAGCACAATGCCCTGGCACTGACAGGTGATGCACGCGCCACACTTGACGAGCTGCTTGGTCTGCTGGCGGACTACAAGACAGATAATGCGTACCAGGAGCGCGCCACGCGCTACAACACGGAATGGGATGCTGAAGTTCAGCGCGTTTACCATCTTGACCACGCGCCAATGCTTTCACAGGGCGAAGTCATCGGTATGGTGAACACATTCAGTCAGCCTAAAGATGTAGTCCTGTGTGCGGCAGGCAGTCTACCTGGTGACCTGCACAAACTCTGGCGTACGCGCGATCCACGCGGGTATCATCTCGAGTACGGCTACAGTTGTATGGGCTACGAGATCGCCGGAGGAATGGGCGTCAAGATGGCCGCGCCCGACCGTGAAGTATATGTCATGGTTGGAGACGGTTCTTTCCTGATGATGAACAGTGAGATCGTTACCATGGTTCAGGAGGGCATCAAAGTCACAATCGTGCTCCTCGACAATCACGGTTTCGCCAGCATCGGCGGCCTCAGCAAAAGCGTAGGCAGCGATGGTTTCGGCACGAAGTATCGCTACCGCGACGAAAACGGCCAGCTCACAGGTGAAACGCTGCCGATTGACCTGGCAGCAAATTGTGCCAGCCTCGGCGCACACGTGCTCACTGCAAATAACCGTGAACAATTCATGAAAGCACTCGAAGAGGCACGCGCGATCACCGACAAGCCCGTCTGCATCGTGACTGAAGTCGATCGTCGACAGCGCGTCAGCGGCTATGAGAGCTGGTGGGATGTGGCCGTTGCCGAAGTCAGTGACAACCAGGACGTGAATAAGGCGCGCGAAGATTACGTACAAGCCAAATCGAAAGAACGTTATTTTCTCTAGTTGAAAGACAACACAATGAGCATCAAGGTGGCTACTGCCCCAGTATGCTGGGGCATCTACGAGTTTGAAGGAATAGAACCCCGGTATCACTACAGCCGCGTCCTCGATGAAATTGCGGCAACAGGCTACACGGGTATCGAACTGGGGCCTTACGGTTACCTGCCAACTGATCCGGAAAAGCTGCGGGATGAACTAGCTGCACGTAATTTGCAGTTGCTCTCGGCTTTTGTCCCTGTTGCGCTCGTGAACGCGGATGCACATGAAGCCGGCGCCACAGAAGCCCTAAAAGTTGGACGTCTGTTAGCCGCCCTCGATGCCCCCGTTATCGTGCTCGCAGACGACAACGGCAAGGTGCCCGAACTGGTCGCACAGGCAGGACGCCGCACAGGCAGCGCTCTCTCTGATGATCAATGGGATGTCTTTGCACAGGGTGTCAACATGATCGCCCGAAGACTCAACGACGAACTTGGACTGAAGGTCGTCTTTCACCATCATTGTGCTGGCTATGTCGAGACGCCCGAGGAGACGCGGGCACTGCTCGAACGTACCGACCCAGGCCTCGTTGGCTTATGTCTGGATACAGGTCACTGGCATTATGGCGGTGGCGACGCACTGACGTGTATACGCGAGTTTGGTGAGCGCGTAAGCTATCTCCATCTGAAGGACTACAGCCCCGTGATTGGGCAGCGCTGCCGTGACGAGGCGTTGAATTACTTCCAGGCAGTTGAGGCAGGTGTCTTTTGTCTTTTAGGCGAAGGTGAAGTTGATTTCCCGGGCGTTACAAGCGCCATGGAGGAACTAGGTTACAAAGGGTGGGCAATTGTCGAACAAGACCTTCTGACAGACGACCTCGATATTCCACGACAATATGCGCAGGCCAATCGCGAGTACCTGCGCAGCATCGGCCTCTAAAAGGAGTTCAGCGAAGGTGGAAAATAAGATTCGCCTTGGTATCGCCGGGACTGGCCGGATCGGCCAGTTACACGCACAGACGCTCGTGCAACGCATCCCACAGGCCGATGTCGTTGCCGTGACAGATGTCAATGTGGGGGCCGCCCAACGTGTCGCCACCGCTTACGGTATCCCTAATGTCGCCGATAACTATGCTGATCTGCTTGAACAACCCATTGACGCTGTCGTAATCGCCAGCAGCACGGATACCCACGCGCCGTTCATTATCCAGGCGGCCAAAGCAGGCAAACACATCTTCTGTGAAAAGCCCATCGCTGCCGATCTGAGCATCATCGATGAAGCGCTGCAGGTTGTCGAAGAAGCTAACGTCCACCTGATGATCGGCTTCAATCGGCGATTCGATGCCAACCATGTCCGCATCAAGCAAGCCATCGCACGCGGGGAAATCGGCACGCCTCATCTCCTGCAGATCATCAGCCGCGATCCAGCACCACCCCCAATCGAATACATAAAGGTCTCGGGCGGCTTGTTTTTCGACATGACCATCCACGATTTTGATCTTGCAGGTTTCCTCCTTGGTCCCGTCGAAGAAGTCTATGCGGTAGGCAGCGTGCTGGTTGATCCAGCAATTGGCGAAGCTGGCGACCTTGACACGTGTCTGATCACGCTGAAGTTTGCCAATGGCGCTATCGGGATGATTGAAAACAGCCGACAAGCTGTCTATGGTTACGATCAACGGGTTGAAGTCTTCGGCAGCGCAGGGGCCGCACGCAGTGACAATCTTTTTCCAAATGCAGTCACCGTGAGCACAACAAAATCCATCGCGCGCGATTTGCCCCTCAACTTCTTTATGGAGCGGTATCTACAATCCTACCAGGATGAACTGGCGATATTCGTCGACTGCCTTTCCAGGGGTGTGGAGCCACCTGTAACTGGACAAGACGGGCGCGTGCCTGTGATGCTGGCTTTGGCCGCGCTCAGGTCACATCAGGAAAATCGTCCAGTCAGAGTATCAGAAATCAGTGCATAGGAGCCAGTAGAATGGTGCAGAAAATACTGGATTATATCGGCGGTGAGTGGCATGAGGTGCCCAACGCCGACCGTCAGAACGTAATCAACCCTGCGACTGCAGCGCTCATCGGCGAAGTCCTGCTGACCCCTCGCGAGATCGTGGCCCGTGCTGTCGAAACCGGACAGCAGGCATTCGATGAGTGGCGGCGGATTCCGGTGGCTGAGCGCATTCAGCCCATGTTTCGTCTGAAGATGCTGCTCGAAGATCACGTTGATGATTTGGCACGTATCATCACCAACGAATGCGGGAAGACTTACAAGGAGAGCGTTGGCGAAATCCGGCGCGGCATCGAAAACGTCGAGGTCGCCTGCGGTATGCCGACACTCATGCAGGGCTACAACAACGAAGATATAGCCAGTGGCATAGACGAACATATGATTCGCCAACCCCTGGGAGTGGTAACAGCCATCACGCCGTTTAACTTCCCGGGTATGATCCCGCTGTGGTTTCTGCCGTATGCCGTCGCAACGGGAAACGCATTCATCCTCAAACCGAGCGAGCGCGTTCCCATGACCACATCGCGTTTATTCGAGTTAATCGATCAATGCGGCTTCCCTCCCGGTGTAATCCAACTGGTTAACGGTGGCAAAGACACTGTTGATGCACTTCTGGATCACCCCGACGTAAAGGCGGTTAGTTTTGTAGGCAGCACAGCTGTCGCCAAATATATCTACAGTCGAGCAAGCGCTAACGGTAAACGTGCCCAGTGTCAGGGCGGTGCCAAGAACCCGGTGATCATCATGCCCGATGCCGACATGGACACCACGACCCGCATTATGGCCGATAGCGCCTTCGGCTGCGCCGGTCAGCGCTGCCTTGCAGCATCGGTAGCCATTACCGTCGGTGAAGCACGCAACACCTTTACAGAACAGATCGCTGACGCCGCCGTTAGCCGCAAAGTGGGCTATGGACTGGACGAAGACGTACAGATGGGGCCTGTCATCAGCGCTGAGAGTAAGTCACGCATCGAACGAATTATCGCCCAAGGCCAGCAAAACGGTATCAATGTGCTTGTCGACGGTCGCCAGAAATCTGTCGATGGTTATGTGGATGGTTATTGGGTGTTCCCGACCATCCTGGACGACGTCCCCCCTGCCAGTGATATCGCTCGTACAGAGATCTTCGGCCCCGTACTGAGCCTGATGCATGTCAACACCATTGATGACGCCATTGCGCTCGTGAACAACCGCGCCTATGGGAACATGGCATGTATTTTTACCAGCAGTGGTGCTGCCGCACGCAAGTTCCGTAACGAGGCCGATGCCGGCAACATCGGTATCAACATCGGCGTAGCTGCGCCGATGGCGTTTTATCCTTTTAGTGGATGGAATGAGAGCTTCTTCGGTGACCTGCACGCCCAAGGGCGACACGGTGTGGAGTTCTATACGCAGACTAAAATCGTCGTAGAGCGCTGGCCCACGACGTGGAGTCGGCAGTTCTAAGATGGCCAGGATTTCCTACGGTAAAGCGCGACACCTGCAACGTTGCAGCCAGGACGGCAAATTCGTCGTCCTGGCTATTGACCACCGAGACAACCTACTCAACGAACTCAATCGACACGCGGGCCGCTCCATAACAGACTCGGAGTTTATAACGTTTAAGCGACAAACGGTTAGCGCCCTACTGCCACATACGACCGGTCTCTTGATTGACCCCGCATTTGGGATTGCGGATACAATCTACAATAACACCCTGTCAGCAAGCCGGGGCCTACTGGCTCCTCTGGAAGTAACGGACTATGACCGCCATCCAAGCAAGCGAGAACCGACATTCATCGCGGGTTGGTCGATTGAACAGATCAAGCAGGTCGGTGGGGATGGCGTGAAGCTTCTGCTGTACTACCATCCAGACGCGCCTGACGCTGCAGCCAAGCGTGAAAAAGTTCAGCAGATCGTGGAGAGATGCGCGCGCCTTCAGCTACCGTTCTACCTGGAACCTATCGCATATACTCTGGACCCAGCGAAGACGCTCAGTAACCAGGAATTGCTACAGGTCTTGATAGAATCGGCACGGATATTCAGCTCGATGGGTGTCGACGTCCTGAAGATGCAGTTCCCGGTCGATGCTAAACAAACCGAGGACGAAGCAGAATGGCTCTCGGCCTGCGAAGCGCTCAATGCTGCGTGTGAGGCACCCTGGGCGCTTCTGAGTGCCGGCATCACTTACGAGACTTTCCTGCGTCAGGCGCAAATCGCGTGTGAATCGGGGGCCAGCGGCGTTATTGTTGGCCGTGCAGTCTGGGCTGAAGCTGTAAACCTACAGGGTGAGGAGAGGCAGCAGTTCCTGACGGAAACTGCATCAGCCCGGATGGCAGAATTACAGAAACTCGTGATGTCGAGTGCACATCCCTGGAACAGCCGACTCCAGATGACCGAGCCAACGCCAGATTGGTATCTCAAGCCGATGTGAGCAGGACAATATGCACCTGTTTGGGCCCATGAGCGCCAAGTATCAGTTCCTGGGCAATGTCAGCCGTCTTGCTCGGGCCAGTGATGATTATTGTGTTGCTGCTCTCAGAAAAAGCAGACAGATGATCCTCGCGCTGTTGGGCAATCCACGTCTCGAAGTCAGGGACAATTTGAGATGCCTTCACCAACGCAATATGCAGATCAGGCAGCAGAGACGTAAGACGGTACTTGCCAGTTCCTGATTGCAGTACAAGGCTACCGGTCACCGCCAGTGCCGCATCAGCACCTGTGATACCCACGCGCACGTCTGTCGCCGCAGGGTCAGCGATAGTTTTTCCCTGAGATTGAAGCGCCTCACAAAAACCTGAGATGGGCAGATGCGATTCATGCCAGCTCAGTATGCTGTCGTGTTCGCGCAGTATCTCAAGAAGGTGTGTGACCGCGTCCTCTTGGCTTGTGACGCAGTAAACCGTGCAACCCACTGCCTCTGCTTCCGCTACGAAACGCGACTGCAGATCATCAGGCGTCTGCGGAGCGTCAGGCACCATTGCCATATGCTCTGTACGTGGCGGCACATCCTGGAACGGTTGTGCCGCTTTTCGAAGTCTTTTAAGAATCACATCCCGGCTGCTCATGAGGGCTGTTCCTTCCGATGACTACGCTCACGCTCTCGCCACATTTGCCGGAATGATTTCGGAGCGAAACCAGGAAAATCACGATATTTCGTCCAATTGCCGAGTACACCTGGCAGATTATCCGTTCCTACGACCCTCTGCCCGAGCCGAGCCGCTTGCGCACCCAGTTCGTAGCGCATCGGTGACTGCATGGTCAACGCCCACCCCTTCAGACCCATCTGCCAGCGGTTATCGACCTTTTCATCGACCAGATCCGCCCGCAGGTCGAGCAGCATACGCGGTAGATCAATATCAACCGGACATACCTGCTTGCAGGATCCACATAGGCTACTGGCATGGGGCAGTGGAGCCGCATTCTCAAGCCCTTCGAGTAACGGCGTCAGCACGGCACCGATAGGGCCACCATACACCCACCCATAGCTGTGACCGCCCACATTGCGGTATACCGGACACGCATTCTGACACGCACCGCAACGGATACAGGCCAGCGCTTCAGCGTATTTTGTAGCGTAGACATCACTGCGGCCATTATCAACAAAGATGACGTGGACGTGCTCCGGCCCATCAGATTCGCCCCCGCGACGTGGCCCATTGATAATGTTGGTGTATACCGTCAGCTTCTGGCCGGTGCCGCTGCGTGTCAACACCTGGTCAAGCGTCGCGTAATCTTCCAGAGTTTCAATAACTTTCTCAATCCCGACCAACGCAATATGCACATTCGGGAGGGAAGTACACATACGCCCGTTCCCTTCATTCATCACCAGGCAGAGGCTGCCTGTTTCGGCGATGATGAAGTTTGCACCGCTGATACCGACGTCGGCCCCGACAAAATACTCGCGCAGTGTCTGACGCGCAAATGCGACCATCTCACCGGCGTCGTCTGTCGGCGTCATGTTGAGTTCTCGCACAAATATGTCGCGGATCTGTGCTTTTGTCTTGTGGATGACAGGTGCAATGATGTGGCTGGGAGGTTCGTTGTTCAACTGAATGATAAACTCTCCCAGGTCGGTCTCGATCACTTGCAGGTCGGCCGCCTCCAACGCAGCATTCAGGCCAATCTCTTCGGTCAGCATACTCTTACTCTTTGAGATCAACCGACCCTGATGCTGTCGAATAATATCCAGCACACGCTGACGCGCTTCGGCCGCATCAATCGCCCAGGAAACGTGGAAACCATTAGCAGTGAGGCTGCTTTCGGCCTTTTCCAGTAGATCGGGCAGATTGCGCAACGCACGCCGTTTCGCTTCCGCTGCCTGCTGTCGGATAGCCTCACCATATGCTGGGCTATGCTCGAACAATGCGACCATGCGTTTATCGTAGGCGCGCGTTGTCGCCAGCGCAACCGCCGACCGCAGATCCGCGTCAGCGATTGCCACATCAGACAGAGCAACGAAGTTACGCGCATCGTTATGCATCAGTCGTCTCCTGTAAGCCTTCAGCCAGAACATCGGCGACGTGGCGCACCCGCTTCGCGGATTTCCTTCGAGACAGCCCTCCATTCATCTGTGTCAGGCAGCTCACATCGCCCGTAACGATATCATCGGCCTCGCATGCTTCGATGCAAGCGATCTTTTCGCCGAGCATTGCATCGCTTACAGCAGGCATCTTGACGCTGAACAAGCCACCAAACCCACAACAGACATCGGCGTCCTTCAGCGATACAAGGTCGAGGTTTTCAACCGCATCCAGCAGAACACGACCAGACTTGCCTAATCCCAGTATGCGCAGGCCATGACATGCATCGTGTACGGCATACTTGCGCGGCGTCGGCAGCTTGAGGCCGAGTTCAGCAAGGCCCAGACCCTCGACCATAAACTCGGTAAATTCCCATGTGATCGAAGCTGCGCGTACAGCACGTTCATGCCACTCGGGTTCATCTGAAAACAGCGTCGGATACTCGTGGCGGACCATAGCCGCACACGAACCTGAAGGTATGACGATGACTTCCGCGTTGGCAAACGCCCGCAAAAACTGTCGAGCCACCGTGCGTGCTTCGTCACGATAGCCACTATTGAATGCAGGTTGACCACAACAGGTCTGCCCCATCGGGAAGTCAACCTCAACCCCTGCGGCCTCAAGCAGTCTCACGACAGACATACCTGTATTCGGATAGATCATGTCGACCATACAGGTCACAAACAACGACACCCGTTTGCCAACTGGGGATTCTCGTTCCGGAAGTCCCATAACGTCTGCCTCTATGTTCTGCAATCGACGCCAATTAACGGGACATATTTTAACTCAGCTTAACAACATACCCAACTAATCGGTCTTACCATCCAGCAGGCCAATCCTCCGGATAAGGTCCGCCGCCGCGGCTGCCGCTGGCAGCTCACCTGCAGCGACCTTTGCTTCAATATCTGCTAAAGAGGATCGCACACGCGGATGTCCGTAGAAATAGCGCTCTAGCTGTTCCTGAATCAACGTATGCAACCAGGAACGCAACTGACGCTGTCGCCGTCGCGCAAAGCTGCCGTTGTCCTGTGTTACGCGGGCGAAGTCTTCTACCACAGCCCAGAGTTCAGGAATGCCTTCACCAGTCACTGCAGAACAGGTGTAGGCGTGCGTTGTCCATCCCTCTGTTGCGGGACTCAGGAAGTGCAACACACGATCGTATTCCGCACGCGCTGCACGCGCAGCGATGCGATTCGGGCCATCTGCCTTGTTGATGACAACAGCATCGGCCAGCTCAACAATGCCTTTTTTGATGCCCTGCAGTTCATCGCCAGCGCCCGCAATCAAAACCAGCATAAAAAAATCCACCATTTCTCGAACGGCGGTCTCGCTCTGGCCTGTGCCAACTGTCTCAACCAGCACCACATCAAATCCAGCAGCCTCACACAACAGCATCGTTTCGCGACTCTTTCTCGCGACGCCACCAAGCATCCCGCCAGTCGGCGATGGCCTTATGAAGGCCTCCGGCAGCATAGATAACTGCTGCATACGGGTCTTGTCACCCAGAATGCTGCCACGCGACACACTACTGCTTGGATCAACTGCCAGCACGGCGACACGATGCCTACGTTCCACCAGCATAATACCCAGCGTCTCAATGAGTGTGCTTTTCCCGGCACCTGGCACACCAGTGACACCCACACGCAGCGCCTTGCCTGTGTGTGGTAGAAGTGCCCTAAGAACGGCCTGGGCCATGTCAAAATGTGCAGGCGCATTACTTTCTATCAATGTAATTGCACGAGCCAGTGTCGCACGATCACCCACGAGGACGCCTTCGACGTAGTCCGCAACCGTCAGTTGCCTGCGGCCACCGCGAATATCACTCGACTCGGACACACTGTCCTGTACTCCTGGCCGCACATGAGACGCAAACCCCTGACCTGCGTCAGGGGGCGTCCACTCTGGCCTGCGATCTTCTGGCTGATCGGAATCAGGCATAATCCATCAGCCGGCGATTGAGTTCTTCCAGCACCTTCTGCGCAGCGACGGGAATCACCGTTCCCGGGCCGAAAATTGCTGAGGCGCCCTGTTCCTTGAGAAATGCGTAATCCTGGGCAGGAATCACACCACCAATAACAACCATGATGTCTTCACGTCCAACCGCACGCAGTTCTGTTACGAGCTGCGGCAACAGCGTCTTATGTCCAGCTGCCAGAGAGCTGACCCCGATCACGTGAACGTCGTTCTCCATCGCCTGACGTGCAACCTCTGCAGGCGTCTGGAACAGGGGTCCAATGTCGACATCAAAGCCCAGATCGGCAAATGCCGTTGCGATTACCTTTGCGCCTCGATCATGTCCGTCCTGCCCCATCTTAGCCACAAGAATGCGAGGACGCCGTCCCTCGCGCTGCTCAAACGCATCTGCCATCTCGCGCACCGTATTGATCTCGTCATCTGCGCCGAACTCAGCACTATACACGCCAGCAATCGAGCGGATGACCGCCTTATGGCGTCCCCACACCTTTTCGAGCGCATCAGAGATTTCGCCCAGCGTGGCCCGAACGCGGGCAGCTTCAACTGCCAGCGCGAGCAGATTACCCTGCCCCGTCTGTGCGGATTCTGTCAACGCAGCCAGCGCCTTTTCTACCCGCTCGGAGTCACGGTTGACGCGCAGCGTCTGCAAGCGCGCAACCTGAGAACTGCGCACGGCGGTATTGTCAACTTCCAGGATATCAATAGGCGCTTCCTCAGCGAGGCGATGCATATTGACGCCAACTATGGTCTCCTGACCACTGTCGATATGAGCTTGGCGACGCGTCGCAGCCTCTTCAATGCGCATCTTGGGCAAGCCCGTTTCAAGCGCTTTCGCCATTCCTCCGAGCGATTCTATCTCTTGAATGTGGTCCCATGCCCGCCGTGCCAGCTGATCCGTCAACGACTCGACATAGTAGCTGCCGCCCCAGGGATCGACGACCCGCGTTATCCCGGTCTCTTCCTGAAGATAAAGCTGTGTGTTACGGGCAATCCGTGCGGAGAAATCTGTCGGCAGTGCGATCGCTTCATCTAGCGCATTCGTATGGAGTGATTGTGTATGACCTAACGCAGCTGCCATCGCTTCGACACAGGTACGCGTAACATTGTTGAATGGGTCCTGTTCCGTCAGGCTCCACCCAGAGGTCTGACAGTGAGTGCGAAGCGCCATCGACTTGGGATTCTGCGGGTCAAACTGCTTGATGAGCTTGGCCCACAGCAATCGCGCAGCACGGAGCTTAGCAATCTCCATGAAGTAGTTCATGCCAATCGCCCAGAAGAAGGATAATCGCGGTGCGAAATCATCGATGTGCATACCGGCATCCAGACCAGCACGTACATATTCGAGTCCATCTGCCAGGGTGTAACCTAACTCAATGTCTGCTGTCGCCCCAGCTTCCTGCATATGGTAGCCACTGATACTGATGCTGTTGAAGCGAGGCATGTTCTGCGCCGTATATGCGAAGATGTCACCAATGATCCGCATTGAAGCTTCCGGTGGATAGATATAGGTATTGCGGACCATGTACTCCTTCAGGATATCGTTCTGGATCGTACCAGTGAGTTTTTCCGGCGGTACGCCCTGTTCTTCCGCGGCCAGAATATAAAAAGCCATCACCGGCAGGACTGCGCCATTCATGGTCATCGAGACGGACATTTGATCCAACGGGATGCCGTCAAACAGGATCTTCATGTCCTCAATGCTGTCGATCGCAACGCCAGCCTTACCAACGTCGCCTTCAACACGGGGATTATCGCTGTCGTAGCCACGGTGCGTTGCCAGATCAAACGCAACCGAAAGCCCTTTTTGCCCCGCAGCCAGGTTACGCCGATAGAACGCGTTACTCTCTTCAGCTGTGCTGAAGCCCGCGTATTGACGAATCGTCCAAGGACGCACGACATACATGGCCGGATACGGTCCGCGCAGGTATGGAGGAATACCAGAGACGAATTCCAGATGCGGTATGTCACCGATATCGTTTTCTGTATACAGAGGTTTCACCGCGATCTGTTCTAATGTCTGCCATTCCAGGTCAGACAAAGGCTTACCTGCCGCAGCCTCAACCTGCTGCCGCCAGTCGTCTGTACCTTGCACAGTGAATTCAGCTTGGTAGTTGATTCGTGTGAAGTCCGGGTTATGTGTCATACGCGCACCCCCATTTGTTCCTGCAACCATACATTCACTTCGTAGCAATTCGCCCTCAGATGTATGAAGGTGTCAACGCCCGCATTCTGATAGCGTTCAATATCATCCTGTGGATACCCGGCCAGGATGACAATAGAATCCTCGCGTTCAGATTTTAGAGAGGCAGCAAGCGGTTCGACCACCTCTGCATAGACATCGTCCCTGCCACAGATGACGACTGCCGCTGCACCCGATTCTTTAGCCGCCTGGACCGCTGAATCAACATCCTCGAACCAGTCAACCGCCAACACCTCAAAACCACCTACTTCAAAGAAACCTCTGGTGAAGTCAAGTCGCGGCATGTAACCCGCTATAGGTCCCATGTTTGCCACGAAAATGCGCGGCGCATGGCCACTGCGCGCACGATAGGCGGCGGCTTCTTCACGGAGAGATTCATAGTCCGCTGCAACACGAAACTGTGGGGGCGACGATGGAATCAAGAGCGATAAATCTGCCTCTGGATGACGTGCCCGCATCAGCTGCTCCAGCGTTGCACCCTGGCGCGCTGCCGCAATTAATGAAGGCAAAGTTGAATCTGTGATGGTGACGTCCTCTTGTGAGACAGATGCCTGTCGCGCAGAGGCTATTGCTTCAAAGTTGGTCTCGTCCGGAAGACGTTTTTCGCTGGCAATGGGATAAATGTTCGTGCCGATGAAACTCGTTTTGCGTGTCTGCACATCTCGGCTACGACGTGCTGCCACAGATTCTATCTGCTCCCGAATGAACTCAGTTGCCTTGAGATAGCCTCCACGTCCCTCCATGTCCTGGAACAATACCCATGCCCTCTGTGCAATCTGATCGGTCAGCCATTCGACGTAATACGAGCCACCTGCAGGATCAATCACCTGTCCAAAGTGTGCCTCATCGCGCAGCACTAACTGCTGATTCCGCGCGAGCCGACGTGCAAATGCATCCGATGGTCGCACAGCCGCATCAAATGGCGCGACTTCTAAGCTGGAAACCCCACCAACAACAGCCGCGATGGATTCTGTAGTCGTACGCAGCAGGTTCACATGTGGATCATATTGCGTTTTGTTCCACAACGCCGTACGTGCATGAATCGGGATCGCCTGTATATCAGATTCACCACCAAAAGCTGCGATAATTTGTCCCCACAGCAAACGAAGTGCGCGCAGTTTAGCAACTTCCATGAAGAAATCAGGCCCAACCGCCACCTGCATGACCATGCGTTTCGTGATCGCTTGGAGGTCCAGTTCGCGTGCCAGCAGCGCCCGGATATACGCAACACCAGCGGATAGCACGAATGCAAGTTCCTGTACTGCAGTGGCCCCCGCGTCCTGATAAAGGTCACTGCGCAGGACCACTGTTGAGAGTTGTGGTGCATGCTGCCCAGCCCAGCGAGTAAGCTCCGCGAGGTCGTCAAAGACAGCGCCATCAGCAAAATCATCACGTGCTGCCACAGTTCTGAAGGCCAGTAGGTCTTCACCAAGATAACCGCTTAGTGCTGCTGTAGCCGCCTCTCCAATTGCGGCAGTCAGCAAGGAGAGCAGTATCGGTCCGGCCCAGCCCGTCGTCATCATGACCGGCGTTTCGCTGAGATCAACACCTTCGAACAGCTTCTTAAGGTCATCAACAGTGGCCAGCGATACGCCGTTGCGCCCCGCTTGATCCCCAGGGTTGCGGCCGGCCAGAGTATCACTATCAAGCCATAGGCGGATACCTGTCTGGCCAGGAATCACATCAGCACGTATAGCCGAATTAGCAGTTTCTGGCAGACCGTACCCAATACCCTGAACAATCGTCCACGGTTCGACCTGATACCCGGCGGCCTGATTGCCGCGTACACGAGGCACATGACCTGGATATGTGTACCGATACATCAGGTCAGCAATATCTTCACGACGGTAAAGTGGCGATAACGAGATACCTTCGTATGTCTGCGTGATCAACTTCTCAAATGGACGCCCTTTGAGCGAAGCCACAGTTGCCTCACGCCACGCTTCAAAAGTGGGCGGTTCGAACTCCGAATAATCGAGTGCCTGCGGCGTTAAATTGTCTTCTTGAGTCGGTTGGGACATCAAACCTGACCTTCTACTGACGGAATGGTTTTGATCTGCATAGCGACCGTCTACGAACGGTTACTACACTATTCTACACTGTCAGAAAGATTGTCATGTCTATCAGATGACGCAAAGTCGGTGATAAGTGTCATTATCTGGTGGAAGTAGTCTTCAGGCAGTCTGTAACTACCATGTGCAATGCGGCCTGTACTGCATCCGCAGGGGGTTGACCATCTATATTCACTATGTTGTAGCCTTGCTGCGCATATACGATGAAAATGCGTCGATAGGCACCATCAATGCGTTCGAGCATCGTTAACTGTTCGAAACGCTCAATCTGGGAAGATCGCTGCTGCATGCGTGCTACACATACTGCGGGGGGAACATCCAGAAAGACTGTCAGATCAGGCAATGGGAGTGGTTCCACCGTCTTTAGGAACCATTCGGGTGATTTACTGCTATCCGTCTGTTGATAGGCCAGATATGAGAAAAAATACCGGTCAGAGATTATCACCGTGCCCGGCACAGATCGTTCGCGCAATTCTATGAGATGATGGGCGCGATCTGCCATGAACGTAAACGCAAGCGATAGCGGCGACAGTGAAATATCGCCCCTCAGCGCGTGACGCGCCTGCTGACCCCATGGGCCGTCGGTCGGTTCGCGCGTGGCAATGACCTGGTGGCCCAGCTGCTGAAGCCATTCTACTAACAGCGCACACTGTGTCGACGTCCCAGCCCCATCCAAACCTTCAAGGACGATGAAGGTAACATTCTTTTTCAGCCGTTGTCTCAGGGTCTGCATCATTCGCCTGCTAACAAAGCCAGCACATCAGCTGCCCAGTTCACGGACCCAGTTGCAGGTGTTACGATTCTGGCTGACCCATCCAGCAATGCAATAGCACGATCATATTGCGCCATGAGCGCTGGCGAAAGTCCATCGGGCAAATAGAACGTCAGGGCAGGACGTGGCAGGAAGGCAATCAGATGCTGTGCCCAGTCTTCCAGCTGATGCGGTACAGCGTATCGTGCCAGCAGTCCAATCACATAATCCCTACAGATGACCATGTGTCCAAAACGAAGCTGCCAGATAATGCCCGTGTCATCCTGCCGTTCCGCAAGTTCATACGCATCAGCCACCGCACCAAAGATCACCTCTAGCGGATCGAAACGGACAGTAGTCGAGAGTCGCTGCCGCCAGACTTGTCCAAGCGGACCTGTAGATGGAAGCTGACAGATATATCCGTCTGGTAGGTTATCCTGCAGGTATTGCACGAGATGGTTACAGGCGGCAGCGTCTCCTTCGATGCTGATGAACTTGCCGCCTGCCCCACTCATGCTGTCACTGATCGTCCAACTGCCTTCTTCGTCCTGCATGCGATCGCGCCATCGTCTACGGTGCACTTGAATGGTGACTAGCCTTCAAGCAGCAGCGTCTCGGGATCTTCAATGAGATCTTTGACCGTAACCAGGAACTGTACCGCTTCACGTCCATCGACAATACGATGATCATAGGTCAGCGCCATATACATCATCGGGCGGATAACAATCTCACCGTCAACGACAACAGGACGATCCTTAATCCCATGCAACCCCAGGATGCCTACCTGAGGATAATTCAGAATGGGAGTGCTGAGCATTGAGCCAAAAATACCACCATTGGTTATGGTGAATGTGCCACCCATCAGCGCATCGATGGGAAGTGTCTTTTCATCAATCTGCTGAACATAGGACCGCACCTGCTGCTCAATCTCTGCAAAGCTTAGCCTGTCTGCATCACGAATCACAGGCACCAGCAGCCCTTCCTCGCTGCCGACGGCGATGCCAATATCATAGTAGGATTTCTTGACGATGAACTCACCGTCAATTTCCGCATTGAGCAGCGGGAATGACTTCAGCGCGCCGACAACGGCCTTCACAAAGAAGGAATTCAGGCCGAGGCCAACACCATACTTCTCACGGAAGCTATCCTTACGACGCTTACGCAGATTCATCACTGCCCCCATGTCAACCTCATTGAAGGTGGTCAGCATGGCAGCGGTTTGCTGTGCGTTAACCAGATTGCGAGCAATGGTCCGGCGACGACGCGTCATTTTGATGCGCGCTTCACGAGCATCACGTTGTGGCATCGCAGGGGTTGCGGGCGAGGGTGGCGAAACAGGCTGCGTTACGCGTGGTGCGGCAGCAGGCTTCGGCTGTGTGGCGGCGTCGAGCACATCTTGCTTCGTCACGCGGCGGCCGTCCCTGGGTGTCACTGATGACAGATCAACATTATGGGCAACAGCAGCACGCTCCGCGACCGGCGAAGCTTTAGGTGTGCGAGATGCAGCTTCAGCCGACTGTGGCGTCGGTTCTGCAACAGCCGGTGCGTGTTCGGCGGTCTGCGCCACAGCCTCGCCATCGACAATGCCCAGCACGGCATGGGCTCCGACATCTTCACCGGCTTCAGCGCGGATTTCTTTCAGAACGCCATCTGCTTCGGAGACGACTTCGAGTGCCACTTTGTCTGTCTCAAGCACGACAAGAATCTGGCCTGCTTCAACGGGCTCGCCCACTTCGACCAGCCATTCTCCTACCGTCGCTTCAACAACGGATTCGCTCAGTTCAGGCACTTTCACTTCAATTTGGGCCATGATGCATGTTCTCCTGGCAGGCAGTATGTGCCAATATCAGTTGCGACGTCCCCCATCGGGTCGCGAAAAATCCCACTCAAAAGCATAACGTACGACCACGCTCTGGTTATACTGCCAGACCGTCTTCGATCCTTCCGCTGGGCTGGAACTCCCACGACGACCAACAAAATTGACCGGCCAGCCCATCCCCACCAGCTTCTTCAGGCGATAGCCGATGTAGCCCCAGGCTCCCATGTTCTTGGGTTCTTCCTGCGCCCATACGATCTGACGCACTGAGCGATAGTAACGATTCCAGATTGCTTTGAGCGCATCAACTGGCAGCGGATAAAGCTGCTCGATGCGAACTATCGCCACCTCCGGATGTTTTTCGCGCCATTCACTATTGACCAGGTCATAGTAGAACTTACCCGAGCAAAAGATCAGACGCGTGGCTCGGTCTGGATCAGCCTGAGGATCGTCAATAACGGGCTGCCAGCGTCCATCTGCGAGGTCTCTTGCTGCGGAAAGCGCATTAGCGCTACGCAGCAGACTTTTCGGTGCCATGGCAATCAGCGGCAGACGGTCGTTTTCCAGCAGCAATGCCTGACGCCGCAACAGGTGGAAGTACTGGGCAGCTGTTGTGCAGTTCGCGATTCTGACGTTGGTCTTGGCCGCCATCGTCAGGAAACGCTCCAAACGCCCGCTGGAATGGTCCGGGCCTGCTCCTTCGTGTCCATGCGGCAGCAACATGACCAATGCCGGCAACTGCGCCCATTTTTCCCGCGCAGACATAACAAATTCATCCACAATGGTCTGCGCACCGTTGATGAAGTCGCCATACTGCGCTTCCCAGATGACCAGACATTCCGGTTTTTGAACGCTGTAGCCAAACTCAAACCCGAGTGCAGCCGCTTCAGAAAGTGGGCTGTTGCGGATTTCAAAGCTTGCCCGCGCCTGCGGTAAATGCTGGAGTGGCACCAATGGTTGACCTGAATCACGATCGTAAAGGACCGCATGGCGATGACTGAACGTACCGCGTTCGCTGTCCTGTCCAGTCAAACGAATCGGAATGCCATCATTAAGGATCGATGCAAAGGCGAGTTCTTCGCTGGTTGCCCAATCAATCGCTGGTTCATCAACATTATTGAAGACAAGACGACGCGACAGGATCGTCTTTTCGAACCGCTTTGAATAGAAATTAAAGCCTTCAAGCGTTCCGCGCAATCCATCATTGATGGCCATCAGTTCTTCCAGCGGCACAGCCGTGCTGACACGTTTGGCCGCACCCGCAGGTGCTTCCTTCGGTCGAAGATCATGACCATCAGTGGCGGGATCAAAACTGTCGTAAGCAGCCTGAAGCGCATCCAGCGCTTCCTGAAGCGCGTTATCAACCTCGTCGGATTTTACGACACCCTGCTGAACCAGCGCACCGGCCCAGCGTTGGCGTACAGGCGCATGATTGCGAATGACCTCGTACAGCTTGGGCTGCGTGAAGCCCGGCTCATCCAGCTCATTGTGCCCGTAGCGTCTGTAACCAACCAGATCGATCAGAATGTCACGTTCGAACCGGGACTGATACCCAAACGCCAGCCGCATCACTTCGATACAGGCAGCAGGATCATCGGCATTGACGTGAATGATCGGCACATTGAAGCCCTTAGCCAGATCACTGGCATAGAGGGTGCTGCGGCCATCACGCGGCAGGGTTGTAAAGCCCAACTGATTATTGGCAATGATATGTACCGTACCACCGACATGGTATCCAGGCAGACGCGACAGATTGAATGTCTCCGCAACAATTCCCTGACCAGGAAATGATGCATCGCCATGGATCAATACCTGGATGGTCTTGTGTGCATCGTGATTCACCGTGCCGCGTTCTGAAGTCCGCGTGCCAAGGGCACGTGACATACCAATCGCGACTGGATTGACGGCTTCGAGGTGGCTTGGATTAGGCGGCATGTGTAAGCGCAAGCCATCCCGATCGCACGTAAAACCGCGATGATACTTCACATCATCTACAGTCCAACCGTACGCTTCATCGTGCATCTCTTCGGCATCGATGAAATCCGCAAGAAGTTGCTTGTAGTCCTTGCCCATCACATGCGCCAAAACGTTTAGTCGCCCACGATGCGCCATAGCAATAACGAAATCCTCAACCGTCGGGTCCTGATGTGCCAGTTCGATCAAAACATCGAGCATGGGCACCATCATGTCCAGACCTTCTACTGAAAAACGATACTTGGTCGGGAAAGTCCTCTGAAGGAATGTTTCGAGCGCCTCGACCTGACTTAATCGCTTCAACAGCGCTTTAGCTTCCGCCGGCTCTCCCTGAAAACGATAACGACGTGTTTCGATCGCCTCTTGCAGCCACAGGCGTTCATCCGCGATGTGAAGATGGCCCGTTTCGTAACCAACAGTCCCCGCGTAAACCTGACGCAGCCGCTGAATTGCTTCATAGGCTGTGCCAGTCTCACGTGCGACAGGGCCACCCACAAGAGAGGACGGCAGTTGTCGTAGGTCATCTTCTGTTATGCCGTGTGCTTCAGGATCGAGTTTAGGATCGCTGGGCGCCGTATAACCAAGCGGGTTCAACTGTGCAGCCAGATGTCCATATAGGCGAATCGCCTGGGCGTAGCTGGCAGCACCAACGATTTTCGAGATATCAGGTGCATCGATTTCGGCAGTTGCTGCTTCACCGTTTACGGGCGGTGACCAGGATGCGAAGAACAGCCGCGTCTGTGCATCTAATGCCTCAGGTGATCTCAGATAGAGTTCATACAGTTCAAGGATATAGCCATAATTCGGGCCATGAAAAGCAATCTGTGAAACCATGTTCGTATGTTTCCTCATAACCAACGCCGGGGGCCAACAGCCCCTTTATTATGCTCTATTTGCTGGCATAGGTACACACCTTTTGCCAGATCACAACTCGACTCGGTGATTTGCACGCCAAACAATGCCCGCTTAAACAGCAACCTCACACGTTAACGTCCCTTTCTAGGAAAATCATGGCCAAACACGCCCCTTTTGCGCTAGACTTGCAGCCACCAACGCTTTTCCTATTGTGAAGAATCAGAACGCTAACCTTAAACAACGGATTCTTTATCAGTCAATTAGGTGAGTAACTCAGCAGGCGGATTCATCTGGCAACCACAGGTAGGGCACATGGAACAGTCAAAAACCGATATGGATTCGATAAACGCGCTTGTCTACGGCGACCATGGTTCCGCACGTGACATTCTGGGGTGCCATCCTGATGGCGATGATGCCATGATCGTTCGAACCTTTCGCCCCTCGGCGGAGTCAATTAGTGTACGTGTGAATGGCAAGAAGCGCGCCATCAAAATGAAACAAATTCATGAGTTCGGGCTTTTCGAAGCACGTGTGAAAGCGACAGTTGATACGCCTTACGTTTACGAAGCCACCCGTCCTGACGGCGAAAAAGACACATATCACGATCCCTATTCGTTCCCACCAATGCTGACAGAGTTTGATCTCTACCTACTGGCTGAGGGACGCCACCTCCAGGCTTACGAGAAGTTAGGTGCTCACCTCCGCGATATCAACGGTGTACGAGGCGTCAATTTTGCAGTTTGGGCACCAAATGCACAGCGAGTCAGCGTGATCGGTGATTTTAACGAATGGGATGGGCGTGTGCATCCAATGACCATGCGCGGCACTACGGGTATCTGGGAACTGTTTTTGCCTGGTCTGGACGCGGGCACACTCTACAAGTACGAGGTCAAATCCCACAATATGGGATATAAAGCGGAGAAGGCAGACCCCTATGGCTTCTGGGCGGAAATGCGCCCGCGTACATCGTCCATCGTCGCTGATCTGAGTCAATTCGAGTGGAACGATGACACTTGGATGCAGGAACGCGAACAACGTAACCCGCTTGAACAACCCATGTCGATCTACGAAGTACACTTAGGATCGTGGCGTCGGAAAAATGGTCTCGAGTGGCTCACGTATCGCGAGCTTGCCCATGCGCTGGTCGAGTACGTGCGCGATATGAACTACACGCATGTTGAACTCCTGCCTGTTGCTGAACACCCCTTCGATGGATCATGGGGCTATCAGATCACCGGCTATTATGCCCCAACGAGCCGCTTCGGCACGCCAGAAGATTTTATGTACTTTGTAGACTACTGTCATCAGAATGGCATCGGCGTCATTCTGGATTGGGTGCCTGCACACTTTCCAAAAGACGGCTTTGCACTGAGTTACTTTGACGGTACACACCTCTACTCGCACGAGGATTCGCGCAAGGGCGAGCACCCCGATTGGGGCACCTATATTTTTAACTACGGCCGCAACGAAGTACGTAACTTCCTGCTGGCTAACGCGCTGTTCTGGTTGAAGAAATATCATATTGATGGTCTGCGCGTCGATGCAGTGTCTTCCATGATCTATCTGGATTTCTCTCGAGAAGCAGGCCAGTGGTTGCCTAACCAATATGGCGGAAACGAGAACTTGGAAGCGCTGGATTTTCTCCGAGAGTTTAACTCACTTGTTCACGCAGATTGCCCCGGTGCCGTGACGATTGCCGAAGAATCGACGGCATGGCCAATGGTATCCCGCCCGACCTATATTGGCGGCCTTGGCTTCACGTTCAAATGGAACATGGGCTGGATGCACGACACTTTACACTACTTCTCAAAAGACCCTGTTTACCGGCGCTATGAGCACAACAAGCTGACATTCTCGATGATGTACGCGTTCAGCGAGAATTTTGTGCTGTCACTATCTCATGATGAAGTCGTTCATGGGAAGGGCTCGCTCATGGGCAAGATGCCAGGGGATTGGTGGCAGAAGTTCGCATCATTGCGGCTTCTCTTCGGCTACCAGTATACGCACCCCGGTAAAAAGCTAAACTTTATGGGAGCGGAGATCGGCCAATGGTCCGAATGGAGTGAAGCTCGCAGCCTGGATTGGCATCTGCTGAACTACCCAACGCATACGCAGCTGCAACAGTGGGTCAGGGACCTGAATGGCCTGTATAAAGAGCAACCGGCCCTTTACCAGCAGGATTTCGAACCTGCAGGCTTTGAGTGGATCGAAGCTAACGACGCAGATCAAAGCGTCTTCACCTACATTCGTTATGCGCATGACCGCTCTGATTTTGTCGTCGTTGCCTGCAACTTCACGCCTGTGGTCCGTGAGAATTATCGCGTCGGTGTGCCGGAACCAGGTTATTACCGTGAGCTGCTCAATAGTGATGCTGAGATGTACGGTGGTAGCAATGTCGGCAATGCGGGCGGTCGTCATACGGAGTACTGGCGCTGGCACGATTACGATCACAGCCTCAACCTGACGCTGCCGCCTCTCGCCATCCTGATACTTAAAATCCAACGCGATTGAGATCGGCCTGATGCTGCGACTTCTGACTCTGAATACGTGGGGAACGCCCTACTCAAATGATGTCTCAATCCGCATGAATGCGACAGTAGCTCTCATCAAACGGCTGCAACCTGACATCATCGCGCTTCAGGAGGTTTTCCTCGAGCGCAGCCGCAAACAGATCCTAAAGGCCCTATCGGATGAATGGCCTCATTACCATGCCTTCTTGTCTGGAATGATTGGCAGTGGTTTGCTTACCTTATCGCGGTACCCTATACGCGATGTCAACTTCTACACTTTCCGCATGTCGGGCAAGCCAGAGCGCATCTGGCAAGGCGATTACTACGGGCGCAAAGGTATCGGTGTGTTACGACTCGATACACCTTATGGGCTGCTTGATGTCTACAATACACATACGCACGCTCAGTATCAGCCAGAACTTGACAATGAGTACGCCCTGTTCACAGACACCAATCTGTATGAAGCAGCGCGCTTCATCAACATCTATTCTCGCGATGTGCCCGTCATCCTGTGTGGCGATCTTAACACGCGCCCAGAACAGCTAGGCTATGAACTGGTGGTGGAGATCGCCCAGGTTACAGATTTCCATGCGAGCCTATGTCCGAATGATCCAGGCTACACGTTCTGCCCGGATAACTATTACGTAAAATCGACAACTTATGAACGACTTGACTACGTGATGGGGCGCAATGTCCAGCCGACTAGCATCACGATACTGAATGCGCCACCCGAAGACAATGATGGTGTCGTCGCTTTCTCGGATCATTACGGGCTGGTCGCAACATTCGATCTCGCGCAGCGCCAATCCACCCAAACCAATACTGCAACTAAAGCTGAAGTTCTCAGCATATTTGATCAGCGCATCAACAAGGAACTGGCAGCTGTGCGTCGGCGTCGCAGCCGATACAGTGAGCGCATCCTGACAGCCTTCGCCGTAATGCTGGACCTGTTTCTTTTCTTTGGCTTCTATAGGCGCATCATCCCGCTCTTGACGCCAAGACTACGACGCTGGGTTGTGATGAGTAGTCTGGTATATGGCGCAATGAGTTTCGTGTACGATCAGCTCAATCTCAGATCGCGCGAACAGACATTGAGCGCATTTCAACATGAAATCCGCGTCCATCTTACTAACGTTGCTGACCAGACGTTGGCTGGCGCTGGCGATTGAATCTAGGTATAGTCTGGATAAAGAACATACGCTAAGCGGATCAGGTAAACAGCATGGGACGTGTTATCGTCCATCTTGATCTGGACGCCTTTTTCTGCGCAGTCGAAGAACAACTCAACCCTGAGCTCATTGGCATCCCTTTCGCTGTAGGTGCGCCACCTGAACAACGTGGCGTCGTTGCTTCCTGTTCTTACCCTGCACGCAAGTATGGCGTGCGTTCTGCGATGCCAATGGCAACAGCACTGCGTCTCTGTCCTGATCTGCGCATTGTCAGGCACAGCTTCAGCGCTTATCGAGAAAAATCTCGCGCAGTAATGCAGGTACTTGAGCGCTTCACACCTCTTGTTGAGCAAATTTCTATCGACGAAGCGTTCCTAGACGTTAGTCTGCTAGGTGAAAATGGAAACTCTGTTGCCCAAAGATTACAATTGACTATACGAAACGAGCTCAATTTACCATGTTCTTTGGGTGTAGCAACGAATAAGCTCGTCGCAAAAATCGCCAACAACATCGGTAAGCAGCAGACCCGCACCGGACACTATCCGAATGCCATCACTATAGTGGCAGAAGGTCACGAGGCAGATTTCCTTGCTCCCTTACCCGTGACTGAACTATGGGGAATTGGTGATAAGACCGCTGACCGGCTACACGCCCTCAACATAAAAACAATCGGGCAACTTGCGGCCTACCCTCTTACTGACCTTCTGCAGCGCTTCGGTAAACATGGTCAGGCCATGTGGCAGCACGCTCAGGGAATCGATAAGCGCCCCGTAGAGACAGAACACGAGACGAAATCCATCAGCAAAGAGACGACCTTCGCCCACGATATCACCCACCGGCGCGTACTGGAACAGACACTGCGCCGTCTAAGTGATCAGGTCGGGCAGCGTCTGCGTGACGAAGGCATGAGCGCCAACACCGTGAAGATCAAGATTCGCTGGACTGATTTCACCACTTTGACTCGGCAGGTCACGCTTGATCGCAGCACAGATGAAACCAATCGTATCTTTCTTGCGGCAATCGACCTGTTTGATCGCATATGGCACGGGCAGGCCGTCCGCCTGATTGGCGTCGGCGTTAGCAATTTTGAGCAGTACCCACGCCAGCTAGGGTTGTGGGATACCATCGTCAAAGATGCCCGTGACACCCGCCTTGATCACACCCTGGATGATCTAAGGCATCGTTACGGGGGCCAGATCATGAAGCGGGCCAGCGATATTCCCGGCAAAAACGATTCTGATGAACTATGATTCAGGCACACCGTAGCGCTGAATCAGATTAGCAACCAGGCCAGTCCACCCCGTCTGATGACTCGCACCCAAGCCGGCGCCATTATCTCCGTTGAAATACTCGTAAAAGAGGATGTAATCGCGCCAGTGTGGGTCGTGCTGCATCTTTTCAACGCCACCGTAGGCCGGGCGTCTGCCATGAGTCCCTTGCTGAAATAAGCCAATGAGCCGTCTTGCAATATCAGCGGCGATGGCATCCAAAGTGAGAAGGGTACCAGAGCCAGTCGGGTATTCCACCGTGAATGCGTCACCGTAATAGTGATACAACTTCTCAAGCGCTTCGATGATGAGGAAATTCACAGGGAACCAGATCGGACCTCGCCAGTTCGAGTTACCTCCAAACAAACCATTGTCTGATTCAGCCGGCAGATAACGCACCGTGTACGTATCGCCGTTGATGTGAAAAGAATACGGCTGGTGCTCGTGAATCTTAGACAGCGAACGAATCCCATGTGGCGAAAGAAATTCTTCTTCATCAAGCAGATACCGCAGCACTCGACGCAGGCGTGTTTCGGTCAGGAGAGAAAGCAGGCGTCTTTCACGTTGGCCGACGGTATCAATGCTGACGATGTTGCCCGTAAGATGCTGCCGGTTATGGAGGAACCAGTGAATCCGTCGATCGAATACGGGCAGTTCGCTTAGGATTTCGGGTTCCAGGGGCTCTACGGCGATCAGCGGCAGCAAACCAACCATAGAGCGTACGCGCAGCGGCTCAATATGATTACCAGGCAAGTGTAGCACATCATAGAAGAACCCATCTTCTTCGTTCCACAAAGAATATGCCTGTCGTCCGTCACAGTTCGTCATGGCTGTCGCAATTCGCAGATAGTGCTCAAAGAACTTGGTTGCCGTGTCTTCATAGACCGGGTTGCGACGCGCAAGCTCAAGCGAAATACGCATCATTTCGATGCAGAAGAACGCCATCCACGCTGTACCGTCCGCCTGATCAATGTGGCCGCCAGTGGGTAGTTCTGCACTGCGATCAAACAGACTGATATTGTCGAGTCCAAGGAAGCCACCCTGGAAGATATTATTATCATCTTCATCCTTGCGATTCACCCACCAGGTGAAGTTCAGCAGCAGCTTGTGGAACTGTCCCTCGAGAAATTCATAGTCCGGTTGGCCGGTGCGTTCGGCATCGATCTGAAAGATGCGCCAGACAGCCCAGGCATGCACCGGCGGATTAACATCATCAAAGGCCCATTCGTAAGCGGGCAATTGGCCGTTTGGATGCATGTACCATTCTCGCGTCACCAGTACGAGTTGCCGCTTAGCATAATCCGGATCGATCATGACCAAAGGCAGACAATGAAACGCCGTATCCCAGGTCGCGTACCAGGGATACTCCCACTTATCCGGCATGGAGATCACATCGAAATTGGTCAGATGTTCCCAGTTGGCGTTACGGGCGAAACGCCGGGAAACCGGCAAGACTGGATCTCCATCCAGCCACTGCTCCATGTCCAGATAGTATAGTTGCTTCGTCCACAACATCCCGGCCAGTGCCTGGCGCTGAATGCTTCTGTCCTCATCGGTAAGCTGGGGATTTTGTATCGACGCGTAAAATGTATCCGCCTCACCTTGCCGCTGTGCGAAGATGGCATCAAAATCTGCAAACGGCCCATCCTTCGCTATATCCGATAACCGCAGACGGATGATAACCTGTTCTCCCGCCTCGAGATCGTATCGATAGTGTGCGGCGGCTTTCGTGCCAGATTGTGCCGGGTTAGTGGCGTCATAGTCCCGCTCAACCAGATACCGATGAAATGCATCTTTTACGTAAGGGTTCGAATTTCCAATGCCGTACAGACGTTCAGTGTTCGTGTCATTCTCAGTGAACAGGCTTTCAGGCCCAGCATCTGCATAGAAGGTATAGCTGCCGAAGGTCTCGTGTTCAGTGCGGATTGCCAACAGCCCGTCGGGCGCACGCGACAGCCGATACAGCACCGGTCTATCGGGAGAATTGCCCTGAGGCCCTTTCTCATAGCCCCAGCTCCAGGTATTGCGGAACCAGAGCGTTGGCAGCACATGCACAGGAGCCGCATCAGGGCCTCGATTGACTATGGTGATCCTGCACAGAATATCATTCTCGCCAGCTTTGGCATACTCAATTGTGATATCAAAGTAGCGATCTTCATCAAAGATGCCGGTATCGAGGAGTTCGTATTCCCATTCAAAACGACTGCGCTGGTTATTACCTTCAAGGAGTTGCGCGTAGGGATACTCACGCTGAGGATACTTGTAGAGCATCTTCATGTAACTGTGTGTCGGCGTACCATCCAGATAGTAGTAGACCTCTTTGACATCCTCACCGTGATTACCCTGATTGCCGGTCAGACCAAAATAACGCTCCTTCAGGATGGGATCACGCTCATTCCACAGTGCAAACGCCAGGCATAGATGCTGATGCCGGTCACAAAAGCCACCGATACCATCCTCGCCCCAGCGATAGGCTTTGCTGCGCGCATGATCATGTGGAAAATAGTCCCATGCCTGGCCATCAGGGCTGTAATCTTCCCGCACCGTTCCCCAGGCTCGCTCACTCAGGTATGGTCCCCAGTTACGCCAGGTAGCGCGACGCTCCCGATGTGCGAGTAAGCGTGAATGTTCTTCAGTCAATGTCACGGGCATCTGCTCCTTGGATAATACTGTCAATCATGGCACAGCCTAGAACACGCGGCAACGCGATGCATGAGTTTCATCAAAAATGCTCATAGAACCTTCTCTACGTCAAACGGAATGCTTTTGCTACAATGCTGTGGTCAACGAAGCCCAGAGGCTAACCAACTTATGCAAACCGTCAACACCACGCGCAGCGACGTGCGTAACGTAGCGATTATTGCCCATGTCGATCATGGGAAGACCACTTTGGTCGATGGCATGCTCAAGCAGGCCAACGTCTTCCGCGAAGGCGCACACGTCGAAGAACGCGTGCTGGATTCAAATGCTCTTGAACGTGAACGCGGTATCACCATCCTTTCAAAGAACACCGCGATCACTTGGAATGACATCAAAGTCAACATTGTTGACACGCCCGGCCATGCCGATTTCGGTGGAGAAGTCGAGCGCGTGCTGAACATGGTTGATGGAGCACTGCTACTGGTCGACGCAGTTGAAGGCCCGATGCCACAGACGCGCTTTGTCCTGCGCAAAGCGCTAGAACTAGGACTGCGCATCATCGTCGTCATCAACAAAGTGGATCGCGCCAACGCTCGACCCGAGTATGTACTGAACGCCACATTCGATCTGTTCATTGAACTCGGCGCAACCGACGAGCAGGCAGATTTCCCGATTGTGTATGCAATCGGTTTGCAGGCGCGCGCTGGATACAACCCTGATTCACTTAGCAGCGATCTGCGCCCCCTCTTTGAGACCATTATCAAAGAGGTGCCACCGCCGCAGATTGATACAACAAGTCTGGCGCGCATGCTTGTCACCACGCTCGAGTATGACATGTACAAGGGCCAACTCGCGATTGGCAGGCTGCAATCTGGCGAATTACAGCGTGGGCAGCCGTTGGTGCGCATCACGCCGGATGGCCGCCGCGTCAGCAGCCGCCTGGAGTACCTGTTCGGCTTCCACAATCTGCAACGGCAGGAGATCGACAAAGCTCATGCCGGTGACATCATCGCCGTTGGCGGTTTCAACGAGATTGAAATCAGTGACACGCTGGCACATCCAGATGTGAATGCAGCGCTGCCCAGCATCCGCGTGGAAGAACCCACCATGCGCATGACCTTCAGCGTGAATAAATCGCCATTTGCAGGGCGTGAGGGCAAAACCGGCTGGGGAACGTCACGACGCCTGCGCGAGCGTCTGATCACCGAGACGCGCAGCAATGTCGCCTTGCGTGTGACTGATGGCGATACACCCGACCAGTTCGTGGTGAGTGGCCGTGGCGAGCTTCACCTGGGCATTCTCATCGAAACGATGCGCCGCGAAGGTTATGAGTTTGAAGTCAGCAAACCTGAAGTTATCTTCATTGAAGAAGATGCGACCGGCCAGCGTCTCGAACCCGTGGAACATGTCTTCGTAGAAGTCACGGACGATAAAGTCGGCACCATTGTTGAGCTGCTCGGCGAACGACGTGGCACACTCGCCAACATGCAAAGTGAAAACGGCACAACATACATGGAATACTACGTACCGACGCGGGGACTGCTGGGCTTCCGATCTCAGCTTCTGCGTGCCACCAGTGGCATGGGCCAGATGCACAGCCTTTTCCACGCTTATGAGCCGATTAGCGGCAGCATTCCTGGGCGGCGATTCGGCAGTCTGGTCGCCATGGAAACGGGCACCGTCACCCCCTACGCGCTGCAAAATGTACAGCAGCGTGGTACGTTTTTCGTACGCCCTGGCGTAGAAGTTTACGAGGGGATGGTCGCAGGTGAACACATCCGGGCAGATGATCTGGCACTCAATGTATGCCGTGCCAAACATCTGACGAATTTCCGCTCAAAACCCAGCGAAATGGAAGAACAGCTCAGCCCGCCCCGTCAGATGAGCCTGGATGACTATATCGAGTTCTTGGCGGAAGATGAATTACTGGAAGTTACACCACAGAATTTGCGCGTCCGCAAACGCATCCTCAACACGGAGCAGCGTCTTAAGGAGCAGAAGAAGCGGCGCGCGCTGGTAGGCGTGTAACAGGAGAATCACCCTATGCACTTGATCGGCTACGTGGTGGTACTGGCTAGCGTACTATTTGGCAGTATGACAATCAGCCTTGCTGCACAAATCCCAAATGTTGACGCCAGTACCGCCTACGAAGGCGAAAGCGCCGCAGTGAACCTGTATTTCTCACAGCTCCCCCAGGGAAGGGCCGGGCTCATCAGTGTAAGCGGGAGCGCCGTCGAGCACGCTGAAATACAGGTTTTCGGTCGGGCAACACGCTTGTTTCGCACGGACGAGGGCGTGCATTATGGATTTGTGAGCGCGCCTATTGAACAGGCAATCCGTCGATACGAGGCCTTCGCCGACGTCACCTATACTGATGGCAGCACCGAAAGCATCCGATTCCCGCTCGATGTAGTGAGCGGAAACTTCATCCAACAGACGGTGCTGCTCATCAACAATGGTGAGGATGAACTACTTAATCCAGAAATCGAATCGCAGGAACTACAGACCATATTTGAACTCGCAGCGCCTGTTAGCGATGATGCATTATGGGGCGATCAGGGATTCATTGCGCCCATATCCGGAGAGCTGACCTCCCCGTTTGGTGCCGTACGGGTCTTCAATGATACTTATCGGACGCTGCACACGGGCTGGGATTTTAACGCCCGTCTAGGAGATCCGATGGTATCTATGGCCGGTGGACGAGTTGTCTTTGCTGGATTGCTCCCGATTCGTGGTCACTACATCCTCATTGACCACGGCTGGGGCATCTACAGTGGCTACGCGCATCTCTCTCTGAGCTACGTAACGCAAGGTCAGCGCGTTTACCCGGGTCAGGTCATCGGACGTGTGGGCAGCACAGGCCGCAGTACGAGTGCCCATGCACACGTCGAGATGATCGCTAACGGCAACTGGGTTGACGTGGCGGATTTTTTGAAGCTCTTCATTCGTCCCGCGGCTCAGTAACGCTTATGCAGGCATAGGCTCACGACGGTCAATAATCCGGCCATCGTGCATCTCATAACTGACATCCGCAGCCTGCATGATCATGGGATCATGTGTAACGATTATGAGCGTGATGCCGAGTTGTTCAGCGAAGCGCTGCATTGTCTCCAGCACACGCGAGCCGATCTGTGAATCAAGCTGGCCTGTCGGTTCGTCCGCGAGGATAATCCGGCGACGGGCTGCCTGGGCACGAGCAATTGCTACGCGCTGCTGTTCCCCACCACTTAGCTCATGTGGGCGATGATGTGTACGCTTTGCTAAACCCACCCATTCCAGCGCCTGGCGCACACGTTGGCAGCGTACAACAGCAGTCAGTCTCCCGCGAGGGATCTGTATTGAAACGCCGTTCACCGCATGAACAGGCTCGACACTCGACGTATAAGTGCGAACTAAATGCTCAGTGCGTACAAATACGTCAGCGCTCATTTGTGTTCACCTCGCTGTTCGAGACATCCTGCAAATCAGGGTAAACGCCAATATGATCGTCATGCATGCGGAGCAGCACGCGCTTCTCCATGTTGAGCGCCTCCAGATAAGCCTGTGGCAACCGTAAACGTCCAGTGCGATCGAGAACAGCGAATTCCTCCGGCGTAAGTTCAACACCATCCTGGCCAGCACGGCGCAACACTTCAATACTTGCGCGCCCGTCCCGCATTCCCACTACCCGATTCACGCGGCTTGATACAGCGTGATCATGCGTCACTATCACAATTGTGACCCCATACTCTTCGTTGAGTGTGCGCATTGTATCAAAGATGGTTGCCGCTGATTCGCTATCGACTTCACCTGTTGGTTCATCGGCTAGCAGCATTTCGGGCAGATTCGCCATTGCAACGGCCAGCGCCGTGCGCTGTTGTTCACCGCCACTTAACTGATGCGGACGATTCTGTGTCCGGTCTGCCAGGCCGACCTGAGCCAGCAACCGCTGCGCACGCTGCTGACGTTCCTGGCTTGGTACGCCTTTGAACGCCATTGGCAGTTCGACGTTTTCCTGTGCCGACAAGTACGGCCGCAGGTTTCGTGCGGTCTGCTGCCAGACAAAGCCCACCGTATCCCGACGATAGCGAACCTGCTGGCGAGGCTTCATCTCGGCCAGGTCGTGATTCGCAACGCGAATACGACCGGCGGAGGGTGTATCTAATCCACCAAGAATATTCATCAGCGTGGATTTGCCAGAACCCGATGGCCCCACCAGAGCGATGATCTCTCCCTGATCAATCGTGAGATCTAATCCCCGTAGCGCCACCACCTCAAGCTCAGCAATCTTGTATATTTTGACGAGATTATCACACTCAATAAATGCGGACATGTTTCCCTCACGCGCCTTAAATGTCACCAAAACGCATCACCGCATTCAGGCTGACGCGCCACAGTGTTTGTGTTGTCAATATCAGCATGTTTGTACAGCTCACAATGAGTAGCAGCACAAGTATTGTAATCTGGCCTACAGGCACCAGTAATGTCAGAGCGCCGATGAGGGCCAGAAATGGCAGGATCAGATACGCCAGAACGAGACCAAAACCAACTCCAATGATCAACGCAGGTGTAATGAAGGCGGTCTGTTCGACAATCAGGAGATGCATTAAGTCGCGTGCACGCCAGCCCAAGTGCCCGCAGCACACCGAAGGTCGTCGCGCGACGTCGCACGGTCTCAGCCATATAGAAAGCGAAATCGAGCAGACTTAGTGCCAGAGACACCCAGAACCCAGCGAACAGCATCCCTGAGACCGCATTCGCTAACGGATTGCGTTGCATCTCCTCATAGCGAACCCAGGCGTAGTTTACCACAACCAGACCGGGCAGTTCGCTGAGCGTGCTGCGCAATTCTGCCCTGGGAACGCGTTCTTCAAGATCAAAACCAGATCCGATTGCGACCGATATAGTTCCCAGGTGTCGTTTCCGCATTGATTGCCGGCAGCAGATCAATCTGCCTGGCGACTAAAAACGCCGCCCCAAGTGGCCAGCAAAACACCCACAATCGTCGTCAGCAGCGGCCGGCACTGGACAGCGAGGCGCAGCAACGCCAGGCGCGTCAATCAGGCCATAGAATCATCCATTCTTGCTTCAATGTGATTCGATAAACCAGCGGATTCTGACCGTTTCGTAGTATCGCAAGAACGACATTGTGAAAAACATTGCAGTACGTCAACGCGCAGCAAGTATCATAGATTGTACGAAACCTAGCGCGTACCGATCGCTCCTGTTCGTCGATAATCTTCAATTTCGGAGTCGGAAGTATTCAACCACTCGCGGAGAACAAGTGAAGAGTGCTCACCCAATCCAGGCGGTGGATACCGCAGCATTGGCGGGACTTCAGAAAGCCTGAGTGGAGAACCCAGTAAATCGATCACCAGGTCTCCTGCGATGTTCGCTTTCCACCTCAGGTCTCGGTCGTAAGCATGTTGAGATGTCAAGGCCTGCTGTACAGTCTGGATTGGTCCCGCAGGAATCCCTGCCGATAGCAGCGCCTCTACCCAGTACTGCTGCGGCTTCTTACTGAAAATGGCCTGAAGCGCGGCAACGAGTAGTTTTCTATTAGCAACCCGCGCCGGATTTGTGGCAAAGCTAGGGTCGTCTCGCCATGCTGGCTGTTCAATGATCTCGCACAGTGCGCTGAACTGACGATCGTTGCCCACAGCGACGACAAATTCTCCGTCGCTGGCGGCGAAAGTTTGATATGGCACTATATTTGGATGCTGATTGCCGTACCGCTGCGAATCTGCTCCTGAAACAAGCGTATTGCTTGCAACGTTCACTAATGCCGCAAGCTGCGTATCGAGCAAAGCTATATCGATGTACTGCCCCTGCCCTGTCGACTCCGCATGACGCAGGGCTGCCAGTATAGCGATACATGCGTTTAGCCCCGCGATGACATCAGAGAGCGCCACCCCTATCTTCATTGGCGAACCATCTGGCTCCCCCGTGATCGACATCAGGCCGCTCATGGCCTGGATAACGTAATCATAACCAGGACGATCACGATAAGGCCCACTCTGGCCGAAGCCGGTGATACTCGCATACACCAGACGTGGATTTTCAACGCGCAAACGCTCGTATTCCAGGCCAAACCGCGCCATCTGCCCGGCTTTGAAGTTCTCCACAAGGACGTCTGCTTCAGCTGCCAGCTGACGTGCCAGCTTCACCCCATGTGTGGTTTTGAGGTCGAGCACCAGACTACGCTTGTTACGGTTAACACTCAGGAAGTAAGCACTCATCTTGTCTGATGCGTTCCCCGCCCAGGGTGGCCCCCAGGCCCGCGTATCATCTCCCTGTGGGCTCTCAATTTTGACGACATCTGCGCCCAGGTCGCCAAGCATCATCGTGCATAGAGGTCCAGCCAGCACGCGGCTGAAGTCGAGGACCCGAATACCTGACAGACTGCCTTGTTTGGACATCTGTTTCGCCGATTGACATTAACATTGACTAAATACCTTGTGAGACTATAACTCACAGGTTTGAAGAACCGTTAAAGATTATCAAAATCAGGCAAGATTAGTGCGCACATCGCGTCAAAACGCTATAACCTGAGTACGCACGCCTATCGTGAGGAGCCATATATGCAGTTGGGAATGGTCGGTCTAGGCAAGATGGGGGCCAACATGACACGCCGCCTACTAAAGGGTAGGCACACGGTCGTTGTCACAGACCTGAGCACTGAGGCCGTCAACGCAGCCGTTGAGGAAGGTGCGATCGGCGCGGCGTCGCTGAGTGATCTTATCAGCAAACTCAGCACGCCCCGCGCCGTTTGGGCGATGGTTCCAGCTGGGGACCCTACGGAGACAACCATCGCCGAATTGGCAGAACTCATGGAACCAGGAGACATCATTATCGACGGAGGTAATAGCTTCTACAAGAACGCCCAACGGCATGCACACGCACTCCACGAAAAGGGCCTGCACTTCATCGATGTCGGCACTAGCGGCGGCGTATGGGGCATCAAAGAAGGTTACAGCATGATGATCGGCGGCGAAGAAAGCATTGTAGAACACCTGCGTCCCATCTTCGAGACGCTAGCACCCGCCCCCGATAAGGGATGGGGTTATGTCGGGCCCAGCGGTGCCGGTCACTTTGTGAAGATGGTACACAACGGAATCGAATACGGGATGATGCAGGCTTTCGCTGAAGGCTTCTCTATCATGAAACACAAAGACGAATTCAACCTCGATCTCGCCGAGGTCTCGCGCATCTGGCAGCACGGTAGTGTTGTTAGATCGTGGCTGCTCGATCTCGTCAAAGATGCTTTTGATCAGGACCAGGGGTTTGAATCCGTCGCCGCTTACGTACCAGATAGTGGCGAAGGCCGATGGACGGTATTCGAAGCCATTGATCTCAACGTTGCTGCCCCCGTCATCACGCTCGCACTACAACAGCGTATTGCATCACGTGAGGATGGCTATACGAACAAGCTTCTTTCCGTGATGCGCAACCAATTTGGTGGACACGCAATCAAGCAGCAGGATAAAAAGGAATGACAGCAATCACATTTCTGATCTTCGGCGCGTCGGGTGATCTCACCCACCGAAAGCTCATTCCCGCCCTTTATCAGCTCTTCCGGCGCGATCGACTTCCAGAGGCATTTCATGTCGTTGGGGTATCAAGGACACAATACAGTCACGACGAATACCGTGAATCACTGCGCGAAGTTGTGAAATCCAACGGGCGGTCATTCGATGATGATACGTGGGAAGCTTTCGCACCACACGTCTATTACATACCCGCGGATGCAACCAAGGCGGAAGACTTCGAACACATCACCACGGGCCTCGACGAGTTCGAGAGTGACGTTACGAACCGTCTCTATTATCTTTCCGTTGCGCCCCAACTCTACATCCCGATCATCCGCAACCTTGGCGCAGCCGGTTACCAGGTCGAGGACGAAGGCTGGCGACACATCATCATCGAAAAACCATTTGGTACCGACCTGGAATCAGCCCGCGAACTCAACGAGATCGCACACGAGGTCTTCGAGGAGCACCAGATCTACCGGATTGATCATTATCTGGGCAAGGAGACCGCGCAGAACATCCTGTTCTTCCGCTTTGCTAACACGATTTTTGAGCCGGTCTGGAACCGCAACTACATCGACAATGTACAGATCACCGTGTCTGAAACTGTTGATGTTGGCACACGCGCCGATTACTACGACCAATCCGGCGTACTGCGTGACATGTTCCAGAATCATCTGCTGCAACTGCTGATGCTCGTCGCCATGGAACCCCCTTCGTCCTTCAAGGCGGACGCGCTCCGTAACGAGAAGGTGAAAGTCCTGCAAGCGATTCGTCATATGGAAAATGGTGACGCCGTGTTTGCTCAGTACAATGGCTATACTCAGGCTGAAGGCGTCAATTCGCAATCGCGCACACCAACGTATGCCGCCCTCAAACTCAACATCGACAACTGGCGCTGGAAGGACGTACCGTTCTACCTTCGATCTGGCAAAGCACTTGAGCACAAGGTGACTAAAATCCTGATTGAATTCAGGCAACCTCCCCTGCTTCTGTTTAAAGGCGCGGTTGGCACACGCGGTGCTCGCAACATTCTCTCGTTGTGCATTCAACCTGATGAGGGCATCCACCTACAGTTTGAGGCCAAAGTACCAGGCGAACAGACTTTCCAAACAGCGCAACTGCAATTTCACTATCGCGATAGCTTCAGCGAACCAACCGGTGACGCATACGAACGGCTCCTGCTGGACGCCGTACAGGGCGACGCCTCGCTCTTCACCCGCAGTGACGAGATCGAAGCCGCGTGGGCTTTGATCGATCCCATTATCGCCCGATCAGAAGACCCGAAGGAACCGCGTCCAGCGATCTACCAGCGAGGAAGCATGGGGCCGCTCGATGCGGATGAACTGCTCGCACAGGATGGCCGCATATGGCAAACCAGCGGCTGTCTGCATGAAGAAGATCATCAAGGACATTGATCATGCACATCAAAGTTCTGGAAGATCAGGCAAGCTTTGTCAACTACGCAGCAAGCCGCATCGCTCAGATGGCCATCGCGACGCTGGAGGTAAACCCTACGTTCAGCCTGGTGCTAACGGGTGGCTCTACGCCTGTTCCTATCTATGAGCGTCTGGCACATCCAAACTTCGCCAATGCAATCGACTGGCAGCGCGTCCGGATATTCTTCGGAGATGAACGGTGTGTGCCGCCAGATCATCTTGATAGCAACTTCGGTATGGCGCACAAAACTCTGTTACAGCACGTCCCCATCCCTGAAGAACAGATCCACAGGCTAAAGGGCGAGATGAACCCGCAAAGTGCCGCTTTGGAGTACGAGACTACTGTCCGTACATTCCTGGATCAACACCCACCAGGATTCGATTTGATGTTGCTTGGCATGGGCGACGATGGCCACGCCGCTTCGCTGTTCCCTGGCACTGACGCAATCAACGAGAAAGAGCGCTGGGTCATTGCGCACCACGTCGATAAGCTCGATGCATGGCGCCTTACGATGACCCCACCGCTGCTCAATCGCTCAGAGAACGTCATGTTCATTGTAACCGGGTCGAGTAAGTCGGCGGCACTGCGGCAGGTGCTCGAAGGTGATTTTCAGCCAATGTTATACCCGGCACAGATAATCCGCCCGGATAATCGGATGCTGACATGGGTCGTTGACAGCGCTGCTGCGGAAGAACTTACTATCGAGACGGAATAGCCGTCTGTCATGTTTCCGGCCTGAGCATATCTGCGACGCCTGGGCCGGAAAACAGACATAGAATCACGTACCAATCGAGCAGGGAACTGCTATAATCAACGGAGATTCTTACAATATGGTCCTCTAGACCAAGTATGGGGGTCCCGATGGCAACCCAAGAAAAGATCCATGCCCCGAGTCCGCACCGCCATACCTATTCTCCGCCCAAGATAGCCGGCTACTATCTAGCGAAACACATCATCTCCGTTGATCAGTTCGCACGCGAGGACCTGGAAATCCTGTTCGATGCAGCCAAAAGCATCCGCAAACGCATGCGGCAGAACGATCGAGGTCTGACGGAGGTTTGTGCGGGGCGAGTAATGGCTTCGCTGTTTTTCGAATCCAGCACGCGCACCGACATGTCTTTTCAGGCTGCCATGCGTCGCCTGGGTGGGGACGTCATCGCTGCGAGCAATGGTGTGCAGTTTTCTTCCATGTATAAAGGCGAAGACCTTGCCGATACAATCCGCGCAGCCGGTTGTTATGCAGATGTAATCGTTCTGCGTCACCCTCAGGTTGGGTCGTCATATGAGGCCGCCTATTATCTCGATCTGCTGAACCGGCGCGTCCGTAAACCGTCTGTTGTCATTAGTGGTGGTGACGGTGTCGGTGAACATCCAACGCAGGCCCTGCTCGATCTCTTTACCATTATAGACCAGAAGGGCACCCTCGATTACCAAAGCATCACGATGGTTGGTGATCTGAAGAACGGCCGCACAGTCCACTCACTGGCTAAACTGATCGCATATTATCGTCCTACGGGCACGCATCTGAACTTCGTTGCACCAGAAGGTCTGCGCATGCCGGATGACATCATCGCTATGCTGCGCGATCTCAGCATCAGTGTGCGCGAAACAGAAACGTTGCAGGATGTGCTTGGGGAAAGTGACGTACTCTACTGGACTCGTGTCCAGGAAGAACGATTTAAGAATGTTACGGAGTACGAGAGCATCAAGGATGATTTCATACTGGTGCCTAAAACAATCCACAACGCACCGAAGACAATGATCATCATGCACCCTCTCCCTCGCAAACACGAAATGGGTACACCGGCTGATCATGACATACTGGATGCGGATCCGCGCGCAATTTACTTTGAGCAGATGGAAAATGGCATGTTCGTACGAATGGCCCTATTGGCCAAGGTACTACGAGAAGCCTACGTATAAGCAATATAATTTACGCTAAGACAGGCACAGGTGATGACGCGGCAGATAAATATTCATGGCATGGTCGATCCTCATACGCACCTGCGCGATCTGGATTGGTCTCATAAAGCAACTTTCGCCAGCGAGACAGCTGCAGCCGTCGCGGGCGGTTACTGGGCCATCTTTGACATGCCCAACACACCACCCAACACCGTCAACCGAGCTGCCCTGGATACCAAACTGGAACGCCTCACCAAATCTGCTGTATGTGACTGGGGTGTCTACGCGGGCGCATCGCAGGCAGATAATTCCCGCGAATATACTGTTATGGCCGACGACTGCTGCGGCCTGAAGATCTTCAATAACGCTACCACCGGCGATCTGCTGATCTCAGATCAATCCATGCGTGACCAGCATTATGATGCCTGGCCCAGGCACCGCGTCATCGCTGTCCATGCCGAGGGCAAAACCGTACTCGATATACTTGCGCTGGTGCGGAAGCATCGCAAGCACACGCATTTTCTGCACATCAGCACTGCGGAAGAAATCAATTATCTAAAGGCCGCCAAAGAAGAAGGATTACCAATCACGCTGGGCGTTTGCCCCCATCACCTCTGGCTGACAGAAGCCGACGAAGAACGCCTTAAAGGTTACGGTATCATGAAACCCGGCCTCAAGGCACCAGCCGATCAAGCAGCGTTATGGAAAGCACTCGAGGACGGGGTCGTAGACATCATCGAAAGCGACCACGCTCCACATACCATCGCGGAAAAAGAAAGCGCCGATCCGCCATTTGGCGTACCCGGTCTTGAGACAACGCTGCCACTATTGCTGACAGCCATGCACGAAGGACGTCTTAGTCTGGATCAGATCGTGTCTCTCGTTTCGGAGAATCCGCGCCGTATCTGGGGCCTGACCTGCCCGCCAGATACTTACGCTGTTGTAGACCTGGACGCGGCATACACCATCAGCCGCAACAATCTGCATACGGCATGTGGCTGGTCTCCGTTTGAGGGAATGCGCGTGCAGGGACGTATCGTTGGCAACTGGATTCGTGGCCAGCAGGTTTATGACGGAGAGCGCATCCTCATTGAGCCAGGCTTTGGCAGCAACTTATTCGGATGATGTAATGAACGTGTTCCGCCGCACCTTCATCAAGTTACATGATCTCGGTTATGCATACGTCTCGCATCATCGCCTGTTTCATTATTCTGCGCAGGATGCCCATAATCTCATCCTCGCCTGGTTGGAAAAGGCAGATAATGCGCCGTTCTGGCTTCGTGCCGCACGTTGGAACCACCGGCTAGCATACAAGAGACAGCAGATCACAGTCGGCGGAATCCAGCTCGATTATCCCCTGATTCTGGCGGCTGGCTTCGTCAAAGGGGAAGGCTTCGCCACAGAATCACAGGCGGTTCAGGCTGTACGCGCAGGACGGAACATAATGCCCGGTTGGCGAGTAGTCCCGGCTCTGGTCGGGCCAGTAGAGTTTGGTTCGTTCACCCGTCAGCCCCGTATCGGTAATACCGGGACTGTCGTCTGGCGCGACCTGGCACAGACATCAACCCAGAACCGCATTGGGCTGCGTAACCCGGGCGCAGTCGCCGCCGCGTTGTTTCTTGGTCGGCGCAAAAAGCAACTTCCTCGACAATTTGGTATCAATCTTGCGGTATCACCCGGCGTTGTTGATGAGAAGCAATCGATCACAGATATCCTTGAATCTGCGGCGGCATTTCTGCGTGCTGGCGTTAAGCCAACATGGTTTACGCTAAACGTCAGCTGCCCAAACACAGAAGATGACCCGACCGGTCACCAGACCGAAACACGCACACGCCGCCTTGCCGGTATGCTCGTGCGCTTCCTCAATAAAAACGCTCCGGACATACCGCTCTGGGTCAAGATTAGCCCAGAACTTGCGCCCGAGCAGTACGCCATCCTCATGCGCGTGTTCGCTGAAGTTGGCGTCAAGGCCGTCATTGCCACGAACACGGTTAGCCGCGCCATCCCTGGTGATCCTACTGTATTCGCTGGAGTCGGAGGCTCGCGACTTATGGCGCACACCATGACCGCCATAGCGCATCTGCGGCTCGCCCGAATGCAAAACAACTATCCTGTTGACATCATTGGCTGCGGTGGACTTATGACCGGCGATTCCCTGCACAATTACCATGATTTAGACATCAAAGTGGTTCAGTACTGGTCAGCGCTGATCTTCAGAGGACCGTTGGCCGCACCGATTATCGAAAGCGAGTTGCGATCATGACGCAGACTGTCGCGCTGGAAGTTGCACGCGCCCTGCTCGATATTGGCGCAGTTGGCTTCAGTCCCACGGTTCCCAAGACGTTTAAATCCGGGATCATCTCGCCTGTATACGTCGATAATCGTCGGTTGCCATTTCATCCCCCGCAGTGGCATACCGTCATCAATGGTTTTGCATCTCTGATCAATGACCTGACCATTGCGTCTGACGTCATCGCCGGTGTCGCTGTGGGCGGTGTACCGCACAGTGCAGCACTTGCATATCATCTGAAAAAGCCCAGCATCTTTATCCGCAAAGAGGCCAAGGGCCATGGCAATCAGCAACGCATCGAAGGTGGCGACGTCAAAGGCCTTCGTGTAATTTTGATTGAAGACCTGGTCACCACCGGGGGCAGCAGTCTGGATGCTGTCCACGCGCTGCGAAGTGCGGGTGCCCTCGTTGATGACGTGCTCGCCATCGTCAGCTACGGTTTTAAAGAAGCTCGTTATGCTTTCGAAGATACAGGCGTGCATCTGCACACACTCACCAACTTCGAGTCCATCCTCACGGAGGCTGTGGCCAGGGGAATTTTCGACCACAAAGCAGAGATTATTATCCGAGACTGGTTTGAAGATGCCCCAGGTTGGGCGGCCAGACAAGGACTTCAAGGTAAGCCATGACGATTCCTGAAAAATACGATCAGCGTGCCCAAGCCATCGATTCACTGCTGTGCGTTGGACTGGATAGCGACCTGAGCCGCCTTCCTCAGCAGTTTTTGTCAGAAGAAAACCCACAATGGTCCTTCAACCGACATGTCATTGACCGGACACATCCTTACGCAGCAGCGTTCAAGGTCAATACCGCCTTCTATGAGGCTCAGGGTGTATTAGGCTGGCAGGCGATGCTGTCAACAGTCGCCTATCTCCGGGCACAACACCCGGACATTCTGACCATCTGTGACGCCAAGCGCGCTGATATTGGGAATACCAGCACAGCGTATGCCCACGCCATATTTGACGAATTGGGCTTCGATGCCGTTACGCTGCAACCATATCTGGGCCAGGACGCGCTACAACCATTCTTAGACCGTCAGGATAAAGGCTGTATCATTCTCTGTCGCACTTCGAACCCAGGCTCCGGTGAATTTCAGAGCCTGAATGTCAATGGCCGCCCACTCTGGCAACATATCGCTGAGCAAGTACGCGACCACTGGAACTTCAATCAGAACTGCATGCTCGTCGTCGGCGCAACCTATCCGGACGAACTCCGCGCTGCACGCCAGACCGTTGGTGATATGACGCTGCTTGTGCCGGGCGTCGGTTCTCAGGGTGGTGATGTTACTGCTGTAATCCAAGCAGGCTCCAACTCGGATGGACGCGGGCTGATCATCAACGCCTCACGCAGCATCATCTCCGCAGATGACCCCGCAGAGGCTGCAGCTGATACTCAGCAGGCGATAAACGCCGTACGCAATACCTAGCCTGCGCCAGGCTGTTGTGTTGCTCGCTTCTTAATCCACTGGCTGAAAATGTTCCCTGATACGGGCTGCCAGCGCGAGTGATCGTGCTGGCGCATTGCCAACATGCGCCGAAGCATCCAGTAGTGCTGTGATTGTCTCAGGGGCGAGGTATTGCGTGAGTGTGCCATCGTCAGACAATAACCGCGCCAGTGGATTTGGCTGACCACGCTGGACTTGCTCCCACGCCGTCAGACTATGCTGGCGAATGACCTCATGCAAATGTTGGCGATCTGCGCCATGCCGTGCAGCCTCCATCAAAACGCGCTCTGTCGCTGCGAATACGCCATAGGTCTCAAGATTGCGAGCGACTGCCATATCATTGATCCGCAGGCCCTTGATCAACCGTATAAGTCGGCGAAGCAACTCGTCAGTCGCCAGGAAACCTTCCGCAAGGATGACACGTCGATTACCACTATCGTCGAGTGTGCGCTCTAGCAGGCTGTGTGCTGCGTTATCCCAGGCCACGCGCGGCAAACTGGCGACATAGCGCGCCAGGCTATTCATATTTTCCGAATGAATGGGATTACGTTTAAAGGGCATCGCTGAGGAGCCTATCTGTCGCGCCCCAAACGGCTCCGCCCATTCTCCAATCGGCGGTGACTGCAGCAGTCGGAGGTCAAACGCGAACTTGTAACAGGTCATCGCGATGCCCGCCAAGGCGTTGAGTACATCCCAATCCTGTCGACGCGGATAGGTCTGGTGGGCGACATCATAAGCAGGCAGGTCAATAGCATTCATCACCTGCTGTTCGAGTTCTGCTGAAGTCACCGAAGTGCCTTTTAATAGTTCCTCATACGAAGCGGCCGTGCCCACCGCTCCCTTGATCCCCTTCCCTCGAATGGTGTTCATCAGCATTTCGAGTGTCTCTGCATCGTGCAAGAGGTCCTGCGCACTGAAGGCCAACCGATAACCGATTGTGGTTGGCTCTGCAGGTTGCAGATGAGTAAATGCCATACAAACGTGGTCAGCCTCTCGCTCGATCAGATCAGCGAGTAGCAGCAAGGCTTCGCCCACCTGTCGATGAACTAGCCGCAGACTGTCTCTCAACCGCAGCGCATCCGCGTTGTCTTCAATATCCATGCTGGTTGCCCCCAGATGGATAATACCTGCCCCTACGGTGCATTGTTCCGCGTAGGTATGGATCTCAGCCATCAAATCGTGATGCAGTTCGGCTTCGATCTCCAATGCGCGGGCGATGTTGATTTCATTCTGATGTGCACGCAAGTCAGCGACCTGGTCCTCCGTCACCAGCCCGGCACGTTGCTGAGCTTCAGCCAGGGCAACCCACAGCCGACGCCAGAGCCGACGCTGATACGCTAGCGACCAGACTTCACGCATCTCATCGGAACCATACCGCCAGGTAAACGGACTCAAAAAAGTTTCGTGTGTGAACTGTACCATACGGATGCCCTGCTTTTCGTTCGAACAGTGACCTTATTCCAGATTGAATGAGCGTACTCGATATGTCGGCATATGCAATAGCAAAGCCGCCGGTTCATAAAGAAGGTGTTGTTAAAAAAAGTTATCCTATATACGTTTGTTTCTTAAGCAAACTATGTTAGGTTTTGTGGCGACTGTTAAGGCTTAGGCAGTATCCGGAGAAGGACTTAATAATGCCATCTATTGATTACTTCAAAAACATCGATGAAACGATCACCCTTGATGCAGGCTCAATCGTATTCGATCAAGGTGATCAGGGTGACGAAATGTACGCGATTCGTGAAGGCGAGATAGAAATCCAGTTCAACGGTAACATACTGGCAACACTCAGCGCTGGGGAAATATTCGGAGAAATGGCCCTCATCGATACGACGATTCGCAGTGCAAAAGCCATCGCCAAGTCGGATTGCGTGCTCGTCCCGATCGACAAACAGCGTTTTTTGTTCCTCGTGCACGAGACACCTACATTCGCGCTCCAGGTCATGCGTACCATGGCGGACCGTATGCGTGCGATGCACCGCATGATCTAAGCGTTAAGCAAATCGCGATTCTCGCGGACGGCCTTGTTGATGAGGCCGTCTTTGCTTACTCAGTCAATACTCATATCAGAATTATGTGTTGCTAGCGCGCCTGTGAGACCATGTTTGCGGTATTGTGAACGTACTGGAAGAAACAGAAGATGGCTAGCACAGCGCCTGCCCCAACCCACGCACGCGTCTACGAAAAAAGCACCGTCATGAAGACAACTATGGAGCGCATGCACGCGTTCCATGAAGCGCCCAAAGCACTAAGCCAGCTAACTCCACCCCCCATCTTCATGCAATTACTTGTAGATCGGCGCACATCCATCACAGAAGGCGATCTCGAGTTTATCCTCTGGCTTGGGCCAATTCCATTCCGCTGGCATGTGGAACACCAGCCTGGCCCCACACCTACGTCCTTTGCCGATTTCATGCTGAGTGGCCCAATGGCTTACTGGCGTCACGAGCACATCTTTGAGCAGGAAGATGCAGGCATTAGATTGACAGATCGGGTGACGCTCGCCCATAAGCCGGGACTTCTCGGGTTATTCACTCGCCTGATGTTTGATGGCTTACCACTGCGGTTCTTATTCTTTTACCGCCATCTGCGCACACGACTTGCCGTAAGCAAATAACCCACAGTCTGCCGTTAGCTGATCCAATATGACATCAAAAACTCCACGAATCATCGTCATCGGAGCGGGTGTAGGTGGCCTGACGACGGCCGCACTCCTCGCCCATGATGGATACGACGTTACGGTCTTCGAGGCACAGACTTATCCCGGCGGCAGTGCCAGCACCTTCACCCACAAGGGCTACCAGTTCGAGTCGGGTGCGACTGTCGCTGGTGGTTTCCAGCCAGATGGGCCACACGCCATCCTTGGAGACCTGCTCAGCATCGATTGGCCGGTGCACCTGCACGATCCAGCGTGGGTCGTCCACCTACCCGATCGCAGCATTGCCTTCACACAGGACTACAGTGATGTTTTGCATCATTTCCCTAACACAGTGGGTTTCTGGCGGCAGCAGCGCCGGATCGCCGACCTTGCGTGGTCGATGGCAGCCGCAGGACTGCCGTGGCCGCCTCGCGACGTTCATGAACTCGCACAGCTTGCCAGAGTTGGCCTAAAACATCTCCCCGGCGCTCTGGAGATCGCACCTCTCGCCCTTACAAATGTGCACAACTGGCTAAGATGGCACGGTCAACATAAAGATGCGGCTTTCGTACGTTTTCTGGACGCAACCTTGCTGATTTCAGCCCAGACGACAACCCCACATGTCAACGCTCTCTATGGTGCGACTGCTATTGATTTACCACGTCAGGGTGTCTATCACGTCGAAGGGGGCATCGGGGGCATCGCCGAGACATTAGTCGAAAAGCTGGATGAACTCGGGGCGAAGATTTACTATCGTATGTTTGTAACGCGCATCGCAGTCGAAAACGGTCGCGTTACCGGTGTCTATACGAAAAAAGGTCGACGTAGCCAGCAAGAAACGTTTTATCCGGCAGACTTCGTCATTGCGAATGCTACACCCTGGTCATTAGAAAGCCTTCTTGCAGAAGATACTCCCAGGTCTCTAAAGCAAGAAGTATCCCGTCGCGAGGCAACACAAGGGGCTTTTGTACTACACCTTGGTATCCATGCCGATCGCATTCCGCCGCACATCCCTGATCACCATCAGATTGTGCGCCAGATGCACGGCCCCATGGGTGAAGGCCAAACCCTGTTCGTTTCGATGTCACCGTCCTGGGACACGGGACGAGCGCCAGCAGGGATGCGCGCAGTGACCGTCAGCACCCATACCCGCGTTGATCGATGGTGGCAGCTACTGGGTGAAGATGATGTACGCTATCAACAAGCGAAGTACGAATTAGCCGATGAGATCATCCAGGCCATTGACACGGCCATCCCCGGATTCGCCAGCAGCGTCGAACTAATGCTGCCTGGAACGCCCGTTACTTACGAGTTCTATACATTGCGACAGCAAGGCATGGTCGGTGGATTTCCTCAGACTTCGCTCTTCAGGGCGCGTGGCCCGCGCACTGGTTTGCCAAATCTAAGGCTGGTGGGCGACAGTATCTTCCCAGGACAATCCACTGCCGGTGTGACGCTGGGTGCATTACGCGTAGCCAGCGACGCGAAGAGACACTTGCCTCGTCCACACGCCTCTGCTCGAAGAAGCCCCAGACACACGACAATAGAGAAAGAAACGGTACCATGAGTGAACCGGTCATACACTGGTTCCGCCGAGATCTGCGCCTGAGCGATAACACAGCGCTGCACGCCGCTATCAGTACAGACAAACCAGTTATTCCCCTGTTCATACTCGACACGCACCTGCTCGGTACTGAGCGAGTCGGCACCCCGCGACTCAAGTTCCTGCTGCGTGCGCTAACGGCACTCGATGAGCGCCTCAAGACATATAATGCCAGGCTGATTATCCGCCGGGGTGAGCCGGTGTCTATGCTGCAAGACTTGGTCGAGCAAACTGGCAGCAGTGAAATCTTCTTCAACGCAGATTATTCACCGTATGCAGTGCAGCGTGATAAGCAGATACAGGATGCGCTGGAGATACCTGTACAAGTGCATGACGACGTGTTGCTGATGCCGCCTGGCAGCGTGATGAAGAAAGACGGCGACCCTTATGTGGTCTTTACGCCATTCAAGAATACGTGGAACGAACAAACCAAACCAGGCATCATTGATACCACACTCAGCAGCAGCGTGTTCTACGAAGCGCTGGACACCCTAAAGAGCGACGGTATTCCTTCCTTGAAGGACCTGGGACACTCAGAAACAATCGAGCTCCCGCCAGCGACTGAAGAACACGCCCATCACATGTTAAACGCATTCATTGATGCTGACATAGGCGCTTACGCAGAGACGCGCAACAAGCTGCCGATTAATCCCTTTGCCGACGATCGACCGACAGGGACATCGTACCTGTCGCCGTATCTGAGGCTCGGCATACTATCACCACGGCAAGCGTACTGGGCAGCACGTAGCACGTACAAAGCGAGTCGCAGTGACAAAAAAAGGCAGTCGATTGCTACCTGGGTCAGTGAATTGACATGGCGCGAGTTCTACGTCCACATTCTTTATCATTTCCCGCATGTGCTGCAGCGGGACTTCGTTGACACTTATCTTCAACTCGATTGGCGCGATGATACGGAACAGTTACAGGCCTGGAAGGACGGCCAGACGGGCTACCCTGTCATAGATGCCCCGATGCGCCAGCTAAAAGCGATCGGCTGGATGCCAAATCGCGCACGGATGATCGTCGCCAGCTTTTTGACCAAGGACCTGCTCATTCACTGGCGCCATGGAGATATTCACTTCATGCAGCATCTGATTGACGGCGACCCTGCGGCGAATAATGGTGGTTGGCAGTGGGCAGCCGGCACCGGTACTGACGCACAACCCTATTTCAGGATATTCAATCCCATCTCACAGTCTGAAAGATACGCGACGCCTGAGTACCTTCGACATTGGATACCAGAGCTGAAAGACGTCCCTGACAAATACATTCACGCTCCGTGGAAGATGGAAGAATCACCTCAAGAATACCCGCCGCCCCTTGTCGATCATGGTGAAGCTCGCGAAAATACACTACAGGCTTTCAAAGCAGCCCGAGGAGAATAAACCATGCATCGCATGAAGGTCCTGTTATTGCTGGCTGTACTGCTGATCATGATCGTACCCGTGTATGCTCAGGATGATGACTTCGTCTCACGTCAGTCACTGGCTGATGAAAACGGCACATTTGTCGACGTAGGCAGCGCTAGCATTTACTATGTCACAGCAGGCGACCCTACCAAACCACCTGTGATTCTGATTCACGGGTTCGGCGGGTCAACGTTCACCTGGCGCGATACGCTCCCGGCGTTGGCTGATGCCGGTTTCTATGCAATTGCGCTCGATCTGCCGCCCTTCGGGCTGTCAGATAAGAACCCGGAACTTGACTACTCCAGAAGTTCAATGGCAATTTGGGTAGCCGGGCTGATGGATGTGCTCAACATTGATACAGCAACGATCGTTGGACACAGTATGGGCGGAGGTGTCGCAGCGCAGTTCGCCGCACGCTATCCTGAGCGACTTGATAATTTGGTCTTCGTGGCCGGCGGCGTTTTCGATGCCATACGCACTGTAGAAGATGCCGATGACGAACAGGGAGATAACGGTGGCTCACCGCTCGGGTTGCTCAATCTCATCAACCCACAGTCTCCAGTCGCTGAGCAGCTCCTTCGAACTTTGATCAATGAAGACTACTTCCGGGACACGCTGCGCAGCGCCTATTACGACGACGATCTGGTCACAGAAGAAGCCGTAGAAGGTTATGCTCGTCTGATCAGGATTGAAGATGCACCTGCTGGTTTCCTGGCATACATTCAGGCTGATAACAGCGAGGCCGTTGATCTGTCAACAGTTGTAGAGGCCGTTCGGAATACGCCCGTATTTATCATCTGGGGCGAGGAAGACACCTGGGTTCCGATCGCGCTGGGAGAACTTATGTTTGAGCGTTTCTCAAACGCTTTCATGATCACCTACGCTGAAGTTGGTCACCTACCAATGGAAGAAGCGCCGGATGCATTCAACGAGGCCCTGATTAACTTCTTGTCACCCTTAGAAGACGCAGGCTAGCAACAAGCTCGCAAAATGAAAGGCGCGGCCAATTCGACCGCGCCTTTTTGCAGAATTACTCTTTGTTGTCTGGCATCTTCGCCGCATGCAGTATATCGAAGACGAGCAGGAACGCTCCCTGGATAATCACACCCCAGCCATTACCCTTACGCAGACCTTCACCCTTGTGACGGCTTGCCAGCCAGCGTCCAAAGAGAATGTACAGTACGTCGAGGCCAGCGTTAACCAACAGCAGGGTGCGCAGATTGCGCGTCTCTTTAGCGAGTACTTCTGGTGTGCCAGGATTCTCATACTTATCATTGCGTCCTTCAGCAGCAGAGCGACCAAAGACTGAGATCAGCGCATTGATGGTGCCCCACATCAGGAACTGATTACCCATGCCACGCCAGAACTTGCCAGCGAAACGCATCAGAATGCCCGCCACCATGCTGAATACCGCCCAGCGAAACAGACGCCGGGACAGCAGCACCTGAAACTGCCAGATGTTGTTATTGTTCAAGTCACCCACTCCTGGTTTGAGTTTGTTCGACCTATGCAGCACCCGGCAAAGGCGGCAGCGCACGCGCTAACCAGCGACCAATCACCGGTACACGACCAGCGATCGCATGAGCACGTGGCTGACTCTCTTCTGCGAGTACCAGCGTCATACCAAAGACAATGAGCATATTCGTCAGCAGGAAGAAGACAAATTCCTCAATGGGCAGTACGCCGCCCAGGTAGATATTGAACGACTGCTCCGGATCAATTGTCCATGTGCCGGATTGAATCGCCAGAGCATCTGCTGCGCTCAGGTAGAGCGTTGTGACTGCAATCCCGATGAAGACCTTCCAACGGTGCCGCCACAGGATATCCGCACCAAAACTAACCTGAATTAGTACCGGGATCAACGCCCATGACAACTCAAGAGCGAGATAGGTACCCGGCTTGAACGCCTCATCGACGAAGGTTAATACCAGCAGCACCACAGATGCCAACCAGATCAGGCCAATCGTTGATGTCACAAGTACACGTATCCGTGGGCTATCTGCACGATTCGGGTTAGCAGGCAAATAGCGCATCAGCGTGAGCAGGAACAGACTCGTCATGACCGGCTGCACGAGGAAGAACGTGTACTCCTCGATAGGAACGTAACCGATGACAAGTCCTGCGACGAGTGACGGGTCATACCACCAGACCCGCGTCGCGACCAGATAGTTGTCCCAAGGTGTCGTGTACACCAGGGCCACCACAACCAGACCGAACATGACGACCCAGGGACGCCACGCAGCGAGAGCCGTCGGCTGCCAGCGCCCCCGACGAAAATCGATAATTGTCAGAATGCTCAGTACAATAATCGGAATACCCAGGAATATCGCCAGGAAACCGAAGTAGGTCATAGATTATACGCCCTGTTTTTCTATCAGATCGGATATCAGCTTTTTGATCATACTGGCACTGCGATGAAGTTGACTGAATTCATCCTCGCTCAGATTGAGCGGGTGATGCTGGCCAATTACGCCTTCGCCACCTAACAGATGAGGCATCGCTACGGTCACATCCTCAACGCCGGCAATCTGGGTTTCCGGGTTGCAAATCGTCAAGATTGACAATTGGTCATGCAATACGATGTCGACAACCCGTGCCAACGCACTGCCAATGCCGTAGTATGTAGCTCCCTTGCCTTCAATGATTCCATAGGCAGCATTGCGCACACCATCCTCGATACGCTCTTTGATCGCGTCGTTCCATTCGATACCGCGATCACGACAGAACTCGGAGATGGCGATACCGCCGACAGTCGCACCAGACCAAACCAGCACCTCGCTGTCGCCGTGTTCACCAATTACATAGGCATGTACATGACGCGAATCAACGCCAACATGTCGTGCCACCAAAGAGCGAAAACGCGCCGTATCGAGCATGGTACCGGAACCGAAAACACGGTCGCTGTGAACACCATAATCCGCAGCGTATCGCGCGGCGATGTGCGTCATGATATCCACCGGATTCGTTGCTACCACCAGCAGCGCTTTCGGTGCGACTTCCAGTATAGAGGGAATCACTTGCTTAAAGACGGCCGCATTCCGTCCAAGCAGCTCTAAACGCGATTCTCCCGGTTTTTGTCCAACACCCGCCGCGATAATCACGATGCGGCTGCCTGCCAGAGACTCATAATCACCGGAATGAATCTCAAGCGGAGACGAAAAGGGTACTGCATGATAGATATCGTCTGCTTCTGCCTGAGCACGTTTCTTATCAAGGTCAACCAGGACGATTTCTCGGCCGATACCTTGCATAACAAGTGCATAGGCGGCTGTTGCGCCTACTAGGCCACTGCCAACGATCCCAATCTTCATAACTGCTTAACTCTCGACTAAACGACAGGTTTTCAGTTTTGGGTAGTTTCCCCAAAACTGTATAGCAAAGTGCTTTAGGCGACAGATGCACGGCGTGCCTGCCACCAGATTCCGGGCAGGCGGACTACTTTACCAAACGTGCTGACATGCGCACGCCGGGTAAAAACATCGTAGTCATGTGCTTCAATGTCTTTGAGTATCGCTTCGTATAACTGCGCCGCGGCAGCAATAGCAAAGCGTCCGTTTCGCTCAAGCAATGCGATGCCTGGTAGGGACTCACGGTACAACTGTCGATTACGCGCTATCTGGAACGCCATAAACGAGCGCCATTGGTCGTTAATGTGTCCCGCAGCAATCTGATCCTCGCTGATACCGTACTGCTTTAGTTCGTCCTGAGGCAGATACACCCGACCGTTACGCCAGTCCTGGGCAACATCGCGAAGGATATTTGTGAGCTGGAGAGCCACACCCAGCCTTACAGCATAGGGTATGGCCTCCGGCCCTTTGAAGCCAATGATGTGCATAGCCATCAACCCAACGGTTGAAGCTACCCCGTAAGAGTACTCCGCAAGATCAGCGAAGGTCGCGTAGCGTGTCTGATGTACATCGCGCGCACAGCCATCAATAAGCTGTTGTGCATATCCGCGAGGAATATCAAAGTGAGCTTGTGTATCGGTCCACGCAAGGCTAACTGGCGAATCCGCTGCCGGACACGTCGCCATAACTTCGTTCTGCCATATCTCCAGTTCTTTTCCACGCTGCGTCCCACTGCGTCCCGGGGCATCGACAATGTCGTCTGTCACCCTGCAGAACGCATACAACGCGCGTACTGCCTGCCGCTTTTCCCCAGGTAGCAGACCAGAAGCCACGAAAAAAGTACGGCTGTGCTGGCGCGTTACATCTTCGCAGTGCTGATACGCAGCGTCCAGGACATTGCGGTCCGCATCAACGCGAACCTGCAAGCGTTGGCTGGTAAACGCCTCCTGTGCAGATGTCAGAAGACGCATTTCCCAGGGTTGCGACTGGAGTAAACTCATCATACACGCTCGACGTGGTGGGCGTTAGATAAGGACCGCGGGGTGCGCGGGATACTCTTTGCCGGACCAATCAGATCCTGCGCAATGATCGAGGATGACAGTACGCCGGGCAACCCTGCCCCTGGATGTGTCCCCGCACCAACGAAGTAGAGATTTTCGAAGTCTTCGCTGCGATTATGTGGACGGAACCAGGCCGACTGTGCGAGCAACGGTTGCACACTGAATGCGGATCCCATGCGGCTGTTCAAGGGCCCCTTGAAGTGAAGCGGATCGATATAGTGCTCAACGACCAGGTTCTCATTCAGGTCAGGGATGTAGTTATCTTCAAGGAAGTTCATCACCAGATCGCGATAAGGCTTAGCTGCCTTCGTCCAATCGATACCGCTGCCGAGGTGCGGCACCGGCGACAGTACGTAGAATCCTTCATGACCTTCTGGCGCAACCGAGGGGTCCGTCAGCGTCGGCATATGCAGATACAGCGAGAAGTCCTGCGAGAGCGTCTTCTTCTGGAAGATGTCTTCCAGAAGCCCATTATATCGCTCGCCCAGGATAATGTTGTGATGAGACAGGTTGTGGTTACGATACTGTTTCTTCGTGCCGAAATAGATTACGAAGAGCGACATACTGTGCTTCATCAGGCGCATCTTCGTACGCAGATACCAACTCTGCTTGTTCTTGTCGATCATGTTCTCATACACAAAACTGACATCAGCATTCGCGACGACGTTATCAGCCGGTATGAAGGTGCCATCCTTCAAACGTACGCCTGTTGCACGCTTCTGATCGACTTCAATCTTATCAATCTCAGTATTCAGATGTATCTTGCCGCCAAGCTCCTCAAACAGCCGAACCATACCATTGATAATCGCACCAGTCCCGCCGAGCGCGTACCAGATGCCCCACTCACGCTCAAGGTAGTGGATCATGGCATAGATAGATGGCGAGTCAAACGGATTGCCTCCAATCAGCAAGGGATGGAAGGAGAAGCAGCGCCGCAGAAATTCGTTCTTTACGAATTTTGACGCATACTGATATACGCTAAGGTACGATTGCAGGCGGATCAAGTCCGGCGCAACCTTGAGCATATCCATGAAGGTGAGGAAGGGCTTATCAGCCAGTTCGACAAAGCCCTTCTCGAAGATGGCCTTTGTCGTCCCCATGAAACGCTGATAACCTTCGCGATCATCTGGATTGAACTTCGCAATCTCGTTGAGGATGAAAGCTTCGTCGTTATTGTAGTCGAAGTAGTTCTTATTCCAGTCGAAAATACGATAGAAGGGATCGACAGGCACAAGTTCGAAGTAATCTTCGCGGCGCTTCCCGGCAACACCCCACAGATCGTCAAACAGGAATGGTGCAGTGATGACGGTCGGCCCTGCATCAAACTTAAAGCCATCCATTTCAAAAACGTAAGCACGACCACCAGGCTTGTCGAGCTTCTCGAAGATTTCAACGTCGTGACCCGCAGCTGCAAGGCGAATCGCCGCGCCCAGGCCACCAAAACCACTACCGATGACTATGACTTTCGACATTGGGATTGACTTTCTTTGCGTACAGCAAATCAATACGGTTATCGCCCTGCCCGCATAGGGTGAGATGAACTCACGTTAAGAGGGCTATTAAAGGGCGTAACATGTTAAGCAAATGAACGATGACTACAGATTCAGATCACCCTTGGTCTCTTCAGAGACATGGGCCACGATTCTTTCTGCAATCTCATCAGGTGATTTCGCATCAGCCGGGAGTTTGAGGCTGATTTTATCCCAGAAGGAAGTATTCACCGCGCCAGGACGTACTATCACAAAGTTGTGTCGACGGTTTTCTTTTGCCATTATCGTGACCATCTCTGCCAGCGCAGCTTTCGCGGCCGCGTATGCCCCCATTTTCGGCAGTCTCACATGATCAACGTAGGCACCAATAAAAACCATCGTCCCTCCCTGACGAAGCAATGGCAGCGACTGCTGCGCGGTAACCAAGGCACCAGTCAGATTGCTTTCGATGGTCGCCTGCCACGCTTCGATGTCCATATCCGCTAGTTTTTCGTAAGCAATGTCTCCCGCTGCATAGATCACGAGATCGAGAGATTCCGTCTGCTGCGCTATCTGCATGATCGCACGTTTTACACTGTAGGCATCTTGAGCTTCAAATTCCAGATGATAATCAGCACTTTCGGGGTTACGATCGACACTGCGCGACGCCGCAGACACAATCCAATCGTCTTGCTTCAGGCGGTTGATAACTGCTGAGCCAATTCCTCCGGACGCACCCCAGACAATAGCCTGTTTTGGCACTGTTTCCCCTGCCTTATTCCAATACAACGTCAATATCCCGTACAGGATAACACAATGCCGTAAGCAGCGGCTAAAATCCATGTGAGAAAGACAGGAGCTCGGCATTATGACGCTCCACACTGGCTCACTACGCTGTCAACCACTATTTACGTCTGCCTCATCATCGTTTACTACACTTGTGTAGTGACCACCGATGTTTCATGACCACACCATATATGGAGCCAGCCAAGTGGAATTTGACTTCAGCCAGGCGTTCGCCGGAGAAGAACACAAGTCCTTTGTGTGGCAGGGTCGACGCCATGCAGCCCTGTTAATACATGGATTCCCCGGCACGCCAGCGGAGATGCATCCGCTCGCGATGGCCCTGCATGAACGAGGCTGGACCGTCTCCGCGCCATTGCTCCCAGGCTTCGGTACAGATATTGAAAACCTGCCTGTGCGCACCATCAAGGATTGGAAACGCACTGTAGAGAGCGCCCTGCGCGAGCTTACTGCCTCGCACGAGCACATCATCATTGCGGGCAATTCTATGGGCGGGGCACTGTCGATCGACCTCGCTGCACGTCATCAGATACACGGTTTAGTCCTCTTCGCGCCCTTCTGGCACCTAGACCACATCCTGTGGCGGCTACTCCCTGTGCTGAGGCACATTGTGCCGACTTTCAAACCATTTCGCCTCTTCAAACCCGATTTTTCGGACCCGGAGGTGCAAGCAGGGATTACACGGTTCCTCGGGGATGTCGATTTCAGCGATCCGGAAGTGCGTAAGAATATCCTTGAATTCAGTGTGAAAGTCAGTATCTTCGACAATATCCGTCAGGCAGGTGAATTAGGTTACGCGCAGGCAACGAACATTAGCGTGCCTACCCTGGTCATCCAGGGCTTACAGGACGAGCTCGTCCAACCCGTGTTGACACGCCAACTCATCACAAGGCTCAAAGGCCCGGTCGAATACATGGAAGTCGAAGGTGATCATGTATTAATCGGTGAGCACAATGCAGTCTGGCCGAACATTGTTCGCAACATCATGCAGTTTCTGCATGCCCATCAGTTAGGAATCAACGCCACAGGAATCAGAAACTAATGAACTACATCCGCCATAAACTGAATCCCGCCTGGTATCATGGTCACGGTCGCAAAGCACCCTACTTTGAAGGGTGGTATTTCAAGATCATCAACGCCGCAGAGGATCGTCGCTACGCCTTTATACCTGGCGTCTTCATCAATGCCGACAGCAGCAAGACGCATGCTTTCATCCAGGTATTGGATGGCATGGCTGGCACTGCCGCCTATCATCGCTACGGCAACTTCGAGGCTACACCCAATGCTTTCGACATCCGCATTGGCGAAAGCTACTTCCGTCAGGACAGAATCGTCCTCAACATCGCCGACGAGCTTGGTAGCGTGAGCGGAGAATTACGATTCAAAGATCAGACACCATGGCCTGTAACGGTGACGTCTCCCGGTTTCATGGGATGGTATGGTTGGCTGCCGAATATGGAATGCAACCATGGTGTCCTCAGCTTTGATCATGCCATCGAAGGCTCCCTTGAGATAAACGGCGAAGTCGTCGATTTCAATGGAGGCCGTGGTTACATTGAAAAAGACTGGGGACAATCTTTCCCATCGGGCTATGTCTGGATACAGAGCAATCACTTCGAAACTCCCCACACCAGCATCACCGCCTCAATCGCCAGCGTGCCCAACGTCGGGCGTGAATTTGCGGGTTTCACGGTTGGATTATGGCACGAGAATGCGCTGTATCGCTTTGCCACTTACAACAACAGTCATCTTGATAAGCTAGAAGTCACTGATACGCACGTCGAGTGGCATCTGCATAACGCCCAACATGAACTTCACCTGTCAGCGACCCGCGCTGAAGGTGGTCTGCTGCTTGGGCCACAGCGTGAAGACATGCACATGCGCGTCGATGAAACCATGAAATCGTCAATCGATGTTGCTCTGTTCTCGTTGGACGGTGTGCGCCGTATTCCGTTGTTTTCTGGCACTGGCCGCAACGCCGCCCTGGAAGTTGTCAATTTCAACAATGTTGAACGTCTAGCTAAACGGTTACTACCTAAATGACAACACTAGTACAAAAAGCAGTTGCCCACTCGCGCTTCAACTTCAACCGTAGACTCGGGCCGGGCTACGTCTTGTTGATCTTGTGGGTCCTCGCAATGGTGGGCCTGCCAATTGCCCGCTGGCTATGGGGCGATGATGTGATTCCCGGCATGGTCACCCTGGCGGCGATACTTCAGGCGACCGCCGTGTTTTTGTTGGTTGTGCCGCAATGGGGCTTCAACAGGACGCTCGCAGCATTTGGGGTTGTGGCCCTGATCGGATGGGGAGCGGAATTTATCGGCCACCGCACCGGGTTCCCTTTCGGACCATACGTCTATACCGACGCCTTGCAGCCCCAGCTCGGCGGCGTCCCACTCTTGATCCCCATTGCCTGGTGGATGCTACTACCATCTTCCTGGACTATGGCGCAGTTGATCGTCGGAGAACGTCAGCGGTGGTGGCATCATCTGGCCTTCGTTGGCGTCAGCGCGCTTGCACTCACGGCCTGGGACCTCTTTCTCGATCCACAAATGGTCGCGTGGGGCTTCTGGGTTTGGGAGAATCCTGTTGGTTATTTCGGCATTCCCTGGACCAACTTCGCGGGTTGGCTGCTCGTCAGCGCAACGATTACTGCGCTCGTCCGCCCACGCCCTCTGGATCCACAACCGCTCGCCTTTTTGTATGGTGTCGTCTGGTTCCTGCAAAGCATCGGGCTAGGTGTCTTCTGGGGGAAAGTAGGTCCTGCGGTGGTTGGATCGCTGGCGATGGGCGCAGTGATGCTGCTGGCTTACTGGCGTAGCCGTCAGCGCCAGATGAGATCGGACACCCAATGATCCCCACTCCGTCGGCCGTCCTCGTCTGGACAGTCGCCACATATCTGATTGCAAGTCTACCCTTCTCCGTCTGGATTGGACGCCTCGTGTTTGGTGTCAACATCCGAAATTATGGTGACGGCAACCCCGGCGCGACGAACGTATACCGGGCGTCGGGCAGCAGGTTCTGGTATATCGTCGCTATCCTGCTCGATGGTCACAAAGGTCTGCTGCCAGTTGGTATTGCCTACTGGATCCTTGGCTGGCGCGGGATAGAGATTGTGCCCCTTGCCTGGGCAGCGATTATGGGGCATGCCTTCTCAATCTTCCTCAACTTCCAGGGAGGTAAAGCGGTCGCCATTACTGGAGGTGTCTGGATCGGCCTGACATTACTAGAAATGCCTATCGTCATGAGCGTTCTACTCGTTTATTGGTATCGCTCTGTTAAAGAGAGTAACTGGGCTGTCATCCTGTGGCTGCTGAGTGTTGGCCTTTATCTTCTATTGGCACATCCGACCAACACCGCGTATCTGCTCGTGTGGTTAGGGAACTTCCTGATCGTTCTCTACCGCCATCGGGACGGGCTGAACCACCTGCCTACTATTAAGCGGTGGCTGCCTCTGCTCCCCAAGAACGGCCAGACGGGATAACATTATCAATGATGCTACTCTGCATATTTGTCCTCAGCGCGCTGCTGGTCGTCGCATTGACGAGCATACTTAACGCACTTGTTTTTCCTCGTATTCGACCTGCTCTGCCTTCAGAACAGGCAAGCGTGTCCATATTAATCCCAGCCCGCAACGAGGCAGATGTAATTGGCAAGACAGTTTCCACACTGCTTAGCCAGACACACCGGAACTTTGAACTCATCATACTGGACGACAACTCGGAAGATGGTACGGGTGATGTTGCGTGCGCCGCCGGCGCAGGTGATCCGCGTCTGCGAGTCATCCACGGAAAAACACTGCCCCCTAACTGGGCAGGCAAATCCTGGGCCTGTCACCAACTCAGCCAGGAGGCCAGCCACGCCCTGCTCCTGTTCACTGATGCCGACGTCCACTGGCATCCTGATGCGCTGTCCGGTCTACTCGCAATGCGCAACCACACAAACGCCGACCTTCTCACAGTCTGGCCAACGCAGAAGACCCAAACATGGGCAGAGCGCCTCGTCGTTCCACTCATGGGATTCGCTATACTGGGCTATCTTCCCATCGTTATGACGCATCATTCACCGTTTACGATTTTCGCTGCGGCTAACGGACAATGTATGTTGTGGCACCGCAATGCTTATGAACGCGTCGGTGGTCACGGGCGCGTTGCAAACAGTGTGTTGGATGACGTGACACTCGCACGTGCGGCTAAGCGGGCCGGGTTGCGCCTGAGGATGGCCGATGGCAACACCCATGTCTCCTGTCGAATGTACACGGGATGGCCTCAGGTGAGGGATGGCTTCGCAAAAAACATCCTCGCAGGTTACGGCAGCGCCGCTGCGCTACTGGTCGCAACTGTATTTCATTTGCTTGTTTTCATCGTTCCATGGATATGGTTGCTGATACCAGGTTGGCAAATTTGGGGCCTGGCCGCAATTGCACTCGGCATCCTGATTCGGGCCCTGACAGCAGCCGTGACACAGCAGCGTATTCTCGACAGCCTCCTGCTGCCAATCTCGGTGTTGTTGATGACCCGCATTGCGATACAGGCGATGATCTGGCATTACACCGGCGGGCCCAGATGGAAAGGACGCGTCATAGACCCGTCAGGCAAGCCACCCACACAGCACACAAAACAGAGGCATCCCGCAAATGGCTGAACCTATCATCGTCATTGGCGCTGGCATTGGTGGCCTGAGTGCGGCGATTCGGCTGCGACTGGCTGGCAAGCGTGTGACCATTTTTGAGAAAAACAACCGTATCGGCGGCAAAATGTACCAGATCGAACGCGACGGTTTCCGCTGGGATACCGGCCCGTCGGTCATCACCATGCGGCACGTCCTTGAAGACTTGTTTCAGGCCGCCGGACGCCAGCTCGAAGACTATCTGACCCTCCTGCCACTGGAACCCCTCACGCGTTACTTCTACCCGGACGGCAGCCAAATTGATGCCAGCAGCAATCTGAGCAAGATGGCCGCTGAAATCGCGCACATTGACGAGCGTGACGTCAGCGGCTATCTCCGTTATCTTGCTTATGCCGCCCAGATTCACCAGGTAACGGGCAGCGTATTCATCTACGACAAGCCACCCACGCCGGCCAGCTTTACCCGCGTGCCAGTGCGAGACTGGCTTAAAGCAGACCCGTTTCGTACCATGCAACAGGCTATAGAACATCATGTACGGTCGCCACAGCTTCGCCAACTGCTGGGGCGCTTCGCAACCTATGTCGGTGGCAGCCCATATGAAGCCCCCGCAACATTGAACGTCATCGCCCACGTAGAGCTAACGGGCGGCGTATGGTATCCTCAGGGTGGCGTCTACCAGATAGCTAAGGCGCTGGGACGTCTGGCACAGGAACTCGACATCGACATCTGCACAGGACAGGCTGTAAAGCAGATCAATGTCAATGACGGTCGCGTTACTGGCATCACACTTGATGGCGGGCAAATAGTCCGGGCCAGTACTGTCATCGCCAATAGCGATGTGACCACAACTTATAACAGACTCATGCCAGCAGATACCATCAATCCAAAGCAGTTGCGTCGCCTCACAGAATACGAGCCATCCTGCTCTGGCTACGTCATGTTGCTTGGGATAGAGGGCAAGCACGATAAGCTGGCACATCACAACATCTTCTTCAGCCCGGACTATGATGCTGAATTCGACATGATCTTTAAGCAGCGCCGTCCCTCACCTGACCCAACAATCTACGTGTCTATCACGTCAAAATCCGATCCAGATCACGCACCAGAGGGTCACGAGAACTGGTTTGTTCTTATTAACGCGCCTGCCCTGACGGACGACTACGATTGGGAGTTACACAAGCAGGGCTACCGCGATCGCATTCTTGAGCGCCTGACAGAATTCGGCATCGATGTACGCGATCGCATTGTCGCAGAGACGATTCTTACCCCTGCTGATCTCGAGCGTATGTCGGGCGCCTGGCGCGGCGCTCTATACGGTCCATCTGCCAATAAGCGCTTCACGGCCTTTTTAAGACCGCACAATCGAAGCCGAGAAGTGCGTGGTCTGTATTTCGCAGGTGGAACGACCCACCCGGGCGGCGGTGTGCCGATGGTGACTCTATCGGGCAAAGTCGCTGCTGAAATGGTTCTCGAAGACGAACGCTGAGCACAATACATGAAAGCCTATTACACAGACGTCTTTGTGCTGCCATTGCCCGCAGGCCACCGCTTCCCGATGGCAAAATATCGATTACTGCGTGAGCGCCTCATCGAAACAGGAACTCTGCTTCCAGATGACCTGCTCATACCAGACGCAGCTACCGACAGGGATATCCTTCGCTGTCATGATGCCGCCTATCTACACCGCGTCAAAACAGGGACGCTCAGCCGACAAGAGATTGTACGGATTGGTTTTCCATGGTCGGAAGGTCTAGTGGAACGCTCACGTCGGTCATCAGGTGCGACGATCTGTGCCGCGATGAGTGCACTCGAAGATGGGGTCAGTGCTAATCTGGCGGGCGGCACGCATCACGCCGGCCGCGATTTCGGTGCTGGTTACAGCGTCTTCTGCGATGCTGCTATTGCTGCGCGTGCACTACAAGCACAAGGGCTCGTTAATCAGGTAGTCGTTATCGACTGCGATGTGCACCAGGGCAACGGTACGGCGGACATATGCCGTGATGACACGTCGATCTTCACGCTTTCGATTCACGCAGAACGCAACTATCCGTTCCGAAAAATCGCCGGTGATCTGGACATTGGTTTGCCAGAAAACACCGACGACGATACTTACCTTTCGATTCTGCAAACAGCATTGGAACGCGTACTCTCGTTAACTGTGCCCGACCTGGCCATCTATCAGTCCGGTGCGGACCCCTTCATTGGCGATAAGCTAGGCAAACTTGCGCTGAGCAAAGGGGGTCTAGCGCGGCGTGATCGAATGGTCATGGAAATGCTGCGTTCCGAGCAGATACCGATTGCGGTCACGATGGGTGGCGGCTACGCTGAAGACGTTAACGACATCGTCGATATACACTTGAAGACCATCCAGATTGCAGCCGAGTACACGGTCCCTTCTTGTGTCTAGCCCTCAGTCGGCCGGGATGCCATAAGCAGAGTCAGCGTTCCCTTCTGAACAGTCTTGCCCTCCTGATTGATGATCTTGATCCCCAGATCAACAGTGCCCCCACCCAGGCGACGGGCCTCTTTTTTATCAACGACGGTTAGCTCCGCGTGAATTGTGTCCCCAATATATACCGGCACGCTGAATTTCATCTCGAGGCCCCTGAAACCAAGTACAGTCCGCTCCAGAATGCCCAGTTGATAAGCCTGCCCAATGGCGTAACTCAAAGTCAACATTCCATGAGCAACGCGCTGTCCCATAAAACTGGTCCGGGCGTATTCGGCGTCAGTATGCATAGGATTGTAATCGCCTGTCAGGCCGGCAAATTGGACGAGATCACTCTCAGTTATGGTCCGGCCGCGTGTCACCATCTCTGCGCCAACTTCGAACTCCTCAAAATAGAGGCCATGTGGCGGCTGCGGATTCTCCATTTTCGTACAAACTCCTGTGCAAAGTAGCCAGTCACTGATGATCAGGGGTACGGTTCAGCGCCGGATCACCTTAGCCAGCGTGTCAATTAGGGTGGTCATATCCAGCGGTTTGGGCAGGTAGCCATTGAAACCCGCCTCGTGAGCATCATCCTCAACGCTGACGGAGTGGTAGGCAGTAATGGCAACAACAGGAATACCAGCCGTAGACGGCTCGGCCCGCATGAGTCGGAGGGTCTCCCATCCATCCATGCCAGGCAGCGCGAGGTCCATTATCACAAGCGTTGGCGAAAAATCCCGCAAAATGGTAATGCACTCGTGGCCATCATGTGCGACCCTTACCTCTGCCCCATGATGACTCAGTATCTTGGAAACCATCTGGATGCTGTCATACTCGTCTTCCACAACCAGCACACGCCATTGTGATGGATCCGGCCTGTTACCTTCCGCATTAGACATAAGAACTCCTCTGTTACATTCACCATCACAGGCAGATTACTCATTGGGCTCCTGAAATTCTTCCAGGCAGCGATGTATCTCATCAAGAAATGAATCAATTCGGAAGGGTTTTGCAATATAGCCGTTAAATCCAGCATCGATGACTTTCTCGCGGTCACCAGACATAACGTGCGCCGTAAGAGCAATCACAGGTGTCTGCGAAAGCTCCGGCCGCAGGCGCATGTGCTTAAACATCTCCCAGCCATCCATCTCAGGCATGGATAAATCCAGTAGCACAAACGTAGGTTTGAGATCAGCGAGCATCGCCAGTCCCTCAACACCGTTACGTGCAACGTAGACCTGGGCGCCATTGTAATTCAGCACCTTGCGGGCGACGTTCAGATTATCCAGTTCATCATCAACGATCAGCACAGTCCAATCCTGAATGTTCTTACTGATCATGCGTCCCTCCTGGCCTCTCTTCGGGAGCTGCGTCGGGCATTTCATCATTCAAAGGCAGGGTCACAGTGAACACAGACCCTTTCCCCAGCTGACTTTGCACCCGCACATTCCCCCCCATCATCAAACATAGTTTTCTCACAATCGCCAGACCCAGCCCTGTGCCGCCCTGTTTGCGTGCACTCGAGCTGTCAACCTGTCGGAACTCTTCAAAGATCGTCTCTTGCATATGGGATGGGATCCCAATACCACTATCGCTAACGACCAGTTTCCAGGCATCTCGACCATGTCGCTGCACCTGTAAACGTATATATCCCTCTTGGGTAAACTTAATCGAATTGGAGAGTAGATTCAGCGCTATCTGCTTGATTCTAGCACCGTCGGCAACGATAACACGAGGCATACGCGGATCAAGGCTGACTTCAAGCCGAAGATCTTTCTGTGTCGTCAGGCCGGTGATCTGTGTGGCGACCGCATCCAGCCAATCCGCTACGACGAACGGTTTATTCACCAGCTCCATCCGTCCGGCCTCGATCTTGGAAATATCGAGAACGTCATTGATCAGATCAAGAAGATGCTCCGCATTGGCGAGCACCCGCTTCTGATAATCTTTCTGCTCAGATGTCAGGTCACCAGCCATACCGGCTAGCTGAATCTCCGTATAGCCAATAATCGCATTGAGTGGCGTGCGCAATTCATGCGACATAGTCGCCAAGAACTGACTTTTAAGGCGCGTCGCCTCTTCTGCCTGTCGACGTGCCAGTGCCAGCGCACTGTTTGTAACCAGCAGTACTTCATTCTGTGTCTGGAGCTTTTCGTCTGTCTCTACTCGGTCAGTGACATCCTGGCTTATGCCGACATAATGTGTCAGCCGACCTTGTTCATCGTGAATAGGAGCCAATCGAAGCTCGTTGTAGAACAGACTGCCATTCTTGCGATAATTGCGCACTACGACATTGCATCCGCGTTCTTCTCGCAGTGCTTGTCTGATCTCAGTGACGCCAGGTTGATCGCGATCGTCACCCTGCAAAAAGCGACAGTTACGTCCGATTACCTCAATGGCGGAGTAGCCTGTTGTCTTTTCAAAAGCTGGGTTGATGTAAATCAGAGGCAAATCCGGTAGCGAAGCATCGGCAATCGAGATGCACGTCGGACTCGCTTCAATCGCCTTATTGCGCAGCGAGAGTTGCATCTCGGTCCGTTTGCGATAAGTAATATCTGTCGAAATTGAGCAGACCGCATAAGGCGAGCCATCAGCATCGTGCAGCAGGACTTTTGTAGAAAGAAATGTGTGTATGCCATCTGTAGTCGGCAAGGTTTCCTCAAATTGCTGTGGCACGCCATGTCGCATAACGCTGCGATCGTGCGCTTCCAGCACGGATGCGGTTTTCGCGTCGAACAGTTCCACATCCGTCAGGTTGTTGACGCTCCGTCCAACGAGTCGCTCGAACTCACCGTTGGCAAGGATATAGCGTCCCATCAGGTCTTTCAGGGTAATCAGGGCGCCTGCGTTCTCAAGTATGGCCTGTAATTGCTCATTGGCTTCATAGAGACGCGCCTCTGTAAGTTTTCGGGCGGTGATGTCGCGCGCGACGAAATATACCCGTCGTTCATCGATTTTCGTCGTTGAATTCCACGACAGCCAGCGATAGGTCCCCTGGTTACTGCGATACCGGTTCTCAAACGACAAAACGGGTTGTCCTGAAAAAGCAACACTCGCCACTTCCAGTGTGTGCTGGCGATCATCTGGATGCACAAAATCGATGAAACGCTTGCCAATTAACTCCTCGGGGCTGTAGCCCAGCACCTGCGTCACCGCCGGATTGACCTTCAGAAAAGCACCATCGAAATCGGTGATGCCGAGGATATCCAGCGACAACTGAAAAATACGATCCAGCTCAGTTTCACGCGCTTTATGCCCACTGACATCCTGCCAGATGCCCGTTACCGCGATAAGCTGACCGTTTTCAACCTGCGGGATAAAACTACCCTCGACTACATGGCGCACACCTGACCGAGTCACCATGGCGAACTGCATACCCGTCACGGATTCGCCTTGTTCCAATCGCCGGAGATATGGCAGAAAATCCACGTCCTGGTTCGCAGTGCGGACCATCGCAAAGAAATCAACCGCATCGAGGTCATCAGCTGCATACCCCATCGCCTGCAACCAGTGTTGATTGGCGTACAATACCCTGCCGGTTTTGTCGACCACACACACCAGACTACCGATCTCTTCAAGCAGGCGATCGAGCGTTACACCAACTTCACGGAAAGCCTTCATACGCCTCCGGTTTACCACTACCTTACTTTCACAACGCGGCATTATACGACGATCTCATGGGAAGTTGATGAGTGCTGAAAATAAAAGGCGGCATGTAGACTACCATGCCGCACTTACTGTGTATTCGCTGATAGATGCTAGTTGCTGTCGCCTTCGTCGTTCGTTTCAGGCGTCGATTCAGCCGGAGCTTCTTCTGGTGCCTCGACTGTTGCTTCGGCATCGGTGGCTTCTTCTGTCTCAGCGTCCGTGGTCACGTTGACATCCGTCGGCGCCTCGTCGGCTGCAGGTTCAGTGACTGCGGGCGGTGTATCCGTAGCGGCGCCCTCAGCAACGGGCGTTGCAATCAGTGGCGCAATTACGAGCGATACAATTGCCAACAGCTTGAGCAGGATGTTCAGCGACGGACCAGAAGTATCCTTAAATGGATCACCAACGGTGTCGCCGACAACGGCTGCCTTGTGAGCTTCTGAACCTTTACCGCCATGGTTACCCGCTTCGATGTATTTCTTGGCATTGTCCCATGCGCCACCACTGTTCGCCATCATGACCGCCAGCATAAAGGCCGACACCAGCGAACCAAGCAGCACACCGATCAACGTCTTGGCACTGACGAACTGGGCAACCAGCTCATTGGACTGCCCAAGTGCCGTCAGCATCGCAAGTACGACGGGCACCGCAACCGCGATAATGCCGGGCAACAGCATCTGTCGAATTGCACTGTCTGTGCTGATGGTCACGCACTTTTCGTAATCAGGGTCGGCGGTGCCTTCCATGATCCCCTTGATCTCACGGAACTGCCGGCGGACTTCAAGCACAATCGCCTGAGCCGCGTTACCCACCGCAACCATCGTCAGCGCGCTGAAGATATAGGGCAGCAGCGCACCAATGAACAACCCCGTCACCAGACGCGAGTCCAGCAGAATTTCGCCGATGGTGGCCGTCTCTTCCAAACCCACCGCAGTGATGAAAGCTGCGCTCAGTGCAAGTGCTGTCATCGCCGCGCTACCGATAGCAAAACCCTTACCGGTCGCCGCGGTCGTATTGCCCAGGCGGTCGAGCGCATCTGTACGTTCACGCACCTGATCTGGCAGATCAGACATCTCCGCAATGCCGCCCGCGTTATCTGCGACTGGACCATAAGCGTCCGTCGCCAGGGTTATGCCCAAAGTAGACAGCATGCCCACCGCCGCCACGGCGACACCGTACAGCCCTGTCGCAGCAGTAGCGATCAGAGTAACGATGACGACGATCAGTACAGGAGGCAGGGTGCTCAGCATGCCCAGTGCGAGACCACGAATGATGACGATACCCGTGCCACCCTGAGCACTATCAGCGAGACGCATGGTGGGGCCGTAGGTATCAGAAGTAAAGTACTCGGTAAAGTAACCGATCAGCACACCGCCAATCAGGCCGGAAATTGTCGCAACGGCAATTTCGATGGGCAGATTCAACAATACGGTGATACCGATAATCACCAGCGCCATCACACCCGAAGCGCTGTAGATACCACGGCGAAGACTGCCAAGCAGTGCTTCCTGATCAGCATCTTCCTTTGTTTGAACAAGGAAGGTAGCGCCCATACCGATAATGACACCGGCTGCAGCGACAAGAATTGGGAAGATCTGCGCTTCGACTGAATCGAAGGCAACACCCGCACCGAGCGTCGCCAGCGAAATCGCGGCAATAATGGAACTGGCATAACTCTCAAACAGGTCGGAGCCCATGCCTGCCACGTCGCCGACATTGTCGCCGACGTTATCGGCAATCGTGGCAGGGTTACGCGGATCATCTTCCGGAATACCTGCTTCAGTCTTGCCGACGAGATCTGCACCTACATCTGCCGCTTTGGTATAGATACCACCGCCAACGCGCGCGAAAATCGCGATGGAGGTGCCACCGAACCCGAAACCGGCTAATGCGCTCGCAGCCTGTATAGCATCGCCCAGTTGATTTACAAACAGAATCAACAGGATGCTAACGCCCAGCAGCGCGAGCGAAACCACTGTCGTTCCCATCACCGTGCCGCTGGAGAAGGCAACGCGCAGACCTTTGTTCAGACTTTCGCTGGCCGCCTGTGCAGTGCGCACATTCGCACGTACGGCGATATACATACCAATGTAGCCTGCCAGACCAGATGCTAATGCCCCGGCGACAAACGCCACAGCCGTCCAGATGCTCAGGCCACTACCCTCAATCGTACTCATGACCACGAGAACGATCGTCACCAGCACAACGAATATAGCGATTGCTATATACTCACGCCGCAAAAAGGCTTGCGCACCACGTTGGATCGCGGACGAGATGCGCTGCATCTTCTCGTTACCCGCTGATTGCGAGAGTACAAATCCACGTTGATACCAGGCGAAGGCAAGCCCAATGATGCTGGCTACGATGCCTACCCCGCCCGCGAGTGCAATATCCATTGACTTAACTCCCCGGTAGAGTGAATTAAATGATCACAGCTAAAGACCTTAACAGAATGGTGATATTAACGTAGTCACGCCTAATTTTGTACTCCAAATCGCCACTCTCGCAGCAAAATTTAAGTATCACAGGTCTAATCATTCCCGGCAATCAATCGCACCCTGTTGGAACGATCTGGCACACAATTACGTCATAAAATATGTATTGGCACTGCTGACTCCGTTCGCATACTTACAGATCGGACTGCACTTGAGACGCTACTGAACAGCAAGTATGATCCACGACAATACCTGATGAAAACAAAACGTGATATCCCGGTGAAGAAAACATCGCAAACCACAGGCCAACTTGGAGAGACAATCGCAGCAACCTACCTGGTCCAGCAAGGCTATGAAATCCTGAGGACGAACTGGCACTGTCCGCGGGGTGAGATTGACATAGTCGCGCAATCAGGAGACTTGCTCGTATTCGTTGAAGTAAAAACACGCCGCCGCCATTCGTCCGAGACCGCCTTTGCAGCCGTCACGCCCCGTAAGCGCGAACGGCTAATAGCAGCTGCTTACGCGTACTTGCAGACACATCAATGCGAGGATATGAACTGGCGTATTGATGTTATCGCCGTTACGCTCCACGCTGCAAAGCAGCCAGAGATCGAACATGCGGAGGATGCTCTTGACTGGTAACGCGGCAAGCATGCATGGGGCCGTCGGCAAACCCCTGGTCGTCATCCTTGGAGCGACGGCTACCGGCAAGACGGGGCTGGCCATTGAACTCGCCAAAGCTCTTGATGGCGAGGTCGTCAGCGCAGATAGCCGTCAGGTGTATCGCTACATGGATATCGGTACAGCCAAGCCTACCCCAGCAGAGCGTCAAGAGGCGGTTCACCATTTGATCGATTACGTTGATCCCGCCAAAAACCTCACATTGGCGGCGTATCAGCGCGACGCTTATACAGCAATCGACAGTCTGCATACACGCGGAAAGCTACCGCTTTTGGTCGGGGGCACCGGGCAGTATATCACGGCCGTTGTGGAGGGCTGGTCGATACCCAGTGTGCCACCCAACCACGAATTGCGCGCCGATTTGGAGTTACAAGCAGCAACAGGCGGCCCTAACGCACTTCATGCACGTCTGGCAGTATATGACCCGGACTACGCAGCCCGTATTCATCCCAATAACGTGCGTCGTGTCGTGCGTGCGCTGGAAATCTGCCTGACAACAGGTTCCACAGTGACTGCGCTCCAGCAGAAACATCCCCCACCGTACCGAGTTTATACCTTAGGATTGCACATGGAGCGCGATGCGCTCTACGCACGTGCAGATGCACGGGTTGACCACATGGTCACAGTCGGTTTGGTTGATGAAGTTCGGGGACTTCTGGAACGCGGCTACGATCCACAACTGCCATCAATGAGTGCAGTAGGCTATCGTGAAATCGTCGCACATCTTATACAGGGTCGGCCACTTGACGACTGTGTGCAGGAAATCAAGCACAACACCCACGATTTCATACGTCGCCAGGAGGTATGGTTTCGTGGGCACGATCATGGCATCCTGTGGCATAATGTGGGGAATCTGAACATCGATATTATCCTGAGCGAATTACGGCAGTGGCTGCAGGAGCACTGATTTAGGATGTTCTTTCGACGCGACGGCGACACCTCCAATACTGTGATCGGCATCATTCTTCTGGTGATGCTGCTTGTCTTTGTGGGGCCCAACGTAATTCCCGGCTTGTTGTCGCGTACATTTCCCTTTATCGATGAGGGCGTACCTTGTGAACGCCTCAGAACAGCGCTTGATCGCAGCCGGCATCAATCACTAATCGGGCGAGCAGCAGTTGATCCGCTGAATATACGGGTTGCTCCTGATCCACTGCCGCCAGTCGACGATCCTGAAGCTTCCTGGCGTATTCGCATCATTATCACAAACGAGACCATAGGCACTATCCCATTTGTTTACGGCCCTAACCAGATCATCATTGGCGATGCGGCAAACAGCAGCGGCGTTGGCCTGCTGATGTCGGACAGCGCGAATCAGCCGGTCGTCTTCGAAATACCTGATAATTTCCGCGAGAATATTGGTGCGACTACATTCCCACTTTCCAGCATCAGACTGCTGGGCCCACGCCAGCGCTGCGTGCATACAGAGTTCATTCCGGCATCAGCAATCCCTGATTCCCTGCAAAATGGAGCCCAGGTAAGGGCCTACTACCGCATTACGAATAATGGCGTTGTCGCTCAGGACCCGACCGGCGTTGGCCCTCAGCGCTATTCCGAACAGGGACTTGACGTCATCGACCCTGGCACGGATGGCGGTGTCATTATTTCTGGACCTGTACTGGTGCCTCCCTCGGTGAGCGCAAACCCAGCGCCCTGAGTAGACAGGCACATGGATTCACTTTGCCTGTTCGACAGAAACAGGAAGGATGTTGCAGCTATGTCCAAAAAAGACGAATCACCGGTGATTGTTGTGCTTGAAGGTGAACTCAAAGGGAAACACTGGACTCTCGAACGAGAAGTCACCACGATTGGTCGTGATGACATCTGCGATATTGTCATCCCCAATCGTCGGATTTCGCGTCAGCATGTCGCGCTGAAGCGCCTCAACACCGACCAATTCGTGGTTGAAGATCTGGAGAGCAAGAACGGCACGTGGCTAAATGGCAACCGGTTGGAGGGCAGTCGACGCATTGAAGATGGTGACGAAATCCACCTCGCCTTGAGCGTGCGTCTGCAATTCATTGGTTCTGGTATCACAGCGCCCGTCACTCAGGATCTGCCGGACGTCATTCCCTCATCTACGTTTCGAGGGCGGCTGCGTATCGATATCGAAGCCCGCCGCGTTTATATCAACAACGTTGAGCTTGATCCACCGCTAAGCCTGCCTCAGTATCGTCTATTGGAACTGCTGTACCTCAACATGAATCGCGTGTGCACCCGCGAAGAAGTCATTGAGAGTGTCTGGCCCGAAGCACAGGGTGAAGGCGTCAGCGAGCAAGCCATTGACGCCCTAGTACGCCGCCTGCGCGATCGGCTGGCCGAGACAGACCCTGAATGGCAGTACATTCTTACTGTTCGCGGCCACGGCTTCCGCCTGAACAATCCTACAGAGGCGCAGTAACAGACCTAGAGCTCACAAGTTCCTGCCTGCTGATCAATAAACTCCCAGTCGTCCGACGCTGCTGCACGCGAATAACAGTCGCAGAAAGTGGTATTGGGCGACTGTGCCTCATTGCTCTGCCACAGATAGTAAGAAACGTAAGTCTCCAAGCATACTTCCGTCTCTGTGCCTGCCTGCACGACGCTGCGAGTCACCCGAAAGCCACGATTATCAGCATCCATGACGAGTTGAAGCTCAAACATCGGATGCGCTGCGGGTTCCGGCACATTCGACTGCTGCACTGTGATTTGCCCGACAAAGGCCAGGTAAAACAAACCACATGGCAACAGCAGAATCATAAACCACAGCGTGGTCAGCAATCCGCAGCCAAATTTGCCTATCCGGCTTTGTGGTACGCGAATCAACGGACGACGAGTCTGTTCGTAGTAGGCACGCTCTTCTGGCGTCATACGCGTCATCAGTCAGTATCTCCATATCGAATACGAATTATATCCGTATCGTCGTAACTCACATGGGCGAACTGTGGCGCGTCCTGTTCCTGCATCGAGAGGATACGCGGCAGAATCAAGGGCAAGTCCTCGACCAGATCGTATTCATTCAGACGCTCTATCGGTACCCACTCAAGCGTGCCCTCGGACGTATCGCTCGTGAAATCCCGTGTCGGACTGATCGCCGTAAACACGAACAGCATGATTCCAGAGCTTTCGCCCGCATCAATATGATGAATGGCCCGCAAACTCAGATTACTGACCTCCAGCCCACTTTCTTCCAGGATTTCGCGGCGTGCACTGGATAAGGGATCTTCGTGACGCTCGATGTGTCCGCCCAGCCCATTGTACTGATTAGGGAAAACACGCTTGTGCGCCGCACGCTTCATCAGGAGCACATCGCTCGCGTGCTGTACAAAAGTCAGTGTACGCGGTATCGTCATCCAGCGACCTGCTGTGGCATCTGCACCTTGTTGTTTCGCTCCCATGAGTCCCCCTCTCTTTCTGGCGACATCGTACCACCCAGCGTAACCCATAAGTCAACATTAGCGGATCGGTCAAATGGCGGCAAGGCTCCCTATCTGCGGAAAAGTAGATTCATCATACATCCTCAAGTGCGCGTTGTCGGCAAACGGGTTAAATGGTAGTGTTATGCTGAGTCTATTTGCCGGAAAGAAGAGGCGAATGTCCGCAAGTACGGAGACGGTGCCCACTCCCGTCCTGCGCATTATCCCGGTGTCCCAGGTATATCCGCATGAAGTTCATGATTCACAGCGCTCTGCGCCCCTGCGCGAAAAGCTGAAGCACGCAGAGACCCTGGTCAATCCAATCATCGTTGCACCCATGGATAGTACCCACTATGTCGTACTGGACGGCGCAAACCGCTATCACACGCTGTGTGATCTGGGCTATCCTCAGATCATTGCTCAGGTCGTCAATTACAGCAATGTTCAGGTGCGGCTGGATGTCTGGCAGCATGTGATCAGCCATTGGGAACGCGTCCTGCTTATCGAGCAGATTGATCAGCTCGACGGCATTCAAATTGAGCAAGGCTGGCAGGATCACGCTTTGGCTCGGTTAACACTGCGCGGCGGTCTGACGCTCTCTATCATCTCCTCCAGCGATGATCTTGAGGAGCGAAACCGACAACTGCGAAGCGTTGTCAACGTCTATCAGACGCAGGCTCGTCTGTTCAGAACAGCCAGCAGCGATCCTGGCGAAATCTGGCACCTTTATCCGCAAGCCATCGCCCTGATAGCTTTCCCGCGCTACGAGCCTGACGACATTATTGCCGCGGCACGCACTCAGGCCCTGCTGCCCACGGGTATTAGTCGACACATCATCTTTGGCCGCGCCCTAAAACTGAACTATCCGCTGAAAGTGCTCAGGGATGAGAGCATCAGCGTTGATGAAAAGAACGAAGCACTGCGCGCATGGGTGGAGGATCGTCTCTCAAACCGCGGAGTGCGCTTCTATGCGGAGAGCACCTATCTTTTTGATGAATGAGCCACAAGTACGCATGGAGCGTCGGCATGACACAGACAATTGCCCAAGCCATCACACAGGCGAGATTCTACGCCCCTGAAGAAACCTATCGTCTGATTCAGTTACCTGCGCGGGCGATTACGGCCGCAGCGGCCGTACTAGCCGAAATTGGCGAGCCTTTCAGCGCATTGATCGTCGACAAGGACGAAGTAACGCTGGTGCTAGAGAACGAAGCCTACGAAGAGTACTCTCATCGCCTTCATGGCCACGAAGCGCAACGACAGCGCTGGGCACTCATCACAATGGATGTTGTGCTCGACGCCGATCTTGTGGGGTTTATAGCTGTTATCAGTCGTGAAATGGCTAACGCTGGCATCACACTGATGCCCTATGCAGCCTTCAGTCGTGATCACCTGCTCGTCCCCGCCGATCGACTGCAGGACGCCCTTTCCACGCTGGCTGAACTGCAAACAACTTATGCAAACAGCAACACTGGATCACTGACATGACGATTGACATCTTCAACGATCCCAACCAGGTGCCACAACCCCGTGACGAAATCCGCATTGAAGAAGTTGTGGCAACCCCCTACCCCGACCGCCATCGCGTCCATGTCGACCTGAAGATTACACCATTCCAGGAACGTCCAAACCTGCTACTGGTCGTACGTGATGCGCAGCAGCGGGTGATCAGCGAACTCGACGTGATCGCCACGATGCATGCCCACATGGAGTTCACGATACACATCCGCAACGTCGAAGATCCTGCAGGCGAGTACAACCTCTATATTGAATTGTTCTACGAAACACGCAAGCCGCCACAGGACACTTACAGTGGCACCTTTACGATACCCGCAGAATCCGACAATTGAGCCATGTCGACAGGAATGGAACAGCTTCAACTCGATCACGTTCATGTCCGCATGATTGCGCGGCACGTCGCACAGGGAATGCCACTGGAGACCTGTGGCATCCTAAGCGGCAGCGGTGAACGTGTCCAGCGAGTAAGCCCCATCGACAACATAGCAATTGATGCATCACAATACTTTGAAATGCACCCGATGCAGCTGCTACACACGCTGAAATACATCGATGCGGCCGGCGAAGAGCTGCTGGCGATTTATCACTGTCACCCACGCGGCGAGCTCATTCCTTCGCCGACCGACATAGCACATGCGAGGCGACACCTCCCCGGGATGGTACAGCTGATTGTTCAACTGAAAGATAAAGAACTTCGGATGAAAGCCTGGCGCATCGATGCAGATGCAATCACTGATGTCCCCATCGTCATCGGCAAAACAGGCGCACAACCCCACCTCAGACGTTTATCAGACGCAGAGCGACTTGCCATTATACTGGCAGCAGGCTTAAGTGCGGCGCTGGTGATCCTGGTTGCAGTTACGCTCCTGCCAGCCGCGCCCGACCTGACATTAACCGTGCGCTGAATGCGGAGCACACTATGCTGGATGTTATCGTCATCATCATCGTCGGCTGGCTCGCCGGCGTCATTGTAAACGCCTTCGCGGATGACCTACCCTATAGACGTAATCCGGGCAGGCCAACCTATCCTGATGGCACTCCGCGTCCACTGCTGGCCTGGTCAGGTATCGTGGCCTTCCTGTTGAACTTAAGGAAACCAGATCCACCGCGACCAGACCCGACACGAGAACGCGAATATGTGGATGAACCGCGTCTCTCATGGCGCTATCCGCTGACGGAAGTGCTCACCATCGGCCTGATGCTGCTAAGCCTCTATGCAACCCAAACAACGCCAGACTTCACAACGATGCAGCTGATTTTCTGGCTCGTGTACATGGCCATCTTTGCTCTCATCATTGTTATCGATATGGAGCACAAGCTGATTCTGTTTGTTGTAATCATTCCGTCAGCGCTACTGGCGTTGGCCGATGCCACCCTGCTCCCGGTTCCTGGGCCTTCGCTGTCCTCGGCGCTACTGGGCGGTGTCGTCGGCTTCGTGATCTTCTATCTGCTCTATCAGGGAGGCTTTCTTTTCACCTATCTCATGGGGCGTGCTCGGGGACAAAAGATCAACACTGTGGCGTTCGGCTACGGTGACGTAATGATGATCACGCTCAGTGGGCTCATCCTGGGATTACCGTTTACAGTCCTGGCGATATTTCTGACCGTATTCATCGGCGCATTTGGCGCGCTGGCCTACCTTACGATAAAAGCACTGTTATCAGGCCGCTACAGTGCGTTCACAGCTTTGCCGTACGGTCCTTATATCGTGATTGCAACGATCATTATGATGTTGTTCGGTGAACAAGTTCAGTACGCACTGATGGGCTTCTAATCTGCTCTGGGTATTCTTAGGCGCGGATTCGCGTTTGTGAGAGGGATAAACCATCAATGAATACACTGGTCAGATTGACCTTTGGCTTTGCACTCGTACTGATTGTCCTGGGAGTTGGTAGCTATTTCATCACCCCAGAAGAAAGCCGGAGCTTTACGGCATTACTGCCTGCGATTGTCGGCGTACTGTTGCTAGGGACCGGCCTGGGCACGACGCGTCCTTCAATGGGCCGCGTATCCGGCATTGCCTCGGCATTGCTGGTGATCATTCTGGCCGTCGGCTCACTGCGTGGTGTAATTCTGTTCTTCCAGGCGATTACCAATAACGAAGAAATCACGTTGGCGATGGTTGTACAGGTGATCGTTGTAGTACTCAGCGTCGCTTACCTGGCAGCTGTGGGCCTGCACATGCGACAGCGGCGCGCCCATAGCTAACGAGAAAAACAAAAAGGAAAAGGGCGGGTGCCATCGTTACCCGCCCCTTGTTGATGCACGATGACTTGCACCCCCACTAATTGTTGCGTTCAGCACGCTCAATCATCCCACCACCAAGACAAATCTCACCATCATAAACAACTGCCGCCTGTCCGGGCGTGATATCGCGCAGCGGTTCATCAAACTGCACTCGAACGCGATCGTCACCGAGTGACTCAACCCAGGCTGGTTGTGGCTGTGCCTTGTACCGAATTTTGACCTCAGCACGGAAAGGCTTCTGTGGAACTTCGCCACTAACCCAGTTGACCCGATGCGCAGTCAGATGATCCTTGCCAAGTTCATCGCGTGTCCCTACGATCAGCGCATTCTTGTAGGGATTCATAGCGATGACATACAGTGGTTCAGCATAGCTCAGGCCGAGTCCCTTACGCTGACCAATCGTATAGTTAGACAAGCCAGCATGTTCACCGATGATGGTTCCATCGCGCAGCACGATAGGTCCATGCGTCATGATCTCTGGCGCATGCAGCTTCAGGAAGTCACGATAGTCATTCTTGCCCAAAAAACACAGGTCCTGACTATCCTTCTTGCTCTCCACCTGAAGACCGTATCTGGCAGCCAGTGCACGGACCTCCGCCTTGGGATACTCACCCACCGGAAACAACGTCCTGCTTAACTGAGCCTGCCCCATCACGCTCAAGACGTAGCTCTGGTCCTTGTGCGTATCAACGCCCTTTTTGAGCAGGAAGCCCCCATCCTGTCGCGGATGAATGCGAGCGTAATGACCCGTCGCCAGATAATCCGCGTCGAGTGCGAGTGCATTCTGTAACAGGTACTCAAAACGGATGTGGCGATTACACTCCATACACGGATTCGGCGTGAAACCCTGCCGATGTCCCTCGATGAAGTATTCCACAACCGTCGCTCTGAACACGTCCTTCGTATCCAGAACATAAAACGGGATATTCAGATGATCAGCGATTCGGCGCGCATCGGCCATTTGCTCAGGCGTGCAGCAGCGATTGTGCTCAGCGCCTCCCATAACCTCATCCGACCATAGACGCATCATCATCCCCACGACGTCATAGCCCTGTTCGACCAGCAAAGCCGCCGCGACTGAACTGTCCACGCCGCCGCTCATGGCGACGACGACACGCTTATTTGCTCCGTGATTCATCCATGCCTCAACATATTTTGCAAACGACGCAGTGCGGATACAGATTCAGCAATGACCTGCACTGCATAATCGACATCTTCATCGGTTGTATCCTTACCCACGGACAGCCGTAAGCTGCTCAAGGCAGCTTCGCGATCGTAGCCCATCGCCAGCAACACACCAGAAGGCTCCGGATTTCCTGTCTTGCAAGCCGATGCACTGCTGGCCGCAACGCCCTTCATGTCGAGGTGCATCAGCAGCTTGTTGCCATCCACGTGATCGAATACAAAGCTGGCATGAGATGGCAGACGCTCGGTCGCATGCCCCGTCAGTCGCGAACCTTCAACCTCAGCCAGCACGCCTGCAATCAGACGATCCCGCATACGGATATAGTGTGCTTGGCGCTGCTCCAGTTCTGCGTGACCGAGTTCGAGCGCCCTGGCCAGCCCAACAATGAAAGGCGTATTGTGCGTGCCAGCACGGCGTCCCGCTTCGTGGCTGCCACCAGATTGGCTCGGCACCAGTTCGACACCATCGCGTACATACAGCGCCCCGACCCCCTTTGGTCCGTAGAACTTGTGCGCGGAAACACTCATCATATCGACACCAAGCTGCTCAACATCCAGCGTAAGCTGACCAGCCGCCTGCACAGCGTCGGTGTGAAAGATGACGCCTTTCTCTCGGGCTATCTCTGCCAGCCGTGGAATGGGCAGAATAGTGCCAACCTCATTATTCACGTACATGATGCTCGCCACTGTCGTTTTATCAGTGATACTGGCAGCGAAATCTTCCACATCAACACTGCCGTACGCATCAACAGGCAAAATCGTCTGCTCAAACCCCAGGTAGTCTACCAATTGCTCGACTGTGCGGCTAACGGCACTGTGTTCGACCGGCGTTGTGATCAGATGGTGACCTTCGCCGCGCGTCCGCGCTGCCAGTGCAGCACCACGTATTGCGAGGTTGTCACTCTCAGAGCCACCACTTGTGAAAACCACTTCTGACGGATGGCAGTTAAAGATACCCGCGACAGTTTCCCGGGCACGTTCGATAGCACGTTCTGCCTCGCGACCAAAGGTGTGCGCCGACGAAGCATTACCAAAAACCTCGGTGAAATACGGCAGCATTGCTTCCACAACGCGCGGATCCGTTGGCGTTGATGCAGAGTGATCCAGATAGACACGCCGCCATTCTGGCATGAAATTAGCTCCTAATCGCATATGCTGACGATCATATTTTAATTGATCTTTATGGCTTTTCCAGGATTATGACACACAAGGTGGTGCTTCTCTAACGAGTTATGTAAACTTAGTTTGAGTGCGCATCCATTTTGCGCAATGATAACGGTCTTTGGACGTTTCTATCCCGGAGGAGCCGATAATATGCCCGGAATTGAGAGCATTTACGCACGCGAAGTGCTAGATTCACGTGGGAACCCAACAGTTGAGGTCGAAGTTTATCTTGATGATGGCGCGTTTGGTCGTGCAATTGTCCCAAGCGGTGCTTCAACAGGTGAACATGAAGCTGTAGAACTGCGTGATGGTGACAAGGATCGCTATGGCGGTAAGGGCGTCCTGAAGGCCGTCAGCGCTGTCAATGAGACGCTCGCCGAAGAACTGGTTGGTCTGTCTGTGTTCGATCAGAAAGCCATTGACATGCTCATGGTCGAGCTGGATGGCACCCCGAATAAAGGCAAACTGGGTGCTAACGCGATCCTTGGTGTGTCGATGGCCATAGCCCATGCCGCCGCTAACAGCGTCGGCCTGCCACTCTACGCCTACATGGGCGGTGCACACGCGCATGTGCTCCCCGTCCCGATGATGAACATCATGAATGGCGGCAAGCATGCAATTGGCAGCACTGATTTCCAGGAATTTATGGTGATGCCCGTTGGCGCTCCAACTTTCCGAGAAGCTGTACGCTGGGGTGTCGAGATCTACCACGCGCTGAAGAAAGTTATCCATGACAGAGGCCTTTCGACCACTGTGGGTGATGAAGGTGGTTTCGCACCCAGTTTAGGCAATAACCAGGCCGCCCTGGATATCATCATGGAAGCCATCGACAAAGCAGGTTACAAAGCAGGCGAAGACATCTTCATCGCGCTCGACCCAGCGACGTCCGAAATCTACAAGGATGGTTACTATCACCTCGATATTGAGGGTAAAAAGCTGACTGGCGAAGAAATGGTGGACTTCTGGGCGGATTGGTGCGATCGTTACCCGATTATCTCGCTTGAGGACGGTCTTGCGGAAAACGATTGGGAGAACTGGTCACGGCTGGTCGCACGTGTCGGCGATCGCGTCCAGATTGTTGGTGATGACCTGCTGGTGACCAACGTCGACAAAGTGAAACGGGCCATCCAAGAAAAGGCCGCGACTTCGCTACTATTCAAAGTCAACCAGATTGGCACCCTCTCAGAAGCCTTCGCAGCCGCGCAACTGGCGCAGCGCCATAATATGACAGTCGTGACCAGCCATCGCAGCGGCGAAACGGAAGATACCACCATCGCTGATCTCTCTGTCGCACTCAACGCGGGTCAGATCAAGACAGGCGCGCCTGCGCGAACTGATCGGGTCGCGAAGTACAATCAACTCATCCGTATCGAAGAAGAACTCGGTGCAGCAGCAACCTACGCCGGGATGAGCGCCTTTACCAATCTCAAACGTTAAAGCGCTTCAGCAGCCAGCGGCTACCCAGATCGACCGAGAAAGGATCATCTGTGCCTCGTCCACTCGATAGCAAGAGCACGAAGATTGTTGCAACCATCGGCCCGGCGTCGCAGGACCCGGAGGTCATCCGTCAGATGATCCACGCCGGCATGGATGTCGCGCGCATCAATTTTTCGCATGGCACCCATGAAACACATCAGCGGGTTATCGAGACCGTGCGACGCGTCGCACAGGAAGAAAATGTCACCGTCGCGATCTTGAGCGATATCCAGGGACCGAAGATCCGCATTGGCGCAGTCGCTGACGAGCCGCTACTGCTGAAAAAAGGCGATCAAATCGTCTTTACGCTGGAAGACGTACCGGGTGAGGATAACGTCATCTCGCTACCTCACCCGGAATTCCTCAAGGACATCGAAGCTAACACCACCCTCTTGCTTGATGACGGCAATCTACAATGTCTGGTCAAGGAAGCCAGCGGCCACATGCTTACCTGTGAGGTCCTGATTGGTGGGCCGTTGACATCGCGCAAAGGTGTTTCGGCACCAAATGCCAACCTGACCCTCTCCGCCATCACCGAGAAGGATCGTAAGGATATCGAGTTTGCACTGCAACATAAGACAGATTACATCGCCATGTCATTTGTGCGGCGCGCAGATGATATCCGGCAGCTGCGATGGCTCATGAGTTTCTTGAATGGCGACGCTGCAATTATCGCCAAGATTGAAATGCGCGAGGCGCTCGTCAACATCGAGGAGATCATTAGCGTCTGCGATGGCGTCATGGTCGCAAGGGGCGACCTGGGTGTAGAAACACCAGCGGAACGCGTCCCGCTTGAGCAGAAACGCATCATACGGCTGTGCAACCTCGCCGCCAAACCCGTAATCACGGCCACTCAGATGCTGGAATCGATGAAGAACCTGCCCCGACCGACTCGGGCCGAAGCCAGCGATGTCTACAATGCGATACTGGACGGCACAGATGCCGTCATGCTGAGTGCGGAAAGCGCGACAGGCAGATTCCCCGTTCGCTCTGTCGAGACGATGACCCACATTGCGCAGATTGCCGAGCAGCAGATGTGGGAATCGCGGCCGAATACCAGCTCTTTCGATCTCAGTAATCATACAGGGGGTGGAGAGGCTATCTCCAACGCAATTGGTGAGGCAACGTTCCACATTTCGGAGGCACTCAAACCCAAGGCAATCGTAACAACAACGCTATCGGGCTACACAGCCCGACGCGTCGCCCGTGAGCGTCCTCGCACACCTATCATCTGTATGACTCCTGTGGAATCCACTTACCGTCGCATGGCCCTTGTGTGGGGCGTTTATCCCCTACTCGTCCCAGAATTCGCCACAATCGATGAAATGATCAGTATTACTGTTCGCGCCGCGCACGACGCGAAGCTCGTCCATCGCGATGATCTGCTGGTAATGATTGCGGGGGTCCCTTTTGGTCTGAAGGGACAGAGCAATCTGTTGAAAGTACACCGCGTTGGGGAGGCCGGGGAGATATAAGTACCCGGACCAGAACACGACTTCAACAACACGTTAATCTTCGACGTATTGCGGCGCATCCGCTGCGCGATAGTCAGTTGTGGATGAGACTGGGTTGCGTGGTGTCGATAACCACTTATCGGGGATGACTGGCGCTTCCGGTGCGATACGCTGTACGTGTCGCGATGCATTGATGACGTCATCATCCGGGCGATACTGATTCTGTACAGAAGCACAGTACGGGCAGACTTCCCAGGGCAGCTCAAGCAGGTGATTACAGACCGTACAGGGTTTCTTCAAGCGTGTATTGCAGTGCGGGCAAACCTGCCAGTGTGCATCTACACGCTGTCCACAGCCTGGACAATGGGGTTTGTCTTCGATCTCCTGCAGCAATGCCTCTTCTTCCAGAGAACGCTCGTACGCTTCAGACAGCGTTTCACGGGGACGCAACATAACGTAAATGAACACACCAGGGATGGTAAGCACCGCGACCATCAAAGCAACCAGAATCGCCGCCAGAGGATCGCGAGAGCGAGCCCGCATGTCTCGATAGGCCCAGATGATAAGCGCCAACCAGAACGCCGCCAGCACGACCCCACCGTAGACAATCAATACCGTAAACGGACCATCCATAAGCATATCCATCACTCATCATGCGGCTGCTTGTTCATGTTGCGGAGCAAACTCCGTTTGGCAGTATAACAGTCCACCCCACCCGATGCAACGTCACCGAAGTCCTGCCATACCTGACCACTGTACATCACGATGCCTGCGACGTCTCTGCCTCGGGACTTGGTTCCGGTACATTTGGTGCGACTTCCGGCGGTATCACTTCTGGGAAACCCGCATAAAGACCGATTTCGCTGAAGAACACATCATACTGATGGCCAGAGGCGTAGAACTCTACTTCCTGGATCGTCTCAGGTACGGGATAACCAGCAGCTGTCAATGCGGTCAGCAGATTACCAGAGTTATAGGTATACCAGACTTTTTCATTGATCTGGCGATGATCACCGATACCGCCCAGACAGTTCACACACCGTGATGGGAAATCACGGCGGATCGGGTCATCCGCATAGTACAAGCCCTGTATCCACTCTTCGACTGTGCCGTCTTCGCTCTCATAACGCAGCCGGAGCATGACCGGACATTCAGTGCCAACTGTACCGCACTTACTCAGTGACTGGAAATTAATCAGGACGATCGTCTCAAGCTCCAGATAGCGGAAATCGCGGATATCCAGCCCTTCTCCCGGGAAGCGCTGCACACACGAGGTACGCCCGTTGGAATCCGCACCATCACCACGCCGGAAGCGCAATACCTGGCGACCCTGCCAGGAGTCGTAGCCATACATGCTGGTCGGCCCACTCTCCTGACTCGCCGTACAATCCCAGCTTGGTAGTTGCTCCGTGCCATTTTCGAAGCGGGGTATAGCTGGCTCTGCGAATGTGAAATGGCCGTTACTCAACAGGTTCTGGTTAGGATTCGGAACGGCAACCGGTTCGCTGCGTGCCGTGTACAGCGCACCTTCACGACCCGTATCAATCAGGCGCACTCCTGAAGAATCCGAGTTGGACATTACAGCACGACCATCGCGCACTGCAACACGTGTCCGCGAATCAGTAACATCCAGAGTGTAGCGGCCCGGAGCAATCATACTCACATAACCGCCGGAGACATCCTGCACGCTCACGACGACATTTTCCCCCGCCGATGGCAGAATCACGACGTCCATCTGGCCCATGAAACGATCCAGAATCACCTGCTGCCCACGCAGGCTCCAGGAAAACCGAGGTTTCTCTGCTCGAACGAGCTGTGCACTGGTGTTGCTACGCAGCGTCAGCGTCATGAGTTCGGATGATGTACCATTTACCAGCTCGGAAAAGGAAATTTCAGCCTGAGATTGACCATCCGTACTGATGACCGCACGGCGTGACGTAATCACGGCAGAATCGCGTCCCTGCACACCCTGAACGTTGAAATCAGCATCCGTTACCAGCACTGTTCCTCGTCCAGCCTGAACCAGCGCCGAGAGTGATGTACTTGATTCGAACAGGAAGCTGTACAGGCCCAGGGTGCTCAATACACATATAAGACAAAATACTCCAAACGACACCACAATAACGCCCCAGGCGAGACGCTGCATCCGCACGGGGGGCTTGTTGTCCTCGTGCAGCCGTTGACCATCAGACACCAACCCGGTCGACGAGGCGGCAGTCTGTGCAAGTTCAGGGGGCAATACGTTACTCATAGACCTCGATATAGAAAGACTGCTCGTTCAGGATGCTACTACTGATACGTGGTGCGCATTATAGCATACACATGCGTTTGGTCAGCCTCTGGCTTTACAATCGGATTCTCAGTATAATTCGCCTGAATTTGCAGCACATTCTCCGGCTTACACTCGATTTAATTCCGCCCACCACCCTCTTACGTATGCCGTCAGAGAGTTTGCTGCGTAGCCATCTGATACGCCATGAAAAGTAAGCCATGACGGAGTAGAGAAGACGATGTCCGGGCATAGTAAATGGTCCACTATCAAACGCAAAAAGGCCGCTGAAGACGCGAAGCGCGGCAAAGTATTCACCCGTCTGGCACGGGACATCATGGTCGCCGCCCGCGAAGGCGGTGGTGACGAAGATACGAATCCGAAGCTCGCGCTGGCTGTCGCCAAAGCCAAATCCGCCAACATGCCCAAAGACAATATTGAGCGTGCGATCAAGAAAGGCACTGGTGAACTCGACGGCGGCCAGCTCGAAGAATACATTTACGAAGGCTACGGTGTCGATGGCGTCGCATTCGTCGTAGAGGTACTCACCGATAATAAGAATCGCGCCCTCGCCGAAATCAAGAATGTGTTCAACAAAAACGGTGGCAACCTGGCCAGTGGTGGCTCCGTCCTCTGGCAGTTTGATCAGAAAGGCGTCATCACGCTCAAGCCGGCTAATCTCGACTACGAAGAAGTCTTCCTGACCGCAGCAGAAGCCGGTGCCGACGACGTCGTCAATGAGGATGGCACCATTGTCGTTTACACCCCCCGCGAAGCATACGGAGCCGTCGAGAATGCTCTGGGCAAGAGCGGTTACGAGATCGATGATGCCGAGTTACGATGGATCGCGCAGAATGAAACCGAGCTCCCGGCAAGTAAAGCGTTGCAAAATATGCGCCTGATGGATCGCCTGGAAGAACTGGACGACGTGCAGAGCGTGGCGTCGAACCTGGCCATTACCGCCGAAATCGCTGACGCTTTCGAAGCGCAGTAGCGATACAACACTTCGACGACCTGAACGAATGCTCTCTCTTGGGATTGACCCTGGTACCGCCATCGTTGGTTATGGTTTTGTTCGCGAAGCACAGGATGGTTCGCTGCATGCCATCGATTACGGCGTTATCCGTACAGCCTCCGGCCTTCCCATGCCGGAGCGATTGCAGATCATCCACAATGATCTGCGTCAGTTGATCGAGAAGCACCGTCCCGATCAGGCCGGGATCGAGGAAATGTTCTTCGCCAAGAACGTGACAACAGCCATTACTGTCGCGCAGAGTCGCGGCGTATTGCTGCTGACTTTGCAGCAGGCGGGGCTCCCCATACACGAGTACAAGCCAAATTTCATCAAACAGTCGATTGCTGGCTATGGTGCAGCGCAAAAACCGCAGATGCAGGAGATGATCCGTATTCTGCTCAATCTGGAGAGTATACCCCGCCCAGATGATGCCGCCGATGCACTCGCGGTAGCGATCACGGATATTCACACCAGCCATGCATACGGTGGGGACGATGGTTACTATTGATGTCGCTTTTCCAGCAAGGAGCGATCGATCGTGATTGCCAGCATCAGCGGTGTAGTTGCCCACATTGAGAAGGACAGCGTCGTAATCCTCGTCGGTGGGGTTGGCGTCGAAGTGCAGGCAACCCGCAGCGCTCTGGATCTCTGCCGTGAAGGTTCTACCGTCGAACTCTTCACGCGGCTGATCGTCCGCGAAGATGCCTTAACTCTGTTCGGCTTTCGAACGTATCAGGAGCGTGATCTGTTCGATACGTTGATCCGCATTAATGGCGTTGGCCCTCGGCTTGCAGTGACAATCCTAAGCAGCCTGAGCGGGGACAATCTTCGGCAGGCTGTCACATCGGAACGGGTCGAAATCCTGACGCGCGTCCCTGGTATCGGCAAGAAAACTGCCCAGAAGATTCTCCTCGACCTGAAGGACAAGTTCCCCACTGGCCTTGATAGCCTCCCCGAACTCGGCATGAGCGACATTAACAGCGACGTCATGGACGCACTGGTCGCACTCGGATTCAGTGTGGTCGAAGCCCAGACCGCGATTCAGTCTTTACCGATGGATGCTCCCGAGGATATACAGGAGCGGGTTCGGTTATCACTGCAATATCTCAGTAGTTGAGTGCGTTTGCGCGTCCCGTCGGTGAAACTATACTTGATTCAGAACTCACTTCATTGGAGACAAACCTGATGACGCAAGAACTCATCGGCAAGCGTGTTGATGTGCTCGACAAAGGCTGGGTCGAGTTGGTCGATATGCTGCCGCATCCGGCGACCGGTGTCTCCGGTGATCTTGCCATTGTGAATGCCGCCCGCGTGAGCTTCCTCGGCGAGAGCAAAGGACCAGATCGTGACAAAAAGCTGCTGTTCTACCTGTTGCGACACCGGCACACCAGCCCATTCGAAATGGTCGAGTTCAAGTTCCGCGTGCGTGCCCCACTCGTGACGTGGTGGCAGTGGGTACGGCATCGCACATGGAACATGAATGCACAATCGGGCCGGTACACCCCCTTTGAGGAAGAGGACTTCTACATCCCCGAGACGTGGCGGCGGCAGGCAAAGGATAACAAACAAGCCAGCCTGGGAGAAATCGCCGAAACAGAGAATGCAGAACTCATGGCGGATCTGCTGGCGCATTATGACGCGAGTTACAACCTTTATCGCAAAGCACTTGATGCCGGTGTCGCACGCGAAATGGCACGTTTATTCCTGCCAGGATTCAGCGTCTATTACACCTGGGTGGTCAAGATTGACGCCCATAATCTAATGCACTTCTTGCGGCTACGCATGGCAGTTGACGCGCAGTACGAGATACGCGTTTACGCCGAGGCTATGTACGAGGCCTTCTTTAAACCCGCACTGCCGTGGACTGCCGAAGCGTTTGAGCAGTACATCCTCAACGTGCCAGAGTAATGGGCCTACTGTAGCGGCTGGAAGGGCTGGAACTCTGATCCAACTGCAAAACACATCTGGATACCCGCAGCATCTCGCGGTGCTACCGTCCAGGCATAGACACGGCCCAGCTCGAATAGGTCCTCATCAAAGTCATAGAAAGTCTCTGCGATGAAGATATCATCGCGCAGTAAACGCCCGGTATCATCGCTCAAACGTACCCAGTAGGATGTCGCGCCTTCGACCGGGGTCCACGCAGCGCGAGGTTGAGTCTCTATCGGAAACTGCAATGAACTTTCAGAAAAGTCTACAGCGAAAGAATCACACACGGGCAGCGGTTCCGCCGCAGCAGGGGCAACAGGTGTGGCCGCCGGGCCGTCCGGCGTGGGTGTCGGCGTCTCAGTCGGTGTGGGTGTCGCTGTGAAGGGCGGCGGCAGCGTTGGACGCACGCGGGTCGGGCGCGGCGTTGGCGATTCCGCAGGCACAGCTTCTGCTCCGATTTCCTGAGTCGGCGTGATATCGGGCATGTTCGTCGGCAGTTCGACAGCAGTCGGCAGTGCATTATCTGGTGCGCAAGCAGCTACCGTCAGAACAAGCAGCGTTACGATGAAAAGGCGCAGCGTGGCCAACATGAGAGTCTCCCACTTTAGCTAAGTGCGGCATCAGGTAGCTGCATCAAGAGCCCCTGTGCAATCAACACAAGATCGACGATAAGCGTAATCAAACCAGATAGAAGGTATACCCCAGTAACCGGGCGCACCTCGGGACGCGACCCTGCGCGACCAATCACAAGCCACCAACCCAGTGCATAGTAAATCAGCCCGATCCCTGCCAGTACATAAGCTGGCAGGGATCGGGTATCCGGCGAGAAGAAGTTGTAAAAGTAAATGCGATCCACCAGCGGGAAAACCGCCAGCACAATGGCCACTGATAGCAGCACAACCAGCATAATCCGCACCAGACGGGGCAGTGCGAGCAAACGGCCAACCGCTCTCCGCCACCAGACGCCCGACGATCGCTTCGCAGACTCTGAATGCTGCTGCGTATCAGTAGCACTCATAGGCCATCCTCACGGGCTGATGGCACGTAGGTGTTCACAAGAAAAGTGGCAGTACGCTGGAAGTACTCCCGCATCAGCGAACGAGCCGGGTCAACTATCCCTACTTCATCGATGGCTGCCAGCATATGATTGACCCACTGATCACGCGCTTCGGCTGTGATCGGATAAGGTGCATGGCGCAGCCGCATACGCGGGTGACCCCGCTCCTGAATATACCAGTTCGGACCGCCCCAGTACTGTATCAAGAACAGCATCTGATAGCGCTTTCCGGGTTCGAGATCATCCGGAAACATAGGCCGCAGTGTGGGGTCTGCCTCCACGTGTGAATAGAAAGCATCGACCAGTGCTCGAAACGTTGCTTCTCCACCGACCATCTCGAAAACAGATAGGGTTTCATCTGACTGCAAAAGGCGTCTCTCCAAAGTGCGGCTTTACAATCACTGCCGCAACGGTACAATTCGACTTTTGGTGTGCCTATTATACGACGCTTTTAAGGAGTAGCCATACATGGCATCGCTGCCGCGCAGCACGCGTAAGATGATCCTCCTGGCGCTGTTCGTGCTGGCGCTGCTGGCGCAGATCACCGTCGCACAATCGGATACTGCCCTGCGAGCCGTCGGCTCGGGCGCCAGTCTGCCAGTTATTGAAGCCCTGACCGACGATGTCGACGACATCTCGCTGACGACTGAAGTCACCGGTACCGGACCAGGTATATCTCTATTCTGTTCTGGTGAAGCCGACTTCGTCGCGGCGTCCAGAGCAATCACCACGGATGAAGATTTGGCCTGTCAGGAAGCAGGTATCGCCTACAACGAGTACCTGATTGCCCACGCAATTCTGACTATCATCGCCCACTCTGAAACAGCTCCGACCTGCCTGACCGGCACACAGTTAGGTTCCCTCCTGGCTCCATCCGCAACAGGTATAGTCACAGACTGGAGTGGGATCACAGATGACGAAGCGGAAGCAGAACCAATACCGCTCAGCGTTTATCTGCCGCCTACCAATACACTGCCCACCGTCCTGCTCGATGAATTCGTCGCTGGCGCGGGCTTCCGTACTGATGCGATCATTGCCGAACCTGCCGAGATCGTCAGCACTGTCGCTGATACAGCTGGGGCTCTAGGTATCGTGCCGTTGGCCGATGTCGGCGAGGCAGCCAACGTCAACCTGCTTGAATACGATAGCGGCACTGGTTGCACGGCTCCCACACTGAATAATGTGGAAGATCGACTCTATGCGATGTTCCAGCCGCTTTTCCTCTATACCCGCGCAGATCTCTATGATCAGGCCCCGGCACTGATCGACAGCCTGATTAACGCCGACGCCGATACCCTGCGTGCTGCGGGGTTCAGCCCCGTAACGCCGGACACCGTCGAACTGAATCAGCAGATTGCGCAGGGCGAAGCAGAAGGTGGACGTCAGTTCAGCATCGGAACGACGACTTTCCAGATTCCTGAAACGCTTGCTGGTGAAATCACAGTAGCTGGCAGTGGCAGCCCCTACACGCTCGTCGATCGCGTGCTGACGCCGCTGACTGCAACGCAACCCGAACTGACCATCACATACAACATTGAAGGCGTTGACGCTGGCATTCGCCGACTGTGCAACGGCGAAGTGAATCTGACGCTGAGCGAACGTGCTCTTACTGAAGAAGAAGAAAGCGCCTGCGAAGCCAATAATGTGACGCCGGTCACTGTACCGATCGGCAGCCAGGCGGTGGTGCTGGTAGGGAACGCGCAGGATGATTTCAATCAGTGTCTTGCGACAGAGCAACTGCTGAGCATTTTTGGTGTGACCGAAACGCCGCCCACCAATTGGAACGAAGTATCAGAAGACTTCCCTGATCAGCCCATGACGTTGTTCACGCCAGCTGTCAGTAACACAATCAATGATCTGCTTCTACAGACACCGGAAGGCCCCGTACTGCCACTACGCGCGGATACCGAAGTGAACGCCGATCCCCTTTACCGTGCTGCGGCGACCGCAAATGTTCCGGGTGCCCTCACTTACATGACCTGGCCGGAATATCAGAATGTTCTCAACAATGAACAGACGAATATACAGCTTATTTCTGTCGATGCCGGGTCAGGCTGCGCGCAACCGGATGCAGAGGCCATTCTTTCGGGCGATTATCCGCTCAGCCGTGAGTTCAGCGTGATTGCCAACCAGAGCGCACTCGTCGACATCAATGTTCAATCGGTGTTGTGGTCGCTCTTCACTGAGGACAACCTCTCCGCTCTGCAATCAAGCGGCCTGACGGACGTAACTGGCAATAGTTTGGGTGAGCGTCGCGATCAACTGCAGAGCCTGTTTGATCAGTCACTGGAAGCTGTCCTCGCAGCACCAGAGGAGCCTGCAACCGACGACACGGGCTCAGAATCTGCCTCCGACACTACGGAGGGAGATGATACATCAGCTTCGTCCGATGAAGATGACGCCTCTGCCGAAGAGACGGAAGCCGAAGGACAGTAGGTTGTATTTGCGCTATTTCACGCCCCCGCCGCAATCTGGTGGGGGCGTTTTGATTGGGTTGTGCTATACTCAGATCGCGCAGAACTTCGCCCCTCCGGGCCACCTAGCCAGTATGCAAACCCACATAGAATGGAGCCTGCGATGCGAGGCGAACTCGTCGCCCTCGATCTCGAAACCACTGGCCTCAGTATAGAACGTGATCATATTATCGAAATCGGCGCCGTCCGCCTCGTTGACGGGGTCATCGTTGATGAATACGGCACACTCATCAACCCAGAAGTGGCCATCCCGCAGGAAACGACCTACATCACCGGCATTGAACAGGCTGATCTGCGCAATGCACCCACGCTGCGCAGTATCATGCCAGACCTAGAGACTTTCGTCGGCAGCGCACCGGTTATCGCCCACAACGTTGCGTTCGATCTTGGATTCATGCGACGTTTCGGCCTGCTGGCTAACAACCGCCCCATTGATACTGTCGATCTGGCATCGATCCTGCTACCGCGTCAGCCGCGTTACAGCCTGGGGACCCTGACAAAGCTACTTGACATCCAACTGGAACATGCCCACCGTGCCCTTGATGATGCACGTGCGACAGCTCTGCTCTATTCGCACCTGTGGAAGATGATGACGGACCTTCCAACATCGTTATTGCGTGAGATTTGTGCTTTCAACCCGTCTCTGGATTGGCCACTCCGATTCGTCTTTGAGGCAGCGCTGCGTGAAAAAGGCTCAGCCAAGGTCGGTGAAGAACCTGCTGAGTTCCCATTGTTATCACAACCAGCGGAGGCACTGCCCACACTGAAGCCGAATCCACAGGTCGTGCCGATTGAATCGGAAACAACTGACTTCTATCTTTCAGCAGATGGCGAACTGGCGCGCACGCTGTCGCAGTTCGAACACCGTGAACAGCAACAGCAGATGGCCCAGGAAATCGCAGCATCATTCAATAGCAACCGACACCGCATCATCGAAGCCGCGACAGGAACGGGTAAATCAATCGCTTATTTGTTGCCGGCTATCCTCTGGGCGACTCAGAATAATCAACCCGTTGTCATCTCGACGAACACGATAAATCTGCAGGATCAGCTCATCAACAAGGATGTACCGATCCTAAAAGTGGTGCTCGGAGACGAGTTTCGCGTCGCCGTCATGAAAGGCCGTGCCAACTACCTGTGTCCGCGCCGACTTGCGGCCAGCCGTCGCCGTCAGCCGACAAGCGTCGAGGAACTGCACACACTGGCCAAAGTTCTCATCTGGCTGAATGACAACGGCAGCGGGGACCGTAGCGAGATCAATCTCCGAGGTGTGGAGAACGCCATATGGACACGCTTAAGTGCACAGGATGAAGGCTGCACACTGCACCGATGTCAGGCAACAATGGCTGGTGTCTGTCCATTCTATCGGGCGCGTAAACAGGCAGAGAGCGCTCATGTAGTGATCGTTAATCATGCCCTGCTCGTATCTGACGCCACATCTGAAAAGCACGTATTGCCGGACTACAGCTATCTCATCGTCGATGAAGCGCACCAGCTGGAAGAAGCGGTTACCAGGGGTATGAGCCTGCGCGTTGATCAGGTCACTCTTTTGCGACGTCTGGCTGAACTCGGCGGCGTAAATAGCGGCGCTCTGGGCGATTTACTGCGCAGTGCGCGTAATCACATCCCTGATAAGGAAGTCATCCGCCTTGAGACTTTTATACAGGACGTCGGCATGGCAATACAGGCCATGGGGACAGTCATCAAGCGGTTTTTTGAAGGCCTACAGGATTTCATCAACGATGCGAATCTGCAGCATGAGCACCAGGCGTTAATTGATTCCAGTCGTCGTGCACACAGCGCCTTCTCACGCGTGGCGATGCGCTGGCAAAGCCTGTCAGAGTATTTCGACGTCATCGCCGATGCCCTGGATCACCTTTCGCAGACGGTACAGGGCTGGGAAGAATATCACGTACCGGGCCTGGATGATCACATCCATTCCGCATCTGCTGCTGCTCGGTACCTGCAGGAGGTCTACAGGCTGCTGCAGAGCTTCACCCACTCACCCGACCCAAATAGCATATACTGGATTGGCAACGCCCAGAATCCGGAATATATCTCGGTGCAGGCGGCACCGCTCCATGTGGGGCCATTGATCGAAAAAGCCCTCTGGCAAACGAAGCGCAGTATTATTCTCACCAGTGCTACCCTGCGAACCGGCGGCAGCTTTGGATACTTGCAGGATCGGCTTTATGCCGACGATATGACAACTACAGTGCTGAGTTCTCCTTTTGACTATCCGAAGGCGGCACTGGTCTATGTGCCGGATGATATACCCGAGCCGAAACACCACGGTTATCAGCGCATCGTTGAGCGCGGCATTGTCGAACTTGCAACAGCCCTCAACGGACGGGTCATGGTACTGTTCACCAGCTACGCTCAGTTGAAAGAGACCGCTGGCGCAATAGGACCTCGCCTGGCACTCGGTAACATTATCGTACTGGATCAGGCAACCGGCGGTAGCCGCGACACGTTGCTAGACACATTTAAATCGACAGAAAAAGCCGTCCTGTTGGGGACGCGCAGCTTCTGGGAAGGCGTCGACATTCCAGGGGACGATCTCAGCGCGCTGATCATTGTACGGCTGCCATTCACTGTGCCATCAGAGCCAGTATTTGCAGCCCGTTCAGAAACATATCAGGATCCATTCCATCAATACGCGGTGCCAAATGCAATTCTACGATTCCGGCAGGGGTTTGGGCGCCTGATTCGCTCGCGAACGGACAAAGGAATCGTCGCCATCTTCGACAGTCGGGTCATCAATAAACGCTATGGTGCGCAGTTTCTGGAGTCTCTGCCAGATTGCACAATACAAACTGGTCCCATGGAGCGTTTGGCCCCTACAGCAGCACAGTGGCTCGGGTTGACAGCGCCGCCGCATTAGCCGACACTCAAAGCTGTGGACCCGTACGGAGCTTTTAAGGAGTGATGATGCGTACGCCTGCGGGTAAAGAATGTCGTCATTACTATGAAGATTTTCACCGAGGACGCGAAATCCAGGAATGTCGCCTGGTGAAGGCCAATCCAGAATCGGCGAAATGGCATCCCAACGATTGCTTTCGCTGCCCGGTGCCGGATATCCTGCGCGCCAATGCTGACCCGGATATGGAACTCACGTTGACCATCAAGAAAGGTTTCCTGGGCCTGACGCGTAAGCTAGACGTTACAGCACGCAGCCGACGCACTGGCGAGACTATTGCGGACCCGCACGTTGGCAATTTTGATCCGGAAAAGAACCCGGGACTAGAGATCTTCCGCAAAGCACTCGAAGATGACGACACAACATGATCAAAGCCGTCCTGCTCGATCTGGACAACACACTCATATCAAATCCCGATTATCCCTTTGCACTGGCATTTCTGAACCAGGTAGAAGGATTTTTTCACTCCAAATTGGGCATTGAAGGAACAGCCCAGCACTTCCGTAATTTCATTAAACGCGCACAGCAGCAGACCATTCGGTCGATAAACAACCATCAACTGCTGATTGCGGTACTACACGAGGCGTATGGTATAGACCCTGTGACGTTGCACAGTACCCTCGACGAGTTCTACACATCAGCATATCTTGAAGTAAAATCATGCATCTCGCCAATAGCTGGCGCGGCTGAACTGATCCACCGGCTTCTGGAAAAGGATGTCGCCGTCGCAATTGCCACTAACCCACTCTATCCCACCCGTGCGATTATCGAACGTATGCGTTGGGGAGGATTGCCATTAGATGCATCCTATGCGCTGATCACCGGCTCTGAAGTGATGCATACCTCAAAGCCAGATGCAGCCTATTTTGTCGAAATCGTCGCACGCATTGGCATCGAACCTGATGAAGCCCTTTACTTCGGAGATAGTGCGCGCAATGACATCAAGCCTGCACACATGGTGGGTTTGCAGACGTTTCACGTCACCCCTGATCCTGACCCAGTCGCGCACCACAGTGGCAGCCTTCACGACTTTATGGACTGGTTCAGCACCCCTGACTGGCAAACGCAGTTCAACCCCGGTGTGCGACCGAATGGGATCATACCCGGCTACTGCGGTAATCTGGCTGCATTGCATGGACTGCTTGAAGAAGTACAGCCACATTTCTGGCATCAACGCCCACTAGAAGGCGAGTGGTCGATTATGCAGATTCTCTGTCATCTGCTGGAATCCGAACATACTGTGCAACGCCCACGCCTGGTACGAATCCTTTCGGAAGATAACCCCTTCATCGCGGCTCCCAGACCACCCGGCCCCAACATACCTGCCTGCGCCGATGAGGGTATGGAAGTGATGGCCCGGTTCGTTACAGAACGTATGCAGACAATTGAACTCCTTAAGTCGCTCTCTGCCGAACAGTGGCACCGTCGTGCACGGCATAGTATCTTCGGTCTGACTACACTTCTGGAAATGGCCCACTTTACAGCACAGCACGATCGCCTGCATATCAACCAGCTCTGCCAGACACTCGGGCGCTGCTCGTAAGAATTGCGTTGCTTATTGTTAAGATATGATTCGAGTTGTTTCAACAGGCCCAGAATCATTTTGGAGTTGTCTGGCCCTGTGCTATCATGAGCTCTAGATCATGCATTATTCACTTTTTCTTTATGTTGACGAAAAAAGGCGATGGGTGTGCACTCGTCACGTGCCAGAATGTCTACATCTGTGGAAGACCTGAGTTGGTGTGAACCGATTAAGTCGGAGCTCCAGAATGCTGGTTTCAGCGTCGATGTCCTCGTTGATTGGGATTCTTCGCTGGTTCAATCTCTATCAAACGCAGATGCTATCATTACAACCCAGGCTACCCTGTGTCTGAAACTTGCACAATCGTTCACGCACCTGGCCCGACCACCTTTGCTGGCACTGATCATTGACACACCTGCTGAAGACCTGGTCACCGATAGCGCGGACCTCGTCCTGCCTCCTTACCCGACTATCATCACACGCCAACTGATGAAGTTGTTACATCTTCAACGCGATCGCGATCGCCTTGCTGAACAAGTGGAGACGCAGTCAGCACGCATCAGGAGCCTCGAAGCACAAACCCTTGAAATACAGCACACCGTCAACGGTGACCAAGGACGGCAAAGCGAACCATATCAACAGACTAATGAGGTCGAGCTGCTCATGCATGCGATCGTGCGTAACGTCTCGCACGAACTTAAGACGCCCCTGCTTCATGTGAAATCCGCCGTATCCATGCTGGCTGAGGATGTCCAGAATCAGAAACTCGTCACCTATGCGGAGAATGCCGTATCTCGACTTGAAAACCTTATCCACAATATCACGATGCTCAACAGCAGCCTGGATATCGAAGCATCCCCTATGTTCATCAGAGATGCGCTCGAATATGCGCGTCGTAATCTGCGCCGTATATGGAATCGCAAGGCCGAGCTAGATCGCATTCGCTTTGATATCGAAGCGGATCTGCCGCCAATCCTGGCCGATCGTCAGGCAATAGGTATCGCAGTGCAGCTTCTGATTGATAATGCACTCAAATTCAGCACAGACGAAGTGCTTGTCACGGTACGTCGTGAGGAGAAACAGGCTTACATTGCCATTGAGGATCGCGGCATTGGCATTGCGCCGGACAAAATAAAAGCCATCTTTGGCACTTTCTTCCAGATCGATAGTTCCGTGACGCGCCGTTATGGGGGGGTTGGCATCGGGCTGGCACTGGTCAAATTAATCCTCGACCGCCATAATGCAACCATTCATGTCGAGAGCATTTTGAATAAAGGTAGCATCTTCTATTTTCGTTTGCCGATATGTTCATTAGAATGAGAAGACGTTCAGTTTAATAAAGGCAATATGTTCTTAACGACCTCTGAAAGTCGTATTAGCAAGCTCCGAGTCGCGTTGACTTGTCTACAAAATTGTGTACAATTGGTTTAGATAGTTCTGAACGTAACAAATTAACCGAATCTTAGAGTAGTGTAGATGACATGACGATCCACAGTGCAAAGCCTCCGGCCCATACAGCCGATATACAAGCAAGCCTGCACGAAGCTATGCATCAGGTCGAAAGCGCAATTCTTAACGCCGTAAAGAGCGAAGTGAATGTGCTTGACGACGCCAGCAGACATATCCTGCAGGCTGGAGGCAAACGTGTTCGGCCTCGCTTGCTGATGCTGATGTACATGGCCAGCGGTGGTGAAGATTTCAAGCTGGCTGCTAAGCCCGCAGCTGCCGTCGAACTCATGCATACCGCGAGCGTCGTACATGATGACATCAACGACCACGGCGTCATGCGACGCGGTCGGCCGTCGGTGAACTCAATCTGGGGACGTACCTTCGCACTGTTGACGGGCGATTTCCTGTTCACAACAGTCTATAAACTGATGGCACCCTATGGTGACCTGAATATCATTCTGGCAGATGCCGCTACAGCACTCGTTGAAGGTGAAACACTTCAGGCGCAAGCGGTGAAAGACAAGAACTTCACGAGTGAGGTTTACAGCCGGATAATCGGCCTGAAAACAGCTGCCCTGTTTCAGGCGGCAGCGGAGATCGGTGCGCGTCTGGCCAATTCAGATACGGAGACTGTCCTTGCAGCCCGCGAAGCTGGCTACAATATTGGGCTCGCATTCCAGATCATCGACGACATTCTCGACATCATTGGTGACAGTGACACACTCGGCAAGACTTCGGGTATAGATCTGGCACAGGGACGCGGCATTGGCACCGTCCTGATGACGAATGGTAACCGCCACACCAACGGCGAGGCTGCGAGCAAAGCGCCAGCTGGCGATGATATCTCCAACATGATTAAGCGCAAACTGCTCGAAGGTGACCGTCTAGACCAGGCGCTGCAGCAAGCACAGACGTTAGTCGAAATTGCTGTAGCACGGTTGGATGTTCTTCCTCCGAGTGAAGCCAAAGACGCCATTGTCGATCTCGCCTATCAGGTCATTAACCGCGAGAGCTAAAGCAACTCCTCCTGTGGACATAATGAGGCGCAGCCGTACCGACTGCGCCTTTTTGCATCGAAATCTCGCCGCCCCTGCGCTACACTCATCTACCAGATGACCTAAACCACAACTGACTTCAAATGCAACGGTGAAAGCGATGCCTATGATTAAGATCGTCACCACGGAGCAGATGCGCAGCATTGAGGCTGCCGCCGACGCCTCTGGTATCTCGTATCAGGACATGATGGAGCGTGCCGGCAAAGCCGCCGCTGAACTCGCACTAAAGCGCCTTCAGCACATCGAAAATCCTCTCGTAACTGTTCTCGTTGGACCAGGTAACAACGGTGGAGATGGCCTTGTGACTGGCTTGCTGATGAAACAAGCGCGCGACGAAGTCGATGTGAGGTTTTATCTTCTCAGTGCCCGCTCAGAAGATGACATATACCTGCAGACTGCTCGCGAAGCCGGCCTGTTTATCGTCGAAGCTCAAAACGACACAGACAAACGTGCCTTGCGCCACATGGTCGCCAGCAGTGATATGGTCATTGATGCGTTGTTCGGCATTGGTATACGGCTGCCCCTGCGTGACGAAGCCTCCCGTGTGCTGCGTGCGGCTTCTCGTGGCATCAACGAAAGGCGCCGTGAACGGCCAGACACGTGGACACTTGCGCCCGATACGCCACAGAGCAATTCAGGAACGGCGCCGCTTATTGTTCTGGCGATTGACGGCCCCAGTGGGTTAGATTTTGACACCGGCGAGATTGATGTCACGACCATCCACGCAGATGAAACAATTACGTTTATCGCGGCCAAACCAGGGTTACTCACCTTCCCAGGCGCGGAAGCCGCAGGAAAGCTCTCTGTGGCCAATCTGGGCATTCCTGAGGGCCTCAGTGAACTCAAGGAGATCTCCGATACGTTGATGTCCGCTGAATCGGCGCGTCAGCTGACACCGAAGCGTCGTACCGACGGCCACAAGGGAACCTACGGTAAAGTGCTCGTCATCGCTGGGTCGATCAACTATATTGGTGCCCCCCTCTTGGCTGCGATGGCAGCCTATCGAAGTGGCGTCGGATTGGTCGGTATCGCTACCCCTCAACCCCTGGCAGGTGCACTCTCCGGGCACATACCTGAAGCTATCTGGCTGCCGCTGCCACATGACATGGGTGCGCTGAACGAAGCCGCCATCGACGTGCTCGCTAAAGAAATCCAGAGTTATGACGCTCTTCTGATCGGCCCTGGGCTGGGCCGCGATAAGGCCACGCGCGCATTTCTGACGACCCTGCTCAACAACTATCGCGATGGGGTTCGTCCGACACCACGTAAGCGTGCTATTGGTTTCGGGCATAAACAGGACGATGACACAACCGAAGACGAGCAAACACAACAACGTGGACTGCCACCCCTTGTCATCGACGCGGACGCTCTCAATTTACTGAGCGAAGAAGAGAACTGGTGGGAGTTGTTGCCCTCTGAGACGATCTTGACGCCGCACCCGGGCGAGATGGGAAGACTGACTGGAGAGGACGTATCGAACGTTCAGACCAACCGCCGCCAGATTACGCGGGAGAGCGCTGAGAAATGGGGCGTTACCCTGGTGCTGAAAGGTGCGCACACACTCGTCTCGCCTCCTGATGGACAGCAAACATGCCTCCCGTTCAAGACGGATGCTCTCGCGACAGCGGGCACAGGTGACGTGCTGGCTGGCCTGATTACTGGCTTACTCGGACAGGGCCTCAATGCTTATGATGCTGCCCGTCTTGGCGCCTACATTCACGGATTGGCCGGCGAACTGACAGCAAAAGCTGTTGGTAATCGTGCAGCAGTTGCAGCAGACGTCATCGCACAGATCGGCGCAGCCTGGCAAATCCTGGACAGCTGATCAGTCTCACGCATTCTCAGCACGAAGCTGCCGAGCCACAGCCTTACCTTCTTCGAGGCTGGTTTCAACCGGATCCTCTGGTTGGAGCCGGTCTCCAACATCCTGTACGGCACCGAGCAGCTTCTCGCGTGTCTCAGGCCCACTGCGCTTAAGGTTAAGCAGAGTCACAATACCCCCACCAATAAACCCAAAGACCATCCCCCAGAACACGAATCCGTCATACCAACGCTGAGTTGGCCGCAAAACCAGTACATCTTCTGAAATGCGGTCGACCTCGATGTCAACAACCTGATCATCCTGATCTAGAAGTTTTGGCATCAGGTTTTACCTCCAGAGTCAGTCCCGGATGGCCGACGAAACAAACGACCAAACCTGAACATCTCACGCAGAAACACGAATGCACCAACGAAGAACGTCTGGACGCGGAGCAGCGGGGCGATTCCCTGCCGACTGGCGAAAGTTGTCGTCGCACGCACTTCGCGAAGAGATGCACGTGCGTCCTCCGTGATCGGTTTCACTTCGCTGCGGAGAAGGTTTACAAACCGAGCCACCTGAATGACCAGTACGGCCAGGCCAGTGATGATCAAAATACCCTGTATTGCCAGCACGAACAGCGCCAGATTGCGGAAATAGGCCATCCGTGTCGCCCACCAGTTCAGATCACCAAATAGTGCCAGAAGTAACGCAATCACGAACAACAGCACTACGAACAAAATGAAACCGCCAGCAAACAGGATGACGATGCGTTTGAGCGTCCAGCGACGTGATGAGGTATCTTCTGAGTTCTCTCCCAGAGAAGCCGTTGCATTACTCACTTCCTGGCTCATGCTCTCTCCCTTTGACTTCGCGGGCGACGCTGACGATCGGCAACAAATACACGCATCAGAATCAAAGCGAATACCGACCCCAAAGATGCCGCGACGACGTTTAATCCGCCAACATCAAGGCCTGGTAGCACCAGGGTATACCCAAGCGAGTTGCCTAATCCGAACCCGATCCAGGATGCAATCAGATACAATGCCAGACGTCGCAGCGTACCGCCGGTCATGACATGGAACAAAGATCCAATTAGGGTTGCGATGATAAGGGCAAAGGTGAAGCCTGGGCCAGGCATCTGCTGTTGCCATTCGTCATACGTGTCATTACAATGCTACAACAGAGTGTATCATATCCATATGAAATGGTCACGCACGCAGTAGAGCCTGCCACCTATGAATAATGTGATTGACCACGCAATCCTGATTCCCACGCATCCCACGGCTGTGTGGGATTACCTGCGCCAGATCGACACTTCACCACAATGGCGCGAAGACTGTGAGCGCATCACTTTCCTCAACAGTATTCGTGACGCCCCAGGCATGCGTTGGCGTAGTACTGAAGTAAATGGTAATGAAACCGTATATGAGATAAACGCGTGGTACGATCGTCTCGGGTATGAGTATACGCTCGTCGATGGCTTTCCCTATCCGAATCGTGGGCGTCTGCGCCTTCAGGAAGTTGCTGAAGGCACGATCGTCCAATGGACGTTTAGCTACCAGACGAGCGGGATCGGTGGCAGTCTGCGCAACACGCTCGGATTAAAGCGCCGCCTCGACAGAAACATTGTTGCCAACCTGCGCGGCCTCTACAGCTATATCAGCAGCGCTGCGAGCCGAGAAGCCAACCAACCCATCAAATCGCTGATGCAGGACGCGCCAGATGTCGAAGCGCGCGCTGCATACCAACCGCGTTATCCCTCGCGGATTAACGCGGCCGATATTTCCGCTGAAGAACGCGATAGCGCGGTATTCGCTGATCAGGACGCGGCATTCCGTCCACCTGCTGCTCAATCGCCTGATGGCCCCATTGATGATAAACCAGCCATCGCCGGGCTAATCCCGGAGCCACCTATCGCCGATGATGATACACGGCCTAACCCGGCCATCACAGAAGAACCAGCCAAACCAGCAGCAAATCAGGCCGGGCCATCCGTCGAAACAGTGCCATCACGGCCAATTGATCGCAGTGATCCTGATGAGTCTATAGAAGAACCTTCATTCCTTAGTGAGGTAACAGTACCCACACCGGCCGCATCGCCTCCACCACCGCCGGAAAAGGAATCGCTACTGGTTCCGTTGCCACCCGAGCCACGCAAGCCACTAGACATGGTAGAGAGCGATCCGGAACAGGCGACTGTTTCCGGCAGCGCAGCGCCGAAGGAAGACAAGGCCGCCACTGATGAGCATGAGCGCGCCCAACGTGCAGAACCGGTGTCAGAAGAGAAGGACGTACAGCCAGAGCGAGCAGCCACGCCCGAACCCCCTTCTGATCTCATGGCTAAACTTGCAGCTGCCGAGGCAAGTAGCGCAGAGTCAATCTTCGATACCTCTCAGATCAGCGTGTTTGAGGTCTTCGGCCTGCAAAAGCCCAGCGAAACGCAGGAATTTAAGGCGCTGCAGACAGCTGAATCAAAGGTGATTCTGCCAATATCCTCTGGTGCAGAAACCGAAGTTCGTCGAGCAGGCCTGCGCCGTTACCTGCGCAGCAAACTCGTTTCGCTGAGAAGAAACTTCTAGACCAACGAAGCAATTCGCACATCGAAATAGAAAAAGACCGGTGTAAGTACCGGTCTTTTTAGGTTACAGTTTTTGGGTGGATGATGGGACTCGAACCCACAACACCCTGAACCACAATCAGGTGCTCTGCCATTGAGCTACACCCACCACATACGGCGGGAGTATAGCAGGCTGACTCCGCGAATTCCAGAGTGAGTTTTCATCAGAAGGAGTGCCTCAGCGCGACATCACAACCAAATGTGCCGTGCTCTGCGGGCATTTTGCAGCGTGAAACGCGACATCCTTAAAGCCATGTGCCATGAAGTACGCTGACAAATCCAAGCCGTACTCTTCGCGCTGCCCTGTTGCGCGATAAGCCCATTCCAGAACCTGCTTCATGATGCCCCTGCCTACAAAAGTGCCGCTCAAAACGACAATGAAACGACCTCCAGGCCGCAGCACGCGTCGCACCTCGCCGAGTGTTGCAGGTTGCAGGATGAAGTCCGTAGGGAAGGTACACACGACCGCATCAAAATGGGCGTCCGACAATGGCAAGGTTTGTGCACGTCCACGCACCAGATTAGGGTTATATCCATAGTTCCGGAGCTTTTGACGTGCAATTCGCCCCATGGCAGGCGACAGATCATAGCCAACCACCTGCAGCCCCATCTCATGCAGATCCAGTTGGAGATTACCCGTTCCGTGAGCAATCTCTAGGACTCGCAGGCTGTCGGGTGTCAGAAACTCCAGCGCTGATCGCTGCCAGCAGCGCCAGGCACCCAGCGATACCACCCAGCTTACCGCATCGTAGGTAAACGCCATTTCATTATAGAGAAGTCGAAACCCAAACCGAACCAGACACCACCACACGCCGGTCATCGAACGTATCACGCCAGCGCCTCAGCGATGCGGTCCGGTACGTTTGTGATGATGCCATGAACGCCGAGGTCACGCAGACGCAGCGCTTCCGTCGCCTCATTAACTGTCCATGTGTTGACAAAATGACCTCTCTGGCATGCTTCTTCCATAACGGCAGCGTCGATAACAGCGTGGTACGGATGATAGGCCTCGTAGGCAAAGTCTGCGACCATCAGGCGAGTATCGACCGGTGCACCGGGATAATATAAAAAGCCTACCGGAACATCTGGCATCTGCGCCCTGAAGCGCTTGAGCGTGGGCGGATTAAAGGACGATACAATAACTCGTCGCTGCATGTTGTGGCGTGCAATACAATCAGCGACGACCTGTTCTACGCCATCCGTATCCAGGGACATCGCCTTAATCTCTACGTTAATCAGCAGGCGTTGTCCAACCGCCTCAAAGACCTCGTCAAGTGTGGGCACCTGCGCTCCAGCAAATTCCGCAGCGAACCAGGTTCCCACGTCGAGTGCCTTCAGCTCGGCCAGCGTCATCTCGGTGACCTGCCCTGTCCCGTTGCTGGTCGCATCGACAGTAAAATCGTGTACGATGACCGGATACCCATCTCGAGAGCGATGAACATCCAGCTCAATACCATCCGCGCCCTGCGTAGCCGCCAGCTCAAATGCAGCCAGCGTATTCATGGGTGCATAAGCCATTGCGCCCCGATGTCCAAAGACCAGGGGCTGCTTATCGTACATCGCCTGGATGATCTCACTGGCTGCTGACATTTGGCCTCACTTACGAATCGGTCTGGAAGACACCTCAATAAAGCCATCCTGTACGCGCACGCCGTAAAACGGGAGATTGGTCGTGCCCGCCGGCCCGGACAACGCCTCGCCAGTCCTGATATCGAACCGCGCCCCGTGTCGTGGGCAGGCAATTACAGCATCTTCATCAAGCGGCACCGGATTACCATCACGATCTTCCGTCAGGATGTTGCCATCGTGCGTACAAAGGTCTTCGATTGCGTAGTAGCGCCCCCCAACATTGAAGATCGCTACCCACCGTTCATTTATGCTGAAAACCTCTCGATGTCCATCGGGAATTTCGTCTGCGGCGCAGACACGCACAAAATGTGCTTCACTCATTCCTCATCCTCGTCTTCGATGTGTTCCCAGTGTTCTTTGCCGAGTGCGCCGACGACCAGGACTTTCAGTGGAAGCGTCGCACACTTCACCCGGTTAATGGTTAAATCCAGGCCGATCATATCCAGGATTTCCTGCTTGTCGATCTGGCGGGCTTCATCATAAGACATGCCGACAAGTTTCTCGCCGAGCATTGACGCCGATGCCTGGCTGATGGCGCAGCCGGTGCCCTCCCAGCCGACTTCCTGGATTATCCCCTCATCGTCGATGCGCAGGGTCAGGCGCAACTGGTCGCCGCAAAGCGGATTATGTTCACTGTGATCGAAATCGTTGGGGTCCAGTATGCCCCAATTGCGACGGTTTCGAGCATGATCTAGTATCAGCTCACGATAAAGGTCTTCCATTTTTCCCTCAGCTTACCATCAGAAGGCGAATACACTGCGCGCTTTATAGATCGCTTCGATGAGTTTGTCGACTTCTTCCGGTGTATTGTACAGATAGAAACTCGCTCGCGCAGTCGCCGACACATTCAGTAGACCGTGTAGTGGCATCGCACAGTGATGTCCTGCACGCACCGCCACGCCTTCTGTATCAAGCAGCTGTGCGAGATCATGCGCGTGGATGCCATCAATTGTAAAAGCCGCCACCGCACCTTTTTGAGATGATGACGGGCCGTACAACGTCAGACCAGGCACTTCCGAAAGACGCTCCAATGCATATTCCGTGAGAATCTGCTCATGCCGATGTACGTTGTCCATTCCCAACTGACTGAGATAGTCAACGGCTGCGCCCAGGCCGATCGCTTCCGCAATGCTCGGCGTGCCTGCCTCAAATTTATAAGGTAGTTCGTTCCAGGTGCTGCCTTCAAACGTCACCTGACTGATCATATCGCCACCACCCTGCCAAGGAGGCATGGCTTCCAGGATGTCGCGTTTGCCCCACAGGATACCAATGCCCGTAGGACCGGCCATTTTGTGACTGCTGAACGCCACAAAGTCAGCACCAAGTGCCTGAACATCGACTGGCAGATGCGGAATACTCTGTGCAGCATCGACCAGCACCAGCGCACCGACCTCATGCGCCATCTGGACGATCTCCTCCACCGGGTTGATCGTCCCGAGCACGTTCGATGCGTGAACAATCGTAACGAGTTTGACAGGCTCTGTGCGCAGCAGGTTCGTGAACGCCTCCATATCGAGCGTACCATCAGCCAGCATAGGGGCATAGCGGACAATGATGCCCTTTTCTGTAGCGAGCATCTGCCACGGTACGATATTGGCGTGGTGCTCCATAACTGTCGTGAGCACAACATCCCCTGCCTTCAGATTGGTACGTCCCCACGTCTGCGCAACGAGATTAATCGCCTCGGTTGTACCCCGCGTGTAGATGACTTCACGGCGACTGCGCGCGTTGATGAAACGTGCAATACGCTTACGTGCGTCCTCATAAGCACTCGTTGCAGCCTCACTGAGTTTGTGAATGCCACGATGCACGTTTGCGTGAGTTTCACGGTAGTAGGCATCCATCGCCTCGATGACCTGGCGCGGCTTCTGACTGGATGCGGCATTGTCCAAGTAGACCAGCGGTGTTCCCTCATGATGTGACTGCGCCAGAATAGGGAAATCAGCGCGGACAGCGTCGACATCGTAAGGCAGCAAACTGCGTATGTTCGACATAAAGCACCCTCAACAGGCGATCATTAACGTAAGGTTACCTTGAATAAACGGTCTGGAAAAGCCTACGAACATCACAAACCGTTGATGACAGGACGAAATAGTTTTACAAGTTCATCGCAACAAACCAGATTTGCGAACTAACGAAAAAGGCGCGCCTGGTTACCAGACGCGCCCTCAAAACCAGACGTTTAGCCAATAATCTTGGCCTCAATCTCAGCCTGTAAGCGTTCCCTTACGCGTTCAAAGGGAATTCGCTGTAACAATTCGTCGAAGAAACCATCAATCACCATGAGTTGAGCCTGCGGGCGCGTAATGCCACGGCTCATCAAGTAGAAGATCAGTTCTTCCTCGAGCGTACCAAAGGTCGCAGCGTGCGAGCACGCAACGTCGTCAGCCTCAATCTCCAGGCCCGGGATACTATCCATGCGCGCATCTTCACTCAGCACGAGGTTACGGCAAACCTGGTAGCCGTCGATCTTCTGCATCTTTGGCAGCGACTTGATCATCCCCTGCCAGAGTGTGCGCGCATCATCCTTGGCAGCACCCTTGAACAGCAGGTTAGAGTTGGTCAGCGGTGCGTTGTGGTTCTGCTGCGTATCCAGATCGAAGAACTGGTTTTTGTCCGCAAAGAAGAACCCTGAAACCCGTGCCTCCGCACCCAGACCAGCCACATCGACCTCAATGAATGCCTTGGTCAGGCGTGTACCCATCGTGCCGATTACCCAATCAAGTATGGCGTCACGACCAACTACACCACGCTGATGGCTGAACTCATAGGTCTGGCGATTCCAATCCTGAAGTGCCACATAGCGCAGATTAGCCGCTTCCTCAACGACCAGTTCCGTCGCACCGACGTAAGCGGACTGTACATCCGCCGGGGCCGATGAATAATCCACCTGAACAATAGCCTGGGCGTTCTGTTCGACAACGACGAGTACATGGTTGAGGTGTGCACCATGCTGCGTGTTATACATGACCACATGCAGTGGTAGTTCCAGCACCTGATTACGCGGCACATGGATGAACACGCCGTTCTCCCATAGGGCCCCATGCAGCGCCGCGAACTTACCATCCTGCGGCTTGACGGCCTTCGTCATCAGGTTAGCACGAACAAGATCCTCGTGCTCACGTACTGCCGTCGGCAGGTCTTTAAAAATAATTCCCTGACGGCCAAGTGCATCGGCCACTTCGCTATGGACGAGCTTGCCATCAACGAATACCAAAAGGCCACCCTGCTGATCACCAATCAGCGGCTCGAGATTCTTCTGCGGGACGACGGAGGCTGTAACGCCGTTCGGGGATACGCGCTGCGTCGCTTCCTCCCAGTTGATGTGGCTGTAGTCTGTGCGCCGCCATTCTTCTTCTTTATCAGGCATGGGCAGCGATTCATACACTTCCCAGGACGCCAGACGCAGATCCCGCAGCCACTGCGGTTCGTTATACTTCTCACTCAACGCTTCGACATCAGCCCGCGTAAAGCGTGGCGTACTCTCAGCGCGAGAACGTCTCATCACGACCACGTTAGCTTTGCTCCTTAAAGGGTCGGGTGCGCGTGACGAGCCATACGCTCTGCGCACCCATTCTTTGCCATTACCTGCTGTGTACAGCGCTTAACCGATCGAGCCCTCGAGCTGAATCTGAATCAGGCGGTTCATCTCGAGCGCGTACTCCATCGGCAGCTCCTTGACAAGCGGCTCAAGGAAGCCATTGACAATCAGCGCATTAGCTTCGTCTTCACTCAGACCACGGCTCATCAGATAGAAGAGCTGATCTTCACCGATCTTGCTGACCGATGCTTCGTGACCCATTGTCACTCGTTCAGCTTCGATCTCAATCGTGGGATAGGTGTCGCTGCGGCTGTCTTCATCGAGCAGCAGCGCATCGCACACGACGTTGCTCTTGCAGTTCTCCGCACCATCAGCGATCTTCAGCAGACCACGATAGCTGGCACGTCCACCGTCCTTGCTGATCGATTTGCTGATAATCTGGCTGGTCGTGTTCGGGGCAAGGTGCGTGATCTTCGCGCCGGCATCCTGATGTTGACCCTTGCCTGCGAAAGCAATCGACAGCACTTCGCCGTGTGCGCCTTCTTCCGCCAGGATGACCGCAGGATACTTCATGGTCAGTCGGCTACCCAGGTTACCATCGACCCACTCCATAGTGGCGTTCTTATAAGCGACAGCGCGCTTCGTGACCAAGTTGTAGACGTTGTTCGACCAGTTTTGAATGGTCGTGTAGCGGCAGCGGCCACCGTCTTTGACGATGATCTCGACGACCGCACTGTGCAGACTATCGCTGCTGTAAATTGGCGCGGTACAGCCCTCAACATAGTGCACGTATGCACCTTCATCCACAATGATGAGCGTGCGCTCAAATTGCCCCATGTTCTGCGTGTTGATGCGGAAATAGGCCTGAAGCGGCATCTCAACGTGGACGCCCTTGGGCACGTAGATGAAGCTGCCACCTGACCAAGTCGCCGTGTTAAGCGCGGCGAACTTATTATCAGTGTAAGGGATCACCGTGCCGAAGTATTCCTTGACCAGATCAGGATACTCGCGCAGACCACTATCCATGTCAAGGAAGATGACGCCTTTGGCCTCAAGGTCTTCGCGAATACGATGATAGACGGATTCGCTATCATACTGCGCACTGACACCATGCAGGAACTTCTGCTCCGCTTCAGGAATACCAAGGCGGTCGAAGGTGTCTTTGATTTCCGGCGGGACAGCGTCCCAATCTTCTTCGGTCCGCTCTGTCGCCTTTACGTAGTAGTAGATATCGTCGTAATTGATCTGCTCCAGATCACCGCCCCACTGAGGGGTTGGACGGTTGACGAATTCATGGTAGGCCTTGACACGGATTTCCGTCATCCAAGCCGGTTCGTTCTTCATCGCGCTGATCTGACGTACGATCTCTTCGTTCAGACCCTTCTGGCTCTTGAACTGGTACTGAACATCATCATCGTGGAAGCCATAGGCCTCTTCATATGATCTGTTCAGCTGCTTCAGCGCGGCTTCTTCTTCACTGAGTTGCTTTTCGCTGGGAACGTAATCAACCATGGTTCATCCCTATTTCACTCGATACGGTCGGCTTGGTTATTGTCCGGCTTAGGCTTCCGGCGCAGCGTACTTCTGACGAATCCACTCGTAGCCATGTTCTTCTAATTGCAGTGCGAGCTCCGGACCACCACTTTCGACGATCTGTCCGCTGAACATCACGTGTACATAGTCGGGCTTGATGTAGTTCAGCATGCGCTGGTAATGCGTGATAACGAGCGCGCCCATGTTCGGGCCTGTCAATTTGGTGACGCCCTCAGCCACGATCCGTAGGGCGTCGATATCAAGACCACTATCAGTTTCATCAAGAACAGCGATCTTCGGCTCCAGCACCGCCATCTGCAGCACTTCTGCACGCTTTTTCTCACCACCGCTGAAACCCTCATTCAGGTAACGGCCAGCGAAGCTGTGATCAACGCCCATGCTGGTCATTTTCTCACGCAGCAAGCGGGTGAACTGCGGAATCGGCATGCCTTTGCTATCCGGGTCCTCAGCCTTCAGACGTGCATTGATCGCATGACGCAGGAAGTTGGCCAGCGTCACACCGGGGATTGCGACCGGATACTGAAATGCCAGGAAAAGTCCCGCACGGCTACGCTCGTCGGCTTCCATTTCCAGCAGGTCCTGCCCGCCAAAAAGAATTTCGCCGTCAGTAATTTCGTAAGTGGGGTTGCCCAGAAGTACATTCGCCAGGGTGCTCTTGCCGCTCCCGTTGGGCCCCATCAACGCGTGGACTTCTCCCTGACGGATCGTCAGGTTCACCCCGCGCAGAATATTCTCTTCTTCGCCCTCTACCCGAGCATGGAGATTGCGAATCTGCAATTCGGCTGTCATCAGCGTTGAACCTCTCATCTGATTTTCAGGCACGTTAAAAATTTTTCGTACCCTATGATTAACTTCGAACAGTATAGCAGGCCCCTATGGGGCTGTCAATAATTATGATACCTGTCTTATTTATTAGCTTGCCTGTAATCAACATACACATCCAGGCAAGTTCATGTGTAACCCCGGTTAAACAATGTAGGCGCACAAAACCAGTCAAATTCTGCCACCATGATCGACCGGAAACTACCTGCTGAGAGGCGAATCCAATAAATTGACTTCGGCACATGCCTATGCTACGCTCATGGCACTCTTCAAATTTCGAGAATAACTCAATTCGTTTCTGAGGCGCTGCTATGAGTGAAACCAACATCACCAGCAAAGAAGACGGTCTGCGCGAAGCGCTGCGTGCCGTTATTGATCCTGAAATCGGTATGAATGTTGTCGAACTGGGACTGATTCGTGAGATCGAGATCAACGACGATAGTGCCCACATCACGATGATTATGACAACGCCCTTCTGTCCTTATGCGCCACAACTGCTTGAGCAGTCCCGCCGTACCGCACAAGATTATCTTGGTCTGCCCACGACAATTGAAATGGGCATGGAGATGTGGGATCCAAGCATGATGGAAGAAGGTGCCGCCAGCGACTGGGGCCTGTTCTAAGACGGCACCCTAACTTCATCGAAGACAGTTCAGGGGCGGTTCGCCTGTATAAACTGTAACGGATCAATGTAATGTTTGAGGAGCCGGGGTAAATCCATCCCCGGCCAATCCCCCGGTTTCAATTCCAGTACTGTTGTACCAACGATATCGAAATGCAGGTGTGGGATAAAGCGTCCACCACCATCACCTATTTCGCCAATCTGCTCGCCCCGTTTCACACGGTCACCGACTTGGACACGCACATTCTGCATGTGTCCGTAACGTGTGTAAAACACCCGTCCGTCCGGCTTACGGAATGGATCATGTCGGATGATGGTCACATTACCCCATGGACGGAGATCAGCCTGATAGATTACGATACCACTTGCGGGCGCATAAACGGGCATCCCGCGATCTTCAAACGGCGACCCAAAATTCAGATCAGCCCCCGTGTGATAAGCCTGATTCGGCGTGCCCGCCAGATAAATCTTGGCGAACGGGCTGGCATCCCGCCAACCCTGCGGCCACACACGCACGCTGCGTCGTTCCTCTGCTGTCCCAATGGGTGAATCAAATCCATCCACCACGTAGACGCCATTGATGATATCGGGGCCGGTGCTATCACCTGGTTCAATCGGTGGCATACCCCCAGGCAGCGTGATGATCCTGCGAAATCGAATAGCATCAAATGCAATCAACTTATCCGGTTCGCGGGTGACATCATTGAGAAAGACACGTCCCGCATTAGGTTGACCCTTTACGAGATCGAATACTCCCAGAGCAACCCAGCGATTGCGATTGCGTGATTGATCAATCTCTACAATGACTTCCGTCGTTGTTCCGCGGATGCCATGTATTTTGAACCGGGCGCGCTGTGTCGTCGCATTACGCGCCGGGACAAACGTCGCAATCTCATACTGTCCTGATTCCGGCAGGGTCGTCCGCCACTCGGCCCAGACGGTGCTTATGCGTACTTCTGTACTCTTGTATAGGACTTTCCAACCCCAGGTGCCTTCAAAAGTATTGAATTCATCACGTCCGGTGTAAGTTCCACTGAAGAAACTGTCAGATTCAGGCGTGATGATGATCTCATCGCTGAAGTAGTCGCCCGGCCCCGGCTCTGGTTCCGGTGGCTGCCCGATCGTTATAGGCGTGTTTACTGCCGCATACTGAGAGATCACACCATAGCGCCACCAGCTCAGTCCCAGGTTGCCGTAGCGTTGGGTAGCCAAAGTATGTGCCTCGAGCTGCTCAATGAGCGGCGCGTCACCCTGCAACGCAGCATAGATCGGGCGACCATAACTGCCCCAGGTGTCGATCATCATCTGCAGCGTCTCTTCAGGGGAGCGGCGGAACGTTGCCCAGTAACATTGCGGATGCAGACTTTCGATAAAAGGGAACCATTCATCAGGAAAAATACTGGCATAGTGCCAGGGACGCGGGTCCATGCTCATGCCGATATGAAATCGTAGATTACTCACTCGCTGACGCAACTGCACCATAAAGGGCCTGACTGCCTCTCGCCCCCCCTGCCAGAAGCCAGCATAGGGCTCGACGTCAAGGATCATGGACTTTACAGCCGGGTGATTGCACGCTTCCGCGATGACTGCGGTCTCTCGTTCAATATCAAGTCCCTGAGGTACACACCATGCATGCAGCTCGATACCGTGGGCGGCCAGCGCGGTCCCCCAGCGAGTCAGATCAGATGGCCCGTTGACTGCCATAGAGCCACTGTCAAAACGCCCCTGCCAGTAAATGCCGTCACTGGTCTTGACCCACAACTGATTAACGTTGGGTGCAGCCCGTTTCAGATTGGCTGCGAGTTCCTCCGGCGTGGATTCAGGCACGCTGGTGCCTTTCCAGTGCCAGACTGCAACAGCGCCATCATATGGGGTGGGGGTATGATCCGGCGGCGGCTCGCCAACGACCGGCTCAAACGTGACGACATCACCGGAGACCCACCCATCCGCTGTACGGCTTTCCACCCAAAACCAATTATCCGTCGTGCGCGATCCCGGGAAATACACGCACAGCGTATTATCGCGCAGGTCACCAATATCACTGTACTGCGTACCGGGTCCTGTACGAATATTGACATAAGCTAAGCGTGTATTTGCAATGACAGTCTGGCCGGGACCGGCGTTCGGGGGCTTGGGGATACTTGCATTTGCAGCCATAGGCGAGCGGCTCCTGTATGCAGTCGATGAAATAATGCAACAATTCTTGCCGAATTCACCTCTATCCTACGCTGAGGGCGCACATTCGACAAACTGAATTCTATGCAAGGCGGATCATCGACGGGCCCGCAGTAACCCGACCTATCTCAAAAGCGGTTTCGCCAGCCGCCAGCAGATCTGCCAGTAGGGCTTCAGCACGCTGCTCCGGCACAGACATCAACAGCCCGCCCGAAGTCTGCGGATCGTGCAGCAGGTCAAGCTGCCAGGAGTCGAACTCACGAGCGGTTTCCGCCCATTGTGAGAAGTGTGCGCGATTGCGCCCCGTACCACCTGGCACGATTTCTGCGCGTGCGTACATTTCTGCGCCAGGATACCACTGCAGCGCCTCATATCGAAACTCCAGTGTGACCTGAGATGCTCGGGCAACTTCGTAGGCGTGGCCAATTAAACCGTATCCTGTGATGTCCGTAAGCGCATTGACCCTATGCACCTGCGCTAGCTCAGCCGACACTTTGTTCAGTCGCAGCATCCCGGCAACGACCGCCTCAATGTGTGCAGCTTCGGCACGCTGCTGCTTCAGTGCCGTCGTCACCAGACCAGCCCCGATGGGTTTCGTCAGGATGAGATGATCGCCCGGCTGTGCGCCCTGTTTGCGGATAACCTTCTCCGGGTGTACCTCCCCGATGACGCACAGGCCATACTTCGGCTCTTTGTCCGCGACGGTGTGCCCGCCTACAACCAGGGCTCCGGCTTCGCGGACTTTTTCCGCGCCACCACGCATGATCTCACTGAGAAGATTCATGTCCAGACCATCCGGGAATGCCGCTAGATTGATAGCCAACAGTGGCTGCCCACCCATCGCATACACGTCACTGAGCGCATTGGCAGCGGCAATCGCACCAAACGTAAATGCATCATCCACGACAGGCGGGAAGAAATCTGTCGTCAGGATGAGTGCCCGCTCGGAATCGAGCGCGTACACCGCCGAGTCATCAGGTGTTTCCAGCCCGACAAGCAGCTGCGGATAATCTTCAGTTTTAAACAACCCTGCTATAGGACGCAGAACCTGCGCCAGCTCGTTTGCGCCGAGCTTGGATGCTCAACCTGCGCAGGAAGCGAGCGCCGTCAGGCGAACTGGTGTTTCTTCCATTTCAGACACCATCAGAAAACTACGAATCGAGCATAGTATAGGTGGCAGATCTACCCCATGCAAGTTTTGTCCGATACCACCATCTGCTATACCTTCGCCCTTCCTTGCGCGGGTTTTCATGCTATACTTGGCCTCGTTCGGGGCGTGGCGCAGCCCGGAAGCGCGCTTGCATGGGGTGCAAGAGGTCGTGGGTTCGAATCCCGCCGCCCCGACTCAAAGACTTCCCGCTCAGCTATGAGTTGGGAAGTTTTTGCATATAGTCTGGGGTCCCTGAATGTTTTCCTGTTTCCTGTTTCATTTAACTAAAATTAAACGATAGATTTCTTTACATCATATAACTAGTCTTAAAGATACAATGAACTTAGCCTGTTTTGTACATATTGGCCATTTTGTTCAAATTCTTCAATAAAACTTCACAACTCATCGTTAATCTACCTTGTAGTCGTCGCGCTGCGAATGTGGTATAAACTGTGCTGCGCTATGCGTGGTTTAGCCAGTCGTAGCGTAATCACATAATTTCTACGTTGTTCGCAAGGAGCATCACGAATGAAGCGGTTCACCAAAATCCTATTTTTAGGGACCGTGCTGGCATTGGCGCTGGCGATGGTTGTCCCGGTGACAGCGCAGGGCCCCGGTGAGGGTGGCGTTGTTATCACCGACAACATCGGTGGCGACCCGAGCACGTTCATACCGTTCATCGGCAGTGATACGGTGTCCTCCAGCGTCTACGCCTGGATGTACCCCAGCATCATCGCCATCGATCCCTTCACGCTGGACAATGCCCCGAACGTTGCTCAGGGTATGGCCTCGGGCTGGGAATATGACGAAACTGGTACGGTGATGACCCTGTACCTGCGTGAGGACATCACCTGGAGTGATGGCACCCCGATCACCGCCCGTGACTACCTTTGGGCAGTGGAAGCCGTGCGCAGTGGCCAGACCAGTTCACCACGTACCAGCGCCTTCACCAGCCTGGCCGACGGCACGCCGGAATCCGGCAGCGTCGACAGCATCGAACTGATCGATGACTACACCCTCCGCATCAATCTGGGCGATCCCGTCCGTGATGAAGAAGGTAACGTCACCGGCCTGACCCCGAACTGTATCGCCATCAACGACATCAACGATGTGACCCCTGTCCCAGCACACCTGTATGAAGAAGCCTTCGGCGATGACTACGCCAGCATTGACGCTGATCCGTTCTTCGTCCCGACTGCGACCTTCGGTCCGTTCACCGATCCCTTCTTCGAAGCTGGTGTTCAGGTCAGCCTGATTGCTGAACCAAGCTACCCCGACACCCAGCTCGGCTACGTGAGCCCGTCGGAATGGGTGCTGCTGAACGTGCCTGACACCACCGTTGCTTACGAGCGCTTCCTGGCCGGCGAAATCACCTACACCGGTATCTCCGCCGACCGTCAGAACGCCTTCCGCGAACTGGCCGCTGATGGCAGCTACCAGTTCTTCGAATATGCCGATAACGGCTACACCTACATGGGCTACAACCTTGCGGATCCCAACAACCCGCAGCCCGGCCTGGACGAAAATGGTGACATCGTTGATCAGGGCCTGCACCCGATCTTCAGCGATATACTCGTCCGCCAGGCGTTCGCTTATGCGATCGACGTCCCCGCGATGATTGGTAGCCGTCCTGATGGCGATGAGCCCGCGACCGGTATCCTCGAAGGTAATGGCTTCCCGATTTACACCCACAACAGCAATGTGAGCTGGGTCGATGACGGCCTGGAACCCTATGCTTTCGATCCGGAACGCGCCCTCGAACTGCTGGCGGAAGCTGGATGGGTTGACAACGATGGCGACGGCCTGCTCGAATGCAACGACTGCCTGTACGCCCGCGAAGTTGATCCGGAATTCAACGGCAGCCCGCTGGAATTTGAACTGGTCACCAACGCTGGTAACGTTATCCGTGAACGCACCGGTCAGACCATCCGTGAACAGCTTGCTGAAATCGGTGTGACGGTGAACTTCAGCGCCATCGACTTCGGCGCGCTGGTTGACCTGCTGCTGTCCCAGACCCACGATGCGATCATCATCGGCTGGAGCCTCGGCCTGCCCTTCGATCCCGATGGCAGCTGGGCCTTCTCCGCTGAATCCGACAATCCTGGCTCGGGCTTCGGCTTCACCAGCTACAACAACCCCGAACTGAACGAACTGTGGCAGACCGCCACCACGCTGCCTGGCTGCGACCGCGGAGAGCGTCTCGGCCTGTACCAGGAAGCCATGCGCATCCTGTACGAAGAGCAGCCGTACATGTGGTTGTTCTCCGGTAACGTGATGGCTGCGGCTCAGGGCACAGTCGAAAACTACGACCCGCTGCCGCTGTTCGCCACCTGGAACATCGACGCCTGGAATGTCATTTCCGATCAGTAAACCCATCTAGTCAAGATAATGCTGCCGGGGTGACCCGGCAGCATTTATCGCCGTCATATGCAGAGGCTATAGAAGGTATCGACCATGACCCGGCACATCATCCGACGCTTATTGCAGGCCATTCCCACCCTTTTCGGTGTCACCCTGCTGTCCTACATGATTATGTCCTTCGCACCTGGTGGCCCCCTGGCTACACTGGGGCTTTCCGATCCTCAAAACCTTGACCAGGAGACAATTGAGCGTCTGGAAAGCCAGTACGGTCTCAACGACCCCTGGTACATACAGTATGGTCGCTGGTTGGTAGGCACTGATATTATCTTCAGGCTGCCTCAGACTGGAAACAGCACAGCCGTCGAAGAAACTATCGAGCGTAGTAGCCCTACTACGTCCAGTGCACGTAGTGCCAACAGCCAGCAGGGTTGTTCTGTACTGGCCAATGAGCGCAGGGGTATTGTGCGTGGCGATTTCGGCTGCTCGTATAAGTGGCGTCGTCCTGTATTTGAAGTCATTGGTGAACGACTGCCCGCCACGATTGAGCTTGGTATCGCGACATTGTTCGTGTCCCTGTTTGTCGGTGTGCCGCTTGGTATCGGTGCCGCGATCACTCGCGGCCGAATCTTTGACAACGCGACACGCGTCCTGGCAGTGGTCTTCAACGCAGTGCCCAACTTCTGGATGGGCCTGATGCTGCTGCTCGTTTTCGCATTTACGCTCGGCTGGTTGCCATCTGGTGGCCGTTGTGAACGAATGCGCGTCCGATTACCCGATGGAAGTACGGGCGGCTGCGCAGACGTCGTGCCAATTTACAACCGCCTTGAATACATGATTATGCCCGTCTTCGTTCTGGCTGTGGGTGGCATCGCGGGTTACTCGCGTTATATGCGCACCTCCATGCTAGAGACGATCAACAGCGATTACGTTCGTACAGCACGTGCCAAGGGCTTGTCTGCCCGCGCCGTGTGGCTGAATCACGCAGCAAGGAACGCTCTAATCCCGTTAGCAACATTCTTAGGCCCTGCAGTGGTCGGCATCCTGGGAGGTGCTGCCATTACTGAAACCATCTTCTCGTGGCCGGGCCTCGGGCGATTAATCGTAGAAGCGGTGGGTAACCGAGATTACCCTGTCATCATGGCGTCGGTCGTCATTGGTGCAACGCTGACGGTGGTTGCCTACATCATCTCTGACATCTTGTATGCGTTGTTCGACCCACGCATCCGCTATTAGTCGGGAGGCACAAGCAACATGGCTACCAGTACCAACGCAAAAGTGGCGCAGCTGCAGGAAGACGCCAAGCAATTTACACTGGTCAAAAGCAAATCGCACTGGCAGCGGGCGTTAGACCAGCTAAGGCGAGACTATCTGACTCTGATCGCGCTGGCGGTTGTGCTAACTCTGGCAGTGTTCGCCATTCTCGCACCGCAGATCAGCCAATACGTCACCGGATATCGGTTTGACGAAGAGAATCTCTCGCGCATTTTCGCATCGCCGTCTTACGATCATCCCCTGGGAACAGATGAGCAGGGACGCGATCACCTGACACGTCTCATATGGGGTGGTCAGGTATCGCTCGGCATTGCCTTCCTTGCCGCGATTTTGTCCCTGACGATTGGTGTTATCTTCGGCCTGATGACCGGATACTACGGGGGTGTCGTTGACGACTTCATGATCTGGTTTATCACCACGCTGAACTCTATCCCAGGATTGTTCCTGCTGCTGATTGTAAGCTCGGTCTTAGGGCCAGATCCTATCAACCTGATCCTTGTGCTTGGCTTGCTCGGTTGGACGGGTACCATGCGCCTTGTTCGCGGCGAAACGCTCGCACTTCGCGAGCGCGAGTTCATCGTCGCAGCTCGCGCGATGGGGGCTTCCGATGCGCGTATCATGGCGATCCACATTTTCCCGAACATCATCTCAATCGTCATCATTACGTTGGCGATTGACATCGGCGTCCTGATCCTTGCGGAATCAGGCCTGAGCTTCCTGGGCTTCGGTATTCCGGCATACATCCCGAGCTGGGGCAACATGCTGACCAACGCTCAGGCATATTTCAGCCGTGCACCGCATCTCGTTATCATGCCCGGTCTGCTGATCACAATCACCGTGCTGTGTCTGTACGTCATCGGTGATGGCCTGCGCGACGCCTTCGACCCGACAGTTAACAGCTAAGTCGCTATATCAACAACCAGAATCCAGAATGGAAAAGGCCGCAGACATCGCCGCGGCCTTTTTACATTCTTGTACTGAGTTATGCGCTACTGCGACTCAATCGGCAGAACGTTTGACGGGCAGGAACTGTAGTCCTCCCCTACCGTAACCACATAATCAGCAGCGCGATTCGGATCAGGCCGGACAGTGACATTATTCGCCGGGATGTTCAGCTCAGCCGCGATCGATCCGGTCAGGCTATCCTTATCAGTCGCAATCAGATCGACCAAAACAGTACGCGAGTAATCCGTACGATCAGCAGGGCCAGCGGCGTAAGCATTATAGCCTTGCTCGCGCAGATGCTCAGCCGCTACTCTATCCCAGTTCGGATTGCTTGTCCCGTTATAGACAGCGATGCTTGCGCCAGCCAGTGCGAGCCGTGTTGCAGTGGGTGGCTGATAAAAATCAAGCAGCAGATCCCGAATCGGCTCATAATTCGGCAGCTGGACGAACTGCCCTGCATACTGACCTGTAGGTGGCTGCCACGGCGTCGTATGAAACGTGCGAATAAGCGTAAACGTCTCAATACGCGTCGGATCAAGCTCCAGCGCAATCGGGAGTAAGCCAGCCGCCACGCCAAACGGAATATTGGTCTCAGCAACCTGCATCGCCTGATCCCATAAAGTCGGGAAGTTGGCGATCAAGTTTGCATCCAGTGCCTTGCGCAGCACCGCTCGCAGCAACTGTTGCTGACGCCGCCCCCGGTCGAAGTCATCTGTCAGTTTGCGCGTACGAATGTACCACAGCGCCTCCGTACCGGAGAACGTGTAGTAGCCAACCGGCAAAACCCACAGGCCCTCTTCCTCATCCGCAAGATACGCGGCTTCGGGCAGTTCTGCACCGATTAGCGGATAGTCTTCATAGGCGCAATCGACTGGAATATCGACCCCTCCCAGCGTATCGATAATCTCAGTAAAGCCGGCAAAATCCACACGGGCATAATAGTGAACCCGTATGCCGAAGTTGTAGAAGATCGTCTGCGCCATCAGACCAAAACCGCCATCCGGTTGCCAACCCATTTGCTCACCGATCCAGTAAACGGTATTCAGGCGGGTCATGGTAGGCGTTGGAGTATAGACGAATAGGTCACGCGGCAGGCTCAACAAAGAAACACTGCGCGATTCCGTGTTGATCGAGACGATGATCATGGTATCTGTGCGCGAAGTGCCATCAGTAACCAGCTCATCATCACCACCGAGCAACAGGATATTCACCAGTTCATAGTCTCGTGGAATTAACGGCACCTGGGTCGGCACGGCTGTACCAGCAATTTCACTGACGCTGGCCGCAGCCGGGCGCACGAAATCCGGCAGCGGGATCGCTGTTGGCGCTACCTCGGGTGCAGATGACTGTGGCGCACTCGTGGGCAGAGGCGTCGGCGCAACTGGTGTGGGTTCCGTAGCCTGAGACGCATCGGGCGTATTGGTCGCAAACTGAACGAGTCGTACACCGTCGTTATCTGTTCGCACGTCCTGCGGAATGTTCAGCGCGGTCGCCGTAGCCTCGTACGCCGAAGCCCGCTCTGAACTCAGCGCCTCTTGACTTGACTGCTGAGAAAGCAAATCGACTGTGCGCCAACCGAGCCAGGCCAACGCAATTAGGAGGATTCCAGGCACTACGCGAAACAATATCAGATTAACTACACAGCCTGAACGGCTGCGCGTTTCAGTGCTTGATGAAGTCATCGGCGTCTTCCCTTCCCGTTACGAACGCCGCAGATGGTTTACAACGGGCGGTAGTGTAGCCGAAGCCTAACCGCATTGCGACGGTTGTTTTCATGATGAACGGAAGCTGCACATATCGAACAGCTGAGAAAATAAGCTATTCGTCAAGTCATTCAAAGAAGACGGGCAGTTCGCAGGTATAGCGTCGCGCATCACCATCTTCCGTGTTGACTTCCAGACGCAGCCAGAACACGCCACGCCCATATCTGTCAGTGTCAATGCGCCCCAAGACGCCGTTTCGGACGGTCGTGTTGCTGGTAATCAGGGGGCTGTAAATGTCAGCCCAAGCAGGCCGAATCGACAACGTATAGCCGACAAAGCCGCGCACCCGTGCCGTTCCTGTGACGTCAAAAAGCCCATCTAAGCGTTCTAGCGGCACCGGATTGATAATCACAGCCCCTGGGTTGGTACAACCCAGGAAAGCGCCATTTGAGGTAGCCGTAACGACAATGCCCGATTCAGCCGTAGGCACAGGCGTGCGTGTCGCGGTCGCGGTTGGCGTCGCGGTGGCAGTATTTGTAGACGTTGGCGTCGGCGTGTGCGTCGCCGTGAAAGTGGCAGTTGGTGTTACGGTCGAGGTTAAGGTTGGCATTGCGGTCGGAGTCAAAGTGTACGTCGCTGTGTGTGTGGCTGTATACGTCGCCGTTGGTGATGGAGTGGACGTTATTGTTGATGTCGCAGTGGTTGTATAAGTTGGTGTTGGCGTCGCGGAAGCTGTCACGCCCGGTGTCTCACTTGGCGTCACCGATGGCGTAAACGACGGCGTAAACGTTACTGTGTGGGTCGTGGTGGCCGTCAGCGTCATCGTATCGGTGGCAGTCGCTGTCGGTGTATGCGTTGGTGTTACCGTGGAAGTTTCGGTTGGGGATGTGGTCTCAGTTAAGGTGATAGTCGCCGTGACGGTCGCCGTCGGTTCAGGGGATTCCGTCAGCGTAGCTGTTGCGGTTGGCGTATCAGTCAGGGTTGAGGACAACGTCGGCGTTGGCGTTGGATCAGGCGTTTCCGTGGGTGTATTGTCACTTTGTTGGGCGATTGCCTCTTCCGGAGTCGTTCGATCAACTGACGAATACGTCACAAAAATCGCGAATGACAAAGCAAAGACCAGCATCAAGAACACGACTAGTGCGATAAAGACTTCGTTCCTTAAACTACGTCGCATGTCGGCTTATCCTGGCTCTGCCTCATGATCCGGTTGCAACCGGGACATTAATTTCAGCGATAGGCTCAATCGGAATGACGAACCACAATGTGCTGCCCTGCCCCGTCTGCGATTCAAGCCACAAACGCCCTTCGTGTGCCTCAACAAGAGCTTTCGCCATCGCCAGTCCTACGCCAGTATCGCCCAGACCAGCAATCAACGGATTCTCCGCACGATAGCGGCGCGCAAAGACCTGGTCCACATCTTCTACTGCGACGCCACCGCCCATATCACGCACAGACACCACAATACAGCGACGCAGCTTCTCATCCTCTTCATTCAGACGATACCGGTCCTGATTTGCACTTATGGTGATCTCTGTCCCTGGGGGTGATACAAGATACGCATTCGTCAGCAGATGACCGATAACCTCAGAAATCGCCTGTTTATCTGCACTGATCTCAGGCAGGTCGGTAGACAGCTGGAGGTTTATCGCAAGATTGCGCTCTCTGAACTGAATAACGGTCCGCGTGATCATATCCTCGATGACGCGTACAACATCAACAGGCTCACGATTCAGCCGGTATTTGCCTGTATCCATGAGCGTCAGGCGTATCAAATCTTCAATCATCGCGGTAAGACGATCCACATTAGCCGCCATACGCTCCAGGAAGTTCTTCTGGCGTGCCTGCAGGATACCCGTCGATTCCTGAAGAAGGAGATTCAGGTAACCCACGATGGATGTTATTGGCGTTCGCAGTTCCTGTGCCATACTCGCCAGCACTGCGCCAATTTCCTCCGGAAGAGGCGCAGCAGCATCGCTCATCACACGTATCTGCGCACGATCCAGTCGTTTTTGCGCGTCCAGCAGTTGAGCACGCGTGTCCGTCAGATCATGCTCAAGTCGGGCACGCTCTGCGGTCAGATCATCAATCATCTGCCTGAGCGACCCAATGCCCTTCTCACTCATTTCTTCATAGCGTTCGCGATTCCCTTCGACCCGTGCGAGCAGTTGATCACGCTCAAGGCTGAGCGCTTCGACCTGTGCGATCAAACGATCACGCTCTGCTGTTAGATCACTGCGGAAATTGGCAATCTCCTGTATCTGAGCGCGTAGGCGCGCTTGCTCGACATGAGCCTCCGCCAGTTCGATTTCAAAGCCTGCGACCTCAGCAAGCAAACGAGCGCGGTGCTCCTTGACCTTATCGACTTTCTCGTCAAGTTCATCACGCTCAGAACGCAGCCGGTCACGCTGCTTCATAGCGGCATCGCGATCAGTCGCCAGTTGGTCGATCTGTGATTGCAATTGTTCGATCTGAGCGTCGCGTTCCGCCTCGCGCTCCAGGGTCGATTCAAGATTTTTCCGTTCATTCAGGAGCGCATCTCGCTCACGCAGAATACGATCTACACGCTCTTTGAGATTAGCGCGTTCTTCGTAAAGATCACCGAGGAGTTGGGCGAGCCCCGTGGTGCCCTCTTCTATGCCAAGATTGTTCAGCTCAGCCTGGATATTGATGAACTGCTCGCTCAGATTATCGCGTTCGACTTCCAACCGTGAGCGTTCTTCAATCATTCGATTGACGATCTGCTGCACGTCACCACTTGACGAGCTGGTTTCGAGGCGAAGCTCATCCAGCTGTTGTTGCAGACGATCACGCTCAATGCCCAGTGCCTGCTTCTCGCGTTGGAGTGCATCAACCAGCCGGTTGACAACGGTACGATCATCACTAGCACCGACAGCCCCACTTAGCGCAGTCTCTGCCTCCTGCAAGCGATGGCGTAGTTCGTCACGCTCTTCACGCAGACGCTGCTGCTCATCGTTAATCGCCTGGATGCGTTGCGATATGGTCATGCCTTCATTCGTGCCGTTGAGCAGATTCATCAGTCGAGTGCGCTCATCATCCAGCTTGATCTTGAGCGACATAACCTGACGGCCAAGCTCGCTGATTTGCTCGCGCGCAATCTGAAGTTCGTGTTGTGCCCGCGTGTCCCCTTCCTGCGAGACTTCATCTCCCTCAACCAGAGATTCAGCGATATCTGCTTCGCCTGAAATGAGCGCATCCAGCGTGCGCTGCTCTGAGGTCTGAGCCAGAGCCTGTGCCTCGTCACTGAAAGCCAGAAGATCACTGGCCATAATGGCGAATCCCCTAAGCAGTTCGCGCTCCGGGCCTGTCAGTATGCGCTGGGCGTACGGCAACGCGACCACCAGCACACCAATGATCCGCTGCTGCCTTACCATCGGCTGGAAGTACACAGGGCCGTTGTGCTCGACATTCAGACGTGCGTAAAAATCACTGATTTCCTCGGGATTGTTCGCGGAGGTGAGCTCGACAAAACGCTGCTCTGCGATAGCAGCCCTCAAGGAAGGCTGATCGCCAAGGTTGAGCGTCGTGGAAGGTACCCGGCGCTGATGTATCTTGTCGTAGCCATGACTGAACGATACGTATTGATCGCTGGCGTCCTTCAGACGAATTAAGCCAGTGACATCCCCGCGCACCAGTTCAAGTGCTGTCTGGACAATGCTCTGCGGCAAATCTGCGGGTGTCGTCGACCGAAGCACCATTCCCAGGCCACGCAACAGTTGCGCCGACTGCGTATCCATAGGTGCTCTGGATTCAGCGGGCGGCGGTGGCGCAGCAGATCTCGCACGCAGTAAGCGTTCCTGCGCTTCGATCCGCTGTTGAACCTGTTCCACGAGCTGTGCCTGGCCGGCGCGATAAACTACAATCGGGACGACTGCGGCCGCAATAAATAAACCAACCCGCAGCAGACCAGGGTCATCCAGAGCTGCATCGCCAACCGCCATCAGGCTCAGGCCGAATCCAGTACCAGCCCCCAACGGAAAAAGCAGTTTTAGCGGCACATCGTCGATCTGATTCGCACGCGCCACATACAGGCCGACAAGTAAGACACTGGCAATTACACCTGCCAGCATCCAAAGCTGGTGATAAGCCGTTCCATTAAAGACCTCTGTGTCAGCTACGGCAACCCAGTTCGGCGCTGTCAGGACATAACCGACAGCAATCGCAGCCAACGAAGCGACGCTTAAGCTAGTAACGGTACGCGACGTCAGACCCGGCTTCGCAAATGCCAGCCCCAGGACAACCAGCGTCGCCAGCGAAACGGCACGCTCGATAGGTGGCAGGATGAGGCGATTTGGCTGCTGTGTCAGTGCAGCCACAATGAAACCGCCTAAGATAACCAGCCAGATTCCGATGACGATCAGCAGGTCCGTACGATAACGACGGTCAGGTTTGGCATCCAGCGAGGTATTTGCGCCATTATCGAGCAACAATCCGGCCTGCAAGAACAGCAGCAGGAGCAGGAAGTAGATCGCTGCCCCTGGTGGATCAACAAACAGGCGCTGAAGTTCGACTAGGAATTCGGACAAATTCGCACCGTCCCCCGGTGATTCAGAACGCACGATAGCGCACGATGAGCGATATCAACTATCGCGTGAAATCCTTTGTAAGTATATCATAACCCTTTCAAATCATTTTGTGATATCGCGACAAAAGTGGTTGGGTAACGGTTAGAATCTGGCGCTTACTGACGCCAGATGATCACTCAGGCGCGCTTGACGCACACAACCAACTTGATTAGACTGTGACGCCGTATTTGAGGATCAGGCACATGAGCGAACATCGTTGGCGACGCCGTATAGCAAATCTGGTACGTCGCTCACGCGGGATCATGCGAATCGCTTACTTCGGCATTCGCTTTGTGCAGCCCAAATACTCGATCGGTGTAACAGGAGTTGTGATCAACGAAAAACAGGAAATTCTACTGGTCGAACACGTCTTTCACCCGTCGCTGCCCTGGGGATTACCCGGTGGATGGATCGGCCACAATGAAGACCCGGCACAGACGGTACAACGCGAACTCAAGGAAGAACTCGGGCTCGATGTGGAGGTCGACACGCTGCTTACGCTCCAGTTAACAGAACATCGCCATCTCGATATCGCGTATCTGTGTTGGCCTCGAAACGAGATCAATCAGCTGAGCTTTGAACTTGTGGGTTATCAGTGGTTTGCGCAGCACGCCCTACCACGTCTACGACCCTTCCAAGCAGATGCTATCCAACGTGCACATGACATTTTGAAATCACGAGCACTACAATGAGACGCCGTTATCGTTCTCGTCCCCGTCGATCATCACCTGTGCTGCTGCTTCTTTCGTTAGCGATGCTTCTCGGTGCAGGTGGATTGCTGATATATGAGCTGGTTGCATTCAGCCAGCGTGAAGACCGCCTCTCAGCGGGCATTTTGATGGGCGACGTGCCGGTCGGCGGCCAAACGCCAGAGCGTGCCGCAGATCTGGTTGAAGAAGCCTATGCCCAGCCGGTTGTGCTTTACTATGATCAGGCACCTATCGTGCTGCGACCGGATACTGTGGGTTTCCGTCTCGGCCTGACCGCCATGCTGGCCGAAGCAACTGCAGCCGGTGAGCTTGGCGGCGGTTTCTGGCAGCGATTTCTGAACTACCTGCTGGGCCGCGAAGATACAAGCACGCAGTCGATTTCACTGCGTGCCGATTACCAGATTAGCGCGTTACGCGCCGAACTTGAAGACATCGCGATACGATATGATCAGGGTACCGGCACCTCCGTCTTCGACCCGGCGACACTCACGACTTCCGGCGGCAACGCAGGCTTTCAGCTCGATATTGAAGCAGCACTCCCCTTAATTGATGAGGCACTGCGCTCACCTTTGGATCGAACTGTGACATTGCCCCTTTCGGGTGGCGTGGATGGTCAGGCGAGCCTCGGTACCCTGCGTGAACTCATCATTGCATACCTGGATTCGCAGGGATTCATTTACGACGGTCAGTCAACTGTCGCCTCGATCTTCATTCAAGACCTGACCACTGGCGAAGAGATCTCGATACTGCCCGACGTCGCTATGACAGCCGCCAGTACAGCCAAAGTCGCTATACTCGTCGATTACTTCCGTGCCATTGAGCGTGAACCCACCCAGGACGACGCCTGGCTGATAGCGAACTCACTCCTTTGCAGCGCAAACTCATCATCGAACTTGATAATGAGTGACATTCTCGGAGGTGGAGATCAGTTTCAGGGGATCAGCAGAGTGCGTGACACGATGCAGGAAGTCGGCCTGCGCAACAGCTTCCTGATTGCGCCTTTCGCTGACGGCTCCGCAGACCAGCAATTCGGCTCCGTTGCCCGGCCAGAGACAGCCCCGAATCCCAATTACGATACCGAGCCGGACCCGTTTAATCAGACGACTGCCGAAGACATGGGAACGCTCTTCAGCCTGCTCTATGATTGCGCGCAGTTTGGGTCGGGTTTGGCGGCGATCTACCCGGAGGAAATCACTCAGCGTGAATGTCGTCAAATGATGGAACTCATGACGGCAAACGACCTTCAGCGACTGCTGCAAGGTGGGCTGCCACCAGGCACTCGCATTTCGCACAAAAACGGCTGGCTCGGCGAAACCGCCGGTGATGCTGGCGTGGTCTTCTCGCCGAACGGGCGCGACTATGTAATCTCTGTTTTTCTGTGGCAGGATACGCCTGATGACTTCCAGAGCTTTGCCCAGTTATGGCCGCTGATTGAAGAGATCTCCAGGGCCACCTGGAATCACTTCAATCCCGAGCAGGCACTGCTGCAGCCACGCAATGACCTTCCACCAACCGCGCAGGAATGCTTCCGTCGTGATGATGCTGGCAATACAGAATACGTGTATCTGCCACCTTACGGCCAGGTGGACCTGAACAACATCAACGGCTGGCGCGATGGCACACCCACGACACCCCAGCCCAGCACCCCTTAACCGGCAGAGGTGCGCAGACGCTTCTCCAGCAGCACCTGGTTGCGCTGATTAACATAGTGGTATTCCACGTGATCCATGAATTGTTTGACGAAGTGCAGACCCCAGCCACCACCTGAGCGCTCCCAGAGACTCTGGCTGGGGTCTGGGGATGGCCGGTTGAACGGGTTGAATGGTGGCGCATCATCGCTGATGAGTATGGTCAGACGTTGCTCTGATTTCATGTCAACGATGATTTCGATGTAACTGCTATTGAGAGTATTAGGGGGTTTCTGACTATATCCATGCTCGATGATGTTCGTCAGCATCTCTTCGACCGCCAGTTCACATCGATAGACCGCCTCATCATCCAGGCCTATCTGACGCGCGGCCTCAGCGACGAAACGCTGTGCCGCGTGAATCTGGACGAGCTGTGGCGCAATCCGCAGTGAACGGGGCGGAACAGCCATTTTGCCTATCCTGAGTAGCTGGCAATCGCTTCCGAGAGCGTGGGATAAATGCGGAAGATGGTATCGAGGCCGGCCATCTCCAGGACTTCACGCACGCGATCCGATGGCTGTGCAATCCGCAGATCGCCTGAAGCACGTTTGACGCTCTTAAGTGCCGTCACGATCTCACGAAGGCCTGCACTGCTCATGTAATCAACGCTGCTGAGATCCAGCACTAAACGGACCTTACCATCCCGTATCTGTTTCAGGAGTTCTTCGCCCATCTGGTTGGCGTTCATGCTATCAACGCGCCCGTTCACTTCGATCAATGTAACGGGGTCGGCATCTTTAACTTCGATGGCTACCATTGTTCTAAGCTCCTTGCCAAGACGCAGGCATTATAGCACACACTGCCCGGCTTGAAGTGTGGATTCTTAACGATGATCCAATCTGAAAACGCTACAATCAGACACGATGACAGCTTTGAGGTTTGATTGCATGGACTGGGGATATGTACTGCTCATTGCATCAGCATTCGGCGTGTTGTTGATTATTACACAACGTGTTGTCGCAACGCGTCGCCATATTATGCGCGGATTCGTCATCAGTATGGGCATCCTTCTGATGATCCGCTACGAACTCCAGCTAGAAACGCTGATCGGTTATGCTTTTGCCCTGCTGATCAGTTTCCTGTTCTGGCTGTTGATCGGACGCTACAATCCGGTCGGCAGCGATGACAACATCAAGGTTTATGGTATCGACGACTAATGCAACAGCCGCCATCTGCACCGACGGCGGCTGTACACACTCTTGTTTGCGCCCGTAGACGATGTCAGGGCGAATTACTCAATAACGTTGATCGGGATGACATCAGCGCTCTGCATCATAACAACGCTGATGCGCGCTGCGACGATGCGCGCCAGCTCAGCAAACGCCTTACCCGATTCGCTCTCGGGCGCGTTTACGACAACCGGCTGACCGTAATCTCCACCTTCGCGCACATTCGCTGATAGCGGCACCCGCCCCAGGAATGGCACATTGCGTTCCTGCGCGAACTGCTCGCCACCGCCAGAGCCGAAGAAATCACCGGCCATATTCTCAACGACGCCCAGGATCGGCACGTTAAGTTGATCAAACATGGCAGACGCACGCAGCGCATCGGAAACAGCGACGGACTGCGGCTGCGTCACGATGATCGCCCCAGCCAGCGGGAAAGACTGCGCCAGCGACAGCGGCGCATCACCCGTACCAGGTGGCAGATCAACGATCATGTAATCGAGCTGATCCCAATTTACATCGACAAAGAACTGCCGAATCGCGCTGTGGAGCATGGGGCCACGCATGATCATCGGTTTATCCGGGCTGGTCAGGAAGCCAGTGCTCATCAACTGAACGCCAAAAGCCTCGATCGGCTGCATCTTGTTATTCACGACTTTTGGCTTGCCACTCCCCAGGCCCATCATCTGAGGCACATTAGGGTTGAGGATGTCCGCATCAATCAGACCGACTTTAGCCCCGGCGTCCGCTAATGCAACCGCCAGATTCACCGCGACGGTGCTCTTGCCAACGCCGCCTTTACCGCTGCTGACGGCGACAATACTGCGCATCGGGGCGTTAAGACGTCCCTGTATGCGGCGATCAACTGGCACCTGTGAATCCCAAGAGATCTCTAGCGAATCAATGCCGGGCACTTTGCCGATGAGGGCTGCTTCGCAGCGTTCAAGAAAGACATCCTTCAAAGGGCAGGCTGGCGTCGTTAATACGATTGTGAATTTCGCCGTCGTGCCCTCTATCTGCAGATCACGCACCATGTTCAGCGAGACAATGTCCCGATGCAGCTCCGGTTCGATCACCGTGCTGAGCGCGGCCATCACCTGCGCGTTCAAATCACTCATGAGTTTTACCCTTCGCGTAACTTCTAAGTCGCTTACACGTTCCGGTACGAAATTATTATAACCGACATCAGAATAACGAACGAGCCATATCGGTTATGTCCGCCATCATAGCGCGCCAATACCGAAAACTCACGGCTGAATCCTGTTTTACGTCAGCACATGACGCTTTACAGTGTTCCAGTAACGCGAAAAGCGCTTGAGATCGATTTTGCCCTCGTATGCAACGAACGGCTCTTCATCAAGAACTTCGAGTCGGCTGCCTTTTGGCATCAGACCTGCAACACGCCGACAAATTTCACGATGGCGGGGACGGGGACTCGCAGCTGTCAAAATACGATTCGCATAATGAGCGTGAGCGAATTCGACCAGTTCCCGTGCGACATCGCCACGACGAATTGTCACTGGTAGTTCCAGCAGGCACTCATAAATGAACACGATCCGCTTCAGACTTATACGCCAGTCCAGGAGCAATTCATCGTCCCACACAAAGATTGCAGGGGCGCCGGGTGCAGCGCGCAAAACGGGATTCTCCGGGCTGAGGTTATCAGCATGAATCCAAACTATTGTTGTCATTGTCTTACCTTCGTTTCGCATGTTGGCGGCGCTTCGGATGCCTTCCGGATGCCTTCTGCCCAGGCCCAGACGATTCATCACGGAAATCTGCATTCGGGAACAGGCGTTTTGCAATCACATCATAACTACCGACGAAATCTTCATGCCCGTAATCTTCAGCGGGACCAGCATACTTGTCCGTGTATTTTTGCACGTTCTCTATATTGTAGTAGTAGGGCTTATGGCTGAATGTGCTGGCTACCCACTGCCACGATAGGTTGTTGCTGGCAGGATCGCCATCGAGCAGGTGTTCCAGGAACCAGCGGGCACCGGCCTGCCACTTCACGCGCCGCCAGTGAACCACGTACGCGGCCAGCCACATCCGGGCATGATTATGCAGGTAGCCTGTTGTATACAGCTCCTGAATAAAATCATCCACAAACTGCACACCCGTCGCTCCATGCCGGATATCAGCCGGGAGCGTATCCTCATACTGGTGGGCATCAAAACCCGTCTTATATGGTTCGATGTCCGTCCAGATACCGTCACCCATCTCTCGGTACACACGCTGGAAGTAGTCGCGCCAACCCAGTTCATTCAGGAATTTTTCAATTTCCTGCACATGGTCAGCTTGCGATCTGGCAAAGTCGCGCACTTCTGCCAGGCTCAATACTCCGTAACGGATAAAGGGCGAAAGTCTGGTTACCTCACCATCAATATGATTGCGCGTTATACGATAAGCACGCCCGGGTTTGATCCTGGTAAGCCGCTCTTCAGCAGCTTGCCGTCCACCCCGCGTCTCAGCCACATGGGGATCAATCGCGACTGCTTCGGGGAATTCTTCTCTAAGGTAGGTGATCAGATCGTCTCGATCACGGAAGTCACGCCGCATATCGCCACTCATGAAGCACCTTCCCGTGGTTCATGTCGGCGACGACGGCAAGCATCACTACAATACCTAACTTCTTCCCACACTTTGACCCATTTTTTGCGCCAGACAAACGGCCTCCCACACACCGCACAAATCTTCTGAGGGAGATGCTGCTTCTTAACACCACGCATACCAATAAACCTCTCACTGTATGGGAACAGATTACCAGCATGGTCTGAATACGGCGTAAACCGCAAATGAAAAACCCGGCAAAGGTGATCCTTGCCGGGTTCGTGTCGAGATCATCGACTACAATCGAGTACAGCAGAAATGACTACTCGTCACTCTGTTCGCGCTTGGCGGCGCGGGCTGCTTTACGCCGCAGCGCCGCTTCACGCCGCTGACGCTGCTTTTCTTCGTCTTCATTCCAGGGTTTGACGCCTTCATCCGATTTCGGCGGTTCTGCAACTGCCTCCGCTACGGGCGCCGGTGCAGCTTCTGAGGCCGCCTTTGCAGCGGCTGCAGCCTCACGTCGAGCTCGGACAGCCTCACGCTTAGCATCGCGATCGGTTTCCGCTTTCTTGTCACGCTCTGTCGTACGACTGCTGCCGCCACGCCGGGCTTCTTTCTGGGCATCTTTGTGTTCCCAGCCGCCGCGTGCTTCAGCTTCTTCGACAGCCCGCGTCGGTGCAATCGTCTTCCAGTAACGGAATTCCTTCGAGAGCTTTTCTTTGTCAAAAATATGGTTAGTCGTACGGTCGTAGCTCGCAAGCTCGTAGTCGTGGTCCATCTTAATGGCATCGAAGGGGCAGAACTCGGCACAAAAGCCACAGTTCATACAGATATCGATGTCGATAAAGAACGCTTCAGGCTCTGGCACAGGACGACCTGTCTCCGGGTCATTGCTGCGCACGATCCAGATGCACTGCGGCGGACAGACTTTCGCACAGATACCGCAGCTCGTACACCAATCTTTGCCAGGACGATCTTCGTGATCATAATCCTCAACGACAAGGAACGGCACAAAGCGGAAGCGCTCCGGCATAGCGAGCTTTTCATCGGGGTACTGTACAGTAAATGCACCATCCGCTTCGACGCCCTGACGGGTCTCGAAGTTATCGACCTGATGTGAATACTTACGAAATCCATACCGCAGGTCATCGACATACGTCTGCATGAAGTGTCGCAGCGTGACCCACATCCCTTTAGCAAAACCTACACCATTCATAAACACCTCTGGTCTTTCAACGGTAGAAGCTTACTTCCACCGGTATCGCCAATCTACCGATCTGTTTCGCCTAATACGATATCGATGCTGCCCAGGATAGCGACAACGTCGGCCACCTTGCCACCCTCGCTCATCTTGCCCAGCGGCGTCAGATTGATGAAGCTTGGTGCGCGGACGTGATATCTCCATGGATTTGCCGAGGCCCGCTTATCACCCGCCGATACGACATAGAAGCCCAATTCGCCCTTGCCGTTCTCAACGCGACCATAAGCCTCACCGATGGGAACTTTGCTCGAATACTGCGCATTATTCTCTGTGACCGATTCGCCCTTGGTATATTCGAGCCGTGGCAGAATCTGCTTAAGAATACGCACACTTTCGTGCATCTCCAGCACGCGCACCATATAGCGCGCATACATGTCGCCTTCGTACTGCACCGCGACGTCAAAATCCAGTTCTGGATATATGCTGTATGGGTCCGCCCGGCGCACATCGTAGGCGACACCACTGCCACGCAACACCGGGCCGGACGCGCTGTAGTCGATAGCATCTTCTGCGCTGAGATAACCCACTCCCTTAGCACGAGCTTGAATAATCTCATTCGCGCTCAGGTATTCTTCGAGCTCATCAATCGTGCGTGGGATACGCTCGTTGATCATCTCTGTGAGGAAAGCCATCGTGTCGTAATCGCGCACCCGATCATTGATAAGGTTCGCAACGCTGCGCAGCCGTTCGGGCAGATCACCAAAGACGCCACCGAAGCGCATATAGTTGCACATCATCCGGCTGCCAGCGACCGCTTCAAAGAAGTCAAGGATACGCTCACGCTCCTGAATGAAGTACAGCACCGGTGTGAAGAAAGCGCCCAGATCGTTCAACCAGAAGCCGATCGCCCACAGATGGTTGACGATGCGTGTTAGTTCGACCATCAGCACGCGCAATACTTCGGTACGATAAGTTGGCGGGCTCCACTTCGCTCCCCGCGCCAGCAACTGTTCAACGGCCATTACATAGCCGTGATTGTTGCCCATGCTGGAAATGTAATCCAGTCGATCCGTAAACGGTATGTTGTGCAGGAAGGTATTGCGCTCACCGATCTTTTCGTGGTTACGATGCAGGTAACCCATAACCGGTTCGAGCTTGGTGACAGTTTCACCGTCAAGTTCCATAACCATACGGAACACACCATGAGTGCTCGGGTGATGTGGTCCCATGTTGACGACGAGCCGATCCGTCTGAATACCATCATGGTCAGAAACATGCGAGACATCGACACCCAGGCCGAAGCTATCATACATGCGCGCTTCTGACACATCATTCAGGCGACTGAGATCAATGTCCGCCGGATAGGTTACGTTCTTGCCGAAGATATTCTTCTCTTCAGCGCGATGCACGTGCCCTCCTGGCCAGCGGCTGCCAAACGGCTTGCTGTCTTCTTCGTAGTAGGCTTCGTGCCAGTCTTTGCGCAATGGATGGCCATGGAACCCTTCCCACAGCAAAATCCGCTGCAGGTTTGGATGACCTTCAAAACGAACGCCCATGAGATCCCAGGCTTCGCGCTCCTGAAGATCCGCGCCGCGCCAGACTGATGTCAGGGATGGCATACGGGCTTCTTCACGATCAGTCTGCGACTTGAAGACAAGGGCTGGACCACCTGAAGTGCGATAGGCATGGTAAACCATCTCCAGGTGATCATTGCTATGAACACCTTCGTTTAGATAGTCCACTGCCGTCACGCTCGATAGGAAATCAAAGCCGAGATCGTATTTGATGTAGCGTGCAACTTCGGTGAGGTTTTCAGCACTGACGACGACACCTTCATAACCATCCCGTGCGTCCGTCGATACTGCTGAAGGGAAGCGTTTTTTCAGATTCTCAAGGGCATCTTCAACCGTGCCACCTTTGAGCGTGTTAATCTGCGGTGCGGTCATGTCTACCATGACTCAGTCTCCCTTCGCCAGGCGTGCGGCTTTGCGCGCCATAGCATTTTCGCGGCGCTTCTGTCGTAACGATTCAACGGCTTCTGGTGACATCCCCGCCTGAGAGAAGGATTTTTCTTCTTTCTTCACGACGGATTTCGCTGCGGCCTTCTTCGTTGCAACGGCGGCAACGGCTTCTGAACCCACTGCCGGCAAGTCGCGGCCGACCTCAAGGCGTACTGGCTCTTCTTCAAACTCTTGTCTGGCGTGGGCCTCCGCCTGCCGCCGGATCATATCCATCTGGCGAGGATCAATAATGTCCGGGCCGAGGATAGGCACCGGGGTTGGCTCGGATGGACCGACACCGTACCACGGCACATCATCCGCATTGACAAGTGACTGCCCATCAATCTTCTTTTGCAATGCGATTAACCCATACAGCAGCGCCTGAGGAGTCGGAGGGCAACCAGGCACATACACGTCAACTGGCAAGTATTTATCAATGCCGGAAACAACGTTGTATCCTTCTTTAAAAGGACCACCGCCGCTTGCACAGGCACCCATCGCCAGCACGTACTTAGGCTCAGGCATCTGATTGTAAAGGCGCACAATTGGCACAACCATCTTTTTGGTCACCGTGCCGCTGACAATCATCAGGTCTGATTGACGCGGCGTTGCCCGCATAACTTCCATCCCGAAGCGAGAGAAATCAAAACGTGATGACGCTGTAGCGATCATCTCGATCGCACAGCACGCCAGACCGAACAGCATCGGCCACATGGAGTTACGCCGTCCCCAGTTATAGATATGATTCAGACTGGTGATGGCGACATTGCTCTGCAATTCAGCCGGAACCGGGTATTCCGTCGTATTGAGGTTTTGCAGGTTGAGTTCCATCAGTTCATGCTCTCCTCGTACCACTCCCGCAAAATATCAGTCAACAGCTTTTCATTCGCTAACGATGGATCATCTGCGAAATTAGGCAGCGCAACGATCATTTCGAAAAGTTGCTGTGTTCCCAGTTCTTCAACATCCACTTCAGGATAGACTTCCATTAAGGTCTGAACGATTTCATACGAGGTGTCCCAGTAAAGCGAAGATGGATCCATAGCAACTCACTGTTAGCATACCGAATTTTGCTAATCATTACGAGTGAAATAAGTGGTCTACACGCTTATTAGCCCTAGATTTCTATTAGTCCTAGATTTCATCCAGAACTGTATCTGTATCAATCTGGGCGCGTTGCAGCCGTCCGCTGTAATCCACATAGACGGATTTCCACTCAGTGAAACTGGTCAATGCAGCTTGCCCTGCCTCACGCATACCGTTGCCAGTGCCACGCGTACCGCCAAATGGGAACTGTATTTCAGCGCCGGTCGTCCCATGGTTTATATATACGATGCCTGTTGTCAGATCACGTATTGCACGGAACGCTGCATTGACATTCTCAGTGAAGATGCTGCTGGAAAGCCCGTAGCGGGTACTATTATTGACACGCACAGCTTCTTCTAGGTTGTCGACTGTCACAATCGACAACACGGGGCCAAATATCTCTTCTTGCTCAACACGCATACCAGGTGTCACGTCATCAAACAGCGTAGGCTCGAAAAAGAAACCTTTTGGCATATCAGCCCGCTGGCCACCGGCGACGATATTCACACCCTCCTGGCGTGCCACATCCATGTAACCGGCGACCTTGTCGAGCGCCTTCTGATTGACAAGGGGGCCCATATCCGTCGTATCCTGCAGGCCATCACCAAGGCGAATCGCCTTTGCCTTCTCAATCAATGCATCAACCAGCCGAGACTTAATGCCATTCTGCACAATCAGACGACTGGTGGCCGTGCAGCGCTGGCCCGTCGTGCCGTAAGCGCTCCAGGTAATCGCCTCAACCGCCAGGTCGAAGTTGGCATCATCCATGACGATGATGGCGTTCTTACCGCCCATCTCAAGCGTGACTTTCTTGCCAAGCGCCGCAGCCTGCGCGTAAACCTTGAGACCTGTATCTGTCGAGCCAGTAAACGAAATAATGCGAACATCAGGGTGTTCTACGAGCGGTGAACCAGCTTCAGGACCATAGCCCTGAATGAGATTGAGTACACCCGGGGGCAGCCCAGCATCCTCAAAGACCTTTACAAAAGCCGCGGCTGAAGCGGGCACATCCTCGCCCGGTTTCCAGACGACGGTGTTGCCAGCGATAAGGGCCGGCAGGATCTTCCAACTGGGAACGGCCACGGGGAAATTCCAGGGCGTTATCATGCCGCACACCCCGACCGAATCGCGCAGGGCCATACCGAACTTATTCGGCATTTCAACGGGGGCAGTATATCCCATCAGGCGACGGCCTTCTCCACCCATATAGTAGGCCATATCGATGGCTTCCTGCAGATCACCCCGGGTCTCAGGCAGGATTTTCCCCATCTCCTGCGTCATAATGCGCGAAATCTCTTCTTTGCGCTCCTTGAGCAGTTCTGCAACGCGGTAGAGGATCTCACCACGACGAGGTGCCGGGGTCAGACGCCATTTGTCGTAGGCCGTACGTGCCGCCTCGACTGCCGCCGACACATCCTCCGCAGCACTGCGCGATACTGTAGTCAGGACCTCTTCTGTCGCCGGGTTTACGCTCTCAAATGTGTTTCCGGAGCGAGAATCTACCCACTTCCCGCCGATAAAATTACGTGTGACATCTTGAATCATAAGTTCACTTTTCCAGCATTGTAGATGCAAAAATGGTGGTCATTTTCAGCCGCAGCGACCGAAAGGCGAGACCAGTATAGGAAGCTCAAGAATGCTTGTCAAGTTTTTCACAAATGCGTACGTCGTTGTGTACTAGCCTGCAAAAGAAGCGGGTGATCTCGGCGCAGCCGGACACAAACAAACACCCAGACACATGGGAATTATATCAGGAATACACCGATATTGCCCGGACTGAGAACTTATCCACTAACGTCAGAAATGGCACCGGTTTGGTTAACCCGTGACTGTCTGACGACGCACTCCATCGCACGCTCGACATAAACGTGTTTCAATGCTTCGGCTGTACCGTCTGCGGTGGAAACTGTGTCACAAATCGCGCATAATGTCGGCCCTGCGCCACTGATAATAAGGGACAAAGCCCCCGCTGCCGACGCCGCTGCCCGTGCTTCTGTAAGGTAAGGCATCAGATGGGCACGTGCGGGTTCCACAACTCGATCAGATGCCATTGCTGCCGCCATCGCTCGGACATCGCTTCGATACAGCGCGTCAACGAGCTGCGCGACGGCACCTGTCTGATGAACCATATCCCGTAACGCTACCATCTGTGGCAAAACGGCCCGCGCCTCACGCGTCGGCACAACCACATCGGGCGTTACCAGCACCAAATAGATATCGTCAGGCACCGGCATTCGTTTGATCTGCTCAAGCGCTGTACCAGTCGTCAGCGTGATACCACCCAGCAATGCGGGCGCCACGTTATCCGCGTGATAGCCGCTGACCGCAGCCTCGCCTTCCAGGCAGGCAGGCAACAGGGCTTCACGCGGCAGCGGCTCGCCCAGCAGATGATTCACTGCGACGACCGCTGCGACCGCACTGGCCGCGCTGCTCCCAAGACCACTACCAATGGGCAGCCCCTTCTGCAGATGAATCCCGACACCCACTTTGCTGTCCAGTTGTTTAAGTAGAGCATTGGCGGCGACAGTCGCCACATTCCTGTCGGGCTCGTGGGAAATCTGCCCCTTGTCGCCAGTGATGCTGAGAATCACCGCACCGGGTTCCGTCCGGGGCTCGACAATAACTGTATCCCCTACCCCCTCAACCGCAAGACCGAGAATATCAAAACCAACTCCCAGGTTGGCGACGGTCGCTGGCGCAAAGGCTCGCGCGCTGGCAAATGCCATCGAAACTAGCTATCCTTTAATAGATTGATTCCACTACGATGTTTAGTCGCGGTCTTTGAGGATAACACCAATGCCGAGCGTGCTGCAATGCATGGATTGTCAGACCGAATACGCTATCGATCAGGTGCGTTATGCCTGCGACGCATGCGGCGGTCTGCTCGACGTCGTGCATGATTGGTCCAACGTGCGCTTCGCCCATGAGCAGTTCGATTCCCGCCTCGGCACCCTCAGGGCCCCATTCAACAGCGGCGTCTGGCGCTACAAGGAACTCATCTACCCTGATGTCGATATATCAGTGATCGTCAGCAAACCTGAAGGTAACACGAACCTCTACCCCGTTCCACGTCTTGCGGAATGGGCAGGCGTTCGTCGGCTGCACCTGAAACACGAAGGAGAAAACCCAACTGGTTCGTTTAAGGACCGTGGCATGACCGGAGGTGTGACACAAGCCCGGGTCCTGGGCATGGAGCGCGTTGCCTGTGCGTCGACTGGTAATACCTCGGCAGCACTGGCATCTTACGCAGCTCTCGCCGGAATGGAAGGCATCATCTTCCTGCAAAACAAGCAGATTGCCCTGGGCAAACTCGCGCAGGGCCTTGCTTATGGGGCGACCTGTCTTCGTATTGATGCGGATTTCGACCGTAATTTGGAACTGGTGCGAGAAGTCAGCGAAAGACTGAACATCTACGTCCTCAACAGCGTGAATCCATTCCGCCTCGAGGGCCAGAAGAGCATCATTATTGAGGCGGTACAGCAGCTCGGGTGGCAAGTCCCAGATTGGATCGTCTGCCCTGGCGGCAACCTGGGGAACAGCTCTGCCTTTGGTAAAGCGCTGAAAGAACTCTACGATCTGGGCCTGATCGATCGCATCCCGCGTCTGGCAATTATCCAGGCGGACGGTGCCAGCCCGTTGTATCACAGCTACAAATCAGGCTTTGCAGATTACACACCTGTGAAGGCCGAGACCATTGCCACCGCCATCAAGATCGGCAACCCGGTTAACTATCAAAAAGCCGTGCGTACACTGCAATGGACAGATGGCGTCGTAGAAAGTGTCACAGATCAGGAAATCATGGACGCAAAGGCGCTGATTGACCGCGCTGGTATCGGCTGCGAACCGGCTTCAGCCTGCTCGCTGGCGGGGACGCGCAAGCTGGCTGCCGCCGGCATCATACGCTCCAACGAAACGGTAGTAGGGATACTCACCGGACACGTCCTGAAAGACCCCGACGCCACCATCGGTTACCACAGCAACACGCTGGAAGATATCAGCCCAACCTATCCCAATCGGTTGCTACAAGCAGGCAACAGCATTGAAGAGATCATCGCCCTGCTCGAGCGCGAGAAGACACTTACTTAAAACGCTTGCACAGCAACAAACGCAAAAGGCGGCTTGCGGGCCGCCTTTGTTGATACACTGGTATGATCGCATCACAGCCGGAAGCGGTGCTCCCACGCAGCTTCCAGGCGGCGATCAGGAACGCCCGCAAGCGCCTGCTCCAGATCGGCCAATATATCTTCTGTGTCTTCAATGCCGATTGCAAAGCGCACCAGATTGTCCTTGATACCAACCTGCAGCCGTTCTGCCGTCGTTAGTTCGTAAAAGCTGACGAGTGCTGGCTGTTCGATGAGGCTTTCGACACCACCCAGGCTCGGCGCAATATACGGGATGCGGCAGCGATCAATGAACAGGCTGGTATCCTCCAATGAACCTGCGACCTCAAAGCTGACAACACCACCGAAAGCTCGCATCTGCTTGCGTGCGATGTGATAATCAGGATGGGACGGAAGGCCAGGATACCAGACACGCTCGATCTTCGGATGCCGTTCAAGGTATTCTGCGACGCGCTGCGCGCTGCGATTCTGTTGGGCCACGCGCACGCCCAGTGTCTTGATGCCACGCTCGAGCAGAAATGCCGCTTGCGGATCAAGCACATTACCAAAAACACCACGAGCGTCCTTCAGCGCCTTGATGCGATCAGCACGGCCGGTGATGACACCAGCCAACACGTCATTGTGGCCGCCCAGGTACTTGGTCGCACTATGGAGCACAAAATCAATGCCGAACTCGATCGGGCGTAGATTTATCGGCGTCGCAAACGTCGTGTCAATCATGGTCAATACGCGATGCCGCTTCGCAATATCCACAATACGCGATAGATCAGCCACGCGCAGGTAAGGGTTGGTTGGGGTCTCACTGATGATGAAGCGTGTTTTCTTGGGGATAATCGCTGCCTCGAGCGCATCATAGTCGCCCATTGGCACAACCGTTGTTTCGACGCCGAACTTCGCAAGAACAGTCAGACAAAACTGCCGCGTACGACGATAACAGTCATCCGTCATCACGATATGCTGCCCACTCTTGAGCACGGTCAGCAACAGCGAGGTAACTGCCGCCATGCCGGACGAGTAAAGCACCGCATCTTCCGCGCCATCGAGTGCGGCCAGCCGCTCTTCCACGGCCCATATCGAGGGATTGCCATAGCGACCGTATTCTTCGCGATCATGCAGATCACCATACAGCTTCTGATCCATGAAATCACATAGATCCGCCGTATCCTGGAAAGTGAACGTCGCACTCTGAACGATAGGCGTCGTCAGCGCATTGTGTGGCTTGCGCCGTTGTGTGCCTGCATGGACGGCACGGGTGCTATTTCCCTGATTACGCGGCGTGGATGCATTGTAGTGTTCGTAATGGTTGGTCATGTTATCCCCTCAATTTCAACCAGACCCTGCAATGAAAAAAGCCCGAACCTTTTTGTAGATTCGGGCTTTTGTGCGCGTTGCAATCAGGGTGGTGGCACTCACCCCGCACAAATCTCGGCTTCACCGAGCATTCACCCTCATCTACCAGATTACCTGACGGAGTTGGCACCTTCCCATCGCCAAATGGGGGTTGCCGCGGGGTCACTGAGCCGTTCTCTCACCCGCTCTGGATAAGTGTGAAACTGATATCAGTTGTCAAGGTACTGGTAACGAGCGTAACACGCCTTTTCGAGAAATGCAAGCAGAGCTTTATGAATTGTGCGGATACAATACCACACTTGTAAATCCCGACTGTCTATATCAAACTGAGGCGGTTTGATGACCGGAGGAGCATTCATGACCGACATCGCGTTTCAGATCGAAGGGCGCCGCACATTAACAGGCGAGATCACTGCCCAGCGTAGTAAAAACGCTGTTCTGCCTATGATTGCTGCCGCTCTCATTCCCAGGCGTGGGCAGACCGTCCTGCATGGTGTACCCGACATCGCCGATGTACGCCTGGCCCTGGAAGTCGCCCGTTACGTCGGCGCGAATGTCGATCATGACATCGCTAACCATACCGTCATCATTGACGCAAGCAATGTCGTGCAGAGTGAACTGCCTGCAAGCCTGACGGAGCGTTTCCGCGGCTCTGTGCTGTTCCTGGCACCACTCATCACACGGCTGGGACATGTTGAGTTGCCCGGCAGCGGTGGCTGTGATATCGGCACCCGTAAAATCGATTTCCATCACCGTGGCTTCGCCCGGCTGGGCGCCCGCGTAGAATACCGCGAAGATGGCCGGACCATCATTACGAGCAGCCGAGGCCGCTTACAGGGTGCCGCCCTCTATCTGGATTTACCGAGCCACACTGGCACCGAGAATCTGGTCATGGGTGCTGCGCTGGCCAGGGGTATGACCATCATTGAAAACGCATCGATCGAGCCAGAAGTTATCGATTTCTGCAATTATATGACTCAAATGGGAGCCAAGATCAGCGGCCAGGGAACGCGTACGCTGATTATTGAGGGGGTCGAAGAGCTACATGCCGTTGAGTACACACCGATTCCGGATCGTTTGGTCATTGGCTTGCTGATCATGTCTGCTGCAATAGCCGGCGGTGACATTACGATTCACCATGCCTATCCCGACCATCTGCGGCTTGTGATCGCCAAACTGGAACAGATGGGCGTCGACATCGACGTCGACGCCCACCGACTGCACGTCCGGCGGGACATGAATCGCTCACTCAACCCCATTAACATCATGACTGAGTTTTATCCAGGCTACCCGACAGACTTGCAGCCCTGCACCACTGCCCTTTCGACGCTGGCCAGTGGCAAAAGCTTCATCCGTGAACGCATCTTCGAGAATCGGTATGATTTCATCGATGGCCTGATCGAGATGGGCGCTGATATTCTCATCAGCCAGAACAACGTGTGTATCGTCAACGGCGTGGAAAGAATGCAGGGAACCCGCGTGCGGGCCGCCAGCATCCGGGCCGGTGCCGCGCTGCTGCTGGCAGGCATCGGTGCAGAAGGCACTACCATCATCGAGAACGGCTACCAGATAGACCGTGGCCATGAGCGTATCGAAGATCAGCTGCACCAACTGGGCGTAAAGATAAGTCGCATTGAGGTGCAGCCGCAGCCAATCCAAGTCGCGAGCATCATTCCATAGGTGAATAACCGAACAACCTGTAAAACATCTGTAACCGTCTGACACCGTTAAGACGGTTACGCTTGCCTGCGATTTGCATGTTATGGCATGATACAAAGAAGGGTTTTGCCAGCCTGTTTAGGCATGTTACCGGCTCTGGAGTCGCCTTGTGGATCGCAAGATAGCCATCATGGTACTCAGCGGCGTCGAAGATGGCGCACTCATCCCATTGAGTATGGCTGATGATGGTGAGCTGCTCGGTATACAATGGCGGGTGAGCATAGGCCGTCGAGAAGATAACCACCTGCGTTTGCGCAATGACACGTTTGTGTCGCGATATCATGCCTACCTTCACTGGCGCGATGATCAGTGGTGGCTGGAAGATCGTGACAGCACTAATGGAACATTTCTGGACAACGGTACGGATTTCTTCAGCGATATTCAGGTCAAGGGCATTGTTCCTATCCAGGCCGGACAGCCATTCCGGGTAGGACGAACCTGGCTGCGTATTCAGACCGACGAGTAGACCATGTCTTACGTCGCACTCAAAGACATTCTCATTGCTGCTCGCCAGGAATCGCATCGCATGCGCCATTTCTACCTTGGCATCGAGCACCTGTTCATCGCGCTGCTGGAAATACACAACGGCCTCGCTAGTGGCCTGCTGACCGAACACGGCCTGACGCCAAGCTACGTCATTGATGCCATTCGCCGCAAAGTCGGTAAAGGAAGTCAACACCGGCTGTGGGCGGGCATTCCCAATACGCCCCGTACAGAGCTCATTCTCAACATTGCACAGGAAATGGCCATGGAAGAGGGCCGTGATGCTGTCAATGAGCGTGACCTGCTGCTGGCTATCCTTGATGAGAATGACAGCATAGCAACGCGTGTCCTTAACGCTCTGGGCGTATCGCCAGATCAGGCCCGCGACGCTATCTCCAACCAACCCAGAACGCGGACGCAAACTCAACAGACTTTCCTCAAGATTGAGTTCGCCTCTGACTTCGAGGGTCATCTAACGAAGGACGAGCTTTTTGTTCTGCGACGCATGTTCCATGGTTATGGGCGCATCGTCGTCGAACAGCAGCTTACTGGTGGTTACACTTCCGCCCGGCTGCTCGTCGTCAGACCGATCCAGGTCGATAATCGCGCGGATGCTGCGGTTGTGGTGAAGATTGGCAATGCAGATGCCATTCTGGACGAAGCACAACGTTATGAGCGCTACGTCAAGGGGACGCTTCCTCCGTTGACTGCGCGCCTCGAAGACCGCCCCACTGCCCCGGAGACATGCGACCTGGCAGCAATTCGCTATACGCTTATTGCAGATGCCAATGGCCGCACACAAAACCTACGTGATGTGATCCAGGATTGGTCAGGCGATCATCTGCTGAGTTGGTTGCGCCAACAGCTCTACGAAGGTTTTGGAGAGAGCTGGTGGAAGCAATCACGTCCTTATCGTTTTGAGGCCTGGCAGGAATATGACTGGCTGCTTCCTCCAGTTCTGACGCTGGAACTCTTCGCGCCGGAAAAGATGCCAACGGGTGTCCATGTTCTGCGGCATCCTGTCAAACGAGATGTCATCAGAAAGCTCCAATACGGCGACCTGGTGCTGGTCGAAAACTTCATCGTGCAGAAGGTCGATCGCGAACGCGGTGCCATTCAACTCGGCCTGAGCCAGGGCAGCCACATCACACGCGCCTACAAGATCGAGGTGCGCGGCATCGATTTTGAGCAGGAGACGTATTTTCGCGGTGAGGTCGTAGAGAAGCTCATTGGACGTGTCTGGAAGACGCGCAATGAGCAGCTCATCAACGCACTGCGCATACTCGAACCTGATTTCAACATCGACAGTCGCGTCGTGCAGTTAGGCGATCAGGCGTTGCCTAACCCAATTGCTACCTACCAAACCCTACTGGATGCGACAGTAGTCGCCAATTTAAGCACCATTCATGGCGATTTACATCTGGGCAATATTCTTGTAGGTCCCCAGCTGAGTGCCCTGCTGATTGATTTTGGCCGCACACGCGACGGTCATACGATCTTTGACTGGGTTACGTTGGAGATGAGCCTGATCAACGAGCGGTTACGGCCACTGGCAGCACCAGGCTGGGAGGGGGCGCGCCAGTGTGCCCAATGGATCGCAGATCTCGACAGCGGTCAAGCCTCTGCGAATGGCAACAGCGTCACAGCCGACATGCTGAACGTCATTGCGGGGATACGTCAGATTGCCAGCCAACACGCAAACTCTTGGCATGAGTATTATCTGGCTGCCGCTTTTGTCAGCCTGCGAGCAATGACCTGGACGACACTTTCAGTAGATGGCCGCCGACTGATGCTTTACCTTTCAGCACTGGCCATACAGCGATACCAGCAGCGTAAGTTGAGCGACGATAGCGCCAGGACGGATATCCACGCCTCCGACGCTACCGACTTCATGAGCAACGACTGGAAGAGCAACTAAACTACAGGCTGCCCCGCGAGATGGGCGAGGACCGCATCGGTAAACTCGCGCGTCGAAGCAGCCGATTTACCCTTCTCGGCGATATCCGCCGTGCGCAGACCCTGCGCCAGTGTCGCTTCGACAGCAGCCTCGATAGCGGCCGCTTCTTCCTCAAGCTCCATACTATAGCGCAACATCATCGCCATACTGAGCAGCATCCCCGTGGGATTTGCCTTGCCCTGTCCAGCGATATCCGGCGCGGAGCCGTGTACTGGCTCATACATGCCAAAGCGCCCTGAACCGAGTGACGCAGAAGGCAGCATCCCCAGCGACCCTGCCAGCACAGAGGCCTCATCACTGAGAATGTCTCCAAACATATTTCCCGCGACGACAACGTCAAAACTTGCCGGGCGCGTCAGCAGATGCATCGTGCAGGCATCTACCAGGACGTGTTCCAGTTCAACATCGTCGTAGTCTTCTGCAACTTCGATCACGGTCTTGCGCCATAAACGCATTGAGGCAAGGACGTTAGCCTTATCGACAGAAGCAACTTTTTTACGACGTCCCTGCGCCGCCCGGAAAGCGACATGCGCCACACGCTCGACTTCAGGACGCGTATAGACCATCGTATCGTAGGCTGTATCAGAACCGTTGAGCTCTTTTCGCGGGCCGAAGTAGATACCGCCAGTAAGCTCACGTACAAACAGAATATCAACACCTTCCAGCAGATCCGCACGCAGAGGCGCATGAGATGCCAATGCGGGATAAACCTTGACAGGACGCAGATTCGCAAAGAGACCGAAGTGCCGTCGTATCTTCAGCAGGCCCTGTTCCGGCCGTACCGGGGCAGTCGGATCAGACCATTTTGGCCCACCAACCGCGGCCAGGAGGATTGCATCTGCTTCCTCGCACAGACGAAGCGTTTCATCTGGCAGCGGCGATCCTGTCGCATCGATTGCCGCCCCACCGATGAGTCCTTCTTTGATCGTAAATTCATGGCCGTAGCGCTTCGCAATCTGATCCAGAACGCGCAGTGCTTCAGCCATCACTTCCGGTCCAATACCATCACCAGGAAGTGCTACAATGTTGGCTTTCATGATGTCCCTTCCTTACCCATTTTCCACACGCATGCATAATTGACGTCGTGATGTACGGCCTGGTCTTTTCGCTAATCAGCCGCAACAGGTTGACGATTGATCGCGTTGCTGGATAGATGCAGCCCATACTCAATGGCATCGACAAGAGCTAACCAGCTCGCCCGGATGATGTCTGTGCCAGCCCCGACAGTGCTCCAGCGCTCGGCACCACGCTGCGTGTCGATTAACACCCGTGTGGTGGCAGCAGTTGCGCTTTCCCCATCCAGGATGCGTACCTTGTAATCGACCAGTTGCAGGTCAGCGAGATCAGGGTAGCGCGGCAGTAATGCCTTACGCAGCGCCAGATCAAGCGCGTTAACCGGTCCGTTCCCCTCGGCAGCGGTATGTACGATGTCGCCCTCAACGTCGAGCTTCACCATTGCCTCCGACAGGTGACCTCGCCCGCGCCGATCTTCAACAATCACTGTGAAGTCAACCAGCTTAAAGACTGGTGCATAGCCAGGCTGTGCACGGAACATCCGCATGGCAACAGAAGCTTCTGCCCCTTCGAAGACGAACCCGGCGTGTTCCAGAGATTTAATCTCATCAAGCACCCTGACAGCCTGCGCATTATTCACATCAAGGCCGAATTCCTCCGCCTTGCTCAAAAGATTGCCGCGGCCAGAGAGATCGGAAACGAGGACACGCATTTCGTTACCGACAAGCGCCGGATCGATGTGCTGGTAGCTATCGACGTTGCGCCGGATCGCCGCGACATGAATGCCGCCTTTGTGCGCAAATGCGCTCTTGCCCACGTAAGCAAGATGACTATCCGGCGCGAGATTGACGATCTCCGCAACCGTCCGCGATAGGCGCGTGAGATGCACAAGGTTCGCCCGCGTGGGCAGGCAAGGCACATTCATCTTCAGTTCAAGATCAGGAATGATGCTGCACAGATTGGCATTGCCGCAGCGCTCCCCGTAGCCATTGATGGTGCCCTGCACGTGAACAGCGCCCGCCTTTATCGCAGCGAGGCTGTTAGCAACCGCCAACTCGCTGTCATTGTGTGTATGGATGCCGATATCGATATTTGGGAACGCCTCACGGACGCGCTGCACTAATTCACCGACTTCCCAAGGCATTGAGCCGCCATTCGTATCACATAGAACCAGCGCGTCCGCGCCGCCATCCAGTGCAGCCTGCAACGTATCGAAGGCGTACTCCATATCGAGGCGCGCGCCATCAAAGAAATGTTCTGCATCGTAGATGACCTCTTTGCCCAGGCTCTTAAGATACGCCAGACTATCACGAATCATCCTCAGATTCTCCTGAGGCGTCGTCTGCAGCACATCAGTGACGTGCAGCAGTGACGTCTTGCCGACAACCGTCACCACCGGGGTATCCGCGTCGACCAGCGCCTTGATATTGGGATCATCAGCAGGATCGCTGCCCTTACGACAGGTTGAGCCAAAGGCAGCAATTCGCGCATGTTTGAGATCAAGCGCTTTGACATGCTCAAAGTACGCTGCATCCTTCGGATTGGAGCCGGGCCAGCCACCCTCAATGTAAGCAACGCCCAGATCATCCAGCAGGCGCGTAATCTTGAGCTTATCAGCGACCGACAGCGATATACCCTCACGTTGTGTCCCATCTCGGAGCGTTGTATCGTAGATGGCGACGGTTGTCATGACGTTTGTTTCTCCTGGTCTTGGGGTGCCAGTCGGCACACGTATCGATTCATGCGAGTGTGTTCACGCGCTGAGGGCTGGCCGTTTCGTACTGGCCGACCTCCTCCTCCAGACTGAGCAGAAATCCGAGTTGGTCTACACCATTCAGAAGACAGTACTTGCTGAAACCGTCAATCGGAAATGTTACTTTTCGACCATCGGGCAGCGTCAGCATCTGGGCTTCCAAGTCGATAGCGACCTCAGTCGTGGGGTCTTCTTCTGCCAGACTCACGAGCTGCCGATGCGTTTCCTCGTCAACAATGACGGGCAGCAGACCGTTCTTCAGTGCATTATTGCGGAAGATGTCTGCAAAATCCGTACTGACGACTGCGCGCCACCCCATACCGAGGAGTGCCCAGGGGGCATGCTCACGCGAACTGCCACAGCCGAAGTTATGGCCGGCTACCAGGACTGACGCCCCACGGTATTCGGGTTGATTCAAGATGAAGTCTTCGCGGTCGCCACCATCAGCGTTGTAACGCCAGTCGAAGAAACACTGCTTCCCGAGACCGTCCTTGTTGGTCGTCTTCAGAAAGCGGGCCGGGATAATCTGATCGGTATCAATATCATTGATGGGCAGGGGCGCAATCCGCCCCTGCAGTGACTTGATAGGTTCCATGTTAGATTACTCCTCGGATCAGGCCATTTCCGGCACGAGTAGTGTGCGCGGGTCAGTGATGTGACCATTGATGGCAGACGCGACCGCCGTCAGCGGACTGGCCAGGAAAGTGCGTCCGCCCTTGCCCTGACGGCCTTCGAAGTTGCGGTTGCTTGTGCTGACCGCATACTGTCCGGGCTGCAACTGGTCGCCATTCATGGCAATGCACATGGAGCAACCGGCCTCACGCCATTCTGCGCCAGCAGCCTTGAAGATCTCATCCAGTCCTTCGGCCTCCGCCTGCCGCTTGACCTGCTGGCTGCCCGGCACGACCATCATGCGCACGCTATCGGCAACTTTACGGCCTTCGATCATCTTCGCAGCCTGACGCAGATCGCCAATGCGCGAATTGGTGCAGCTACCCACGAAGACTACGTCAATCTTCTTACCCAGCAGCGGCTCATTCGGGCGCAGGCCCATATAGCCGAGCGCCTTATCGAGCGCAGTCCGTGCCGCAACGCTGGTCTGCGCGTCCGGGTCCGGGATCCTGCCATCGATTGGCATACCCATGCCAGGATTTGTGCCGTAGGTAATCATGGGGATGAGTTCATTCGCATTGAGTGTGACCTCAGCATCGAAATGCGCATCGTCATCACTCGGCAACGCACGCCATCGGGCAATCGCCGCATCCCAGTCAGCGCCTTTGGGCGCATAAGTACGACCCGCTACATATTCGAAAGTCGTTTCGTCAGGAGCAACCATACCCGCACGCGCACCGCCTTCGATACTCATATTGCAGATCGTCATACGACCTTCCATATTCAGGCTGCGAATGGCTGATCCCATGTACTCGAAAACGTGGCCCGTGCCCCCTCCAACCCCGATCTTGGCAATGATCGCAAGGATGATGTCCTTAGCAACCACACCATCAGCCAGAACACCATCCACGCGGACGGCCATCGTCTTGGGTTTGTATTGCAGCAGCGTCTGCGTAGCCAGTACGTGCGCGACTTCGCTTGTGCCGATCCCGAAAGCCAGCGCCCCGAACGCGCCGTGTGTGCTTGTGTGGCTGTCACCGCATACGATGGTCATTCCGGGCTGCGTCAGGCCCTGCTCCGGCCCGATGACGTGGACGATACCCTGGTTTTCCGTACCAAGGGCGTACATCGGGATTCCGAAATCCTGGCAATTCTGTGTGAACTGATCAAGTTGTGCCGACGCCTGCACATCCACTACAGGAATGATACCCAGCGAATTGCGCGGCGTCGTTGGCGTGCTGTGATCCATTGTGCCCAGCGTCTGATCCGGACGGCGCACTTTTAGACCGCGCTGGCGTAGTAATGTAAACGCCTGCGGCGAGGTCACTTCATGCACAAGATGCAGATCGATATAGAGCACAGCAGGTGTGCTGTCTGTCTGGGGACGAACAAGGTGTGCATCCCATACTTTCTCAAAGAGCGTTTTCGGCTGTGTCGTCATTGACGATGTCCTCTCTTCTGTATTCCCATACCGCTACAACTGAATCCTTTTACGCTTCGCGCTGTGTGACGATGCCAACTGTCGCCGCGTCACCTTCCGGCTGAACTTCACCATGTCCCATTCCGGCAATCATGCGGTTGAGCGCTGCCATATATGCCTTGACACTGGCTACAATGATGTCACTGTCCGCGCCGTAACCGCCGAAGGTGCGACTGCTATCCGGCGGGCTGATACGCACCGTGACTTCTCCCAGGGCGTCGATGCCTTCCGTCACGCTGTGAACGCTGTATTCCAACAAAACGTTGGGGGCCTGTACGATAGCATCAATTGCCCGGTACGAGGCATCCACCGGCCCCGTGCCAACTGCTGCCTGAACAAAGGTCTCACCACGCGTGTTGGTCAACCGAACACTGGCAGTCGGCATACCCATCGTGCCGCACGCTACCTGAATATCACCCAGCTTGAAGTACTCCTGCGGCTTATGGAATTCATCCGCAATGAGTGCTTCCAGATCAGCGTCGGTGACGTTCTTCTTCGCGTCTGCCAGCTCTTTGAATCGCGCAAACACCTGATTCAGCGCGTCACCTTCCACGTTGTAGCCCAGTTCAGCCAGGCGGACTTTCAGCGCGTGGCGTCCGCTGTGCTTGCCCAACACCAGACGGCTCTGGTGGAGGCCGACGCTGTCCGGCGTCATGATCTCAAAGTTCTCTGCATCCTTAAGTACGCCGTCCTGATGGATGCCGGATTCATGGGCAAAGGCATTTGCGCCTACGACAGCCTTGTTCGGCTGAACAGGCATACCCATGTAGTTGCTGACCATGCGACTTGTCTTCATGATCTGTGTGGTGTCGATATTGGTGCGCAGATTGTAGTAGCGCTGGCGTGTATGCAGCGCCATCGCTACTTCTTCCAGACTGGTGTTACCAGCCCGCTCACCAACGCCGTTGATGGTCACCTCTACCTGACGTACGCCTACTTCGACACCTGCCAGCGTATTGGCGGTCGCCATGCCCAGATCATTGTGGCAGTGTACAGACCAGACCACACTGCTGCCTGGCCCTGCCCCGGGCGTCTCATTGATGAGGCTTTCCAGCTTCTGGCGCCATTCAACCGGCGTCACATAGCCAACGGTATCCGGGATATTGAGCGTGGTCGCCCCACACTCAACCGCAACCGCACACACCTGAATCAGGTACTCCATGTCGGTGCGCCCTGCGTCCATCGGGCTAAATTCGACGTCTTCGCACAGACTACGCGCTAATGTCACAGCTTTGCGAACGCGCTCCAAGCCTTCTTCCTGAGTGATGCCCACCATACGCAGATGGTAGGGTGACGTCCCAAGAAAGGTATGAATCCGAGGCTTGGCCGCGTCCTTAACGCCTTCCCAGGCAGTGCGAATGTCACTCTCCACCGCGCGCGCCAAGCCGCAGATTGTTGGGCCATCAGGCGTGCCCACTTCCTGCGCGATGCGCTGCACTGCTTTCAGATCGTCCGGAGAGGCAGCCGGGAAGCCCGCCTCAATCACGTCTACGCCCAGGCGAGATAGCTGGCGCGCAATCTCCAGTTTCTCAGCACTGCTTAGCGTTGCCCCGGGGCTCTGCTCACCGTCCCTCAGCGTAGTATCAAATATGATGACGGTATTGTCGTCGTATGTGCGCTGTACAGCCATGAGTCTTCGCTCCTCTTGAGATTAGGGTGATCGAATGGAAAAACATGTAGCGACTAAGGTCACTAAGGTCACTTTCCATACCTATCACCTCCTTTCTCCGGCAGAGCAGCAGGCGGCTGTACAGCGCCGGTAACGTCGTCTACGCCATCTTCAGCCATACTAATCCTCCTGCCTGATCTGCTTATCATCCAGGAAAGGCATCATCTTGCGCAGATCGGTACCAACTTTCTCGATCAGCAGATCATGCTCACGGTTGCGGCGTCCCTTGAAGTTCGGACGTCCGTCCTTGTTTTCCTTGATCCACGCATCAGCGAATTCACCGCTTTGTATGCGCTGTAGCACCCCGGCCATCTCTTCCTTGACCATGTTCTCAAATTCGTCGCCAACGACATACCCACCGTACTCCGCTGTATCGCTGACGCTGTACCACATATAGCTCAGGCCGCCTTCGTAAAGCAGATCGACAATCAGTTTGAGTTCATGCAGACATTCAAAATAGGCAATTTCCGGCTGATAACCAGCCTTCACCAGTGTTTCGAAGCTGGCACGAATCAGTGCCGTGACACCACCACAGAGTACGACCTGCTCACCGAAGAGATCGGTTTCTGTCTCTTCCTTGAAAGTCGTCTCGATTACGCCGGCACGGGTGCAGCCAATCGCCTTGGCATATGCGAGCGCTTTTGCCCTCGCCTGACCGGTTGCATCCTGCTCAACAGCCAGAAGTCCCGGCGTGCCAGCACCTTCTTTGAAGACCTCGCGCACACGGTGGCCGGGGGCCTTCGGCGCAACCATGGCGACATCAACGTTAGCAGGCGGCTTAATCTGACCGAAGTGAATATTGAACCCATGCGCGAACATGAGCATCGCGCCATCCTTGAGATTCGGCCCGACCTGCTCCGCGTAGACCTCCGCCTGTCTGGTATCCGGGATGAGGATCATCACAACATCGGCGGCACGTGTCGCCTCAGCAACGGACATAACCTGAAGTCCATCCGCTTCGGCCTTAGCGCGGCTCTTGCTACCTTCATGCAGGCCAATGACGACCTTCATACCACTGTCATGCGCGTTGAGTGCATGAGCGTGGCCCTGACTTCCGTAACCAATGACGGCGATTGTCTTGCCCTCAAGCAGGCTCAGATCAGCGTCTTTGTCGTAGTACAACGTTGCCATTCCCTGTTCTTCTCCCTGATGCGTGCGGACAAGCCCTCGCCTGCCTGCGACAGATAAATATCAAAGCGGGTTTTGCTGGCGACTGCCGTTTTTCTGGAATACCGGCTGATACTCCGTGTCATGGATGCGAGTCCCACGACCCATCGCCACCACACCAGTACGGATCATCTCCACGATGCCGATAGGTCGCACTTCTTCAATAAACTGAGCGACCAACGTCTCGGTACCGGTGATTTCAACGATGGCTACTTTTGGACCAACATCGATAATGCGTGCCGGATAGCGTTCGCAGATCTCCGTCATGGCATTGCGGCTGTCCGCATCGTCAGAGCGCACCTTGATCAGCGCAAGGTCGCGGCTGACGTGTGGTTGCCCACTGAGCACCTGGACATCGATCACGTTGATGAGCTTTGCCAGGTTAGACGCAATCTTGTAGGCGTTGGTCTGTTCGCTATCGACCACAATCGTCATGCGTGAAACATGCGGGCGATGCGTACGCCCCACGGTCAGACTGTCTACGTTAAATGCGCGTCGCCGGAACAGGCTAGCCACACGGTTTAAGACGCCTGGCTTGTTTTCTACCAGGGCCACCACCACAACTTTGTTATTCTCGTTTTGCTCACTCATGCCTTCACCTCGCCACGTTTAGGACGACGCACCATGTTGTGCAAGTCGGCGCCAGCGGGCACCATCGGATAGACCATTTCTTCTTTCTCGACGACGTATTCGATCAGCACGGGGCCATCTGTGCTGCGGGCGAACTCCACAGAAGCTGCGACCTGATCGCGGCTCGTGACGCGCATGTTGGGGATACCGAAAGCGTCTGCCAGTTTGCAGAAATCGGGGTTGAACATCGGCGTGGCGTGATAACGATGATCATAAAACAGCTCCTGCCATTGCCGCACCATCCCCAGGAAACCGTTGTTGATGATGGCGATGTTGACTTTCACGTTTTCCTGCATGGCTGTAGCCAGTTCGCACATGGTCATCTGGAAGCCACCATCACCGACAACCGCCCAGACTTCTTCATCCGGCTTCCCAAATTTGGCCCCAATCGCGGCTGGAAGGCCATAACCCATTGTGCCGAGGCCACCACTCGTTAAGAGTGTAGAGGGCCGCTGATGTGGGTAATACTGTGCCTCAATCATCTGATGCTGCCCAACATCAGTGACGGTGATTGCGTCACCGCCCGTATATTTCCACAGATCGTTTATAACTTGCGCGCTGATCAGCTTGTCACCATCGTAGCTCTTCAGGATATCGCGCTCATCGCTGTCTTCTTGCCAGTCACGGATGCGCGCCATCCACGGCTGATGCGTCTTTGAAGGCACGTCCGGTAGCAATTGACGCAGGACAGTTTTGACATCACCAGCGATCGGGACATCGGCACGAACGTTCTTGTTCAACTCAGAGGGATCAATGTCAACGTGGATTTTGCGCGAATTCGGTGAATAGGTATTCAGGTTACCTGTAACGCGATCATCAAAGCGCATACCCAGGGCGATGAGTAGATCGGCTTCCTGAATCGCATAGTTACAGCAGGCATCCCCATGCATGCCCATCCAACCGATAACCATCGGATGACTCTCTGGCATGCACCCTTTGCCCAGCAGCGTCTGAGCAACCGGTATCTGGGCGCGCTCCGCCAGCTCCTGTAACTCACGGCTTGCCCCTGACATAATGATGCCGTGTCCTGCGAGGATCACCGGGCGCTCTGCCCCTTTAATGAGTTCCAGAGCTGCGGCCACTTGCTCTTCTGTCGCTGAGGCCGGCGGACGATAACCAGGAAGCGTGATCGGGCCTTCAGGATACTCGAATTCAGTTACGGCAGTCTGTATATCCTTGGGGACGTCCACCAGCACCGGCCCGGGGCGTCCAGAACGTGCGATATGAAATGCTTCCTTGATCGTGTAGGCCAGTTCTTCAATATCAGTGACAAGATAATTGTGCTTGGTAATGGGCAGCGACGCGCCTGTTACGTCTGTTTCCTGGAAGGCATCACTGCCAATTGCGGCAACGGGTACCTGCCCGGTAATCGCCACGACCGGCACGCTATCCATCATGGCCGTGGCCAGGCCCGTAATGAGGTTAGTCGCACCAGGGCCACTGGTGGCGATACACACGCCAACGTCACCTGTCGCTCTTGCATAACCATCTGCCATGTGTGAGGCACCCTGTTCATGGCGTACCAGCACATGATGCAATCGATCCGTGTATTTGGTCATGGCGTCGTAAGTCGGCAATATCGCGCCGCCTGGATAGCCAAACATGACGCGCACGTTTTCGCGCAGCAGACATTCAAGAATGATTTCAGCACCTGTGAGCTTCATGGTTCGTACCTTTTGATCGTGTCGATCAGATCGTGCTTAAGAGTTTGTCCGAACTGCGGCATTTACATGCGTCAGCCAATTGTGACGGTCAGGCTGCTTACCGGATGTAATCGCGAAGAATTCTTCCTGCAGACGTTGAGCGATCGGTCCACGCTTACCGCTGCCAATTGTCAGGCGATCCACGGAGCGCACAGGCGTGATTTCCGCGGCGGTACCTGTGAAAAAGATTTCATCTGCCATGTACAGCATTTCACGCGCAAGCGGCTGATAACGCACCTCGTAACCCAGGTCGTCCAGGAGCTGCAGCACCGTATCGCGGGTGATACCGAGCAGGATGGATGACCACGCCCCAGGCGTATAAACCACGCCATCCAGCACGACGAAGATGTTCTCACCCGCACCCTCGCTGACGTAGCCGTTCACATCCAGTGCGATACCCTCAGAGAAGCCGCCGTCATGGGCTTCCATGCTGATGAACTGGCTGTTGACGTAATTGCCACCCGCCTTAACCATCGCCGGATGCGTATCTGGCGCCATCCGCCGCCACGTGCTGACCTGGACATCAACGCCATTTTCCAGAGCTTCTGCCCCCAGGTAGGCACCCCACTCCATTGTGAAGATGACTGTTTCTGTTGTGGTACGTCCACGGCCTTCCAGGCCGAGCGCTCCTTCGCCCCGGAAGATAATCGGACGGATGTAGCAGGCTTCGTGGCCGTTACGATGAATTGTCTCAACGATGGCACGATTCAGATCGTCTTCCGCATAGCCGTGTTCGAATCGCATGATACGCGCGCCATGTAGTAAACGGCGCGTATGCGGTTGCAGCCGGAAGACAGCAGGTCCATCCGGCGTAGCGTAAGCACGAATTCCTTCAAAGACACTGGAGCCATAATGGAGTGCATGCGCCGACACGTGGACGGTCGCATCTTCCCATTTTACGAATTCGCCGTTACGCCAGATCCATTCAGCAGGCATAAGCCGGATTTCCTCCTGGTGGGCCTTAATGTAAGCCAGATCAATCGGGTAAATTCATCATCGGAATCAAAAACGCGCTGGCCGTTTTATTCCGCATGGGGGCGGTTATAAATATCGGCGAGCGCGTCCTGCGTCGGCTGGTCTTCTTCGTGTGTGCCGTATTGCGAAGAAGCCTTCCCCGTCCAGCTCTCAGTCGGCAAACAGTCCATCGCGAAAGCTGCCGTCCACGGGCTGGTGTCGGTATCGGTGTGGTAGGTATTGGCTTCGTGTGCGTTCATTACAACCGCTCTCCTGTGATGTGTTTTATGCTGACATGAAAAGAGCCTCCCGCTTGGGAGGCTCTTGATGACCGCGTTGTTATCTCGCTATCCGCCCAAGCACTTAGAACCCGCCGGTAATGACGAGTACAAGGATAATGACGATAAGTACGAGGGCTGTTAGCTGAGTGCGTGACATTTCGATATTGGTTACCTGCAAACGATTACATGCTGTCTTTCTTCAGTGCCAACAGATTATCGCAGTTGACAAAAGGTGTCAATGAATTCCAGCGCTTGTTCCGGTGGATATGGAAATTTCATATAAGTTGCCCCGGAATCGTTGTGCAACACTGCTAACTTTTTACTGCTTTTGTCCCTTCAGCCACGCATTTGCAATCCTGATCTGCTCCTGAACTGCGTCGGGCGCTGTCCCACCATGAGCTTGGCGACGTCGGATCGCACGCGCAAAATCGAAGACCTGCATGACATCCTCACCAAATGCTGATGTAACCTGCTGCATCTGCGAAACTTTTAGTGCAGACAAAGCAACGCCCTGCTCCGCTGCCATGCGCACGAGCTGGCCAATGTGATGATGTGCTTCGCGAAAAGGAACGCCACGATCCACCAGATAGTCTGCAAGTTCCGTCGCCAGCATATCATCAGAAAGCGCATCACGCATACGATCCGCATTGAGTTGAAGCGTAGCGACGATCGCTGTAAGCACGGGTAGCAAGGTGTTCAACGTATCGAAACTATCAAACAGCGCTTCTTTATCTTCCTGCAGATCTTTATTGTAACCGCTCGGCAGGCCTTTTAGCGTCGCCAGGAAGCCCGTCAGGTTACCCAGCAATCGCCCCGCCTTACCACGCGCTAGTTCCAGCGGATCAGCATTACGTTTTTGTGGCATCAGGCTTGAGCCAGTGCTATAGCGATCGTTAAGTGTAATATAGCCAAAACCCGGGTTGCTATAAAGAATGATGTCTTCGCCGAGGCGGCTGAGATGGCTGCCCAGTAGCGCCACTGCGAACAGAGTTTCAGCTACATAATCGCGGTCACTGACTGCATCCAGGCTGTTATGACTATACGAATCCATCAGCAGTCGCTCAGCGAGTGCACCTCGGTCGATGCTGAACGGATTACCAGATAAAGCCCCGGAGCCTAACGGCATTTCAGCAGCACGGCGTCGTGCGTCCGCAAGGCGTTCCCGGTCACGCTTGATCATCCAGAAGAAGCTCATCAGCCAGTGCGCCGCACTGATGGGCTGCGCCGGTTGCAGATGGGTGTAGCCTGGCATCAGTGTCTCAGTATAGCGCGCTGCCTGTTCGATCAAGGCAGACTGAAACGCAGCGAGCTTAAGTTGCACCTCGTCGATGGCGCCCATGACCCACAGGCGCAAATCAGTCGCGACCTGATCGTTACGACTGCGGCCCGTGTGTAATTTCCCACCCACCGGACCAACAAGTTCAATCAGACGCCGCTCGACCGCTGTATGAATATCTTCATCGCCATCACCGATTACAAACGTCCCCTGCTCGAACTCTGCCAGGGTTTTTTCGAGGCCCTCAACGATCTGCGCACACTCAGTCGCCGTAATGACGCCTGCATCTCGAATTGCCATGGCATAAGCCTGGCTCCCCCTGATATCCTCACGATACATCCGCACATCAAATCCAATACTGTCATTCAGTGCACGCAGATCTGCGTCTGTCGGTTCTGAGAATCGGCCACCCCATAAACTCATTTCACCCACCTTCCTGTCTCTGGGCATCAGATCATAACAATACGCAAGAGCGCGCCAATTGGCGCGCTCCAGATTATCGTGATGTTACGCATCAGTCGCGCTTGAACTTGCTGTAGTCCGGCTTGCGATAGCGACTCTCACCACCGCCATCGATCTCAAGCAGCGCTTCTACCTTCATTGGCAGGCCAAAGAGTTGGATGAAGCCATGCGCGTCCTGCTGGTTATAGACATCTTCTTCACCGAACGAGGCGTAGTCTTCGCGGTACAGGCTGAATGGGCTGCGGCGTCCAGCAATGATGACATTGCCCTTATAGAGTTTAAGGCGAACCGATCCCGTAACTGTCTCCTGCGTGACTTTAACGAAGGCATCCAGTGCTTCGCGCAGTTTAGTGAACCACATGCCGTTGTACACCAGCTCGGCGTACTTTACGGCGACTGCATCCTTGTACTGCATGGTGTGTTTATCCAGGCAGATGCTCTCAAGAGCCTGATGTGCGCGCAGCAACAACGTGCCACCTGGCGTCTCATAGACACCGCGAGACTTCATCCCCACAAGCCGATTCTCAACGATATCCACACGACCAACGCCATGCTTGCCTGCGATCTCATTCAACTGTTCGAAGAGCGGCACAGGTGCCAGCGCTTCGCCGTTGATGCTGACCGGGCTGCCCTTTTCAAAGCCAATTTCAATGTACTCAGGGGTATCAGGCGCTTCTTCAGGGCTGACGGTTAGCTGAAACATCTTCGATTCTGGCTCATTCCAGGGGTTCTCGAGGAGGCCCCCTTCGTGCGACAGATGGAAAATGTTCCGATCACGGCTGTAGATGTCTTTTTCAGTATGGGAAACCGGCACGTTGAACTCGGCAGCATAGGCCAGTGCATCCTGACGGCTGCGTATATCCCATTCACGCCAGGGCGCGATTACGCGCAGCTTGGGGTTAAGTGCCATTGCAGTCAGTTCAAAACGGACCTGATCGTTACCTTTCCCTGTACACCCATGCGAGAACGCGTCTGCCCCTTCAATTTCCGCGATTTCGACCATATGTTTAGCGATCAGCGGGCGTGCCATTGATGTACCGAGCAGATATTCTCGCTCATAGACAGCACCCGCCTGCATCACCGGAAAAATGTAATCCGTCAGGAACTCCTCGCGAAGATCACGGATGTACAATTTGCTCGCGCCTGATGCGCGAGCTTTTTCTTCCAGCCCATCCAGTTCTTCTTCCTGACCGAGATCCGCCGTGAAGCAGATAACTTCACAGTCGTAGTTGTTCTTCAGCCAGGGGACAATCACAGACGTGTCGAGGCCGCCGCTATACGCCAGCACGACCTTATTCACTTTAGCCTTTGGCATGGTTGATAGCTCCCTGTGGCACAGGCATATTTCGAGTATCGCGCAATCATAACTCAAAATGATAAGCTATGCTGTGGTCACAACATCCTAATTGGTCTATACAACCTGTCAAAACCGCGCCTGCACATAGCGGAGACTAGGGCCATGGCACATCACAAAAAGCCGCACGCGTCTCACAGGTCGCCATAACCTCGGCACCTCGGCGCACGCGGAAAGTAGTCGCACCGTTCCAGAACTGTGCCTCATTCGCAACAGCGACCCAACCATGGCGCAGTTCGCACGCCTCCGGTCGTTGCTGAAATTCTCCCCCGACGTTCCATGCTTGCAGACAATCACCATCCGGGAACGCACTTAAAGGCCTGGATAAGTCTGGTGTGGCCCAGCGTGCAGCTGCAAAAACCCCACTATCGCTCTCAAAGACGAGATCGCTCAGGTTCAGGGGACGCCCCGCGGTATTGAGCAGTACGACCCCATCTTCATTGGTGAAGATGCGAAGCTCAGCAGGGTAAGTGGGTTGGCTGACAGCCGTCGGTTCCGGCACGGTGTCCGGAGCTGCAAACGCGCCACCGGTACTCTCGCCAGCAAGTGAGACTTCACAGGCCCGCAGTTCGGTCAGGCAAGTTGCCAATCGCTGACCATTAAGGCTCACCGTAAAGACACTGGTATTTCGCCAGAAGCTCGCATCATCATTCACAGCGATCCATCCATGGCGGATACGACACGTTTCCGGAGCTAACAGCACCTCGCTTGCCAGTCCCCAGACCTGGAGACAGTCGCCAGGGCTGAAGAAGCTCAGCGGCTGCGTCAGAAATTCCGTATCCCAGCGTTCAATTTCCAACGCGGCGACACTACTCTCAAAGCGCAGCCCAAGCAGGTTTAGCGCACGTCCGCTGACATTAATCAGTGCGACATCATCTTGCCCGATCTCAATCCGCAAATCCACGGCCGGTGCTGAATTTTCGGTATCGGTCGCAGTCTCTCCCGGGCGCAGGCTGAGATCACACACACCTGCTCTTGCGAAACACCTACCCAGAGGTTGCTCATCGTTGCGGACGCTGAACGCATCCACACCCTGCCAGAATAGTCGTTGATCGTTGATCCTCACCCAGGCGTGGCGCGTTTCACACAATGCAGGTGGCGAGCCAACCTGACCTGAAGGAGAAATCAACTGTAAACAACCACCGGCCGAAAAGCTGCGCAAATTCTGCGTCAGTTCAGGGATGTTCCATCCCTCTGCACGAAATGCCCCGGATATGCTTTCGAAGATCAGGTCGCTGAGGTTGAGCGCCCGCCCTGATGTATTGATCAGTGTGAAGGTGTCGAAGTCATACAGCAGCCGCAGATCGGCGTTGACAGCCGGCGCAGTGGCAGCCGGACCGGAGGGCCCTGTTGTCGGCACCAGGGCCACGGCACCACCCGGCGTAACGGTTGGCACCGGTGCGTTTGGCGTATTTGTCGGCAGCGCCGATCTCAGAGTCGCAACGCGTGGATCTGATGTTGCAGTGGGCATAATCGGAGTGGGCGTGGTTGGCGGCACTGTAGGCGACGATATGGTTGGCGCGGTGGTCGGTGGTATTGGTGATGGCTGAACAATCGGCTGCGGTTCGGAAGTCGCCGCGGGGGGCGGCACCTCCACAGGTGGGCTGAAATCAGCGCGTGCACCAAGTACCATGGTGAAGTAGTAAGTTCCTGTCGCCGATTGCGCGTAGGCAATACCAATCTCCTGATACTGCGGGTTAACCATATTGGCCCGATGCGGCGTACTGGATTCCCACTGCCCATAGGCACCGGCTCCGTCAGTATCAGGACGCGACAGCACATTCTCGGCGCCGGTTGTCAGTGCGTACCCTGCCGCCTGCATACGCTGCCAGAACTGCGACCCATCCTGCCCTGTGTGAGTGAGCAGGTCCATCGCGGCCATATCATCACTGTGACGTTGTGCTGCCGTGTAGAGCGCGTTGTTCCACGCAAGAGGCGAAGCGCCACCTCGCTGACGCAGTTCATTCACACGACGCAGGATTTCACTCGTGGTGCCATCCTGTGCCGCAACGGGCAAACTCAGAGAAAGAATGATGAACAGGCCCAAAAGCCCCTGAATTATGTGTCTGTTCTGCATTGTATCGCTGCTCCTCATTCAGTGCTTTATCCAGCATGCCGTTAGCGAGACGACAGTAACCCACCCTATTTATTACACCATGCATTACCAGAATCATTGCTTGTGGTTTAGTGACAAAATCGCTACAATCGCAACAGTATTCAGCGACTAGTCTTGCCTGTTGAGGGTGAAAATGCACGAGGATTTTGTTACCGTTGAGGAACTACGCAGCAAACGCGATGCCAAGGCTAAACCCCACCTTGAACAGTACGCGCCAGTCTGGATCGTTGATGAGCGTGTTCTACTGGAAGAAGAAGCAATTCAATTTAACGTGCTATTCCTGCACTCCACTGCCGGTGATAACTATACGCCCACCTGGGTGAGCCGCCGCTATCGCTACGATGCCTTCAACGACACGCTGTATCATAAGGGCCAGAACCGTATCGACGAAGAACAGGCACTGGAAATCACCGAGACCGAGCCGTACATCACAACGACCGCCGCCGATATTCCCAACGCCTACGGGGGCTAATCCATCGCCTGGGATAAATCAGGCACGCGTATACAGAGCCTTAAATGTCGCTAGCAGTTGATCAGCAATCGCAGGCCAGGCGTAATGCTGCGCTCTGCGGATTGCATTACTACCCATCTGTATGTGTCGTTCTTCGTCGCTGACCAGTTCGCTAATGCGCTGAGCCAGCGAGCCTGGCTCACGCGTGGGCACCAGAAAACCCGTTTCGCCATGTTCTACCAGATACGCTAGCCCGCCCACTTCTGAGGCGATAACAGGCGTGCCGCTTGCCATGGCCTCCAGTGCGACCATTCCAAACGACTCATAATCCGAAGGCATAACGACAGCCGTTGCCGCTGAGTAGTAACGCGGCAGCGCCTCCTGATCGCGTGCCCCCAGAAATCGCACATGGTCACCAATACCGAGTGTTTCAACGACATTCTGCAGGCGTTGCATCTCACTATCCGTAAGATCGCGAGGATCCCCACCAACAATCGCAAAGCACAGCCGCTGATACAATTCAGGGGATACATCTCGGATTTCCGCCATAGCACTCAGTACGAGATCAATGCCCTTTAGCGGTTCAATACGACCAACAAACAACAGCAGGCGGCAGTCTGGATCAAACCCCAGCTCGGCACGCGCATCCGGCTCCGTCAATGGTTGAAAACGCTGCGTGTTCACCCCAGGTGGGATGACATCGATCTTCTTACGGCGTGCCCGATACAGCCAGAGCAATTGCGCCTGTTCAGCAGGTGTAGCCGCGATTATCCGATCCGCCTGTTGAACGATCTGCATTTCCGCCGTAATGCGCTGATTCGGTAAGATGCCGCCCGTAGATACAATGCGCTCCTTCATATGGCCCAATGTGTGGAACATCTGCGCAAAAGGCGTCCCCCAGGCTTCCTTGAGCTTTGCAGCGACCAGGCCACTCAGCCAGTAGTGGCTGTACACGCAATCGTAATGCAGGCTATGACGTGTAGCGAACGCCATCAGCCGCGCAGTAAACTCTGACAGATGTTCATAAATATCATCCGGCGACATTGAAGTCACAGGCCCGGCATTCAGATACACAACGCGCACATTCGGACCAAGCCGATTATCTATAGCGGGTTCACTCAGCGATGTTCGCCGCGTGAAAACATCGACCTGAATACCACGACTGCCTAACTCCTGCGCCAACTCCCGGATGTAGACGTTCATGCCGCCCGTCTTTTTGCCGCCCATCGGCGCAAGTGGGCTGGTGTGCACACTCAGGAACGCGATTCGCTGTATCCCCATGCCCCTCTTCACCTTGTTTTATCTGCTTTCCGCGTTTGCAACGTTTGCGATGCTCAGTTATCTGTCGTTGCGGCTAACACGCAGATTCATGACCGCGGTATCGGCCGCACCCATGCGATACTTGTATTGCTCATCCCCACGCAGGAAGTCGAATGTCTCCCGACCCAGTTCTATCGCATGCTGGATATTGTAAGCGAGCAAAACGATCCCTGGACTCAAATGGCCATACTGTTCAGGATCCAAACCGGAGTTATAGACCAGTATCCGATTGCCATAGTCGAAATTGAGATACGCAGCGACGGGTTCACTGTTGATCCGCAGGAAGTTGAGTTGCAACCAACCTTTTTCCAAAGCTGCCGGAATAATCGACCGGAAGAAGGTTGTGTGCTGATCATCCGTCAGAAACTCAGCCTTTTCTGGATGACTGGCAGCCATCAGACGAATGAAATGGTCACTTTCCACATTCAGATCGTGTTCGTCGGTGACGATGTACCAGTCCAGATCGCCCATTTGACGCTGTCCATCGGCTCGGCGCAGTTTGCGGCGTATCTCGTGACGCTGTTTCTTGTCAAGGCGCTCCAGATAGATTTCAAAATCCTCAGGAAGCGGGATGATCGGACAAACATCCTGCTGGCGAATTTCGGTCTTATAGCCTTTTTCAGACAACAAACGCCCCAGTAGTTCTGGGGTTGCAGAATCGCCGGGCATGTTACACAGGTCAAAATGATCAAAATCACCGGCATGCGCATCTACGTAGTCGACAAGCGCCTGATAAACCGGTTCCTGGCAGTCGCGGTCAACGATGACATCCAGATAGTCGGTTACGTCTTCACAACCAATGTGACGCACAACCCGACCACGTACGGGGTCATGCTGGATAAACCAGGACGCCAGACCAACCAGATGGTCATCCTCTGTGCGAATGCTCAATACCCATAAATCGCCAGGATGGTAGGCTTGCCACCAATGATAATGCCACTCCCAGGAAGTAAATATGGTGTCAGCGTGGCTGCGTGCCACCAGAGCATTCCACTCTTCTTTGAGCGTATCAAAGAGGTCGAGCGTCGTATGCGCCTGAACTTTCACGAGCTTTTCTTTCCGGATTGTAGTTTCCCTCACATGACGCCAAGGCTAGCAGATAGCTGTTAACTTAAAATTAGACGCTGTCGAGGTCTCATAGCTTACTCATTTAAACCACTCTACCCGGTACACTGCATAATTTAGGCGCTATCGCTATCCGTCAGATCGACGCCAACGATCGGTAAATTGTCGCGGTTGCCCCATTCCTTCCAGGAACTGTCATACACTCGCCCGCCCTGATAGCCCACCGCCCGTAACGCCATCAGGCCAAAACTCGCAGATACACCGGAATTACAGTAGATGATTACATCAGTTTCCGCATGTCCTGGTCTGTGCTCCAGCGGGATGCCGGAGGATTGCAGGCGTGCTTTCAGTTCATTCAATGGCAGCAATTCGCCAGTGTCTGTCAGCATCTGTTTTCGCGGCAGATTCACGGCACCCGGGATGTGCCCACGACGACGCGCACGGGATGTTTCTCCGTTGAACTCCGCCACAGAGCGAACATCCAAAAGGACAACACCTTCCGCCTGAACGTCGGTCACATCAGCACGCCACTGTGGGTTGATGCGTGCCGAAAAGGTACGCGGTATAATCTGAGGGATTTCAGCGTCAACCGGCCGATCTTCCGACAGCCACTTCTGCCAGCCGCCATCCAGAACGGCGACTGCAGTGTGTCCGAAATAATTCAGCGTCCACCACAGACGCGCCGCCAGCATTCCTCCGGCATCATCGTAAGCGATGACCTGCACGCCTTGGTCGATGCCGAGTCGACTCATGAGTTGAGCGTAACGCTCCGGGTTGGCAACGTCATATGTTGGCGAATCAGGCTCCACAATATCTGTTGTCCAATCCACAAACACTGCGCCCGGAATATGCGACTTGAGATAGTCATCGTTGTGGCTGAAGTAATGCGGCAGTGGTTCACTGGCGGGCAGCACGCGCCCTCGAATATCAATCACGCGCACGTCGGGCCGGTTAAGGTTTTCGGCGAGCCATGTCGTTGTCACAAACAGGTTTTCCACCATTAATTCTCCAGCGTTGATCGCCGCATCGCTGCCACGACGCGGTGATTTAGTTGCCAATAAGGTTCGTCAGGGGCAAATCCGCTATAATGTCTCTGTTATAGTGACTCATCTTCTTGATAAATCAAAAAGATCTTTGCGCATGAAAAGACGAATTCGTGGCCTCAAACGCGCGACCTTCCAGCTAGATTTTAGCCTCTACCGCGTTGATGTCCCTATCCCAGATGCTCCGGGACACCATCTCAGTGTGATTGACATCTGGCCAGAACATGCTGAAAGGACCATTGTATTTCAGCATGGGTACGCCGGCGTTGCGGAATCTTGGGAATACCAGATTACACATTTTGCGCGTGACTACCGCGTTATCGCCCCAGATTTGCGTGGGCATAGTCAAAGTGATGCGCCCTACACGCGCTACACCATGGAAGAACTCGTCAATGACATGCATACGCTCGTCACGGAACTGAACCTGCCGGAGAAGTTCATTCTCGTGGGCCACTCCTTTGGTGGGTCGGTATGCGTAGAGTATGCAAACGCACACCCTGAGCGTCTGGAGAAACTGGTCCTGATCGCCACAGCCGGTGAATATCCCCTGCCCCGCTTCATTAAGATTCTGCGACGTATCCCGACGGCAATTCTTCGTCCATTGTGGCGCTATCGGCCCAGATGGGATGCCGAACTACACGTTATGAAACGTATGCTGTTCAACAATCTGGCACGCTGGCGAGGCTGGTCGCTGCTGCGCAACATCTCAACGCCGACGCTTATCATCACCGGCGAGCGCGACAACTACTTTCCGCGCAATGTCTTCGACGACGTTGGCAAGATGGTGCCCAACGCAGAAATCATCGACGTAGGAACGGCCAAACACAAGGTCCAGCTTGAACGCTACCAGGCCGTCAACCGTGCCCTGGAGCGCTTCATCGGAGATCAGCATCGCAGCTCATGGCGCGATCAGACTGCCGAGATGGATATCTCGCGTCGGCCCTGGTTGGGCAACTATACAAAAGATATTCCATACACCGTACCAATTCCCAGACAGCCCCTGCATCGATTCCTTGAGAGTGCCGCCGACTGGAAGCCAAAGACGACGGCCACGGTCTTTTACGGCCACACGCTGACCTATGAGCAGCTCAACCGCCGTGCGAACCAGTTCGCACATGCGCTGGCAGCACGCGGCGTTAAGGTGGGCGACCGTGTGTTGATTGTGTTGCCAAATTCGCCGCAGACTGTCATCGCATACTTCGGCGCACTTAAGCTTGGCGCAGTCGTTGTCCTGCCTAATCCGGATGTTGATGCCGCCAACATCGTCTTTCAGGCCGACCAGACCCGAACACGCATTGTTGTAACGCTCAGTGAGAATGCCCCACTGGCACATGTGCTCAAAGAACGCGCCGGTGTCGAGCAAATCATCCTCGTGAACATGCGTGCCATGATGGCAGAGAACATCTACGAACAGGTGCTGCGACGCATCGGCCTGCGCGAGGGCGGCGCCGTAACGCCAAACGATCCAGAGTACATGCTCGATTGGGATGCAGTGCTGCACGGTCAGCCGGATCACAACCCTGATAAGCCCATCAACGCGGATACACTTGCAATCATAAGTTACACCAGTGGCACAACTGATGACCCAAAGGGCGTCTGTCTGACACATCGCAATCTCGTCGCGAATGCTTTACAGATACGACACTGGGTTACCGATCTGGAATATGGCGAAGAAGTCTGTCTGTCTGTGATTCCGTTTCTGCACAGTTATGGGATGACCGCTGCGCTCAACTTACCTGTGACGCTGGCAGGAACAATGCTTATCCTCTCCGTATTTGACCTCGAGCAGGTGCTCGATCACATCAAACGTTACAGGCCAACGCTCTTCCCAGGTGTGCCGGCGATGTACACTGCCATCAATCAGGCACCGAATGTGCGCGCTTACGGCCTCTCTTCGATCAAGGCATGTATCAGCGGTGCGGCTCCCTTGCCGGTTGAAGTTCAGGAGGCGTTTGAGAAGCTCACGCGGGGGCGGCTCGTCGAGGGCTACGGTCTGACAGAAGCGAGCCCGGTGACACATGCAAACCCTCTATACGGGATGCGCAAGGTCGGATCGATCGGTATACCAATCCCGAATACAGAGGCAAAAATCGTTGATCTGATAACCAGCGAACCAATCCCACCAGGGCAAATTGGCGAACTACTGGTGCGCGGACCTCAGGTTATGCTGGGCTACTGGAATGGCCCCGATAACATCGACAGCGATTCAATCATCAAGGACGGCTGGCTCTACACCGGCGACGTCGCGGTCATGGATGGTGACGGCTACTTCAAGATCATCAGCCGTAAACGCGATACCATCCTGACCGGGGAATACAGTGTCTACCCCCGGGATGTTGAGGAGGTGTTGTATGAAAACGCCAAAGTGCTGGAAGCTGCAGTCGTTGGCGTGGGCGTCGCCAACGGTGAACGCCGGGTGAAGGCGTTCGTCGTCCCGCGTCCGGGTACACGCCTCTCAAAAGAAGAACTTATCGCGTTGTGCCGCAGACGCCTTGACGAATACGCTGTTCCCTGGGACATCGAGTTCCGCGATGAACTGCCAAAATCTTTCATTGGCAAGGTACTGCGTCGCATGCTCACAGAAGAAAATCCGAACGCAGCAGCACAGCCCGATCAACCGGATCGAAAGTAGCGTGCACGCTGCGCGTCACGTCCGCCCCAGATGACCTTGTCTTCAACAAGCCGAATAGTCATATCGGTTTCGACAGTAATCTGGCAAGACAAACGCGGATAGCCAAAATCGGCAGCCAGACGGTCGTGCCAGTGTTCGGGTGCAGGTGCAGCTTCATCAATCCAGACGCCACAGGTCGCACACAGCCCGCGTCCGCCGCAGTTCAGGCGCCGCGTCACAGATGTATAGGGCGAGACGCCATGCGCAAGCAGCGTCTCTCGCAGATTATCACCGCTGTTAACTTCAATCTTCTGCATGCCTGTCTCTGTGACGATTGTGATCGTTGGCATATTTGGTCACTTTCTCTCTGTGTGCAGTGAATATAGCCGTACAAACTAAAGGTCGGCTTAATCCAGGATAGGCGCATCAACAGCCTGCGTTATACTATGCACATGACCATTGCGAATCAGGTGCTGACACCATGACACTCCTCCCGCTTTTCCCGCTTCAGAAGGTGTTGTTCCCAGGGATGCCCCTGGAACTACGCATCTTCGAAGAACGCTACAAGATTATGATCAATGAGTGTCGACAATCCGGAAGCCCGTTCGGGATCGTACTCATCGAGAGCGGGCAGGAAGTGGGTGGCAGTGCAATTCCTCATGTAGTGGGATGTACAGCACATATATCACGTGTCCAGGATTTACCTGGTGGGCGCATGCTGATCGTCGTGGTGGGACGTGAGCGCTTCCGCATCGAAGAACTGCACCACGATCGCCCTTATCTGTATGGTACAGTTAAGATGCTGTCAGACGATCACGAGGTATCCAGCAAGCAGCTCCTTCATCAGAGCCGATCACTACGAACCCTGCTTTTGCAGTACCTCAATATCCTCAAGAAAGCCGGTGAAGTGCAGTTCGAGGAAGCGCAGATCCCTCGGGAGCCGGTCGCTTTATCTTATCTGTCGGCGATGTTGCTGCAGTCTGATGAGATGGTTAAACAGAGCTTGCTTGAGACAGAAGATACGCCAACGCTCCTGCAGCGGTTGCTAAAGCTCTACTGGCGAGAGATTACCGTCCTTGAGACCCTGCTCATCCCACCGGATGTTATGGAAGACGGCACGCCGTTTTCAACAAACTGAGCTGAGTACGGGGCGCGTCCGGGTCGCATTGACACGCCCTGAAACTATGTTATGATTCTGCCGCGCTTCGGATGGTTCATCACCGGAGTGCACTCAGATATGCCATTGAATCCAGTAACGGCCCTAACTTCTGAAAGGCAACCACGTTGAGGAGTATCCGGCAAATCGCCTGGCACCGCTTCAGCATTATCGCATCCGTCGTCAGTGATGCGAGTGCCCGCGTCGTGTCGCTGCTGTTTTACTTTTCGATCCTGGTGCCCTTCGGCATCGCGTCGCGCCTGTTCAGTGACGTCCTCCGCAGGAACGGTCACGCCGAGTGGCTTGATCGCGACCCCATCCCGACTGACATCGATTCCGCCCGGCTTCAGGGCTAACGCGCTTCAGGTCAACACATGTACATACTGGGTATTTCCGCTTTCTATCATGACTCTGCTGCCGCCCTCATCAAAGATGGTGAGATCGTCGCGGCAGCTATGGAAGAACGTTTCTCTCGTAAGAAGCACGATAACGGCTTCCCAACACAGGCTGCTTATTTTTGTCTGGAATTCGCAGGGATCGAAGCCGAAGAGCTCGACTACGTCGTCTTCTACGAAAAACCCCTTGTGAAATTCGAGCGCATTCTGCTCACCACCCTCAATACCTTCCCACGGTCCTGGGGGGTCTGGAAAGAGGCGATGGTCAGTTGGCTCAAGGAGAAGCTGTGGGTTAAGAGCGCGATTCACAATTATATCGGGGTGGATCACGATCGCATTCTCTTCGCCGATCATCACATGAGCCACGCGGCCAGCGCGTTCTTCACCAGCCCATTCCGTGAAGCAGCTGTCTTAACCACAGATGGCGTGGGTGAGTGGACAACGACAACGCTTGGCATTGCGCGCAGCATCTGGGAAGGCGACAGTGAAGGCGTTAATGAAATTAACCTGTTCAGTGAGCAACGCTTTCCGCATTCATTGGGTCTACTCTACTCGACCTTTACGGCGTGGCTTGGCTTCCGCGTCAATAATGGCGAATATAAAGTCATGGGGATGGCCCCCTACGGCACGCCACGCTATGAGGACAAGGTCTATAAACTGCTGACCGTCGATGATCAAACCGGCGCTTATCATATGAATATGCGCTACTTCGACTACCAGCAGTCCACAGAGCGCAGCTACAGCCGCCACTTCCTGGACCTATTCGGTCCGCAGCGTCCACCGGAAGCTGACTTCTTCACAATGGCGACCAATCCTGAGCGCAGTACTGAGCGCGCAGCCATGGAGCAGAATCAGTACTATGCAGACGTCGCCGCCAGCATCCAAAAAGTGACAGAAGATACACTGGTTAAGATATGCAATTATCTGCACCGTCAAACAGGCCAGACGAAGTTAGTCATGGCTGGCGGGGTTGCACTGAATACAAAAGCCAACTGGCGTCTCCTTAACGAGACGCCATTTGAGGAAATATACATCCACCCGGCTGCTGGCGACGATGGCGGCGCTGTTGGTGCAGCACTCTGGGCCTATCACATCATGCTGGGCAAACCACGTCGCTGGGTGATGCCACATTCGTACTGGGGCAAATCCTACGACAATGGCGAAATCGAGACCTTCCTGCGAGAGAACAACATTCGCTACGAGGATTTCAGCAGTAACCATAACGGGCTGGTTGAACTCGTCGTTGACGGCATGCTAAATCAGCAGGTCGTCGGCCATTTCGAGGGCCGCTTCGAGTGGGGCCCACGTGCGTTAGGCAATCGCAGTATTCTTGCCGACCCACGTTCAGAGGAAATGAAGGAAGTCGTCAACACAAAGATCAAGTTTAGAGAGCCGTTCCGTCCGTTTGCGCCCGTCATTCTGCGCGAGCGCGCACCGGAATACTTTGACTATCAGGGCGTTGCGGAGCATGAAGCACCACGTTATATGCTCATCGTCGCTCCGATCAAGGAAGACAAGCAAGACCGTATACAGGCGGTCAATCACATGGGAACCGGACGTCTTCAGACTATTGAGCGTGAGATCAACCCGCGCTACTATGACATCGTCAAGCAGTTTGGCGAAGCCACAGGCACACCCGTCGTCCTGAATACGTCGTTTAATCTGCGTGGCGAGCCAATCGTCAATACACCACTGGACGCCTTCAATACGTTCCGTAACAGCGATATTGATCTGCTCGTGCTAGGGCCTTATCTCGTCCGCAAACCGCTTTAGTCCAGCCCAGTGCGCGTCAACAAGCGAGGGAAACATGTCAACAATGGGCAAACCGAAAAAGAAGAAGACCACCGGCGTTCAGGAGTTCCTGATGCGCATGGGGGTTCTGGGTGAGCTGCTCGGCTTCCTATGGAGGAGAAGGCTGTACTGGCTCATTCCGATGATGCTGATGCTGTTTGTATTCGCCGTAATCATCATCATTGGCAGCACAGGCCCGGGTGGCGCATTCATTTATACGCTGTTCTAATCAGAGCAACCACCAATGGATAACTTCCTCCCCATTATACTGCTTGCCGTGTTTGGGCTCATCTTCGGTTACACGACGTGGCGAAGCTCAAACAAGCGCGAAGCAACCAGCGCGACGGGTATCGCGCAGGTATTCCACTATCTGGCGAGCGGCATCATGGCCACCGTCACGCCGACCGTACTGACGTGCGTCATCGTTTACGAAACGGGGCTGATACCGGCTGTGCTTGTCGGTGTGGCGATGTTTCTCTTCGCCCTGGTGCTGCTGATCCCATATGCCGCTTTCGAGAAATCAGCACAGGAGCGTGCTGCTGCAAACCTCGATCGCGGTTGGACACGAGAGGACGCCCTTTCTTCTGGCCTTTAGGCGCTGATCAACGACTAAGGGGACATCGTTTGGATGTCCCCCTGTCGGCCAACTTATTGAGTTGCCTCATATACAGCCAGTTTGATCAGGCCGCGCGATCCTTGGATTTGCTGGCCTTTTCTTCATCCGGCTGAGCTGCCTGCACATTCTCCTGACGCAGACGGCTCTCGTGCTGCATGACGATACGCACTGAGCGGTCGTAGGTTACATAGTTCCAAACCCAGTTGATAAACACACTGAGGCGATTGCGGAAACCCAGCAGCACCACCAGGTGCAGGAACAACCACGCCAGCCACGCCAGGAAACCAGTCACCTGAATGCGGTAGAAGATCCACGCTACGGCGCGGCTGCGGCCAATGGTCGCCATGACGCCGCGGTCGCTGTACGTGAAATCACGTTGTTCTTCTCCGTTCAGAATGCGCATAATGTTCTTCGCGGCGAGGATCCCCTGCTGTTTGGCCACCGGGATCAACATTGGATAGGGATTGCCGTTCTCGTCTTCGAGATAAGTCAGGTCACCTGCCGCATAAAGACCTTCACGCCCGATAACTTCCATGGTTCGTTTCACCGGCACACGTCCAGCCTTCTGCAGTGAGACATCCACATCCTCACCCATCGGCGACGCTTTGACGCCAGCTGCCCAGATCATCGTGTGCGTGTGAATCACGCGACCATCTTTAAGCCTGACCTGTGTCGGCGTGACTTCATCCACCATCGCGTTCAGCATCACCTCAACGCCGAGCGATTCAAGCTGCCTGAGTGCGGCTTCCTGCAGGCGTGGCGGATACTGCAGCAGCAGTTTATCCTGAGCTTCCAACAGGATGACCCGCGAGCGCATCCGCGGCTCAATGTTGCTGTACTCTTTCTTGAGAACGTCATTATAGAGTTCATACAACGCACCGGCGGTCTCAAGGCCAGTCGGGCCGCCACCGACGACGACCATGGTGGTCATAGCGTCGCGTGTGGCTGTATCGGTAATCCAGGCGGCACGCTCAAACAGGGTAAGGATATGGTGACGCAGTGCAACGGCATCATCGATGTCTTTCAGGCTGTAGGAGTAGCGTGCAATGCTCTCCTGACCGAAGTGATTCGTGACGCTGCCCGTTGCGAGAATCAGATAATCGTAATTCAGGCGGCGATTACCGTTCTGGCCGTTGACCTCAACAACTTTTTTGTCGTAGTCAACGTGTTTGACATCGCCCATCAGAAAGTCAACGTTGCGATTCTTGCGGAAAATCGACCGAATAGGGTACGCGATAGAACTGGGCTCAAGGGCGCAGGTCGCTACCTGATACAACAGCGGCGTAAATGTGTGAAAGTTATTGCGATCAATCAGTGTAACCTGTACGTCTTTGGCATTCGCGAGCGTCCGCGCAGCGTACAACCCTGCGAAACCTGCACCAATGATAATCACATGTTTTCGAGCAGCCATGCCTATCTCCTTGTCGTCCATACCCTTCGGCTGCGAACTTACAGCGCACCCAGAGGCATTATACGTACTTTTGTGACAAATCTCACAAGTTGATTGTGATTTTCATCACATTCTCATTGGACTATCCAAGCCCGAAGAAGCCGTTATAATCACGTCTGCTTAGGATAGACCCCCAACACTTATGGGAAGATGAAGATATGCCAAGAGCTTTGATCAGTGTTTCTAATAAAACCGGTTTGACGGATTTCACAGCAGCCCTCATTGATCTTGGCTGGGAGATCGTCGCGAGTGGTGGCACTGAAGCGCTTCTGCGCGATGCTGGTCTGACAGTCACGCCTGTCAGCCAGCTGACTGGTATGCCTGAGATGCTTGGCGGCCGCGTGAAGACGCTCCACCCGGCTGTTCATGCCGGCATTCTCGTTCGTGACAATGAGAGCGACCTGTCAGAACTGCGCGAAAATGGGTTCGCCCCGATCAATCTGGTTGTGTGCAACCTCTACCCTTTTCAGGAGACTGTCGCCCAGATGGGCACAACACTTCAGGATGCGGTGGAACAGATTGATATCGGTGGCGTCGCGCTGTTGCGTGCTGCTGCGAAGAACTTCTTCCGGGTGACAACCGTCTGTGACCCAGCAGACTATCATCGGGTCATCGCCGCGCTAAAGGCGGGTGGTGATACCGATATAGCTCTGCGCCGTGATCTCGCAGTGAAGGCATTCAGCCTGACGCGTGACTATGACACAAGCATACATGCCTATCTGTCACAGGGTACAACACCTATGGCCGCGGTTGGCGAAGACAGTGATCTGCCACAACGCCTATCGGTGGCCGTGCATCAGGTGGAGACACTGCGCTACGGAGAAAACCCCCATCAGAGTGGTGCTTACTACAGTCGCCAACTTGATCATCCACTTCTGGGTGCACGGCAGTTTGGCGGTAAGCAACTATCTTATAATAACATACTTGATGTCGACGCAGCTTGGCGTGCGGTAAGTAGTTTCGATGAGCCAACCGTTGTCATCGTTAAGCACCTGACCCCAACAGGCATCGCCAGCGCCGACACACTGGCTGCTGCCTATCCTCTTGCGCTTCGTGCAGACCCGCAATCTGCGTTCGGATGCGTCATGGCTGTCAACCGTACCGTAAATGATGCCTTCGTCGAACAGCTCGGCAGCCTGTTTATCGAAGTCATCGCTGCACCGGGCTTCACGCCGACTGCCCAGACGCAACTCAACGAGGGGCGCAAGAATTGTCGCCTGCTGCAGATGAGCCAGCCGTACGACATCACTGACCTCGACATTCGTAGTGTTCATCGCGGCATTCTGGTCCAGCGCCGGGATACTGGTGATCCGGAAGGCACCACCTGGAAGACAGTCACCGAACGTACGCCTACCGTTGAAGAGATGACAGCTCTGAAATATGCGTGGAAAGCCTCAATGCACGTGCGTTCTAATGCAATCGTGCTGGCCCGTCCGGGTCATACGACCGGAACAGGTGGCGGGTTACCCAGTCGTGTTGACGCAGCCCGTCTCGCCATTGAGAAAGCGGGTGAATACGCAGCTGGCTCCGTATTAGCATCAGAAGCCCTCATACCGTTCCCCGATGTGGTGGAAATCGCCGCAGAAGCGGGTATCACGGCAATCGTACAGCCCGGCGGGGCTATCCGCGATAAGAAGGTGATCGAAGCCGCAAACGCATCAAACATCGCGATGGTCTTCACAGGAACACGTCACTTCCGACACTGATTCAGGATTACATCTATCACCTGTTTTCGTTCCTCTCACACAAAATGTCGCAAAGAGGTGCTCGCCTTTCATACAGACCCTACAAAGCACCTCTTTGCGTGTCTCACTATCACCAAACGCTAAATTTGCCAGATAAGCCCCAAATTAGCTTGTGCGCGATTTCACACAGTCTGTACGAAAAGTCGCAGGCTGTTTTCAGGCGCTTTGTGGTATGTGCTGATCAAAACGCCGCCATACACTTAAGATGTAACCGTAGATTTCAGCTTAAATCCTGCAAGAAAGGGTGTATTATCATGCGCTACCGAAACCGACGTCTGTTCACTTATCATGTGCCCCGCACGAGCCGTCGTTTCCCTATTGCCCTCACTGGCTATGTTGTAGCCCGTTCTGCCTCTCCGCGCATGACTGTACCAGCCATCGCCTCGGTATATCGCGCAGTCTGACCAAATCCCCAACTCTTGCAATTGTGAAATCCAAAATGCTCGTAGCTGGCAGGACAAATGACAGTCCAGCAGCCCAACCTGATCCTTGTTCTTCGAGCCTTTCAGAGGTGACCAGAAATGTTTGTTACTAAACCCGTCGAAGTTCTCGGCCCGATGCAGCCAGAATACGAAACAATTCTTACGCCTGACGCCCTCGATTTCGTTGCAATGCTGGCGCGCCGATTCACAGCCCGACGTGACGAATTATTGCAGATGCGCCGTGACCGTCAGCGTCGCATTGATGCCGGTGAGATGCCAGATTTCCTGCCAGAAACAGTGAAGATACGCACATCGAACTGGCGTGTAGCGAGCCTGCCCAATGATCTCCAGGATCGCCGGGTTGAGATCACTGGACCAACCGACCGGAAAATGGTCATCAACGCCCTCAATAGCGGCGCGAACGTCTTTATGGCTGATTTCGAAGACGCTAACTCGCCTACCTGGCATAACATGGTCGATGGTCAACGCAACTTATATGATGCAGTCCGTCGTACCATCACCTACACGAATCCTGACAACAGCAAGTTTTACGAACTGAATGAGAAGACCGCTGTCCTGATGGTACGTCCGCGTGGCTGGCATCTGGATGAAAAGCACCTGCTGGTCGATGGTAAGACTGTGCCGGGCGGTATCTTCGACTTTGGTCTCTACTTCTTCCACAACGCCAAAGAGCTGATAGTGCGTGGCAGTGGCCCTTACTTCTACCTGCCCAAGCTGGAAAGCCATCTAGAAGCGCGCCTGTGGAACGATATCTTTGAAGCAGCCCAGGACGAACTTGGCATTCCGCGCCGCACAATCAAAGCAACTGTCCTGATCGAAACCATTCTGGCCAGCTTCGAAATGGACGAAATCCTATGGGAGTTGCGCGATCACAGCGCTGGCCTCAACTGTGGTCGCTGGGATTACATCTTCAGCGTGATCAAGAAGTTCCGCAAGTACCCTAACATGGTCATGCCTGACCGCGCACAGGTAACGATGACAACGGAATTCATGCGTGCTTACTCGCAGCTCACGATCCAGACCTGTCACAAGCGGGGCGTACATGCAATGGGGGGTATGGCCGCACAGATTCCGATCAAGAACGATCCAGAAGCCAATGAGATCGCCTTTCGCAAAGTGCGCGCTGACAAAGAACGCGAAGCCACGGACGGTCACGATGGCACCTGGGTCGCGCATCCTGGCCTGGTACCAGTCGCTAAGGAAATCTTCGACCGCGTTATGCCACAGCCGAACCAGATTAGCGAAAAACCGCGCACAGATGTGTACGTCACAGCAGAAGACCTGCTGCGTCCTGCCAGGGGCACCATCACCCTTGATGGCCTGAAAACTAACCTCAAAGTCGGCATTCAGTATCTTGAAGCCTGGCTTGAAGGCAACGGGTGTGTCCCGCTTTATCACCTTATGGAAGATGCCGCAACTGCTGAGATCAGCCGCACACAGGCATGGCAGTGGCTCCACCATGAGTCGATTATGGACGATGGCACGCCGATCACCGACAGCCTGTTTAAAGATGTGCTCAAAGATTGCATGTCGGAAATCCGCGCTGAAATCGGCCAGGAACGTTTCGACAACGGGCAATTTAAGCTCGCAGCAGACCTCTTTGACCGCATGATTCGCTCGGATACCTTCACCGAGTTCCTGACGCTGCCTGCTTACCGTTACCTGGATTAACCACACACAGATCACATCAACGAAGAAATCAGCAACCCCTACTTATAGAGGAGAACTCAATGAATCAGCGGCACGAAGCCCAGAAAATGCAGACCGATTGGGAGACTAACCCCCGTTGGCGTGGCATAACCCGCCCCTACACTGCCGACGAAGTCACCCGTCTGCGTGGCAGCCTCAAGATTGAATACACATTGGCCCGGCATGGTGCCGAACGCCTCTGGGAGATGATGGAAACCATGGACTACGTCCACTCGATGGGCGCAGTCACCGGCAACCAGGCCGTGCAGATGGTACAGGCCGGTCTCAAGGCCATTTATATCAGTGGCTGGCAGACAGCTGCCGATGCCAACGTCGCCGGCCAGATGTACCCGGATCAAAGCCTTTACCCTGTCAACAGCGTGCCGGAGCTCGCCCGCCGCATCAATAATGCGCTGATGCGTGCAGATCAGATTCAGCATCTGGATGGTAAAGATGACATCAACTGGTTCGTCCCGTTGATGGCCGATGCCGAAGCCGGATTTGGCGGCAATCTGAACACCTTTGAACTCACGAAGGCTATGATCGAAGCCGGGATTGCCGGGATTCACTACGAGGATCAGCTCTCGTCAGCCAAGAAGTGCGGCCACCTCGGTGGTAAGGTGCTTGTTCCGACGCGCGAAGCCGTTAACAAGCTGGTTGCAGCGCGTCTGGCAGCCGATGTTATGGACGTTCCGGTCATCATTGTCGCCCGTACCGATGCCGACGCTGCCACGCTACTCACCAGCGACATTGACCCTTACGATCAACCTCTCATTCTTGATGAACCGCGCACCAGCGAAGGCTTCTACCATGTCCGCAACGGGATGGAAGCTGCCATTTCCCGTGGTCTGGCCTACGCGCCCTATTCCGACATGATCTGGATGGAGACATCCCATCCTGATCTCGAAGAAGCGCGAATATTTGCAGAAGCTATTCACGCGCGCTTCCCTGAAAAGAAGCTCATGTACAACTGCTCACCCTCATTCAACTGGAGTGCCAAGCTGGATGCAGGGACAATCGCCAAATTCCAGCGCGAATTGGGTGCGATGGGCTACAAGTTCCAGTTCATAACGTTGGCCGGCTTCCACGCGCTGAACCTTAGCATGTTCGAACTCGCGCTCGGTTACCGCGACGAAGGCATGACTGCTTACTCCGCCCTGCAGGATCGCGAATTCGAACTCCAGAAACAGGCAGGCTACAAAGCGGTCAAGCATCAGAGCTTCGTCGGCACAGGCTACTTTGATGCGGTTCAAACGGTAGTCACCAGCGGCCTGGCTTCAACCACGGCACTCGCCGGGTCGACAGAAGAGGAACAATTCGAAGACAGCCTCGAAACAAGCTCGGACAGCCCACAACCAGCCATGGGCGACTAGTCATCTTCTGAAAAAAAGCCTCCGGCACGTGCGCCGGGGGCTTTTTCGACAGAGGCCATACAACTAACTCAGCACTTGATTCAACTGTGATACTATTGCTATAATCGCAGGACGTTGCCACTGTAGCTCAACGGCAGAGCATACGCTTCGTAAGCGTGAGGTTGTGGGTTCAAATCCCACCAGTGGCTTGAAATGCCCGCACATGCCGGGCATTTGCTTTATGGACAGCCTGCGTCCGATTTTCAGGCGGTACACATGAGCGAAAACTTCAAACCGGTGACTATTGGCGTTGCTGGGGGCACTGGCTCAGGCAAAACGACTGTGTCTAACCAGGTCCTTGAGCGCGTAGGGAGTAAGCACATCGCCTATCTCCCACATGATGCTTATTACAAAGATGTTCGCCACCTCTCTCCGGAGGATCGGGCACGCATCAATTATGACCATCCCGATTCGCTCGATACCGCCCTGCTCGCGGATCATGTCCGCGCCCTCCAGAATTCCTTGCCGGTTGAAATCCCGGTCTATGATTTTTCGCGGCATTTGCGCAAGGAAGAAACGGTATCAATCAGCCCACAGCCGATCATCCTTGTTGAAGGCATACTGATTTTCGCCGAGCGAGATCTGCGAGAACTGTTCGACATCAAAATCTTTGTGGATACCGATGCTGACATTCGCTTTATCCGCCGCTTGAAGCGCGATATTGAAGAACGTGGCCGCACCACCGACTCCGTGATTGAACAGTACCTGAAAACAGTGCGCCCCATGCATCTCAAATTCGTTGAGCCAACCAAGCGCTATGCCGATGTTATCATCCCGGAGGGCGGCTTTAACTTCGTCGCGATTGATATGATTGCAGACCGTATTCGTAGTATGCTCAGCACTCGCCAGGAAATTTGACACACACGGAAACATATCAGGTGAACTTTGCCGGGGCAAGCGCCTTGACGACCCTTCCTGACCCGTGCTATACTGCCAGCAATTCCATAGTCAAAGACAATGACCGGGAGTAGTACGCGCATTCCCTCACGTCTAGAGAGGCAGGCCAGCGGCTGTAAGCCTGCTCGTGACAATGTGCTGAAGTCGCCCGTGAGTCGCCCGGAAGAACGCGAAGCAGATCGTGAAGCAGATCGCGCAGCGAGTAGAACCGGGACGGGTGCGCCCGTAACTGCGCCAATGAGCGCGGCGTGGATGTTCTGCGCCGAAGCAAGGTGGTACCGCGAGAGATAAAGGCCCTCTCGTCCTTGCATGAGGACAGAGGGCCTTTTTGCGTTTCGATTTTGGGTATTGTTACGTATCGGCCAAGTCCAGGAGGATGATCCAGAGCGCTGATGGATGAGAAGAACAACGCATTTTATGACGCCATCGCCGAATACTACCCGCTCTTCTACCGCGATTGGGAGACACAACTCGAGCGCGAAGGGCTTGGATTACGCGCACTGTTCCGAGGCAAAGGCGTCGAACGCATTCTGGACGTCGCCTGCGGCCCAGGCACTCAGGCGATTCCGTTGGCAAAGCTGGGCTATACCGTCGTCGCCTGCGATCCCAGCCCGGGAATGCTCCGCAAGGCGCAGGAGTTCGCGAAGGCTGAAGATGTGCTGAACAAGGTACAGTTTGAGCGCAGCGACTTCAACAGCCTGCCAGAGATCGTAGAGGGCCCATTCGATGCCATTGTGTGTAAAGGCAACGCCCTTGCGCATCTCCTGACAGATATGGAGATTGAAACAGCACTGCTCGTCTTCTGGGAGCTGCTACGGCCTGGGGGGTCACTCGTCATCGGTCTGCGCGATTTTGAGAGCTATCTGGCGCATCGGCCAGGCTTTCTGCCTGGGTTGAATCACGTCCACGACGACGGAACGGAGTTCATTACCTACGAAATCTGGGAGTGGGAAGATGGCCCTCCCATTATTGCGACGCAGAACCTTTACATCACTCAGGGCAAGCCAACCAAACTACATACGATTAAACGGTCGGTCTCCTTGAGACCACTGTCAACCGACGAAGTAAAGGTTGTGCTGCTCGAACTGGGATATGAAGATACCGCACAGCAGCCCGATCGCGCCGAGCAGGTAATTTACGCTCGTAAACCTTTATCCGCCTGACCATTCACCGAGTTACGGGAGACTATCACCCATGCCGCAGACTGTCACGCAGGAGATGCCTGCAAACTTCGACTACAGGGAGGCCGAGGCCCGCATCTACAACTGGTGGGCGCAGAACGGCTGGTTCAAGCCGGAGGCCGCCGACCCCGATGCAGAGCCTTTCGTCATCAGCATGCCGCCCCCCAATGTGACCGGTGCGCTGCATCTGGGTCATGCCCTGTTCGCCAGTCTCCAGGACCTCATGACCCGCTATGAGCGCATGCGCGGCAAAGCGGCGTTATGGCTTCCTGGTACCGACCATGCGGGCATCGCCACACAGTTACAGGTCGAAAAGATGCTGCACGATGAAGGCACCAGCCGTCTCGAAGTCGGTCGGGAGGAATTCCTCAGGCGTACGTGGCAGTGGAAAGAGGAAAAAGGTGGTCGCATCACCGAGCAACTACGTCGCCTCGGCGCCAGCTGCGACTGGGACCGGGAGCGCTTCACCCTCGACGCTGGACTTTCCAACGCTGTGCAGGAAGTATTCGTGCGTCTTTGGGAGCAGGGACTGATCTACCGTGGGCCGCGCCTTGTGAACTGGTCGCCTGGTCTGCAGACCGCGGTCAGCGATTTGGAAGTGGAGCGCGAAGAAGAAGCGGGCAAACTCTACTATTTCAAGTATCCCGTCGATGCTGAAACCTACCTGCCCGTAGCCACAACCCGTCCAGAGACCATCCTTGGAGATACCGCCGTCTGCGTCCATCCGGAAGATGAGCGCTACCGGCATCTGATCGGCAAAACGGCATACGTGCCCATTCTAAACAGGCCCATTCCCATCATCGCCGATGAGTACGTAGACAGGGAGTTCGGTACAGGCGCGCTGAAGATCACACCCGCTCATGACTTCAATGACTATGACATCGCACAGCGTCATAACCTGCCGATGATCAACATCCTGAACCGCAATGCCACGCTCAACAGCAACGCCGGCCCATACGCTGGGCTGGATCGCTTCAAAGCGCGTGAGAAACTCTGGGCCGATATGGAAGCCGCCGACCTGACCCTTGAGGTCAAACCACACACCATGGTGGTGCCGCGCAGCCAGCGCGGCGGCGAGGTGATCGAGCCGCTGCTGAGCACACAGTGGTTCGTGAAGATGGATGCAATTGCTGAGAAGGCACTCAATGCCGTGCGCAGCGGTCAGATTACGATTGTGCCAGAGCGCTTCACCAAGGTCTATTATCACTGGCTGGAGAATATCCAGGACTGGTGCATCAGCCGGCAGTTGTGGTGGGGACATCGTATCCCGGCCTGGCACCGTGAGAAGGACGGTGATCCTTACGGTGAAATCTACGTGGGCCGCACCCCTCCCGAAGGCGAAGGTTGGGAGCCAGAAGAAGACGTGCTCGATACATGGTTCAGCAGTGGCCTGTGGCCCTTCAGCACCCTGGGCTGGCCTGAAGAAACTAAAGACCTTGAGCGCTACTATCCGACCAGCGTAATGGAGACGGGCCACGACATTCTGTTCTTCTGGGTGGCGCGTATGATCATGATGGGCATGTGGTTCACCGACCAGCCACCCTTCCATACCGTCTATCTGCATGGCCTTGTGCGCGACAAACAGGGTCGCAAATTCAGTAAGACGCTCGGCAATGTGATCGACCCGCTCATGCTCATCGACCAGTACGGTGCTGATCCGCTGCGCTTCACTCTACTGACCAGTGGCACACCTGGTAATGATGTCAACCTGGACGAAGAGAGGGTCGAATATACCTTCAAATTCGTCAACAAAATCTGGAACATCACCAAATTGGTGAACATGAACCTGGAGGGCGAACTCGAGCCGGGTCTGCCGGCACCCAGCGAGCTTGATCTACCTTCACGCTGGATACTAAGCCGCACACAGCGCCTGATCAGGAGCGTGCAGTACCTGTTCGACAATTACCTGTATGGCGAGGCGGGCAATCAGATCCTGACATTCATGTGGGACGAGTTCGCGCCGTGGTATCTCGAGATGGCGAAGCACCCCCTCTATAACGGCACCCAGGCCGAAAAGACACTCCATCGTCGCGTGATGGTCAGCGTGCTGGATACTTCCCTGCGCCTTCTGCATCCTTACATGCCATTCATGACGGAAGAAGCCTGGCGTTATCTGCCACATGAGGAAGAAGCACTCATCGTCGCCAGTTGGCCTCAGGTCGATGAAGCCTACATCGACGAACAGGCCGAAGCCGAGATGAATCTGCTCATGGAACTGATACGCGAAGTACGCAACATCCGCACCGAGTACAATGTCGATCCGGGTCGACGCATCACCGCTCTAGCGGCACCTGGCAGTCGTCGCCCGCTGCTTGAAAATTACAGCTTCGTGTTTGCGCGGCTGTGCAATGTGAGCGATGTCCAGTTGCTCGGTGATGATGATCACGCGCCTGAGAACGCAGCCTCGGCGGTGGTGAACGAGGTAACGTTCTATCTTCCTCTTGAGGGGATGATCGACATCAAGGCAGAATGTGAGCGCCTGACGAAAGAACAGACGACGATTCGCAGTCAGATGACAAGCGTCGAACAAAAACTGGCCAATGAGAATTTCACAACGAAGGCACCCGCCAACGTCGTCCAACGTGAGCGCGAGCGTCTACAGGCACTGCAAGCGGAAGCAGAGCAGATAGCAAAGCGGCTAGAGCGTATGTGTTCGTAGGCCGGATAGAATTCACACGACAGCAGCCCCTGCTTCGGCGGGGGCTTTAGCTGTTGCCGAGTGCATCACGTGAGCGCGTTTGCCACAACGTCCGACCAGCGTCCTGAGCAGCCCGACGCACGTCCGCGTCTTCGTCCTGTTCGAAGACTTCGCGCAGAGCTTCCAGCGCTTCGGTTGCGTGCAGCAGGACGAGCTGTCCGATAGCCTCCTTGCGGACCTCAACACTTTTATGCTTGAGACGCGCAATGTGGTAATCAATAACCCGCTGGCGTGTTGACACCCTTACACTCCTCACACTGGTCCAACGGAAACATATCGATATAAGTTACATTGAATATAGCATGAACACGCCATCCGCCATGCGACAAATGACCTATAAAGTAGTGTATCATGTTCACGTCATCATAAAATCACACCATCAGGTGGTTGACAAAACAGGAGTAGCCTCTTGATCGAGCTGGCGATCATCAACGCAGCCCGTGAGACACCCGGCAAAACACCGCTTTTACCCGATGTCCCACACGTCCTTCTACCGACCCTGGGCAAGCCGCTGCTTATTCGATCTGTCGAGCCTTTATATCGTGCGGGAATTCGGCGCTTTGTGATACTGCTTGGCCTACGAGAAACAGCCGCCAGCAGTCAGCTCAACCGCCGTTGGCTGCCGGATGCAGAGCTCGAGTTCGTCTTCAAGCCAGATGAACAGCCGCTGCCCGCAAAACTGATCGAAATGGCGCAGCAGTATCAGCGGCCATTCCTGCTGACTCGCTACGATGTCTTCGCCCATGATCAATGTCTGACAACCATGCTCCGCCAGCATGAAGACCAGCCTGATCACCTGATACTCGCTGCGGCCCGCGAGTTACTCACTCAGGTTGAGAGCAATCATCCGTCTGTCAAGGAGACGAACACCGGTCTGCGGGTTGTCGCGGACGATCCAGATGCAGAACAACTCATCGAGCTGGCATTGTGTGGTCAGCAGTTTGTTGATTGGCTGCGAGACACCAGACCTTCCACTGGCTCTTTTTTCGGTCTGGTGCAGGATTGGCTCCACGCCCACGTTGACGCCACCACGCTTACACGGACGAGTTGGTCTATACAGGTTAACGACGAAAGCGACTTGCTGCGCCTGAACCGACACCTTCTGGCAGAAGGCCGCGACACGCATATACTGGCAGAACTGCCCACCAGTGTGCGAATTATCCCACCCGTTCGTATCGACCCTATGGTCAGCGTCGGGCACAATGCGGTAATCGGTCCTAATGTCTACCTGGAACGAGGCACACGAATTGGTATGAATGCACAGGTACAGGATTCACTGGTCCTGGATCGAGGTGTGATCGCTAACGGTGAACACGTCAGGGCGAGCGTAATTACACGCTCAGGACGTCTCAACGCACGCTGACCCCCGCGTTCGCCCAACGTGTAGCACACGGTAGTAGCTCAACCCTCGTTGCCTACCACCCACTTTCGTATAATACGATCGACTGTACTGTATGGACTGGATGATCTGAGTTTGGCTGAATCATTTCGTATCTGCCCGATTTGCCGGACGCACAACCATCAGAACGCGCAAATCTGTGCGACCTGTGGCGCTTCGCTGGCAAACGTGCCGGTCACGTCGCGCACATCGGCAAAGCCGATGCCAACACCGGATTATGATTTCCGCTATGGCGAAACGGACCTTCTCGAGGGCAGCCTGGCACAGCCTGCGCAGCGCTTCGCGTTGATATTCGGCGTCGCCGCAGCGCTCGCCCTGGTTGGAATTGGCGTTTTGCTGATCCCCAGGATGATGCAGTATGCTGCCATCCCGGAAAGCATCCCTGAAAACACACCAGCACAATTCAGCACCGAGTTACCGGCGATCGGCCCTACTGTAACACTTGGGCCACCAACCGCTACGGTATCATATACACCTTCAATAACCTTTACGCCGAGCATCACACCAACGCCGGAACCCTGCCGCCAGGAGATCCCACCTGGAGGCAATCTGATGCAGGCGATGCTCAACTGTGGTCATCGCAGTCAGGATGTGCTGCCGCTTATTCTGGAACTCAACGATCTGGAGAATGCCAACAGCATCCAGGCGAACCAGGTGATTTTTATCCCCTGGCCCACGGCGACGCGCGACCCTAACGCACTGCCCACACCAACACCGACGCCTTTCAGCGTGGGCATGGCCGATGAAGCCGAAGGCGAAGACGTCGAAGGCGAAGACGTCGAAGGCGAAGACGTCGATCCCTCGCTGCTGGAAGTCGATTTCACGATTGACCCCTTCGCACCGACAGCCACCCCCACGCTGCCGCCCGGAATACAGTGGCACCGGGTCAGCCAGGAGGAGAACATCATCGGCATTGCCGTACAGTACAATGCCGATGTAAAAGTCCTTTCAGAACTGAACCCGCAGATCGATTTCGCGCGTTGTGAATTTGGTGAGCGGTTTGGTGGACCGGATTGTCTGGTCCAACTTGGCGCGGGGCAGTTGATCCGTGTCCCGGCACCAACGCCAACGCCGACACTCTCCCCAACACCAGACCCGAATGCAACTTCGACACCAACCCCAACGGCGACGTTCAACGTACCAAACCCCGTCAGCCCTGCGGATCAGACCGTTTTCGCCGCCGACGAGATCGTTACGCTGCGCTGGCAACCAAGCGCCAGCCTGTATCCGAACGAAGCCTATCGCGTCGATGTCGTTAACGAGACGACCGGTGAGAGCTTCACCGCTCTCACCATGGATATCGCTTTCACTTTGCCTGACACATGGCAAAGCCAGAGTGCAGGCCGTTTTGTCTACAGCTGGATAGTCAGCATCGTTGATCAAGACAATCCACAGGACGCCCGTCATCCGACTACGCCGCGCCGCTTCGCCTGGGAAGGATTGGCCGTAGATGGCTAAGATTCATAGACGCATGGCCCACCTGCACCACCTGCCGAAACAGGCACTGATACTGCTTGTTCTGGCCCTGCTGCTGAGTGCCTGTAACATCAACGCTCCTGAGATGATCAGCACACCAACGGTGGAACTGCTGGAAACTGCGACACCCAGTGTCACACCTTCACCCAGTCCGACAGCGACCATGAGCGTTGACGATGAGGTCGTCGTGCCTGTCGTTGTCGTCACGCCACCCCGTGAAGACTCAGACATGGCCCCAACAGTCGAGCTCACGCCCAGCCCTACCCTCGGCCCATACGAGTACGTCATTCAGTCCGGGGACACGATGTTCAGCATCCTGCCTCAGTTCGGCTATCGTGATCTGGCCGTCGTTGACGAGATCGTGCGCATCAACCCCAACATCAGCAACCCGAACATCCTGCCCGTCGGCCAACAGATGCTCATCCCACGGCAGACGGCGACACCCATCCCGGACGGCCTGGAGATGACACAGACTGCACTGGCTAACGTTGGTTTGCAGCTCGAAGGCAACATCGCCCTGGCACAAGGGACAGTACGCGGTTGTCATACCGTCGTTGAAGACGAAACTTTAGTGGAGATTGCGGACATATATCGCACAACGCTGGAAATTCTCAGCCAGCTCAATCCAACGCTTAACTGGAGCGGTTGTCAGTTCAATATTCCCAGTGGTGGGCCAAACTGTGGGCCTAGCATCCGTGAGGGCCAGTGCATCAACGTTCCGCTGCCAACGCCTACTCCTGCGCCAACCAATACACTCACCGGGCTAGAAACCGCCACACCGACACCCACATATAGTGCTGGCCGCGTTGTCGCTCCGGCAGATGGCATCACACTATCAGCGGGTCGGGTAACCCTGCATTGGGTCAGCGTCGGGATGCTCCGTCCTGATGAAGCCTATCTGGTTGAGGTTATTGACCAAACGATCAACAGCGAGCCCTGGCTGCAAACGACGCGCAGCACATCTGTACTGCTCCCCAGGGAGCTAGTCCCAAGCAGCGGACAGACACACACCATAAACTGGCGTGTATCCGTCGTACGTGTAACGGACGGCGCGGATAGCCAATCGGTTCAGGTGGTCGGTGGCATTGGCGATTGGAATACGTTTTACTGGCAAAGCCGATGAGATCAACGGCCAAATTCACGCGCCAGCTGTTCGGCGCTCAGGTGGATGAAGGTCGGACGATCATAAGGGTCACGCTGCGGTGATGGGCAGCGCTCAAGCTGTCGCACGAGGTCCTGCATCGCAGCGATATTCAATATCGCGCCGCTGCGGATGGCAGCCAGCTGCGCCATTTGCTTGAGCAACATATCCACTTCTGGCGCGTCTAGCAATACAGGCAATAGCTCCGCGATAACGGCGGCAGGCTCAGTCTCGGCAAGCAGTTCCGGCAGTGCGCGCACGATAACCGTCTGAGTTCCAAACGGCTCGAATATCACCCCAAGGCTTGCGACAAGTTCGTGATGATTTTCCAGCAGCCGCATCTCCTGTGGTGACATATCGAATGTCTGCGCCTCGACCGCCTTCGATTGTAACCCCTTTGCGTCAGCATACACCTCGCGCAACTCTTCGTAGAGTATGCGATGATGAGCGCCGTGCTGGTCGATCAGATACATACCTGCAGGGCCCTCGGCAACGATATATGCGGCACCCACCTGCCCGACAACTCGCAGCGGTGGCAAAGTTCGCGGTCTGATCGCAGCGCCATTCTCATCAACGATTGCGGCTTGTCCCGCGAGCGAAGCAGGCCGCTGTTGTGCCCAGTCCTCAGCCCATTCCTCACCAGGGTCATCCCAGCCGAGCGCCATCTGTCCACCGCGAGATTCGGGCAGATCGTCCCACTGCGAAAACGTATCACGCCGACGGCCACCTAAAGGCGAGACCGTTCTGATCACCCCCTCGCGTACTGCGCGCTGTACTGCCGCGAATACCGCTCCCGCATCCTGGAACCGCACCTCTGCCTTGGTCGGATGCACATTAACATCGACAAAATCCGGCGGAACACGCACCATCAGCACTGCCACCGGGTGCCGTCCGGCTGGCATTAGCATATGATAAGCCTGTGTCACGGCATAACTCAGATTGCTGTCCTGTATGGCTCGGCCATTCACGAACATGATGATCTTGGTGCGATCTTTACGATGCAGTTCCGGCGTGGAGACGTACCCCACCACGCTGACGCGTCCTCCGTGCCCCCGAATAACGTCCTCGCCACTGACTTCCAGCATCTGCCGGAAATGTGACAGGCCCAGCACTTTTACGACCACATCCTGCAACTGTCCGCTGCCGACCGATCGAAAGACCTCACGCCCATCCTGGGTCAAAACGAAGCGGACGTCAGGATAGGCCATAGCATAGTTCATGACGAGCGTGCTGATCTGGCGCTTTTCTGTCGCCTCAGCCTTCATGAACTTCAACCGTGCAGGCACGTTATAGAACAGACCCTCAACGGTGATGGTGGTTCCCGCAGGGACACCGACATCCCGGCGGTCCACGACCTGCCCCCCATCGATGCGAAGGCGTGTGCCAACCGTCTCATCTCTGTGGCGCGTCACCAGCATAAAGCGTGAGACCGCGGCGATACTCGCCAGGGCCTCACCACGAAAGCCAAGTGTTTCGATCTGATACAGATCATCAGCACTTGCTAGTTTGCTGGTAGCATGTCGCTGGACCGCCAGCTGTACTTCTTGCGACAATATACCATGACCATCATCACTGATACGGATCAGTTTGCGGCCACCTTCAGCTACATCAATCTGTATGAATGTTGCACCTGCATCCAGAGAATTCTCGAGCAGTTCTTTCACCACGCTGGCCGGGCGTTCAACGACTTCGCCCGCGGCAATCTTGGCGATAACCTGCTCATCAAGAAGGTGAATGGTCATCTCTACTGCTTTTTCAGTGTTTCAGTGTACGGCCAGCGGTAGCGGGCATATCTGGCCAATCACTCATCGGCTGGTGAATCAGATAAGAGTCCAGCACCACTACCCAGAAGGTTATCACCAGTGAGCGGAATGCGCATTAAGAACCTGCTGCCTTTGCCTTCTTCACTCGTCACTGCGGCTTCACCACCATGACGGATCGCGACACTGCGCACGATGAATAACCCCAGCCCGCTGCCTTTAATTCGGCGGTGTTCACGGCGTTGTATGCGATAGTGCCGCTTGAAAAGCTTGCCTGCATCCTCCGGGCTAATGCCATAGCCATTATCTTCCACCGCAATAACGAGCATGTCCTGCTCTCGGCTCACATGTGCGGTAATGCGACCACCATCTGGCGTGTACTTTACAGCATTATCAACGAGATTGGCGATAGCTCGCTCAAACATGGTCAGGTCTACATTGACCACGGGGATATCATCAGTGGCTTCAACTTCCATTGTCAGCTGGTGTTCCTGCGCGACCACAGTAAAGCTATCCACAGTCCGATGTACCACGTCAACAAGATCTGTTGGCTGGCGTTGCATGTCGTAGAACCCGGTATCGGGGTCGTAACGTCCGGCATCCTGGATATTCTCAACCAGAGCCGTCATCTGGTTGATCCCGGAGATGATCTTGCCGACGTAATATGACTGCCGCTCGTTAAGTTCTCCTACACTGTCGGATTCGAGCATGCTGGCGAATCCATGCATGAACGTCAGCGGTGAACGCAGGTCATGCGATACCAGGCGTACGAACTGGTTCTGATTCTGGGTCAGTCGCAGATAGTAGGCAGTCTGCATCGCTCGATGGACTACAATTGTCAGGGCATCACACAGAACGCTGAGCCGGTTGAGTACCATTTCATCAACTTCAACAAGTGAAGTTAACAAGAGCATGCCGATGGCAGCTAACTTACCCTCGTAGGGGATTGTAAGCACAATCGCAGAAGTGTATTCCACATCGAGTGGCGCTGGTACAGGCATCCCCGCATACAGGCCGAATGGTAATTTTTCTACCAGCGATACCAACGATTCGAGCGGCGGGACCTGCTGTTGCTGGACCCCAAATACCTGTGGCTGCTGCTTCTCGTCCAATAGTACCAGAAAACCCGCGCCTGACCCGCTAAGTTCGCATGCGCGCATCAACAGTGTTGGCGCGATATCCTCCAGGGAGGGTTGTTGTGCGATCAAATGCATGATGTCATACAAGCCGTTGAACTGTGCGTCCTGGCTGCTCACTGACTGAGATGTTTGCTCGGGCATTGAACCCCCTACCCATCATGAGAAGGATAGTTGTTGGACTATAGGCTGATTATAGGGTCGGCTGTATCGCCCGGCAAGTTAACGGGTGGCCAATACGCCCTGTAAAGCAACGTCACATCACCAGCTCGTACTGACAGACTGAACGCTCTACGGTGCAGAATAACCTTAAGTCTGGTTTGCTTGTACACGTTTTTGTTTCATGCTAGACTGAACGAAATGGCTCAGTCACAGGGCACCCGACGATGGCGGAACGAATTCTCATTGTTGATGATGATATTGACAGCCTTAAGCTGATCGGCCTCATGTTGCAGCGCCACGGTTATGAGGTACTCGCCGCAAATGCGGGCAAACAAGCACTTCAAAAGGCCGAGAGCGACCTACCCAACCTCATCATTCTCGATGTGATGATGCCCGACATGAACGGCCTGGAAGTGTGCCGACGCCTGCGTTCAAATGCCAAGACCGCAGGTATCCCTATCATCATGTTTACTGCCAAGACGCTGATTGATGATAAGGTTAAAGGCTTTGAGGCCGGCGCGGATGACTATCTGACCAAGCCAACCCATCCCGCAGAACTGGCCTCCCGTGTGAAGGCCATCCTTGCACGTAACGCGACCAAAGGCCCGCAGACTGCCACACCAGCCGCCGCACGCCCTTCAGGGCTTACAATCGGCCTGTTGGGTGCTAAAGGCGGCGTCGGCGTAACGACCCTCGCGATAAATCTTGCAGCAGCCTATGTTCAGGCGAGCGACAACCCCATCCTGGCTGATCTCCGGCTGGGGCAAGGCACGATTGGGCTCAACCTCGGTCTGGGACGTTCGCAAGGGATGGCGCGCGTACTTACGCGGCCCGTTAACGAAATCACCGCTGAAACGATCACCAACGAAGTCGTCACCCATCAAAGCGGACTGCGTGCCCTGGTGTCTTCTGTTCGGCACCGTGAAGCCGTCATTGATTACACGGTAGACCACGCCCGTAAGATGGTCACTGTACTGCGCGAAGTCGGACGCCCGGCCATCGTAGACCTGGGCGCAGGGCTGAACCGCATTACACATGAACTGTATAGCGAGTTCGATCGAATCGCGCTGGTCCTCGAACCAAACATGGTTGCCGTACAACAGACACAGGAACTCCTGCGCCTTATGGAAGGCGAAGGCCACGGCCAGAATGTCAGCATCGTGGTCATCAATCGTACACAGTCCAGCTTGCAAACTTCATGGCATGAAATCGAATCCACTTTGGGGCGCGAAGTGCGTGCGATCGTTTCCGCTGCGCCGGAACTCGCATATCAAGCCCTGGAGAATCACATGCCAATGGTGATGCTGCAGCCAGGGGCAGTCGTCAGCGGGCAGTTCGTCAAACTTGCAGAAGAGTTAAAGACGAAAATCAAGACTATCGCTGGCAGTGGCCCGGTGCTAAGCTAAGTACAATGCGATAGATATTTTTTCAACTCAAAATGACTGAAAACACCAATAAACTTCTTGAAGTGGCCCGGCTTATCGAGGCTTCGCAACGCATCGTCGCGTTCACAGGCGCTGGTGTCAGTACGCCATCTGGTATCCCCGATTTCCGCAGCCCGGAATCCGGCTTGTGGGAACGCGAAGACCCGATCGCCGTAGCCAGTATTTACGGTTTCCGGCGCGAACCTGAAGCGTTTTATCGTTGGGTGCGCCCTCTTGCCCGTCTGACCCGTGATGCACAGCCAAATGCCGCCCACATGGCACTTGTCACCCTCGAAAAAAGCGGCAAGCTCGATAGCATCATCACACAGAATATCGATATGCTGCATACGCGTGCTGGCAGCTCTGTAGTACATGAGCTTCACGGGCACCTGCGCGAAGCAACGTGCATTGAGTGCTTTCGGGTTTACCCGGCAGATGACCTGATGGATCACTTCATCGAAACAGGCGAGATCCCGCGCTGTGATTGCCAAAGGCACGCGATACTCAAGCCTAATGTCATCCTGTTCGGTGAGCAGCTTCCCTACAAGGCTCTACAAGGGGCACAGGCCGCCGTGAAACGCACGGATCTCATGATTGTAATGGGGTCCTCGCTCGAGGTCGCACCCGCAAGTGACCTACCCCTGATCGCAAAACGCTCAGGGGCAAGCGTTGTCATTATCAACTTACAGGCAACCGATTATGATCGTATGGCCGATGTAGTCATTCATGCGGATGTCGCCGAGGCCTTACCAGCTATTCTGCAACTGTTGGAGATGCCGTCTTGAGCAGTGAACCAACCGCCGCCAACCTCCACAATATGCTGGCCCACTATCGACGCATCATTGAGATCAGCCAGCAGCTAGGCACGACTTACGATCATGTTTCACTGCTGAAAAAGATCGTCTCTGCTGCCAACGAACTCATTGATACGGAGGCGGCAGCCATACTTCTGCTCGACGACAGCGCCGGGCAACTGCGATTCGCCATCTCCAGCAACATCAAACCGCACGAGATGGAAGAGATCACCGTTCCTCTCGACGGCAGTATCGCCGGCTGGATCTTTACACATGGTGAGCCACGCGTGATTGAGGATGTACGCACAGATCCTGATCACTTCCAGGGCGTTGATAACCGGATACGGTTCCACACCCGCAATCTGATCGGCGTACCCATGAAGACACACCAGCGCGTAATCGGTGTTGTGCAGGCCGTCAACAAACGTGATAATCGTCGCTTCACGGATGACGACGTGATGACGCTGCGCACCCTGGCCAGTCAGGCGGCTGTCGCCATCGAAAATGCGCGCATGTTCCAGCAGAGCGATTTCATCGCCGAGCTCGTTCACGAACTGCGCAATCCACTCGTGGCGCTCAAGGCGAGTACCACCCTGCTGCGTCGCCCTGACCTGCCAGAAAACAAGCGCGACGACATCATCAACACCATGCGTGTTGAAACTGATCGGTTAATCGGCCTGACGGATGATTTTCTGAATATCGCTCGCCTCGAATCAGGACGTGTACAGCTCGAAGTAGCGCCCTTTGAACTGGGCCAACTACTCTTTGAAACTGCTGAAATCGTCTTCCAGCAGGCGGAAGAGCGCAGCATCCGTATCGAGATCGAACCCACAGATTTGCTCGCAGAAGGCGACAGAGGCAAGATTAAACAGGTCGTCCTCAATCTGATGTCGAACGCCGTAAAGTACAATCGGTCCCACGGCAGCATCGCCGTGTGGACGCAGCCCATCCAGGAACACGATGGCTACTACGTTCAGATATCAGTGCGGGATACCGGCCATGGCATCCCGCGTGAGCATCAGAAGCAGATGTTCCAGAAGTTCTACCGCGTCCCCACCACTGAAAACACAGAGCGTGGCACCGGATTGGGCCTGGCCATCTGCAAGCACATTGTCGAAGCGCACAGCGGCCGCATCTGGCTCCAGAGTGAAGTGGGCCAGGGGTCGACCTTCAGCTTCACCGTGCCGCAATATCAGGAATAGATTCTCTAGGCCTCGACTGGTTCGAGTTCGCGGCGGCGTCCAACGAACGGTAGTTCGCCCTTTTGCCAGGAGACCAGCAGCGGTACCGCCGTGAACAAGGATGAGTAACTGCCCGACAGCAGCCCAATGAACAGAATGAAGATAAACTGTCGGATCGTCTCACCGCCGAAGAGCAATATGGCGATCATGATGAAGAACGCGTTTAGCTGCGTGGCCAGCGAACGATGAATTGTCTCCCAAACGCTGCGATTGACAATCGTTTCGTAGGGTTCGCCCAGGTGCAGCGGGATGTTCTCACGGATACGGTCGAACACGACGATGCTGTCCTGCACGCTGAACCCGACGACCGTGAGCACCGCTGTCAGGAATAGTGCGTCAATCTCCCAGCCGAGCAGCAGCCCCATCAGCGACTGCACACCCATCACGACCAGTACGTCATGCAGCATCGCCAGAATCGCGCATACACCGTAGCGCAAGGCGTTCGGCACCTGCCGGAACGCGATCACGATAAAGCCCGTGATCACCAGCGCACCGACCGCAACCGCAGCCAGCGCGGCCCTCGACACCTCTGCACCAATCGTCGCGGAGACGGACTGCTGCTGGAAGCTATCGCGATCGATGGGCGACAATTCTTCCAGATCAGACAGAATCGCTTCGACAGTTTCTGCATCTTCAAAGCCACCACGCACAGACCAGCGCAGGCTGTCCTCACCACCCAGGCGCTGAATGATGACGTTCTCCTCGCCGCTCGCAGCAAATACCTCGCGCAGATCACTCTCGGTGACGCCAGGTTCTGTAAAAGTGATGTCGTAGATACTGCCACCCTGGAAATCAATGCTGAGCCGGAACGGTGCGCCAGTCGTAATTGTGGAGTAGATCATGATCAACAGGCCTGGCACAATCACCAGAGCCGATATCAAGAACCACAAACGGCGTCGCTGTACGAAGTTAAACATGGTCGTTACATTACCCTTCTTATGCGTCCAGCATCACGCGCCGACCAGCCACCGACGTTGTTCAAGCACGTCGTGTCCCAGTCCAACGAGAATATACAGGAAAGTACGCGTCACGAGCACAGCAGTAAACAGGTTGAGCATAAGCCCGAGCGCCAGTGTGACGGCAAAGCCGGAAACAATACTTGCACCAGGCGTCTGCCCAAACAGAAACAGAACACCGCAGATGATGATCGTCGACAAATTTGAGTCACGGATGGAAGTCCACGCACGAGCAAAACCGGCGTCCAGCGCTTGATCCAACCCCTTGCGCGCCCGGATCTCTTCCTTGATGCGCTCGAAGATCAGAATGTTACCATCGACCGCCGTCCCCACCCCGATCAGGAAGCCCGTGATGGCAGGCAGTGTCAGGGTGACAGGGATCAACTTAAATAGTGCCAGGTTCAACAGAATGTAGACCAGCAGCGCCAGTGCCGCTGAGATGCCCGGCACGCGATAGTAAATCAACATAAAAGCGAGTACCACGATAATGCCGATTGACCCGGCACGGATGCTCAGATTCACTGATTCCTGCCCAAGTGTCGCGCCGACTTCCGTCGCGCCTTCCACTGTCAGCGGGATCCGCAGTGCACCAGAACGCAGCTGGAGCGCAAGGGTGGTCACTTCTTCTTCGGTGAAGTCACCAGTGATGATGCCGCCGCCTGACAATTGCGACTGAATGACCGGCGTCGATAGCACAATACTATCAAGAACGATCGCCATCGGCTCATTGATGCTGTTAGCCGTGAAAGTCGCAAACTGGGCGATGAAATCGTCAGCCACTTCAAAGTTGATGAACCACTCCGGCGTGCCGCCCTGCCGCGTCGGGCCGAACTGTGCACTGGCGGCCCGCAACCCGGCTCCTGTCATCACCGTTTCAAACGGTGCGTTCGTACGTGGATCAGGCAAACGCTCAATAGGTTGTCCATCGGCGTCAACCTCCTGATCAATCTGCAACCGGACCTGTTCCGTCGTCAGGATGCGACGACCAACATACTCTTGTGCGTTCGGGATACCACTGAAATCGACGAACTCCAGCAGTGCTGTTGCCTGAATTGTATCAATCGCCTGTTCACGATCACGCACACCCGGCAGCTCAACCAGAATACGGTTAGCTCCCTGCACCTGCACTGTGGCTTCTGTCAGACCCAGGGCATTAACCCGTCGACTGACGTTATTGGCCGTCTCCGCCAAATCTTCCGGCGTGAACTGATCAAGCGGCAAATCCGCCTGCAGCAGTACGCGCAACCCGCCCACCAGATCCAGGCCAAGGCTCGTCGTTATCGGTATCGTAAAATCGTTCTGGGAATCCCCGTTGAAGTCGAAGGTGATATTCTCTGTACAGCGGATATCACCGGTATTCAGATTGGGATCTTCGCGCAATTCGTCACAGATTGGCGCCTCCGGCGTGACGCCTTTGACATCTGCTGGCAGCACGACATAAATACAGAAGGCCGTCAACAGGATAATGACGACCAGCCAGCGGTAGTGAGTTGACATGAACTCGCCTTCTCTCCATAAATCAGCATGAGCCACCCGAGAATCGCATCATAGAGTGGCAGAATCCGGCACTTCCTGCCCCTGTTGCAGACCGATCTGCGCGTTTCGCGCGATCTCTTCGACATTGTAACGATCAATCATCGCCGCTACCACGATACGTATGACGACACCGTCTGCGACTTCCAGGTACGCAATGCCATTTTCGGAGTCGATACGCTTGACCCTACCGATCAGACCACCACCGGTAATGACCTCATCGCCTTCCGCCAGATCGCGGGCCATACGCTGACGACGCTGGAAATCGCGCTGGCGCGGAAACAGCACCATTGTCCAGTAAACGCCCATCCCCGCCAGCAACAGAAACGCTACCAGTAAAAATTCACCCATTCCGCACTCCTCAAATTCACACCGTCGGGATTATACCGTCAGCCCGGAACCCACACCAGCCCCACCCCAGCAACGTAGTTGACCCATGACAATCGGCCTGTTTGCGCAGCCCCAGCACTGTAACTGAGTGCCAACTGCTTGACCACCCCGTTAAATCCACCTAAAATACGATCCACATCGCTGTGGAACCTGCGCAAAAACGCACAGTGCTACTGCGCAGGCCCCATAGCCAAAGATCGGCCAAAACAGACGAGGGAATGGCCCCATGCGAGACAACCGCCTGTTATCCGCGCTAACGCTGCTTTTGCTGCTCGGCGTTCTCGCGATGGCGCTGCCGGCCAGCGCTCAGACCAGCGTGCTCACGAACAACTCTGGTGATGGAAATACCAGTTGGTTTATTGAGGGCGAACCAACGCTCATCATCAACGGCTTTGATCTCTCCTCCAAGGGCCTGACGCCGCCCATCACCATTAACGCCATCACGATCAATGTCGAACAGCCCGTATCAGGTGCCAGCATTGATGCCGTCGTTTACAGCGATCCTGATGGTGGTTCACCAGTTAATGCGTCCCTGGTAAGCCGTCAATCGGTGGACATAAGCGGCACCGGTGCTGTGCGTGTGCAACTGCCGCAAGCAGTCCAGGTAGATGCGCCAGTCGTCTGGCTGGGCTTCTACCTGCCCGTTGATTTTCGCTTCTTTGCGGATACCTCCGGCACTTCCGTGCTGACGTACTGGGGCTGGACACCTGGTGGCACTTTCGACCTGGCTAATCTCGGTTCGGCGCAGGTCTTTGGCCCATCTGATGGCTCTGCCCCTGTCAACATTAACCTTGGCGGCGTTGCTCGCATCACCGCTGAAATCTCCGTGGGGGATGCCCCAACGACGCCGCAACCCGATGGCACTACCCCGCCAGTTGGCGCAGTGCCCGAAGTTCCTGTGAATGCCCAAAACCCACCCATCGGCGTACAGATGATTGGACAATCGCAGGCCGCGCTGAACGTCATGCAGCGGTACCCGTATTGCGGCGAATTCCTGTTCTATGATAACGAAGACATCCGCATCACCGGGGAAAACCGCTTTGAGCTTCACTGCCGCGCCGACATCGGGCGCTTCTCACCCGGCGAAATCCGCAATTTTGATGAAGCCCCAGATGCAATCCCATCATTCGAACGCAAGGGCGTGCTGTATGACATCTTTGGCACAGGTAACTTCCTCAGAGGAAGTTCGTCGGAAGAATTGGTCATCCCGGTGACGCACTGCATCCGGCCTTCGCAGTTTGATCTGAACTCAGCGGTTATCGGTATCGCCTACGGTGCGCCCCGTGTCTGGACTTTATTGCCCTCCGTCCGATACGGCGAACTGGTATGTGCAGAAGTCACTCATCAAGGGTTCATTTCGTATTTCGTACCGCGCACTGGCGACGAGCCAACGTTGAACGCAAACCTGTACTTCTCCGGAACACCGCGCTTCCTGGACGGTAACAACAACCGCGTTGATCAGGTCTTCTGCCGTTTCGCCTACACGTTGCAAGTTTCAGTCTACAACGAAGGCTTTGAAACGACTCCGCCATCGACATTGACCGTTCGCGACTTCAACGTGCGCACCGGTACATTGACGCTCTCGCGTGAGGTCGGACTCGATCCGATACCGCCCGGCGAGACGGTCACCTTCCGGCTGGAGAACTTCCAGGCGCCATCCACTTTCGTCAATGAGCTGCACCGGATGGTCTTTAATATTGACCCGGCCAACCGCATCGCGGAGGCCAATGAGAACGACAACGAAACATCATTCGAATACGTGCTGAACCCCAGCAGCCAGTGCGAATAAACTGACGAATCATCAGCGGCACGCCTCCAAGTCAGGTAGGTGAGGCGTACCGCTGATATCAACCTAGCCACCTACCAGGAGAACGAACGACTCACATGCGCATTGTCACCAATGAGCGCCTTGCCAAACGCAATCGGCAGTTAGCCTTCTGGCTTATGATCGGCACTTTCGCCGTTCTCGCCGGGAGTTTTGTCCTGATGCTGCAAGCGCCTGCTGAAGATATCGAAAACGCCAGTCTCATCCTGCTCTTTCAGGTCACCGTCCTGCCGATTGCTTTCCTGCTGACGCTCATTAGCGTGCGCATGACGAATCTCTGGGCACGCCCTCCACGACCGGAGGCAGTCATCCCAGAAGGGCTCAAAGGCCTCAGCAATAAGAGCGTACTTTACAACTACTATCATTTCCCGGCACGTCACGTACTGATCTGCCCACAGGGAATTTTCGCGATCGTCACACGCTGGCACAACGGCGAGTACACCGTCGAAGGCGACCGCTGGAAAACCCATCAAGGCGCGTTCAGTCGTATATTCAGCGCGCTCCGCGCGGATGGCATCGGCAACCCAACGCTCGATGCCGAACGTGCAGCCGCCTATGTCAAGAAAAAGCTCGCAGGTATCGATCCTGACGCCGAAGTACAGCCTTTAATCGTGTTTGTAGATAGCAATGCTCAGGTAAATATCGGCGAAACGCCCATACCGGTCCTGTATGTGGATCCAAAGTCAAAACCTAGCCTCAAAGACTATTTGCGCGACGTCAACCGCGAAAACGCAGGCACCGGCAAGCAGCGCGGTATGCCTCTGACCGAAGAGCAGATCGAAGCGTTTGAAGAGGCGACAGTCAAACTCTGATCAGCATGACAGCCTTACACCGGTGGCTGCTGGTCGGCCTGATCCTGCTTGGGTTTGGGCTGCGCATCTGCCAGATCGACAGCGTACCCCTGCGCGGTGACGAAGCCTTCACCGCGCAGAACTGGGCCATGCAGCCGCTTGGCGACAGCCTGCCACAGTATGCCGCCATTGATCCGCAACCACCACTGGCCTATGCACTGTTCCGTGGCTGGTCGCTGGTGACGGGCATCAGTGAGTTTAGCCTGCGCGTGCTGCCTGCATTGATCAACACACTTGGCATTGCCGCCCTGTACGCCCTGGGGCGGTACCTGTTTGGGCCAACAGCCGGATTGCTCGCCGCGCTAATCTGGGCGCTGCACCCCGATCAGATATGGCATGCACAGGATGCGCGCAATTATGCCATCTGGTCTGGTCTGAGTGTCATCGGACTCGCAACAGCCGTCCGCGCACTGCGGACGGATAAGCCCAGTCGCTGGGCATATTACATTCTGGCAGCGTCATTAGCGCTCTTCACGTACTATCTGGAACTCTTAACACTGGCTGCACTGGGACTTTACGCCTTAATCTTCCACAGGCAAAAATGGCGTGGATGGTTAAGCGCGTTTGGTGTTCTGGCGCTGCTCTTCGGGCTGTGGTTGATGATCTTCATCCCACTGGTCCAGAGTAGTCCAGCATATGCGGGGACGTCCCGCGGCTTCTCATTCGAGCGTGTGCTTACGCAGTTCCTGCCGACGCTCACATTTGGCAGCACGCTTCCAGACGAACTGCGTCTGCTGACAGGCACAGGTGTACTGGTTGCGATGGTCGTCGGGTTGACCCTGATAACCCGCTACAGGCGGCGCGTCGGGCTGTTTCTCGGTCTGTTGTGGATCCTGCCACTAATTGGCCTTGCACTGGCGGCCACACGGCTAAACGTCTTTGAGCCGCGCTATGTGCTCGCCTCGGCACCGGCCTATACGCTCATAGGCGTCGGCATGGCCTGGCTTCTCGTCAAAGATGGCCGGTGGCGTTGGTTGTCACTGGTTGTAGTTGGTATGTGGCTGGTGCTCATAGGAATCAGCCTCACCCGCTATTACGTCGATCCTGCAACGCGCAAAGCTCCGGATTGGCCTGGGCTAGCGTCTTATCTGGAGGAAAACGTCAGCGATGGCGATCTGATTATCCAGACAGGCACTGATGCAGCTTTCGGCTATTACTATAACCGCGCCGACATCGCCGCCATTGATATCGGTCTGCCAGCACGACCGGAACAACCCGTTGATGAAATCACCGCCACGCTGGAACGTCTGACGCCGGATTTCGACGGCCTGTGGATTGTTGGTCGCTCGTTTCGTGAGTGGCCCAACTACGGCATCGTCGAAAATTGGGTGCAGACGAATCTGCAGGAAATAGTCGACGTGCAGATAGACGGACTGCCAGCACGTTATTATCGACCCTGGCAAGTAGATCAAGAAGAAAGCACGGCGGAATCAATCACTATGTTTGGAGAGGTGGCGCGGCTCCGCAGCGCAACTGTCCTCCCCCTTCAGCCAGACAGCACACTGATCGTCTGGCTCGTTTGGGAGCCACTACGTACTACAGAAAGACCACTAAAAGCATTTGTGCATCTGGTCGGGCCGACAAACCCTGCGACAGGTACACCACTGTGGGCACAGGATGACCAGGAACCACAGTCAGGTCGTGCTGCAACCACTGCGTGGGATGTCAATAGCCTATACCGGGATGTCTATGTGCTCTCCATCACCGGTATACCTGCTGGCGACTATCAACTGCTCGTCGGATTGTATGACCCAGTGACGAATGCGCGTCTTGAAACTACCGATGGTCACGACTCAGTCGCAATAGGGACAATCAACCTGCCTTAAGGCCACTACAAGAATCAAAACGGACGCAGTCAACGACCACGTCCGCACGTTGAAAGCATGTGCTGCGATGCTGCATCTTACCCGAGCGCGTCGAGGCGTTCCTGCCACTTCGACACGAGCCGGTTGTAATTGTCTTCAGAGATCTCACCGTTCATCAGGCGGATATCGAGCTGATCAATGGCAGCCTGAATATCGGCGCGAGTCATCGCGGAACCAGATGCAGCCGGTGCTGCCTGCTCGTCGCCTGCTGGCGCGTTACCGCCCTGGTTCATCATCTCCATCATTTTCTGCATCATCATCTGCTGCTGCATCATCATCATTTGCTGCTGCTGCGCCTGCTGAGCCGTAGCCTCGGGATTCAGCGCGGCGCCCATTGTCTGCCCCACGCCAAAGCCGACGCCAGCACTGGCCAGACCACCGCCCAGACCTTCATTCCCGGCGGCGGTCTCAGCAATCTGCAGCCGCTTGATCCGTTCGTAGTTCTCCAGGCTGACGTAGTTCATCAGCTCGTCTGGCGAAGCCTGCTTCGCCTGGAAGGGATTGGCATCAAGCGCCTTTACCTGAATGCCGAATTCGTCTTCAAACTGTGCGCTGAGCTTGGCCAGCGTTGCGCCCTCGAGGTCACTAAGGTAACCATTGGCTTCAGGGACACTTTGCACGCCGGAACCCATTAGCAGCACCGTCAACTCACCGAGTAGTTTCGTCTGCAGGGCATTCTTGATGTCGTCGAGACGCGTGATCGGTTTGCCAATGCCGAATTTCTTCAAAAAGCGCATCGGATCAGAAACGCTGATGTTCATGGTACCGAAGGTGCTCAGCAGGACTGCGCCCATACCCTTGCCGGGTGTTTCCAGCGGGATTGGCGGATTCGTGCCCCACCCGACCTGCGGCATATCCTTAAGGTTGATAAAGTACAGATCCGCGGTGAATGGTGTACGTCCACTGGTCGCCAACCCAATCAGAGTCGATAGCAGCGGAATATTCGCCACGGATAGAGTATGGCGTCCGGTTTGCAGTGCGTCCAGTGCTTCGCCACCACGGACAAAAACCGCGACCTGGCTCTCACCCACAATCACCTGTGAACCAAAACGCCAATCACCACTTCCACGTTGTGGCTCTCGGTAGACAAACTCATCATCCATCACATTGGTATGGTCGATGACATCAATAATTCGCGGCATGTTGTTCCTCCTGGTCGCGGGGTTGATCTAAATATCGCCTACAGGTCTTGACTGAGTTCGAGAATGACATCGTCACGGAGCTTGAACGCTTCGATAGCTTCCACAGTGGTATCGAAGATAGTATCCAGTTCTTCACCGAAATCATCCCCAGCGTTGACTTTTTCCTCAAGAGAATTAAGCGCTTTTTCCAGGTGGATCTGATAACGGATCTGTGCCTCATCAAAGGCATAAATCCGCTCAAGCGCCTCGGCATCGATCTTCACACTGGCCCACATGCCGGAATACTTGGGTGCGACGGTGGAAACCATATCGGTATAGGCCTGCATCTTGGATTTGACTTCGCGCGTGCGGCTCATGTGCTTCAGGCCCTTGCCACCATCCAGGATCTTATTCTCCAGACGGCTGAAGCGATCCACCAACTTCTGGAATTCCGTCGTTAGATGCTGACGCAGGATCGTATCCGCCTTACGACGTGCCTGCATCTCCTGATAGCCCTTGAAGCCGGGTATACGCGCAACCAGATTCTCTAGCTGGCCCTTCTGCGACATGATGCGCTCATATAGGTTTGTAATTGACATAACCTGCCCTCCGTATCGTTTCTCTTCGTGTTGCCTGCAGAGTGTGTTGCCTACAGAACGAAATTGTGAAATAAGCCTAGCTCTGTCCTGACGTCAGTGGACCCCACATAAGAGGGGGAATCACGTTAAGAAATATTCCGTGCCACACCACGGGCATTTCGCGATTCCCTTGCCAGCCAGTTCGATGTTTCCCCCACAATTGCGACATTTATCAAGGTCGCGCAGCGCGCTCGCCTGTTCAGAGTAGAGCACGCCGCTCTCCCAGTTAATATACCCGCTGAATACTTGCAAGCCAACTAGCTGATGCACCATCGCCTTGACTTCGTCCATACTGGCCTGCATCTCCATCGCGAGATCACGCACATCAACCTGGCCGCGACTGCGCACGATATCCAGTAGACGACGCTGCTGTGCCATCTCAGATTCACGTTCGGCTTCCTGGCCACCACGTATGATCATGAAGATGCCAAATACGAATATCGGCGCAATGACGACGAACGCGAGAAACGCACCCAGGATCAACCCGCCGCTTTCAAGCTCACCCGCGCTGAACTGGGTCGCCAGCCACAAGCCCGCCAGCGCCGTCAGGCCAATGCCGATGATGATTGCCATAATGCCAAAAACGCGTCCGCTGTTCATGTTGAGTTACTCCGTAGATGCGCCCTTATCATCTGTTCAGATCAACCCAGGCCGCGGCTGCCACCACCGCCACCGCCAAAGCTGCCGCCACCGCCCCCGCTGAAGCTGCCACCGCCCCCGCTCCAACTGCCGCTACTGCTCTGAGGACGGCTGTTCATCACCGTGGAGGCTGAATTCAGCATATTCGTCAACCCGTCTGAGAGCGAATTGAGCCCACCAGCCATACCTTCTGACATGTCATCGAGTGAGAAATCGCGACCGGAGGAGGGTATAATTGGCGGGTTAGATCCGGTGGAATAACCCCGGCTCCAGTATCGACCTGCATAGCGTGGATAGTACCAGGCCGGTATCGGTTGACGTTCAAGCCCGCGGAACTGCCGTATCCATTGTTGATCGATACCAAACGCCACCGCATAGGGCAGATAAGCATCAAATCGTTCTGCCGCCTCTTCTACACCATCGTAGCGATCCAGGTTCTGCAGGTAGCGCCGGAAAGCCTGCCATTTGGCCGCTTCGATTGCGCCGTTGCGCGTCTTCGCAGGCATGAAGTTGGCAAAGATCATCATGATTAGCCCGTTGAGACCGACCGCCAGGCCAATCAGCGGCAGCAGCGGGATATCCGGTAGTACTACGTCGCCTTCTTCGAAGAATATCTCCAGGCCTGGCCCCAGGATGAGGAAAAACAGCGCGACACCCAGGACCAACAGTACGACACCTGCACCTGTCCAGAGATTACGGGTAGTCTCAGGACTACGCGGGAAGAGACCCGCACTGACCAGCCCAGAATAGAGGTCTTCCTTCAGTTTAGGGATGTGCCGGTAAAACTTGTTCTTGAGCGAATCCAGCGACCTCTCATCTTTGTTACCGAAGATCGCACGTATCAGGCGCATTTCAAAGGGTCTCAGATCATCAAGCGGCTTATTTGTTCGCTTGAATGTAAACTCCGTATTGACGATGAACAACATGCGTTCGCGGTCCTCTTCAATGACGAGATAGCCACGACGCGCAAGGTCGATCAATGTGGACAGTATGTCACGCATCTCTGCTTTCTCATCCAGCAGCGTGCCAACCATGGCCGGCGGCAAGTCAGAAGGCAGATCAGGCAGATGCTCCGGCACTGGCCCAACCCGCGGATCACGCCCACGTGTGTAGTACACAGCGATCATTGCCAGCGGACCACCGACGCCAACCAGCAGCGACAGGCCCAGCACACCAAGATTGAGCAGCGGTGCAACCGTCTCATCAAAGGCGCGTGTCCGATCAAATTCTGCCTGCCAGGACGGTGCTGCCATCGCCGGATTATGCGGAAACTGCACGCGGATCTCCAGTGGCTCGTCGATACTGAGCGTATCGGTCGCTCTGGCGACGACGACTGCACCAGCGATCTCGTCAATGTAGGCGCGCGTATCAACTCCTGCGCAGGTAAACTCCTGGCAGACATCGACTTCAGTTGGTACACCATAGGTGACGACAGGATCGACATCGACGCGCGGCACTGCGCCCTCCGGCATGTTAACAACGACAACGCTGCTGCGGATCGGCGCGTCATGATCAGGCGCAACGGCAAACCACCACAGTTGATCGCCACCCTCATAGGATCGCAAACCGCCCCGCACCTGATAACGCAGCTCGATATCGACGCTTGTATCCGATTGTGGCGAGAGGAAGTAGAAGTCGATTTCGGCCATTCCGCTATGCTGCCGCGAACAGAACGTGCCAGGCTGTTCTGAGCAGCCGGGGGTTAAAGGTGTCCCATTCTGATAGACTTGAACGTCTTCGATATCCGTCACACGGTCGAGCGGTATTTCAGCAAAACCAAATCTGAAAGTTCCGGAAAGGACGTATGTATAAAGCTCCCTGACGCGGAAGCTGTTCGCAGTCGTGTCGATCTGATCAATGACAGTATCCCATCGTTGCCAGAAGTACGAACGGCCCTGTGCTCCTACCGGGCCGAAGACCAGCACGCTCAACAGAAAAAAGAGAGTTGCGCAAAAAACAAGACGACGCATAAGCCCATCACTTAAAATATGTTCGTGTATGAAAGCTGAGATTTCTTCGTCTCCTGAGTACACGAACATTATAGCATGGTCAGATAGCACGAACACTGCAAGAGGTGGCATTATGGCGTGCTGTGCAAGTTACATGTATATTTGACTTGGGAGATTCCCACCGCTTTATACTTTTGAAGGAGACTGACTATGCGAAACAGGAACCTTGCTGTGCTCGTCTTCCTGTTCCTGGCTTTGTGGACTACCTCTTTGTTTGCCTCTGCCCAGGATAGTACGGCACAGCCTGCGCCAGCCGATTCCACCGGCAACATTGCCGATATCGTGGCTGCCGATGAACGCTTCAGTACCCTGTTGGCGGCGGTTGACGCTGCCGGGTTGACCGAAACGCTGGCGAGCGGTGGGCCATTTACCGTTTTTGCCCCCACCAACGCCGCCTTCGAGGATACGCTTGCCACACTTGGCATCACCGCAGATCAGCTCCTGGCAGATACAGAAACGCTCACCGCGGTTCTGCTGTATCACGTCATTGACCAGGAGGTATTTGCTGAAACGGTCTTCACCCTGGATGGTCAGGCCGTAATGCCGCTGCTGCCGGATACAACCATCAGCATTGCCGTCATTGAAGGCGGCGTCGTGCTCAACGATGATGTCACCGTCATCGAGACGGATATTGCTGCGCTGAACGGCGTCATTCACGTCATTGATTCAGTACTTCTGCCGCCATTCCTGGCGCCAGCCGCAGCACCGCCCGCAGAAGCCGCAGAAGCTCAGGCAGAAGCTGCCCCCGAAACAAGCGAGGCTGCGACGGAAGAAGTCACTGAAGAAACTACCGAAGAAGTCGCTGAAGAAGCCACACCGGAGGCTACTCAGGAGGCTACTCAGGAGGCACCTGCGGCGGCTGAAGCCGCCCCGGCGGATACTTCCCCCCTCACCTACCGCGTACAGCCCGGCGATAACCTATTCCGCATTGCGCTGCGTTTTGATGTGTCGCTGCGCGAGTTAGCCTCAGCTAATGGAATTACCAATCCCGCGCTGATCTATGTCGGACAGGTGCTGACAATTCCTGGTGTCACGCCCACTCCTACGCCTGATCCGGGGGCAGTTCAAACTTATGTCGTCCAGCCTGGGGACACACTCTACAGCATCGCTGTCCGCTTCCGCACGACTATCGGCGCGCTATCACGTCTGAACAATCTGGCTAACCCCAACTTGCTGTTCGTCGGGCAGCGCATCCTGGTTCCTGATCCAAACGCACCTGCGCCGACAGCCACAACACCGGCACCAGCGATCGAAGATGCACCAGCAGAAGCGACGACCGAAGCAACTGCTGAGGAAACACCAGAAGAGACACCTGAGGCTACTACGGAGCAGCCACAGGAAGAGGCAACGCCAGAAGCTACAACGGAAGCCGCAGCAGCTGAATCAGCACCAGAGGCAACCGAACCCATTGGTAGTGATCAGGCAGCGCCCGGTATCGTCGTTTTCATACAGGGCCAGGATGTGGACGCACTGGTCAGCCAGGTCGTTCAGTTAGGCGTTGATTGGGTCAAGCTAACGATCAACTGGCGCGATGTTGAATTGGTCGAGGGCACGCTGGCACTCGACAACTACGACGCCGCAATTGATGCTTTCAGCCAGGCAGGCTTGAACGTGCTCGTGCAGTTGACTGGCGCGCCAGATTGGGCCCGACCGACCGCAACCGACTTCGTCCTCTCCAGCCGTGAATACGGCCCGCCGGACGATGTCGCTGATTTTGGTGAATTTGCGGGTGAAATCGCCGCACGCTACGCACAACAAGTCGCCGCGTATGAAATCTGGGAAGAGCCAAATCTCCGGCGCAACTGGATTTCACCCTCTACCACTGACCGCAATACAGCACGTATGGCGGAAACACCCTACACGGATTTATTCCAGGCCGCAGTCACAGCGATTCGAGAAGCGAACCCGGCTGCACAGGTTGTCACCGCTGGGTTGGCGCCGACAGGGCTGAACGACCGCGTCAATGCGATCGATGACCGGCTCTTCCTGCGTGATATGCTCGCAAGCGGTGCGGGCCAGCTCGCGGATGGTATCGGCGTCCATCCGGACGGGTTCGCCAATCCCCCGGATGCCCGCTCGCCGGAGCAGGCCCCTGGCGTCGATACACATTTTGATAGCCCGCGTTTCTTCTTCCTGGATACACTCTCCGACTACCGCGAGATCGCAACGCAGGCTGGCGTCACCCTGCCATTGTGGGTAACCCGCTTCGGCTGGGGAACGAGCGCTGGCAACGATCTCGTACAGCCTGATGAATTCAGCATTTATCTGACGTATAACAGTCCTGAAGAACAGGCGATTTACACCAGCCGCGCCTTCGAACTGGCAGATGAGCTTGGATACGTCGGGCCAATGATCCTGACCAATCTGAACGGATGCCAGGTTAACCGGGCAGAAGCCTGCTACTACAGCCTCGTCGATTCGACAAACAGCGCACGGCCAGCTTTCACGGCGCTGACGGACCTGCTGACAGGGGCCACACCTTGATACCAGCATGAGTTTCAGACGACACAGCGTCAGAGCAGGCCATGGCCTGCTCTGAATGTTTCTGGTGACAAAGCGTGGTATGCTGAGAGTTGTCTGAGTATTACAACTTCAAAAAGCCGGTCGTTTATCTATTCGTTATTTTTTACCGTTAGTCTAGTCTTGCGAAATAATCCGACATTTAGGGAATGCCAGAGGCCAGTCGATGGAACGAATTACGCGGCAGCTCGAATCGCTGGGCAATCGCTACCAGGTTCAACATCGCATTGGCACAGGCGGTATGGCCGTCGTCTACAAGGCTTACGACAAACATCTCCAGCGATCAGTCGCCATCAAAGTGTTGCATGATCACCTCGCACAGCAGCCCGCATTTCGTGAGCGCTTCGAACGAGAAGCACGTATCATCGCCGGGCTGAACCACCCCAATATCGTCCAGATTTACGACTTTACGACGCATGATGCCGATGGTCATGCCATGTATTGCATGATGATGCCTTATATTGGCGGCGAATCACTGGTTGATGAACTGGAACGCCTGAGCGTCCAGAACAAGCGGATGGCACTCCCCAGGGTACGCCAGATCATCCTGGACCTGTGCGCGGCCCTGACCTATGCGCACGAACGCGACATGGTCCACCGCGATGTCAAGCCGGCCAATGTCCTGTTCGACGATAATGGTCGCGCGATTCTCACGGATTTTGGTATCGCACGGCTTGTCGCAACAAGTCATCTGACACAGGAAGGCACCATCCTTGGTACGCCCGCCTATATGTCACCAGAGCAGGCCACCGGTGAACTGGTTGACCACCGCTCAGACCTTTATTCCGTCGCCGTCATCCTGTATGAGCTGCTCGCTGGACAGGCACCCTATACGGGCGACAGCGGTGCCTCAGTACTGGTCAAGCATATTCAGGAACCGGTACCACTCATCTCCCCCCTTCTTAGCACACCAAACCCCAGCCTGGATGCGTTCATCGAACGCGCCCTGGCCAAACAGCCGTCACATCGCTTCCAATCTGTTTCTGAGATGGTCGGTGCGTTCGAGAATGCGATAAAGCGTCAGATGCAGGAAGCATCTGATCCGAACACGACCAGCGTCCTCGGTGAGGAAACAACGGAAGAAGACGTTAAGACCGTCGTGCTACCACCACCTCGGAGCACCGACAGCATCCAGACTGGCCTCCTGCAAACGATCACCACAGGTATTGTTCAACCTGCACGCCAGAACCCACTTGCGCTGCTTGCGCTGGCCGTTGCAATTATCGCCCTGCTTTTGGTCGCAAGGGCATCTCAACCGGCACCCACTGCGGCAATTGCCACGCCTGCGGTTATGCCCATAGACACCGTCACCGAGAGCATGACTGGGGAGCTGTTCTTCGTAAGCACATTTGACGAAGAAGACGAATACATCACGTTCTGGCAGCTCTCTACAGACAGCGCTACGCAACGGATCCTGGAAAATGACCAGCTCGTCATCCGCAGCAATCAACCGCGTGTTGCCACAACGACACTCTTCGAGCCGGAATATATGTATGCTGACGCGGCGGTCAGCATGCAGGCGACCTTGCTCGAGGAAAGCGCCTCCGCCAGTGGTTATGGCATCATCTTCCGATACGAAGATGGCGACAATTACTACGTCTTCGCAGTGGATGGTGAGGGGCGTTACAGTTTGTGGCGTCGTTTGCCGGGGCGCTGGCAGGAACTCCGTAACGCCGATGAACAGTGGACGCCAAATCCGGCAGTCAACCCATCTGGCGAAGCAAACCGGCTGCGCATTGAGTTCGACGGCACTCTGCTGAGTGGTTACATCAACGACCAGCTTGTTGTCCAGCTGCAAGACGACAGTCTGCGCAGTGGCGCAGTTGGTATTTATGTAGCCTCCACCCGTGACGCCAACACCATTGTCACGGTAGATAGCTACGAGGTCGCAATGCTCGCTACATCTATGACGGATGAAGAAAACAGCACCAACGCAATGACCCTTGACGAATAAGCTCAGCCAGAATAGGCGTTGAACACCAGAATCACCAGCGGGCACAATCCAACTATGGCTATCAGTGCCAGGATTGCAAGCACAATGGTAACGACGTCAATACCGCCCCTTTCTGGGCGATCCTGGAGCGGTGGCATCGGGCGACTGTGTGGCGTATAGTAAGGCCCGGTTGGTTGTGGCAAAGGTACCCCAGGCGGCGCCATCCGCTCCTGAAAAGGCTGCGGCGGCTGCAAAATCGGCGACTGTGGCGGCTGATTAACCGGGGCACCGGGCTGCGGCCAGCTCGCGGGCGAGATGGGGGCGGCACCATACCGTGCAGTCTGCTCGCTATTGGGCGAAGGATACGGCGCAGCCGGGGGCGGCGGCGCGGGCTGAGGCTGCGTCGGCACTGGCGGAACAACAATCGGCTGATCAACCTGTGGCCCGACTACTGTATGATCCCGCGATCGATCTCTGAAGTTATGCAAAACATGGCCAAGTTGATCCGCCGTGCGATAACGGCCTGCTGGCTCCTTGCTCATCACCTTGTATACGATCTTCGCCAGCGAATCCGGCACATTTTTATTAAAATCCGTCACCATAGGGACGCTCTCACGCAGGTGGGCCATCGCCAGTTCCTGATGATTGCTGCCAACGTACGGCAAGCGCCCTGTAAGCATCTCAAAGATCACGATACCAATCGCGTAGACGTCGGCGGCTGGCGTAGGCGGTTCGCCTCGCGCCTGCTCCGGTGCGAAGTAGTGCGGGCTGCCCCACACCACGCTTGCGCGTGGCTGTGGCTGCGTATCACTGAGCGCCTGTGCGATGCCGAAGTCCGTCACCTTGACGATATCCTGCTTGGTCACAAGGATATTCTGCGGCTTGACATCGGCATGGACCAGGCCAGACCGATGCGCGTAACCAATCCCTGCACAAATATCAATCGCGAGGTTAACAGCACGATCCACGGGCAGTGCGCCCCGCGCCCGTATGATCTTCTTCAGGTCCTGGCCGTCAACGAACTCCATGACGATATAATGTGCAGAATCCTGGCTGCCAACATCGTGCACAGTGACAATATTAGGATGTGACAGGTTGGCGACGCTGCGCGCTTCGCTGCGGAATTTCTCAAGGAATGAGGGGTCCTGAGTGAGACTGGGCCGAAGTATTTTGATTGCAACAATCCGCTGCAACTCGCGGTCGACCGCTTTGTAGATCACCGACATGCCGCCGGCTCCCTGCTGTGCCAGGAGTTCGTAGCGGTCATTCAAGAGCGTTGCAGGTTCACCGGCCATAAAAACCTCGTCTGAGTGTTTGCACCTGAATCCTGGAACTAAGGGCGCGTCATCGGATCAAAGAGGCGACGATATTCGAGCAGCGCGCTGCGGTCGGTCATACTGGCGATATAATCCGCAACCACGCGATGAAGCCCACGTTCCGGGATGGCGTTTCGATATTCATTGGGAAGCTGACGCGGTTCTGAGACATAACTTTCGAACAGATGCCGGACGAAGTGCTCTGCCCGATGTTTCATGCGCGTCACACGCCAATGATAGTACATTTTATCATACAGGAAGTCTTTCAACGCGCGGTTAAGGCGACGTTGTTCTTCGCTGTGTGCAATCACATCCTGATCGTGCTTCTGCACGTCCAGTGGCGACTGTGGTCTGAGTGTTTCCAGACGTCTTGTCGCTTCCGCCAGGACGTTACCCACCTGTATACCAATCAGTTCTCGGATAAATCGGTGCCGATCAATCTCAGACAGAATGCACCCGGACCAGTTCAGGCGATCACACAAGATACGCCAGATTTCTAACTCTTCCAGCGCCTCTGGCTGTAACAATCCGGCCTGGAGACCATCATCGAGGTCATGCGCGTTGTATGCCAGTTCATCAGCGATATTGGCGATCTGGGCTTCCAATGATCCACGAAGCGCCGGATCAAAAGGCAAGTCACCGGTGACGTCATATTCAGTCTCGTGTTTGGCGATACCTTCCAGTGTTTCCAGGGTCAGGTTAAGTCCTGGCCAGTTCGGATAGCGCCGTTCCAGTTCCGTGACGACTCGATAACTCTGCTGATTATGGTTGAATCCACCGTGATCAGCCATCAGCGCATTCAATACGGCTTCCCCACTATGTCCAAACGGGGGATGACCCAAATCATGTGCCAGGCAGATTGCTTCAACCAGATCTTCATTGACACCGAGCGCCCGCGCAAGTGTGCGCCCGATCTGGGCGACTTCCAGCGTGTGCGTCAGCCGGGTACGGTAGTAGTCGCCTTCATCGTTCACGAAAACCTGTGTCTTATATTCCAGTTTGCGAAAGGCTTCCGCATGGACAATCCGGTCACGATCACGCTGAAAGGGTGTGCGGTACGCAGGCTCGTGGTCATCGTGTATACGGCCACGGGTGTCACCGCTGCGGATCCCATAGGAGGTGAGCGTTTGCGCTTCGAGGATTTCTAGTGCTTTGCGGTCATTGTACATGTGATCGGCGTTCCTCAGTCGTATTCAGGGCTGCCGTGTTGCTTATCAGTATAAAGTGCGATCAGGCCATTGTGTAGAATGCATAGGCATGTATGCTATAATCCTGTCACTCTGTTCGTTAGAGTTAGCGCCCTCAGTGCGCTGTGAAGGATCAGTTTATGGATACGAACCAGATTGCACGCATGATCGAGTGGCTCGATGAAGAACGCCGCCGCGACAAGGCTCTCATCGCCACCCTTGAAGAACGCCTCACACAACAAACCGATACGATCGAAACGCTCAAGCGTCGTCTCAACAGCGTTGAATCCGACCACACCGTCCTGCAGGAGCGCAGTCTACCCGCCCAGCGCGAGCGTGAAATGCTGGATACAGTGCGTCAGGAAATGCGCCAGTTGATCGAAACCGGCGAAGCCCGCCGCCTGACCGCTGAGCGCGAAGCAGAACGCCGTGCTGATCTGCAACGCGAAGGCATGATGCGTACCATCCGCGACCTGACAGAAAAACTCGACAAACTCCAGCGCGAAGCCGGTACGATTCCTGAAGTTAAATCAGAGGGCAGCCGCCTCTCAGATCAGGTCGCTATCCTGCAGCAGCGCGTGGACGATTTGACCAAAAAGCTCGAAGAACCTGACCGCCGTCTCGCCTTTCTGGAAGAACAACGCCGCCAGGATGCTCGCCGCATCAGCGAAGCAGAAACCGAGATCCCAGACCTGAAAAAGCAGATCGACAGCATCCGGCCCAAGCTCGACCTGATCGAAGACCTGGCTATCCGCAACGAGCGCCGGCTGGCTGATACACAGAATGCAGAGCGCGAGCGCCGCGAACAGATTCAACAGTTCATCGATGCGCAAAGTCTGGTTATCCAGCAGCAGGAGCAGCAGGTCGGTGATCTGACCAAGCGCTTCCAGGATAATGACGCGGTTATGAAGCAGAATATCGAACGATTCGAGACATGGGCACAGGCCTACCGCGATATGAAGCGCATCATTGACGACTTCGAGCGTATCGGCGACCGCCTTGAGCGCCGCATCAACGAAGTGGCCGAAATGCAGCGCCTCAGCGAGGAGCGTTTCCGCCAAGAATGGAACGGGTGGCGTGAAGACGATCAAAAACGCTGGAAGCAGCTTACACTCTCAAACGACGAAGTGTGGCGCAACCATGATAAGGAGTTTGAGCAGTTCGTCAGCCGGATAGAAGGCCTTGAAAAGCAAATCCCGCCTATTAACGACAATCTCAAACGACTGTGGGGCCTGGAACGCGAGCGCGCACAGCTTTACCGTGAACGCTACCAGTCGCTGCTGCTGGCCTACGATATCGCGGGAGCAGAAGACGGTAAGACCAGCACCACCGAAACCTATGCCGTCAACAACGGCACGCTGACCGGCAACGGAACTAACGGCACACCCTGACAGCTATGCGCGTAATTGGCACCGCTGGCCACGTCGACCACGGGAAATCCAGCCTGGTACAGCGGCTCACAGGGATTGATCCCGATCGACTGGCCGAAGAGAAAGCCCGCCAGATGACAATCGACCTGGGGTTCGCCTGGCTGACGCTGCCAGGCGACCTCCAGATTGGCATTGTGGACGTCCCAGGCCACCGGGATTTCATCGAAAATATGCTGGCCGGGGTCGGTGGCATTGATCTGGCTGTACTGGTCATCGCTGCCGATGAAGGCATAATGCCGCAAACCCGCGAACATCTCGCGATTCTCGACCTGCTGAACGTTGAAAATCTCATCGTCGCCCTGTCAAAAGTTGACCTGATCGACGATGAAGACTGGCTAACGCTGGTTGAGATGGACATCAGCGAACTGCTCGAAACAACTGCATTCCGTGATGCGCCGATCATGCGCGTTTCGGCTCACAGCGGCCAGGGTATCGACGACCTTATCACTGCCCTGGGCCAGATCATTGGCAGCCTGCCGCCACACAGCGACATTCGACAACCGCGTCTGCCCATTGACCGCGTCTTCAGCGTCGAAGGGTTCGGGACAGTCGTCACGGGCACGCTGAGCGGCGGTACGCTCGCGGCTGGCGACAGTATCGAAATACAGCCTGCCGGTCACCACGCGCGCATACGCGGGCTGCAATCCTACAAAAAGAGCGTTGAAGTCGCCCTGCCCGGCAGTCGTGTCGCCGTCAATCTGTCGGGTATCAGCAAGCACGATATCACGCGCGGCGATGTGCTCGCACGTCCGGGCCAGCTAAGCCCGACCAACCGCATTGACTGCATATTTCGTCATCTGCCGGATGCACCGCGTCTACTCAAACACAACACACAGGTTAAGTTCTTCGCCGGCGCGTCGGAGTCGCTGGCACGGCTTCGCCTGCTTGACCAGGAGGTGCTGCCCCCCGGTGAAACCGGCTGGATACAGCTCCTGCTCGATGCGCCTATCGCATTGACGCGCGGCGATCGCTACATCCTGCGTGTACCCTCTCCAGCGGAGACCATCGGCGGCGGACATGTTGTGAATCCGCAGCCTGCCCGTCGCTGGCGACGCTTTCAGACGGAGGTCATCGCTGATCTGGAAATGCGTCTCTCAGGGACACCAGCCGACCGCGTTGTACAGGCCGCAGATGCTGACACGCCCCGCAACCTGGAAGCCCTGCGTCAGCAAACGCATTTTGCCGATGATACACTGCAAGCTGCCGTAGCTGAGGCACAGTCTGAAGGTCGCCTCGCTACGCTGAATGGCGCCTTTTGGGCCATGCGACGCTTACAAGCCACCTGTGATCAGTTACGCGCTGTACTCGTGGATTACCATGCCCGTTATCCACTACGCAGAGGTATGCCACGCGAAGCGCTGCGTAGTCAACTGAAGCTGCCTGCCGCCGTCTTCAATGCCCTTCTTGAGCAAAATGACGATACCGTGACTGATGCTGGCCAGGTACGACTTGCCGACCATGAGGTTCAGTTTACACCGCAGCAGCACCAGGCCATCGAACGCCTCTGGCAGATGATACAGGCACAGCCCTATACCCCACCGTCTTTTCAGGAGGCCAGCCAGATCACAGGTGATGACGTACTGCACGCCCTGATTGAACGCGGCGATCTGGTACAGGTCCAATCCAACATCATATTCGACCAGCAAACCTACGCGACACTGGTAGACGCTGCACTGACGATTATCGACAACGAAGGCAGCATTGAAGCCAAGTCACTCCGCAATCAGTTCGAAACGACGCGCAAGTACGCCATTGGCCTGCTGGAGCATCTCGACGCTGTGGGCATAACCCGTCGCGTTGGGGATAGCCGGGTGCGTGGCCCAAAAGCGCCCGCACGATCAGGCTGAAGTAAACTCGACGCGCACTTTTGTCCCCACAGCCAGCCCTAACCGCTGCGCCGCATTACCCTGATTAACAGCGATCTCGAGGTCACCACTGCTATCTACCTGTGCAAGCAGTGCGCCAGACTGCACTTCGTGATACGCACGCTTGATCCCGATCAGCAGTGTATCACCCACAGTTACACGCACCGCCGCCGGATCAAATTTGCGATCGTCCAGCAGCAGTTGGCCGTCCGCTTGCCATAACAGCGGACCAATATTTGTGATGAAATTGCCGAAGTGATCGATGTATACGATCTCGCCGGTGATCTGGCCGTATGTGCGTGTCACAGGAGTGGGGGGCAACAAAACGGGGTCCTCGACAGCCGGCCCCAACTCTGATAGTGCCACGCCCCGGGCGACATGCGCCGCCGCGGGCGCAAACACGTCCCTTCCATGGAACGTCGCACTTAGCCGACTGAGACGGTATTCCGGATTGACCAGCTCGACCGCGTTAAAGGCGTCTGCGGCCTGTAAAATGGGTGTTAGCACGCCATTATCCGGCGCGATGAAACAGTAATTTCCAGTTTCTACAGCAATCGGTCTGCGCGCACTCCCTACCCCCGGATCGATCACGACCAGAAACACAGTACCCTCAGGGAAATAGGTGTAGCTGTTGCGCAACGCCAAAGCACCAGCACGGATCGACTGCGGTGGAATGGCATGACTGATGTCGACAAACTGCGCTTCCGGGGAGATGCGGCGCATCACGCCTTTCATGACACCGACATATACGTCCTGCGTACCAAAATCTGTCAGCAGCGCGATGGTAACCATAAAGACACCTTTGCTTGCAATCGAAAACCGCCCCTGTTATACTGCTGCGCATGAAGCCTTGTACAGACATACAGCAGCATCACATCCATCATCATGTTCCCCGCGCCCTGGTGCCGGTCGTGTAAGTGCTGCTCGCATTTGTTGTGTTTATTCGACCTCGCACCGCTGCGAGGTTTTTTCGTTTATTGGGTCACTTATTGGGTCACTATCAGGCTGGTGATGGCAGGAGACGGCAGGCATGTTAGCAGTCATTGATTACGGAGCCGGAAACCTCAGAAGCGTGCTGCATGCGCTCAACCACCTGGGCACTGCCGACGTCCAGATCGTGCAGGAACCCGATCAGCTCAAAGGGGCTGAGAAGATCATTCTGCCCGGTGTGGGGGCGTTCGGTGCCGGTATGCAGAAGCTCGCATCACAGGGTTTGATCGAACCGCTAAAGACAGCCGTCGACGCTGGCACCCCTTACCTGGGTATTTGTCTGGGGATGCAGTTTCTCTTCGAGTGCAGCAATGAGATGGGTAATCATGCCGGTTTGGGACTGCTTGCAGGACGTGTAGAGCGATTCCCGGCATTCCCTGATCTGAAAGTGCCGCACATGGGCTGGAACACGCTCACCTGGCAGCGTGAATCGCTGCTGCTGGCCGACTTGCAATCCGACGCAAGCTACGCCTATTTTGTCCACAGCTACTTCTGCATCCCTGAAGATAGCGAGGACACGCTCATCACCGTAAATTACGGCATTCCATTTACTGCCGGGATACAGCGTGGCAATATCTACGGCGTTCAGTTCCACCCCGAAAAGAGCCAGCAGACCGGGCTGACGATACTACGCAACTTCCTGTCACTGTAGGAGAGACTATGATCATTTATCCCGCGATTGATCTGCGTGGCGGCAAGGTTGTCCGGCTGCAACAGGGCGACCCAAACCAGCAAACGATCTTTAGCGATGAACCCATCACAACGGCACACCGCTGGCAGGCTGCTGGCGCTGAGTGGCTACATATGGTCAACCTGGACGGTGCGTTTGATCAGGCAAATGACAACGCTGAAATCCTCACTCAGGTGACCAGGCTCGGTCTGAAGGTGCAATTTGGCGGTGGGTTGCGCTCTCTGGCGGATATCGACCACGCGATAAAGCAGGGTGCAAAGCGGGTCGTGCTCGGTACGATCGCGCTCAAAGAGCCGGAAGTTGTCGCTGATGCTGTCGCACGCTACGGCGCTGACGCAATATGTGTCGCGCTGGATGCGCGTGACGGCAAGATCACCACACATGGCTGGACCAGCACTACCGACACCACCCCCGCAGAACTCGGTCGTGCGATGGCTGCGAAAGGTGTGCGCCACGCTCTGTTCACTGATGTATCACGCGACGGTGGCCTTCAGGGCGCCAACATAGGGGCGACGATACAGCTCGCCCGGGATACGGGCCTGCAGGTAATCGCTTCTGGTGGCGTAACGACCCTTGAGGAGATCAGACTGCTTGCCCGCAGCGGCGCGGTGGCTGGCGCGGTCATTGGCATGGCGCTGTACACCGGACAACTCAACCTTGAGGCGGCACTGGCAGTCGCTAATCTGACGGAGAGAGACTAATGCTCGCCAAACGCATCATCCCCTGCCTGGATGTACACGAAGGTCGCGTTGTCAAAGGCGTGAATTTCGTAAACCTGCGTGACGCGGGGGACCCGGTAGAACAGGCAATAGTTTACGATCGTGAGGGCGCGGACGAACTGGTCTTCCTGGATATCACTGCTTCGCACGAAGCCCGGCAGACTCGTCTCGATATGGTAAGGCGCGTCGCCGATAGTCTGTTCATCCCATTCTGTGTTGGCGGTGGCATTCGCACGATTGAAGACATCCGCGAGACGCTGCTCGCCGGGGCAGACAAGGTGAGTATCAACAGCGCCGCCGTCCGTAACCCTGATCTTATCGATCAGGGGGCCTGGGCATTCGGTAGCCAGTGTATTGTGGTCGCCATAGATCCGAAGCGCATTGGTGATCGCTGGGTTGTCCATATCAACGGTGGGCGCGTACCGACTGACCTCGACGCGGTCGCCTGGGCACAGGAAGTCGAACGCCGGGGGGCCGGCGAGATCCTGCTAACCAGTATGGATCGGGATGGCACTAAAGCCGGTTACGATCTGGAGATGCTGCAAGCCGTCACCCAGGCGGTGAGCCTCCCGGTAATCGCCAGTGGTGGCGCAGGCACACCGGAACACTTCCACGAGGCGCTGACAATCGGCGGCGCAGACGCTGCCCTGGCTGCGAGCCTGTTTCACTACAACGAACTGCGTATTGGCGATCTGAAACAGTACCTCGCCGACTCAGGCGTCGCGATCCGACTGACGGGATGGGAGGCACTCGATGCCGGATAGTCTGCTCAGTGCAGAAGCCCTGAACACCCTGAACTGGAATGCAGAGGGACTTATCGCCGCGATCGTCCAGGACGCTGCTACCGGTGACGTCCTGATGATGGCCTGGATGAATCACGAATCGCTGATTGAAACGCTCAACTGTGGGGAAACAGTGTTCTACAGCCGCAGCCGCCAGAAACTGTGGCACAAAGGGGAAACTTCCGGCCACACTCAGCGTGTGACCGAGATTCGCGTCGATTGCGATGCAGATACGCTGCTGATCCGCGTAGAGGCCGCCGGGCCCGCATGCCACACAGGTAAACAAACCTGTTTTTTTCGCACCTTGTCGGATTTCAACCAGAAACCGGAGCGCTTATGAGCGAACAACACGACGACATGCTTGACCAGCTCGAGGCCATTATACAGGAACGCAAACTGAACCCACAGGAAGGCAGCTACACAACCAGTCTCTTTGAGCGAGGACGACCAAAAATCGCACAGAAAGTGGGCGAAGAAGCTACCGAGGTCATTGTGGCAGCGCTAGCGCAGGAACGTCAGGAACAGATCGGTGAACTGGCTGACCTCTTTTACCACACCTTGGTCCTCATGGCGGATCTAGGCATCGAGCTTGAAGCGATACGCACGGAACTGGCACGGCGGCATAAAACTCGCTAAGCTTTCGCTGTTGTGCATGAATCAGGGGAAAAGACATGAGCGAAGCGCCATTTGTGGCCGAAACGCAGTTTCACGTCCGATATGCAGAGACGGACGCGATGGGCATCGTTCACCATGCCGCCTATATCGTCTACTTTGAAGAGGGCCGCAGCCACTATATGCGGCAACGTGGTACCAGTTACGCGGATTTCGAGCGCAGCGGCTACTTTATGGCCGTGACAGCCGTCAACGCCCGTTATCTTAAAGCCGCCCGTTATGATCAGAAGCTCAAACTGCGCTGCTGGGTCGATCAAGTCCGCAGCCGCAGCCTGACATTTCAGTACGAAATCCGTGACAACGTCTCGGATGAGCTGCTTGTAGCGGGTACGACACAGCACATTTGCCTGAATCGTGATGGCCACGTCGTCAGAATTCCCGCAGAGTGGATGCAATGGGTCAAGGATTAGCAGCACCTCAGCAGTTTTTGACCCGCCCCTCTTGACAAAGTATCATTAACCTGTGCATAAAGTGTACATAAACTAGCTCTAATCGAATTAGTACTCTTAGCAGGAGTCAAAAATGACAGTACCCAGCAGCGCCGTAACGTACGCCGAGCGTCCGTGGACGAAGAGCTACGATGATGGTGTACCCGATACATTGACATATCCGGAAGTACCTTTGCATCAGTTTCTGACAGATAGCGCTCGTCGATTCCCCAACGTTACTGCACTCATCTCAACGGCACGCATACCCGTTTTCGGTCGTCTGTCTAACAGTATGACCTATGCTGAACTCGAACGCGCTTCAGACGCTCTGGCAGCCGCTCTGGTCGATATGGGCGTGAAGAAAGGCGACCGTGTCGCCGTTGTCATGCCGAACAGTGCCGCTTTCGTCATCAGCTTCTATGGCATTCTCAAGGCTGGTGGCGTCGTCGCAGCGACCAACCCGACTTACCCGCCCGACAAAATGGCTTACCAGATCAACGACTGCGGCGCTGAAGTCGTGCTCACGCTCAGCCTCTTCTACGGTACACTCAAGGAAATTCAGAGCCAGACCAAAGTCAAAAAGCTGATTGTCGCTAACATCAAAGAATATCTGCCAGGTCTCGCCAAATTCCTTTTCACCATCGCTCGCGAGAAAAAAGACGGCCACTACATCGACGCCCTCAAACCGGGTGATGTTTGGTTCCAGGACGTGCTTAAACGCTACGATGGCCAAAAGGCGGATGTTAAAGTTACCCCTGAAGATCTCGCCCTGTTCCAGTATACGGGCGGCACGACCGGCGTCAGCAAGGCGGCGGCATCCAAGCACAAAGCGCTCGTCGCCAACATGAAACAGGTCGAGTCGATCCTCAACCTGCTCAAGCTGCCGCCAGAAAAGGACGTTTATCTTGGGGCTATCCCGTTCTTCCACGTATATGGTCTGGTCATTGTCGTCAGCCTGAGCGTGTATCGCGGCAGTCAGATTGTGCTCGTACCAAATGCACGCGACATCGATGATGTCGTAGACTGCATCAACCATTTCAAGCCGACGATGTTCCCGGGTGTTCCGGCGCTCTATAACGCGATTAACAATCACCCGAAGGTCAAGGCGGGTGAAATCGACATGAAGTCGCTGAAGCTATGCATCAGTGGTTCTGCCCCCCTGCCAACCAGCGTCAAAGAGGAATTTGAGCGGCTGAGCGGCGCAGTTGTCCGTGAGGGCTTCGGCATGAGTGAGGCCCCGACAGCGACACACATCAACCCGCTCTTCAAGGAGAACCGGCCCAACTCCATCGGCCTGCCGCTACCTGATATGGAAATGCGCATCGTCAGCCTAGACGATGCCGTCACGGATGTCCCCGTAGGCGAAGTTGGTGAACTCCTGATGCACGGGCCGAACCTCATGACGGGCTACCACGGTATGCCCACGGAAACAGCTAATTCGCTGCGCGACAGTAACGGCAAGCTCTGGCTGTACACGGGCGATATCGCTCGCATGGACGAAAACGGCTACTTCTATATCGTGGATCGCAAGAAGGACATGGCACTGATCGGTGGTTATAACGTCTACCCGACCACTGTTGAAGACGCTATTAAGAGCCACCCTGCCGTCCTGGAAGTCGGTGTGGCTGCCGTTCCACATCCGGAGCGCCCCGGTCAGGAGGCACTGAAAGCCTGGATTGTCAAGCAGCCGGATGCCCAGGTCGCAGCCGAAGACATCATCAAGCACTGCGAGAAGAAGCTCGCCCCCTACGAAATCCCGCGCCGCATCAGCTTCATTGATGAGTTGCCCAAGACTGCGGTCGGCAAGACCCTGCGTCGCGAACTCGTCCGCATGGAGACAGAAGGCAGCTAAACTGCTGCAATACCGAACATAAGCAAGCCACGGGGTCGAGCAGCATATTGCTCGGCCTCGTTTTATGTTCGCACAGATTCGATCTCTGCCGGGAACTCAGCATCCGGATACAATGCCTTCAGACGATGGATGTCCTCCGCAGTATAGTGGCCACGGAAGAACGCCTTCACCGGCCAGCGTCCCAGATACCAAACCGTGTACAGCGTGACCAAGCACAGCACCACGATGTAGAAGACCGTCACACCCCCACTGGCAGCCGTGGCTGAATCCAGCCCAGATGCCAGGTCCGGCGTACGCGTCAGACTGAAGACAAGCAGCCCAATCAGTCCTATCCCGACGATCAGAATCGCAACGCGGAATATTTGCCGTATCCATCGAGGGCGACCCAGCCATGTCAGTATCGCCAGCAACCCTAATGACATGGGCACGATCGCCTGCAAAAGCAGTGCAATATTCGAAATACCAAGAATATCGACGCCGACCATTGCCTCACCATCCACCTGTATGGTGATGTCACCGGTCATCAGAACGAAGAATAGCGGCAGCAGCGGTATGAATACAAACACCACCAGACACAACAAGATGGCGAGCGTCAGTCCAAAAGGACGATGGGGCTTCAGGTTCGTTATCATAGATACATTTTCCAGATACATTTTCCTACGCACGAATTTCAGTATATCTATTTACAATTTGTACAGAGCTTGTTTACAATACAGTTAAAAGAAGTATCTTGTTAACCCTGATCACGGGTAATGTCAACTGTTGTGTAAGTCAACAGCACACAAAGAGAAACGATCATGAAATTCAATAACCACATTGACAGCGCTTATGAGAGCCTCCACGCCCATTCGGATTCAGCACAGGTCATCCTGTTACATCCGAACAGCCAGTACCGCTCTCTGATTGTCGCTAAGCTCGTCCAGGACCCTAACGTCAAGACGTTTTACTATGCCCTGGGGGACGATGATGTAAACCTCCAATCCTTCCTGGAGGGATTCGCTCATGAGATGACCAACCAGCATCCTACGTTTGGCCGTCATCTGTACATGCTACCACAGGAATTGTATCGCAACTTTGAGGCAGACCTCGATCGCGTGCTTGATACCTTCGTCGCTGAGATCTCTGAGCTAAGCGATACGCCTTTCCTGCTCATTCTCGACGAATACGACCGCAGCGACGATAGCAGCCGAATCAACCGCTTCATTGAGCTGCTGACCAATCATCTGCCTGAGCACTGCAAGCTGCTGCTGAATGGTCGTACACTGCCGCGTCTGCCGTGGCTATCGTTCATCGCAAAACGTCAGGCGGTCATCCTGCGCGACGAACAACTCGTCGAGAAGGACTTCTACGGCCCGCATGAGCACGACACTTACCAGCTTCAGGTGTACGGGCTGGGCCCGGGTTTTGTCAGCCTGGACAATGAGAATATCGACAACTGGGAAGGTCACCTGCCGCGTCTGCTGTTCTTCTTCGCGCTGGATCGACCGATCGTCACCCGCGCCGAAATCTGCGATGCGTTCTGGCCCGATCTTGACATGGACCAGGCCGTAAATGTCTTTCACGTGACCAAGCGTCGTCTGCACAAGGCGCTCGACCGTGACGTACTGCTACATACCGAGAACTACTATCAGGTAAACCCGGAACTGACGATCTACTACGACATCATCGAGTTTGTTGAAGCGCTTATGGAAGGGCGTAATCCGAACACCCCGGATCGCTTCGAAGCCTACAAGCGCGCCGCTGATCTGTATCGGGGGCCATTCCTGCAGGGTCACGACGAGCAGTGGATCGTGGAACGCCGCGAGGCTATGCGTGCTGGTTACCTCGAAGCCCTAACTGAGATGGCACGCACCTGGATCGAGCGCGACCGGGGCGAACTGGCACTTCGCCTGTACCGTCAAGCGATTGAAGAGGACTACCTGCGTCAGGACATCCACCGCGAGCTCATGCTGCTCTACAATCAACTGGGACGCCGCAGCGAAGCCGTCGCACATTACCAGCAGCTCGAAAAACAGCTCACTGAACAAAAACGTGAACTGGAACCAGAGACGAAACAGACCTACGCCGAAATCATGGCGTGATACGCCAGCACACTGGATAGATGTCAATAATGCAATTGGCCCACTCTTTGAGTGGGCCATAAACGCCCCCGGTAGGACTCGAACCTACGACCTTAGGTTTAGAAGACCTCTGCTCTGTCCACTGAGCTACAGGGGCCAATCATCCACTAGAAAGCATACGCAAGGGAATGCCGACTGTCAACGGATTTCCTGCGGTTTGGCCTCACAGATTCCATCCGAACATATATTCCGCCCCCGGCATTGTTGCACACCTCACAGTCATGTATAATAGAAGAAGTGTAATCGCGTACTTGACTCGAGAAACAAAGCGAATCAACGCGATCGAAAATACCCCTGTAATCCTGTTTTGTCCTGACAACAAGCATAGTCCGTGAGGAGTCACCATGCCGCGCAAGAACGGTTCAGGTGGAGATGCACAGTATACGGCTGCAAATATCCAGGCACTCAGTCCCCTGGAGCATATTCGCGCCCGCCCCGGTATGTACGTCGGTGGAACGGATGCGCGTGCGCTGCATCACCTGATATATGAAATCGTAGATAACTCTATCGATGAGGCGCTGGCAGGCTATTGTGATCGCATCATCGTAACACTGCACGAAGGCAACGCCGTTTCCGTTGCGGATAACGGTCGTGGGATTCCCGTCGATACCCATGAGAAAAAACAACGCTCTGCCCTGGAAATCGTCATGACAGAGACCGGGACAGGCGGCAAATTCGACAACAGCGCCTACAAGGTCAGCGGTGGTCTGCATGGTGTCGGCGCGGCGGCGGTTAACGCGCTCTCCGCACAGGCCATGGTCGATGTCTACCGCGACGGGTATCTCTGGCAGCAAACCTACGAGCGTGGCTTGCCAACCAGCGATGTCGTGCGGGTCCGTAAGCTAGAGCCAAACGAGAGTACAGGCACAACGACGCATTTCGTCCCAGATTACACCATTATGGACGAAAACGACTTCAGCTACAGCACGCTGGCGACGCGCTTCCGCGAGATGGCTTTCGTCACGCGCAACGTCACGCTGACGCTGCGCGACGAACGCGTCAAGCCCATTGCGCGTGAGGTCACCTATTATTTTGACGGCGGCCTGCGCTCATTTGTGCGCTACCTCAATCGTAATCGCGCAGCCCTGCATGAAATCATCCATGCAGAAAAAGAGGTCGACTTTGTCGACAAGAAGGGCGATCCATACAGCGTAGGCGTGGAAGTTGCCTTTCAGTATACAGATGGTGCGACTACGACAGAACTCGCCTTTACCAATACGATCAATACTCCGGATGGCGGCACACATCTGACCGGTCTGCGCTCAGCTATCACCGGTGCGATTAACCGCTATGCCCGCAAAGAAGGCATGCTGAAGGAGAAAGACGGCAACTTCAGCGGTAACGATACGCTGGAAGGTCTGACCGCGATTGTCAGTGTCAAGCATCCTGATCCTTCGTTCGAGAGTCAGACAAAAGTCAAGATGCTTAATCCTGAGGTACAGGGTGCGGTCTCGTCCGTTGTGACGGAAGCGTTCAACGAGTTCCTGGAACTCAACTCACGCGATGCACGTCGGATCATCGACAAATGTATGACCAGCAAGCGCGCTCGCGAAGCCGCTCGCAAAGCCCGCGATCTCGTCCGCAGCGGTCCAAGCCTGCTCGAGAGCAGCACGCTGCCGGGCAAACTGGCAGATTGCTCGCGCCACGGCATAGATGCAGAAATCTACATCGTCGAGGGTGACAGCGCCGGCGGCAGTGCAAAACAGGGCCGTGACCGGCATTTCCAGGCGATCCTACCGCTGCGCGGTAAAATCCTGAACACTGAGCGTGCCCGCCTGGATAAAATCTTGGATAACAACGAAATAAAGTCGGTCATCTCAGCGTTAGGGACGGGCATCCATGACGACTTCGATGTGAGCAGGCTGCGCTACGGACGCGTCATCATCATGACCGATGCTGACGTCGACGGCAGCCACATCCGCACGCTGCTACTGACCTTCTTCTTCCGGCACATGCTGTCGCTGATTCAGGAAGGTCACCTTTATATCGCACAACCGCCGATCTACCTGCTCAAAAACGGCAAAGATAAGACTTACATTTATCCTCAGGCGGGTATGAACGACGCACAACTGCTCGAAAAGGCACTCAGGTCGTATAAGGACCCAAGCAAAGTTGGTGTGCAGCGCTATAAAGGTCTCGGCGAGATGAACGCGGATCAACTCTGGGATACTACAATGAACCCGGAGAGCCGTACACTGCTTCAGGTCACAATAGAGGATGCCGCCGAAGCAGACCGCATCTTCGACATGCTGATGGGTGCCGCCGTACCGCCGCGCCGTCGCTTTATTCAGACCAATGCCAAGCTCGTTAAGAACCTGGATATTTAGGTCTGGCTCCATGCAACCCATCAAAGCGCCCCGTTGATCGGGGCGCTTTGCATTTTCGTGGTGGCTCAGCGCATTTTGGGTGGAATCTGTGAGGCCGGTCTTTCCAGTTCAAAGCGATCACGCGTCGTGCAATAGCCGCTTGCGACCAGGCGTCCTATAGGGAAATAGGCACTCTGATCAATATAGTACCCGTCCTGAAAGAGTTCATCCGCGACATGCATGATTTTCACCTCACCGATAACAAGATGGCCACCACCAACGCCCTCATGAATTGTCACGATCTGATTCAGGATGCACTCAAACTGAATCGGGCTTTCAGCGACGCGATAAGGTCTGACTTTCGTACTTGGCACAGGGGTGACACCAGCATACGCGAACTCGTCCATATCTGACGGCAGCTCAGCGGCAGTTTGGTTCATCGCCTGCGCCAGTTCCTCTGTAACAAAGTTCACCACAAATTCCCTGGTCGCGCGGACATTGTGCAGCGTGTCTTTCTGACCACCGTCCGTTGAACGCACACCAGGACAAAAAACAATCGTCGGAGGATCCGATGCGACGGCTGTGAAGAAGCTGAAGGGCGCAAGATTGGCCACGCCATCCTCGCTGATTGTACTTACCCATGCGATCGGACGCGGCATGATGGCGCCAGTCAGCAGTTTGTAGGCATCCCTTGCGGTGAGGGTTGTCGTGTCGATTTGCATGTTGATTCCTTATCTCTGACGTATCACGTAATGTGGATATGGGCCCTGCGCACGTATTGACAATAAAAAAGCCCGCCCATCTGGGCAGGCCTGTATCCTACAACAGCGCAAGCTCAAACCGGCTGGAAACGCGCTAACTGCTGCTTGACGAAGGTTTCAAGCTGGTCAAACGAATCCAGAATCCACAACTGCTTATGGATTTCATGCGGGCTGGGTTTCACCTGCCCCATTTCCACAGGATTGAACGGCGAGCGCTTTACACGGTCGCTGAAAGCCGTTTCGATCTCTTCGTAAGAAGACATGAGTCCGGCACCAAACGCCTTGATCTCACCATCCTCTTTGATGAGACCAAATTCGATCGTATACCACCAGATACTACCCAACGCCGGGCGCGATTCGACATCAGCAAGCAGCATCAGGCGGGCGTAATCCAGCACCAGATTTGCATAACGCTGATGCATCATAAATGGCAAGTGCCCAAATGCATCATGGAAGATATCAGGAAGCGGAGTGTAATCCAGGCTATCGCGCTCACGGATGTACTCTGTAATCAGGAACTGTTTCTTGATGAGGTGCTCGAACCAATCCTGACCGTCGCTGTACTGCACTGGCGTGCTGACGAGTTCCCAGCCGACACGCTGCTGATACAGGATATCCAGTACGGCAAAATCTGGTATGCGCTGAGCGTTCATGCCCATGCGCTTGTGTCCCTCATGATACATGCGACAGGCACGACGGACGACACGCGGCCAGGCTCGCTCATAGAGCATGCCCCAGGTTTTGTGTTCAGTCTCATCCCATTGATAAAACGGGCGTTTCGCAGGCGTAGTCATCATTATTGCTCCAAAAAACTTGTTTTCAGTTCATGCCCCGTTATGGGTCAACCAGGACGCCTGGTATTCTGGCTTTTCCAGTTCAAGGGCGTCTACGACGATATGCAACGGGTTAAACGTATCAACCATTACGGCGAGTTCTTCAGTCGCTTTTGCACCGATACTGGCTTCCGTCGCACCCGGTTGAGGGCCATGTGGCAGGCCGGAGGGATGCAGACTGATATCGTACTGATCGATGCCTTTGCGCGACATGAAGTTGCCATCACAATAGTAGATCACCTCATCGCTGTTCACATTGCTGTGATTATACGGGGCCGGGATCGCCTGGGGATGATAGTCGAAGAGGCGCGGCACAAAACTGCATATGACGAAGTTCCAGCCCTGAAAAGTCTGATGCACGGGTGGCGGCTGATGGACGCGCCCGGTAATCGGCTCAAAGTCACGCACATTGAAAATCCACGGGTAAAGGTAGCCATCCCAGCCGACAACATCAAATGGATGATGATCCAGCACGTGCAGGCTAATACCATCACGCACCTTGACGCGAATCTCAAACTCGCCTGCTTCGGTGGATGTTTCCAGCTCTTGCGGGGTGCGGATGTCGCGCTCACAATACGGTGAGTTCTCTGTGAACTGCCCGAACTTATTCAGATACCGCTTGGGCGGTTCGATCTGTGATTTGCTCTCGATCACGAAAAAGCGCGCTTCCGGCGTATCAAGCTGAAGTTGCCACGTCGTTCCGAATGGAATCACGATATAGTCGCCCGGCTCGAACGATAGACGTCCAAACTGCGAACGATGCACACCGTGTCCCTCATGTACAAACCAGACTTCATAAGCCTGCGCATTGCGATAGAACGTCTGCATGCTCTGAGTAGGTCGGCTGACAGCCAAAAGGACATCATTATTGCCAAGAAGTGTACGCCGTGCACTCACGGCATCGCCCCCTGCTGGCACATCCGACGTGCGGAAAGCACGGTGACGTATCGCACCGAATTCAACGTATTGAGGTGTCACATCACCCAGGTACTCGGTACGCAGTACGCTAGGCGGCAGATTGTGATGATACAGGATCGATTGAATGCCATGAAAGCCTTCAAGCCCCATAACCTCTTCGCGATATAAGGTGCCGTCAGGCTTGCGAAACTGTGTATGACGCTTATGAGGTATCTCACCCAATTTCTGATAAAAGACCATGTTCAACTCTCAAACTATTTTTCGCCAACGGTATTCTTCAGGAGACCCAGCCGCTCGATTTCCAGTTCGACCACATCGCCGGGCTGCAACCAGGGTCCCTGCCCACGGGTGATCTCCAGCAAGCAACCGGTACCCACCGTTCCACTGCCGATCACATCACCGGGATGCAGCATAACACCCTGTGAGGCACGCGCAATCATCTCGCCAAAGCTCCAGTGAAGATCACGCCAGTTGCCTCGTGAACGCTCTTCGCCATTGATGCGAGCAACCATCTCAAGATCATAAACGCCAGGCCGCCCGGCATGACGATCTGCCAGTTCGTCCGGCGTCACCAGATAGGGACCGAAACTCTGCGCAAAGTCCTTGCCTTTTGCTGGTCCCAGACCAACACGCATTTCCTGGCGCTGGATATCACGCGCGGACCAGTCGTTGTAAATCATGTAGCCTAGAACATACGCTTCGGAATCCTCCGGGGGGATATCGCGCCCACCTGTGCCAATCACGGCAGCGACTTCCAGCTCATAGTCGAGTGCTTCGCTGCCGGGTGGATAAGGTATGACATCGCCATCACCGTAGATCGCCATATGATTACTGAAGTAAAACACCGGGATTTCGTACCATTCAGCGGGGACTTCGCGCCCACGATTTGCATTCGCTGTGCGGACGTGCTGCTCAAACGCATAAAAGTCACGAACGCTGACCGGTGGCATCAAAGGGCTGCTGAGACGCACATCTGCCAATGAAAAGATGCGCCGTTCATGACCCTGAAGCCGCACCGAAGATGCACCCTGAGTAATCAGGTCAGAGATAGCATGCAGTTCATCCAGGCGCGCCATCCCTTTCTGCAGCCAGCCGATCAGCGTGCCGCGTTCACTTTCACCGATCTCGACAACGGCATCGCCTGCCAGTACGCCGAAACGCAGGTAATCTTCACCCGATGGGCAGAACTCAACCAGTTTGGCCACTAAAGGTTCCCTCGACGTGCCTGTTCTGCTTCCAGTGCTTCAAATAACGCTTTGAAGTTACCCTTGCCAAATCCACGCGATCCGTGCCGTTCAATGACCTCAATGAAGGCCGTAGGCCGATCCTGCAGCGGGCGGCTGAAGATCTGCAGCAGATAGCCTTCGTCGTCGTAATCCACAAGGATACCCAGTTCTGCAATGCGCTGCAGATCCTCTTTGACGTCGACGCCCTCCAGACGTTCTGGAAGAGTTGCGTAGTAAGTATCTGGTACGCGGAGGAACTCGACGCCGTTTTCACGCAGACGACTTACCGTCTCGATGATATTGCCGGTCGCCATGGCGATATGCTGTACGCCAGGTCCCATGTAATAGTCGAGATACTCCTCAATCTGACTCTTCTTCTTGCCTTCGGCAGGTTCGTTAATGGGCAGCTTAACCCGACCATTTCCGTTCGCCATAACTTTGCTCATCAGTGCGCTGTACTCGGTGCTGATGTCCTTGTCATCAAAGCTCAGCAGCTGCCGAAATCCAAGCACGCTGTGGTAAAAGTTAACCCAGTAGTTCATTTTGCCCAGTTCAACATTACCGACGATATGATCAACCGCCGCCAGCCCTGCCGATACGTGCGGTAGATCGAGCGAAACATAGCCAGGCATGAAGACGCCGTCATAGTCTTTGCGGTCAACGAAAATATGGATTACGTCGCCGTATGTGTGGATGCCGCTCGTACGAACAACGCCATTCTCATCCGACTCATCACGCAGCTCCCAGGCCCCATGTGCGCCACGTTCTGTTGTCACGCGGTAGGCCTCTGCCGCATCATCCACTGCGAAGGCCACATACTTGATGCCGTCCCCGTGGATCATGTGATGTGCCGCGAGGTCGCTGCTGGGCTTATAAGGCGCACTGACCACAAACCGAATCCTGCCGCTCTCCAGCACATACGAGGCGAACTGACGGTTGCCTGTTTCCAGGCCGCTGTAGGCCACTGGCTTGAAGCCGAACGCCTTCCACCAGTAAAACATAGCCTGCTTTGCGTTGCCTACCCACCAGTGTATGTGATCGATGCTGTTGATCTTGAGGAAATCGGCTTCTTCCGTCATCGGGCGTTCATTAACTGCGCTAACCATTGCGATACTCCTTCTCAAAATCTCTTTCGAACGATGAAATTTCTTAACTGTCCTCTAGAGGGCACTGTTGATTACCTGCCCCAGCCGTGAGATAGCTTCGTCAAACTGTGCTGGCGGCACGCTGCTAAAGTTGAGTCGCATTGTGTTGTTCAGCCCACCATCGACGGCGAACGCTGCCCCAGGCACATACACCACTTTATTGTCGATGGCCTGCGGCAGTAGTTCCCAGGTATCGACTGAGGACGGCAGCGTCACCCAGACGAACAATCCACCTTGCGGCTCAGTCCATGTAGCGATACCGCGCAAATTCGCATCCAGCGCTGCCAGCAGCGCGTCACGCCGCTCACGATTGGCTGCATTGAGCCGTGTCAGGTGCGATGTCAGTTCGTCACGGTACAGAAATTCGGCCACACTGCGTTGTATCAGGGTTGACGTCTCAAGATCGAAAGATTCGCGCAGCACAGTGACTTTAGGCATTAAAGACTCGGGTACGACCATCCAGCCGAGGCGCAGACCGGGCGATAGCATTTTGCTGAAAGATCCAAGGAAGAAGACAAAATCATGTTTGTCATAGGCTTTTATGGGTGAAAGCGACTCGCCCTCGAAACGGAGCGCCGAATACGCATCATCCTCGATCACGGGAACACCATAATGTGCAGCCAGAGCCGCGATGCGCTGACGCTTCTCGCGGCTGATCGTCACGCTCAGCGGATTGTGAAAATCCGGGATGAAGACCGCCATACGGGGTGGTTCGGGCGCAGCAAACGCCGCCTCCAGAGCATCGATGTCAACGCCGGTTTGCAGATCAGTCGGAACAGTGCGTACACGACAGCCCCTGCCAGCGGTCACCTGTTTGATGCCGGTAAACACGGCCTGCTCAGTGACAACAACATCACTGTCGTCATCGACAAACAACCGCGATAGAATCTGCAGACCATGCTGATTGCCATTGGTGATGAAGACCTGCTCAGGACTACAATCGACGTCGCGGGTGCGCATGTAGTCAGCAATCCATTGACGGAGCAGCGGCCACTGAGGGCTATACTGTAATGCGGTGCCACCATCTCGTCGCAGGACTTCATGCAGACATGCATCCAGTGCCCGGGTCGGCAGCAGATCGCTGGCCGGCAGCCCTCCCGCCAGCGAAATCATGCCAGGATCAACCGCATGTTTCAGCAGATCGCGCATGATACTGCGCTGCAACTGCTGTGCCGTGCGGCTGAGCCGGTAACGTGGTCGCTCAATAAACATATTCCGCCCTCAGCAACGAAATCTCTTTTCGGTTGTAACTTCAGAACCTGCGCTGCTGACTCAACGATGTGTTAGTCTGCAGAGAGTGGCAGCGCCGTCTTGGACTTGATCTCCTTGAGTGCAATGCTCGTCTGGATGCGGGCAATCCCCGGTATCTGTGACAGATTTTCCATGAGAAAGCGGCTCAAATCCGACTTGTTCTTGATGACGACTTTCAGCAGATAGTCGACGGATCCAGTCAGGTAGTGCCCTTCGAGCACCTCCGGCATGGCCATGACTTTCTGTTGAAACGCTTCGATCTGTTCCGGGTCATGCGTCTGCAAACTGACCTGTACAAAACACAGCAGATCGAATCCCAGTTTTTCACGATCCAGCAGGGCGACGTAGGCAGTGATGAGACCCGCTTCTTCTAACCTTTTGATACGGGCATGGACCGCTGGTGGCGAGAGATCCACCCGACGCGCTAACTCAACATTACTGATGCTGCTATCCTGTTGTAGCTCGGTCAGGATCGCTTGATCGATCGCATCCATGTGAACAATCTTTCACGTTTTCCTGTTATTGTCAACTGAACTACGGCCACCTGATTATAATTCCGAATGAAAAAATGTCACATCAGAATATGCTGAATAAAATTCCGTTACAATTTTCACGAATGAGTATCAGCTGAGTCTGTAGAAAACTGCACGGTGGTCACTGTTGGCCTATGGCCGGGCTTGCTATAATGGGTAAATATGTCCATAAAAAGACAGGAGACGGGGACATGGTGCGATCATTGTTGGGCACCCTTTTGAAGATCGCAGGTGCAGGCACCGTAGGGTGGCTGGCATATAGTCGGTTCGGCGTGAATCACGATATGCCCATCGGCCCAGCGATCGATGCAGAACGGCTCGAATTCTCCGGACCCACATCCTGTTTTTTGAGCTACTATGCAGATAACGCAGGCAGCGGACGGCCGTTGGTCCTACTCCACAGCATCAATGCCGCCGCGTCCGCCTACGAAGTAATGCCTATTTTCAACCATTATAGCGGCGTGCGCCCAGTGTACGCACTTGATCTACCGGGTTTCGGATTCTCCGAACGCAGCGACCGCGAATACTCGCCAGAGCTTTACAGCAACGCCATCATTGACTTTCTGAACTTAATCGGTGATCAGGCTGACGTGATCGCTATGTCACTCACCTGTGAGTTCGCAGGTCTGGCTGCCGAGCGCGAACCCGGATTGTTCCACACGCTGACGATGATCTCGCCGAGCGGCTTCAGCGCACAAACAGCTCAACGTGATGAGGAAGCCAGCGACACGGCCTACAATCTGCTGACAAATCCCGTGACAGCACAGCCCCTGTTCGATCTGCTGACGACGCGCGTGAGTATCGCGTTCTTCCTGTCGCAGAGCTTCCACGGGCCGGCGGATCAGGGAATGATCGACTACGCCTTCCTGGCTGCACATCAGCCCGGGGCACGCTTTGCGCCACTGTACTTCGTCAGCGGCAAGCTATTCACATCGAACATCGCACAAAGAGTTTATGCTGATCTGGAACTGCCAGTCATGGTCCTTTATGATCAGGATCAGTTCGTGGACCTCGGCGGGCTGGCGCGCTTCGCGGAGCAGCACAATAACTGGCGTCTGCGCCGCATCCCGAATACACGCGGCCTACCCCATTTTGAGCGGATGGACAAAGTCGCAGAAGCACTCGACTCGTTCTGGATCGCCGTACACAGCGCAGCGATACTGTAGCACTCAATCTGAAAGTTCAATTACAGCTGAAGGATCGACGGCTAATCGGACCGCCTCACCGACCTGTGGCGCGGCCTGATCATGGTCGTAGGTATCTACATAATAAAGTACAGTCATTGCGTCTGCTGCGCGCGCCTGAAGGCGGTACTGCCTTCCTTGAAATACAACTTCACTTACCTGCGCATCGAACCCATCTGGAGCCGAATAGATGCCGTCGGGGTGCAGTAAGAGCGCAGCAGGTCGGCCTTGCACGTTGAACTCGCCTAAGTCTGTGATAGCGCGACCCGATACGACCTGCTGCACAGGCACAATATTCGTCAATCCGAGAAAGCGTGCAATGCTCACCGTCCTCGGCTGCTGGTAGAGCGATGACGGCGTATCAATCTGGGCGATACTTCCGGCCTGCATCACCGCGATACGATCAGCCAGAGTGTATGCTTCCTGCTGGTCGTGTGTGACATAGATGACCGTTAATCCCAGTTCTCGAATGATCTGACGCAGATCGCGCGCAAGCCGATCACGCAGCCCGGCGTCGAGTGATCCAAGTGGCTCATCGAACATGAGCAGACGTGGTCGCGGTGCCAGACTGCGCGCCAGGGCGACGCGCTGCTTCTCTCCGCCGGATAACTGCGTGACGTCACGATCAGCAAAGCCACTTAGCCCAACCAGCTCCAGTAGTTCACTTACGCGCTGGCGCCGCTGGTCAGCAGGCATCCCGGCCATCCGTAAACCGAAGGCCACGTTGTCAGCGACACGCATATGTGGAAAGAGCGCGAAGTCCTGAAACATGAGGCCAAATCCGCGGCGGTGCGGTGGCACCTGATCCACCGGCTGTCCATCAACCAGAACATGACCTTGATAGCCACGCTCCAGCCCGGCTATGATCCTCAACAGCGTTGTCTTACCACTGCCACTTGCGCCCAACAGGCACAGGATTTCGCCAGCCTGAACCTCCAGTCGAACGTCCTGCAAAACCGGTACATCCCCATAGGCATAGGTAACATCTTCAACGGAAAGCATCAGAACTCTCCCACACCCAGGGTTCGTACTCGCTCAATCAATACAAAACTGACCAGACAAACCAGCAACAAGATGACGCTCAGCGCAAGCGCCTGACCATAATTCACCGCGCCAGGTTGACCTAACAGACGGAAGATCACAATAGGCAGCGTCGGGTTATCAGGGCGGGCCACGAACAGCGATGCCCCGAACTCGCCCATGCTGACAGTAAAAGCAAAAGTCGCACCTACGACCAATCCACGGCTCAGCAGCGGCAGATCAATATAGCGCCAGACACGCCAGGGAGAGGCTCCTAGCATCTGTGCTGCCTCTGTCACCGATGGCGGAATAGCACGCACAGCCGGGAGCACACTGCGCACAACGAACGGAATCGCTACCAAAGTATGTGCGATTGGCACCAGCACCCAGGAGGCTCGCAGGTCGAGCGGCGGCGTATCCAGCGCAATGAGGAAGCCAAACCCGAGTGTGACCGCACTCGTCGCCAGCGGCAACATGAACAATGGATCGAGCCAGCGCGTCAGGCTGCGGCTGCGGCCGCGCCCCGCGACCAGATACGCAGTCAACAGGCCGAGCACCACCGCCAAGACGGTCGTTATCCCGGCGAAAGCGATTGAATTACCCACCGCCTGCAGCGGTGGCACAAAAAGCACCGATCCTGCCGGGTTCTGAGACAGGCGCGCATAGTAGTTCAGTGTCAGCATCCCATCTTCCACAAGCGACCGCGCGACGAGCGCCAGCAGCGGCGTTAGCAGCATGACGCCTATAAAGACGAGGTTGCCCACCAGCAGCGACCACTCGCGCCAGCCCTGCGGACGCCGCGCCACACGCTGTGCACTGCTGATATCGACGGTCAGACGCCGCTGCAGTCGCGTGTAGACCAGCATCATCAGGAACATAAAACCGATCTGTACCAGCGACAGCGCTGCTGCCAGCGGCAGGTTGAACACACTGCGCGCCTGATAATAGATCTGTACTTCCAGTGTGGCGAAGCGTATGCCACCCAGGATCAACACGATGCCGAAGCTGGTAAACGTGAATATGAAGACCAGTGCAGCCGCTGCCAGGATGGCAGGACGCAGCAGGGGCAGTCGCACCGTCCACCACAACCGCCAGCCCGACGCACCAAGCATGCGCGCTGCATCTTCAACGCGGGTAGAAAGGTGCATCCAGTAGCTGGCAATGATTCGCAGCGCTACGGCATAGTTGTAAAAGACATGTACAATCAGCACCAACTCCAAAGTCTGCATTAGCTGAAGTGGCGCGCTTTCCAGATTGAATGCATCCATCAGTGCCGTGTTGACGAAGCCACGCGGACCGATCAACGCCATAAACGCCGCTGCGACAACTACCGTCGGCAGCACAAACGGCAGTGTTGCCAGCGATAACAGCAGCGATTTCCCCGGGAACGCGAACCGGGTGAAAACGTATGCCCCCGGCAGCGCCAACCCGACCGTCAGCACAGTGGAAATTGTCGCCTGATAAACTGTGAAGATGACCGTATCTCGATAATAAGCGGTACTGGCAATCCGCCAGAAGCCGCTCAGATCGAGCGTTCCATCAGGACGGAGACTGAGGTCAAAGATCGACAGCAGCGGGTAGAAGAAAAAGACGGCCAGGAACAGCAGCGGCAGGACGAGGAGCGCCCGCCATAACAGGCGCCCCCCGATTGCTGCAGGTTTTGCTAGCGGAGGACGGTCTCGGTCCACGCTTCAATCCATTGTTCGCGGTTGGCCTCAATTTCCCCGTAATCCACTGTGACCGGGTTCTCCGGTATCTGAGAGAACTCCGCGAATAACTCCGGCAGTTCTGCCTCCTCGTTCACAGGGAAGACGAACATCTGCAGCGGCACATCCTCCTGAAATGGTTCGCTCAGCATGTAGTCAATGAGCTGCTGCGCTGCCTCTTCGTTTTCAGTACCGGCCAGGATGCCAGCAAACTCAATCTGCCGGAAGCACATGCCATCCGCCACGATGCTGGCGGTCGTCGGCAGTCCTGTTTCCTCGTCTACGGTAAACGGTGGGCTGCTCGCATAGCTGACTACCAGCGGATACGTCCCGTCTTCACTCCCCATCGTGAAGAAGCCGAAGTATGCGTCACTCCAGCCATCCGTGATGAGCACATCATTGGCGACCAGCTCAGCCCAGAAGTCGAGATACGTATAGTCACCCTCTGTCCCGAACTCGGCAATGGTTGCCAGCAGGAATGCCAGGCCAGGCGAAGAGGTTGCCGGATTCTGTACGACCAGCAGGCCGCGATATTCCGGGTCAACCAGGTCAGACAGCGAATCAGGCACAGCCAGGTTGTTATCCTGGAAGTAGGCGATATCGTAGTTCAGGCAGACATCACCGTAGTCAATGGGCGTAACGCGCATCTCCGGATCGAGGATGAACTGCTCCGCGACAGAATCCAGATTATCTGACGTGTAAGGGACGAAGACATCAGCGTCGAGAGCGCGACTCAGGAACGTGTTGTCCACGCCAAAGAGCACATCTCCCAGCGGATTGCCCGCTGTCAGCACCGCCTGATTAACGACCTGTCCCGCATCACCCAGGCGAAGGATTTCCACCTCAATGCCCGTTTCATCGATGAACGCACTCAGCACGTCTTCACTTACGTTGAAGCTGTCATGCGTCACAAGACGCAGCACAGTTGTCTCTTGTGCCACGGCTGGGACAAGGGTCAATGCGAAAATCGTAATGCAGAATAACAACAATCGACGTATCATTGGGTTTGACTCCCATCAGGCTGTTGACTATTGCTCATATGACCGGGAGTCACCCTGCTTATAAAAGCAAAGCCACCCCTGGCGGGGTGTCTCAGGGGTGGGTGGCAAAGAGGAAAAATTCCCTAGACACTTCCTACGCCGGTATGATCCGGTTCAGGTCTGGGGTCGATGCGGCCGTACGCATCCTCTCAGCCCGCTTGACGCGGACTCCCCCGGTCACATGATTTCCACGCTTAAGTATAACGCGGTTTGCCGATCACCGCAACGGAGTTTCGCTGGAATCAAGTAGACTGGTCGGTAAATCGTCGCAGATAACCGTCAAAATCACCGCTGGCGCAGGCATCCACATAGGCCAATAGCTGTCCACCTCCAACCGGATACACCGGATGACAACCCGTCGGCCAAGCACCGCGTGGGGCAACAACGATAGCTTCAACAACAGCCGATGGCAGAATATACCCGTCGGCTGAAGGCACAAGCTGATCTACCCGTCGCTCCACCGTCACAATCACCGTATCTGCCAGCAGCGACAACTCAGGATCAACACCAAGGTTGTTATTCAGCAGGACATTGCCAGCTGAATCTGCGGCCAGCCCGTGCAGCACAGCGACATCACACGTTATCGCCGGGAAGGCCGTCACCGATTGCCCGTCATACGGATCGATCATGCTGACAACATCGGGACGCAGACGCTGCATATCTGTCCCCTGCCAGGCACGTGACGGCAGGAACGACACATTGCTCAGCGCCGCCCGGATGCCGAGCACAAGGCTTGCTTCCGTTTCTTCCGTAATTTCTAACTCACCCTGCTGCGCCTTCTGTGTAAACATTGGGGCAAACCCGTAAGCTTCCAGGCCAAAGTAGCAGCTACGAACGCGCCGCACACAACCGGCGCCCACCAGTAAATCAGAAGCGTAACCGGCAGTGAACGCCAACAAGGTCAGGTCATGAGGGCGTGGAGTACGGCTTAACAGCGCCTGCACAAACGCGACCGGCCGCCGGTACAGCGTGACACCCCCCAGGGCAAGCACCATGCCATCGCTAACAAGTAGCGCCGCTTCATCCATCCCGACGAAGTGAGCACTATTCATCGCTGCGCCACCGGTCCAGTGCACGCAACAATCGCTCATGGTCGGCCTTCTTCACACCTTTGACAACCAGAACATAACTATCAATGATCATTTCCTCGATAAACGCTTCATCCAGCGCACCATCACACTGTACGGTGTTCCAGTGCTGCTTGTTGAGGTGATACCCTGGCTCAATCTCAGGATAGCGTTCGCGCAGCAGCGGCGCTTCATCTGGATCACACTTGAGACTAATGCGCACTGGGCCTGTATGCGGGAGTAAAGCGAACATCTTCCCTGCAACCTTGTACACCCAAACATCCGGCCCAAACGGCAGCGTTTCTGCGGTCTCCGGCAGACTCATCATATAGGCGCGCAGCGTTTCACGTTCCATCAGCGCTTACCCCTTCTGACCATGCAGCCAATCGCCTAACGCACGCAGTCGGTTCACAATACCATGCGGCAGTTGTTCCTGCTGCTCAGCCGTCATACTACCCATCCGTGCCCCCATGACGGCACCGGCGAGGCCACCCACCGCCACCTGCTCCGACCGCATTGCAATCTCAACGCATAGTTCCAGTGAATCACCTGCTTTCATCACGCAGTACAGTGCCTGTACCACCTGTTCATAAGGATGTCGCTTCGGTGAAAGGTGCATGAGTGCGCGCTCATAGCTTCCCCAACCCATCACATGACCAAGGCGAAGCAGCGCATAATAGAAGTCCTGGCTGATTTCATCAGCCAGGTGCAGGAGTTGCGGCAGGCAGCTATCAGATGGCTTGTCCTGTACAGCCAGATGTATCAACCGTGTAGAAGCCAATGCAGCGATCTGCGAAGGCGTAAGTGAAGTTTCCGTGGTGACTGTATCCCGCGACCATACGCCAAGATAGCCGGCCTTTATGCCTTCAATCAACCAAACAGGCAGCCCACCGAAAGGTTCAGGGGATTCTGTCGGTGGGCGGGGTACAGGTCGTTTTAGCGCTTCTTCGAGGGCGTGGAGCGCATCAGGTGGTGATTGATCGCCATAGGCAGCCAACCACAGAGCCATCAGCATCGCCTGAGCCTTGTCACTCTGCATCAGACAGCGATCTCAATTATGGTCTATTCACCCTGTTTTCACGCTTCTGAAATATGGCTATACTAGCATACAATCGATGTACGCGTAAATTGAGCGGAGCCGCTTCTTATGTCATTAGTCCGCAACCATGCAGGCAAAATCCAGACGCTGCTACTGATTATCGCTGTCTTTGCAGCGGGATTCACATTAGGCAGCCTGAACAGCCCAAGCTTAGCACAATCTCCCCTGGCCTTTGGTGATACCGATTCGGCGTTCGAGCCGCTCTTCCAGGTCGTGGAGATAATCCAGACTGACTATGTAGACGCCGCAGATATTCAGGTTCCTGATCTGGTCGACGGCGCAATCCAGGGCATGATTGACTCTCTGGGCGATCAGTTCAGCGGATATCTTACGCCAGAAGCCTTCGGTGCATTCAATAGTGATCTCTCCGGTGACGTGGAAGGCATCGGTGTCGTCATACGGACAATAGAGGAAACAGGCGAGATCGAAGTCGTCAGCGTTCTGGAAGGCGCTGCCGCCCGTGCCGCCGGTGTTCTGCCAGGCGACATCTTCTGGGAAGTTGACGGTCAAAGCGTCATCGGCATGAACCAAACGGAGCTTGCAAACATCGTTCGTGGGCCAGCGGGTTCGGACGTCAACATTGTCTTCAAACGTGGCGATGACTTCGTCACCTTCACGATCACCCGCGTTCGCTTTGCAGTCCCTATCATTGAGACAGAAATCCTCGAAGACGACATCGCCTATATCGAACTCAGCGAGTTCAATTCACGGGCGCGCGAGGCGCTCGATGAAGCCCTGGTTGAGATGGACGTCAACAACCGTGCTGGTTTAATTTTCGACCTGCGCGGCAACCCCGGCGGATTGCTGCGTTCCGCAGTCGATATCGCCAGCCTCTTTATTGAAGACGGCGTCATCCTTTACGAGTCGTTTGGCGATGGCACCGAGGAAGTCTTTGAAGCCACGGGCAACTACGGCAATATCGAAGTACCGATTGTGGTGCTGGTTGACGAAGGCAGCGCTAGCGCCAGCGAACTGGTAGCGGGAGCCATACAGGATACGGGCGTCGCCACCCTCATCGGTGAGGTTACCTTCGGCAAAGGTACAGTTCAGACAATTCAGCCTCTGACCAATGGTGGCGGGCTGCGCCTGACTATCGCACGTTATCTGCTACCGAGCCGCAACTGGATCCACGACATCGGTGTGACACCCGACATCATCGTCGAGTGGAATCCGCAGAGTGTCGAAGAGATGGAAGGCACCGATCCGCAGCTAGAGGCTGCCGTCGAGTTCCTTCAGGGTGCCAGCCAGTAACCGATAACGCTACACGCAGGGCGCAGGGATTATGCCTGCGCCCTCAACCTGCCTACACAACCTGCCCTCCACGTGTTATACTGCCCCCGTTCACAGTCTGAATTAGGTCAGGAGTGCGGCACGTTATGGAAGCTGCAATGCAAATTGCGTCGATCGTTGTCTCGGTCATTCTTATCATTCTGATTCTGCTTCAGGTCAAAGGTGGTGCGCTAGGCAGCCTGCTCGGTGGCGAAGCGGGAGGTGGTATCGCACGTACCCGCCGCGGCCTGGAGAAAACAATCTTCCAGATTACGATCTTCCTGTCTATCGCATTCCTGGGTATTTCACTATTTGCAGTGGTGACCGCGCAGTAATCGTCAGGTTACCGCAGCCAGTCCCCCTTGCAAAACCCACGTCTAGCGGTCATGATCACGGCGCTGTCTCGTACAGCGCCGCAGTTATTGCTTTGTCACATGCAATCTTGCCGGAGTCACTCCTATGCGCGGCACCCGATGGCAGATCCTTGCCCTTGTGATTTCCGCAGTCGTCTTCTTCACGGCCCTTGCGACGCGGTTCAGCACGCCAACCGCGCCGGAGCAGCCAACCCAGGCTGCGACACCGGTCGCTGCTGATGTAACGCCCTCACCTCAGGCGCAACCTGAGATACAAGTCGCTGCCACAGAAGCACCTGATCAGGCACTCCCCTCGACGCTTCCTGAGCCGATATCGTTGCCAGTACCAGCGCCAGCGGGTGACGGCGTGCCGACTTTCAGCGAAGCGCTGGTCGGTACGGTGACGCGCCTTAATCCGCTATTCGCTAATCTCAACCCAGCGGAACGCGATATCACCGCCCTGATTTACGAAGGGCTGACCGAGATCAATATGTTCGGTGAGCCAGCCCCGGACCTGGCGCGCGAGTGGATTGTGTCCAGCGACGGTCTGGAGTACGTCTTTACACTGCGCGATGATGTCGTCTGGCAAGATGGCACACCGTTCACCGCCGACGATGTCATCTTTACATTTGGTCTACTGGCCAGTTCTGATTTTCCGGGCGATCGTGCGCTGCAGCGTTTCTGGTCCACCGTCGAAGTTCAGAAGCTGTCACCGCATCTGGTGCGCTTTCGTCTCACACAACCGTTGAGCAGCTTCCCCACACAGTTGACAATAGGCATTCTGCCGGAACACGCACTGCGCGGGACCTCCGCCACCCAACTCGCAACACATCCCTTCAATCTGACGCCAGTCGGCACAGGGCCTTATCAGATCGAAGCGCTGCGCTCAGATGATGGCCAGCGCATCGATATTGTCGATCTGCGCGTTGCCCCAAATTACAGGCAGCGCCCCGGGGTGACAGAAGCTTTCGCCGTAGAACGTATGCGCTTTCAGTTATTTGACACGTTCATTGCCGCCCGCGATGCGCTGGCCACTGGGCTGGTCGATGGTCTGGCAAGCTTGGATCTCAACGAACGACCGGAGCTGCTGCGCATCGCTGGCACCGACGCCATGACAACGATTGCACCCCAGGTGGCGCTGCTGATCTATAACTGGGATGAAGGTGAAGATGTACGTTTCTTCCGTGAGCTACGCGTGAGACGCGCGCTTCAGGTGGGTGCTTATCTACCCGGGATCGTTGAGACACATCTCTTGAACCGGGCTATCGTCGCCGATGGTCCGTTGTTGCCGACATCATGGGCATATACGCCCCTTACACCGCCGCAAGTCGATCTGACCGTTGCCCAACAGCTCATCGACAGCGCGAACATCCGACGCGGCAGTCGTCCCATCGAAGCAACTGATGAAGAAGGCGATCCACTACCCACGCCAACGCCCGATCCTGATGAAGCGCTCTACCGTTTTGACATCTTGGTTAAGGATGAGCCTGCGCTGGTGACGATCGCTCAGGACATCGCCAACCAGTGGAGCCGACTGGGACTCATCGTCAATGTTGAAGCAGTACCCGCAGACCGTCATCAGCAGCGTGTGGAAGAAGGTGATTTCGACGCTGCTGTTATCAGCCTGCCACTTACGAGCGACCCTGACGTTTTCGCCTACTGGCACGTCGGGCAATATCCTGACGGTCTAAACTATGGCGCCATGGCCGATGACCGCATCAGCGAACTGCTGGAACGTGCTCGTCGAGATACGAACGGCATCAACCGAGCCGCACTCTATGCGGAGTTTCAGCGCGCTTTCATCGATCGCGCCGTCGCACTGCCGCTTTACCATCCGCTGTTCACTTACGCGGTGAACAATCGCGTCAATGGCGTGCAGTTAGGATTTATAGGCTCACCAGAACAACGCTTCCGAAATATCGGTGAATGGCGCATCACGGGTTAAAGCGCGCCTTCAGCGGACAATATCTCGCGCAATAACATGCGACGTGCAGTCCCGGCCAGCGTTTCCAGCTTGCGCACATTGAATGGGTCGATAATCTCGCGCAGGAGGCGCAGTTCCTCATCCGTGGGGGGTTGTGTCGTCTGCAGATCGTCGGCATACTCCAAGTGAAAGCCTGTTTTTCGTATGATCTCTTCACGATTCACCCCAGGATGGACGCTGATTAACCGCATCCGTCCAGCGTGCCAGTCAAACTGGCCCAGATTACTCACCAGATACCGTGGGCCGCTGCCGTGTGGCCGCCCAGGAACATGTCCAAGGCCGCTGATGAAATCAACCCGATCTCGGAAGACAACCGGCGCATGGCGCGGCACATAGAGGTACACATGTGCATATTGTGTGGTGACATCCGGAATACCGCCTGCCCCGGGGAGCCGCAGACGAGGTCGCTGCCAGTTTCGCCCAATAGCAATGTTATTCGTGTTGCCTAGCGTATCCACCTGTGCCGGCCTAAAGAACTCTTTCGGCTGTAAGCGCGGCAGGACTTCCGCCGTGGCCTGAGCGAAGCCCACATGCATCAGGCTCTTGCCGAGCCAGAGTTCTTCGTTGCGCGTTACGCTCAGCGGTGCCCACTCGCCTGTGATCCCCTGACCGATCGCACTGGCAAAGCGAACGTTGGGCGCATGCGTCAGCCTGGCGAGGATAAGGCCGGCCATCACCAGCGGCGTATTAATCCCCTGCGCCCAAAGATCCCCATCACGCACCTGACGTGCAATGCAGACGCACAGCATCTCGTCGGGCGTAACCTCCATCATGAGACGTCCTGCCGGGTGTGCAGGGGCTGAGGATCACATTGCAGAGTGGCGAAGTAATCGTCCGCCGTTTCTGCCCTTCGTATGCGCTCCACACGACCGTCTCGTCGCAGCAGCAGTTCCTGCGGACGCAGCCGCCCGTTATAGTTGAATCCCATCGCGTGGCCATGTGCCCCGGTATCATGGATAATCAACACGTCTTCCAGATCAGCCCGGGGGAGTTCTCGCTGAACGGCGAACTTATCGTTGTTCTCACATAATGATCCGACTACATCGACAATCTCAGTCGGGCGCCCGGCACCATCCAGCACATCAATATGATGATACGCGCCATACATGCCTGGTCGCATCAGCGCCGACATACTCGCATCAACGCCAATATAGGTCTGATAGGTTTCCTTCCGTGTGATGACGCGGGTCACCAGTACCCCGTGTGGGCCGGTCACGTAGCGGCCATTTTCGACGTAGAGCGCAGGACGATAGCCCCAGCGTGCCTCAAAACTAACAAAGTGCTCGCGCATGGCAGCGATCATCTGTGTGAGATCAAGTGGTGCTTCCTCCGGGTGATAAGGAATGCCCATGCCTCCGCCAATGTTGACGAACTCAAATCTGATACCCAGCGCCTCGGATAGCTCGGCTGCCAGATCGAGCAGCATAGCAGTTGTCTGTGCGAAGCTTCGCCAATCGCGCTCATTCGATACGATCATCGTATGCAGGCCGAAGCGACGCACCCCCATCGCCCTGGCTCGCCGATAAGCGGGCACAATCTGCGCGTGCGTCAGGCCGAACTTGGCCTCCGCTGGATTGCCAATAATCATGTTGCCTGTACGCCGAGAGCCGGGATTGTAGCGAAAACAGATTGTCTCTGGCACCACTGGCAGACGATCAAGCAGGCTGATGTCATCAAGATTGAGGATTGCCCCACCTTCACCGACTGCTGCCTCAAATTCTGCAGTGGTCGTGTTGTTTGAGGTGAAGAACAGTTCCTCACCGTATGCGCCAACCTGCCGCGCCAGTACCAGCTCCGGCACTGAACTGCAATCAAAGCCGAAGTCCTGCACTCGCAGGATTTCCAGAATACGCGGATTAGGCAGAGCCTTGACGGCAAAATACGCCTTGAACCGACCTATTTCGCGTTCGCAGGCTGTTCGTAGGGCCTGCGTGCCCTCCACAATGCCGACTTCATCATAGATATGAAACGGCGTGCCGAAATGATCGGCGATGTCAGGTAAAATGGGCAGCAACCTCGCGCTGAACGCGGTAGACATCGGCATCGTTGTTTTCTCCCTTGTGAAGGGCAGCATACCACAGGTGACTGCATACGGCGACTGACCGGGCAGCGTTGATCTCGCTAGCTATCCATACGCACAATACGCGGCGTGAATTTCCCAACGACGTCGATCAAATCAGACTGCGCGGCGATGATGTCATCGATGCGTTTGTAGGCCATCGGTGCTTCATCAATGCCACCACCGATCAATGTAATGCCGCGTTCATCCAGGTATTTCTTGATCATCGACCGCGTAACGGTTTTCTTTGCCTGTGTACGGCTGAGTACACGCCCAGCACCGTGTGCCGCTGAGTTCAGGGCATCGGCGTTACCTTTGCCCCGCACTACATAGCCCGCATCGCCCATGGAACCTGGGATGATGCCCAACACGCCCGGCCCTGCCGGTGTCGCGCCCTTGCGATGCACAACTACGGTTTTCCCGTCGTGCTTCTCTTTCCAGGCAAAATTGTGATGATTCTCAATAACCGCGGCAGGCTTGAGATTAACAGCCCGTGCGATCCGCTCATGTATGACTTCATGATTGGCAGCGGCATAGCGCCCCGCAAGCTGCATCGCCTGCCAGTATGCCTGACCTTCTTCACTGTCGAGATCCAGCCAGGCCAGATGCTTGACCGATTTGTCCAGCTCAGGATGCAGGTCCATCGCTAATCGTGAATAGTGATTCGCGATTTGATAACCTGCGCCACGTGACCCACTATGTGATAGCAGTGCCAGATAGCTACCAGCCTGCAGGCCGAGCTGATCGTCCGCTTCGGGCAGGTCAAAAACACCCCACTCAACGAAGTGATTGCCGCTGCCGCTGGTGCCGAGCTGCTTATAAGCTTTATCCTTGAGCCGACGCAGGAGGTCGTCAGCGGCCCAGGCGCTGTCATCCAGGACCTCATGATCGCCGCGCTCACTGGCAGACCATTCCACACCTGCACCGAAGCGCGTCTCTTCTTTGAGCACCTTTTCGAGTCGCCCACGCTGTCCCTGTATAGCGCTGCCTTTCTCAGAAAAGATTGTCATACGCATGCGACAAGCAATGTCGACGCCGACAGCGTAAGGAATCACTGCGCCTTCAGTAGCGAGCACACCGCCAATCGGCAGGCCATAGCCCACATGCGCATCGGGCATGAGGGCCCCTTTAACGGCGATTGGCAATCTCGCCGCGTCTTCCATTTGCTCTGTCGAGGCTTCATCGATGAACTGTTCGCCCCAGATTCGAAACGGTACTGGATTCTCCCTCAGGGTCATAACCATATGCTCCATGACAACAAGCTATTCAACTCATTAACTATTGTATCACAACGGGCCACAAGAAATCTTCAAGAATCACGACACACCATTGCACATGGAATGTGTTGCCACCGGTCGCAACTATGTTACAATTCAGGGAGCTTACTTCAGCACACTTCAGACTGCATCACAATCCGAACCAAAACATAGATACAGGAGCCAGCGATGTCTGTCGCCAACATACTCAGCCAAGCAGACATCTTCGATGAACTGACGACCACCCAGCTAGAGCTGATCGCCTCTATTTGTACTGAAAATCATTACCAGGTGGGCGACATCATTTTTGAAGAGAATTCTAGCGGTGCTGAAATGTACATCATCGCCAACGGTGAGGTCGAAATCCTCGTGAGCCCCGCTGTGATTGGCTCCGATGGTGGTAAGCCGCATACAATCGCTGTACTGCGGCGTGGTCAATCCTTCGGCGAAGTCGCTCTGGTTGATCAGGGCCTGCGCTCTGCCAGCGCTCGTTGTGCGAATCACGCAACACACCTGATTTTGATCCCACGCGACAAGCTCATGAAATTGTGCGACATGTATCCGCAGTTAGGCTATAAGCTCATGCGTAATCTGGCTGCAGACCTCGCGATGAAGATCCGTCACACCGACCTTCAGGTACGCGAGCAGATCACCTGGGCCCAGGAACGCAAAGGCTGAGCCTGTCTCCGTCCGCAATCGCCTTTGAAGCACGCAACCCCCTGAACGCTCCTGCGTATAGCTGGCAGGATCATTTTGCAAGGGATTTGATCATGAGCAATGACAAGAAGAAATCAGACAACAAATCTGGCAAAAAGGGTCGTCAGATCAAGGTGATTTTCACCCCACTGTCAATTCTCTTTTATGCTGCGATCGGTTACTTCGTCTACAAGAAGTTCAAAGAGAACAAAGCACACAGTTCCGAACAAGTCCGTACTCCAGTTTAGGGGACATTAGTTTAGGGGACATCCTGACGAAGAAACGGGTGGCAATGACCACCCGTTTTGCGTTAATTTCTGAATTATCTATGCATTAGCTGGAAATCAGGCGCACGAATTTACGCTTACCAACCTGGACCACAACTGGCAGGTCAGCCGGATTGAGGACCATTTGCGCATCTTCAATCTTCTCGCCATCGATGCGAACGCCCCCACCCTGCACCAGCGTTTTGAACGCCTTGCCACTCTCGACCATCTGCAGGTCGCGCAGGATGTCCAGCACTTTGCGTGGTTCCCTCAACACTTCCTCAGGAATATCATCCGGGATACCATCGCCAGTCCGATTCCGGAAGACATCGTCCCACCGTTTCTGAGCCGCATCTGCTTCGTCCTCTCCATGGAAGACGGTGACAATCTCGCGTGCCAGACGCATCTTCGCCTCGTTCGGATGTAGACGGCCTGCAGTCAGATCGCTTTCAAGCTGCTTCAGTTGATCAGCCTGCCAGCCCAGGATCAGCTTATTATAAATGCTCATGGCATCATCAGGGATGCTCATGACTTTGCCGTACATATCCCAGGCTTCACCCATCAGTGGGATGTGATTGCCAGCACTCTTGCTCATCTTCTCTGAGCCATCCGTGCCCGGCAGACTTTCTCCCATGATGATCGCCACCTGCGGCTTCTGACCAAGCGCTTCCTGAAGTTTGCGACCAGCCACCAATATATTAAACAACTGATCCTGGCCGCCAACCTGTACATCCGCTTTTTGGGCAACAGCATCGTACGCCTGCATCAGCGCGTAGAAGAACTCATGCAGGTATATGGGTTTACCCTCATCGTAACGCTTGCTGAAGTTATCGCGCGTGAGGAACTGCTGCACAGTGAAGTTGCTCGCCAAACGGATGAGATCAGCAAAATTCAGCGGCGACAGCCACTCGTGATTGCGCCGGATAATCGTCTTTTCCGGGTCAAGGATTTTGAACGCCTGAGAGGCATAGGTCTGCGCGTTCTCCTCAACCTGTTCGGGCGTCAGTTGATCGCGAACTTCGCCTTTGTCGGATGGGTCACCGATCAGGCTGGTGAACGTCCCAACCAGAAAAGTCACCTCATGACCGAATTCCTGAAACTGGGCCAGCTTACGCATGGTGATGGTGTGGCCCAGATGCAGGTCAGGCTTACGCGGATCGTATCCACAATAAACCCGCAGCGGGCGTCCTTCCGCCTGCGCGTCGATCAGACGCTGCTTGAGTTCCTTGCGCATGTTGGTTCTGGTCTGCGGATCACCATATTCCGTGCCAGACATCAAGACATCAAGCTGTTCTTCAAGGGTAACCTGCGGGTCTATCGTCGCCATTCGCTCTATCCCGGTGGTATAATCGCGGTGGTCAGTCGAAACGGGGCTTAGTATAACACATGGCTGTCCCCTGTTCAGAGGATAAGCCCATAGATATAATAGATGATCTGTGATAATATACGAGTTGTAACCCCTTGTGACCCATTATAACCTTTAAAGAAACTACATCCAAGACGAGGATATCACCTATGAAGTCAATGACCAGCGCGGAGGTTCGACAGGCCTTCCTGGACTTCTTTGAGAGCAAAGGGCATCGTATTGTGCCTTCATCTTCGCTTGTCCCGGCCAACGACCCAACGCTGCTGTTCACCAACGCCGGCATGAACCAGTTCAAGGACGTCTTCCTGGGCAGCGAAAAGCGTGACTACACCCGCGCCACCACAGCGCAGAAAGTCATGCGCGTCAGTGGCAAGCATAATGACCTGGAAGAGGTCGGGCCATCGCTGCGCCATCACACGTTCTTCGAAATGCTCGGCAACTTCAGCTTTGGAGATTACTTTAAGCTCGAAGCCATGCAATACGCCTGGGAACTCATCACCGAGGTCTATGGCTTGCCTGCCGATCGTCTGGCCGTCACCATTTACGAGAAAGATGACGAGTCGTACGACATCTGGAAGGATGTCATCGGCGTTGATCCACGCCGCATCGCACGTCTGGGCCCAAAGGACAACTTCTGGCAGATGGCTGAGACCGGCCCCTGTGGACCGAACACCGAGATTCACTGGGATCGCTACCCGGAGCGCGGCGTCAACAGCATCAACGATTCGCTGCTGGCGGATGATGGACGCTTCCTGGAATTCTGGAATCTGGTCTTTATGCAGTTTAATCGCACCCAGCCGGACCCGATGCATACCGGCCAGTACGATGAGCCATTGCCTGCGCCCGGCGTCGATACTGGCCTCGGTCTCGAGCGCATGGCAGCGATAATGCAGGGCGTCGAAGCGAACTATGAAACAGATCTGTTCATGCCGATCATCGAGGCAACACAGCACCTGACCGGACACACCGATGCCGAGCGCGACGCCAATATCGTGCCATATCGGGTCATTGCCGACCACATGCGCGCCGCTGTGTTTCTTGTCGCCGATGGCGTACTGCCCGGTGCCAAAGGCCGCGACAGCATCTGCCGCCTTGTGATCCGACGTGCGGCCCGCTTCGGCAAGAAGCTCGGCTTCGACCGCCCATTCCTGGCGACAGTCGCCCGTACCGTGATTGACGTCATGGGCGGGCATTACACTGAGTTGGTCGAGAATGCTGAGCGCATCATGCGCACCATCACGCTCGAAGAAGAACGATTCCATCGCACGATGGATCGCGGCATCAGCGAGCTGGAGACCATGCTTCAGGATATGCCAAAGGGCAGTAAGCTCAGCGGTGAGCAAGCCTTCTTCCTGAAGGCTTCACTCGGCCTGCCCATTCAGGTGACACAGGACATCGCACAGGAAATGGGTTATGGCGTCGATATGGCCGCCTTCAACCTAGCTGAAGAAGAACATGCGCGCGTCAGCGGCGGCGGACAGGCCATGGGCGTCATCGAGAGCGCCGAAGTCTATGCTCGCCTGTTCGAAAACCTTCAGGCCGAAGGTCGCCTGCCGGAGATAGGCGTCGTGTACGACCCCTACAATATCCAGCCGCGTGAGACACAGATCGTCGCCTTGCTGCAGGATGGCAACCGCGTCGAGAGCGCCATTGTCGGTGATCGCGTCGAAGTCATTCTTGCGGAAACTCCCTTCTACGCGGAATCGGGCGGACAGGTGAGCGATACAGGCGTCATTCGAGGTGATAGCTGGCTGATCGAAGTCGAGAGCATCAAGAAGCCCGTCAGCAAACTGTATGTCCACATTGGCGAAGTCGTCGAAGGCAACCCGCGTGCTGGCGACCCCGTTGAAGCTGTCGTCGATGCACAGCGGCGAGCGGCAATCATCCGCAACCATACGGGCACGCACCTGCTCCACGCGGCGCTGCGCAATAACCTGGGTAAGCATGTGCAGCAGCGGGGCTCCTTGGTCGCACCCGACCGCCTGCGTTTCGACTTCTCCCACGATGAACGCGTCTCGCCGCAGGAGTTGGCCCGGATCGAGCGCGAAGTGAATGCAGCGATACTCGCAAACCATCCTGTGAAAGCTGCGATCAAGCCGCTGGATGTCGCCCGCGCTGAAGGCGCTATGGCACTCTTCGGTGAGAAGTATGAAGACGACGTCCGCACAATCCAGATTGGTAACGGTGACACCCCTTACAGTTATGAGCTGTGCGGTGGTGCGCACGTTACAGAAACAGGTGAGATAGGCCCCTTCGTCTTCACCAGCGAAGGCAGTGTGAGTGCAGGCGTACGCCGTGTCGAAGCACTTACCGGGCAAGGTGCCATTGATTACATTCAGGAACGCCTGGCACTGCTCGATCACCTGGCGGAGGATCTCAACACGACGCCAGAAGATGCCCCCAAGCGTATCGAAGCGCTGCACAACGAACTGAGCACAGCTCGTAAACAGATCGAGCAATTGCGTCGTCGCCTGGCAAAATCCGATTTTGACGAACTGGTCACACAAGCAGAACAGATCAATGGCAAAACTGCCGTCATTGGTCAGTTGGATGGCATCCCGGTGGAGACGCTGCGCGAAATGGCGGATTGGTTCCGCAATCGTGTCAAGGAGTCTGGTGTGCTTGTCCTGGGCAGTGCCATTGAGGAGCGCCCAATGCTGCTGGTCGCTGTAACAGATGATCTCGTCAAGCAGGGAGTAAAGGCGAACGACCTCATCAAGCCGATTGCCGCAATCGTTGGCGGCGGCGGCGGCGGTCGTCCGAACATGGCTCAGGCCGGCGGTAAGGACGTCAACAAACTGCCCGAGGCCCTGGCCAAAGCCCGCGAACTGCTGGCGTAATGCTGGCCGTCGGTTGACACAATGCCGACGGTGCAGAAAATCAAGCGTATGGCACGCGAAACGCACTACATCCAACTGCAACAGGGCGATGACGTACCCCATGTACGTGATCGCCTTGCTTTCTTGCGGGGCCAGCGCGCGTTGATTATCTGGCCGGAAAAAGGCACAGCGCTCAGACGTAAACTTGAACTCGTTATGATCCAGCGCGAAGCCCGCCGTCGAGCTATTTACATTGCACTGGTGACGCACGATAAGCAGGTTCTCCAGCATGCGCAGGAACTGGGTATCAGCGCCTTCGAAACAATCCAGCAGGCAGAGCGCTCTCGGTGGAAGCGCGGCTGGGGGCGCGTCTTCGTCAAACGACACCATAAGCCTGCTCACGAACCAGAAGCCGCTGACCTCAAGCCAGTGGCGAGCCGCATTCATAACGCAAGAATGCGCTCCCGCGTGCGTGCATTCATTGAACGCGTTATCGTCGTCGTGGTCCTGCTCTTCGTGACAGGTAGTACAGCCTACATCGTGCTGCCACAGGCGACCATCACCATTCCCGTCCTGGAGCAGACACTCACTGTCGAATCCAGCATTCGTGCGGATACGAACCCTGTCGTGCAGGACGTCGATGTCGAAAACCAGATTATCCCTGGTACGATCATCAGCGCAGACGTGCAGACCAGCGTCACCATCCCAACTACGGGCCGCGAACAGCGCGATGCAAGCCCGGCGATTGGCATTGTCATCTTCACCAATCAGACGCCGGGCCGCCTGACGATCCCCATTGGCACGCAGGTGAGCACCAGCACAGGCACGCCGATCATCTTCCAGACGGTGACCGAAGGCGTGCTGCCCGGCGGCGTAGGCCAAACTGTTGAAGTCGCTATCGAAGCTGCTGACCCAACCACTGGCGCAGAAGGCAATGTCAGCACTGGTCAGATCAACACAGTCATCAGCGACCTGCGTGAACAGATCACCGTGCGCAATCTATCGCCGACAACCGGCGGCGAAACGCGAGTTCTGAGTATCATCACTGAAGACGACTACGCACAGGCACAGGCACAGGCACGAGTCCAGCTTCAATCCAACGCTTACACTGAGATGCAGCGCAATCTCAGCGCAACACAGCGCATCGTCATAGAGACGATCTCGATTGCAGAAACGCGCCCGGAGTGGACTGTATTCAGTGCCGAAGTAGGAACGGCAGCCGATACGCTCGCCCTTCAGATGCGGGGCATTGTCCGGGCCACCGTCATTGATCTGCGCCTCGCACAGCAGATCGTTTTTGCAGAGCTATCCACGCAGAAGCCACGCGGTCTGGTTCTACAGCCGGATAGCATCACCTATACCGCCCCGGATACATTCAGCCTGCTTGAAGATGGCCGCATCGCGTTCGCCATGGGTGGGCAGGCTCGGGTCGGTGGGCAGATCAACACGACCGGGATGCAGGAACGTCTGGCCGGCATGAACATAGAAGAAGCTCGCCAGAGCCTGCAGCAAATGATCGGTATAGACCCTGATCGCTCCGTCAGTTTCGATATCCAGCCAGAATGGTACGGTGATCGACTACCCATGCTGCCCATGCGGATCGTGCTGCAGTTGGACAGCGCCTCATGAGCATACAGCTGCTGGGACGTCTGATCGGCATTGATCACGGGTTAGCGCGCATCGGTGTCGCGGTGAGTGATGCGGCGGGCATTTCCGCCCGAGAGCTGACTATCATCGAGCGCACCAGCAAACTCGCCGACTTCGCAAAGCTTAACGCCATCGCGGTTGAGCAGAACGCCGTCGCTTATATCGTCGGCGTGCCTTACAGCGATGCCCCGCCTGATGTCTACACGCAGGCCGATCGCGTTCGGACGTGGATTGGTCACTTCTCCGCAGCGACCGTCCTGCCCATCGTCGAGTGGGACGAATCGCTAAGCAGCGATGACGCCCGCGAACTCGCAATTCAGCAGCGACGCAAACCCACAGATCCAATAGACGATCTGGCCGCACGCATCATCCTGCAGCGCTACCTCGATGCCCTGCATGACGGCCTGGCGACGGCTCCCCCACGCCAACCGCCGTCAGCATAGCGATCCCTGAAGGCCTTGGGTATACTGACGCCGTATCCATCAATAGGTTGGCTTATCGTTCAGGGTCGATTGTGTCACAATTGTTCAGGGTATTGATGGTGCTCGGGGTATTGGGGCTGGTTATTGTCGTCGCTGGCGCTGGGATCGTCGTTATCCTCAGCGACGGGAACCCGGTGCGCTTCGTACAGACCGAACTCATTCGTCTATCGCTGGCTGGGCGCCAGGATGAGCTTAATCGCCCTGTCGGTGCAGACGCGACACCCCGTCGTTTCACAATCGAGAGTGGTGATAGCCCGACTATGATCGGACAGCGGCTGTTCGCGCAAAGTCTCATCAGCGACCCCCAGCTCTTCGTTGACTACGTCCGCGTGGAAGGCCTGGATACACAGCTCGAAGCAGGCACATACTTCCTCAATCAAACGCAGACGATCTCGCAGATTGCACGCCTGTTAATCGATTCTCGCAGCAGCAGCATTACATTTCGCATTCCTGAAGGCTCACGATTAGAAGAAATCGCCGCACTGATTGACAGCAATCCGCTGTTTGGGTTCAGCGGTGCAGATTTTCTGCAGGCAACTGCCGATGCGAATCAGAACGCACCCGCATTCGCTACACAAATGGGTATTCCACCAGGACGTACGCTGGAAGGATACATGCTGCCAGATACCTACGTCTTACCACCCGACATCACCGCTACCGACCTTCGTAATCTGCTGCTGAATACATTCACTGAGGCAGTCAACGGCACGCTGATGACTGACGCGGCAGCCCAGGGTTGGACGATGCACGAAGTTGTGACACTCGCTTCAATCATCGAGCGAGAAGCGGTCTGGGCCGACGAAAATCCCGCAATCGCTGGCGTTTACCGTAACCGCCTTGACATCAGCATGCGCCTCGAAGCGGATCCAACCGTCCAATATGGTCTACAGGGATCGCGTGGTTCCTGGTGGCCTCAGATCACACAGGCGGATTACCGCGCCGTACAGTCGGAATACAACACATACCTTGTCTTCGGCCTGCCCCCTGGCCCAATCGCCAACCCAGCGTTATCAGCCGTGCGCGCCGCGATCTATCCGGCAGAAAGCGACTATTTATATTTCCGTGCGCGGTGTGACGGCTCGCACTACCACAACTTCGCCACCACATATGAACAACATTTAGCCAATGGCTGCTCGTAGCCTGCTGATCGTTCTCATCGCCGCACTGTTGAGCGGCTGCGCCGTCATTCAGGCCAGCGCGCCGCCGAGATTGGCCTTACTGGCGCCATTCGAAGGCCGTTACCGGGATGTAGGCTATGAGGCGCTCTACGCCGTGCGTCTGGCTATCGACGACTCCGCCAGCGACATTGATCTGTTCGCCATTGACGACGGCGGCAGCCTGCGCACCGCCATCGAGCGCGCTCGCGCAATTCAGTCCAGCGAAGAATACGTCGGCGCGCTGTTAATTGGTCCACATGCCACGAATACAGATGTCCAGATGGCACTAACGGGCCTGCCGACTGTGATCATAGGGGGTTGGGGCGCACACGCCGCCGGTGACCATGTGGTCAGCCTCTCCAATCCAGATGCCCTCTCACAGCTGACGGCGGTTCGCAGCGACAATATCACACAGCTACCCGAGTTGCCTTTTACAGGCGATGAGCGCTATGCCCTATCGCAGATGACCGAACTACACAGCGATCTGACCGGCGTCACAATTCTCAGCAGTGGCAGTCTGCCCTCGGACGATTTCAGTGAGCGCTATCTGAACAGCGCCGAATTCGCGCCGGAGCCGGGGTTCCTGGCGACGCTCGCCTATGACGCGACGCGCCTCATCCTCATAGCTCAACGACCGGGCGCATCGTGGGCTGAAGTGCGATACGAGGGTCTCAATGGCGTGTTCACCTTTGCTGACGGATATTGGCAGAATGCGCCCATGTATCGCTACGGCTTTCAATCCGGCACGTTGACATCACTGCCCGATTAGACTGGCTCGTCACCGATCACACCATAGAACAGAGGCAGCGGCTTCACTGGTGCGGCCTGAATCGCGATTGCTGCGCTGACGAACTCCTTAGCCTCCTTCAAGCGACCCTCATCGTTGGCGTGCAGCGTAAGCAGGTCCTGACCATGCTGCACCTGATCACCAACATTCACATCAACGACAACACCCACTGCATGATCAACAGGCTCGCCCTTCTTTTCACGCCCGGCGCCTAACGCGTTAGCTGCTCTCGCAATATCCAGCGCACTTACCTGCGCCACATAACCGCTTTCCTGTGCATTAAGCGTCCACGTGGTACTTGCGTGCGGCAGGCGTGCAGGATCATCTATCATAGCGACGTCACCGCCCTGTGCAATTACCATACGCCTGAACGCTGCGAAAGCCGAACCGTCTTGCAGTCGTTCTTCCAGTGCCTGCCGCACCCTGTCGAAATCCGTCCAACGCTGGCCTCGACCAGCCAGCCGAACCATATGGGCCGCCACCGTCAGACAGTGTTCTCGCAGGTCGGCGGGACCGCGATCTCGCAAAGCGTCAACCGCCTCAGCGACTTCCAGCGCGTTGCCAACCGCACGACCCAACGGCTGATTCATGTCAGAGAGCAGTGCCACGACATCACGCCCGGCATCGACGCCAATCCGGACCATCGTCTCAGCGAGTTGGCGCGCCGCTTCCAGCGTTTCCATGAAAGCACCGTTGCCCCATTTCACATCAAGGACCATACCATTTGCGCCGGAAGCCAGCTTCTTGCTCATGATGCTGCTGGCAATCAGCGGCACGCTGCTGACAGTCGCCGTCACGTCGCGCAGTGCGTACAACTTACCATCTGCCGGAGCCAACTCACCGGTCTGGCCTGCAAGAACAATCCCCTCCTGCCGGGCCAGCGCCTTAAATTCTGTCTCGCTCAGATTGACATTGAATCCAGCGATGCTCTCCAGCTTATCCAGCGTACCCCCGGAGAAGCCCAGGCCGCGCCCACTCATCTTAGCGACAGGCACGCCCATCGATGCCACCAGCGGCAGAACTATCAGCGTCGTCTTATCGCCGACGCCACCCGATGAGTGCTTATCAACGGCGTAGTCTGTGATGTCTGAAAGGTCAAGCATATGTCCTGAACGTGCCATCGCCAGCGTTAGCGCGACCGTCTCCGAACGCGACATACCACGCAGGTAAACAGCCATCAGAAAAGCCGCCGCCTGGTAATCGGGGATGTCGCCCGACGTGTAGCCACTGATAAACTGCGCGATTTCATCGTCGGTCAGGGCTTGCCCGTCGCGTTTTTTGGCAATAATATCAACCGGACGCATGCCACACTCCTGAGGGTGATCACGATTTCATGTTGTTGACGTTCAGCGCGATGCTTGCCTTTGCGGTCATTCACAGCCTCACCGCTACACCAGGCTGGAAAGCATTCGTCGCCCGACGTGTAGGCCAGCGCAATTACGAAGGCCTTTACCGGCTGCTGTACAACCTGTTCAGCGCTGTGCTCATCCTGCCGATCACTGCTTACGCGTTCCTCAGCGGTGAGGTGCTGATTAGTATACCGCCCTGGTTGGACACCGTCATGGCCATTCTTCAAGTGCTGGGGCTACTTGGCGGTGCGATGGCCCTTCTGCAGATCGATGTGTGGCGCTTCGCTGGAGTGCGTCAGGCTGCGGCCTGGCTCCGTGGCAACCAGTTACCACTGCCGGATGAAGCATTGAAGACGGATGGCATGTTCGGCATTGTACGGCATCCGCTGTATTTCTTCGCACTCGTCATCCTGTGGACGACGTTCCCACTCACAGATCGTCTGTTTGTGTATAATCTCATGGCCACACTGTATTTTGTGATAGGCGCGCGTTTTGAAGAACAGCGCATGCTGCGTGAGTATGGCGAACGCTATCGCACATACTGTGATCGTGTCCCGGCCTTTATTCCGTTTTCGCGCATGTTTACGCGACCGCTCACGGATACGTAAGGCTCACTTAAGCTTTTTGCGACCCAATTATCCATAAACCTCTGCTGTTGACTTCTAAAACAGAAGTCTCAAAACTGAAAGGCATTGATCGTGGCTCAAAAGACGAAGAACTCCCCCCGCAGCCGCCAGAACCTGTTGCTGATTGGTATCATTCTGGCTGCAGTGGTGTTGGCAGTCATCGCCATCGTTGTTTCCAGCGCAGATACTGGCCTGGGCGGTGTCGCCATCAACTACGACGAAATCCCGCAGAACCGTACCGATGATGGTGCCTTCGTGCTGGGCAATCCTGATGCCGAGGTGCGGTTTGTAATCTTTGAGGATTTCCTGTGCCCGGCCTGCCAGCAATACGAGCCGACCGTACGCCAGATGATCAACGATTTCGTTGCGACGGGACGCGCCCAGGTCGAGTTCCGTATGCTGCTCGCGGTGGACCCCACCTTCTCCCCCATCGCATTCGGGCTAGCGGAGTGTGCAGAAGTGCTTGAACCTGGCTCATTCTGGGAAGCGCGCGACATGCTCTTTGAGATCGCCAGCGCCCGCCGCTTCGACAACGAAAGCCCGCGCACCTTCGCAGACCGCATGAACATTCCGTATGGCGAACTCCTGGAATGTCAGGCCGATGCGAACCAGTGGCAGACCGACACCAACTTCGCCCAGCAGTATCAACAGGTGCGGGGTACGCCCACCGTTGCGCTGCGCATTAATGATGGCGCCCTGCAGTTCTCACCCCTGCTCTCAGGTCGCCCAGGCACCAGTGAGTTCGAGCAGATCGTACAGGCTGCGGCGGTTCAGTAAAGCCTCGCCAGGCATCTCTAAACGTCCAGACTGGGATGCAACGTACTCATCGCATCCCAGTCGCTTTAAATACCTCACTCAGCCCTGCCCTGATAGAATTCCCGCATAGTTGTCGATCTTTCAGACGGAGACCTCATGACACACCCTGATTTTTACAGTCCAGAAGCCGTCGGAACGCTCTACGCGCCAGATGTCACAGCAGCCGCAGCCGCAGGGCGCGCCCTGAACCTGAGCCCGGCCAGTGCCGACAAAACGCGCACAGCGGTGCTTCTTATCGACATGCAGGTGGATTTCATACATGAAGACGGCGCACTGAGTGTCCCGGGCGCTATCGCGGATACCCGCCGCACGATTGAATGGATCTATGCTAACGTCGGTCAGATCACGACCATCTTCGCCTCTCTCGATAGCCACCTGCCCCTGCAGATATTCTCCCCATCATGGTGGGTCAACGCGGAGGGACAAGCGCCACAACCCTACACGGTCATCACTGCTCAACAGGTCATTGATGGCATGTGGCAGCCACTGTACGAAGCAGACTGGTCGCGGGAATACGTCATCAAACTGGAGGAACAGAGCAAGAAGCAGCTTATGATCTGGCCCTATCACACGCTGATCGGAACGCCAGGCCATAATCTGACACCGGCGCTCTATGAAGCCATCGCACATCATAGCGCCGCACGCCAGGCGCAGCCCATACTTATTAACAAGGGCAGCGTGCCTCGCAGTGAACACTACTCAATCTTTGAACCCGAAGTGAAAGTCGATACGCTGCCACACGGCGGCCTGGATGTCGTCCGGCTGGATGAAATCGCGACTTATGACCGGGTCTATATCGCGGGGCAGGCCAAGAGCCACTGCGTACTGGAATCCGTCAGCAGCCTGATGCGCTACTTTGAAAACGAACCGGAGACAATCGCCAAACTCAACGTGCTGACAGATACGATGTCATCAGTCGCCCACCCGGAGATCAACTTCGAAGCTATCGCCCAATCCACATTCGATCGCTTTGCCGAGTATGGGCTGAAGCGCACCACCACCACTGAGGCGCTGAAGTCCTGATCAAACTAACCGAAGAAATTCGAGGGCAGTTCCAGTGCGTGTTGGGGTCGGCGCCCTGTCGGCCTCAGCCCATCCTCTGATTGCGCCAACAGCGGCACATACTCAGTATGATCAGAGCCGGGCATTAGCTGCCACTCCGCGATCTCCTGCAGATGCAAACTACCTCGACGACGACGCAGCGTCACCACAAATGGCAAGCGTCGATAGAGCTGGTGCGCCATAAACTCAGGTTGAGCGCTGTCGGCTCTTCGTGCCAGCATCCCGAGCGCGCTGCGAAGTCGCTTCGGGTCGCTAGACGCTCTCACCGACCACAGCTGGCGCAGAGCTGCATCAGCACTTAAGAGCGGCGCTATAGCTTCTGGCTCATCCGACCGGACCTCATCGAGTACCAGACACGCTGGCTGATCGGTAATGGCCTCCCTGATACGGTCCTGTAACGTAATCATCGGTGCATCGCCTACCGGCCATCTGACGCTGTGGCGCGTCGCGCCTTCTGGCAGGTGCAATGCCGCCGCCCATTCCACACTATGAATCTGATCCGGCGTTGCTGGCAGTATCTGCAGCAGAGCTGAAAGCAGCGTCGTTTTGCCCGATTCCGTATCGCCCGCAATGATGATTCCGTGTTGAGACACGGCCAGTGCGCGCAGCAGGACAGCAGCTTGTTCCGTCAGCATGCCGGATTCAACCAGCGCGGTCAGCGAGAGCGGTTGAGGCAGGTGCATGCGAATATCCGCTGTGAGCGGTGTGCTGTACGGAGGAGCAGCAACGCTCAACGTCACTGGACGCCCATCGACAGTCAGGCCAACCTCAACCACCGGGATGTCATGACGAATCTCAGCACCACCATCGCGCAGCATCCGCTGAACAATGCGCTGCACGTGCGGCATGTCATCAAATATTGCCGGCTGCGGCTCCAGATCACCACCGGGCCCTGTGCGCACCGCGATGTGTCCGGCACCCTCAAGGCTGATGGTTGTTAGTTGCAGATTCGCCAGAAGTGCATCGAGAGGACCATAGCCAAAAAGTTCGCTGTACGCCCGTTGGATGATTTCTGCCTGCTCCGACCGGCTCAGCGTGACCGATTCAACACCGAAGACGTACTGTGCAACCTCCCGAACAAGACCGCGCCGCTGCACTGGCGTTGTATCCTGGGGAACTGCCCTCTTGTCGCTGCCGAATTCTGTCTCGAATTCCTCAATGACGCGTTCGATCAATCCAGCGACGGTCACGTAACGGCCCGGTCGCGACGGCACCTGACGGGGAGCATCCACCCTCCCTCGCGATTCGAAGGCATCATCTGACTGATCTTCAGGCATTGACGGACCTCCTCAAGGCTGTTAAGACTCAAACAGATGGTTTAATCTATCATGGGTTGTGTGCTATACTGCCACGCCGTTATGCCATGAAACCAAAACTGCGAGAAACTCATGAATATTCTGGTCACTGGTTCCATCGCTTATGACTACTTAATGCGTTTTCCTGGTAGCTTTCGCCAACACATCCTTACCGAAGCACTGCATCAGGTCAGCCTGAGTTTTCTGGTCGAGGACATGACGCGCCACTGGGGGGGCGTCGCCGCCAATATCGCCTTCACGATGGCACGTTTCGGCCTACGCCCCAAGCTGGTGGGCACTGCGGGCACTGACTTTCCGGATTACCGGCGCTGGCTTGAGACCGCGGGCGTAGATACCAGCACAGTGCGCCAGATTGACGACGTGTTCACTGCCTCGTTCTTCTGCAATACAGATGTCGAGAATAATCAGATCGCGTCATTCTACAGTGGGGCGATGGCTTATGCACGCGATTATCCGCTGCATGCCGCACTCAATGGCAGCGCCCCGGATATGGTCATCATATCACCTAATGACCCTGAAGCGATGAGTCGCATCGCTGAGGAATGCCGCGCCAACGGCTACCGCTTCGTATACGATCCCAGCCAGCAGGTCGCTCGGCTCGATGGTGACACACTCAAACGTGATATGCAGGGCGCCTATGCGATGGTCGTCAACCAGTACGAATCCAGCGTCATCTGCGAAAAGGCGGGCATGACACTGGACGAGCTGCGCGCCGCTGTCAATCTGCTGGTCATTACACACGGTGAACATGGTTCCCACATCTACACCAATGGCGAAATCATCGAGGTATCCGCCTTCGCACCGACCGAAATCAAGGATCCGACCGGGGCCGGCGATGCGTTCCGTGCCGGTTTCTTCGCCGGTTTGGCGCGTGATCTGCCGCTGGAGATCGCCGGAGAGATCGGCGCACTATGTGCAACCTACGCCCTGGAATATGTGGGCCCGCAAGGGCATCGCTACACACTCAAAGAGTTCATCGCGCGTTATGAAAGCCTCAGCAACAAGACGCTGGACATCAGTGCGATTCTGGGTGAATCAGTACAGTCATAAGGCAGTGGGCAACCCAAATCGTCATCGTAGAACATAGCAAAAGATACACTGAGGACATATCGTCTTCACTGTGCTAAAATGCCGCTCGTTTATTGTCCGGGTTAGGACTGTTTACACGACTGGGGATCGAAAAACCAATGACTGAACATGACATCAAAGATACCAGCCTGGCGACCGGTGGTCGCTACCGCATCGAATGGGCTGAGCAGGAAATGCAGGTGCTGCGCGCCATCCGTGAACGCTTCGAAGCGGAGAAGCCGCTGAAGGGCGTCCGTATTGCGGCCTGCCTGCACGTCACCACCGAAACAGCCAACCTGATGCGTACTCTCCAGGCTGGTGGTGCTGAGGTCGTTCTGACCGCATCCAACCCGTTATCCACGCAGGATGATGTGGCCGCCTCGCTGGTCGTCCATGACGAGATCCCGGTTTATGCCATCAAGGGCGAAGACGACGAGACCTATTACAAGCACATCCACGCTGCACTCGATTTTAAGCCGCACATCACCATGGATGACGGTGCTGATCTCGTCAGCACCATTCACAAGGATCGCCGCGAAATCCTGGACACCATCGTAGGCGGTACTGAAGAAACTACAACCGGCGTTATTCGCCTGAAGGCGATGGCCAAGGATGGTGCGCTGGAGTTCCCGGTGATCGCCGTCAACGACAGCGACACCAAGCACCTTTTTGACAACCGCTACGGCACCGGACAGAGCACCATCGATGGTATAATCCGCGCGACCAACATTCTGCTCGCAGGCCGCACCGTCGTCGTGGGTGGTTACGGCTGGTGCAGCCGTGGGATCGCCAGCCGCGCTCACGGTATGGGTGCGAATGTCGTCGTCACCGAGATCAATCCACTCCGCGCGCTGGAAGCCGTCATGGATGGCTACCGCGTTATGACAATGGCTGAGGCCGCGCCCATTGGTGATATCTTCGTGACAGCCACTGGCGACATCAATGTCATTGATACCCACCACTTCCAGAACATGAAACCGGGTGCTATCGTCGCCAACAGCGGCCACTTCAACGTGGAGATCAATCTCAAGGGACTGCGCAACATTGCTGACGAAGATCCGCGTCTGGTGCGGCCGTTCGTCGAGGAGTATAAGGTCGGTGGTCGGCCGGTATACGTCCTTGGTGAAGGCCGCCTGATTAATCTGGCTGCCGCCGAAGGTCATCCGGCCAGCGTGATGGACATGAGCTTCGCCAATCAAGCGCTCGGCGCTGAGTACATGATCAAGAATGCGGAGACCCTGGAAAAACTTGTCTACCGCATCCCGGAAGATGTGGACATGGAAATCGCACGTCTGAAGCTGATCGCCATGGGCATCGACATCGACAAACTGACACCAGAGCAGGAAGCCTACCTGAATCAGTGGCAGGAAGGCACCTAAACCACTGCAAACATCGTAATCTCGCCGGGGTATCTGCGACTGAATTTGGCAGATACCCGGCGCTTGATTAAAATCAGCCTGCTGCCCAATTTACGGGGCTTTCTACAGACTGGGACAGCAGCTCACCGATTATCTCCGACTGAAAAGGGGGACATCGAATGAAAGTACTTCGTCGTTTAATTGGGCCAACCATCATCGGCTTGCTGCTGATGTTGACCCTAATGCCCGTCAGTGCGCAGGGAAACGCCAACGTTCGCTTTGTACATGCGATTCCTGGCGCTTCTGCCGTGGACATCTACCTTAACGGAACACTTGTCATCGCTGACCTGGGATATGGCGAGGCAACCAGCTATCTGACCGTGCCCGCGGGTGAGATCGATACAACGGTCACCGCTGCTGGCATAGATAGCAGCATCCTGTGGGAACAGACTTTGCCCGCCAGCGCCGACACCAGCACAACCTTTGTCGCTTCATCAGCAGACACTTTGCGTTTTGACGCTTTCAATGACAATCTGGGTGCGACACGCTTTGGCGGTACACGCCTTTTGCTTGTACATGCGGTCGCTGGTGGTCCGGCGGTGGATGTGACTCTCGCAGAACCGGTCACGCTGAACGGCGCATTGCAGCCAGCAGGCACCGCTCTGGCGACCGGTATGGCCTATGGCACTTCATTCGGTGCCTTTGACCTACCCGCGCAAACCTACGTTGTCAATGTGTCGGTCACTGGCACGATCGACACGCTGGTCAGCAATATGCCCCTGCCTTTGACGGCGGGTACGTCCAACATTGCCATTGTGTATGGCACGGCAGACGCGCCACAGGCTCTGCTGGCCGAAGCACCAACCGGTGGCGAAGGCGATAGTGGTTTTGTCCGCTTCGTACACGGCGCGATTGGCGCGCCTGCGGTGGATGTCTACGTACAGGATGCGCTGATTGTGCCGCGCCTGGCCGCAGGTAGTGCGTCGCCACACCTTGCACTGCCAGCGGGTGAACACACCGTTCTGCTGCGTGCCGCCGGCACCGAAGACGAGGTACTCAGCGGCACCATCACCGTGAGCGCTGACGAAGCACAGACTGTCGTCGCCCTGGCAACTGATGAGGGTGTCTCCGTCGCTGTGTTCCCGGACGACCTCAGCGGTGTCACCGAAAATAATGCGTCCGTGAGCGTGATTAACGCTCTGCCAGATTCGCAGGCTGCTGTCGCACTCAGCAATGGTGTCGACTTCGGCACCATTGAATTCGGCAATTCCAGTCAGGCATTGGCCTTTACTGCGGACGAGTTGACCGTCAACTACACCCTGACCATAGACACCGATACCGGCACACTGCAGCGTCCCGGTCAGGTCTTCTATGGTGGCACCTACTACAACGTCGTTGTACTGGCGGGCGATACCTTTGCGCCGCCCAGCCTGCTGATTGCCCCCACACCGCTTAGCTTCTCGCTGGCGAGTGGACCGGGCGCAGGCACGATCACAATTGCTGGTGACACGGGTGAAGCGACCGGATCAGAAGTTGTGACCGCACCCCCCGCCCCTGAGCAGCCCGCACCCGAGCAGCCCGCACCACCGGCCGCGACCCCTGCGCCGCCCCAGCCAAGCGGTGACGTCGTCACAGCACGCGTCCTGACTGATCCGGGTGCTAACCTGCATCTGCGCCAGTATCCCGACGCGGATGCTCTCTCACTTGGTCTCGCGCCATCCGGCACCGTCCTTGAGGTGGTCGGCCGTGAAGGCGGACCCGTCGCACTGGTCGAAGGCCAGGAACCACCGCCGGAAGCCGAAGACTATGTGGACCCGGCTACTCTGCTTGAAGACGAAGATGCTGACCTCGTCCCTGCCGAAACCTGGTTGCGTGTGATCTATGACACGCCCGATGGCGGCGCCATCGAAGCCTGGGTGAATGCCCAGCTGCTCGACGTCCGAGATGAGGACGGCAACCTACAGCGCCTCGCTGATCTACCGACCTTTGGTGGTAATGTACCCGGCGAATCGCGTGGCACCGAAATCACACCACCGCCCATCCCCGAAGATCGCGTCACGGCCGTTGTGTTCAATCTGAACCCGGGCATCAGCCTGAACGTACGCCGCACGCCCTCGACAGATGGCGAAGTCCTCGAACGTCTGCCCAATGGCACAGTCACCGAATTCCTGGGGCTGATCCCGGCGGATGAAGAAGGCAACAGCGATTGGGTGTTCATCAACTACACCCCGCCGGGTGGTGGCTCGGTCACGGGCTGGGTCAGTGAGCTTTACGTCCGTTACGAATACAATGGACGCAGCATTGATCTGGAAGAGATGGAAGAACGCGAACTGCTGGTCGAAGCTGATCCAGAGGTTCGGGGTACAGTGCGTGGTGGCGCGCAACAGGCCACTGTTCCCACACCTGATCCGCTGGTCGATGCATATGTTGCAGAAGTTCAGCTTGATCCAACAGCCAACCTACAGTTCCGCCGTGCGCCGGATGCACAATCAGAATCGCTTAATCTGATTCCATCGGACACGCGCCTGATTGTAGAAGCCCGCAACGCTGCTGGCGACTGGCTGCGCGCAACCTATGAAGGTCAGACAGGCTGGATCGCGGCAGCCTTCGTTGAAGTGACCTTCAACGGGCGCGTTGTCGATATACTGGAGATTCCGCTGGATCCCAACTTCAGCACCGAACCGGTCGCTACGCCGACAGGCAACGCCGGTTAATTTCAGGCAAACCACGCTAAAACAGTCAACAGCCCTGGTTTCTACTGGGGCTGTTGTTGTTTAACTGGGCATTTTGTCATCTGTCAGCATCAAAAACCCAGAGTAGAATAGAATGAGTTCGACCTGCAGTACAAAGGACGGGATCATGCGCTGGCGATTTATCTGGCTTGTTCTGGGGATTTTCAGCCTGCTGCTGACAGCCTGCAACACCACTCCAACGCTGCCTACCCAGGTCAGCCCGGATGGTGGCGTCGCCACATCCAACGCCGCGGATGATTCCGCTCTTGCCGGCCCAACGGAACGTCCAGCCCTGACGTTTACGCCTGCGCCGACGGTGCCAGTTACACCGACAGCGCGTCGCGTGCTGCCAACTCCGCTGCCGACTGCCACGCCACCGCCGCCGCCCGGTCAGGTGCGCGTCATTCATGCAGTCCCTGGTGCCGATCCCGTAAACTGGCAACTTGATGAGCGCGAAATCGCCTCTGTCATTGGTTACAGTCGCTTCACAGCACCTATTGACGTCGAACCGGGTGCCTACACCGCCAGCATCTACAGCCTGGATAATCCCAACACGCCGCTGCTCACTCAACCCATCAGCGTTCAGGCGAATCAGACACTGGTGCTGGTATATGCGGGCACGCCAGATCAACCGCGCCTTTTTGGCGTCACAGAGGACAAAACGCCGCTGGCAGGTCAAAGAACCCGGCTGGCCGTCTTCAATGGCTTTGTCCAGGACGGTCTGATGCTGGTTCAGGAGGACAACGCCCCGTTGACGCCGGGACTGCCCTTTACGGCCCTGTCGCCAACCTTCACACTGCCATCAGAAACGACGGAACTATCCATCCTGAATGGCAGCACTGAACTACTCAGTTACGAGCTGCGCCTGCGAGAGCGCGAAAGTCTGATCCTATTCGTCATCCCGCAGGAAGAAAATCCTGACGAGCCACAGGTTATCCTGTTTGACAATCGCGTCTCTGGGCTTGGGACGCTGCGCGTCATCAACGGCCTGCAGGATACCGAACCCGTTGATGTCTATCTCGGCCAGATGCCGGTCGCTGAGTTCATGGGGCTTGGCGATCAGTCGGAGTCTATGGTCGTCGTTGAAGGCACTCAGGAACTGCTCGTCTACGAGACGGGTGTTGATCCGGCAGAACGCCCCCCAGTAGCGCGGTCTGAGTTCTACATGAATCCCGACGAAACACTGACGCTGTTCATCATCGGGACGGAAACGAGCCAGCAGATCTATGCGCTGCGTGAGGACGTATCCCCGACGCCCCCGGATGCTGCTCGTGTGACCTTCATCAATGGGACCAGCACCTACCCTGTGATTGAAGTCACTACGCGCGATTTAAGTGCCAGTCTCTATTCTGGCGATAGCACACAACCCATCCTGCTGAACGCAGGCAGCTACAACGTCGCATGGACAGAAACGCTCGACGATGAGGAAACCCTCCGCGAACTGGAACCGAACCTGAATCTGGAGCCTGGCACTGCGTATGTCTACATGTTCACTGGCGAAGCCAGTAATGAACCGTTCGTCTATGAGCGTGAGGTCGGCACGGAGGCGCCAATCGTAATTGAAGAGGGTGTTGATCCAACCCCGATTACGCAGCGACCGACACAGCTCAGAGCGGTCAACCTCATCCCTGAGCTAACCGTCGAGTTTCGCCTGGACGACAGTGCCGTGACGGAATCGCTGCCTTATGGAGTTGCGTCGCCTGCTCAGGAGACTGAGCCAACTGAGCGCATCGTGACCGTGCACAATGTCGCTACCGGCGCGCTCGTGGCGCGGGAAGTCGTCCTGTTTGAGCCGGGCATCACAACTAGTCTCTACGTACATCCTCAGGCGGAGCGTAACTATCGCATTCACGTCAACTACGATGTATATCAGGTGCCGGGCATCTTCCCAGCGATACGACTCATCAACCTGAGCGATAGCGGCAGCGAACTGACACTGGCAGCGAGCCCGCAGCGGGACACCGCCGGACAGATGCCGCCCGTCTCAGCCAGGGCGTCGGTTACAGACCGACGCAGTCAGCCTTTTGGGTTGGAGCAAGTCGTGAACCCGGCTGAACCCTTCGAGGTCACCGTCTGGCGCGAAACAGCGGACCTGAGCGGCGTGCGCGAACTGTTTGTCATCGATAACGCTCGCGCCGAAGTCTACCTGAAGCTGCCGAGTGCACAGTTCCAGAATGGCCAACTGTACGAGGCAATTGTCCGACGGGATAGGGTGACGAACTTTATCGAAGCCGTCATCGTCAATTATGAATCACCCTGAACAAGATAGAGGACGAATGGGCACCTTTACGGGGCAGTGTTCGTACCGAAACGGGAGTCTGTAATCAGTTATTATATCGGGGACCAACAGCGTGAGAACTCTTATCACGGGAGCAGCCGGTTTTGCCGGACGACACCTTCTCCATACCTTGCTGAGCAGCACTCAGCCAGTAGAACTTTATGGTACCGCATACATCAATGAGGACATCGGCACAGCGGCTGATCTGCCTGTCGAGTGGATCCGGATCGATCTTCGGGATACAGTCGCCGTTAACGATCTGATTCAGCAGGTGCAGCCAGAAGAAATCTATCACCTCGCTGCAATGTCCTCAGCATCGCAGTCGCTGAGGATGCCCTGGCCTACCCTCGAAACCAACATCCATATGCAGCTCAACCTGCTCGAGGCGTGTCGGCAGGCAGACATCACGCCGCGCATTCTGATCATCAGTTCAGCGGATATTTACGGCCCGGTCACACCGGATGAACTGCCTATCACAGAAGAAGCGCCTTTCCGGCCTACCAATCCCTACAGCGTGAGCAAGATCGCACAGGACATGATGGGGCTGCAATATTACCTGGCCTACAACCAACCAATCATACGCATCCGAGCCTTCAACCACCTCGGGCCAGGCCAGCAGACATCGTTTGTGGCCCCGGATTTCGCCATGCAGATTGCGAAGATAGAACAGGGCGAGCAAGCGCCCGTGATTTCGGTTGGTAATCTGGGTGCTGGCCGCGATTTCACCGATGTGCGCGACGTCGTTCGCGCCTATGCTGCGCTCATGCGTCATGGCAAGGCAGGCACAGCTTACAACGTTGCATCCAACCGTGCAACGCGAATCCAGGATATGCTCGATACACTGCTCAGCCTGACTGATGCAGACATCACCGTACAAATTGATCCTGACAAGTTTCGCCCGGTTGATGTTGCGGAAGTACGCGGTGATTTCAGCCGCCTACAGCTGGACACCAGCTGGACACCGCAGATTCCGCTGGAGCAAACGCTGCGTGATCTGCTCGATGACTGTCGGCAGCGCGTTCGTGCGACACAATAGGACGCAGCAAACCATACCATCATGACTGAAATCCATCTGATAGATACGCACTGTCACCTCAACTTTCACAGCTACGACGAGGATCGGGACGCGGTTATCGAGCGCGCAAATGCCGCCGGTGTAAGGACAATCATCATCCCCGGCATTGATCCAGCCACCAGCCGGGAAGCGCTTGATCTCGCAAAACAACACTCCGGCATCTATGCCGCGGTCGGTGTACATCCCAACGATACTGTTGATTTCAACAGCGCCACATTGACAGATATCGCCCAGCTTGCGCACCAGGCCAAGGTCATCGCTATCGGTGAAATTGGGTTGGATTACTACTGGGACAAAAGCCCAAAAGCCCAGCAGCAAATGGCTTTTGAGCAGCAACTTACACTGGCGACACAGCGTGAGTTGCCAGTGATTATTCATAATCGAGAAGCCAGCGAGGATACTGTCCGTACGCTTGAGCAGTGGGTACAGTCGCTGCCTGATAGCCTCAAGACCAGACCGGGCGTCATGCATTCTTTCAGTGGAACGCAGGATATTGCCGAACGTGCTCTGGCTATCGGCTTCTATCTCGGTTTTACAGGGCCAATCACGTTTAATAAAGCGGACGAACTGCGCGCTGTCGCAGCCGCGGTACCGCTAGATCGAATTCTGGTTGAGACGGACGGACCCTTCCTGACACCCCACCCCTACCGTGGCAAACGCAACGAATCCGCGTATATTCCCTATATCGTCGAAAGAATCGCTGCACTGCATAATCTGACTCCGTCAGAAATGGGACAGATAACCACTGAAAACGCGCAGCGACTCTTTCAGCTGGATTCATGAGCAAAAACAAAGAGAGCGTGCCATCTGACACGCTCCTTGAGCAATGTGGGGGTTAAGGAGAATTCAGAGTCACGAAGCGGTGTCTGCTTCGGCTTCGGGAAGTGTGCGGTTCAGCCAGTCATTGAGCTGGACACGTAGCAATGCGAGACGAGCATCATAGACTTCCTGCGACATGCGACCTTCTTCTACTGCTGGAGCCAGACGTTCAGCTGTGCTGGCAACCTGTGCCTCGACAAATTCATCAACGCTCTGACCATTTTCCGTCAGGATGTCCGCAAGGCTGCTGCCCGCCTGGACCTGCTCGACGATGGCGCTACGTTCGAGACCAGTCGCCTCGGCGACGGCATTGGCCAGGCTGCGCTGATGTCCAGGACGATCACCAAAACGATCACCAAATCGGCCTTCGAAACGGTCACGCAGGCCACCCATTATCGGCGTTTCGCCTTCCAGGCGTGCACGAACGTTCTCTTCAAGATCTGACAGGAATGCTTCAGCACGCTCGGCGTCTATCTGGCCTTCTTCCACGGCGGCGTTAACGGCATCGGTCACGCTGGTTACCACTGTGTCGACGACAACTTCAGTATCGCCGCCATTCGCTTCAATCACCTCAGCCAGTGTAGCGCCTTCCCGCACTGCCTCGCGGATGTCCATCAAAGTCAATCCAGTTTGTTCTGTAATGCCATTGGCTAAATTACTCAGCAGATCAAACATCGGGCCATCACGAAAACGGCCTTCACCAAAGCGGCCTTCCATCTGACCGAAGGGGCGCGACCCGGGTTCACCACCACGTGATCCCTGTGCGCCGACGGCGGCTACACTAACGCCCAGAACTGCTAAGATGATCAGTACAATAGTTGCTTTTTTCATGAGTTTCCCTCACTTGTGTGTTTTTCCAACTTGCTACTAGCATGCCAGCGAAATGTAACTAATCCTCTTTGCGACTGTAAATTGATGGTAAAATCCCAGCCGTTATCTGACGGAGGGGGATGCAATGCGCCCAGTAGACGTCTCCATCATCATTGTGAGCTGGAATGTCGCCGACCTTCTGGCACAGTGCCTGCGTAGTCTGCAGGAGGCGAGGCTCGATCCAGAGCAAAACGCCGCCGGTCTTAACGTCGAGATCATTGTTGTAGATTCGGCCAGCAGCGACGGTACCGTGACCATGCTGCAAGAGCAGTTCCCACAGGTGCGCCTGCTGGCCCAGCCTGTTAACGTCGGCTTCTCACGGGGGAACAATATCGGCCTCGAAGCAGCAAAGGGGCGCTATCTGCTGCTGTTGAATCCTGACACGGAAGTAATCAATGATGCTGTGCAGCAGATGGTCGCCTATCTGGATGCGCACTCTGATGTCGGGATCGTCGGGCCACACACGCTCAACAGCGATGGCACGACCCAATCAACGCGTCGTCGCTTCCCGACGCGAGCACTCGCATTCTTCGAGAGCACGTGGTTACAGCCCTACGCCCCACAGCCCATGCTTGACAGTTTCTATATCACTGAGCAAGACGATACCAGCACGATGGAAGTCGATTGGGTGCAGGGCTCCGCGCTGATAGCGCGCCGCGCTGTCTATGAGCAGATTGGCGGCCTCGATACTGGATACATCATGTACAGCGAGGAACTCGACTGGTGCCGCCGCGCCAAAGCCGCTGGCTGGCGGGTGGTCTATCTGGGCAGTGTGCAGATCATACACCACGGCGGTAAAAGCAGTGATCAGGCCGGTGCCTGGAAGCATATCTACTTCCAGCAGAGCAAGCTGCGCTACTATCGCAAGTACCATGGGCGCGGCTTTGCAACAGTACTGCGCGCATTTCTACTGGCCAATTATGCCGCGCAACTCCTTCTTGAAAGCGCCAAAGGCGCACTTGGGCACAAGCGTGAGCTGCGCCATGAGCGCGCTCGAATCTACCGCGAAGTTCTGCGCAGCGGCCTGAAGATAGGCGCGTAAGGAATTTTTGATGCGCATTGGCATCATCACTGGCGAGTACCCACCGATGCAGGGCGGCGTCGGCGCGTTCAGTGCTATACTTGCGGCCGCCCTCTCTGATCAGGGTCATATCGTTCGTGTGCTGTCGTGTGCCGAGGCGAATAGCTCCGACGAACGCGTTCCGCTTGAGAGCATCTCATCATGGGGCTGGCGTATTTTTGCACAAGTTCGTCAGTGGGCCGATCATGAGCGCCTCGACCTCATCAACCTACAGTTTCAGACTGCTGCCTATAAGATGTCGCCCTGGATACATTTCCTGCCGGACCGTCTGAACGTTCCAGTCGTGACGACATTTCATGATCTGCGGTTCCCCTACCTGTTCCCAAAGGCAGGGCCACTCCGAGGCTGGATCGTTAAGCAGCTGGCGCGTACGTCTGCGGGCCGTATCGTCACCAACCATGAGGACCACGCGCAGCTGGCGCACCTGCCGCTGACGGCGCGTATCCCCATCGGCAGCAATATACTGAGCGAGGTTCAGGCTCAACCAGATCGTCCCAACTGGCGAGTAATGGCAGGTGTGCACGCTGATGATTTTCTCCTTGCTTACTTCGGCTTCATCAATCACAGCAAGGGTCTCGATGTTCTGATCGAAGCGATGCGTACAGTTCGTGAGCACGGTATCCCGGCCCATTTGGTCATTATTGGCGGGCGAACAGGAACCTCTGACCCGACCAACATCGCATACGCAGACCAGATCGACACCCTGATTGAGCGGCTTGGCCTCAGCTCTCACGTTACATTCACAGGCTACGTAGACGAAACCGCCGTCGCTGCCTATCTCCGCGCTGCCGATCTTGTCGCACTGCCTTTTCGTGATGGGGCCTCGTTTCGGCGCGGTACGCTGATGGCGGCAATACAGCACGGCTGCCCGATCGTGACGACAACGCCTACTGTCCGCATTCCGGAGTTTGATGATGTGTTCGCGACTGTTCCCGCAGGCGATAGTGCCGCCCTGGCGGCATCGCTTTGCGATCTGTACGCACAGCCAGCACGACGCCAGCAACTCCGCGAGGCAACACGTGAGTTACGCGCGCTGTTTTCCTGGTCGCGAATTGCCACGCAGACAGCCCAGTTCTTCGCGCAGGTGCTGAGCAAATGACGCTCAATCGCAAGTGGCATGGCGACTTACTGGCAGTCGGCCTCCTGGTGGCACTCTGGCTGCTGTTCTTCTGGCGACTCCTGACACCAATACCAGAAGACCAAATGTCATTCAAACAAGGAGACTTCTCCGCACAGTTTGTCGCGTTCGCTGGATACCAATACGAACGTTTCACTCAGGGTGAAGTGCCGCTCTGGAACCCGTACAACAACGGCGGAATGCCTTTCATCGCGGATACGCAGGCTGCTGTTTTCTACCCTCCGCGATGGGTGACGCTGGCGCTCAGTCAGTGGGCAGGTACGTGGCAGTACAACGCCTTACAACTTGAAGCTATTGCGCATGTGCTGCTGCTCTCACTGTTCACGTATCTGTACGTTCGTGTATTGACTATACGAAGCCCTTACTCTCATCTGGGTGGGCTGACAGCCGCCGTCGTCATGAGTTATGGCGGTTTCATCAGCGGCTATCCCCCGTTGCAACTCGCTCTGCTGGAAGCAGCAGTCTGGCTGCCGCTGGCCGCGACCGGTATCCTGCTGGCAACGCAGGAACAATTCCGGTGGCGATGGTTGCTGCTGGCCAGTGCAGCGCTGGGACTTTCCTGGCTGGCCGGGCATCCACAAACGAGCTGGTTCGTCAGTCTGGCGATACTGGCCTATTTCGCTTGGCGCTGCGTTGATTCTCGCGTCGGTTGGTGGCGTTTCGTGGTCGGCAGTCTGCTCCTGGCAGTGGCCACATTCGGCGCTACCGCTGTCACCTTCCTGCCAGGCATCGAGTACCTGATGCTGACGACACGCCAGGGGATGGGCTTCGACGCCAAAAGCAATGGTTTCCCGATTCAAGACCTGGTGCAGTTCATCTTGCCAGGCAGCATGAGCCTCTTCTCACCGCTTTACGTCGGGCTGCCCGCGCTAATACTCGCGCTGCTGGCCGTTCGCCGACATGCGTCCGATGGTCTCTTCTGGGCAGGATTGGGGTTATTCGCCCTGCTGTACAGCCTGGGTGGGAACGGTCCTGTTTACCCTATCGCGTATCAGATCCTGCCCGGGGCGCAGTTCTTCCGCGGTCAGGAGCGCGCTGCCCTGCTCGTCAGCACCAGTCTGGCGATCCTGGCCGGCAGCGGTGCCGCTTATCTCAATCAGCTGACCCCAGGTCAGGTGCGTTGGTTGCGCTGGACCAATCTGATTCTTGTGGCGCTGACTGGCGGGCTGTTCGGGCTGATTCTGGTCGCGTGGTTAGGTTTCCCCGCAGAGTACGGGCAGTTCATCAGCACGGCAGCCTTGAGCGCCCTGGCAGCAAGCACACTGCTGGCTATCCTATGGCGACCGGCAGGCCGCCTCGTGCCTGTCGCGCTGCTGCTGCTGATTGTATTCGAACTGTTTAGCGTCAATATGAGCGCGCCAAGCAATTACGATCCTATTCCAGCCAGTGAACAGCTCAGAATGTCGCCGCCCCTACTGGTGGAGACTGTTATCAGCGATGAACGCGGCCCTTTTCGCGTAGATGGCTTTCGCGGGCTACAGGGCAACTACGGCAGCCTGTACGGCATCATGGACATACGCGGTATCAGCCCGCTTTTCCTTGAAAGCGCCCACGACATCATCTATCGCAATTACATCAATAACCCGCTCGCGTGGGAGCTAATGGCGGTTAAGTACGTCTTCAGTGAGCGAGAAGAACTGCGCACATCAACGGAGGTCATCGGACAGGATAATGACCGCGAGGGCGACATTTACCTTCACCGACTGGTTGACCCCCGGTCCTTCGCACTACTCCTGTATCGCGCAGACCCGGTCGACAGCGACGAGTTCGCTCAGGCACTACTGGATGATCCGGCATTCGACCCACGAGAAAGTGTGATCCTACTGGGCGAGCCGGCGCTGCACCTGCCCGATACCGCGCCGACAACACACAGCGTCGAAGTCACCCACTTTGTACCGGAAATCGTTCGTGTGGACATCAACACCCCTGAGAACGCACTTCTCTCACTCGCGCAGGTCGATTACCCTGGCTGGGAAGCGAAACTCAACGGCGAGCCTATCGCAATCCGGCGCGCCTATGGCGCTTTGATGGCTGTGGAGATACCAGCGGGTCAACACATGCTTGAACTCCGCTATAATCCCCTGAGTTACCGTATTGGCGCGCTTGTCAGTCTGGTGACCTGGGCAGGACTCCTACTCGCATTCATCATGGGCGCCGTACAAACTCTCACGAGCCCCAGCAAGTCAGACAATCTGTCGTAGCGCATTCAGGAGCCGTACAACATGGACGCTGTCAAAGCCCTGCAAAACCGCGTCACACAACTCGATCCCCGCGCTTACGCTATCCTTATTGGCCTGAGCCTGGGCATCATTGGCGGCTTGTTCGGATTGCTGCTGGCCGTCGCTGGGCCACTGCTGGCCGTGGCTGCGGTCGGTGGATTACTTGTCGGACTGTATATCATCACGAATGCACGTGCAGCGCTGTATGCTGCGATGTTAGTCCTATTCCTGCTGCCTTTCGGCACGTTTCCATTTCGCATCGGCTTCACGCCCACCCTGCTCGACCTGACACTGGGTGTTTTCCTGCTCGTTTACCTGCTGGAGTGGATGACAGGCCGACGCGAGAAGCTGCAACTGACACCGGCACACGTATTCATCACCTTCTACGTCATGTGGCTGATCTTCGCCTTCATGATGGGCCTGCGTTATGGCAGCCCGACGGCCAACATTATTCGGCAGTTCGCGGCCACGCTACTGAGCATCAGCCTTGTATACGTCCTGGTCGATTTCCTGCGGAGCCGTACTGACTTACGTCGGCTCGTGCTGCTCGTACTCGTGCTGTTGGGGTTGCAGGCACTGCTGGCCATCGGTCTTTATATCCTGCCTGATACAACTGCCGAGAGCTTACTGGTGCGATTGTCGCGCATTGGTTACCCGGATGGCGGTGTGATCCGCTATATTGAGCAAACGCCCGAACTCGGCGAACGCGCTATTGGCACATGGATTGATCCGAATGCGCTTGGCGGCATTCTGGCGATTGGGGCGGCCCTGATCGCCCCACAAGTCTTCGCGAGACGGCCAGTGCTGCGCTACCGTTGGCTCACTCTCAGCGTAGTTGGGCTCGTCGCGCTGGCCCTGGTGCTGACGTCGTCGCGGGCGTCGTTCCTGGCGCTGGGGGCTGGCCTGTTCGTGATTGCCGTTGTAAGCTACCGACGATACATACCTCTCCTAATCCTAGCCGGGCTGGCGTTTCTGCTGCTGCCACAGACACAGAACTACGTTGATCGACTACTGCAAGCCTTCCAGGGTGCTGATCTGGCAACGCAGATGCGTATCGGAGAATGGACAGATTCGCTCAACCTGATTCAGCAGTACCCTCTCTTCGGTATCGGGTTCACCGGGACGCCCAATGCGAGCCTTTATACCGACGTTGCCAACATGTATCTCATCATGGCGAATCAAATCGGCATTACGGGAGTGATGATCTTCCTGATCGCTATGGCCAGTGTCTTCATCTATGGGTATCGTGCCTGGCGCATCGCACGTCATGATCCGGAGCTGGATTCGATCCACCTGGGCTATCACGTTGCGCTGATGACAGCGATGATTAACGCCGTTGCCGATCTTTACTTCTTCCGACTGGATTTTCAGGCGTCGATTACCTGGTTCTGGCTGACGGTCGCGCTGGCACTCGCTAGTTCGCGACTGATCCTTGACGGGCGCAAAACGTCCTCGCGTGACGGCTAACAGTGTGGAAACCACCACAAGTCACGGTTGCTTTGCGTCGCCTTGTCCTGTAGACTTCTGAGCGCTTTAACAACAAGCGAATCTTCGCTTTCTTTCCGCTCCGTCAAACGCGCCCGCGTGCGATGGGGCTGTAAACCGAGGAAAGGATTCAACAGAATCACGATGAAACGACCGTATGAAGTTACGTTACTCTTTCGCGTCCTATCAACGGACGACGAATTACAGGCTGCACTCGATCAGGTAATCGCCTGGATCGAAGGCGAGAATCAGCAGTTCGGCAAGGTCACCCGCATTGACCGCACAACCTTTGGACGGCGCAAGCTGGCCTACGAAGTCGAACGGCAGCGTGAAGGCGTTTACATTATCGTCAGCGTCGATATTGAGCCCGCACATCTTCCGGAACTTGAGTTGAATCTGCGTGTTTTCACCCCACTGCTGCGCTATCTCGTCATCCGCGACGAAGACGCCGAGCAGGAACGTCAAAAGGCAGCACGCGAACGGCTGCAGAGCCGCATCCGCGGCCAGGCTACCGAGCCGACCGAAACAGCTGAAGCTGAGCCAGCCGCAGAAGAAACCGCACAAGAAACTGAAGAAGAAGCCGAACCTGCGCAACCAGAGGCGGAAGCTGTCGCCGAAACCAGCGAAGGTGAAGCCGACGAAACAGCCGATAGTTAAACGCGGTATAATGCTCCCCATAATGTTTAGTGGAATCAGATAAGGGGGAACAGTATTATGTCACGCGGGCTTAACAAAGTCATGATTATCGGACACGTCGGACGAGATCCTGAGATGCGGTACACCCCCAGTGGGCGGCCAGTGACCAGCTTCAGTGTTGCGACCAGCCGCTCCTGGACATCTGCCGAAGGCGAAAGACACGAAGAAACCGAGTGGTTTAACGTGGTTGCCTGGGGCAATCTGGCTGAGATTTGCAAGAATCACCTGACAAAAGGCCAGCAAGTCTATGTTGAAGGACGTCTCCAAACGCGGGGCTGGGAAGATAACGCCGGTAAGAAGCACTTCCGCACGGAGCTGGTCGCTAACAAAATGATCATCCTCGGCGAGCGCAGCAATGGCTTCTACGACGATGATCTGATTGACGATGTGGGCGATGACTACGCCTTCTAGACCAAAAAACGAACTGTAATGCTGATGGAGAAACATCTGTGAGCGATAACCCGAGATCACCACGCCCGCGCCGTCCGCGCCGTAGAGGGCGTCAGCGCAGCACGTATTGCCCTGATGGCAAGTGCTTCGACTACAAGGACATTGATACTCTACAGCGTTACCTGTCGGAGACGGGCAAGATCAAGCCGCGTCGCCAGACGGGTAACTGCGCCCGCTGCCAGCGTCAGCTCGCACGCGAGATCAAGCGCGCACGCTACCTGGCCCTCTTGCCTTACGTCGACCTGGGCGACTAAACGCGACAGCGAATTATCAGGCTGTGAGTTCAGGGCGTAGTTACTATCACTATGCCCTGACCATGTAAGCCCCAGGCTGCGCCTAACATTCGCCCGGCATTACGCAATGAATAGCTGTTGTGGTTGCAGCACGACCGACAACAGGCTTGACCAGAAAACGCGTCATCCAATGGAGTTACGGTATGGCAAAACGGCAGCAAACGACCGGCCAGCCCCGCCGACGCATGCAGGCAGCTCAGCCGGAGATTGAAAGTCAGGGCTGGTTCGACCGCCTGTTAGGGAATCCCCGTACCCGGCAGGAACGGGAAGATGCCATCAATCGACTATTGCAGCGCGGCATGCTGGCTTTAGGCCTGCTCGTCGCACTGGTCATCGGTGTCGCCCTGTTGATCGACCAGGTCATCATTCCGAATCAAAGCGTCGCAACGGTCAACGGGCAGGCGATTACCGTTTCCGATTTCCGCGACCGTGTGCGCTTCGAGCGCGCCCGCATCGCTCAGGAAATAGACAGCTTTGTCGTACAGCTACAGAGTTTTGGTTTTACGGACGAACAGATTAACCAGCAGTTCCAGCAGGAGCCTTACCGAACGCTGTTGAACGAGCTGAACTTCCCCGATCAGTTGGGCCGACGCGTACTCGACGACATGGTCGAGGATACGCTGATCGCGCAGGAAGCCGAGCGTCGCAATATCACGGTCAGTGACGAGCTAATTGAAACCGAGGTTAATGAGTTCTTTGGCTTCAACCCGACTCAGGTCGCGCTCATCGGCGTCGAGCCCACGGTTACGCCAACGCCGACCATCACGCCGACGCCGTTCGTGTCACCCACGCCAAGCCCAACGCCCACAGAAACGCCGCAGCCTTCGGCAACGCCGGAAGAAGAACCCACAGAGGCACCCACAGACGAAGCTGCCGCAGATGCTACCCCCGATGGCGAAGCTACCGCAGACCCTGAAGCAGAATCGTCGCCATTCCCGACACTTGAACCGACCAACACACCGCTGCCCGAAGAACAGCGTGCGACGCGTGTTGCTCAGTTCGAGGACAATCAGCAGGCTTTTGAGACCTACATTCGTCAGCAGGCACAGCTTGGCGCGGGTGCCATTGACGCCTTCTTCCGTCGGCAGGCGCTGCGCGAAGCGGTCGCCGAAGCAGTCGTCGGCGAACAGACGACCGCCACTTATGTCAACGCGCGCCACATCCTCGTCGAGACTGAAGAACAGGCCCAGGATATCAAAGCGGCGCTCGATGCTGGCGCTTCGTTCGCGGATCTGGCTCGCGCTTCTTCAACCGATCAGGGTTCCGGGGCCAATGGTGGCGAACTCGACTGGGGGCCCGCCAGCCAGTACGTTGACGAATTCCGCGATGCCGTTCTGAGCTTGCCAATTGGCGAGATCAGTGATCCGGTGGAATCGCAGTTCGGCTTCCACATTATCCAGGTACGCGCCCGTGAAGAACGCGAACTGACGGAAACCGAGCAGGAACAGCAGGCACAGCGACTGTTCACCGAATGGGTGGAACAGGAACGTGACGCGCAGGAAGAGAACATCGATATCGCTGGCAACTGGCCAGATTACGTCCCGCGCTAAACCAGTGATTAAGGTGGGGTGCTGCGAGTACATGCACAAGGTATGCGCCCCACCCTTGCCCAACGCCTGCCTGACGCGAGCTTTCGTAACTTTGGCAGCTTGCGACCGCTTCATCTATAATGCGCCATATGGCAGATAAACCCATCACGACGCTCGAAAAGCACCTGGAACGTCTGGTTGAAGGCGTCTTCACCAGATTGTTTCAGCGTGGTCTCACAGCGCGCGATGTCGCGATCAACCTCGCACGCAGCATGCAGGCGAATCTGCTCATGCTCAATGATGAGGATTCACGGCCAGTTGCGCCCGATCTGTACCACATACAGCTCCACCCTCAGGTACAAAAAGCGATTCTCACGCATCAGCCTGATTTCGCCAGGTTGCTCAGCCAGCAGCTTATCGAGTTAGCCGGAGCCAGCGGCTACCGTCTGCTGAACACGCCAACAGTACATCTGGATATCGATCATTCACTGCCAGTGTCGACAATCAATATCAGCGCCGCCCATCGTCCACAAACGCTAAAAAGCACAATGGCGATGAAACCGGTCAGTGTGCCTTCTCCCAGTAGACCCGTAAGCAACCCGCAACTGATCATCAACGGGACACACTATGTTCCTTTGGAAGAAGGCGTCACGAACATCGGGCGCGGCAGCGATAATCAGATTACGCTGGACGACCCCTATGTATCGCGACATCACCTGCAGATACGGCTACGCTTCGCCGTCTATACGCTGTTCGACGTCCAGAGCCGGGGTGGGACACGCGTAAATAACGTGCGCGTCAATGAGCATCGACTGCGCAGTGGCGACGTCATCCACATTGGCGAGACCGTTCTCGTGTTCATCGCGGATGAACCAACTAACCACACGGCGACAACAACTACTGATCAACTTGACCCCGTCGAAGGCTGAGGTCGCCCGATGCCACTGGATATCCTGCTCTTCGTCCTGCGCGTCGTCTCCGGGCTGCTGCTCTTCGCCCTGCTGATTGTGTTCTTCGTGATCGTCTGGCGCGATTACCGCAGTATCGCTCGCCAGACGCAGACCTATCGCCGGAGCTATGGCTACCTGATCGGCCTGGCACCGATCGATGGAACCTGGTTGGAAACAGGCGAAAAACATGCTCTGCTCAGCCTGACGACGATCGGGCGAGCGCCAACGAACACTATCGTAATCAGTGATGATTTTGCGAGCGGCGAACATGCTCAGCTGATGATAAAGGATCAGCAGTGGTGGCTGGAAGATCGCCAGAGCCGCAACGGGACACGCCTTAACGACGAGCCGATCACAATGCCGGTCATCGTCACCGATGGGGACATCATCGGCATTGGCAAGTACCACTATCGCATCACGCTCGTTGATTGAATCTGCACAACATGCTGAGAATTCGAACCCGACCTGAGTTCAGGATAGGAAGCAATCCGACCACTGCTATAATGAGCGCGTAAGTTCCGATGCGCATGAATCTGCTCGCCACAAAGCTGAAAAGGAGTTTTTCATGGACCTAGGCCTGAAAAATGCGCGCGTCCTTGTGACGGCCGCCAGCCAGGGACTCGGCGCTGCAACTGCCCGCCGTTTCAGCCTTGAAGGCGCACAAATCGTCATCAACAGCCGCAACCTTGATCAACTTCAGCAGACAGCGGCCAGCATCGTTGAAGAGACGGGCGGTATGGTCTTCACCCACGCTGCCGACGTCAGTGATCCGTTGGACGCCACACGCCTGGTTGAGAATGCTGTCTCAATGATGGACGGGCTCGACATCCTCGTGACAAACGCCGGAGGACCACCAGCGGGCACGTTTGATAAATTCGACCTTGAAGTATGGCGGCAGGCTAGCGACCTCACCCTGCATAGTCACGTCAGCCTGATTCGAGCGGCACTCCCTTACTTGCGCCAGTCCGATCGAGCGGCGATACTCGCAGTAGTCTCCATCGCGGCACGCCAACCCGTAGAGAATCTGACACTGTCGAACGCGATCCGGCCCGCCGTCGTCGGCCTGACGAAAACCCTTGCCGACGAACTTGGCCCCGATGGCATCCGCGTTAACAGCATCCTGCCAGGCGTAACAGAAACAGCCCGTGTCCAGAACCTGATGCAATCGCGTGCCGAGAAGAACAATACCAGCGTCGACGAAGAATACGCCAGGGCTGGGCGCAGCATTCCATTGCAGCGTATCGGCACAGCGGAAGAGTTCGGCAACGCTGCCGTCTTTCTGTGTTCGCCAGCGGCAGGATTCATCACCGGCATCGCGCTCCCCGTTGACGGCGGAGCCATGCGCGCCACATTCTGAGATATCCTGGGCAATCGCTGCCAGTTTCTTATTTCATCATGTCTTCTCAGGAGCAGTTTGTTATGTCAGATGCGGTCAAAATCGGGGTGATAGGCGGTTCCGGCCTGTACAACATGCCAGAGATCACCGACAGAGAGACGCGGACACTCACGACCCCTTTTGGTGATCCCAGCGGCCCTATTACGATTGGTACCCTCCGCGGTAAACGCGTCGCCTTCATACCACGTCACGGTATCGGCCACATCTACCCGCCTGAGAAAGTGCCCTACCGCGCCAACGTTTTCGCCATGAAGATGCTCGGCGTGCGATTCTTGATTTCAGTGAATGCCTGCGGCAGCCTGCGCGAAGACTACGCCCCGGGCCATGTGGTCATCCCCGACCAGATTTTTGACTACACCATAGGCCAGCGGGATCGCACATTCTTCGATCAATCGATTGTGGTACATGCTTCTGTCGCTGATCCATTCGACAACAAGCTCAGCGAATGGCTGGCTGATGGCGTCGAAGCAGCCAAAGGTGCTGTACATCGCAGCGGCACGTTTCTGATTGAAGATGGGCCACGCTTCGCTACCCGGGCAGAAAGTCATGTCTTTCGCCAGTGGGGCTGCGACATCATCGGCATGACGACCGCCCCTGAGGCTTTCCTCGCACGCGAAGCCGAAATGGCCTATGCATCCATGGCGCATATCACCGATTACGATGTCTGGCATGATGAGCCGGTCACAGTCGACATTGTGATGAAGACATTCAAGCAGAATATCAATCTGGTACAGCAGGCGCTGGCTAGTGCAGTTGGGTTTATTGACCCGAATGAGTCCGTACCTGCACATACAGCGCTCGATGGCGCCATCATCACCGCACCAGAGCACATCAACATCGCGGAGCGCGACCGGCTGCGCCCGCTGCTCAGCAGGGCACTGCAACTCGACCCATCCGACCGTTAGGGCAAGTTGTCACATTCTGTGAACGCAACAGCGGCTTCTCAAGCAAACCTGAGCGTGCCGAACAGCGCTGTACAGCGCGAGCGTATACTGCTCATTCTGGCTGGTGCATTTCTGATTGTGAATTATACGGCGCTCAGCCTCCAACGCCCGGATGTGTCATTCTGGCTGCACTTTGGGGTCTGGCTCACCTGCGTAGTAACAGGACACCTGCTGCTCAACCGCTACCTGCCTCAGCGCGACCCCATCCTATTTGCTCTGGTCATGCTGTTGAGTGGCTGGGGGCTACTGCTGATCGAGCGCCTGACGCCACTTTTTGCTGATCGACAGGCGTTGTGGCTTATCATCGCCACCACTGCGCTGATCGCTGCGGCGGCGTTCCCACATATGCTGCGCTGGCTGCGGCGATACCGCTACTTGCTGCTTATCCTTGGTTTGGGCCTGCTGATTGCCACGATTATCCTTGGACGTAACCCGTCTGGCTTCGGGCCAGAGTTGTGGCTGGGGTTTGGGCAGATCTTCTTCCAACCGTCAGAGGCGCTTAAGCTGATCCTGGTCGCATTCCTGGCTAGCTATCTCGGCGAAGAATTTCCTGTGATGAACACTTTCAGCCAACCTGGACGCCTTCGACTGTGGCTGCCGGTCCGCATCTTTGGGCCGATTTTGCTGATGTGGGGGCTGTGTGTTGTGCTGCTGGTGTGGCAGCGCGATCTGGGAACGGCGGCGCTGTTTTTCCTTGTGTTTTCACTGCTGCTGTACGTCGCCAGCGGACGCATTCTCATTTTCATCAGTGGAATGGCGCTGATGTTGATTGCAGGCTATGTCGCCTATCTGCTGTTTGATGTAGTGCAATCCCGGGTCGATATCTGGCTCAACCCCTGGCCGGAAGCAAGCAACCGCGCCTTCCAGATCGTCCAGAGCCTGATGGCCTTCAGCGCTGGCGGCATCTTTGGCGAAGGCATAGGTCAGGGCGTACCGACGTATGTACCCGTTGTCCACTCAGATTTTGTCATTGCCGCCCTGGCCGAAGAATGGGGGCTTCTCGGCGTGCTGACTGTCATCGCAGCGGTTGCGCTGCTGATCGTGCGCGGTACACGTTCCGGACTCATCCACAGTGAGCGGCCATTTCATGTGTTGTTAGCCAGCGGTTTAAGCCTGATGCTCGGCGTTCAGAGCCTGCTCATCATGGCCGGCACCCTAAAGCTCTTGCCGCTGACCGGCGTCACGCTGCCCTTCTTGAGCTATGGTGGCAGTTCGCTGGTGGTGAGTTTCATCATGGTCGGTCTGTTGATCCGGCTTTCGGGGGACAAGGGCTAGCATGACCTTTACACGTCAGATCAACTACCTTATCGCAGGCTCTTTGGTGCTGTTGATTGTCATCGGCGGTGCCGCATCGTACTGGGCCATCACGGGACCTGAGGGCATCCTCACCCGCGAGGATAATCCCCGACGCGTAGAAGCCGAAGCTGCGATCCGGCGTGGGAGCATCTATGATGCCACAGGTGTATTACTCGCGGAAACGCGAGTAACCGATACAGGTGCGTTAGAACGTCATTATTCCTATCCGGCGATGAACAGCGCGCTGGGTTATTTCAGCTTGCGGTACGGTACAGGCGGCGCGGAAGCGGCCTACAACGATATCTTACGTGGAGAAACGCTGCCCCTTACCTGGGAACGTCACTGGGAACAGAACGTCCTGCATCGACCTGGGGTGGGTTCAGATGTGCAGCTTACATTGCGTCACGAGATTCAACAGGCCGCAGCAGGTGCGCTCCAGGGGCAGCGAGGGGCAGCGGTCGTCCTGCGCGTGCCCGATGGCGCGATCCTTGCTCTGGTAAGCCAGCCCACATTCGATCCTAATACTTTAGACACCAATTGGGCGGATCTGATCGCTGCTGAAGATACCCCGTTTTTTAACCGGGCGCTGCAAAGTCGTTATCAACCCGGCGGCACAATCCAGACACTGCTGCTCGCACTCGCTACGCTCACCAATACCGATATTAACGCCGTCTACATGGATGCCGACCGCGTTTTAGAAGTAGACGACCTAAGCGTTGGCTGCACTGAGCAACCGCCTCAATCAGAACTCACCCTGCGGCAGGCTTACGCTTACGGCTGTCCTGCACCGTTCTTAGAGCTGGCGGAAGCGCTGGGTGCGACCCGGCTCAATCAGTTCTTCTCAGGTATCTATCTGGATCAACTCCCAATAATGGCCGGATTCGTACCAGAGGTGCGCCAGAACGGCGCTGCACTGCCCTTCACCGACCCGATCCAGCAGGCTGCAGATGTCATCGGCCAGAGCCAGTTTACGCTCAACCCGCTGACGCTGGCAGGTATGGCTGCAGCAATCGCCGGTAATGGCAACGTCCCGGCACCTTACGCTCTGGCAGCAACTCGTCCCCCGGGCGGCGATTGGCACACGTTTACGCCGGATCAGGCCTCAACGCCCTTGCTTACAAATGAGGCCGCACGACGCCTGCGCGAGATCATGACCACCAGCCTGCCAGAAGGTGCCGCACGTGCAGCATCGCGGCCGGACTTGAGCATCGGTGGGCAAGCCGCCCTGGCCTACACGGGAGAAGAAACACTGGCATGGTTCATGGGATTTGCCCCGATCACAGACGATCAGGCGCTGGCGATCGCATTAGTCATCGAGCAGAGCAGCGAACCAGCACAGGCAGCCCGGCTCGCCGGAGATATTCTGGAAGTTGGCGTGGATGTGCTTGCTCCTGAGTAGCACAATCATCCCCCTGACATTTGCAGACCGGGTGCAGGAGAGCGCGCCTGCTCCATATCTGCCAGGGTTGCCTCTACCTCAGGCGTGAATAGACGCTGTCGGAAGATCAGCACAACAAACAAGCCGACAAGCACACGCAGCCACTTGTGAAAGAAGCTCTGGACCAGCGCCACTGCTGCAGCCATTGTCGGCGTCAGTTCAGGATGATCGGGGGCAACAAAGGCAAGCAGCATCCCCACATTCGACAATTCGGTGACGCCTGCGCCATTTGGCACAAAACTCAGCGCCCCAATCGCTGAGGAGACGCCAACGATAAATCCCGATTTCAGAAAAAGGCTCCAGCTCGGTTCGATACCAAAGCCAAGCAGCACCACAAACAGGCTCAGTACGCTCGGCAGATAGACACCCACACCAACGATGGTCATTGGGATGACATGACGTAAGCTGAAGATTTCACGACTACTCTCATAAAAGTGCATCAGCGGTTCGTATAGGCGATTAAGCAGTGGTAGTCTCCGCAGGAGTGACAGGAAGAAATACGCCAGCGGCTTTATCTGTATAACGACCAACCCCGCTGCCAGCAAACCCGCAGAACTGAAAATGATCGCCCGGCTGAGCTGGTCGTAGTCGATACCGTTATAGGCCCCAAGCGCGAGTGCATCGCCAGCCAGCAGCAGAACACCAACCAGAATGACGATAACCGCCAGACCATCGACGACACGCTCTGCGATGACAATCGGCGCGCTGCGGACAACTGGAACACCTGTCTTCACCTTGAGCACTGCTGACTTCAACAGCTCGCCCGCCTTGCCAGGGCTAACCACCATGGTGAACCCCGCCACCTGAATGAGAATGCTGTCGAGAAGACTGAGTTTATCGCGGGCACCAACCACACCGAGGTAGTAATGCCATTCCACCCAACGAAAGAACATCACCATTACCTGCAGGCCGATCAGAGGCAAAACCAGCACGAGGGCAAACTGCGCCAATTGCTCCCAGACGTCAGCACTGCTGAGCTGCAATTGGCTATCTGCTATGACAAGAAACGCAATATAAATGCCAAGCGCGATGATAAGCCCCAGAAAGATCTGCTGGCGGAGTTTGCGCATGTTGGATGAACTCCCAATATTCCTGATAGTATCAAGAAACAATGACGTCACAACTTGCGCATTTTAGCACAGCGACCGCCTCAGAATAGGTAAAGCAGCGGTTGAACGCCCGGCATCAGCCACGAGAACCAACATTAACCGGACTAGAATACTGATCGTAATGAGAAAAACAGGTGTACGAAGCGCGGCCAGCTTGCGCTATACTGGCCCGCATCGTGCGAAACAAGTCATCTATGTCGTTGCTGTGAGACAGGAATCAAACGCATGAGTCTTCCTCACGATACCGAAACGCGCATGCCGCGCGTCGGCGCCCCTTACCGGCAGGAGCTGCAGGCACCACCACGCCTCTTGCTATATGGCGTCATCAGTCTGTTTATCCTGGTGATTATTGGTGCCATCGCCGGCGTGCTGATCTTCCGAGACGTCCTGCGCCCCAGTCAGCAGCAGCGCGTACTGGAAGTCGCACCCTTTATGCGCAGCTTCCTCGCACCCACGCCAATCGGCGGTGTGCTGCCAACCGCTGTACCCGATGAAGACGATGCCGCCACAGCGCGCGATCTGCTCAATCTGAGCCTGCCCGACGCCGTCGTGACACCTGCCGGTACAACCCGTGAAGAAACAGAGAATACCGACACGTCTGCTGACGGTGCATCAGCACCGGCAGACAGCACACCCGCGCCCGAAGCCACACCCGAAGAAGCTGTCCCGGTCGCAAATACGCCCACACCCACGCCGGAGCCCAGCCCCACGCCAGCGCCATCCCCCACGCCGACAGAACCGCCCGCAACCGGCGGTGGCACAACAGACACATCAAGTGCAGCCGTAGTTTCTGAACCCGCGCGCACTGTCGCCGAGACGGGATTACAGCTCAGCTCGCTGCCAACCAGCAGTCGCCTGTTCGGTCTGGTATGGCATCAGCAGACGTGGAATAACTGCGGTCCAGCCACGCTGACGACCGCCCTCAGTTATTATGGCTGGCAGCGCGATCAATCCTACGCAGGTGATATTCTGAAGCCCAACCGTGATGACAAAAACGTAAGCCCGGATGAACTGGCCCGCTTCGTCGAGGAATACACGGACCTGAACGCTGTCGTGCGGATGGGTGGCAACGTCAACACGCTGCGCGCACTGCTCGCCAACGACTATCCGGTCATCATCGAGCGCGGCATGGTCTTTGAAGCCTATGATTGGCTTGGACACTATCAGACGCTGGTCGCCTATGACGATGCATCGCAGCTCTTCTTCGCCTATGACAGCTTCTTAGGTACCGGAGAAAGTGAAAGCGGCATCGCGCAGGGTTACCGTGAAGTCGATGCGGACTGGCGCACCTTCAATCGCACGTTCATCGTCATCTATCCACCACAGGACGAAAACCGCATTATGGAAATCCTGGGGCCGCTCGCCGATGAGGAGCAAGCAGCCACCATCGCTTTTGAGACGGCCCAGCAAGAGGCAGATACCAACCCGGATGACGGCTTCGCCTGGTTCAACATGGGCACATCACTGGTCGCTTTAGGACGCTATCAGGAAGCGGCCAATGCGTTCGCGCTGGCGCGTCGTTACGAATTACCCTGGCGTATGTACTGGTACCAGTTTGGGCCGTTCCGTGCCTACTACGAAGCAGGTCGCTATGATGAGGTCCTGACACATGCCGAGACGATCCTCACACAGGCAGAAGAACTGGAAGAAGCGTATTATTGGCGCGGGCGCGCTTATGCCGCCCGTGGTGAAACAGCCCGAGCAGCCAGCGAATACCGTCGTGCACTGAGCTACAACCCGAACTTCTCTGCCGCCCGTCAGGCACTCGATAACATGAGCTGAGGCACATCGTATGACCGCACTCGAACCAGCACCGGGCGAGCTGACCCCGGATGAAGTCGTCAAACGCAAAGAAACCTCGCCTGATCTGGGACGAAAGCTGGCGTTTTCGACGCTGATCGTCGCGCTGGGCTTCGGCGGGGCGAAAGTCATCAGTCTGGTTCAGACGGTCATTATCGCCCAGGTGTTTGGCGTAGGGGCGGAATGGGACGCCTTCGTCACGGCCAACCGCATCCCTGAATTGATCTTCACGCTGATTTCAGGTGGTGCGCTTTCACACGCATTCATCCCGATATTCAGTAGCTATCTGGCACGTAAAGATCGCCCTAGCGCGTGGCACATCGCCAGCCATGTGATCAACTTCATGTTTACGGTGACCTTGATGGTCAGTGCCCTCGTCTTCCTGATCGCGCCGTGGCTGGTTGCAAATGTAGTCGCGCCAGGCTTTACGCCGGCACAGGTGGAGCAGACCGCACAACTCATGCGGATTCTGCTCCTCAGTACGCTTATCTTCTCCATCAGCGGCATCTGCATGGGGATTCTGCACAGCCATAATCACTTCCTGCTGCCTGCGCTCTCGCCCATCATGTTCGACGTAGGCATCCTCTTCGGCGTGATTGCCTTACTGCCCATCTTTGGCGTTACGGGAATTGCACTTGGTGCGGTTTTCGGTGCGGCACTGCATCTGGGCGTCCAGATACCAGGACTAATCCATTATCGGGCGCGCTGGTGGCCGCAGTTGGGTCTCCGTAATCCTGACCTCTGGCGTGTCATCCGGCTGATGCTGCCCCGTGTCGCAGGGCTGGGCGTCTTCAGCCTGAATTTCCTGATCATGAACAATATTGCTTCACGACTGGGCACAGGCTCCGTCTCTGCGCTCGACTGGGGCTGGCGGCTCATGCAGATTCCGCAGACACTGATCGGCACTGCGATGGGCACAGTCATCTTTCCAACACTAGCCGCGTACAGCGAAGTCGGCGACGAACTCAACAAGCGCGGCGCGATGTCAGCCGCACTGCGCTTCATCCTGATTGCGAGCATCCCGTCAGCCGTGGGCCTGATTGTGATCGGTCAGCCGCTCATCAGCCTGCTGGAACGCGGTGCATTTGACGCGTCGGCCTCGGCACTGGTCTACAGCACGCTCCGCGCTTTTACGCTGGGTCTGATCGTACACTCAGCGCTGGAAGTGGTCGCACGCAGCTTCTATGCGGATAAAGACACGCTGACGCCTCTCTGGGCCGCACTGGGCGGTGCAGGGATCAATCTGGTGTTATCGTTCGTTCTCAGCGACGTAAACACCGTGGACCAACTGAGCGCCTACAACGCCGCAATTGCGCTGTGGCCTATCAACAGCGTGCAGCCATATGTCGGCAACGTCAGCGGCCTGGCTCTGGCGAATTCATTCGGTGTCATGTTTGAGGTGCTGTTCCTGCTGTGGGTGCTGCGCCGTCGGTGGCATGGCATCCAGGAGAATGTGCTGGCGCAGGCCGTCGTCAAGACGCTGGCGGCCAGCCTGGTAATGGCGGTGGCCGTCGTCGGCGTTGAACTCGTGTGGCTGCGCTTCGCGCCGGGTGGCGGGCTGCTACTGACGATTGGACTGGTC